>Ga0308164_10000097_pt1 | contig 254410 bp, 230 predicted proteins | sample PhyTR2_FD_201031 | JGI IMG/M metagenome (GOLD analysis project Ga0308164, IMG submission 201031) | Phyllosphere microbial communities from UC Gill Tract Community Farm, Albany, California, United States - DLSLT.R2 | ecosystem: Host-associated > Plants > Phyllosphere > Unclassified | place...
ATCGGAAACAATCTGTTCTTTGGTTGCAGTTTGAGCCGTGAAAAATTGAGCTGTGAATATTAAAAGGGTGTATAATAAAGTTCTCATTGTTTTATTTTTTTTGTTGGTTTTGTGAATCTTTCAATTGTTTTTCGTCGATCAAAAAGACATATGAGTTGTATTTCAGTTTTGCTTTATTTTCTTTGATCAGATTGGCGATGGATTTAGATGTCGAAGTAAAAAGGCTGCTTCCAATACTTGAAAAAAATCCTTTTCCGCCCATATCCATCTGTGTTCCTTGAACTGAGTTGCTACCCATTTCCCTCATCATATCTCTAAAAACACTTTGTGGAACGTATAATCCTTTCATTCCATCAACATCATAAATGGAGAGATTGACAGGATAGATCTCTCCTTTTGTGAATACAGACACAATATTGAGATTAACACGTTGCATCGAAAATCCTGAGATCTGACCATATAATATTGAACCTTTGTATATTTTTTTGTTTCCGACAAAGATGTCTTCCAACAATCGAAATCTGATCCTGCTTCCTAAAAACCCCTTGTTATCTTCATCAATGACCGCCTTGATAAAGCTGTTCTCTTTTTCCTTATAGAAAGCATTGAAACCACTGTTGATTCCTGATTTGCTCACATTGAAAGTTGAATTGAGAAAATCTTCCATTTTTTCTTTATTGGACTTCAGTTTTTGTTCTGCTGCGAGTTTATTTTGATACTCAGGGTCACGGGATTTTTCTAAAGAATCCATCACGAGCATTTGTTCTTTCAAATATTTTACAGGATCCGGTTGGGTGGTTTGAGGTTTTTCTTTTTGTACATTAGTGTATTTGTCAGCCTCATTTCCGTAGGATTTATCATTTAACATTTTAATGATCTCAGAAGACCTGTTGTAATCTTTAGCGTCCCTTTGCTGTTGACTTGGTTTGTAATAGGAGGATTGATTTCCATTTGCCTCATATTGATTTTGTCTGCCATTGACTGCTTTTAAGGAATCAATTTTTCTCTTTTGTGCTAAGGACAGTTGGTCATCATAGTTTAGTAAACTATCTTCTTCCTTATCCAATCCACCAAGCATTGTCCGGTTGTCCTCTTTTTTGAAAAACGCATCATACGCATCATTTTTGGTCATAATTGAATCTTGCGTATCGCCGAGTGATATTGATAATTCTTTTGGCTTGTCTTTTTCAGACGTATCTTCTTTGACAAACTGCGCTCCTACGTAAGCGAAAAGAAAGAGGAACGGTAAAGCCAAAAGAGGCAGAACATATTTTTTTTCTTTAAAATTTATTTTTTTAATGTCCATTTTTTAAATTTTGGTATTGGTTAAACAGATAGTCAATTCGTAAGCTGTCTTCTTTTTTCAGAGTGTTTTGGTCTCTTTTTACTTTTAAAGCTTTCAGTTCGTTCACAATCTTCTCCATCTCTTTATCATTATTTAAGGATGGATTTTGACTCATCTTACTTTTTGAATAGAGAACAGGAGGCCTTATTTTGAAAGCCGTTTCGGAAGGGAAAAAGACACCTTGAATAAGAGACCCAATAAATGAAACCGACAGTAGAATCATTGAATACGTGAAGAATTTCTTTGGATTTTGAACTGCCCACTGTAGCCATTTGTGACCCATTTGTTTTAATGTAGTTTCCATTTTAGTAAGAGTTTTTATTTTGATTGGATAGTTCTTCGTTATTGATGATTCGCCAGTTTTTAAGGATCACACCGTGAGGATTATTGGGGCTTCTAATGATGTCTTCAAAGAAACCTTCGGTGATGAGCTTCCTTGTGATGACAGAAGATTTTCTGGTGATCATCTGTTTCCCGAAAAAAGAAAATTTGTTCTGCTCCATATTGACCGTAATAGAATCGGTATGGATACTTACCATCGAACTGGACGCGATGATCTGATTGTAAAAACCTTTTTCCTTTAAGTTGGTATATTCTTTTTTCCCGCTGTCATCAATGAGATACAATGACTTTTGAATATTATCCTTGATATAGGTATCATCTGGTGCGAGTGTGAAAAACAATCGGTGGAAAAGTTCAATTTGAGCTTTGTATTCTACAGGTCGGTTCAATAATACATCGGTTTGCTTGGCAAGTACAGGAACCCCATTGTCTAAAATGTAAATTGATTTTCTGGAATCCTCAATCATTCTGTATGCAAAAAAAAATCCCGCAATAACAATGAAAACAGCAAAAGCAATGGCAGATAATGAAACGACCTTGTTAATTTTAATTCTTTGTTCTATATTTTTAATAAGCATTTGTGGTAATTTTTGTGATTATTTCCCGTTTTTCATAGCTTCCTTAACTCTTCCTGATGCGGAACCTGCTGCTGCACTCGCTGCTACTGAAGCTCCTCCTGTTTTGGCAGCTAATATTGCTGTCTTTGCACTGCTTGCCATTTTTCCTGCTGCACTTTTCATTTTGGTCATCGCCCCCGCCCCTCCGGCTGAAACAATACTGTCTGCAATTGTAGGGGTCATTAAAACTCCGATCCCTGTTACAACATAGGCAACACAGGTAAAGAGCTGGTTATAAATCATTCCCGAATTACTCACATATACCATTAAAGCGTCTAAGTTGGTAATGGTTCCATTGGATAATAAGGTATCATACCTTTCGATCTCCATTGTATAACCGGAAGCGATCAATTGCTGACCGATGTTGATGATGGTGTAGGCAACAAAAGTGTACAGATTGATGTTGATAAATTTGGACACCCAACTGTACAGTGAATTTTCAAATCCGGGAATAAGAGCCATACCTACGGCTATCGGACCTAGAATTATTAATATATAAGCCCATATTTTTTGAATGAAGAAAATGAGATATACACAAATCCGGAGGATGGAAAGGCAGACAAACTCAATGAGTTCCGCTAATAATTTTTGCATTTGAAACTCCATTCTTATCGACCATTCTTTGATGGGCTGAATTAATTTGTCCAATCCCTCACTGATGTCAAACCACGAATCATCTGCGTCTTCAGTGGTATTTTCAATAACTTCCTGTTTGGCATCTTCTTCAGCTTTCAGTTTTATGACGGCATCCAGTAATTGTTGTTGCTTTTTAAATCTCTCAACCCTTAAGTCGTTGACTTCCGATTCGATTTCACTGAAAATTGAGATTCCGGGTTCAGCAATGGCCTCAAATGGTGCTTGAATCATACTGACAAATCCGCTCCAATAAACAAGTGTAAATCCTATGAGAATTGGTTTCAGCATCGGGGTGATTTCCCATTCTCTGTCTCCGGCTGCCATTTGCCAACCCATATATCCGAGGTACATCAGAGCACCTAAACCTCCGATTGCTTTTCCTACCAAAGCAGAACCGGCAGCACTATCTTGTACGCTGTTATCCAGCTTTGTAAAAACTTCCATAAACCATTTCTCAAAAGCACCGTCACCTTTTAAAAATTGGAGTAGATTACTGTAATCGCCGTCTGTCTGGGCGAAACCCATTACAGGTAAAAGAATTGCTAATAAGCAAAAAGTTAAGGTTATCGTTTTATTCATTTTTAAAATCGGTGTTTATAATGATTCATCACATTTTGAACAATTTGCTGGTCTGATGCCGGTGTCCACGCAGGTGGCAAAGCATAATTTGAATGGTTTTTCAGAATATTCTTGTAATCTGTAAGAAGTGTTGTCTTGTTGTTGTGCTTCCTTAATTCTGTTACAAATTTTCTCCATTTGATCAGGGTTTCGTGGTACATAATAAACCGTTTTCCTCTTGGCATATCCATACTTCTGGACATTGAATATTTTTCTTTGATGAGATCAAGTTCTTCCTGAAGTCTTCTTATTGCTCCTGTTGTACTTAGTGTTTCAAACGTTTGCTGGTCTTTCAGCCTCCATTCTATAAAATTTTGAGGTGTATCGGGGAATTCGGTAATGGGTTTTAGCATTCGTTTGTAATACAACAACCAAAGAGGATCGGCATCTACCGTAGCGGAAGTCCAATGGGCAAAATCCTGAACACTTCTTTTATGAATAGTATCTGAGGCTGCCTTTATTTTTTTTGCTTCTTCCTCCTGAAATTTTAATTGAGCGAATCTCTGATTTTGCACCCCTGTAGGTTTTAATGGCCTGATGTCATCACCATCTTTATAATCCCTGTTGATCTTTGGAGCCCATATTCCCCAGACTGTTGCATAGGCAAAATTGGTTTGGATTCCCAAAAAATATTTTGGATATGGTCTCCAATCTCCCCAATCTTGAAAAACCATTCTTTTATGCTGGGCAACAATGGAAGGGTCATTTAATCTCTTGACGCTGATTTGTCCAAACACAGTGGCTGCAAAAAGGATCAACTTAAATAGGCAGATTTTTTTTACTAGATTTTCCATAATTTTTAATTAAAGATGTAATGGTATTTCGTGATGATGTCACCAACAATGGCTCTGTCGATATTGATGTAATTCCGTAGCACCGGAACCTGATACAGATAAGGGATTTTCCTGGCATTCTCTAATCGCAGATTGATGTATAAAATATTCCCATTGATATTTCTTACACGGGTAAAGATCTTTTCAATCAGCATTTCTCTATCCATTGCATCCATCAGAAAATCTTTGTCTTCATTGAGAATATCCTGGGTAACTTCCTGCTGAAGCTTCAGCGTCTGCTTCCCGATTTCAACATAATATTTTGAAATGAGGGGCGAGTATTCTGGATGTTGTGCAGATAGATCCAGCATTTTATTGGAGTTTGTCACTATTTTACCCAAATACTGATAGAGATAAATGAGTTTTTTACTCTGAGTCAATGCTGAATTAACATTCTTTAACTGCTGATAGATATACTCCTGGATGGCGATGATCTGCGTAATTTTATTGTTGATATCATCATAGAGTTCTTTTTGCTTTTTATATGAATCCAGAAAAGTCTGTTCGCTTCCTAATCGAACGCCATGGTTGACGGTAATCTGTGACAGAAGTTTGTCGTTGATAACTATTTGCTGGCTATTAACAGTGATTCCTGAAAACACCACAATTCCAATGGTCATTAATTTCTTCATTTCTAAAAGGATTTGATGTGATTCATTATGTTCTCAACCACCTGCTTATCTCTGTTGACATAATATTGGAAGGCTCTTTTGTTACGTTTTACTTTGGCTTTAATATCCCTTATCTTCAAAAGCATATGTGTGGAATTCCTGCTCAATGTTTTTATTTCGCCCAAAGCATATTCTAATAATACTTTACGTTCTGATTTTTCCATTTGGTTAATGGCTCCGTAAGACAAAATGATCCCGGTTACCAGCCGTGTTACCATTTGCAGATCTTCAACAAACTGAACCTGAGAAGGCAAAACGGCTATAATTGAATAAGGGGCATCATTAATTTCATTGATAATAGCAGTTTGATTGTTGGTTATCTTCGTTATTTCTCTGCTCATTGCAATTCCGGTTGGTATAGCTTGAATGGCAAATGAAACAATTCGCAATCTGTCCTGAACTTTGGTAATCTTTTCCTTGAATTGGTTCCATTGGGTTCTATTAGCTGTTTCTACGGTAGCATTGGCAATTTGTTTTTGTCGCATTTCTTTTTGCCTGTCGTGTTCTTTCATCGTGGCATTGATTTCTATATCCATCATCGGAAATGATACATTTTCCTGTTGCCAAGCTGGTGTGGAACCGCCACCGGAAGAAGTTAAAACGACGTATATTGCAGAATAAAGCAAACTTAAAAACAACTTATTTTTGCCTTCATAAAGTCGGCGAATCTCGTTCCTCGATTTCATCTTTTTGGTTTTAAAAATTCCTTTTATACCGATCCATAATATCCTCAACAATCGCTTTGTCTGTATTGATGTAGCCTGCAAATGGATTGATGGAATTCCAGAATCCCAATCGGTTTGCTTTCTCCAATCTTAATTTGATGGCCAAAAGCCACAACTTCAGATTTTTGACATTACCGGAAATATTATGAAGGATTTTGTAGCGGTCTCCTGCAGTAGCCAGATTCAACTCTCCGGATGCGAGAATATCAGATACATCGGTCACGATCTTTAGACTTTGCTCGTAGGTTTTTTGGGAAGCTTTCACCCCAAAAATTCCGTATTGCGGATGTGCTGATGCTAATTGTCCTACTTGTGCTGAGTAATTGTAACACTTATTGAGTTCCGAGTAGATCTCCTGCACCTGAATACCATTTTGCAGTGTCCCGGAAACTTCTTTTAAGCCCTTCAGAATTTTATTCTGAATATCATTCGCTGCTACCATCTGTGTTCCGACCCAGGTTTGTGCATCTTTTAACTTTGAAGTTTCTTCTATAACTTCATTCTGTTTGGCTTTTAGATTTTCAGAATAGAGAATCATTGCCGCAGTTACGGTTGGGTCGATGTAGGTGTTTTGGGCGAATGCCACTGTCCCCAAAAGTGGAAAAAAAAGCATTACTATTTTGAGACTAAACTTTTTCATATAGCTCTTGTTTTTGGTTGATTAATTCTGAAAAACTTATTTGACGGTCTTCTAATTCCTGTGAGATGACTTTGAAAACATTCTTCCCTTTGTGTTTTTTTTTCATCATTCTGTAGAAAGAATTGATTTTATCATCCAATGGATTTTGATATAAGTTCACGAGTGACACTAAGTTTTCCAGACTGTCTTCGAAGGTTTTGAGATCACCAACTATTCTGCGCAATGCTTCATCATAGTCTCCGTATTGGTGCACATAATATATAACTGCCGATTTCTCCGGTTTTTCTGTGGTATAGGTAAGATATTGCTCCAATGAAACCTCATTTCCATAGACCTCTCCTTTTGAGCCCCGTTTCAAGTAGAATTCTTTGAATCGACTTCGTCCGAATTTGTTGTTGAGATTATTGATGGTAAAAATCTTGTTTTGCTCTACCTTATTGAGCGAAAGCAATGAAGCGATCTTGTCAAAGTTGTCTTTAAACTTCGTCTGGTCAAGCAAAATGAATGTATCCGAGTTGTTTATGATACTGTCTTTTACGACAGCATTGCCAATAATATCATCCAATTCCTGCGTTACCACCACCGCTTCTCCCCAAAATTTCCTTACTGTTTTATATAAGTATAGAATATAACCACCCATCAATTTGCTTGCAATCGCTTTCCAAGCTTCTTCTATGATCAACGCTTTTCTACGGTCTTTTCTAAGACGCATTTTCTGAATGAAAGTGTCCATAATAATGAGCGTGACAATTGGAAACAGTTTCGGGTTGTCCTTTACATTATCAATTTCAAAAACGATGAATGATTCGTCGAACAGCGTGTTGTCAGCACTTTCATTTAAGGTAGTTCCATACCTGCCGCCTTTGTAAAAATCTTTGAGTACAAATAAAAAGGTGCGCAGATTGAATTCCTTTTCTATGATATTGTGTTTCTTATTATTTAGGTAAATAGGAAGAAATTGATCGCAGTAATCATAAAACCCATTGAACGAAAGTTCTGTTACGGTTAGCATTTCTTCCAGTTCTTTTATTTTTCTGATAACTGCCTTTCTAAAAGATTCATTGCACTCTTCAGCTGATCTGCGTTGCGTGATGATGTCATTCGATTTCATTAAAATCAACTGCGTCTCATTGTATATTTTCCTTCTTTCTTCATCGTTCAGCGTATCATATGCTTCATACACTTTATAGAAATTTTCACTTTCATAATCCGGATTATTGATGTTCTTATCGGGATGATAGAATTTCAACAATTTTCTTCCCGCTTCTTTTATTTCATCGGAACTGGCATCGAAAGTAATTCCCAAAATATCATAGTAAGTACGCTGTCCTTTGGCTTCGTTTTCATATTCAGAAAAAAGATCATCTTCGTGAATGTTATACTTACTCAGATATAGAATGAGTTCTTCAGAAGTTTTTTGATCATACCACTCTGTTCCTGAGTTGAAATACCCGTGGTAATAAGACATCAACACATTGTCTAAAATGGATTTTTGTGCGGATGACATCGAAGAATCCGGACCTTGCCAGATCAGGAAGATCAGGTTGGTTAAAAATTCTATTTTTTCGATATTAAATTCTTTTTTATCCATCAGAAAAGGATTCATTGTAATTGGTTTTTCTTCGGTATATTGGATATATCTTCCTCCCTTATATTTGCAGGTTCCCGAATAGGAATCTCCTGTATCAACAATGACCACATCATAATTGTAGGTCAAATATTGCTCGATAATGTTGTTCATTAAAAAACTCTTGCCTGAACCACTAGGTCCGAGAACGAACTTATTTCTATTGTTTATTCTTCCTGTTTTCATCGGTAAATCCGAAGGATCTACTTTTAGCGGAACGCCTTGTCTGTCTGTAAATCTCAGGTAGAAATTGGATTCTTCATTAACGGGGTAACTTTCTTTAAAAAAAAAACACAAGGCCGCTTCGCTTGTAGTCATAAATAAATCGTATTCCCTGAGTTCTGTTCCATTTCCAGGAATGGCTGATCGCCAAAGTTCCAATTGGTTATAAGCATTTTTAGAAACAATGATTCCTTTTGTGAACAGTTTATTTTCTATCATCGACTGAATATTTTCCATTTTCTCCAGAGTTTCTGCTGAAAAAAGAATTGAAAAATGAGCATTGACGACGAGTTGTCCATCGGTTGCAATGTTGTGAAGCAGGGTCTGAATTTCATCTGCTATAATCCCATTTGAGGGAGAATTGTTGGCAGCTCCTTCGTGCTTTTTCTTTTTTTTGTCGAGTTCCCTTTGCTGTTGCGCTTGTGGTGGGATTGTAATAATCTGATTATAAACAATTGTTTCGTAGTCATCCAGTTCATTGATGAAGCTAAAATTATCAACTGCCGTTTCAGCTGCTGCACCGTTGCCTCCCAGAAAAGAATATGGTTCTACTTCTGAAGGCAGATCAATATTTTCTACATCCACGTAAGAGATGTTTTTCACAAACCTGTTTCCTATTTGCAAAAATTCATTGTTGCTTTTGATATTATCAAATATTGGAGATTCGGTAAACTGCATCGATAAAACTCCCGAAATGTAATACTCAAAATCTTTCTCAAATAAAAACTCGGGTTCACAATTGTTCTGTTTCAAAAGCATCAATACTTTCTGGCACTTGTCCCTTAATTCTTTATAGCTTTTATCAGAGAAATGATAATGCTTCATTTTCTTTTTCAGCTTATCATCGATGATATCTGTAAACAAAAGCACCGTTTCGATGGTTTTGAAAAGCCTTCCCTCAAAATGTTCCGAATATTTCTGCTGGAGAAACTGGTTGGATTGTTCAGCGCTGTATCTTTTCTTGGAAAAAACATCGAGCTTCTGAACTATTCTTCCTTCTCCAATAATTGATACCACCTGATTTAAAACCGTGTGGAAATTGAGATAGCTATCTGGGTCTGCCGAATATTGTTCGACAATATTTTTTATCTTAATCCCGATAATAGGATTCCCGTATTGTCCGAAAAGAACATCAAAATCCCAATTGAAATCTTTTGCATAATCATATCCAATAAATGGGATGCTAAATGCTTGTTTTTTTGTTGTTGCCATTCTTTAAAAGTTTATTGTTGTCTAACCTTTTTGGAAAAATTAAAATCTGATCGAAGTTTTTAGTTTTGTCGTAAAGACCATATTTGTCCTGTCTTTTGAAAATAAAATAAACTCCGCCTGCTGTAGCTGCTAGACCAAGCAGAGACCCTAATAGGCCGAACTTCGAGAGTATCAATGCTGAGATGACTCCGCCTCCGATGACTCCGACTGCGTAAAAGATGTATTTTCCTTTGAGTCCGAAGAATACAAGAGGCTTTTTCAGCCCCTTGTAGAGATAGAATCCCATATTAGGCAAAGAATGCAGTTACAAATTCCGGAACGACAATCAAGAAAATCATTGCTCCTCCATAACCAAGGATCTCTTTGTTGACATCCTGGTCGCCATTCGTCCATTTGTTATACACCCGAAGACCGCCGATGAAACCAACCAACCCTCCTACTGCTTTCAAGATCAGTTTGACCGGATCCCAATAATCAGTGATATCACTTGCTGCATTCGAAATCGCGGTTGCACCACCTTGGGCAAATGCGGGGGTTATCGCCATAATTGCCAAGGCTAGGGTTAGAACTTTTTTTGTTGTCACGTTTTTTGTGAAAAAATTTTTCATCATAATTCAAAAATTTTATAAAGGGTTAATAATCAATTGAGTGTTAAATTTTGGGCATAGAAGTCCCGGACAACGGATGGAAAGCCGCTGTTAATTCTAATAATCAGTGTCTTAGATTTTTTTTAAGTTGGCTCACTACATAATGGATTGATAAACTTTGTATCCGTCATAGTTCGCAACCAATTGAACCAGGGTTTCAGAAAGATTGAGCATCGCCTTCCAATCTTTTATTCTGGAAGTTTCTTTATCGATGTTGGCAGTAGCTTCCGAGCTTTCCGTTTCGTTAGGTTTCTCGTTTTCAATTTCGTCTTGTATTTCTTCTTTCTGGTCAAAATACGCATCGCTTAATTTAGCTTTTTGAGGATAAGCTTGGTTTTTAATTTCCGTGGAATCCTTTTTTGATGGATTGTCGAATTCATCCAAATCTTGTTCAGATTCAAATAGTTCCCTCAAATGCTCCAGATCTTGTCTTTCTTCATTTTCTTCAGTGATATCAAAATGGACTGGATTTTTATTATAGGATTTGGGAGTGTTAAGATTTTCTACATCTTCAATCCCTATAGTTGCAGTAAGATTTTCGTATTGCTCGGAAATTTCGGACAAGGAAAATTCCTCAGTCTCTTGTTTATAACTTTCTTTTTCTTTCTTCAGAAACAGATCATATACAATGTTACCTGCATAATACATCAGATAAACAGCCAGAATGGTAAGTGAGATTTTTATCATTTTTTATTGATTTAGTTGTCAGTCAATCGTTGTTTTATGTTGGTATTGAATCTTTGATTTTTTCCTTCTTTTTAATTACTTGTATCTTGATTTTGGAGCTTTCATTGATATATTTTATAAGTTCATCGAATGTATGTTCTACTGCATATTTTTGCTTGCCTATCAGATTTCTGGTATTAATAGTTTGTAGGCAGTTTCTTTTGAATACGGGACTTGGCAGCAGCATCCCATATTTTGCGAGCTCAATGTCCATTGCTTCCTGATTCAGATATTTGTAGCCTTTATCATACTTCGAACGGATAAATATTCTTTCGGCCTCACTTTCCAGTAGTCCCAACATATTGATGAAGACCAAAGTCGATTTTACAGAAACATCGGAATATTCAAAAGGTGTTACGATAAAATCGCTGTATATCAACAGATCACTATATTTTGCATCGAGCGTTCCCGCCAAATCAAAGAGGTTGATCTCATCGCTTTCTTTCAGATTAATGAGGGTTTCAAAGTCTGAAAATGGTTGTTCATCTTCTTCACCGATAATTTCAACATCATACAGCTTGGGAATGTCCAACATCTCATCTTCTTTCCATTTATGATAAAATGATTTTTGATAATCAAAATCGAAAACATTGAGTTTACTTTCTGAAAGTGCGGAAATGTAATTGGCAAAGGCGATGGCTAATGTCGTTTTTCCGGTTCCTCCTTTTTGTGTGGCAAATGTGATGATCATAGGTTTTAGTTGATTTTTATTGGACTGAAGATGATTTTTCCATCAACTTTATCGTCTCTTTTTTCGTCTTTTTTTGAGTTCATTTTCAGCAGGGTCTTTTGCAGTTCCCGAACTTTTCATTATCTCAAACAGCATCTCGTTAAAGGCTTTGTTTAATTCTGTTTTTTCATTATTTCCAGTCCGGTTTTCTATCTGCACTTCATTTACGCTTATGGGATTCAGAAATTTTTGATATTCCTTTTCTCCGACTAACTGTTGAAGTTCACCCACGTAATGGCATTTGGTATGAACCGCATAAAATTTTCCGTCCTCACCTTTGGTAATTGAAATATTTTTTTCATCATTTGTGTTTTTGTTATTTCTAATAAAATCCTTTACTTCAAACTGGACTTTTCGATAGGTTTCCAGATCTTTTTTACCCCGGTTTTCAAACATCATAAAGTCCTTGATTTCTGCTTCCGGATTATTCTTCTTAAAAAATTCAAGCAGGATATTTTTTGTTTCTTGATTGCGAATATTATAATCCTTCAGTATTTCAAAAGTCTTCTTATCGAGCTTTTCAGAAGTAAATTCAAATACTTCATTCATTTTCATAATATCACTTCCCTTGTAAACTTTTCCTGTTTTGTGGTCGATTAGAGTGTACCCAAAAGGATTTTTATCTTCTTTATGATGGAAAACAATATCGATCCCAAAAACATCCCTCAGCTTTTTTTGGAACTCACTTTCAAAAGTGATTTTTACTTTCAGATCATTGTCTTGTAACTTTTCCTTTGGGAACATCGATTGCTGTTGCCTATTGTCTTCTACTTTAAAAACCTTGGTGGAATACAATTCTTTGTATTTGCTCAGTATGGCTTTGATCTGTTTTGCCCTTTTATCATTTTTGCTGTTATCAAATACAATGTGGTCTCCTGAAATTATCCGCTGTACAACCCCGTTTTTTAAAATGTTTAAAGAATTTTCATCATTTGTGTTTTTGCCTATCTTGTAACCATTTCTATTAAGTAGAGTTTCCAACTGGTTGAGCGAACTTATTTTGTAGTACAGCAGTTTTTCCAGTTCTTCTTCCTGTTTCTGGCCATACAATTTTTCCATTGTGACGCTTAATGCTTTTTGGGCTTTAAGCTTTTCATAACTGTCATTGATCTTCTTGCCTGTATGTTTATCAACGCGGGTAGAAACAATGTGTGCGTGATTATTATCTGTATCCTTATGAAAAACCACAATGAAAGGCTGTCCGCCATATTTCATTTCATTCATAAAATTCTCAGCAATCTTAGTCAGCTCTTCCTTAGAATGTCCCTGAAATTTCGTAGATAGCATCGCATGAAATTGAGGCTTCAATATTTTTTTATTTCCGAGCGAAATAGCTCTCAAATAATTCCTTACTTCTTCCTTGCTGCTTGATTCGTTGATAAATGAAGGAAAATTTTTCATCAGCATTAATTCTCCGGTTCCTTTATCAATTTTCTTATCGTTATAATTAACTCCTGGAAAACCGGGACCTGCAGGATCCATAATCTTAACGATCATCTTGATAGCAATGCATAGATTTTTGTAAAGATTTCGTTCTGTTCTTTTTTAAGAATTACGATCTCTGATAACTTATCCGAAAAATTTCTAAGTTCATTTTCACTGATAAACTTCTGACCATTTGTTATTTTTGCAACCTGGTTGATATTGTTTTCAATTTTTCCGAAGATGTTATCTTGCTTTTCTATGAACGCTAATACTTTTCTTCTCTCGTTGTCCATAAACCTGTTTTCAACAGAATTAACAATTAGACTTGTTAAAGAGATTTTTTTTTCTGAACATGCTTTTTTCCACTTTTCTTTTTGGATGATTGAAATCCTTATTTTAATGTAATATTTCTTCTTAATACCAGTCTTATTTATCATTCAATTACATTCAGATAATTAATCGGAAAAGTAGTCATGCCTTTTATGGTACCGGTAAATTTTTCGATTTGATTTTTCCAAAGAAGTAGATTGAAATCAACGTTCGTTAATGAAATAATGCCCTGATCTACTCCTGAACTAATTCCATTTGAGTTTCCACTTACTAAAATGTTGTTCAGTGATCCCACACTGCCATCCGACATAAAACCTAAATCCCGTAATGGTTTTGAAAGATTCAGAGTTACGTAGTTTGAAGTGATAGGTATTGAACAAATTATACTGACATCTAAATAGCCAATTGTTCCTATTCGCCTCGCATCGATTTGCCCGGTTATTCCTAAACCTGATGTTCCTAATCTATAAATTTTAGTTGATAATGTATGCTGCCGAGGATTTGTAGGAAAAGGAAGGTATGTGTTCCACGAGGTTTGTTCAGAAATAGTATTTGCAGAAAGCGTTTCGTCCAATACGATGAGAGCATCGTAATAATTTGGCTCCTTAAACATCTGATTCCAATACTGACCATTGAAATAGTAGTAACCTTCTTCTACAATATGAATAACTTGCCCTAAAAGATTTGATGCAGGTTGAGTCACGTAAACAATGGCACCTTTTTGCAATAATGAATAAGTTTTATTTGCAAGCTGGTCACCAGTTATTCTTGGGGGAATTATTCCATCAAAGTGATTGATCAAATTTGGTTTGCCGACAATATCCAAAGTTGCCGAAGGTGTCTGCGTGTTAACTCCAACCTGAGCTTTAATATGGATTGCTAAAACAAATATTAAGACGCTAAATAGTTTTTTCATTGTGTTCTGATTAATATTTCTTTTGCAAATCTGGAGAATAAAAACTGCGAAAACAATAGATATACAGAGCCTTGGGCGAAATGCGAACAGTTTAGATTAATCTGGATTTAGAAAAAATTAAAAAAGAATTAATTAGATTAGTTTGGAATCTTAAATTTAATTTCATTCAACATAAAAAAACAAGTTCCGCCGTTTTTTTCCCTTTTAGCAGAAAAGGCAAGATCGTCTTTGTATTCATAAATTTGCCAAAATTTGTGGGTACAAAGACACATCTTGCTCAAAAGAACACCCATTTTTTTTGGAACTCTGAAATAGAATTTTAGCGGGATTTATAATATTGATAATCAATTAATTATCAATATAGTATTGCCATAGAAATAAAAAAATCAAAATGTTGGAATAAAATATTTTAACATATATTAATTTTAAGCAAGTCGGGAGCAAACCTGTGCTTATTTTACGTAGGTTCTAGAATGACCTGCATCTATTTTATGCAGGTTCAAAAAAAGACAAATCTTGTATTTTGCTCACAAAGCTTAAGCTATATTCTTTTTACTCAGGTTTAAAAACCAATCTTACTATTTTACTCAGGGATGAGATTACACCTATGATTATTTTACACAGGTTGCAGAATGAACTTATATTAATTTATACCCGTAGGATATTAAACCTATCGTTTCTTTAAGCAGATAAAAAAACGAATATTCCGTTTATACTAGCCTGAGTTCAAGAAATATCTGAGTAGAATAATGAAATCGATCAGATATAAACTGATAATTCAATAAATTTGACCAAATAAGCAGATAAGAAATGGATATAGGAAAAGAGACTATTTGGGCATTAGAATTTTACAAGTTGTATGAAAGCAGAAATATTGAAAAAATAAAAAAGAGGTTGTTCAACATTTCTGATACTATGATATATCTACACGAAATATTAGCAGAAAAAAATATAAAGCTACAAGAGAAAGATATTTATTCGGAACAATTAGTCATTAAATTGCATCTTCAGAATTTAAGCTTATTAGAGCTATCAAAAGGACATTCAATAAAATCTAATTTTTACGAAAACAATGCTTCACATATTAAGTTTTTAGATCTTTCTTCTATCATTACAATTGTCAGGTCACAGTATGAGTCTCTATTAATTTATCAGCATTTATACATTAATACCGATTGTGAAAACGAACAAAAATTAAGATTTGAATCGTGGATTATGTCTTCTATGATGCTAAGGTCTAAAGTATTCTCTCGGTCGACAGCAATTGACAAGGAGAGGCTTGGGAATGAACAAGAGGCAATTGAAAGATTACGAAAGAGCATTTCAAATAATGAATTTTTTCAGAAGCTTTCCGAAAAACAACAAAAAAGCTTGCTTGAAACTGGTTCCGGAAAATTGTTTAAAAGTTGGGACACTCTATTTTTAGAATCGAAATTCAGTGAAACGGGTGTATTCTCAAAACTCTATTATATGGCTTCAGTTTATGCTCATTCAGAAGGCATTCTTGCTCTTCAGTTAAAAGAGACCAAGCATCTGATGGAACACGAACATATGAAGGAAACCCTATATCTGATGCTTTTTTATTCGTACCTGATGAGCAGTATAATGATAAAAAATATTGCAAATAAATTTCCCTTGGTCAAGGAAAGGTATGATAAATTGGATGAAAAGAGAAAGTTTGAAATTAATTTTAATTATCTTCTGTCATTTAAGTAATCATAAAAACTGATGATATATTATTCTACCGAGAATTATTATCGGTATTTCTTGACCACCAAAAATCCTCCAGTTTCCAGGTGTGATTTCTAATTTCTTGGACTAAATCCTTTAATTCGTCAGAGTAATCAGTTTGTCCAAGCTTCATTTCAATTTCAGTCTGTATTGTCCAAAGAGACCTGCCCAAATAATTGATATGCTTTTTTAGCTCATTCATTTTATCATAGGAGATTTCTGAATCTTTGCCGAAATCTGCATCCTCTGAATCAGAGCAATTATTAGAAAAAAAATATTCACCATCATTATCATCGCTCATTATAAAACCCAAGCTGAGCGCCACTTTTTCGGAAGCTGTAAAATGATCTTTCCCTATTTCAGCTTCGTTGATCGTGATTCTCTGTTCATCTCTCCTTAACAACAAATGAGGAATAATGCTTTCCTTCAAAGCATTTGTCAAATGTCCCATTCTTCGATATTCTGGTAGTACAAACCAATGTAAATCTCTCATCATATCATATACAATGGCTACAAAAATGTTCTCAGCATTTTTTATCAGATAAAAATTATCAGGTCCATCAGATGAAGTCACACTATCTGTCAATTTGGGTATATCAACCCATATTTTAGCAAAATCGACATATGGACTTAAAGGTCTACAATAAATTAGACTAGATATTTGGCTGTTTTTATTTAATTCTTCAAGCAAAGATTGTAGTGATTCATTTGTCATTTTTATGTATTTGTTTAGCTGAAAGATCTACCACTCTATTTCATATATTTTATCATCATCACCTAATTCCAGATCCTCTACGTTACAATTATATTTTTTTGCCTCTGACTGAAGAAAAATTAGTAGGTCATTATACTCTTCTGAGGAATATATAGAAACTCTCATTAGATCTGCTAATTTTCTGAAAGAATTCTTACCGCCTTTCATTTCAAAAAATGAGGCGTTAATATTTCTCATAAACAGATACAAATATTCGTTCCCCGCATTGACAGCACCATTGAGATAAGGTAAGAGCTTTTTGGTTCCGGCAGAATCATAATTTTCCATCGCCAATTCTATCCAGTATTCGAGATGTAGAAACATTGCAATATCAGCTTTATTAGTATCAACCATTCTCATATTGTATCTTAGTGCAGCAATGGAAAACACAATATGCGGCCAGGAAATTTTCAACCCGACATGAGGAATTTCTTCAATGGAATAATGACTATGATCTTTTGTTAACCTGCTTCCGTAGGATGCTTTTCGTATCTCATACGAAAAACTGCTGATCAATTTGTTTTTGTCTTCGTAACCTTTGATATGGTAGAAAGATTCGTTATTCCAGAATTTGGAAATAATTTCATAAAGGTATTCCAAATCATCACGGGTTCCCCATATCTCAATTCCTAATCCTTTTTTTGTCGGTACAGCATAGATCATTTCTGAGGGTTTTGTTTTGAACAAATTTAATCAAGAAAATCTATCTTTAAAAGTTTATTTTTATGCTTAGTGCTTAAATGTAAATCCACAACCTTTTTTCAAGACCAGACCTAAAGTCGCTCGGAATACCGCTAAGTCGATTCTGACGGAGCTTCATCTACATAGCAACCTATAAGGCGCGAAATATTTGTGTCCGCAGGATTCAGGAGTGTCTGGAAAAATTATTGGAACGTGTGGAAAGAATTTTTATAGAAACCCAAAAATATTTTTTGGTGTGACTGATGCTGTCCTACATTTGCATTAGTAAAAAGCAAGACATCAGTTGTACTTAATTACATAGATGGTCGATAATATTTCGGAATGTAAAATTCAATATCAGAAGCTAGCTTATTTCAATTTCTAAAATATGAGGCTTCAAAATATGTAAACAAATTTGTTTATATTTGTATTATGAAATCGCTGTTAAAATATAAAGGAATACACCCAGGAATCGTTCTTGAACGAGAGCTGGAAAAGCGTTCGCTCAAAAAGCGTCCTTTTGCTTTATCTATCGGTGAATCTGCTCAGTCCATTAATAATATCACCAATGGAAAAAGAAAGATTCCTGTTGCCCTTGCACTGAAGATCGAGAAAGAACTTCAGCTCGAAGAAGGGAGCATCGTTATCCTTCAAAGTTATTATGACATCAAGCTTGAAAAGGATAAAATGAAAGAAACGCCAAAACTTTCAGTTCTTCGCAGGTCTTTGTTCTGGGACACTGATATCGACCGGATAGATTGGAACAGACAGCACAAGGCAGTTATAAAAAGGGTTTTTGAACGCGGTAACGATGACGAAAAAAATGAAACCATCCGTTTCTACGGAAAAAGAAAAGTTGAATCAGCATTAAAGTCAACCACTACTCAACCAATGAAGCTGTATAAAAAATCATAATGAGCAATATGTATTACAACACCGTCAATGAATTGCTGAAGGACAGCCTGCAAACATTAATGTCAGCTGAGGTTTTTAAAGATTTCAGGCTTGTGGGAGGAACCTCTCTAAGCCTTCAATTGGGTCATCGTATATCTATAGACATAGACCTGTTCAGTGATATCGTGTATGGAAGTATTGATTTTAATGATCTGGACCGTTTTCTCAGATCTGCTTTTAAATATGTAGATTCTTCCAATGATCTTGAGCCGGCAATGGGAAAATCCTATCTCATCGGAACTGACAAAGACAATACCGTAAAACTCGATATCTATTACACAGATACTTTCATACGGCCTGCACTGACAGTTGATGAAATAAGAATGGCGACGACTGAGGAGATCATTGCAATGAAAATCGATGTTGTTCAGAGAGGCGGTCGTAAAAAAGATTTTTGGGACTTGCACGAGTGCCTCCCTAATTATGGTATCGGCAAGATGCTGGAGCTTCACGAAGAGCGATATCCGTACGGTCACGATAGGGATTTGATCTTAAAGAATTTTATTGACTTTACATCTGCTGATGACGATTTCGACCCTATATGTCTTCAGGGAAAGTATTGGGAGTTTATCAAAGAAGATATTGAAGAGGCGCTAAACAAGTACCAGAAGTCATAATTTTTCATTGAAATTACAGAACCATTCGTTCAGATCTTTGAAATCGATATACAATAAAGAACAGTCTTCTACATTATCGTGATCATTTTGAATCATTTTTTTGGTAGCTCTTCCATTAAGATCATTATCAAAGAAAAGAGAAATTTTATGATAAACCTTTAATTTGTCCTTCACTTTGAAAAGCATCGCCGTGGAATTCACGATTAGATGATCCGGAATTGAATTTTCTTCTTTTTCTAACATTCTGTAGGTGAGATAATCAAAAAAACCTTCAAAGATTATAACTTCATTATTTGTATGACACCCATTTTTTATCCAGGTCACATCCTTTTGGCCCAAACAGATCTTGGTATATTTATTTCTGATTTCATATCCTCCGGAATCATTCAGAAATCCTATTCCGAAGAACTTTCTACCGTCGAATCGATAAACGATCTCTTTCACCAAATGTCTTTGCTCAAAGACCTTACGGGATTTTAAGTATTCGACCAATGCTGGATGTTGGACATTTCCAACTTGGATAATTTCATAATTTTTACTGTAATCAATCTCTGCGACACTCTCCTTTTCTAAAACGGAAAGATCAAATTTATGAAGATATTTCAAAGCATCAGAAACAGAACATTTGTTGATCTGTTGGACGATCGAGATCACATCATAACTCTTCCCTGTCCCGAAATCAAACGCTTTATTTTTTACAAAATCAACCGATAAGCTGGGAATTTTCTCTTCTCTGTCCAAAGCAAAATAGAAAGCAGTTCTCCGATTTTCTTTTGCAGGCAAAAGATTGAATGATTCCAGAACCGTTCTGATGCTAACGCTCTCTTTTATTTTTTCGCAATTCATTTTTTTTCTTTTTAAAGCAAAATTTCTAAGCCCAATTCCTTTTTAATAAAAAAAGACTTTTCATTTCTTTTCAGAGTACTTTTAACCAGCCGCTTTATAAGCTTCTCATAAATGGTTTGACGTCATTTTGGAACGAGTGGAATTCCGAATTACAGATCAGCGGAATTCCGAAAGATCAATGAGTGCAAATCCGAAAAACAACCTTTATAAGAATGAGCGCAATTCCGAATTAAATTTTTGCTTTTCAATTGTTTATCCGGTTTATCCACAATGTCCTATACTTATTCACTCTCTAAACAATTTGGAATGAGCGCAATTCCGAAAACCAAACTCAAAAAATCCAAATTTTAAGACAATCTTAACTTCAGCGAGTGCAATTCCGACTTTCGAATGAGTGCCATTCCGAAATACGGATGAGCGCAAATCCGAATTCATATAATAACTGGATATCCGTTTGGCAGCAATGTTCCCGTTCTGGTATTCCTATATAATTTGATAATGATCTCCTGTATCTCAATCAAAAATGCTTTCCCCTGAAATGAAGTTGACTTTATTCCCTTTGATCTGTTGGATTTGATGAATTCCCTGAAAGCTTTTTCGATCAGCTCACGGGTCTGAGCAATATTTTTGTACTGATAGGTAAACTGAAGCATCTCACTTTCCTGCAGACCATATCTTTTCCTGAAGTATCTTAATCTCCTGATGATCTCAGGCTGCTCTCTGTTATTTACTGTCAGATCAGTTTCCTTAATCATTTTAGTTTGGTATGGAAAGATATATATCAAGTTACCTTTGTACCTGAAATTGAATGACATATTATTATATTTATCTAAGCTCGACCGTGCTGGCTTCAGAAACTTGAAGCAGAAATCATTGGCTGTCTTGTAGTTCAGCCCAAATCTTTTATTCAACGTGAAGAGTTTTAAAACGGTTCCATTTTCGGGCAGCTTTGAGAGCCATATGGCAAAAATGATATGTTTGTTGTTCCGGATATTATATACCAGATTGTATAGCACATAATTGTACTCCGGTATGACCATTAGCTTTTTCAACCAATAACTGCTGATCAAAAATGTGGTATAACCCCTCTGATCGTAAGTAGGTGTTGAGATGAGCCCGCCGAAAGTCTTGATTTCCTTTCCTTTAGAATTCAGAGATCTATACCAGTTCATTTTAAACCTGGCAAGAAATTCATAGGCATCAACAACCTGTTTGCTGGAACCGCTTGGAGAAATTTTATTATTCCTGATCTTCATCAAAGCAAATATGTTGTTCTCGGTCTCAAATTCTTCATCAAACAGCGAAAGCTGCTTCGGTCGGTCTTCAGGCCGGAACTGTTCACTGCTTATGATGGAGATGATATTGAAAATCACTCGTAAAGCATTGATCGGGATATCAGCAGCCTCGTGATCCTCAAAAATAAAATCGTCTACAAAATGATTTCCTAACCTAATTCTATCAGGGTTCTTTTCGGTTTTATTTTCAAACGTCTTGCGGATCAGCCGCAAATCCTTTTCCGGAAATGCCATAAAATTTTAATTTTGAACTTCTTCTTTCCTTCTATCAAATTACAATAGCTAGCTGCCAAAGTTGGACTTGGGCCTTTTAATATCCGGAATGGTTTGTAGTGATAGCTTATCATCTTGAACAGCATTTTTTAAAAAAGGCAAGGTACTTTTCAAGGAGGACTTCCAATTGGTGATGAGCCTGTCAGAATTGTTTTTCCACCCGCTATCTTTCCAGCTGTAATATTTATCTTTGATCAGTTCATCTAATTCAGATTGATAAGCTGCTAATGTTTGAGCATATCCCAAGAACTCCTCTAATTCAGGAATTTTAATATTTTCATCTGCAAGTTCAGGTGATGAAGCGTTGCTTTTTTGATCGATATTGCCGGAAGGGCTTTTACCTTGTACATTTAGGAATTCCAGATTCAAATCATCGTTATGTTCTCTAACAGATGATATTATTTCAACTTTAGCACTCTTTATTTCTGCAGGTACGGCCGTTTCTAAAGGATAACTCAATATCAATCTGTATGAACCGGTAACGCCATTTTTAGTATGAAACTGGATCAACCCTAAATCACGCAGTTTTTTCTTTGTGGCTTTTACAGTTGGTCTCGCCAATCCAAGCTCTCTGCTCAAAACAACATCAGAAACTTTAAAATCATAGGCATCATTTCCCTTTGCTGTTTTCAGTAGGTACAGATACATTGCAATAGCAGTCGAACCTGGCCTTGCTCTTTCGTTAAATATCCAAAACTTTTCAATGAGTTCAAGGTAATACATTCACTATTTTTTACCGAAAAGCTGTAACGCCTTTTCTTTATCAATGATGATGATATTACCGTTTTGAATGATGGCCTTATTCAATATTCCTGAGGACTTCACTTCTGAGGCTTTCGAAACAGAGCATCCCAGGATCTTTGCCAGACCCTTTAAGCCATATTCATATTTTTTTTCTGCATTGACCTTCTTTGAAATCTCTAAAAATTCCGCGACGGTCAACTGAGATATCGGGGTTTGCGGATCTATATTTTTCATTTGTCATTATTTTCTTAATTGAATAAAAAAATTGTTAGTCGTTAATTCATCCAATTATAATTCGATCCACAAAATTCCAAAAATGGCCAAAATATCTTTCGGTAGTTTTTCGGTACTACCGAAAGAATTTGCTGTAAGCATTATGAATAAATAGATTTTAAAATTAAAGTCAGACAGTTATTTCATTCCATCCCTCTTAATACTGATAAAAAACAATGTAAATCTGCCAGAATTGACCATCAATATCAATTATTTTCTCATAATTAAAGAAATTTCGTCCTCGTGATTAAACTATTCGCTTAATTTACTTTTGTGAAATATCAATTGAATCTAAAATGATCCAACTGCAGGTAAATGTATCTGCAAAGACATAATAACTACTTGAATAATAAACAATCATTAAACATTTCGGTAGTTTAACGGTACTACCGAAGAACTATAAAACCTGCAATAAACCAGTAAATAGCTTACAGGAATTTTTAAATATCAAGATCATTCAGATACTGATCAAAATTATGCTGCAGCAATGATAAAAATTTAGATCTTTCTGTTTTTCTTAGGCGTATTTCGCTTAGCGTCTTATGGTAATTGCCCAGATTAATGTTGAGTGAATTTTCAGCCCATCGGATAATTTCGGCTAAATCTGAATGACCTCCGTTAAAGCATTTTGTCTGATGCAGAGCATACAACAATTCAACAAGAGCGACTTTTGGCGCAGTCCATTCGAAATTCTTACTGTTTTCAAAAGAATTTTCTGTACTGTCCTTAGAATCTATTTTATCTGTCAGATATTGATCCAGAAGATCATTCGCCATAATTTGAGAGACAATATGGTCGTGGGAGGTGGAAAATTCCTCATCATAGCTGTACAGTTCCGGACTCAGCTTTAACTTAAAGTCAAATTTAAAACGTACAAAATATTTTTTGTCGAGATACGATGATTTACGACGGTAATAGCTGATAAAGTCTCTTTGCTCATTATAGAAATATAAAAGATGAGCTCTCTCATTTTCATAATATGACCTTAGCGCTTCCGGATCTGCATAGGGTTTTGAAGCTTCTATAGCTAGTACTTTGGAGTAATAGATATAGACCGATACAAATTTTGGTTTCGTATTTTTGAAGAAATAGATCTCTTCACTCCAATCCGGAAAATTATACTGTCGCAGTATATCTTTAAGTTGCCTGATAGAAGAGTCAGTTTCCATAAGTATTTCCTCAGCCCTCGTTACGATTTCATTATTACTTCTGTTGATCTGATCTACTGCTGTTGTAAGATCTTTCCAAAGCTGATCAATCTTTTTTCGAAAATTTTGTCCGTTCATACGTTTCATTTTTTTTATTCACGTAAAAATCGGGTTAAAAAATAAAAATTCACATCTTGTTTAATTCCTCCTGTCTCTTCCTTATAAAATCATTCGGCTTGATCCCGTTGATTTCCAAGAAATGTGCTGTAAAGAGCTGCCTGTTTGCCATCCCGCATTTCTCAGCAAGTGCCTCGATCTTGTAACTGAGGTATTTGTTATCCTCTAACAGTAAATTGGTAATATATCTTATTCTTAAAGCTTTAAGGTAGGTTGGAAATGTTACATCAAAGTGTACATTGAGTACGTACGATAAATGAGTACGGTTGCTACCTATCATTTTGGCAACAATCGGAAGCGTTAAATTAGGCTTTAAGAAATCTTTTCTGTCCTCAAAAATCTTCAGGTCTGCCTTGATCTGATTAATAAGTTCTGGACTATACAAGCAGGTTTCACCCGTGGCAACAGATGCCAGCACGTCAAAGCTGGATATATCTTCTTGGGCACTGAACTTTTCTAACAGTTCCTGATACCTGGCGGTCAGTTCCTGTTCTCTTTTTCTGAATCTCCAAATTAAAAAACTGACAATCGAAAATCCCGCACTAATAGAAAAGCACCAAGTGATCTGATAGTCTCTAACCAGCTTTCTCTTCTCATCCAATAAAGTCTCCGTATCATACTCCCGGTAAATCTGTGAGGAAAGCATTGCGAAGTCCACATTTATGATAGAGTCCGCCTTTAAAAGCTGATTGGTATAATAAAGCTGGTCTTTAGAATTTTTTCTCTGTTTAGAATCATTGATGAGGTACTCATAATTTGATCTGATCTCCGGCGTAACAAACCAAAACTTACTGACAAGTGAATCAACTTTTTTAAAATATTTTAAGGATTCTGTTTTATTGCCTTTTGCCCAGTATAGTTTACCCATATAAAAATATACGGTTGTCAATGATGCATAATCCTGATTGTGGATCAAGATATTGCGTGCCAGGTTTAAGTGCTCTAATGCGCCGTCCGGATCTCCTTTTCTCAGCAGCTGGATCCCCTTTCCTTTCTGAAATAAACCAAGTTCCGCAGAAAGCTCGCTGACATTACGAAGCCTGTTGAGGCCGATATTGATTAGAGAATCTTCTTTATGATAGAATTTCAAATTTTTGTAACAGGCACTTAAGCGGTAAATACTATTGAAGTACCCGGATTCGTTATTCAGCCTTATATTCCGATCATCGCTCTGTTTTGCGTTTATTTCAAAAAAATCAGCTGTTTGCTCAAAATGACCGGCTGCTTCTTTATAGTAACCCAGGTAACTTTTAACCATTCCCAGGTGATAGATAATTTTATTCTTCAGGTACTCATCTTCTGAATCTTTTGAATATTTGAAAGCTTTCAGATATTCATTTAAGGCGGGTTTATACTGTCTGCGGTTGTAATAATAAATGATTCCTTTTCCCAGGTATGCTCTGGAAATCTGATCGTAATCATTGGATTTAAGAGCTGTAACAATAGTGCTGTCTGCGTACGATAATTTCTTTTCTGATTTCTTGGTGTAATAGATAGCTTCTTCGTAACCACGGATGAGCTTTTTAAAATTCCCGTCATTTTTTGCTTTTTCAATATAAAGATTGACAAACACCATTGCCCTTTCATCATTTTCAGGGTATGCCTCAAACAATGCTGAGATTTCCTTGTAGGATCTTTGTTGTTCCTGACCGTATACAACAGATAGAAACAAATTAAGGATGAGCAGTAAAATCCTATTACGACAGCACATTATGATAAGATATACTCAAATTTAGCGAAAAACCGATAATTAAACACGCGTTTCAGCTCCATCATCCACAATCTTGAATTAACCACTGATTTACAATATTTTAGAAACAAATTTAGAAGTAAAATGGATCAATTTTTACATAGAAATGTATCCATTGTTACATCAAACCCTTTTTTGAAGCCTCGAACTCCTATAATTTCGACGTCAGAATTCTAATCAAAACCGGCCGGGATCACTTTTTAAAACCATTAAAAATCTTTACAAACATTATGAAAAAGTACATCTCACTTTTATATATTTCGGCTGTATTCGGTATGCAGTCCTGTGAACGAAACGAATCTGTCTCTGATGCATCGGAACAAATCCAGGGAAAAAACGAAGGTCAAAGCAACAAAGAATCTGCGAGGGTCCAGAGCGTTCTGACTGAAGAAGAAGGTTATGAAAATAAGGAAACGGGCGACGATGAAGAACCGAAGAGGGACAAGCAGCATTGGAGGATCGTCAGGGATACAGTTTGGTAAGTAGAATCTCAGTACAGCTGATAAGATTTCCGGAATGGAAAACCCAAAAGTAATCATAAACACAGGAAAGAAATGTACCGTAAGCGGAGAATGGGAAACTGAAGGTCGGATCAGTACAGTTGTATATGTCTCGAAAGGCGAGGCAATGCCCCAATATTGTGGGAAAAACGTCAAATGGATTTTAGTTAGAAAAGGATAAATACCAAAGTTATGAAAACCATCAGAACAAGATTTGTAGAATTCACAAGCTATTTCTTTATACTGCTGTTCTGTTACGCCAGCATCAGTAAGATAATTGATTTTGAAAATTTTCAGGTTCAGATCGCACAGTCCCCTATTTTCAGTTCAGTTGCAGGATTTATTTCTTATGGTGTGCTGATTACAGAATTGTTGGTTTGTATTCTGCTTATTTTCGACAGAAGCAGGATCATCGGATTGTATTCTTCTTTTTTCCTGATGGTTTCATTCACGATCTACATTTATGTCATTCTCAACTACAGTGACAATGTCCCTTGCTCCTGCGGTGGAATATTGGAAAAAATGGGATGGAGAACCCATCTCATTTTTAACATTGCAACCGTTATCCTTTCATCCTCTGCGATTCTATTGGATACAGGTCATAGAAACAAAAAAATAATTACTTCTGTTTTATTGCAACTCCTCTTATCTGTTTTTAGTACCGCAATGATCATCGTACTATACCATCGTTCCGATTATATGGTAAAGAAAGAAAATCATTTTATCAGAAAATTTCTTCAACATCCGATCACGGAAGAAAAGCGGTACAATCTTGAGGTCAATTCTTATTATTTCGCAGGTTCAACAAAGGACTCGATATATCTTGGGAATTACACCACGCCATTCTCGCTGATATCTTTAGATACCGGATTAAAAGACATGAATGAAAAAAAGATCATTCCGGATCGTTTTGATTTCAGTTTCAAGAGGGCTATGTTACAGATCAATGCACCTTATTATTATCTTTATGATGGAACCGTTCCTGTCATTTATAAAGGTGTGCTGGGAAATGATAAGGTGCAAACATATAGTAAATCGCAAGCCTACTTCAGTCAGCTAATGAATTGGGATCAGCGTTCTTTCGTTTTCAGCACCTACTATGCGCCTTTAAAAAAACAGTCGTTAGGGATTTTGTCCCCTGAAGAAAAAAATCCTCTTCAATTAAAACCAAATCTTTTACAAAAATCTAAAGATGGTGTTTTTGACACAGACGGACTGATGCATTTTGATAGTGAAAACCAAAGCCTGGTCTATGTTCATTACTATAAAAATCAGTTTTTGGTTCTGGATAAAGATCTGAATATAAAAGGTGATTTTAAAACCATTGATACCATAAGCCAGCCTCAAATTAATGTTGCTGAGTTAAGCGATGGGAGAAGAAAGATGAATAAGCCTCCGCTTAAGGTAAATGTCACATCCACCGTAAAATACGGTTTGCTGTTTAACCAATCTAATTTAATGGGCAGATATGAAAACAGCAAGAATTGGGAAAATAATGCTGTAATCGATGTCTATTCCATTGCTGAGCAAAATTATATAGGCAGCTTTTACCTTTCAAAACCTAAAGAAATTAAAAAAATACAATTGGAAATCGTAGGAGATTATCTTTTTGTATTAATCGGAAATGAAATCATCATGTATCGTTTTGCGCAGAACCTTACCAAGCATTTCATTAAAGGGGAAAGCCGAAAACCCTGACCAAGAGTAGGCACCAATAACAAATTTCAACCATTATGAAAAATTTCAGAAAAATCGCATTGCCCGTAGCAATCCTATTGATGGGAGCAGGAAGTGCGTATGCTACAACAGCATTCAAATCAGCAAAGACAGATTTCCAAGGCTACCGTTTTGATCCTGCAGCACCTGTCGGACAAAGATGTGTTTTGACGGAAAAAATGTGTACCGATATCCCAGGAGATGTCTGTACCTACAGTGACGCTTCCGGAACACACAATCTATCCAAGAACATCGACGGGACTTCTTGTGGAAATCAGTTGTTTGAGATCGAATAATTTTTAAAAGGTGAAGGATGCTAATCAGCATCCTTCATTTGTTTATCTATCCAAGGGATATTTCTTTTATCCTTTAAAAAATATTCGAACCAATCCATCATTCTTAATGTATAGTCCTTTTGTGCAGGATATTGCGTTATTGTATGCCCTTCGCCTGCATAAAACAATGCAATAACTGTTTTCCTGTATTTTCTCAGCGCACTGAAAAATGTTCTGGTCTCCTCCTGATCAACATTTTTATCATCAGTCCCTGTCCATAAAAGCATTGGCGCATTGACTTTCGATGCGTGGTATAGAGGATTGTTATCAAAATATTTCTGCTTGTTACGCTCAAAACTATCTTGCATCCTGAACTGTCCATCTTCAATACGATAATAGTCTGGTGCATGGAAGTTATAATTGTATGAATTGGCCATATGAATAATGTCTGACGGAGATGCCCCGGAAATATATGCAGCAAAACGATTGCTGTGTGTAGCGATAAAATTGGTCTCATAGCCACCAAACGACTGCCCCATAAGTGCAATCTTTCTCATATCGACCTGCTCCAATTTTGCAAGCTCATCCAAAGCATTGTTTATACACTGTAAGGCTGACAGTCCTGCTCCTTTATTGTCATAATTAATATCTGGCACCAGCACCATATATCCAGATTCGAGAAATAATCTGGCATTAAAACCGCGTCTATTTTTAAAGGTAGGCACTAAATATTTATCGGTAAACTCCTGCTGTTTTTCGTAGATCCATAAGACCACAGGATATTTTTTTTGTGAATCAAAATCAGCGGGAAGAAACAGACTCGCCTGAAGATCTTCATTGTTGACACCTTTATAGTACAGCTGCTTTTTAGTAATTGCTTTGGCTCCTACATCCTGAGCATTATACTGATAAACTATTCTGGAAGCTGAAGATTTCGTTTTTGCCATTACCAAAGGTGGCTTATTGTAATTCTCTTCAGTCCATATAAAATTTTTACCTTCTTTAGCTACCTGACGATGTTTGATACGATCTGTGGTCTCCGGGATAATGACAAACTTCTTGCCTTGATCCAACATATAATATGTTGACCGCAGATCACTATTTTGATGTGCAGCGATCAGCAGATGATGATCATCTATATATTGATATCTTCTGTTAATACCTGCTTCAGTAGAATGTCGAACTTTGTTCAGAATCTCAATGCTGTCTGCTTTGAACGACATTGACTTTTTCGTTTGAAGGTCATTTGTATTCTGCTCCCATAATTCACCTTTTAAAGACCATAAAATTGTTCCAGATGAACTAAAGCAGGGAACCGCTTTGGCGGGCATGTTCACTATTTTGTCAGTCATTGTTTTGGTTTCTAAAAGTTTCCAGTCAGCCTTAACATATCTAAGAATAAAATTACCTTTCTTATCAAAATACATCACGTCTCCATCTTTCTCAAGAACGATATCATTTCCAGTAGCTGAATTCCATAAATGCATCTCACTGGAATCAACTTTATGATCCTCTTCATTTACATCTACCAATTCTTTATTCACCTTCTTTCTGAGAAACATATTTGATCTGCCAATGCCTGTGTATCCTGTGTAACCGGAATCCAATTTGACAACCTTCTGCTCCTCAGGATACCATAAGATATCCATAATTGGCCGCTCCCCATAAAAATAATTGCTAAGATCCTGTTCTTTGCCGTACCAAATACTTACCATCTTATTATCTACAGGAAGCCTATCGCTGAGTGTCAGGAATACCGCATTGGCATCAGAAGACTTCTTAATGGTGATCTGGGAATATTTACTGATCGAGGGATCATTGAGCTCCACAGTGTTCAGATTAGAACCAACAAAATAAGTTTTCAATCCTTTTGCTGCAGAAACAGAAACCACATATCCCTTTTTTTCTGTGTCCGTTTTTGCTACCTTGTAAACTTCATCTTCCGATGACCAAATTGTTCTATATGAACGGCCGTCTGAACTGACCATCAATAAATTTTTCTTTTCGCCCTTATTCTCAAAAATTATCAGATCTCCTTCTGTTTTCTGCCATCGTAAGACTGATTCAATTCGCTGTCTCAAAATAAAGTGATCATCATAAATCTCCAGCATATTGTTTTTACTGCTGTCATAATGAATCAATAGCTGTTTTTCACCTTCTAAAAAATCAATGGCCTTGATGTTTTGTATTTCAGATTCCTTCTGAGACTTTAGATCAATCTTCTGAAAGACACTCCCTACCTGCAGAACCAGGACATCATTGCTCAAAAAGAAATTCTTTGAAACATTGGTCTTGCGGATTTTTCTGAAAGGTTTCTGAGTTTCAGAAATGATGAGGCTTACTTTAGAATCTTCACTCATTTCAAACAATAGCGCATATTTTCCATCAGGAGACATTTGAATATCCAAAGGTTCCACTATATCCTTTGCTAATTTTTCAAGCTCAGGTCTCGGTGTTTGTGCATGCAATGCCAAATGATACCTTATCACGAACATCCCCAACAACATCATTACGATGAAGATGACTTTACATAAAAAACTATTCATAAGATTATTCATTAGTAACCTGTATTCTGTGGATTAAGCTTCGGATTTAAAAGCAGTTCTTTTTGAGGCAGCGGCCAGTTTGAATGAAAGCTTTTCCAATTTGGCTTTACAGCAACCAGCTGATCCAGCAGTCCCCATCGCTTCAGATCAAAAAAACGGATGCCGTGTTCTGTAAAAAACTCTCTCCTTTTTTCATCGCGCATCTGAACCTTTAACTCATTTGCAGATAATGTACTGCTCAATGCCGGAAGTCCTGCACGCTGTCTCGATCTGTTGATCAGAGGAATCGCCTCCGAAGCCCTGTTCAGTTCAGTAAGAATTTCCGCCTGCATTAAATAAACCTCGTCCAGACGGTAAATGATTGAATATTCTGTAGGATTATTAACAGCGAGGTTCTTATATTTTGCAGAACGGTAATTGGTCTGCTGGCCGAAAGGGACTGCTGCGATATAATTCTGACGACGAAGATCGGTTGTAGAAAATAAACTAACCAGATCAGGTCTTAGTACAAATGATGTCGGAGCCCCTGTAAAAGTGTACAGTGAAGCTTCTTTTGTGGCGTCATTGTTATTCTTCGGCTTAAGCTGCCAGATAATATGAGACCCGCTTTTCTGAAAGACCTTTGTAATATCCGTCTGATAAACATAAGCAGAGTTCTGCATAATGGTGGAACAAAGAACTTCTGCTTCATTCCATTTTTTCAGCAGCATCTTCATTTTTGCCAGTGCCATATATCCTGCATACTTATTGGGATAAATCCTTTCTGTATTCTTGTAAGCCGTTGGCAATAGATTGACCGCTTCAGAGAGGTCAGTCTCGATATTGGTCAGCAGTTCATCTTTGGGCATTCTGCTCAGCTTACTGTTCACAACGTAATCCGTTGTATCGGTGTACGGTATTTCATCAAAGATCTGATACAGTTGTAGATAAAGCAATGATCTGACAAACAGCGCTTCTCCCCTTATTCTGTCCTTAACGGTACCCGAAAGTGTTTTGGAATTCCCCGCCCCTTCAATAATGCTGTTGGCAGCATAGATCTGCTGATAGGCATTGGTCCAAAACGAAGTAACTGCAGTATTGGTCGGGATCTGCTGGTTATTGAACAGATCGAGTGCCCCATTGGAAGAACTGGTGTAGACACAGGTCAGGTCATCAGTATAGGTTCCCAGCAATGCACCCATCCCGTCGATACCTCCTGAATACATAGAGTTGTTCCACAGTCCGGAATACAAACCTGCCAAAGCAGCATCCGCAGTCTGCTCATCCTCAAACACCAGTTGCGTAGGAATCTGATTGGATGGGAAGTCTGTTTCTATCAATTTTTCACAGGATATATTGAATAATAAAACAGCAGTTAAAAGAGCTGTTGCTATGATATATTTTATTTTTGTTATCATAATTTTAATTTTAGGTTGTTGTCTGACCGCTCAAAAAACTGTCATTAAAATGTTATCTGAAAGCCTACAGAATACGTCTTCAGCGGTGGTAAAAATCCATTGAGAACGAACTCAGGGTCTAATCCAAAATACTTGGTGATCGTCAACAGATTCTGTCCCTGGATATAGATCATTGCCTCTTTTATCCCAAACTCCCGCACAGAAATCCTGTAATTGATCTGTACATTCTTCAGCCGGATAAAAGAGGCATCCCCGATCGCTGCTGTAGAACTCTGAAAGAATGAATGTGCGGACGTCTTTGCCGCAACACTCCCTGAACTGTAAGGCATATAAGTTCCCGAAGGATTGGAAGCAGACCAGACATCCAAAACCTCAACGGGCTGGTTGTTCATCGAACCCGGAATGACCATCTGTCTGTTATAGTTCCAGTTCCGTTGCTTTACAAAATACCACAGGAACGATGCTGACCAGGGTCCATAGCTTAGGTTATTCGACCATCCGCCAAAGAAGCGCATTCCAATTCTTTCGATCACTTTATTGTCATCGGGCGATGATATTTTTCCGTCACTGTTAAAATCCGTGAACTGGTAAAGACCAGTCTGAGGATTGATGCCTTCATACTGATAGACTTTTACCAGAGATACAGGATAACCGACAACATACTGGTTGGTATAAGTGGAACCTTCAAGATTCGGAAATTCCAAAAGCTTGCTGTTGGGAATCGACAGGTTAAAAGAGGTATCATAGCGAAACTTTGAGTTTTTCAGCACCTGAACAGACGTTTCAAACTCCCAACCCATATTCTGAACCTTTGCAGGCAAGTTGGATTGTATAGAAGAAAATCCCGTCGTTGCAGGCAGTGGGATTCCCACCAACTGATTCGATGAGGTATTCTCATAATAGGCAGCCGACAGATTCCAGCGGTTCTTAAACAATGAAAATTCCGCCGCCAATTCCTTCTTCAATGTCTTCTCCCAGCTAAAGTTCGGATTATACAACCTTGAAGGATTAAGCCCTGTGGTATTATTGTAAATATTGGTCGACACGGTGTAAGTATCCAGATATTGGTAATCCCCTATCCTGTCATTTCCTGAAGTCCCGATGCTGCCCCTGATCTTAGCAAGGCTCAGCCAGGAAATATTTTTCATCCAGGGTTCTTCCGAGACCAGCCAGGCAGCACCCACCGCCCCGAAATTCCCAAAACGGTTACTCGGTCCGAAACGGCTGGAACCATCCCTTCTCCCGGTCACATTCACAATATATCTTTTCAGGTACTTATAGTTCAGCCTTGCAAAAACAGCCGTGTAGTTATACTGATTATTAACCTGATCACCGATCACCTTTGTTTTAGCAGCCGCAATATTTCTAATCAGTGCATTGCTTTCAAAGCCGTAGCCCTGTATTGTTCCCGATTTGGTTTCAGACTGCTGCAAGGTCGCCCCGATTAGCATTTCAAGACTGTGGTCATTCCAACTATAATCCCCGACAATCTGCGGTTCAAGAATGTAGGAGAAACCTGAACTGTTGTTTTTGGAAGAGTTGGAAGTTGAACTGTTCAACCCTAAAGAAGGATTATACATCGTATGGGGTTTCAGGGAATATTCCTCAAAATTGTTAAAGGTCATTCCTCCGCTAAATTTCAAAGCAATAAACGGAAACAGCTGATAAGACAATTGCGTCCCGGTATTAATAAAACTTGATGTATTCAGATATTCACTTACAAATGATGCCACCGGATTGGTAAACGTATTGTTCTCCCAGTTCAGAGACCCATCAGCATTATACAATGCTGGCGCATTGGGACTTAATGTGAGACTCCTTCTGGTCAGGTCATCATTCACCACATTGTTATCCTGAAATGAAACGGTATTGGTCAGATTGACCTCCAGTTTCCTGTCAGGGCTTCTATAATTAAAATTTCCAGTCAGGTTATTCGTCTTGTACTGAAATCCCGCGGGAAAGACCGTAGACTGTTCCTGATGTCCGTAACTTATAAGGTAAGAGGTATTATCAGAACCACCGCTTAATGACAGCTGAACCACCGATGCATCAGCATTATTGCCGATCAGTTCCCTCTGCCAGTCGGTATTCCGTTCCTGACTCCAGGTATTCAGGTCATAGGCAATTGCAGGAATAGCAGTGATCCCATCATTCTGAAAAGCCTGTCTCCGCATTCCGAGATACTCAGAGGTATTCATCATCTTTAGACGATTGGCAACAGTACTGACTGAATAAGAAGTATTGAGCTTCAGCTCAGACCTTCCTTTTCTTCCTTTTTTAGTCGTCACAATAATGACCCCGTTGGCTCCACGACTCCCATAGATCGCCGTAGCATCGGCATCTTTCAACACCTCAAAACTCTCAATATCATTAGGATTGATCGCATTCAGCGGGCTTATCGATCCATACGGAAGAATCGTCGCACTATAAGCAGAAGGCGATTCAGAAAGGATAGGCACACCATCAATAATATACAAAGGCTCATTCCCTTCACGACGAATGCTGTTCTTTCCCCTGATCTGAATATCAAATCCACCTCCCGACGTTCCTGAATTCTGAGTAATCGAAACCCCACTCATTCTCCCCTGCGCTGAAGCAAGAACATTCGTGACAGGCTGGTTCTCAATATCCTTAGCAGAGACCTTAGCAATACTCCCCGTTCTCTCCTTATCCCGAACCTTATAATACCCTGCATTAAGAACGACCTCTTCTATTGCTTTCTCATTTTCATTACCTTTCTCATTCTCATTACCTAAGAAGACATCAACAGATATCCTATCTCCTAAAGAAACTTTTCGTTCAGGATAATCAGGATGCTTAAAGACAAGGACAGGATTCTCACCTGACACCTGAACTCTATAAATACCAGAACTATTAGTAGTAGCAACCGTATCACTACCCTCCTGAAATATACTTACCCCTGAAATCGGTTTATTATTAATATTATATGTAACAGTGCCTGTGATCACACGCATCTGCCCTATTGCTACGCCGGAGGCGAGCAAGGTGAAGCCAAAAGCCAATTGGATATGACTCAGGCTGCAAAAGTTTTTTTTCATACTTTTGAAAAGATTTAATTCGTTAAATTTTAGGCTCTCTTCTGCACTGCGTAAATTCCACAATACTTATAGTGCTAAGAGGGCTTTCTTGTTTCTATGGTTAGTTATTCTTTATACTATCTGTTTCTTAAAAATTCAATTTTATTTTTAGCATAGACATAGTTTACTGCGATGATGCTCGGGAGGAAGTCTCAGTAAGGACATAGCAAAACCTCCTGCCCCAGCACATCTTAAAAAATTAATATGAATGAAATTTGTGTCCCGTGTAAGCTTAAAAGCCGCAATGAGTTGTACACCCCATTGTATCGTTCAGTCTGATACTGTATTTTGAGGAAGCGGCTTAGGATTAATTGTAGAGAGAGCGGACAGCATTGGAAATAAAAAACGGCGTGGAACTCTACATTATCTGCAATAGGGGTACTGGCATACCTTGCACACAGATAAAGAGAGCCCACGCCGCGGTCGTGAGCTTTCTACTTATCGTCTTGTGTGCTAAAACTGCCAGTTTTCTATTACAAGATTCTAAGCGAATAGCTTCTATTTATTTTTCTTTGAAGTATCGCAAAGTTACATTATAGCAACTTATTTTACAAATATAATAAAAATAACGACATATACGTCGTTGAGTATGTGGTTTTTTATAAATTATTTTACCTTATGAAATTTCATAAAGAAATATTTAGATATAAGGTAGCTGTAGGACTAATTTTCAAAAAATTGAGAACAGAAATTCTTATTAACGAAAAACCTATGACGCAACAGTACCTAAACAATGACATTTTTGAAAAATATAGTAAGTCGTGGAACTGTGCGAGAGAGGAAACTTTGCCAAATACAACTTTAGAAAATATATTTATAATCTGCGATTATTTTAAAATTGATGTTGATTATTTTTTTGAATTAATAAAAAGTATTACTAAAAATGACATTGATCAAGCAATAAAAAATAAAGACAAATTAAAAAAAATGTATAAAGAATTATAAATCTTCAGATAACAATCTGAAGATTTATAATATGTAACAAAAAGAAATGGCTCTATTATTATTTATATTTAAAAAATAATAGCAACTAAATAAAATTTTATGCTTCAAATTAATCCTCAAAATGATGAGAGATATGACAATATTTGTTGTTATTGTCAAACATCTATTCTTCATAATAGTACGAGAGATCATATTCCTTCAAAAATTTTATTAGATGAGCCTTTCCCTGATAATTTACCTGTAGTTTTTTGTTGTGAATCATGTAATCAAGGATTTTCTACGGATGAAGAATACTTTGCCTGTCTTCTTGAATATATTGCTTGTGAGGTAAAAGACTCTAATTTAATTGAACGAGAAAAAATTAGTAGAATCTTACTTAAAAAACCTCATCTAAGAAAAAGAATAGAGCAAAATATTACGCAGGAAAATAATATCTTGACAATTAAATTCGAAAAGGAAAGTATTAATAACGTATTGAAAAAATTATTCTATGGCCATTTAAGTTTTGAGCTATCAAATCCATATATTGAAAAGCCAAGTTACATTGGTTTTGAACTAATTGATAATTTAACCAATTCAGAGTTTGATACTTTTTTCGCTAGCGAAGAAATAGAAATTGCTCCAGAAATCGGAACAAGGGCGTCATTAAACTATTTTTTAATTAATAATTCCCCAACTTCAAATTGGAAAATAGTACAAGAAAATAATTATCAATATAAGGTTGATATTTGTTCAGAAGAAATAGTCGTAAAAATTTTCATGAGAAATAAACTTTGTTTGACGGCTATTTGGAATAATAAAATTTCCAATAATCACTAAATATATAGTTTGTATGTTAGGAATAACTGACAAATATATAAATTTCCGTAATAGTTATGATTTTTTCGAAAAGCTAATTCTGTATATTTGTAGATTAAACTAATATTTAGAATATAACTATGGCCGATTTTGCTGGGACAGGAAGAAAAAGACCTTTACTTAATATAAATTCTGACAATCTATTATTAGATCCAGAGAATCCTCGTCTACCCCAAGATGTCCAAGGACAATCTCAAAAAGATATTATATACGCCTTATATAAATTCTTTGACACAGAAGAATTAGCGTATTCGATGACAGAAAATGGTTATTTTGACGAAGAACCGCTGGTTGCTATTCCGGAAGAATTACCTGAGCAATTTGTTGAATTGACATACGAAGAATTAAAAAACAGCCTGGAATATAAAAATTTTATCGAGGACGAATCAACAAAATTTATTGTTTTGGAAGGAAATCGTAGGTTGTCAACAATTAAACTCCTATTAGATGCCAGTCTTAGAAGCGAATTCAAAATCAGGACTTTTCCTGAAGCAGAACAACATATTATTGATGATATAAAATCAGTTCCTGTAATAATATATCCTAAAAGATCCGAAGTCTTACCATATTTAGGCGTTAGGCATATCTCGGGTATAAAAAAATGGGAGCCATATGCAAAGGCACGTTATGTCGCAAATATGGTTAATCAAGGTTTTACAATAGATGATATTCAAAAACAGGTTGGAGATCGAAGTAATTCAGCTAGAAAAATATATTTATCTTATCAATTAATAGAAACCTTAAAAGATGAATTTGATACCAATACTTCTAAAGCTGAAAATCTATTTTCGTATTTATTACTAGCAACTGGCCAGGGAGGTGTAAAAGAATTCATTGGGTTGGATAAAAAATTGCAAAATGTCGATCTAGAAAATCCTATTCCTAGCGATAAATTAAACAATTTAAAAGACTTATTTTCATGGATGTTTGGCGAGCCTGGAAAACTACCAGTGATTCAAGAGTCTAGGGACATAACTGCTAAACTAGCTCCTGTCTTAAAAAAAGAGCACGCTATTCAAATATTACGAGAAACAAGGAATCTTGATGATGCGTATGATATGAGTGATGGCGAAGACGAGCTTTTACGAAAGAACTTATTAAAAGTAAATAGATTATTATCTATTTCATTAGGTCTTTTCAGTGACAGTAATAAAGATTTTGTGATAGATGATATTGTTAAATTAAAAGAGACCGTAGATAAAATATTATTAATTAATAAAATTAATTTATAATGCCTGTTAAACTAATAGAAAATCCTGACTCTATTAACAATGTTGCAGATTGGGCTGAATTCTATATTTTTGCGTCAAACGAAAATCTTTCTAAATCTGAATTGTCTTCATATATTGAAGATTCGTCAGGTAGTGAGCCAGATCAAGCATTTATTGATGATATCTGGCTAGAATTAGAAAGAAGATTGTTTTTGTATGGAAACCCACCTCCTTTTATCTTAGAAACTAGGGAAATTATTCCATTACTGGACTGGACATCTGCACCGGAATACCTTACTTGTTTGATTCTCTCCATAGATGGAAATTCAGTCGATTCAGTAAAAACAGGCAAGTTGTTTGAAAGATTATCCTCAAAGGCAGTTAGTAATTATTTCAATGGAAACTCTATAATTTATGGGCATCCTAGTAAACAGACAATAAGATCAATTGCAAGCCAAATGTCTGAGACATTTGTCTCAGAACCCTCGACAAATTATAAGGACAGAGGTGTTGATATTATATGCTGGAAACCATTTGGGGATAATAGAAAGAGCCAAATAGCAGCCCTTATACAATGTGCCGCTGGGTTTAACTGGGATCAAAAACTACTGGGTATACCTCATAAGGCTTGGATGCAATATATCCATTGGGGCGCCGATCCTCTCAAAGGTTTTACCGCACCTATTGTTATAAACGAAAAGAGATATGATGACATAGTTACTGATGCAGGAATTATGTTTGACAGAGCACGTATTTATCAAAATGTTCAGTATCAATATCTTGACGATGATACTTTAATCGATGATTTAAAAGCTTGGTGTCAACCAAAAATCGAATCATTCATAAACAGTTAAAGTATGAAATTTATTGATTTATTTGCAGGATTGGGAGGGTTTCACAAATCTCTTCACGAGTTGGGTCATGAATGTGTTTTTGCGAGTGAACTAAACGAAGAACTACGAAAGTTATATAAAATCAACCATAGTATAGAATGCCATGGTGATATTAATAAGGTTGATGTAGAGAAAATTCCCGTCCATGATATTCTATGTGCTGGATTTCCCTGCCAACCATTTTCTAAAGCTGGGGCTCAATTAGGACTAGAAGATCCTAAAAATGGAAATTTATTCTATAAAATAATGGAAATTTTAAATTTTCATAAACCTAGATACATCTTTTTAGAAAACGTCTCAAATCTTAAAGGCCATGATCAGGGTAATACTTGGAAAGTGATAAATGATGAATTATCAAAACTTTATGATGTTAAGGAAGCTACGCTCTCTCCTCATCATTTTGGAATACCTCAGCACCGCTCACGAATATATATAGTCGGCAAGTTGAAGAAAGAGGGAGGTTTGATTGACTTTCAATTTCCAGAAAAAGAGTTTCATGATGACTTAAGTATCCACAGTATTATCGAAAATGATGCTGTTGATTATATGACTTTAAGAGAAAATACAAGGAATCATTTAGAAGTTTGGCAAGAATTTTTAAATCATTTAAAGCCCGAGGAAGTTCCTAGATTCCCTATCTGGGCGATGGAATTCGGAGCCGATTATCCTTTCGAAGGTAAAGCTCCAATAAAACTAAGTAAAACCGATTTGCATACAAAAAAGGGCGAATTTGGAAAAGAAATTACCGGGAATTCACTTGATGACATGCTTCTTTGCCTGCCAACATATTCTCAAAACGGAATAAAAGAAGATCAAACAGAATTTCCTGATTGGAAAAAACAATATATACGTTCTAACCGCGAATTTTACACCAAACATAAGAGTTGGTTGGATAATTGGATTCCAAATATTGTGGGCTTTGAAAATAGTCATCAAAAGTTTGAATGGAATTGTGGTGATAAAGTTCCTTTAATTATTAATGATAAAATCGTCCAATTCAGGCCATCTGGTATAAGAGTTAAGATGCCCACTTATTCACCTGCATTAGTGTTAACTACCACTCAAATTCCAATTTTTCCTTGGGTAGAAACAATAAATGGTGAACGTGGTAGATATATGACCAAAGTAGAAGCATCTAGACTTCAATGTTTACAAGACCTCAAAGAATTACCACCCACTATAGCTAAGGCATTTAAAGCATTGGGAAATGCAGTAAATGTTGGTGTGGTGAAAAGGATAGCAGAAAATTTAATTAAGTAATTAATTATTAAAAAAAATTGATATCATTAAAAAAACAGAATAAGAAAACAGACAGAGAGGATAAGATTTTTTTATCTTTCTCCCAAATTTAACAAAAAGTATAAAATGGTAAACAAATACGTTGACTTTATTTCTGACGAGCACTTATTGGTATGTATTGATAATTTGCATAATTCTTATTTAAAAGCAAAGAACAATATTTCCAAGAAGAGCTTTTATACTAATAAGGTGGACACTATAAAGTTGACTTTCGACTCGAAATTCAATGATATCAACGAAGAAGACCTGATACAATCCGAGATTTTGAGGCAGATCGACAAGTCAATCAATAATTCCATCGGCACTTTCCACGAACAAGTCTTGGGAGGCATCGAAGGCTACGAAGTAGGCAAGTTAAGCGGCTTCGATATTAAAGCTAGCGACGACACGCTGTTTGCCGATATCAAGAACAAGCATAATACAATGAACAGTAGCTCGGCCGAAGCACTTTTCCAAAAACTAGCTCGCTACGCCGACACCTATAAAAAGGCAAATTGTTATTGGGTTCAGATATTAGCAAAAAATAGTTTTAATGAACATTGGAAAGGTGAAATCAATGGAAAGGAATATACCCACTCCAGAGTATTTAGAATCTCCGGTGACCAGTTCTATGCCTTGGTATCTGGCCAAGAAGATGCCCTTTTCCAATTGTACAAAGCATTGCCTATCGCAGTGAATGATTATATGGATTCATCCAAGCCAGATAAAGGCGTCAAGGAAAACTCTGCATTGGAAGAAATCACTGCTGAGACAAAAAAATCCAAGCGCTCCATACTCGACCAGATAACTTTTGACAACTATAGTTATTATTTAGGGTTCGACAAACTGTAATATTTGTTAAGGAACTTTATGATCGAATAACCGACCTCCTTGCCGAGGTTCACTGGAACAGCATTACCTATCTGCTTATACTGCTGTGCAAGAGACCCGGCAAACTCCCAATCGTCAGGGAAAGTCTGAACCCTTGCGTATTCCCTTACTGTAAAGGGCCTAGTTTCATCAGGATGGCAGCGCTCGGTCTGCTTTTGTGCTGGGCTACAGGTCAGCGTCAGGCTGGGCTCGTCCCATCCTATCCTTCTCGCAATACCAGTCTTTCCTCCTCCTAGGAAAAAGCTTCCGCCCATGTACTCTTTTTGCAAGTCCAATGGCAAGTCGCGCCAATAGCCTTTTGGAGGCACAAGGTCGAGTATCTCAGCTTTTCTTTTCGGGTATTTTGCCCCCCCAGACAAAGGGACATCCGAATCGTACAATTCCCCTTTCTTTAATGCGTCCTTGAGGTTGTAGACTTTACTGTAAGGAGCAGGGTAATGGTAATCCAAGGCAATGTCCTTCCTTACGCCTACCAGGATCAACCTCTCCCTTTTCTGCGGGACATTGAAATTGATAGCTTTCAAGACCTGCACAGGCACAACCTTATAACCAATTTCGTCCAATATCGAAATCATGCCTTCCAATGTCTTCCCTCCATCGTGGTTGAGGAGCCCACGTACGTTTTCGCCAATACAGATTGGAGGGCTTACTTCCTTGACTACCCTAGCGAACTCATAGAAAAGCGTGCCCCGGGCATCTGCAAGGCCCAATTTCTTGCCTGCGTAACTAAAGGCCTGGCATGGGAAGCCCCCCGTAACAACATCTACCTTACCATGGTATTCCGTAAAGTCAAAATCCTTAATATCGCCTTCCAAAACCTTCCAGTTGGGGCGGTTGTCCCGCAAGGTCTGGCAAGCAAACTTGTCGATTTCATTTAAGGCGACACACTTTAAGCCCGCCTTTTCCATGCCTACAGCAAGGCCGCCTGCGCCAGCAAAAAGCTCCAATACCTTATAATCATTGTCCGGAGCAGCAAAATTCCCTTCAGTATTACCACGTTCGTTTAAGAAGCCTTCGAATATTTTTTCGACATCGGCTCTTCTATAAAACCTATAGTTGCTCAACGGCTCCCTAATAGCCACCAGCTTGCCTTCACGATCCCAACGCCTAAGCGTTTCCTTGTTCTTGCCTAGCAATTCCGCAGTTTCCGCTAACGATAAAAATTCATTAATAACCATATTACAAAACCTTATACAATGGTTACAAATATAAAAGTTTTTCTCAAAAGCAGCAAAGAAAAAAAACCTATATTTATAAAAAACTTTTAACTATGTATGAACTATTTGATAATGAGGGCAAAAAAATCGAGCACCATGACCTTCAAGACAAATCACATTGGTGCAAGGACGGCGAAAAGATCGAGGAAGCGTTCGTAAGGCTGTACGGAACACAGCTTAATTTGGCTATAAACCCAGCAAAGGAGGATGACCCCTATGCTCCTGACCTCATCAACACTGTAACAGGAAAGCTAGGTGACCTGAAGTTCCAAGCCACACCTTTCTTCAAGGCTCAGGGCTTATTTGGCATAGACCCGACTTACGCAGTAGTCTTCAATGAGAAAGATAAATTCAGGTATCAGGAAAAGTATCCCGAAATAACAATCTACTATTGGGTAAACTGGATCGCAATAAGATACAAGACCAATTGGAGCGAGATTAAGGCTCAGCCTTTGAACGGGGTTTGGAAAAGCGGATTTCCAGAATTCAACAAATACCTCTCCAACCGCCCGCTCCACTCCTACCAGCAGAGAGTTGACGATACTAAAGGAAATGCCAAGGGCAGCTATGTATGCGACATTAGGGACGAAGTCTTTGAAAAAGTAATATAATAGCATTTAGGGCGAACTTTCAATAAAAGACCTGACAAGAGATAAGCAACTTTGCAGGTCTTTCTTTACCTGATGCTCCCAAAACCTCAAGACCGTATACCCAAGTCCCTGTAAGGCAGCATTATTCTCATTGTCCCGCTGCATGTTCCGTTCTATCTTTTTTATCCAATAGTCAGCATTGGACTTGATACGAGGCTTCTTCTCTTCCCACTTATATCCATGCCAAAAGTCGCCATCTACAAAAACAGCCACCTTATGCTTGCGAAAAACAATATCCGGCTTTCCTGGAAGCTTTGCAACATTCAGGCGGTAGCGCAGCCCAGCTGCCCACAAAGCCTTCCTCAAAAGGATTTCCGGCTGTGTATCCTTACACTTTATCTTGGACATAAGCTTTGAACGCTCTGGGGTCGTATTGAAAATATATGTTCCCATTTTGATAGTTATTCCTTATTAGCCTAAAACAAATGATTTGCCATATTTTAAATCCTACGTGCTACCACTTGGCAGTTATAGAATTCCTGACTTTTAGCCCCGCAATGAAAACATTAAATTGCCTTATATTTCAATAATATGGGAAACCGTAATTGCGGAAATAGAAGATTTTGTATATTTGATGTATCAGGATTTTAAAATGACTACTTTGTATCATACAATTCTGTCAATGACCTATAAAAGCTAATAAACCACACAGATCAAATGATACCTGAAAATATACTTGAGGGCCATATCTTACAAGCAATAAATGACATTAATAACGAAGGGATCGAGTCCCGTCAAACATTGTCAAAAAAGTATGACTTAATTTTCAAGGATAAAGCATATCCTCCTAAACTAGTTCTTTCATTAGCTAATAAATATGCCAATGGTGAAATTCTGCAACACCGTAAATTCAATACCTACGATGCTCAAAAACGGCTGCAAGAAATTAGTGCAGAATTCACAATCGAAACCAAAGGCCGCGACGTTATAGCTGAGATCGTCAATAAGTATAAAGAATATGTAATGGAATATGGGTTGAAAGGGGAAATCTATAAATGGGAGCTTTTAAAAAAGTTTAGAGGCAGGCCAGACATCAGCGCAACTGATTTCCATGCAGAAATTAAAGCAGTCAATTTTTCCAACCTTATATATCCTGTTGGGCTCGTATCCGTTTATCATCTTGCTCGAGAGATGATGGAGCCTTACAGAGACTGCTTTAAAATGCTGCTTGATGATAATGCCCCCCTTGCTGAAAGGGTGCAGGACTTTACTGGGGAGACATTGAAAATATACCGGCAGCTAGTCCCTGACAAACGGTATAACCATCATCAGGACGAACGCACCATTGCCACTTTCCTTACCTTTCACAACCCGGACAAATATACCTTGTACAAAGATTCTTTTTATCAAAAGTTTTGTAAGCTTATAAATGTAAAGCCAAGAAGCAAAGGGGAAAAATATGTACATTACTTGGAATTGGTCGACGAATTTATAGAGGAATACATAAAAGACGATGAAGAACTAATCGAATTGATCAAGGATAGCCTTAATGAAGACTGTTTTGCCGACGAAAATTTCAAAATTTTAGCGCAGGATATTTTGTACCAGTCATTAGACAAACAGATTGGAATGGGAAGGAGCTACTGGCGGGTTGGAACTTCCGATGGGACAGATAGCTACTGGGATCTTATGAGGGAGAATAATAGGATCTGCATTGGCTGGAACGAATTAGGAGACTTGACAGACTATGAGATCAAAAGCAAGAAGGAAATTGATAATTATTTGAACGATGAAGGTTTTTATACTGACGACAATAGGCTTAGGAGCCGCAAAGCTGGCGAAATATTTAATTTTTACAGCGAAATCAAAGTAGGTGACGTAGTTCTTGCCCAAGATGGCGCAAAGATATTGGGCATCGGAATCATTAACGACGAGTATCAATACAATCCGGCAGACGGCTTTGCACATCAAAAAGGCATTGATTGGAAAATTATAGGCCCGGCCTTAAATAATTCCGAGGGACTCAGAACGACTGTATATAAGCTGTCAGACATTAATCTCATTAACAAAGTCAACTTACTGATTGACAGCCAAGAACTAAAAACGACCAAACACATATCCCAACATATGGAGACACCTTTAAACCAAATCCTATATGGCCCACCGGGCACAGGAAAAACATACAATACCATCAACAAGGCAATCGCTATAACAAACCCGGAATTCAATTTAAGCCAGCCCCGTGAAAATATCAAGGCGGAGTTTGACAGGCTGATGAAAAATGGGCAGATAGTATTTACAACTTTTCATCAAAGCATGAGCTATGAAGACTTTATAGAAGGAATAAAGCCAATCGAGCCTAAAAAGGAAGGGCATCCAGTTACGTATAAAGTTGTTGATGGCATCTTTAAAAAAACATGCAATCCAAACACCGCTATTTTTAATATAGGGCAAAAAATTGGCAAGTATGAAATAAAAAATATTTCCAATGAACTAATTACTATCAAAAAGCCCAACGGAAGCTTAGTTTCTTTTGAATTTTTAATGTTGTACAAACTTTTGGAATACTTAGGATTAAAAGAAATCCCTGTAGATGATTTTAAAGGGAAAATAGAATCCGAAGATATAGATAAAAAAACATTTCCTGAGCTAGAATCATACATTGTTAATGGATATTCCAATATCATTCCAAGCCTATTGAAAATCATTTCCCAACATACTTCCCTCGCAGCAAATAATAATGATAGTAATAACATTGCATTTATCATTGATGAAATCAACCGAGGGAACGTTTCGCAGATATTTGGAGAATTGATTACTCTTATAGAGGAAGACAAGCGGTTAGGGAAAAACGAAGCATTAGAAATTATATTACCCTATAGCAAAGAAAGGTTTGGCGTACCGCCAAACCTGTATATAATTGGAACAATGAATACGGCCGACAGAAGCGTCGAAGCCTTAGATACAGCCCTAAGAAGAAGGTTTTGCTTTACAGAGATGCCTCCGAAAGCAAACTTGATTGCAGAAGAGGGTAAGTTAAAAGGTCAAAATGGAGTGCTGGAAGGAGTTAACCTTCCAGAATTGTTGGAAACAATTAATAAGCGTATTGAAAAACTCCTGGATAAAGACCATTTGATTGGTCATAGCTATTTTATGGCTGTTGTTACTTTGAATGATCTCAAATCTGCTTTTCAAAATAAAATCATTCCGCTCCTACAGGAATATTTCTTTGGGGATTACGGAAAAATAGGTTTAGTATTAGGAAAAGTTTTTTTTGAAGAAAAAGTTGAAGATGGCATTGAAAATATTTTTGCTGACTTTGACGATTATGAAGCGTCTGATTTTTCTGACAGGAGTATTTATAAACTTGTAGACGTGAACAAATTAAGCGATGAAGATTTTTTAATCGCCATTAATCAGCTTTTAAAAAAATAATTTGAATCTAAATCGAAAACATATTACGGTATTTGAACACCAGGCCTTGAGGCTCAACCAGGAAATCGAAGGGGTGAAATTTTCAGCAAATCATTTGAAGGCGCTTCAGGGCTACTTTGGAGAAAAAGGCGTCCCATATTATTCCTTGATACACAATGGGGTTCGTTTCAATGAGCACGTAGGTGTAATCCAGGTTGGGGAAACCATTATTGAAGTCCTGCCCAAAGCTGACAATGCAGCCGACAGCCCCAATCAGAAAGCGAAATGGAGGGATATCTTGATAGATATGCTTTTTGCTGTTGATGCCTTTCAAATCCATTCCCCGAGCAGCAGCTCGCTTAAGCTAAAACCAAATTCTATCCTAGACTTGTATTTCGAAATATTTGTCCGTGAAGTAGAATACTTGCTCCGTACTGGTTTAATTAAGCGCTATAGGAAAAAAGAAGGAAATGTTACAGCTTTAAAAGGCAATTTAAAATTCAATAAGCACATACAACAGAACCATGTACATCAGGAACGGTTTTATACAAGCCACTCTATCTATGACGTCCAACATACGCTGCATTGCATCCTATATAAAACAATCCGTTTATTAAAACAAATCAATACCGACGCTGGATTACATAGCCGTTTAGGTGCGCTGTCATTGCATTTTCCTGAAATGCCTGATATGAAGGTATCGGAAGCAACTTTTCAAAAAATAAGCTATTCAAGGAAAAACCAACAATACAAAACATCAATAGAAATCGCGAAGCTTATACTTTTAAAATACCACCCTGATATAAGGCTTGGAAAAGATAATGTCCTTGCGCTTATGTTTGACATGAACAACTTGTGGGAAAAATTTGTCTATGCTAGCTTGCGTAAATTCATAAGACATCCTTCGACAATAACCGCACAGACAACAAAATCTTTTTGGAAGCCAGATGAGGGCTATCGCTCAAAAATACGGCCAGATATTGTTGTTAACAACAATAGTTTGAATTGCACAGTATTGGACACCAAATGGAAAAATTTAAATGGCTACAATCCTTCGCCAGATGATTTAAGGCAGATGTATGTTTATCATCAATATTATGACGCACATAAAGTTGCTTTAATATATCCTGGAACGAAGACCTTAAAGGCAGTAGGAAAATATCTAGATCCTGTTACAGGAAAAGAAAGTGATAAGGAATGCAGTATTGTATCAATAGGTATCGAAAGCGATATGAAGGCCTGGCAAAAAAGTATTTACTCGGAATTAAGTAGCTGGCTAGGACATCCAAAGGCACCCTAAGTGTGAAAGCCTTAAAAACTAACAATACTTCAAAAAATTATTACAATACCTTTTCAGCTAATATTCCTTTTATTGAACCAAACTATATTCAAAATTCAGCAACCTTTTTTCAAAAACAAGGGAAAGCAAAAGCCCAGAGTGTTTTGAAATGGGGTTGCTCCAAACTTCGCAAAAATGCATTTCCGACAATAGGCAGGAATTACATTTTTGCCGCCCGATTTTTATCAGCCATTTCTTTTCAAAACCCAAACAAAGCAACCTGCAAAGTCAATCGACCTGGCAGGTTATAAAAATAATTTCTAATTTACTTATTGCCTCTTTTCAGTTCCTCAAAACAATTTCACGACTCTCCTATTTCTTCTTCGGATTCTTAAAAGAAAATACAATCTTCCCTACCGACTTATCAAAGCTAATATAGCCTTGATAAGCCTTCCCTTTTTTACTTTCCAGTCCCGTGATATAAGCCGTCTCCCCTGCTTTCAATTTATCCATCTGCCATCTGCGAAGCTTGACCCCTCTGAAATGTGAAGGAACTTTCCTTTGAGAATGATTCACTTCGCTAAAACCAGAACTTCTAAACTTATTCTCAAACAAAAACTCCACCCATTGTCTATCCGCATTGAATTGCACCGTTGCAGAAAAAAGCTTTCCTTTCTTCGACAACATATTCTCAATTAACAAAGGTTTCCCATCACGAAGAATCTGCTTCTGCTCCAAATCCAACTTCACCCCACATATCACATCAGGAATCCTCACAAATTCCATCCTCAAAGAAATCAGCTCATTGGTCATCCTGTCCAAACTTATCAGTGAAGGAGTTATCTCGCCCGTAACCGTATCAATAAGATCCACCACTCTGCCCATATTCCCAGAATTCAAAAGATTGACCCTATCCTCTTTTGTAAACTTATGACCCATAAACTTCTTTCTGAAATCCACCTTCTTACAAACCCGATGCACCTTAACGATCAACTCTCCACCATCATCAATCCGCAACTGCAACCGTGCATCAGTATTACTTACCCCTTTCCCATCATTAAAAATTACCGGAATCAACATCGGTGTTTTATAGCCTTTTAATAAAGATTCCAACGCACCGATTCCTTCCAACTTCTCCCTGTCAAGACCAATTTCAGCCATCGTGTCCCACGAAACATCTTCAATCTGATAGCGATACTGCGAACGATCTCGAATCATAGACGACCCGTTATTACAACCATTCTTCACAACAGAAGCATCTCTTTCAGCAGACTTCTGATTTCTGGCAGTTTCAACCGCTTCAATAGAAACTTCGTACGCTTTCAGATCCCGTCTTTCAACATCCGATGAATCATTAACATATTCCTGTAAGTCTTTCGCTGTTTCGTGCGCCTCAAATTCCCTCACTTTAAAAAATGAATATTCGGAAGGATCTTTGAGCTGATGGTAAAAATCTGCATAGAAGTCCATAAAAGAACTTTCCGATGAATCGATCCGCATAACTGTATCCACTTTATTGTGGTCTGGCTGAACGTCTATGAGATTTCCGGATGGATTAACCGCCTGTACAATTCCGACAGAATTGTTACTGTGACGAAGTACCAATAAAGTACTGACTTCTGAAACTGCTGTATGATTTCCGATGTTGTTCATGATGATGATCTTATTAGGTGTTTTAATTATTCTTACTGTTTATTATTATGTATTGTGCCTACCAAATGCTATCCCAGAGAAGCTTTCAAGCTTTGACATATTTCCAAAAGTTCTTCCTGAGAAACTTGAAAATTTCGGGTCTTCATTAATTGTCTTGTTGCGTTATTTTAAGATGTATTGTTGTACTAAAAGCTCATCCTGAGAGACACGAAAATATTGGTCTTCATTATTCAGAGCGTTTCCATATTTTAATATTTATTGTTGTACTGAGAACTCTTACTGAGAGTTTCTAAAATTTCGGTCTTGATTATTCTTCTTGATTATTCATTTTCGTAGCATTACATCAACTCACTATCTTTAAATAAAGATTAGCACAAACAACCATTCTTAAAAGACCCGAAAATTCCGACTGCCCTTCCTCAGATCATCCCATCATCAGCAAAGGAATAATAAGAATCAGACGTCAGGATAACATGATCCAACAACGACATACTCAGAATTTTTGCAGCCTCTTTGATCTGTGCGGTCATCTTAATATCACAACCAGAAGGTTTCAGATTCCCCGAAGGATGATTATGGGAAACGATAATCCCTGAAGCATTGCAAAGGAGAGCCGCCTGCATAATAATTCTTACATCAACTAAAGTGGATGAGATTCCACACTCCGATATTTTCTTAATCCCCAGCACCTTGTTCGCCTGATTCAGGTACAGTGCAAAGAAAGATTCCCTGTAGTCCATTTGATCCGCATCAAAATGCGCCCTAAAGATATCCACCGCATCGCCTGATGATGTTATAGACCTTTCACAATTTCCCTTTCTTGAGTAGCTCAATTTAATTTCGTTCACAATATTGAATTTCATAATTTCCTGCTCCGAGTACGGCGGAGACCTGTTTTTCCCGCACTTGCATTAAAAACCTATGTAGTCTGTAAATTGCAGATTGAAGGAAACTTTGACTTTTTCTATTCTTTTACTTGGTCATATCATTTGATAAATTGATTTATACTAACATTTGACAAAGTGGTTTATATAAGAATCTCATTAATCGATTTATAAGAGAATCTGATCAATTGATCTATACCAACATCTAATCATATGATTTATACCAAGAGAATAATAAGGATCAAAATTTCAATGAACTGCAATTGCATCTTGTGAGGTTTCTGACTTTTTCTATGCGGATTACCATTCAGGCAGGCACAAGGAAAACTGCAATCTAATATCTTGAAAACAATAAGAAAGAACATTGATGAAAGCTTGAAATCTTTTTGCGGAGGTTCTGGTATCTCCGATCCCGGATACCCAAAAAGATTTTTTTCCGCAGTGACAAAGGAATATATTTGCTATAGAAAATCAGGTAGCCTCATATGGGATCATAGCCGTTGAAATATGATCTGGTTATGATTTAAGATATAAAGAGAGTGATATGGAAGGTTTACGATGAATGGCTAATCTTCCCAAAATTGGAATTTGAAATCATTTATAATCTTAACTATTATTTTAAAAGCCAACGAAATATCAATTATTGATTATCAGGACAATATCGAAAATATTAAGTATTAAATTTGTCTAAAGAAAGACAGTCAAGCAAAATAACGTTAAAAAAAACATCAGCGATGTAATCTTGATGTATCGCTTACCTACAATTAACCCAGTAACCTCAGATAATGACTACAAACGAACAGCCTAGAGAACTAAGCTTTTTGGATTTTGCAACTTCACTTGCTGAATTAGAATCGAAAGCGAAAGCAGATTTGCTTTCCAGACTTTTCACCAAGAAATACGGTAAAGGGGAATTGATATTAGCAGGTAACACGTGCAGCAGAATTTACTTTGTGGAAACCGGTTTGGTAAAGACCTTCTTTTATAATGGCAACAGGGAATTTATCATGCGTTTCTTTTCCGAAGGCAATATGTTTACCGTCCTCGATAGTTTCCTCACCCGAAAACCTTCGGCATATAGCATCCTAACTCTTGAACAAACCACTATCACTTATCTGAATCATTCAGACCTTGCAGAACTTTGCACCCGTTATCACGCCATGGAAACTTTTTACAGGAAACTGCTGGCTATGGCTGCCGTCAATATGATGGAAAGAGTCGGCAGCACACTGGAAGAAAAAGCACAGGTTGCTTACCATAAATTTCTGAAGGAGCAAGGGAAATTACTACAGCGGATCAGTCTGGCAGATCTGGCATCTTATCTCGGAATTACGCAGGTCTCCTTGAGCCGGATCCGAAGTTTAAAATAGTTTTTTATCATTTGATAAATGCTGGAATAAGCAAGCGGCCTACCTTTCGTTCATAAAAAATCGTTATGAAAACCCCCTTGTCTATCCATCAAAAAGCGAGCTTTATTGCAGCCTGCATTTTTACCGCTACTGCTCCTGTTATTGGTTATTTATCCATTGGTCTTGCTCCTGTTATTATCGTTGGCGGCTCTGCAATCGTGGCATTAATTTTTTGGTCCAGAACCTACTTGCTAAAGCCTGTTGATCCAGGAATTATTCTTCCGCTCTTTATACTGACAGTTGCCGGCCTGCAGATCCATATTGTTGAGGAATATCTGATGGGCTTCGCACCATCCATGAGCAGGTTATTTGGTATTCCCTGGAGCGAAAAAAGTTTTCTGATTATATTTGCGCTGGTCGGACCTGTTATTTATACGCTAACTTCACTGGGCTTGTATTATAAGATTCCCATCGCTGGATTTGTGGCTTGGTTTATATTTATTGGTCCTGGCGTTGCTGAATTCACCCATTTTATCTTTCCGTTGATCTCCCCCGATCTTATGCCACAAGACCCCTATCCTATTACAGCTTTCATTGCTGGAACGAAAATTCCGGACATGCCTAACTTTTATTTCAAAACTACAGGGAACTATTATTTTCCGGGAATGTGGACCGCCATTCTGCCAATGATTCCGGGGTGTATGGCCATCTATCGTTTATTACTGAAAAAACAGGAAAGTATTTATTAAATTACACGTAAAACAGTATACACTTCATTCAGGTATTCTGTTCAATATCACCTTATACTTACTTCTATTTTTTAAAAAGTGGTTTTTGATCTTAAGTATAGTAAGTTGCGAGGTCTTTGGATTAAAGTAACAAGCTGCTAACTTCTGATGGTAAACATCTGATGTACAAATAAGCATACGGCCATCTTCATAAAATTCTAAGCCATATGAAGATATTCCAATAAAATCAGGAAGCTGCAGGGTCATCAGTCTCCTGATCTGATTTTCGCTTGACCACCATGCAAACTGATCCATTCGTACATCAATCAGATAATCATCAAAAGATTTACCATCTTCCTTTCCTACTCCACTATTAGCCTTCATGGTTGAAAATTTAATATCAACTTTCTCTTCTTCCGGTAATGGTTCTGTAATGGAAACGTGAATTAAGCCAACCAACGGAAAACCATCTTCTGCAAGACCCAATGCCTGCGTAACCCCAAATGAATTTGCATTTCTGCCAGGATTCTTTCTTGTAGGACGCACAATCTTGATTTCGTAAACTGAAGTCCTTTCAAAATGGATTTTCGTTTTAGTGAACGGAATTATCATCACATCAAGATCACCCGGCTTCCTGTTTTTTTCAAGTTTAAGCTCATCTCTAAGAATAGTTTTTGTCACATAGAATCCTTCATAATCAAAATAAGCTTTCTGATCAGGATAAAAAATCCCACTTAAAAAGGATCTTAAATCAGATTTCGCACGATTATTATTCCAGTTTAAAAGGAGATCAATGACTTCATTTTCAGTTAAAGATTTATAGATTCTGTTACCGTTAAATAATGGATTGTCATTATTTTTCATTGTTTAGGTTTCAGTTAAGCCGACCAGGTCTAGATTCGTTATTTTACTTCCATCCCACTTTTTGTCTCCATAAGATATAGTCTGGATTTTGGTTTTCAATAGATTCTATTTCGTCTGCAGATGCTATCTTATTGATCTCTTCTTGGGTAAGTTCCGGTAAATCGTACTTTTTTCTCAGTTCACTGAGTTCATCTTTATTGATAACCGGGTAGATGCTGCCATCTGAGTTATATTGAGTCCCGAATTTCTGTGGCTTACCCTGAAAAAACTGGATTCTGTCAAACAGATAGGCAAAGTGTCTCAGATTGATGTCAGCCTGGTTTTCAAGCATCGACTGGTAAGAACTTTTCATCAGTTCAGGGTCTGATATGGAATGCTGGATGATCAGCCAGGCCGCATCACTTGCTTCCTGCCCAACTTTTGAGATCGTAGGAAACCCTATTCGCTCAATGATGCTTTTTAAATATTGAGCGTTTTCTTTATGTAATTTTTCCATTTCGGGATGATAACCATTTCCAAGTTCTCCTTCTTGAATAAGTTTTTCCCGAAGTTCCAAATCATTGTTTTTTAAACGAATAATTTCTTCTGCTATTATTTTAAATTCCATTCAAAAGTATTTCAGCAAATTAATTACGAGTATTTTTCGACTGTAAGACATTTAATTTGCCAGCCGCATTATTAGCCGTGTATTGAACATAGATATCTCCAACTTCCTTGCTGCGAATGACGTAGAATTTGATTGCTTCCCCAGGATAGCCCATATCTCCTTCCTCACCCTTATTCGGATCCTGCTTATTGTAACTGTCATATGCCTTCTGGGTTATTTCTCCGTCAAAGACCTTTACAGCACCTACAGATGTCAAAAGATCTTCCATACTTTTTTCAAAATAATGCTGAGAAAATTCCTGTCCCTGCTCTGCACTGATATTTGCTTTGTAAAGCTGCCCTTCAAATGCCGTCATCTTACCATCTACCGGGAAAAAGCATACATCAAAACTCTTCTTCAAAGGTTTATTCATTTCTTTTAATCCTTTTGGCAAGGTCAGGAAAGGGAAATTGCCAAGATCAACGGTTGAATAGGGAATTTTTTCAATGTCAAACTTCTTCTCCGATGCTGCATCGTTAGTTGGCTGTACTGTTTGAGTTTTAGAAATTTCTTGGTCTTGATTTTCTTTTTGAGTTTTATTGCAGGCAAGAATACTAACTGATGTTATAAGTAAAACAATTGCTCTTTTCATAAGTTGGTAATTTCGTTATTGGTAATTTTATAAATTTGGATTCTATACAAATTTCGAAAAAAAATTTAATATTTCTTGATTTGGGTAAAATACAATGACCGTCTGTAAAGTAAACCAAGCTCAAAAACTTGCTAACTTATTATCCTGTTTGTCGTCAATTTAAAGAAGCAAAAAGTCTTTTTGCATTTTAGACCAGACATTGATTATCTCTATTTTTAATTTTTTGTCCTTGATGTCTGCATCTTAGGGTTTTGCGTCTGCTGCAGTTAATAACAGAAGAGGAAAAAAATGATCGGTTAATAATACGTTTGATAAGCATTTTTATTATTTATAAAGGCTTAGGATAAAATTCAGTCAATTCATAAGAATAAATGACACTTACGATCTTCCACTTCCCTTCAGTTTTGATTAATTGCCAATATTCGCTGCCCCAATTTGTCATTTTTTTTTCATTCCAGAATGAATAATCAAAGGTCACAGTTGCGATGACATCATCATTGATGATCTTGATATTTTCAAATTTCTCTTCCTGATTTCCGCTTTTCATGATGAACTTGAAGAAACTCCTATAATTGTCCCTAGAAAAGTTCTTAGTATTGGCAGGTTCCCGCTCCAATATTTTCTTTTGCGTACTATCTTTAACTACACCTATCCAGACCACCGGATCTTCGTGGAACAGTCCGTGAAAAAGCGCAGAATCTTTTTCAATGATGCTATGCCTGAAATTTTGGACCACCTTTTCGATATCAAGCTTTTCAGGAGAAATATCCTGAGCGACTGCGGAGTGAGATATGATGAGAAATAATAAAATGATAGTTGTTTTCACTAGATTTATTTTTTGGATTTTAGAATCTGATTTTTAAGCTGATGTGAAGGTCTTTCGATAAAAAAGCGATAAAACAATCCTGCAAGGATGCATGTTGTAAAGCATATGAGTAGTGCAACATTTCCTGATGGAGAAATATTCTCTTTTTCAAGTAACCACTGTACCATGTGGATGATCCCTTTATGTGAAAGGTAAACGGAATAAGAAAGTGCTGCCAGTTGTGAAGTCAGATAATATTTTTTCTTACTTAGAAAAGATGACTTTGAGATGGAACCCAGCACCAGAATCCCATAGCTTATGGCTACGAATGTAAAGCCAAAAAATGAAGTGTTTTCAGAGACCTGGTCTTTGCAAAACCACAGCGAAAAACCTATTGCCATTATGCCCGTAAGCAGCAGTAGATTTCCATATTTGTCAACAGCCGTTCTGAAATTTATGGAAAAATTAAACAAATAACCGATGAGTACCCCGATGGCCAGTCCGTCAAGCCTCGTATGGGTCGGGTAATAGATCTTCATATACCAAGTTCGCCAAAAATCATCGGAATTGATATCCGGAAGAACATATTCTGTCCATGAAAAATAGCGCAGGGCAATGGAAACTACGATTAATACCGGGATAATATATTTGATATGTTCTATCGCTTTTATCCTTAACAGGAATAACAAAACCAAGGGCAGCAAGAGATAGAACTGCTCTTCGATGCACAATGACCACGCGTGAGAAAAAGTACCATAATCAAAAACGTCCAGACCGTAATTTTGAGTGAATGACATGAACTTCCACAAAGGTGGTAAATGCTCTCTTTCCCTAAAAAACGGAATACAGAAGTACAGAAATAAAGTAAAGGCGTAAGGTGGCATGATCCGGAAAAATCGTTTTATCATAAAGGTCCCCAGTTTAATTTTCTGATGTTCTTTGATCTCCCTGAAAAGCTGCCCGGAAATTAAAAAACCACTGAGCACGAAGAACAGATCGACGCCTGTCCAACCGACCCAGCCGATCGTATCGACCCAGGCCGGATGTTCGAACATTCTGTAATGGTATAAGAGAACCAGTATGATCGCCAGCGCTCTCAGGTGGTCCAGTCCATAAAATCTCTCTTTATCCATTTATTTTTTTGGTAAAATTCAGTCTATTTTCAATTGTTTTATGAGCTGTTATGCAGAATGCAAGGTTTAGAATTTACATTGCATCGATGGTTATTTAAAGGTCGGAATATGCTATTGGTCACCCAAAAGCTGTATTTTACATATGTTTTCCTGATAAAACCTTTTTAATTTCTATTTTTGGTATCGTGAAAAAATCGCTGAACCAAAGAATTTTGAAAGAAATAGGCTACCAAACTGTATTTTGGTCGGCACTGTTCATCTTTGGCACTGCCAGGAACTATGGTGAGTGTGAACAATCCGATTTCAGAGAATTCTTTTATTACGGCATCTGCCATTTGATATTTCAGATCATCGGAGCTAATTTTATTTACTATGTTCTGATAAAAAAATATTTCGATCATAAAAAATATGTCCTGTTTTCAGTCTATCTAATCCTGTCTTCTTACATCTTTGGTGTACTCAATCGAATTTTCATCGTTTACTTGGCCGAGCCTTTTTTCGCCAATTATCCAAAGAACAATATCCTGGAGATTGTTACAGACATAGACTACCTTCTGATCTGTTATATTATTCCGATCCTGTCAGGCGCATTCATATTGATATCGGTTATGTATATTTTAAGGTACAAGAATGAGAAACAAAACACGATACAACTTCAAAAGGAAAAAGCCGAACTCGAATTGAAGGCTCTGAAATCGCAACTCAATCCCCATTTTCTCTTCAATACGCTAAATAATATCTATTCCTTATCTCTTGAGAATTCCAAATATACTTCGGAATCCATCAGTCGGCTTTCAGACATCCTGGACTATATTCTGTATAAAGGGCAGCAAAAGTTGGTGATGATATCAGATGAACTTAGAATAATCGACGCCTACATTGAACTTGAAAAGCTGCGGTATGATGAACGTTTGAATATTACCAAATCTGAGAATATTGAATTCCCTGATCTGGTTCCTCCCCTATTGTATTTGTCACTGGTTGAAAATGCCTTCAAGCATGGGGCAGAAAAAACAAGTGAAAATATCGATATTCGTATATCGATAATGACCGGGATCGATCATTCGATTTTTAAGATCGAAAATTCATCATTTGAAGACTCTTCAGACAAAAGAAAAGGCATCGGTCTGGAAAATGTAGAGAGACAGCTACAGTCTTACTACCAGGACCAGTATGCAATGAAAATAACCAATGAAAGCAATTGGTTTACCATCGAAATAATAACCCCAAGACATCATGATTAATTGTATTATCATAGACGATGAACCTCTGGCTATCAAACTTTTGGAAAATCATATTTCAAAGATTGATGAACTGAAACTTGTTGCAACGGGAAAAAATGCTTTTGAAGCCTATAAATTATTGCAGAATCACGAAATAGACCTGATGTTTCTGGATATTCAGATGCCGGATCTCAATGGGATAGAGTTTGTAAAATCGCTGACTAAAAAACCTAAGACCATTTTGACTACCGCATTTCGTGAATATGCCATAGACGGGTTCGAACTTGAGGCCGTCGATTATTTACTAAAGCCCATTACTTTTGAAAGGTTCTTCAGATCGGTGCATAGAATATTAAGAAATGAAGAAAAGGATGTTCCTGAAGATTTTATTGTGCTCAAGGCCGAAGGGTTCAACAGGAAGATGAAAATAAATGACATTCTCTATTTCGAAAGTAGTGGAAATGATGTTAAGGTCATTCTTACCAATGACATCCTGACAGTTTCTAAAAAATCTATTTCTGATCTGGAAACTAATTTACGAAATAAAGGATTTGTCAGGATTCACCGTTCCTTTCTGATCAATCCCAATTCTGTAACGGCAGCTAATAACAATGAGGTCCTGCTCGGGAAATTTACGGTTCCTGTAGGCAGAAGCTACAAAAAAAATTTTGATGATCTCGTAAGGCAGTTTTTTACAAGACTATTAATCTGATCAAAAATTTGGGGGAAATGTGTGCAAACTTTTAAAATTCATAGAAAACGCTCCCAGGAAAATTATTATCAACCGGTGGCCTTTATCTATTCAAGCGTTATAAAAGAAGAATAGTAATTAAATATATTCCTGAAAAATATAGGCTTTTTTTTCTGTTACTTTAACAAGAAAAATTCTATGACAGCTCTGGATATTACAAAATAACAGCACTTGCGTTACTGATAATTTATAAATCCCTCAAAAAAATAATTAATTACCTGCCATACCTGTCGAAGTTCTATCTAAAAGCCCAAAATGTATCAAAGCTTTTTCTATTCCGTGATTATCAACATCTTCACTTATAAAATCGGCAATTTCTTTGACATTATCTCCAGCATTCCCCATGGCAACACCTATTTCTACAGACTTCAGCATAGAAATATCATTTCCCCCATCCCCGAAAGCCATTGTTTCAGATAGATCGATATTAAAATATTTACAAAAATATTCGACACCTCCCTGTTTGCTTACTCCTCCTGGGTTTACATCTGCAAATAACGGTGTCCATCTTGAAGACAATGAATTTGGCATGATTTCCCGCATAAAAGATTCTTCAATTTCAGGATCTATAAAAACGTTGACTTGCAAAACGTTTTCAATATCAAGATTTTCCTTATTAGATAGAGCTGGCACAGGAATATCGACGTGACGATATAATTCAAGGACTTGCGGACTTTCGTGACTGATCTTCACAGATTCTTCATACATCAATGAAAAACTCACATCGGATCTTTCTGAGTAATCTATCAAATTTTTTATATCATCAGGGTTGATCACTTTTCTAAACATCACCTGACCATCAACGGTCATACAATGTCCCCCATTAAACGTCATAAAGCCATCAAACTTGATATGTCTAATATGAGCGAGATCATTAATGGAACGACCGGTGGCAACGATAACCTTAATTCCTTTTTCCCGGAGATTCTTTATTGCCTTTCTCGTTGATTCCGGAATTGATTTTGTTTTTAAACTGAATATTGTTCCATCTACATCAAAAAAGACGGCTTTAATTTTACGGTTTTGTACAGAAGTCATATTAGTTGATTACTACATCATTTTTATAAAAATACAAATAATCTTCGCCGAGATCTCACCTTTACATAAATTTAACTTTATTTTAATGTTTGTTTTTTCAAAATATGTAATAAAAATAAAGGCTATTAAAAAGCATGTAGAATTATCGCTATCCTCTATTCCATAAAGTACTCGACTATATTGGGAAAGATGCGGATCCAAACCAGGCGCCAAAAGTATTGTTTCTCGATCTTCAAAAGCTTGTTACCCTCCGATAAGAATTACTTTTTTACTAAAGCATAACTATAAATGATTACATCTTTTTTGTTTGAGGTTTTATGCGGCGTACTTTTTGACATGAGATCAGGAAATATATTACTATGAACATCAGATCTTTATTTTATACTTCATCCATCATTTTGCTTGCGGGAATTACGTCAATACAGTGCAGCAACAACGATGACAACGATGATCCCGCAAATACTTACGAATCTACAGTCTATGCCGCAGGCCGTGAAGGTTACAAAGCCAAATACTGGAAGGATGGAAACGCAGTATTATTAGGTACAGGATCTGGAAGCTCCGACGTTTATGGGATGGCCATTGTCGGAGATGATGTACACAATGTAGGATTCGAAATAAACTCCAATGGAAAATATGTCGCCAAATACTGGAAAAACGGTGTTGCCACGGATCTCACAGACGGATCCAAAGATGCTTATGCAAATGATATTTTTATCAGCGGGAATGATGTTTATATTGCAGGGCAGGAAATGAAGCAGGGAGAAACAACCTATGCAGCAAAATACTGGAAAAACGGGATAGCAGTCAATCTTACCGATGAAGCGCAGAACGTTATTGCTACAGGAGTAGCAGTGGTTGGAAACGATGTCTATGTCATTGGCGAACGTAGAATGCAGAATTGGCTTACGCCCGTTACCTGCTATTGGAAAAATGGTCAGAGAACTGATCTGTCAGACCAGACCACCACAGCCGACGACCAGGATATTACCGTATCGGGCAGCGATGTATATATGATGTGGTCCGTTGCTTATAACAGTTCAGGACAACTCCAAACCCGGTACTCTAAAAATTTAGCAGCTCCTACACTGATTCAGGATGGGACTTCTTATGCAGGTGGAACAGCCATCGCAGTGAAAGGAAATGATGTTTATATTGCGGGAACAGGCATATTACCTAACAGCCAATCTCTGGTTTCAAAATACTGGAAAAACGGTTCACCCGTTATATTGGGGTCAGACGATTCTGCTGCATTAAGCCTAGATGTTTCCGGTGATAACATTTATGTTGGAGGTTATGAAACAGTTTCAGGCGGAGGATCTGAAGCCGTTTATTGGACTAACGGAAAAGCACAGCAGATCACAAGCGGTACAGGAAGTGGGATGATCAGACAGATATTTGTGAAGAAAAAATAACTTAAAACAGCATTGGACTAAGAAGGAGTTATACAACTTTTCGGTTTTAAAATGGTCCAATCAATATCAGACCATATTTTCGAATTCCGGCTCTTTTTTCAGTGCTTTGGTAAGTATGAATCGGTTGTCTTCGCCCCATTCATTGTTCAATAGTTAAGATCAATGACAACAATCTTAAACCAATTCCCAATGTAAAAAAAGAAACCCCACTTATAAGTGGGGTTAGTTTTTTTAAGTCTTATTTCTTAGACTCTTCAACAGAAACTTTTCTGAAGTCTTTGAATAATTTGCTTAGTTCAAGCGCAGATTTTCTCGCTCTTGTGCCGGCAGCCTTGTTTCCTTTTTCAGATTGCTGATTTGCTTCAGCAGAAAATGCTTCAAATTCTGCGTTGATCTTTTCGATTAGTTCTTTCATAATGTGATAATTTAAATTAATTGGACGGCAAATATAATGGTTATGGGGCTGTTATTGAATGTTTTTAAATCATATTTAGATGATTTTTTTTATTTTTATTGAAAATTAAAAACCGATGAATTACCAGACATTTGAGCCTGATCAGGAATTGGAGGTACTTGTCAAATGCTATTGGACACTGGAAAGTTCAGTAGATGAGCAACAGGAAAAGCAATCCATCGTTCCTGATGGATGCATGGAGATGATCTTTCATTATGGCGATCTTTATAAACAGGAAACCGGCAATGGAAAGGGTATAATCCAACCCAGATGCTTTGTCATCGGTCAGCTGACAAGACCACTTGAAATAGAACCTACCGGAAGGACGGGTATCTTCTCTGTCCGCTTTCATCCCTATGGTTTTTTACCTTTTGCTTTCCTACCCATAAAGGAAATGGAAAATACCGCTATTCCATTGGAAAAACTGTTCGGACGGGAAGGGAAAGATCTGGAGGAGAAAATATTAAATGCGAATTCGGTGCAGGAAAGGATCAATTTGGTCGAAATATTTTTACTGAATAGTCTGAGCCGCTTAGAAACTATAGATCATATCGTGAGATCGACTGTTGAGACCATTTTAACGGGTAACGGACAACTTTCCATTAATGAACTTTCCAGCCAGATCCACATCAACCGCAGGCAATTGGAGCGTAAATTTTATCTGGCCATCGGTTTAAGCCCAAAACAACTGTCAAAGACCATTCGTCTGCAGGCTGCAATTAAGATGCTGTTAACGAAGGAATCTGCTAACCTTACGGCTCTGGCCCATGAGAATAATTATTACGATCAGGCTCATTTCATCAAAGATTTCAAAGAACTTGTTGGCATTACCCCAAAAGAATTCTACGGAAAGAATCTGAAAATGACCTCTTTTTTTATCGGAGATTGATCGTGTCGCGTTTTTACAATTTTGTTTACAGGGAATACTGCAACTTCGCAAAGTGATCTGATGGCAAGGCAAAGAGAATTGTCGTAAACGCCATCAATAAAACCAAAACGATGACAAAAAGAATATTTTTTTCTATGGTTGCTGCACTGCTAACGCTTTGTACCTGTACCGTAAAAAATCCAAGCAATATCAAAAAAATAGAATGGCTGGTCGGAACCTGGGAACATAAAACTTCGAAAGGTAGTATTTATGAAACCTGGAGAAAAGCCGATGGAAATGAACTTGTAGGTAAAAGTTATGTGATCAAGAATAAGGATACTATCTTATTTGAGAGCATACGATTGGTCCACGAGCAATGCAAACTTTTTTATATTCCGGCTGTTAAGGATCAGAATGAAGGTATTCCAATCCGTTTCGAGGGAAAGAGAATTTCTGAAACCCATTTGGTGTTTGAAAATAAAATGCACGATTTCCCACAGGTCATCTCTTACAAGAAGATTAGTGAAGACTCTTTGAAGGCTGAGATTTCAGGACTTAGGAATGGAAAGGAAGAACGGCGTTACTTCCCAATGAGACGTATTAAATAGAGTCTCATATATTAATCCGCAGAACAGGTTAAAACCTGCTCTTTTATGCTATATAAATTTTGCAAGAATAAATCCTATAACCAAAGCCACTAGAAATGCAATGATAATCTTCGTATGATCGGTTTTACTACTTTTGACTTCCTGATTAAGCCTGACATTTTCCTTTTTCAGAGTTTCTAGATTAATTTTTAAAGAAGCTGTAGTTTCATTGATGGCGGACTGGACATTCTTCTCGTGCAGAACAGCGATCTCCTTTTTGTAGCTTTCCATTTCAGCCTGGCGCTGTTTCTGCTGCTCCTGGAAATTCTTCTGAAGATCTTCCAACTGTTTACCGGATGATAACTGAAGTTTCTGAAATTCCTCGTTTCTAACTTTCAGTTGGTCTGTAAAGGTTTTGTTATGGTTCTCTACCTGCTCTTTATAAGTTTTTTGGGCCTCGGTGAATTCTTCATTTTTCTTCTTCAGCTGCTTTTCCAAAGTTTCTACCTGTTCCGAAAATTGCTTGGTGACATCCTTTTTGACCTCATCGATCAACAAAGCCCTCGAATTGGATCGTTCGTAGGATAGCTTCTCTGCAATGGCATGCAATCCTGCACCATAATCGTGGGGTAAATGAAAACGCTTGTCAGCCAGCTTATCCAATAAGGTTTCATCCACCGTATGGCCAATAGCTGTAACAGTAACAGGTTTCATTGTTATGAATAATTCGGATAATCTCAGGTCATTAAAAGTTTCCATACTCTGTCGGTCGCCTCCTCCCCTGACCAAAGCAACGATATCGTAATCCAAAGCTGAAATTTCCTTCAGTTTGGAAATGATCGCCGTGGAAGAAGTGATATTGCAGCTGTGATCTGAAATATCAAAATACTTTCGTGAAACATCCAGTCCTTCAAAAAAATCCTTCTGGACAATGGCATTATTTCCATAGATGTTAGCGATTCTGACCTTTTCATCTTTGAGCATCTTATCTCTGATCAGAGTTTCAAGATCTTTTGATCCTGTCTCCAGTTTTTTCTGGATCAGCCCATACCTTTCCAATTCTTCTTCAGAGATTGACCTCTCTTCCTGCTGAACAATCTCATCAACCACAAAGCGTAGTTCAATCGAAGAATTTTTAATGCTTTTTTCAATAAAGCCTCTGAGTGTGTAGACCTCATTATTGGTAATCTTGCTCCTGAGCAACGAAGAAATACGAATCCCAATCGAAGTATGATCACCTTCTGAGAACAGAAGGTCATAATAATAGTTCCCATAGGATTTACCACCACCATACGCATACCTTCCTTTAAGGTAGATCAGATTGACCGTAGCATTGAGCTTCAGGGCATTGCTAAAAATGCCGATTACTGAAGCTGGCGAGTAAATCGGATATGTAATTTCCTGATCGTCCATATGACTAACTGTCTTTTTAAAAAACATTACAAGCAAAGATATTGCTAATTGAACTAAAATAAAATAGTACATCTTGCACATATCTTGTAAGGCAAAGATTTGAAAAACAGATATTGATACATGACTTTATCAGAAGAAAATAATATGATATTAATTACTTTATATTTTCTAATTTAGTATTAAAACTAAAACCAAATTATGATCAGAATCTATCTGGACTGGAGTGTTATCAGTTGTCTTAAAAAAGATGAATATGAGGAACTCCTTGAATTTATCAAATCCCATAAAGAAAAATTACTTTTCCCGTACACTCCGGCACATTTTAATGATCTGATGAGAAGCTATACGCCCGAAAACGATCTCTTTTTTAAAGACCTGGAACAGTTGGAATGGCTTTCCGGACATCATCTTCTTGAATTGGTTAATGACGACTGGTCAATATCTGTAAAATCACCAAGGGAGTATTTTGAAGAGCTCAAAACTGATAAACCCCTATCACCCATTGAAATGATCCAAAAACTTCAGCTGGATGCAGAAAATGATGATTTTGGAATGTGGAATTTTGGAAAGCTGATCAAAATGATTTCTGAAAAAAAGCCCTCCGGAATAACCATTACTGATGAAAATTGGGAGCTACTGAATATTCTATTTCCCGGAATTCATAAAAACTCTTCGCAATGGGATCTGATGAAGGCTGTTGTACCCTTTGCTACAAAATTGGAGTCAGAAAAAGAATTCTACAAGGATTTCAGAAAAACAATCAATGAACAGGGGCTAAAACTGAAAACAGATTCAGGCAGCTGGAAGCCTGAAGAAGTATTCAAAAATATAGATGCCTTCTTTAAAAAGATGGGTACCAATATGACCTTCAAGAGATATGTTGAGATGACCGTATCTTCATCCAAAGGAGATCAGGCAACGAAGTATGATTATTTCACTAATGCTTACCTTATGCTCGACCTCATTGGCTTTAAACAAGAAAAATTACCGAAGGATACCAACAATCTTCAGAACATCCGCACAGATGTTGACCATGCCTTCTATGCGTCGACCTGTGATTATTTCGTAGTTATGGATAAAGCGTTGACAATAAAAACAAAAGTACTTTACAGTGAATTTAAAATTGAAGCAAAAGTCATTGCACCAGGGAACCTCATCAAGGTACTGACAGAACGTTTTCACAATCAGAATAGTATTGGCACTTTTATTAACGATTCCCTGGGGATGTTGATTGAAGAAAATCTGACCGAGGAGTATATCACATCTTTTGAGCCAGATATTGAAGTTGATACCTGCATTTACAAACTGCCAGTCTTTTACTTCGACTTCTTCACCTATGTCAATGTCCTTAAATACCCGGAGCAGAATACATTGGTGCTTGAATTTTTCAGGCCCTATTCCACTCATTATTTCTTCTCATATTACACAGAAATTCAATGGCTGACTGACCGTATTCTTAATTTTTTCGGTTATCAGTATGAGTCTCAATTAGAGGAAAAGAAGAACAACTTCATTTACAACACAAAGGAACAGTCTTTTCTATGGAAATTTGGCTTCGGTGTCGTACAGCTGCTCCGTGATCCGGAAAATGATGAGCCAAAGCTTATTTACGTAGTTAAAAAAGATCCTGACAATGGTAATTTATAATTTGCAGAAAGTTCATGTCTTTTGACTTTAACCATTACAATATTTTATAGCTGTTATCATGCACAATCCCCATATGATATGGGGATAAAAAACTAATAACCATGAAAATCTTTTTAAAAGAATCTCATCTGCAAAATTATGGAAGTATGTTTACTTAAAGGCTATCAATAGTGTTAACTGTACTCTAAAAATAATCCAACTATCCTAATTTTTCCTAAATAGCGAGACTATTCGATGCTTGATAAGTGTATGACCTTCTGAATTTAAAAAAAAAATAAATCAGTTTCAAAAGTTCCTCAGCCCCCTTCGATTATATATCAGAATATACGTTACATTATTGGAATGATACATAGGTACAACAATCAGTAATTATTCATACGTATATTTTAATGACCGATGTTTGAGACGCCATATTTGAGATCAGAAAGTTAGGAGGAAATCTATTTCGAGAGATTCTTGATTGCATTTACTGCCGCAATGCCAAATACACTATGAGTGGTCAGCGGATGTAATAGTTCAATGTCAAACGTATTTCCAAATCTCTCTAAAAATGAAATGGAATTCTTCATTATTTCGTCTTTATTTCCAAATGCTAAAACCGGCTTTTGTACGGTTGAACCATTAATAAAACTTCTTACAATAGGCATTAATCTATTTTCAAAATGGTCGTAGATAGTCACTAAATTTTTATGCTGAAAACGTTCATTTATCGAATGATCTTGTAAACTATGATGTATATGCCATATCGCATCAATCGCAAATTCCTTTTTTTCTTCAAATAATAATTTTAATAAATTTTCACAGTTTTCAATCCTATTTTCAATTTTTAAATCGCTTCTGTTAAGCCAATAAAATATTTGCCCACATGTATGAAGCACAATATCTTCTTCATCCACTTCACAGTATTTTGTTTCATAAAGAGGACGATTGTAAATTCCTAATATGACGTAAGCAAGAAGACAAGATTTTAGAGCATCCTGCGGAGCCGTAGATTTAGAAATAGGCTGATTAAAGAATTTCCGTAAAAAAAGGCAGCAATCTTTTTTTAATATTTTTTCAGAATCAATCAATAAACTTGCACCAAATAAATCAAAATTCACTCCCAGCAAACACATTTTATAAAAAGTAGCCGTTTCTTTTTTTTCTAATTTTGAGATTGCCAAATAGAAAGCATTTGAATAAGGGTGATCAAATTGGCGGTAATAAATACTATAAGCTTCTTCGCAAGATTGCTCATCGTCTATTTCTGGAAGGATGCTTTTTAATTGATAAGAAACTGTTTCTTCGTAGGATGCTTCATCCTCGTCTAATGCTCCAAGTCCTGATAAGGCATCAAATATCATTGTAGAGGTCCATAAGTGATTTGTCTTACTATGAATATCCCGTAGATATCCTATAATTTCTAATCTTTGCTCATCATTTTCATAGCAAAAAGGAAGCTTTTGCAAAACTTCTGTTCTAAGATGAGAAGGATTATATTTCCAGTTTTTAAGCACACCTAAAATATGTGGAAGCAGTAATTTTAATTTTTCAAGACGAAAGCCACAAACCAGAAGCAGGAAATAAAGCTGTCCTTTACCAATATTTCCTTTACTTAGCATTTGTTCTACGTTCTCCTCTGTTATTCCATTATCACCATAAAAAGAGAAAAAACCCGAGCTAAAAAATGTAAATAAATCAGCAATTACAGGCTGAGGTTGTGGATTGCCAAAAAAACCAGTGAAGCAGAACATAAATATTTTAGAATAATCACCTACAGTCAGTTTATTTTCCTTTTCTGAAAGCAAGTTTAAAGGATTAGTGCAAGTTTGATCCATAAATCCAATAATTTTAAAAAATTCATTAATTAACAAACTTTTACTAAAGAATTCAGGAAGTGCTAAAACAAATGATCTCTCTTGAATTGTCCATTCAAGAATTGTATCAGGAACCGCAATTATAGGACGATTGTCAAAGTCAGAAAATGCAAATTTTACATTCTTACATTCCATTTCCATTTTTGACATGATATGCTCCATTTTTGTTTTACCCCATTGTTGCGCCAGAGGACCACATTCACCGGTAATAATATCAAAAATCAATTTAGTATCTGTTATTGCTTCTAAAGCCTTTATTAGTAGAGTTCTGTCTTCCAAACTTCCTAATATTAGAATTTGAATACCTTTGTTTTGGGGTAGCATCAGTTGGTAAATCAAATCATCTGAATTTTCAGAAAACCGGTTAACACTATCAGCGATGAAAAAATTGAGTAGGATTTCATGAGAAAAACTAAATTTATCAAGATTTTGTCTTAACAAACCAGATTTCAAGCACTTTTGCAAGGTTTCCTTCTCCGCTTTTGTGTTCAATAAAATACCTTCAATCTGTCGCTGTGTAATTGCAAAAGAAATATTTCTTGATAAAAATTCTGCCACTGCTGATAAAAATGGTATGCAGTCGCTATTTAAATGTAGTTTTTTTCTGACATAAAGTTCATACAGATTAAAACCACTTATGCTTTTTAGGTCATATAAACTGAGCTCACCAATCATTGAAGCCTCAAAGTTAGTTTCAGCCATAGTCAGTAATGATTCTACTCTTTCATTAACTGCACCTTTGTTTTTGGCAATAGCTATTTTTGTCTCTTGTGAAGGTAAATTAATTGAAAGAACTGCAGCTCTCATATCAGTCACAGAACTATTAAAATCTTGAAGACTTACCAATAAATTCACATTATGTTGATTATATATTTCTGTTAGTTGTGCAACTAATTTAACTTGCTTATCTTCTTTGCATTCATTTAGACCATCAATTATTAGCAGAACTTTTTTCTCCATATTCCCGCAATCTTTCAAAAATGATTGTGCACTGTCATAACCTAATATTTTAATTTCACCGTACACTAGCGATTCTAGATCATTATCAAAATATTTAGCTTCAATAAATACAGGAATATAATTCCTATTGAAAGAATTTATTGCAATTCTTTTAGATAACATCGTTTTTCCAAGCCCTGACTTGCCCGTGATAATAACTTTATCTGCACTCAATTTACCACTTATCAAATCATCAATTTCTTCATTTGCACCATCAAAAAGGCAATAACCTGAGACAAAACCTACAGAGTCAGCACCATGTAACTTTACGAAAAAGTCTCTGTAAAAAGAAAATTTTTGGGAGCTTGCAGGAAACACAAGTAAAGGTTTTGGGTTAAATGCATTTATATCACCGAATTCATCATTTAAAAAATTGTATATAATTTTGAATTTGTCAAAATCACTATCATATATTTTTTCAATTTCTTTTACTAAATCCCTCAAGTTTATTACGTCCTTATTTAAATCAAATCTGGTTTCATATTTTTCATAACCTTTAAACTTTTTCGTATTTTTTTTTAAAAAACTAAAAACAAACATTTTAAGACCATCTCTATAAACTTTATCCAATCCATTTTCATAAAATTTATCTAAACTGTATCTTATTTTGCCCGCTGTTGTTTGTGAAGTCACCTGAATTGCAACACCATTTTCTTGATCACCAAGATCAACCCCGGGATGATTAACTTTTACGAGATTTAAATCTGATAGTTTATAATTAAAAATCAGATTCAATAATTTCATAGAAGTTCCTTCAGAAACTTTGTTAATATCAAAGTAGCTTAATGCATTAGAGGCTTGTATTTCAGCAATCCATCTTACCAATAAATTAATAACTTTATTAATTTCGTTCTTTTTTTTCGACATAATTCTGTAGTTAATTTTTCTTTTGTATTAATCGAAATGTCAAATTGATCCTTTCCTTCATTGGTATAGTAGATTTGGCAATCCTATGTTCCCAGTTTTCCTGTAAATCTCCTTTCATAATTAACAATGAACCGTTAGGAAGCGGCAGGCTGTATTTGCTTTGATGGTGGTCTTTTTTTCTGAAATCAAAGCTTCTGGTCTGTCCGAGGCTGATCGATGCAATAACAGGGCGCTTTCCATACCTGCTTTCCTTATCCCTGTGCCAGGCCACTGAATCATTGTTATCACGGTAGAGATTGAGCAATACACCATTGAATTGATAACCGAATTCTTTTTCAATTCGCTCTTTCAGGGATAACAGCTCCGGGATCCAGGGGTTGGTACTTGAGGTATTATTATCGGCTGATTCGTAAGATTTGTTCTGATCGCCATACCAGGCAGTTAGTCTCGGCGTTAAGACCGACTTATCATACATTTTCTGAGTACGCTGTTGCCATGGGGCGGTTTGAAGAAGATGGTTTTTTAATGCATTAGCCTCTTCCCTGCCCAGGAAATTTTCCCTGTATTCCAAAAGGTCTTTTGGAAATTCATAAAATTCTTCTGCATCAAATAAACTGAGCTGGCTCATTGTTATTTTATTTAAAAAATATTTACCTTTATATTATTCCATTTTATGGAATAATTTTTTTCATCATTTGTGTTTTTAGCTTCCTTTCGGGGAAGTTTTTTTATGCCTTGAACTTAAGAATTCCGTTCTCCAGATTGCTGATACTGCGTTTCGCTTCATCGACCAAATTCTTGAGACGGGTATGGTCAGGAAGGTAATAGGGCTTATAATCCTGTGGCAATATCCCCCTCACATACCGCCATATCTGTACAATATCTTTTAATGGAATATCATATGAATCATAGAATGTATTGTCTGCGGCGACAGTTAAGCTAGTTTTGTTCTTTTTACTGAATGTTTTGAAAGTATAGCCTTCGGTGGTAATGAACATATACTCCTTACCTTGTTTAAGGTCATCCAGCTGCTCAACATATTCACCAATGACACATGTACCGTCTGCAAATGGCGGCATTGAATCGCCGTCTGCCATAAATCCCCTGAATATGCCATGCCCTAAAAATGGAAGCTGTATTCTGGGAAGGCTTTCAATATATTCAGGATCGCTGAATCCGTTCAGATAGCCCATCGAAGCTTTTTGCGGAACAATTTCAATATACTTGTTTCCTTCATTGTCTACCACCACGGGCAGTAATATCTTATTCCCGGGCAGGTTGACCATTTTGTCCAAAGGATACTTCCTTATATCAACCGTGACCAAAAGATCAATGCTGATATTGTAGTATTTGGAAATTCTAATCAATACCTCAATAGGGGGTTCCGTCCTTCCATACTCATAGGCTACATATCTAGATCGGGTAAGAATTAATAAATCTGCCAGTTCTTGCTGGGTCATATTTTTCTTACCTCTCAAAAACACGATGTTATCAGAGAATTTTGACATTGTTACAATTTGAAACAACAAATATACATTTTTTGTTTCAAAACGTAACTAAGTTTGCACAATGGAAAGAGCAATTGCACATATGGACCTGGACACCTTCTTTGTCTCCTGTGAACGGCTGAAAAACTCCGGATTGGAAGGACTGCCTGTGATCATCGGAGGAGGAGACCGTGGTGTGGTGGCATCCTGTTCCTATGAAGCAAGGTATTTCGGAGTTCGTTCGGCAATGCCCATTAAGATGGCTTTGAGGTTATGTCCTGAAGCAAAAGTGATCAAAGGCGATATGGAACACTATTCAAATATGTCGCATCTGGTGACAGAGGTCATTCAGGAGAAAGCACCCGTTTTGGAAAAAGCAAGTATCGATGAATTTTATCTCGATCTTTCAGGAATGGATCAGTTTTTTGGCTGCTTTCAATGGACCAAGGAGATTGCAGATGCCATCCAGAAAAATACCGGCTTGCCGATCAGCTTTGCTTTATCTACAAACAAAACAGTTTCCAAGATAGGCACCGGTGAATCAAAACCCACAGGAAGATTTGAAGTTAAAGAAGCCAATATCCAAAATTTCCTAAATCCTTTATCGATTAAAAAGATCCCGATGGTCGGACCTGAAACATTCAACCTGTTTTCACGATTGGGTGTCAAGACCATAAAGACCCTTTCAGAGATGCCTGTGGATGTACTTCAGGAACTGGTAGGAAAGAATGGATCTGTACTTTGGAAAAAGGCTCATGGGATTGACGAAACACCCGTTGTCCCCTATTCCGAAAGGAAATCAATTTCCACCGAGGATACATTTGCTCAGGATACCATCGATATTCTGAAGATAAGAAGCATTCTATCGGGTATGGTGGAAAAACTGGCTTATCAGCTGAGACAGGAAAAGTGGCTGACCTCAACCGTTTCCGTGAAGATCAGATATTCCAATTTCGATACTGAGATCAAGCAATGCAGAATTCCTTACACCTCAGCTGACCACACTTTGCTCAAGTATGTTTTGGAACTTTTCAAAAAAGTCTACACCAGAAGAATGAGGATCCGATTGATCGGTGTCAGATTTACCGGGCTGGTACACGGGCTTCATCAGATGGATCTTTTTGAAGACACTGAAGAAATGATTTCCCTGTATCAGACAATGGATCATATTAAAAACCGATTTGGAAGCTCAAGTGTAGGAAGGGCATCGGGGTTTTTAAAATAAATTTTTATCTATGTTTCTTAATTGCCATACTTATCACAGTTTACGTTATGGAACCATCTCTGTTGAAGACCTGGTTCAGCTGGCTGTTGATTATCAACTAAAAGTGTTGGCATTGACCGATATCAATACCGTGACCGGAATCTATCAGTTTTACAAACTTTGTCAGGAAAGAGGCATTAAACCCATTGTCGGGATGGATATTAGGGTTGAAAATGAACAATACTACATCTGTCTTGCCAAAAACCCAAAAGGCATTGCAGAGGTCAACAGGCTTTTAACCAATTACAATTGTGAAGGAATCGAGATCGCTAAAGCTAATCCAGAACTGAAGGATAGTTTTGTGATCTATCCTTTAACAAATATTCCTGAAAAACTGCTTGAACATGAATTTATCGGGATCAGGCAGGATGAGCTCAATCGGTTGTTTGATCCTGAATTGAAAGCTTTGACCCATAAAATGATCATCCTGCATCCGGTAACCTTTAAGACGGATGAAGAATATGAACTGCATAAGGTTCTGAGGGCAATAGCAGGCAACACTTTATTCACTAAACTCACAGAGGATGATTTTTGTAAAAGCAATGAGACCTTTATCGGTAAAAGAGTACTGTTAGAGAAGTATTCCCAATATCCGGAGATCATCGAAAATACCAAATACATTGTCGAGGGGTGCAGTTTCGATTTTGATTTTAAAACTCCAAAAAACAAAAAACATTTTACCGACAGTAAAGAGAGTGATTTTAAACTGCTGAAACAGTTAGCTTATGAAGGCTTAAGCAAAAGATATCCTGATGATAACGTACAGGCAAAGGCAAGAGTGGATAAAGAACTGGCAGTGATCGATCAACTTAATTTTTGTGGCTACTTTTTGATTACCTGGGATATCGTCCAATACAGCAATCGGATGGACTTTATGCATGTTGGTCGTGGCAGCGGTGCCAATTCCATTGTGAGCTACTGCATCGGGATCACGGACATATGCCCATTGGAACTGGACCTTTATTTTGAAAGGTTTTTAAATCTCAACAGGAAGACACCACCAGATTTTGATCTGGACTGGAGCTGGAAGAACAGGGATACCATCTTGGAATATATCTTTAAGAAATACGGAAAAGACCATGTGGCCTTTTGCGGGACCAATGTGGAATTTAAAAGCAGATCGAGATTCAGGGAATTGGGGAAAGTATTTGGGCTTCCGAAAGAGGAATTGGATGAACTCTCAAAAAGACCAAAAAAACAGCACGATCAGAATTCCATCGTTCAGGAGATCTACAAGTATGAAAGATTGCTGGTCGGTTTTCCTAATCAGAGAAGTATGCATTCCTGCGGAATTTTGATCTCTGAGGAACCGATCACCAATTATTCTGCTCTGGAATTTCCTCCAAAAGAGTTCCCTATCGTGCAGTTCGATATGAATACTGCTGAAGATATCGGACTGGAAAAGTTTGACATTCTATCTCAAAGAGGTTTGGGAACCATTAAAGATACGGTCAAACTGATCGAAGAAAAAAGAGGGGTTATTGTTGACATTGAAGATACAAGGATTTCCAAAGGTGAGACCAAGTGCAATGAATTTCTTAGTATTGGAAAGACCATCGGTTGCTTTTACATAGAATCCCCGGCGATGCGGGGTTTATTGAGAAGACTGAAATGTGATAATTATAAAGTATTGGTTGCGGCTTCTTCCATCATACGCCCCGGTGTAGCACAGAGCGGGATGATGCGGGAATATATCTTCAGACATAATCATCCCGACCAATTTGAATATTTTCACGAGGTCTTTGAAAAGGAGCTCGGTGAGACCTATGGAATTATGGTTTATCAGGAAGATGTGATCAAGATCGCCTTGCATTTCGGTGGCGTTTCTGCCGAAAACGGTGATGTTTTGAGAAGAGCTATGAGCGGTAAAGGCCGCTCATTATCAGCCCTACAGAAATTAAAGGATGACTTTTTTGAATCCTGCCGGAAAAAGGGTCACCCTGAGCAATTATCCCAGGAAGTATACCGGCAGATAGAATCGTTTGCAGGCTATTCATTCTGCAAAGCACACTCGGCATCCTATGCAGTAGAGAGCTACCAAAGCCTTTATCTAAAGGCCTACTACCCTATTGAATTTATGGTTTCAGCCATCAATAATGGCGGAGGGTTTTACAGAACTGAGGTTTATGTTCACGAAGCCAAAATGTCAGGGGCAACCATTCATAATCCCTGTGTCAACCTTAGTGAGTTTCATACAACGGTTTACGGCACTGACGTATACATGGGTTTAATGCATATAGAAAAACTTGAGGCTTCCATTAAACAATTTATTCCTGAAGAACGGAAAGAAAATGGGGACTACAGGTCTCTTGAAGATTTTGTCAAGCGGGTTTCTATCGGTATTGAAACATTACAAACTCTTATTTTCATCGGAGCTTTCCGGTTTACTGGAAAACAGAAACATGAACTCCTGATTGAAGCCAGATTCTTATTGTCTAAGGGTCAATATAGAACGAAGATCATTTCTTTATTTGATGAACCTCAGAAGGATTATCAATTGCCTGTTATTGAAAGGAACAAATTTGAAGATGCATTCGGTGAGATTGAAATATTGGGCTTCACGGTATCCCATTCCATATTCGATCTGCTAAAAACAAAATACAGAGGTCACGTTTTGGTAAAGGATCTTCTTAAATATCATAAGAAGCAGGTCAAGATGCTGGCCTATCTGATTTCAAGAAAACACGTTCCCATCAAAAAGAAAAATCATCCCGGAAAGAAAGATGATATGTATTTCGGGACGTGGATTGATGCCGAAGGACAATATTTTGATACAGCCCATTTTCCAGACAGCCTGAGAAAATTCCCATTTAAGGAAGGAGGCATCTATCTGTTGCTCGGAACGGTTGAAGTCGATTATCATTTTCCCACAGTCACCATCACAAAGATGGCGAAGATGCCATTGGTTGCCGATCCGCGGTACTCGATGGACAAGGACAAAGCCCATGAGATGGAAAGAAGTCTGAGAGAAGATGTGAGTATGACCTCTCGTAAACCATATCCTCAAGAGCACGAAATCGGGCTACCCAGAAAAAAGTTAATTAACTAGCAGACTCAATGAAAATTAAATAAATAGACAAATTACCTGCACTAAAAGATTATGCGATTGGAGCAAAGCTGAAAAGATCAACAGTATATCTTGACTGGAGATTTTTCTTTCGATTGTCATGATTGTATGTTGACTAACATTTTTATAGAATTTATAAATCTAATTATTTTAGAGTTCCAGATTACATCTAAGGAAAAGCGTCTTGCAAATTGCAAGACGCTTTAATATGACAGTTATAAATTAATGCTAAGACCTTAATAAGCATCTCTTGCAAATGAACCAAATCATTTTCACAAATTATTGGATCTATAGATGGCCTGCTTGCTAATATTGTACCTACTGCGCTGGCAAAGTTCATCCCTTCATTTGGGCCAGAATATTTTCTAGAAAAATAAGATTCATGGTGTCAGAAGATATAAAAAACTAAGTATAGGAGCACCTTGTTAAAATAGATCTCAATTTCATATATACTACTCAAATCCTACATGTCGATCATTGTCTTCAGTGTAAATTCGCCACGTTCATCTATGTGCTTGTATGCCGCAAGATATTGCTCAAAAGGAAAGTGCCCAGTAATCAGGGGTTCTGTTTTTAGTCTACCATCAGATATGGCAGTTACAGTTTCTTCGTAATCTTCTTGTAAATACATCATACTGCCATTGATAGTAAGCTCGTGCTCGCATACAAAACCCATATTTATACGTGGTTCTTCCTCGTAAACACCAATAATGCCAACGCTTCCACCTTTTTCTATATTATTGATGAGAGCTGTAAGAGCAGCCTGCACACCAACGGCTTCAAAACCAATTTGAAACCCCTCGCCTCCGAACGCTCTTTTTACAGCATCTTCAAATCTCTCTTCTTTTAGATTGGCCGCAAAATGAATACCACAGTCTAATGCCTTTTGCAACCTAAAAGCACTGAAATCAGTTATCAAAACTGTTTTAGCTCCCCTTATTAAAGCAAATTGAGCTATCAAATTTCCAATGGTTCCTGCGCCGGAAACCACTACATTTTTACCTTTAATGTCACCAACTATTTTTGTGGCATGCGCACCTACAGATGAAGGCTCTACCAAGGCGGCTTGATCGGCAGTCATATTCTCTGGAATAGCAACCACTCTGTCTTCTGGTACAATGAAAAAATCTTGTGCGCAACCCGGGGCCTGAAAACCTTGCACCCGAAGTTCTGAACATACATTGTACTGACCTCTCTTGCAAGGATTACATTTGCCACAAACCAATTGCGGACGTGCCGTTGCAAGCATTCCTACTCTAACTTTTTTAACGTCTGCACCGATTTTCACTACCGTTCCACTGTACTCATGTCCCTGAACTACAGGATAAGGGGTAAAGGGATGTTTTCCGTGATAAACGTGTATGTCTGATCCGCAAACGCCAATTCTTTCTATTTTTAGTAAAATTTCGTTTGGTTCAAGTGCTCTTGGCTCTTCAACATCATAAAAGGCAATTTTGCCTGGCTCTGTCATTACTGCTTGTCTCATAATATTATATTGTAGTCTTTATCATTGTTGGAAGTTCAGATTTTTGTTAAAAAAGACAGATCCAGCAACTGAAATTTTATTTGACTTTAAATTTTAGTATTTTATTAATATATAACCCGTGTAAGGTTGATGGAAATCAGAATCATATCCAAGGAAATACACTTAAGAGATTTTCGCTTTTTGAGTATTTTTCCGGATCTATAAAAAAGCATTATGCTTTTTTGCTAAAAAAATTGATCCAAATTATTTATTGTGATTCTGGAAACGTTGAAGGAGTACTGCCAGGATGATGATTACCCCTTTTATAATTTGCTGCGGATAGGCAGGTACATCCTTTAAGTTCATAATATTTCCAATGATCCCTAAAATCAATACCCCGAAAAACGTGTTCACTGCAGATCCTCTTCCACCCTTTAGACTGGCACCGCCTACAACTACCGCTGCAATAGCATCCAATTCTAATCCGACACCAATAATCGGCGATCCAACGCCTGTTCTCGATACTGCAAGAATACCCGCAATAGCTGCCATGACTCCAGAAAAACCATAAACCATCATCTTGTACTTATTTACTTTAATCCCTGATAACCGTACCGCTTCTTCGTTGCTTCCTATAGCAATAATAATTCTGCCTATCGCATTGTAACGCAGAAGCACAAACACTAAACATGTGATTAGTAAAAATATAATTACAGGATAAGGAATACCCGCAATAAATCCGTTTCCAAAATCTACAAGACTGTTGGATCTTTCACCGATCATAATAGGTGACCCATTTGAAAACATAAATGCCAAACCTCTTGAAATAGTCATCAATGCAAGCGTAGCAATGAAAGGAGCAACTTTGCTGTAAGATGCTAAATAACCTGAAAACAAGCCAACAATAAGTCCTGAAATCAGAGTTGCAAAGATGGCAACAGGCAGAGATACACTTTGTGTAAGAAGTGCTAAAATAACACCACACAAAGCCAAAACTGCACCAACCGAAAGATCAATTCCACCTGTATTAATCACCAACAGCATTCCCATACTGATAATGCCGATACCCGCAGCTTGTCTTAATAAATTGGAAAGATTAAGATGCGAAAAAAATACATCAGAAATTACCGAGGATATGATAAGCATCAAAATGAAGATAAGTACAGTATTGTACTCTAAGATAAAATGTGTTATTTTTTTTAATGAAAGATTCATATATTTTTTTTTAAGTTTGTTGATAATTCTAAGATGTTTTTGGGTTTCCAATGGAGAGTCTAAGGATATTTTCTTCGGAAAACTCTTCCTTGTCCAGGACGCCGGCTACTTGACCGTTTTTCATTACCAGAATCCTGTCGCTAAGTCCCATGATTTCCAACATTTCAGATGATACGACCAACACAGCATATCCTTTTTCAGCCAATTCATTAATAATGGTATAAATTTCGAGTTTTGCACCAACATCGACACCTCGGGTCGGCTCGTCAATAATGATAATTTGACCAGACCTTCCCAGCCATTTTGCCAAGGCTACTTTTTGTTGATTTCCACCACTTAGTTTGCCTACACTGTTTGTTGTATCAATGGTTCGGATATCCATTTTTTTTATTAGACTATCAGTAAGTTCATTTTCTTTTTTACTTGAGATAAATCCGAAAGTATTTGAAATAGACTTAAGATTCGTGAGGGAAATGTTATCTTTAATGGAAAGTGATAAAATAACACCCTTATTTTTCCTGTCTTCCGAAACAAACCCCATTCCTGCATCTACTGCATTTTTAGAATTTCTGATTAAAAGTTCTTTTCCCTTAACAAAAATTTTGCTGATGTTTTCTGTGGGATCTGCTCCAAAAATGGCATTCAGTGTTTCGGTACGTCCACTCCCGACCAACCCGGTAATACCCAGAACCTCGCCAGCTTTGATCTTAAAATTAATGTTCTGTATATTGTCATTGCTAAGCTTCTCAACCCGAAGAACTTCTTCACCTAACTTTGTATTTCTTGAAGGGAAAAGGGTTTCTAACGGACGGCCTATCATTAATTTGATAAGCCCATCTTGATTAATATCCTGTGTGTCTAGTGTTTTTATCGTTTCTCCATCTTTAAGTACTGTTATTTGATCGGAAATTTGAAAAATTTCTTCTAAGCGGTGTGAGATATAGATGATAGTCACACCCGTCTTTTTTAGCCCATACAGAATTTCAAAAAGTTTTTGAGTTTCTTTGGGTGTTAAAACTGCTGAAGGCTCGTCAAGAATTAAAATTTTAACATTTTCAGAGAGCGCTTTGGCGATTTCTACCACTTGCTGCTGTGCCAGGCTGAGAGTGCTCACGATTCGGTTTGTATCGATTTCAAAACCTAATCTTCCAATCAGTTCAGCAGCACTTTTCTTTATTTTGGAATAATTGATCCAAGTCCTGTCGTTAAGCGTATTGAGGTAGACATTTTCTGCGACTGTAAGATCAGGAACTAAAGAAAACTCCTGATATATAATACCGATACCCAGATCACGACTGTGATGCGGATTGCTGATATTGACTTCCTGGCCATCAATTTTTATACTCCCTTTATCTTTGGAATGTGCGCCTGCAAGCACCTTCATAAGGGTAGATTTTCCTGCTCCATTTTCTCCCAGTAAAGCGTGTATTTTTCCTTTTTCCGCACGGAAGGTTACATCCTTAAGTGCTTTTAAACCATTGAAAGATTTACCAATATTGAGCAATTCTACCCGATAATCATTTGAAGTATTCATATGAAGATTATTATTTAAGGCAGAGCGATGTTTCCTACTATGAAAACACAGCATTCGGCCGTCGTTACAAAGTTTTAGAAAATAGCTTTTGGATCGTAATAATCCGCTACGTTATTTTTATCAACAACTATCGCCGGAGTAAGAATTACTTTCTGAAGAGATTTATCATCATTCAAATATTTAACAGCAGATTCTACCACCAATTTTCCTAGTTCTTTCGGGCTGTTAAGAGCTGTACATCCTAATACGCCTTTACGGATAAGCTCGTAAGCTTCTTTTTGTCCGTCAACACCTACTACCAGAACGTTTTTAGCCTTTTCGTTTTGTTGGATAGCTTTTAACGCACCCATCGCCATTGCGTCATTTTCTGCAAGTAAAACATTGATATCGGGATGTGCAACCAGAATATCTTCCATTGCTTTTAAGCCACCGTTGTTAGCCCAGTTACCCCAGCCTTGTGCTACGATATTTAGAGTTGTAAAACCATTTTTAGAAAGCTGAGTTTCTGTAAGACCATTGAACATCCCCTGTCTTTTTAGACGACCGACCGGATTTCCTTTAGCACCGCTGATTACCGCAATTTTTAAAGGTGTAGATCCGATTTTGTTTGCTACCCATTCTCCTATTAAAATTCCGTTTCCATTGTTGTTTGCCTGGATCGACGAAACATATTCTGCGGCATCTGAAATCTGGCTATCAACGATAAATACAGCAATACCATTTTTAGAAGCTACTTTTGTAATTGGTGCAAGAGCTTCAGGATCCAAAGGATTAAGAATAAGTACATTTACACCCTTTGCAATCAGATCTTCTACAGCAGCAATCTGCTTAGAAATATCATCCTGTCCGTCAGCAGATACAAAGGTCATCCCATAGGACTCTACCTTTGCTTTGATAGCTGCCTGCAAAGCGGCATAGAAAGGTGCATTAAGGGAAGGTGTACAATAACCAACCTTGATTGCTTTTAAATCTTTTTTAGATTTGTATTGTTCTGCTTCCGCAGTTGCTGGAGAGATTTGTTTTGCTTCTCCTCCTGATTTTTTTTCACATGAGATTGCAATTGCAAACAAGGCAAAAAGCATGATTGCCATCGATAAAATTTGTTTTTTTTGAAAAATTGTTTTCATTATTGGTTGATATTTAAATTAATTTGACTTTGATTTTTTATGCACTAGAAAATATGAGCTGCAACTTCTAAAGCTCCGTTTTTCTGCTCTGGGTTAATCCTAAATGTTGCGGTTAGTGGTAATTTGAAATTGTTGATTTGTAATGTTTTATTACACTCGATTCCGATGTTTACAAAATTGGCTTTACTGCTGTAAAAAGTTGTTTTATCAACTGCAGAAAAAGCACCTCCTGCAAACACTTTTAAATTGGTATCTTCAGAAGACCAAGCTGTATATTTCAGCTCAGCATAATTAGAGAATCTGTTTTGTATTTTTCCATTGCTGCCGATGTAGATATCTCTGCCTTGTACGACGGTACTGATAGCTGCCCTTAACGGTATATCAACAAAATTATAGCCCAGAGTAACATCAATAAAATGACGCGTTGAGTTTCTATTATACGAGAATATATCTGCAGTCTCTTCGTACCCCGTCCAGTTGAAACTGTCTAGGTAATCGATAAAAAAGCCGTTAATTTTGTAGTTTATAAAAAAACAAACTTCTTTGTATTTTCCGTCAAAACCTGCACCTCCCCAAAAACCTGCTTTAAAGTTTTTATTACCTCCGGATTGAAAAAAGACGCTAGCGCCAGTCATAGCTCCCGAAGTTACTTGGTACCCTCTCCAGAGGTGCATGTTTTTGATGTCCAAACTAAAATCAAATTTAGGTTCTGCCTCATCAGAAACATGAGTAATTTGCCCATTGGCATTATAAAATGAACCTATAAGAAATCCAATTGAAAGGATAATTTTCATTTTCATAAAGAAAAATTTTAATTGAATCGAGCTATTTATATAATCAGCGAGTTATGATTCTGAAATTGATCTTTGTTTTGTTTTTTAAAAGAGATGAATTCCGGTAGTGAATATGGAGGGCAGGCGCCTATTTTAGAGGTCACAAAAGCACCGAGAGAAATGGCTTGTTCCATTGAATCTTCAGCAGTGGCATTTTCCAGCTTTTTGGAGATAAATCCAGCAAGAAAAGCATCACCACTTCCTATGGTATCGCCAATTTTTACAGGCACGACAGGAAAATTATAGAAATTGCTATTGTTGTAATAAACAGCACCTTTACTGCCTTTTGTAATGATTATTTCAGGAATTCCAAAAGTCTCCTGCAGAAATTTGCAGCTTTCATATTCATCGGTATAATCTTTTTTCAAAAATTCCAGTAATAATCTTAGTTCTGATTTGCTTAGTTTGAAAACGTGGCACTTATAAAGAATCTTTCTGATGACTTCTAAAGAATAATGTGGCGGACGAAAATTGATGTCAAAAATATTTAGTTTTGAAATTTCTAAAAGCTCGAACAATGAATTTCTGGAAGCTTCACTTCTGGTGATTAAACTACCAAATACGAAAGCATCAGAAGAAGCTACTTTTTTACGTATTTTTTCGTCAACTTCAATATAGTCCCAAGCGACGTTATCTTCAAAAATATATTCAGCATCATTATTCACATCAAAAACTGCTTTCACGGTACTGGTAGGATGCTTCTGATCTAATTGTATAAAACTTTGCGGAATATTCCAGTCTTTTATTTGTTTTAATAATTCTGTTCCCAGATCATCTGTTCCTACTCTACTGATAGCAGAAACTTCATGTCCAAGCTTATTAAGATGGTAGGCTACGTTAAATGGAGCTCCACCTGCACTTTTACCAGACGGAAAAATGTCCCAAAGCACTTCTCCAAAGCAGGAAATTTTTTTACGATTAAGCATAATCAATTTTTATAAAATGTTAATGTGGCTAAGTAATTAATTTTACAATAAATGTTCGTAACATTGACTTAATATTATTTTTCGCAATCGTTCCCGGGATCGTTCCCTTTTTTCGCAACCGTTCCCGAAATCGATTACAGAAAAAATTATTGAATTAGTTAAATTTTTATAATTATTTTTACGTAAATGAAACACATTACTATCAACGATCTTGCACAGCGCTTAGGGATATCAAAATCTACTGTTTCCAGGGCTTTGGGAGGAGATGACAAAAATATCAAGAAGGAAACTAAGGAGAAGATTTTGGAACTTTCAAAAGAACTCGGTTACCACAAAAACGAACTTGCAGTAAATTTGCGAATGAAAAGCACATATACAATTGGCATTGTTGTTCCCGAAATGCTCACGCCATTCTATATGAATTTCATAACGTATGCTCAAAATGAGCTCAAAAAAGGAGGTTTTAGGGTAATTATTGCGCAGTCAAATGAAGACCCCGAGGCAGAACGCTCTAGCTTGCAAATGCTGGAGGGTTATCGCGTCGATGGTGTTTTATTAAGTGTATGCCACAACAAAAAAAATATTGAATACTATAAACAGCTTGAAAAGAACGACATCCCAATTGTATTTTTTGACAGGACAATTACCGACATTCCTTCTTTTCAGGTAAAAATCGATGATTACCAGAGTTCCTATTTCATGGTGGAACACCTGATCAGAAATGGAAGAAAAAAAATCATATTTCTGGCAGGACCTTCTTACATCCAAAATTCAACTGACCGTGAGCGTGGCTACAAGAGGGCTGTGGAAAAATTTAATCTCAATCTGGGAGAAGAGTATGTTTTAAAAGCCGGATTAAATGTAGAAGATGGTGAAAAGGCAATGACTAAAATTCTTGAAAAAAATATTTCGTTTGATGCCATATTTTGTTTTACCGAGCTCGTCGCTTTGGGTGCAAAAAATATACTACAGATAAACAATATTAAGATTCCTGACGAAGTAGCCATCTGCTGTATTTCGGGAACAAAGTTGTGCAGTATTATTCACCCAAAAATTTCTGCGGTAGAACAACCTGTTATACAGATGGCAGAAATAGCTTCCCAACTCATTATGGAAAGGCTTTCCAACAAAAAAATAGCTGAAAAAACCATTACCCTACAAGCTGAGATGATTTTGAGAGAATCAACAGAAAAATTTGGATAGTGCAATTTCGTAGTCGTGGTAGAAAAATCAAATATAAATAGAAATGACTCTGTTTTTATGATCGTAAAAAAGTAGCAATTGACTGTTTTACACCAAGATGAATTTGATAAGATTTCTTGAACTTCAAATATATACTTTGCTTACTCGAGAACGTCTAAAATTCTTCCCAAATCTTCTAACAAATGTTTCGATATTTCCTCTGTTATGGATCAGATGCGCGTTCTTCCTTTTTTCTCATTTTTAATCTGATAGATAAAACTCATTTTGTTTGTATCATCACAGGAAGATGTTAAGATTATGAGTAGATAATTTTTAAAGATTTACATCTATTAATAAATTTGAATATAATCACTGCGGAAGATGACGTTGAGGAAACCAAAAAATCCCGCAAAAACGGGATTTTAATTTTCTTCTGTCAATATTTATTTGATCTCGACAGGAACTGAAATTTTATCCCAATCCATTGTGAAACCATTATTGTTTATTTTATAAACTAACGTTTCCTGCGCGGCTGGTAAAGCTTTTGTTTTTACATCAACACGCAAAGCATCTTTCGATTCTTCGTATTTGTAAGCGCCCCACTGTTTTGGCTCTTTGTTGAAAATCGCAGTCCAGGTTCCGGATTCTTTTGGGATCAAGAAAAAGCTGTATTTACCTGCAGGAAGTTTTTTACCCTGAACGGTAATGTCTTTACTGGTTTCGAAAGTCGTGGCATCATTGGCACCTGCACGCCAAACTTTATCATAAGCTTCCAATCCACCCCAGATTGTACGTCCTTTAACAGAAGGACTGCTGTAAGCTATCGTTATAGTTGCATCTTTAATTTTTCCCGTTGCAGTAGCCGCAGGACTTGCCGGTTTTTTAGCTTCCTGTCCAAATGCATTCACTGAAATGGTCATTGTAGCGAAAACTACAGCTACAGTTTTAATAATTGTTTTCATAATATTTTTGTTTGTTCGTTTACGAATTTACAGCTTTTGGTTTATAAAACATTGATCCGATTGCGGAAAATATAATGACTGCCGCTGCACCAATGACGTTGAGCCAAAGGAAAGAAACAATATCGAAGTTATAAACGGCAATCACCGCAATCTCTGATAGAATTGCAGAAATAAATACATTGGCTCCATTAATTTTTTTATAGTAAAAGGCGACCAGAAAAATCCCCAATATCGGACCGTAGAAAAGAGAACCCAATACATTGACGGCCTCAATAAGAGAACCCATTTGCGTAGCAAACATAGCGACGCCAATTGAAAAAATCCCCCAGGCTAAAGTGTGAAGTCTGCTGTATTTGAGTTCGGTTTCGTCATCCGGAATTTCTTTTTTAAATATCAAATGAACGTCTTTTAATGAACAAGCTGCAAGGGAATTCAGCGCTGCGGAAATGGAACCCCAACTGGCAAGGAATATAACGGCAAACAGTAAACCTATCATTCCTACAGGCAAAGTATTTTTCACGAAATACAGGAAAATATAATTGGTATCCGTTTTCTCCGCATTATAGTTTGAATGGTTGATTGCTTCCTCTACCCTTCCGTGAAGCGCTTTTACCTGAGTTTGTGTGTTTTTAAAATCCTGAATTGTTTTTTGAAGCTGAGGCGAATTGTTTTCTTTTAACTTTAAAATTTCTTTCGATTCTGAATTGAATTTGGCCTGTAAATCCTGATGTTCTTTTTCAAAAACCGCAGCCTGTTCAGGTTTTGTTTCCTTTAAATGTTGATAAGAGCGTTCATTAAAATAAACCGGCGCAGGTTTTAGAGAAAAGAATGCGAAAAGCAAAGCACCAATCAGGAGAATCGCAAACTGCATCGGGATTTTAACCAATCCGTTCAGAAGCAAGCCCATTTTTGCATTGGTATTGTCTTTCGCCGTAATATACCGCCCGACCTGACTCTGGTCCGTACCGAAGTAAGACAATGCCAGAAAAAAACCCCCGATCAGCCCGCTCCAGATATTGTATTTATCTTTCCAGTCGAATTCTGTGGTGATGACATTAAGCTTTCCGGATTTTCCTGCCAGATAAAGCGCATCCTTAAAACCAATTCCATTCGGCATATTTTGAATCAGCAGATAACCTGCAAAAGCCATCGTTCCCAGAATAATAAGAAACTGTAATTTTTGGGTGTGAGCAATCGCTTTTGCACCACCAATGTAGGTGTAAATCAACAGAAGTCCACCCGTTAAAACATTAGTCAAATAAATATCCCAGTTTAAAACACTTGACAGGATGATACTCGGAGCGTAAATGCTAATTCCCGTCGATAAACCTCTGGAGAAAAGGAAAAGCAGTGAAGTAAGGACCCTTGTTTTTTTATCAAAACGATTTTCAAGATATTCATAAGCTGTATAAACATTCAACCGCTGAAAAATCGGGATGAAAGTAATACAGATCACAATCATCGCCAACGGCAAACCAAAGTAATACTGAACGAAACGCATCCCGTCTGTATACGCCTGTCCGGGAGCTGAAATGAATGTAATTGCACTTGCCTGCGTTGCCATAATACCAATCAGTACAATGTACCAAGGCATTTTATTGTCTGCTTTCAGGTAAGATTCGTTGCTTTTCTGACCACGACCAATCCACACGCCATAAACTACAACAGCAACCAGTGTAAAAATAAGAACAGTCCAATCTATCGTACTCATCGCCAAAAATTAGTAAAAAGATAATAAAATACAATCTGCAATGCTAACGCAACAGCTAATAATATGTACCAGACATTCCAGTTTTTAAGTTGATTGTTCATCAGTTTTTCTGTGCAGATAAAAAGTTTAAAAAGAGACGTGCGGCACCAATATTTCCTGCAGGCAACTGTCTGAAAAATGCCAACGGCGTATAGATAAAATTACCCTTCCCGTATTTGGCATATAAAGTTGATCCCTGCAGAGGCTCTTCACCCGTATCTTGCATTTCGAATAGTGGTTCGTATGCAGAATCCCATTGATCAGGGAAATAGGCACCACGTTCCTGTACCCAACCATTAAAATCATCTGCTGTAATTTTGTTTGGAAAATTCAGTAATTTATGATTTGGATTTAAAAACGTAACCGCAGCATTTTCTTCGGTAACCCGCTTATTAGCGATGTTGAAACTGTACATTCCCAATTGGGCAACGGTTGTATCCTGGTTGGTGTTGTACTGCATTACCAGATTACCTCCGGCTTTTACATAAGACCATAAAAAAGGCATCCAGCGACCCAATTTTTTCTCTGTATTGTTTGCACGAACTCCCAATATGATGGCGTCATATTCTGAAAGTTTGTTCTGACTGCTGTTTCCGCCAATTCCATCCGGATTGCCATAAAAATCTGCATCTTTCAGCACGTCTACCTGAATACCTGCAATTCGGAGGAAATCAGGAATGAAATCTCCCGCACCTTCTATATAAGCCACTTTTTTAACTTTCGACTGAATATCACCTTTCATCACAGTTACCGTTGCAGGCGTAAAATACTGTAAAGAAGGCAGATGCGGATACTGGATTAACACCTGTTTTTTATTATAAGTTGCGCCGTCAACCACGTAATTTGCATCCACCTGCAAACGGTTGGATTGTATTGACGCCAGTTTAGCTTTTGGAATGATATAATCGATGGTAAAATCTTTTCCACTGATGGATTTTAAATCACCACCACCCAATCTTTCTCCGTTGAACATCAGGTTGACTTTTCCATTACTGAACTGTTTATCGGAATTAACTTTAAAATTTAAACTTAAATTTAAATCTTCATTTTCTTTAACTAAATAAAGTGGTTGGTTAAATTTCAGTTCTACCGCAGGAACTATACGTATGGCTTCGACTACATCACCACGCACCGGGTCTAATTTCTTGAAAGATAAAGGAAGTTTAACCTGAAATGCTTCCGAACCGATTTTTAAAACAAGCAAAACATTCAGTGGTGATTCTGCTTCGGGCAAACCGATTAAATTATCATTGGGAACAGAGAAAGTTGAAGCATCTTTAGCCGGTTTTGCCAACCAATACGGTTCTGTCAGCCCAACATCAGTAGGAATCTGAATCTCGTGCTGAATGGTAATTAAAGAATCTTTAGACAGTTTTCTGTTGACATTTTCTGACTGATTCAGCCATTTTACATTTTCTAAAACAACAGGATTTTCAGCTCTTGAAATCAGATTTAACCTGAAATTATAACTATTTCCCGCAACAGCTTCAGCCTGATTGGTTACGACTTCGCCCAAAAAGCCGGCACAGCTTAAAATAATATGATCAAGCGATTTGATTTTATCCTTTTTTAAATCTGAATCTTTCAATGCCATCACTTTTTTTCTTAAAACCAGTAAAGCGGGTAAGCTCAAGTCAGGTTGATTAAAATTGAAAGCAGAAATAATCTTATCCAATGATTGGTCAATATCAGTGTTTCCTTTTGCGGTCCAGCTTTTAGCTACGCCATCAAAAAGTGTAAATCTTGCAGGTTCGCCGTCGATGTGTGAAAAATATTCAGTTTTGATTCCTGCGACAGACTGTGTTCCGGCGCCTTGACTTTTATGTAAGCTTCTGCTCAGTCCTGCTAGTTCACCATAGCCTAATCCCAGTTGTGCGTCGTATTGTCCAACGGTCACTTTCATTTGATTTTCAGCGGTTGTATTGACTGAACCAAAGCGGAAAGTATTCCACAACAAACGTTTAGGTTGCCAAACATTCACATATTTTAGTTGATCTGGGAAAGCAGTTTTATCACCTGCCAGTTTAAAAGCTTTTTCAGCAAGCACCGCCGAAGCAGCGTGTTGCCCGTGTCCCGCCGCCGCAGTAGGCGGAAAACGGCAAATGATCACATCAGGACGGAATTTTCGGATGACCCAAACGACATCAGCTGTAATGATATCCACATCCCACTGTTTAAAAGTATCGGTCGTATTTTTAGAAAAACCGAAATCAATCGCGCGGGTAAAAAACTGTTGGGCACCGTCTAATTTTCTGGCCTCCAAAAGTTCGTGCGTTCTGATCAAACCCAAAGCTGCACCTTGCTCTGTCCCCAAAAGATTTTGACCGCCATCTCCTCTCGTTAGAGACAAATAGCCCGTTTCCACATTTTGGTCACTAATTAACCAGGACAGTAATCCCGTATTTTCATCATCGGGATGAGCGGCGAGATATAGAACTTTAGGAATATGTTTAAGTGTTTTGAGATCGCGGTAAATTTCAGATGATTTTGAGGGCCGGACCTGCTGGGCCGAACAAAAAACCGTAAAGAAGCCAAGGAGAAATACAGTGATTGCTTTTTTGAACATTTGAATTTGCTTTGCAGGGCAAATATAGGTAAATCATCTTTCTTTCGATTTTAAAAGAAAAAAGCAACTATTGCAATCACACATTTTTAAAAACAGAGATTGTATTTTAAGGAGATATTGTAAGTGCTGATATCTATTTGCTAGAAACTAAAGAAAACTTTGGGAAAACACAGGAAGGGCTGGGCTTTGAACTTCTCGTCAATTCAAATATATTTGGTATCGGCGTAATCGCCCATATTTATCAGATAGAAAAAAAATATTCAAAGGCTTCCAGCAGTCTGATTTCCTGATAGTCTTTAATTAAACGACTGCCTGAACTGCAAAGCCAAAAGGTTTGTTTTGATCTTAACCAATTTACTGAACGATTGTGAATGTTCAAGCCCAATTCAAAAGCAATTTCCGAAACGAATAGATTTGTAGTTTATAATTTCTCTTTCGCTTTTTCAATGATGGCGTTCCAAATGTATTGTTGTGTGTTTAATCCTGTCAATTAACTTAGCACATAATCAGATAGTGCTTAGACAGGTTTAATTCCACGATGATGTATTTCAAGGAAGTGAAACTTTTTCAGACTGTTTCCTTTATCAAAATAGTTGTCTAAAGTTGATCCAAAAAAATGATGATGTTGTGATTGACTGCCTTACTGATAATTAATTGGTAATCATAAAAACGGTTGCTGTAATTCAATAACAATTCGATTTGCAACATCAGAACATCCTGACTATATCCGTCAATATTACTGTTCAGTTCATTGGGCTATTGTCGAAAATAAAATGGGGATACTTTCTTTATCTTTTGCCTCTAAAAAATAAGTCTTCTGTAACATCGTAAGAGAAAGTCACCTTATGCAATTGTTTTCCCTGGTGGATAATTTCAGATAAAGTCCCGATGAAAATATAAAGTGAGCCCTACATAGCTTTCTATTTCTTCAGTTGGGATATCGATCAAAAATCGGATTGCAATAAAAAAATAGCAGTACAAAAAATGTACTGCTATATTAATAGGAATAGTAAAATTTTTAAAATAAAACAGTTGTTATCTTATTTTTTAATCACTTTTTCAGAAGCTAAAGAGCCGTCTTTGAAACGTACCTGCAATAGGTATAATCCTGTAGTAAGGTCATTGATTTTAAATTCTAACTGATTTCCACGATAAGATTTTAATTTTTGTCCGGCATAATTAAATAGCTCAACAGTTTCAATATCTTTCGTTGTTTTGATGAAGATTTTATCACTTGCCGGATTTGGATACACCATCAATTTTTTCGACTGATCAAGATCTGAAACAGCTAGTTTTTCATTAACTACAATAGTATAGTCTTCCGCCTGACCTAAATAAAGCGCGGCACAAGGATTTGTTGGCTCAATTTCAGCCATTACAATACGTAATATATTCTCTCCTATCAAAGCATTTTGAGGGACCGTAATTGAGGAGATCAATTGTTCGCCATCTTCACCTGTTGAATTGGTAATGGATCCGAGTGGATATGATTCTCCATCATCATCCATCTTTCCATTTTTATTCCAGTCAATAAATGCAGTCGCGAAAGAACTCCAGTCACCACCAGTATCACCTTCTATAGTAATTGGAATAGTTTGACCCGGCGTGACATTTGCCTTCATATCTCTGAAAGGTTCATATTCTAAGTCTGTAATACCAGATCTATTGTCGATCTCGTTGAATTTCACATAGCTTATCGGTTGTACAGCGATTGTAAATCTAGGAATACAGTAATCTTCTGTAGGGTCAGTTGGCTGGCAGTTACCAATTAATGTAAAGACACCGTCAAAATCAACATCTGAACCCGTCGGACTCCAGTTTACACCGTCTGAACTGTAAAAATCAGGTAATCCACTGTCAAGAATCGAAGTCGTTTCCCAATATGAAGGCGTTGCCGGATTTTCATTTTCAACTTTAAGACCGATCCAGTATCTACCGCCTTGAGCACCGCTTCTTATAACCAGGGATTGTGGCAGATCAAATGTAACCTCTTTGAAAGTATAACCATTACGCTCGTGCAAATCAACAATTTTGCTAGGCTGTATATTTTCATATTTTCCTAAAGAAGCAGCTGGAAAGTTATAGTCGTCTGAACTATAAAAATAAATACTGAAGTTATTGATGCCCTCTTTCTGAAGAATATTAAACTTAACCTGATCTACAGTCATCTGTGTAAATGCACTTACTGAGAAATCATTGGCAATATAAATATCGCCAAGATCACCTCTTCCGCCCTCAAAATTATTACTAGGCGTCGAAGGTGTACAGCTTGCTGTGTTTGCCGGAACATCTGCTGCGTTGCTTACTGTAACATCGTCCAGAACAATATATTTTCCAAAATGATTAATCCCCTCAAATGCAATTTGCATCTCAGGAGAACTTTCAGGCAGTGTAATTACTTCTTGCCTCCAGGAAACCACGTTTGACCAGAAATGTTTCAAAAGAATCCAATTCGTCGACTCAGAAAGTCGGTAATATACTTTTAATTCATTTTGGTTTGCTCCCCAGGCTTCCTCCGAAAAATAAAATGAAAGCGTAGGCGAAGACAAAGAAGTGGTGTTAAGCTTTGGAGTAACAAGCTTTACAACGGTGTCATCTGAATAAACCCAAGGTTCCAGCCTAGCATTCAACTCTCCGCTGTGTGCTGTTCTTACATTAAAATCAAGTCCACCGTAAGATCCTTTTTCAAATCTCCAAGTGTCGGATCCGGCTGTTCCAGATTCAACAATTTGGCTCCAGCAATCACGTGTTGCATTACCATCTTCAAAAGATTCTGAAAAGGGAAAAGTCGAAATGGTGGCACAATTTTGAGCTTGGACACCAATAGAAAACGCAGCCAATAATGCACTTCCTAAATAATGATAAAATTTTCTCATTTAATAAATTATTTTAGATATCAATTTTATGTATAATTTACCATTCATTCAAGTACAACAATACCAATTTCCGTGAAAATTTATGAATATGGTAGCTCATAAAATTAAACAACCCATTATAATTCAACGTGATAGACTTTCATTGATCTCTTTTTTCAATTGTACGCTATATTTATAATTTCTTAGCAATAAAAACGCGCACATTATAGCAAATAATAGGGTAAAAGAAATAATTACAAAGGAATGTTTTTTGAAGAATCCTGCATTATTACGTTTTGAAATTTGATTTTCAACCTCGCTTAATTTAGAGATTTGACCGGCATAGTTTTTCTGATCTGCCAAATTAATCTCCTCCGATAATGTTCTGTAATATGCACTGCTGTCCACATCGTCCAAGGCCAAGTAATTCTTTGAATGCTGATATAAGATTTCTTGCAAAGCATCCTCGGGAATACCATCTGTGTTTCCAGAAATTTTACTCAGAAGCTCGTTTGAAAGTAAATATTTACCTTGCTGATAATACACTTGTGAAATACCTAGATCAGTATAAATTTTCTGTCTCTGAATAAAATTTTCAGGGTATTTTGCCAATTGTTCCCTTTTTTTAGTATTCACCTGTGCCAAGTGAAAATTCTTCAGCGCATCATCAGATTGCTTGAGCTCTAGCAGGCAAAAGCCCTTATTCAGGTAAGCCAATTTTATGTTGACAGCAGCAATTGGGATTTTTGAACGTTTATATTCTTTAATCGCCTGGTCAAAATAAGTCGCGGCAAGTTCAGAATCCAAGCTGTATATATAATTCATCCCTTTAAGATAAAAAAGACTCGCTTTTATATGACTCAAAGAATCCGGCAGGTAGCCTTTCTTGATTAATGCTTCTGCTTCGTTGAGATAGATTTTAGTTTGGTCATTAAAACGAAAATACTGGTTCAGATTACCTCCAAGTCCCAACAATCGGATTAATATGGTTTTGTCATCAATCTTTCTAGCAAGCAAAATTCCTTCATTGCAATACTGTAAAGCCTTAGTCTTTTGATTGAGGGTATTATAACTATTTGATAATATGGATAATGCACGCAACTTTTCACCCTGTTCCAGATTTCCGGCAAAACTTGCATTTACCAATTTTATAGCTTCTTCCGGAGCAGTGTACATTTTCTTTTCTGCCAATTTTAGGCTCTTATCCTGAGCTTTAGCAAAGAAAGAGATCAGACATAGTACGATGTTTATATGGAGAGATTTCATGGCTTTTTTTCCTTTAACAATTGTATATAATTAGCTGGCGAGATCCCAATCATATTTTTAAAAACAGAGGCAAACAAACTGTGTGAAGAAAATCCGCTTTCTTCTGCAAGATATTTGATTTTATAGTTTTTGTATGCCGAATCATCTTTTAACTTTTGGATAATGTAATTGATACGAAGTTCATTAATATAAGTAGCAAAGTTCTTTTCCTTGTGCTGATTGATGATTTCTGACAGATATTTAGTATTGGTCCCCAATTTCTTGGCAAGTGTCTGTAAGGATATTCCTGGGTTGATAAATTCCTGCGAATTTTCAAATAGCTTTAATTTTTCCAAGACTATATTTTCCGTCTTTTCAGGTATAGAATTGGTAATCATTTTTTTACTTTCTAAAAATTTGACCCTGTTGAGAAACATCCCAAATTGCTTATTTTGATTTTTCACATACAGCAATCTTAATGTTAAAACTAAAACAATTATAAAACCTAAAATAGTGAGCAAAATCCAAATAAGACGGTCTTTAATATATTTTTTTTCAGCCACCTGCTCAGCCATTTTTCTTTTGGCCAGGTACCAATCTATAGAGGATTGCGAAACAAATTGATTAAGCTCTTCCGCTGTTTCATCTTGCTTTTTGACGGCCAGTTTATAATTATAAATATCTTTTTTCTTAAGATAAAATAAAGAAACCGTTTTGCAATAATTTAATTTCAACCACTTATTCCCGCCATCTTCTATCTCTGTTTCTGGAGCACTATCCAAGAGTATTTTTGCCTCTTTTAGTTTTTCTTCTTTCAGTAATAACCGAATCTTCAGCAGTCTGAAATCCCAATCATTTGGAAATAAATCACATAATTTAACTATCTGTTGGTCTGTTACTTGTGATTTGTCTTCATCTAAATTTCGTTCTATAATTTGAATCATCCTCTCCCTTAAAACGAATTTTTCGGCATCATTGGAAATACTCTTATTTATCTCTTTGAAAATTTCCTGTTCATTGCCCAAAGAGTTAGCAATCCAAAAACCAGCTTTATAATTTTTGCTGGCAGTATTCTTTGATTCTATATATAATGTTGACAACAAATTGTCTCTAAGAACAGTATTGGAAAAATCATGTTCAGACAAAATCATCATTAAATCACCAGAGTTTAGTTGATAGAATAGAGATTTGGCTAAAATAGATTTTGCTTCTTGTAAAGACTTCTTATTGGTGGGGTTTTTGACTATAAATTCTGCAATTTTTTCCGCTTTTTCAGGAAATAATACCAAATCCGAATAAGCTTTTTGAAACAATTGCCTGTTTTCTGAATTAATTTGACAATAGCCAAACGTTCCTGAAAAAAAAGTCAATAGAACAACAAGTCTCCTATTTATTTCGCAAAAAAAATTTGCATTCATTTAAAAAATTTAAATATAAACACGCTGGTAAAATTAATAGAAAAAAAGATTTACAGATTAACAATCTTATAACTTAAAAAGAAATACAATTATTACGTTGCAAATTACGAAAGAATATTTGAAATCTAATAAATATATCACTTACATGAACAGTTATGTCTAATCAAAATGTGCAAGGTTGAGAAACACAGAGCAACAAATAATTGAAGCTATAACAACCCAGTAAAATATCAAAAAATATTCATTTCAATTTCTTCTATATCTATTTTAATGATTTTATTATGCTGGTGAAAAGAATAGCTTTGGCAACGGACATTTCTTATAAAGGAATGGCAGCATTCTGCCGAAGCAATAAACGCTCAACATCAGGTGTAATTTCTACAATATTCCTGGATTTCAGATCTCTTGAGGGCTTTCCTCTATTCTGATATAATCTTTCACCACCAACGACGACTAAAATCTGTCCGCCAGTATTTTTGTACAAGTTGTTTCTTCAGCCAGGTTCGAAGATCACATTTATAAAAGAAATATTCAAATCCTTCATGCAGAGATGTTAATTTCATTTGTAAATAATTATGCATTGATACGGTATTGCAAAGGTGTAATTCCCGTCTTCTGCTTAAACAACCTGGTGAAATGCTGTTGATACTTAAAACCCAATTCATCTGCAATATCACTCACAGATTTCTCGTGGTCAAATAATATTGTTTTAGCCTCATTAATCAATTTCGACTGAATATAATCTAAAGCCGTACTTCCGGTTTCCTTTTTAATCAGGTCTCCAAAATAGTTGGTTGACAGGAATAACTGCTCAGCACAATACGTTACCGTAGGAAGTCCTAAAGTTTTCGACTTACCGGAAGTAAAATAGTCCTTCAGCAAATTTTCAAAACGAATCAGGATATCTTTATTCACGTGCGTTCTGGTGATAAACTGCCTGTCGTAATACCGCATACAATAATTCAGTAAAAGCTCGATATTAGAAACAACAAGTGTCTTACTGTGCTTGTCTATATTCTGGTTTATTTCAGTCAGTATTTTTTCAAAACAATCGTTAATAGTTTGTCGCTCTTTTTTGGATAAGTGCAATGCTTCATTGACTTCATAAGAGAAAAAAGAATAGTCCTTTATTTGTCTGGCAAGACTCGTTCCGGCAAGCAGATCAGGATGAAAAACCAGCGCTTTCCCCCATGGTTTGATAATATCTTTCCTGCCATCAATCCCATAAATCTGACCGGGAGAAATGAAAACCAGCGTACCGTCTTCATAATCATAGGTCTGGCATCCGTAGCGCATGTCACCACAGTTGATGTATTTCAGAAAAACACAGTATACGCCCATATATCTTCTAAAATATTGATACGTTGGCATTTCATCAAAATTGACAATGCTTATAAGCGGATGCAATGTTTCAACTCCCACAGAATCATTGTATTGCTTAACGGTTTCTATTCTATCAATCTTTTCCATAACCAAATGTTTATACAAATTTAGCAAACTGACTTGTGCAATTGATGATATGTTTACAAAATCAGTGAAAATGGTAAAAACTTCTGTGTTCTGTATAAATTTACTTTAGACTCAGTATCTAACTTTGTATAGTAAAAATTTTTTTTATAAAAAATTTGGATTATAGTCCTCGTTTAACTTTTCAGAACATCAAAATATCAATTACAAAACCCACAAGATTATGAAGAACAAAAAATTTCAAAACCTCATCTATTTTTTCATTTTCTTATTAATTTTCAACACTATGAGTGCCCAGGATAACAATAAAAACAATCAGGTTTTAAATTCGCATCAGCAAAGTATGGCTTCCATTGCTGCATTGACTGCAACAGGAAACTTGGAACAATTAAAAACTGCCTTAAATACCGGACTCGATGCGGGATTGACCATCAATGAAATTAAAGAAGCTTTGATACAACTGTATGCCTATTGTGGATTTCCACGAAGCTTAAATGCCATAAACACATTAATGGCAGTTGTTGAGGAGAGAAAATCCCAAGGAAAAAAAGACGTTGAAGGAAAAGATGCTTCCGCTGTATCTGTAACGGATAAATATAGATCGGGAAAAGAGAACCTTCAAAAATTAACGGGTAAGAAAGAAACGGGTGCAAAAACAGGTGCCGCTGCTTTTGCACCTGCCATTGATACTTTTTTGAAAGAACATCTGTTTGCAGATATTTTCAATCGTGATGTGTTGAATTTCCGTCAGCGAGAGTTTGTAACAATATCTGCTCTGGCCGCAATGCCGGGAGTTGAACCACAGCTGCAAGCGCATCTCTTAATGGGCAAAAATACCGGAATAACCGATGCCCAGCTTTTGGAACTTACAGCTATTATCGAAAAAACAGCAGGAAAAACACAAGCCAACGTTTTACGAAAAAATATTGGTCAGCCTGTTGTACCCATTATCGAATCTGATATAATGGTAAGAATTTCTGAAATCGAAATTGTTCCAGAATACCTGGAAGAATACAAAACCATCCTTGAAAAAGAATCTTCAGAATCGGTTAAATTGGAAGCGGGGGTCATTGCAATCTACCCTATGTTTCAGAAGGAAAATCCCTTACAGATCAGGATTGTTGAAATATATGCCAATCAAAAAGCCTATAAATCACATTTGCAGACCCCCCATTTTCAGCATTATAAAACCACAACATTAAAAATGGTTAAATCCTTAAATTTGGTAGACATGACCGCTTTAGACCCAAATACAATGCCTCTTATTTTCGATAAGATTGGAAAGTAATGCTAATACAAAGCACCAATGGATTCAACTGATTTCAAAGCATTAAAAATTTTTAAATAAAAACAAGGTTGATATTGCATAACTATCAATTAGAAACCTTAAAATATTTTCACTCTCTTTCATTAATTGGTTTACATATGCTTCTGTCAAGTTCACAAATATCCAAAAGGTTCTGGTTTAATCTAAGTTGAGCCGTTTTTGCTTTTAAGGTTATCGGCAACAAACATTTACTCTGAAAATCCCCTGGTCAATTTGACGGGCTTTCCCCCTTAGAGTATTCTTCGCATTACACGTTCGAGCATAGAAATTTAGTTTTCACAGAAACCTAAAAACATTTTTTCAAGTAAATGATTCTGTCCTAAATTTACATCAATAAAAAAATTCATAATTTTGTAGTGTTGAAAAAATTGAATAAACATATCAACCTTTTAATCTTACTGTGTTTTGGCTTTTTCTTGATGCCAACCTTAAGCTACGGCTGTACAAAAAAAACAGTTCGAACAGAGCATCAAAATTATCGAAAAAAGCAATCGCCCAAGACAGAACTTAAAGATTGCTGCAAAACAAAATCGTGCAAAAACGATAGAGGCCATAATGATTGTGGTGGAAAGTGTAAACACAGTTCTTGCAGATGCAGCAGCACTCCATTTTCCTTAATGATACCTATCCGTGTATATGTGCAAACCTTACATCACTTTGCTGAAATTAAAAGAGAAAAGTTTGGTCTCCAACAAGCTTGCTATTCTTCAGTCTTCTCTTCCATTTGGCAACCGCCAAAAATAGGCTAATACGAAGGCTTTCAGGTCACAATTATGCCCTTACGAAAGCTAATATCAGTTTCGTAAAGCTATATATTCTTCAAAAAAATTCAAAATGAGATAGAGTTGATGAATTCTATTTCTAAAAATTACTTTTATGAAAAAATCAATATCAAAAATATTGATGGTAATCACCGTATTGCTATCAGCCATCAACAGTTTTGCCCAAATCAAAAATTTAAAAACAGAAAGTGTGAAAATCTATGGCAACTGTGAAATGTGTAAAACAACCATCGAAAAAGCAGGGAACTTAAAAAATGTGGCCATAGTACATTGGAATATAGATACGAAGATGGCCGCGATCAGCTACGATAGTAAAAAAACAGATTTGGACGAAATTTTAAAGCGCATCGCTTTAGTAGGTTATGACAATGAGCAATTTTTAGCGCCGGACGATGTGTATTCGAAATTACCCGGCTGTTGCCAGTATGATAGGACATTAAAACCCTTTGCTACAAACAGAGATGCTGGGATGGATATGAGAATTAGGGATAGCAACGAGCATTTGAAAGAAATATCTGGTCCGAATACGCCCACCGGTCAGAATGTATCACAACTGCAAAATGTTTTTGACAGCTATTTTTCAGTAAAAGATGCTTTGGTAATGACCGATGCAGCTATCACATCTGCAAAAGCCGCCGAATTGTTAACGGCAGTAAAAGCTGTAGACATGGCAAAACTCTCTACTCAGGAGCATACCGTTTGGATGAAACTACTGAATGATTTAACAGAAAATGCAGGAAAAATTGCTAAGGCTAAAGAGGTTTCAGAACAAAGAGAAACGTTTGTCTTGCTTTCTGCAAATATATACGAACTGGCCAAAGTATCTAAACAGGAAACGCCTGTTTATTATCAGCATTGCCCAATGTTCCATAATGGTAAAGGTGCAAATTGGTTAAGCAAGGAAGAGGCAGTCAAAAACCCTTATTATGGTTCCAAGATGCTTACCTGCGGCAGTGTACAGGAGACAATCAACAACAAATAAATCCAGTTTTATAATGTACGATGCAAATCTCTATGATGCAGAGATCAAGCATTAAACGATTAATTGGTTAGAGAAGCAGGATTAATTTCATTAATAAAAACATTAAAATGGACAGACAAAAAAATCTTACTGGAAGGTTATTGCAGACAGTTTTCATTCTATTATGTTCTCAATCCTTTTTTTCCCAAAAGGTAGTTCATTATGATCTTGTTGTAAAAGATACCCTTGTGAACTATGCAGGAAAAGAAAAAAGAGCCATTGCAGTTAATGGTCAGATACCGATGCCCACGCTTACATTCACAGAAGGAGACACAGCAGAAATTGTCGTGCACAATCAACTGAAAGAAAGTACGTCACTGCATTGGCATGGCGTGTTTCTGCCTAACAAGGAAGATGGGGTTCCCTGGCTTACACAAAAACCCATTAAGGCAGGCACAACATACACGTATCGATTTGCTATCATCCAGAACGGAACGCATTGGTATCATTCCCATTCAGGTTTGCAGGAGCAAATTGGAATGTATGGCAGTTTTGTAATGAAAAAGCGTGATGGCGATAAAACTTTTAGGAAAGGAATAGATGATTTGCCGACCATACCCATTATTTTAAGCGAATGGACAAACCTTAACCCCGATAACATCAATCGGATGCTGCATAATGCCAACGATTGGTCGGCTATCAAAAAAAATGCAACTCAATCTTACGCAGAAGCTATTAAGGAAGGTCATTTCAAGACTAAAATAAACAACGAATGGAAACGTATGCTGGCAATGGATGTTAGTGATGTTTATTATGACAAAATTTTAATCAACGGAAATAATTCAACTGATTTAAAAATGGTTGACGGCAAAGCGTTAAAAGCAGGTGACAAAGTACGTTTACGTGTGTCAAATGGTGGCGCATCCTCATACTTTTGGCTGCGTTATGCTGGTGGTAAAATAACAGTTGTAGCCAATGATGGCAACGATGTAGAACCTGTAGAAGTTGACAGATTAATTATTGCAGTTTCTGAGACCTACGATATTGTCATAACTATTCCTGAAAATGGAATTGCCTACGAGTTGTTAGCTACAACCGAAGATAGAACGCAGTCCGCTAGCTATTTTGTGGGCAATGGTATCAAGCAGTTAATCTCGCCGCTCCCTCGCCTTAAATATTTTGAAGGGATGAAAATGATGAATGATATGATGAAGATGAATGGCGATTTGAACGATATGGGAATGAAAATGAGCTTGAACCAGATGGATATGAATGTTGTAATGTATCCTGAAATTTCTGGAGACGGAGGACGGAAGCAAGATCACAGCCAACACACTATGAATAAGGACGCCCCCGATCGTTACAACGCAAATGCTTTAGGTAATATTAAAACCCTTAATTACGCGCTGTTGCAATCCCCTTATAATACCACCCTTCCCAATGATGCTCCGATCAAGGAATTAAAGTTTACCCTTACAGGAAATATGAACCGCTATATTTGGAGTATGGATAATAAAATACTTTCAGAAACCGATAAAATCCCTGTAAAAAAAGGAGAAGTTCTTCGCATTACCATTTACAATAACTCTATGATGCGCCATCCAATGCACTTACACGGCTACGATTTTAGAGTTGTTAATGGAAAGGGTGAAAGATCACCGCTAAAGAATGTATTGGATATTATGCCGATGGAAACAGATACCATCGAGTTTCTGGCAAATGCAGAAGGGGATTGGTTTTTCCACTGCCATATCCTGTATCATATGATGTCCGGAATGAACAGGGTCTTTGCAGTTGGTGATTATGAAAACCCGAATCTGCCTGATAGAAAAATGGCTTATAATATGTTGCAGCGAGAAAGTAATATGCTGCATTTTATGGCGCAGAATGATTTTGCCACCAATGGAAATGATGGCGATGCAATGCTTCAGAACGCAAGATGGAGTTTAGGTACAGAATGGCGTTTAGGCTATAATGATATGCATGGTTATGAAGTAGAAACACACTTAGGTCGATACATCGGCAAAATGCAATGGTTTATGCCATTTATCGGCTTTGACTGGAGGTATCGTAAAATGGGTATGGATGAGCACGAAACGAATCTGTTCGGTCAAAAGAATGAAAAAGATGATCGCAGAGCCCTTAGCTTGGGTTTTATGTACACTTTGCCAATGCTGGTAAACTTTCAGGCAGAAGCATATCAAGATGGTATTGTTCGTCTTTCCTTAATGCGTGAGGACATTCCTATTACAAAAAGATTGAGAGCAGGATTTATGGTCAATACAGATAAAGAATATATGGCAGAATTAAAATATATCATCAACAAAAATGCAGGCATACGAACGCATTACGATAGTGATATGGGATGGGGCGTTGGAATTTCACTCAATTACTGATCTGGTAAGTTGCGTATAATATATCAGGTCTGTAAATTTTTAGCTTGCACAAATAAAATCCACCTTTGCAAAAGTGGATTTTATTGTTATTCAATTGAATTTCAAGGATGCGATTCCTCATAAGTTAGGAGAAAAATATGATCTCCGATATCTTCATCCGTATTCGATATACAAATATTAAAAACAGAATTAGTCTTTACAACAATAATAAATTAGAGTTTTCGCCATTTCTAAAACAGTCTATTGTGCAGGGATCTCAATGCTTCTACTTTATACGCAGATGGAATTAATAATGAAATATTATTCTCGCTTCCTCCATAAGAGATCATTCGTATCGGGATATGCTTAATCGCTTCAGAAACAATGGTTGCATAACCATGATTATTCTTATTAAAATCACCAACGATACAGATGATGCATTGTTCATCATCGATTGCAACAGCGCTGAATAATTCTAATTCTCTTAATATTTCAGGAAGAGATTCAATCTGGTCTATTGTAAGAGAAACAGCGACTTCAGAGGTGGTGATCATGTCAATCGGCGTTTTAAACCTTTCAAAGACTTCAAAGACTTTTCGTAGAAAACCATAAGCCATCAGCATTCTGGAAGACTGGATGCGAATCGCCGTAATACCGTCTTTAGCTGCTACTGCAACTATTTTATTGAGGTTGGTTATTTCTCCGGATATTAATGTTCCTAATGCCTCGGGATTCATCGTATCCAGCAAACGCACAGGTACATTGTATTTTCTTGCCGGAAAAACACTTTGCGGATGCAGGATCTTCGCACCGAAATATGACAATTCAGCAGCTTCATCAAAACTTAGATGGGCAATAGGTTTTGTATTAGAAACATGTCTCGGGTCATTATTATGAAAACCATCAATATCTGTCCAAATTTGAATTTCCTCTACCTGTAAAGCGGCTCCCAACAATGATGCGGTATAATCAGAGCCTCCTCTTTTCAAATTATCAATCTCGCCTTTAGAATTACGACAAATAAATCCTTGTGTAATAAACAACTTTTCATCAGCAAATCTTTCCAGTTCAGGAGAGGCGTGCATCCTGATATAGTCGATCATTGGTTCGTCATCTTCATCAATACGCATAAAGTCCGGTGCAGACAATAGCACCGAAGAAATCCCCTTTTCTTTCAAATGAAGATGAAAAAGAGTTGTTGAAATGATCTCGCCTTGCGCTAGAATGATACGCTCTTCTGTAGCAGAAAACTGTTTCTCGTTTTGAAATTCATAAAGAAGCTGAAAAATCACATCAATAAAAGCCGTTGCTTCGGCAATTCCAGCTTCAGTTTTGAAAAGTGCATTTACAAACTTTTTATACTGATTATAAAGTACATCAATATGTTTGTGGGCCAGATCATTTTCTTTATTGAAATACATCTCCGACAACTTTACAAGGTCATTTGTAGTTCCGGAGACTGCAGACAAGACAACCAGATGCTTTTCTGCTTTCTGAGATTCAATGATTGGTAATAATTTTTCGATCCTTTCCGGGCTGCCAACTGAAGTCCCTCCAAATTTCAATACTTTCATAAATGGATTTAAATTGTTAATTATTATTATAAAAAAAAGGAGCCTGTCGTGATGACAAGCTCCTCTATATTTTGATTTCTAACCAAAGGAAAATGACTCACGACGTTCGGCGTAAGTACTGTTTCTTTGCTTTTTTAAGGTTAGATGATATCATTTTCTTTTTTTGCTGAGCAAATATACAAATTTTTGTTAATTTTCATTACAAACTAATCTTTTGCAATAGATGGCTGCTAGTATATAAATATTAAACGTCCTTGAGAAACCAACTTACAAATCTTTGCTATTACCAATTGAACCAAGGCATTGCTGCAATTGATAATATCTTTATTTTTTCCATTTTAAATCTCTTATTATTTACTCATTTGCTTTATCGTACGTTTCATCCGTAACAGTTTCCATCCAAATATTTTCATTTGTTTCTGGATTGCAAGTAATGCCGAGATGTGAAAACCAGCTTCTTGCGGTTGCGCCGTGCCAATGTTCTACGTTTGGAGCAATCTCTACAACGTCTCCGCTTTTCAGATGTCTTGCAGGTTTTCCTCTTTCCTGATATAATCCTTCGCCGCCAACTACAATTAAAATCTGTCCGCCAGTGTGTTTGTGCCAGTTATTTCTGCAGCCGGGTTCAAAGGTTACGTTGATGAGGGGAACATTCAAATCCTTATTTGTAGTAAGATTGGCAAGATAAGATGTACCTGTAAAATATTGTGCAAATCCAGTGTTCTCTTCACCTGTTGGAAAATCACTGATTTTTGGAATTTCTGTATTCATTTTTTCAATTTAATATATGTTAAAACTATTTGACACTTTTATACACTTCATCAGACACCGCTTCATCCCACTTCACAATTCCTTTTTCGGTGTTGGGGACAATATACAATTGCTGCAAACCTACGTCAGCACTGGCTCCGTGCCAATGGCGGACATTTGGCGGACATTTTACTACGCTTCCCTTTTTTATGATTTCAATAGGCTGTCCTTCGATCTGATGATAGCCAATTCCGTCCGTAATGATTAAAATTTGACCAGCAGGATGACTATGCCAATTACTTCTTGCACCAGGCTCGAAATAGACATTGCCAATTGCTGTCGTGAAGGTGGAATCAGCCTCTACCAAACCTACATTGTAAGCATTTCCAGTAAATGTTTCGCTCGGTCCTTTTTTCCCCTTCGGGAAAATTTCGGTCAGTTCATTTTTATCGGTAATTTCTTCTTTATTTTTATGATTGGTACAAGCCGTTGTGAATACAGAAGCTGTAAGTAGCAAAGCCAATTTTAAGATACTTTTCATAATGTTTAGATTTTAATTATTTTCAAATTTAACGACTGGATTTCCTTTACCCAACGCAGCGGCAAGTCCGGCAGGATTATCAACATATCCTAATTTTGTATAGCTGTATCCACTTTTTAGATTTTCATAAAAAAGTACCAGCACATTTTTTCCGTATAGCATTAAGTCGCCACTTTTGATATTACCGCCAACCACTGCATTTGCTGGAAGCGCATTAGGAAAATCGTAATACTTTTCATTGCCATTCAGTTCGGTCATATCGATAGTAAGCGGCAACATTGCTTTGAATGCAGTTGCGCTTGGGTTGTCGTAAAGTGTTGCTGTAAAAACTGAGTTACCGATTGTTATTTTCATCTTGGATGTTGAAGGATTAGTATTTCTTTTGCCACAATTTTGAGTTGGAGTTCTCGCATCGTTTTTACTGCAATTTGCCATACAAAAAGAGAAAGCAGAGAGAAAAACTGTAATTGTTATTAAAGATTTTAGTTTCATAATTATCTTTTAAGTTTACTATTATTGATGAAATTTGCTAAAATACCATTAAGATCATATCAACTAGAACATCATTAAATTCTTTACCAAAATACGGCTTACTGAATTCGTAAAGAATTACTCATCTGAAAAGGTCATTCTTTCTCAACAAATACGCATTCTATCGAGCTTCCCATTTTTGAGTCGTTGGTGTAGACATTTTCTCTACAAAAGCTGCTCAAAACATTCTTCGGAATCTTGGTAAAATCTAACTATGATTTGAGACCAACAATGCAGTTGGCTTGATTACCAAGTACAAAGTTATTACCATATTGATGCAAAGGAGTAACAATTATCAAACCGAAGGTTAAGAAATTCAAACTTTCGACAATCGAAATGTTGTAGGGTTGGTTCCCATCTCTTTTTTAAAGCAATTGTTGAAATAAATCCGAGTATATAAGCGATTTCAGAAATGCTCTAGTCGGCATGTTGCAAAAGTGCCTTTGCTTCAGTAATTATGAGTTCTGTAATGTGAGTGGTCGCCGGTTCTATGGTCACTTCTTTTATGGCACGATTCAGATATTAAAATTTACGGCAAAAATGTACGGTAAAATGTCGGTTGTGCTGGCAAGAAAAAAATACTTCACTCGTCAGTGCGTGTTTTATCGGACTGTCGAAACTATATGATACTTAAAAATTTACATTGTATCTATCACTTTAAATTTCAGCTCCAGTATTTTACAATGAATACCAAAAAAATACTTCACGGATTATCGTAAATTTAAAATAATGACACTTTTAAAGATAAACGAAAAATGAGAATTGAAATAAGCTTTAACATCATCCCATGTTTTCTCACGGTTATCTGAACTTGATTCACTCGCTTATTGGCGAAAACATCAACATAGAAAGATCCAAACTTACACAGTGCATTCCATTTGGAAATATTGCAATAATTCCCATGTAGAATCTTTATTCTAGTTTTATACATATTATATATCTCGGAACCAATTATCATTAAGATTTATGCTAATTTTAAGCCTGTAAAAATAGTTTTTATGAATCACGAAAAAGCAATGGACTTTACCATTAAAATCGAGGAGGCAGCTATAACGGTTGCTTCAATTTATTTTTTAACACAATATGATCTCGGATTACCCATTTGGCTGTGGGTAATACTGTTTTTCAGCCCTGACCTTTCTATGATAGGTTACCTCGTAAATTCTCGTGTAGGGGCTCTTTCTTATAATTTATTTCATCACCGGGCGGTAGCGCTGGTTCTAATAGCGATTGGGTTCCTAATGCATATGGATTTCCTGATTGCTAGTGGTTTACTGTTATTCGCCCACTCATCATTTGACCGTATGTTGGGTTATGGACTAAAATTTCCTGATAATTTTAAGCATACCAGTTCAGGTTGGATCGGAAAAGATAAATTTAGCTGATTTTCCGGCACTAATTTTACCGTGATTTACACAAACCGTGATAAATGACACGTTTATATTGTGTCAATTGACTTCGTTACACAGCATCCGTCGTAACTAATTTTGTTAAAAATAAAGCCATCAACGCTGCATTACTAAAAACAAAATATAACGTTATGATTAAAGACCCTCTCTATTACCAGGACGCCACCACATTGGCAAAAATGATCCGCAACCGGGATATATCACCCGTAGAAGTGATGAAGGTACATCTGGAACGTATCGATGCATTAAACCCAGCCATCAATGCAATTGTGACGGTCGCAGACAGTGCAATGGCTCAGTCCATACTGGCCGAAAAAGCAGTAATGAAAGGGGAAAAGCTCGGGCTGTTTCACGGCGTTCCCTTTACCGTCAAAGACTCCATCGATACCGCCGACACTTTAACGCAAAGGGGATCTCCTATTTTCAGAGGCCGTATCCCGGCGAAAGATGCAACAAGTGTTGCAAGAATGAAATCTGCGGGAGGTATTCTTTTAGGAAAAACGAATCTGCCGGAGTTTTCGTATTGGATAGAAAGTGATAACCTGCTCAGCGGAAGATCAAATAATCCCTGGGATGTCAGCCGTACGCCGGGAGGATCAAGCGGTGGAGAATCTGCAGCAATTGCCGCAGGCTTATCACCAATCGGGTTAGGTACCGATCTTGCAATATCAGTGCGTGGACCTGCTGCCCAGACAGGAATTGTCTCTTTGAAAGCGACTCACGGTGCCATTCCGATGACAGGCATTTGGCCACGGGCTCCACGACGTTTTTGGCATGTCGGGCCTATGGCAAGAAGCATCCGTGATCTTTCATCAGCTTTTTCTGTACTTTACGGATCCGATGGTCTGGATGGTTATTCATCAAGCTTACCACAATTTAATAATAAAAGCACAGAATTACCTTCCCGCCCGCTGCGCATCGGCTGGATGACAGGCCCCGGATTTGGCCCGGTAGATCCCGAAGTTTCGGCAGTTGTAGAAGCAGCAGCGATGAAATTAAAAGATCTCGGACATTCTGTGGAGGAGGTTGGTATTCCCGCACTTGAGAATGATTTTGCTTTGGACGTTTTTAATAAAATCCACGTGATGGAAATGAAAGCAGCCTTCCGCGAAGCAACGGCAGGAGCTGATGAGGCAGATATTTATAAAATGGCAAAAACAATGTTGGCTTTACCTGACACCTCAATGAGTGACTACATCAACGCTGAACAGGCGACAGAAAGACTGCGGGACGGTTTTGCCGAATATTTCTGTAAATATGATGTGCTATTGACCCACGTCCTTCCAATACCGGCACACAAACACGGTGAGGATGAGTTTATTATTAATGGACAAAAAGTTGATGCTACTTATCTGCAAGGTGCTACTGTGCCACTGAATATTACGGGCTTACCCGGAATTTCTATGCGCTATGGAACCAGTCACGACGGTTTGCCGATCAATATACAAATTGTAGGATCGTGGAATGCTGAATCTACGATTTTAGGTGTTGCATCACAGCTTGAAGGAACGTTTTATCCTGAAGTGCCACACCCGATACTCTAAATGTATCGGCTGCTGACTTATAAAATGTCGCATAACTTGCTATGGAATAAGACCTCTCATTCGGTGATCAGTCTTATTTTTCTGATTTCACATACTCTCTTCTCACCCGGCTTAGTGTTTCCCGTGACATTCCTAAATAAGAAGCAACCATATGCAGCGGAACCTTATTGAAAACATTGGGATATGTTTGCTGAAATTCAACATATTTTTCTTCTGCAGAACCACTAATGAGTGAATAAATACGACGTTGGCTGGCTTCATATGCCCTCGCCTGCAGACCCTCATTGAAGATTTTCAATCCGGGAATTGTTGATAACAAATGCTGCCAGGACTCTTTCGTCCACAGAATAATTGTACTCTTTGCTAATGCTTCTATATTATACTGGGAAGGTTTGCCGCTATTATAACTTTCCTGATCGGTCATCCACCAGTTTTCAATTCCGAAACGCATAGTATGATCGATTCCATCTTCACCAAAGCGGTACATTCTGAAGCATCCGCTGCTGATAAAGCAGTTGTATTTCCATATTTCCCTATCGTGCAGAATAGACTGCCATTTGCGTAAATTTCTTTCCACACCAGCTTCCCGGATCTGACTTAATTCAATATCAGAAAGTTCAGTCCATTGCTTTAAATAGTTTTCAAATACAGTAAACATTATTTAAATCTAATAATTTTCAGTAAGAATTTCATATCTGGCAAAGATAAGATAAGAAAAACATATGGTATGCGTCAGTGAACCAGGATGATAATTCTGTGGAAGGTTTCTAGTGATAATAAAATGATTCAATTTTTTTGACTATCCAACTTACACGGAGTGACATTTTTCCAGCCCTGACATTCAAAAATGACATTTTGAAATAATATGAAGTATGAACTTGACATTTTTTCTTTCTCAGCTTAGTGGTATATTGTTGGTGTATTGGAAACTGAGATCATTAAAAATATTGTTTAACTTTTAAATTTTGTTTGTTATGACAACAATCGTAAAAAGAACCAACGGCAGCCTACACCCTGCCAGTCCACGTTCAATGTTCGACGATTTTTTCAAACGCAAACTGTTTAATTGGGTAATAATAACTTTTCTGCCTCTCGCTCAACGCTTCCATCAGTCAATATCAAAGAGCTTGAATGAGCATTTGAAGTGGAAGTTGCAGCACTCGGAATGCAGAAAGAAGATTTCAGCATTACTCTTGAGGGCAACATGCTGACTATTTCATCCGTTGGAGTGATCACTCGAAAAATAGTCCAGATGTATCTTAGCATATATCTAACATCAAACGGAAGTAGAGGCACAATGTTTTGAAATAATTGCATCTATATATTGCCGGCAATAGTTTTACCATTTTTCACCAACCATTCTTTCATTCCATCAGAAAAATTTTTTACATTTTTAAAACCATTTTTTCTAAGAAGTGAATACGCAATTGCTGCCCTGTCTCCACTCTGGCAATGAATGACCACGGTTTTATCTTTAGATATTTTATCAAGATGGTCTTCCATTGTACCAACAAAAACATTGTCTGCATTTTGTATGTGAGCTTCTTCATATTCTGTTTTATTTCTTACATCCACAATCTGTATATCGTCTCGTTTAAGATAGGTCTTAAACTCATTAATATCAATAATATCCGAAGTTATCAAATCTAAACCAAAATCATTTACATCTTCCACAAAACCCATCATCTGATCCATCCCAATTCTCATGAGTTTTCTTGTAAGATCATCCATCTGTTCACTCTCCGCAATCAAGATAAATGGTTTGGAATAATCTAAAATCCATCCCATCCACGTTGAAAAAGAATTATTATCCTGAACATTGATGCTATTAGGAATAAAACCTTTTGCAAATTCTGCTTTGTCTCTGGTATCGACTATTGTAATATCTTGAGAATAAGCTTCCAGGAATTCCTCTCTGGAAAGTTTCTTTTCTTTTGGAACTTCTGTCAACAAAGGTCGGTCACCTTTATTAAGTTTTTTCATCATCGCAAAATATTTTGGTGGTTCCGGCTGTCCTTCCAGAAGCTGATCAATGAAACCTTCTTCGTCGTCCTCATATTGGAATGCCCAATTGCGGATCTTTTCGTAACCGATGGTAGAACTGGGTACTGCTCCGAGAGATTTCCCGCACGCAGAACCAGCTCCGTGTCCTGGCCGAACCTGAATATATGAAGGAAGCTTACTGAAATCCTGTAAAGAATTGTACAATTCTTTTGCTCCTTTTTCCTGAGTTCCGACCATTCCGGCAGCTTTCTCCAACAGATCAGGTCTGCCAACATCACCTACAAAAACAAAATCTCCGGTAAATATCATAACAGGCTCATCTGAAGCCGGGTGATCGATCAGTAAAAAGCTGATACTTTCAGGTGTATGTCCAGGCGTATGAATTACTTTTATGGTCAGGTTTCCAATTCTAATTATATTGCCGTTCCTTAAACCGATATGCGGAAACTGATATTGCCAGTCATCACCTCCTTCATCAGAAAGATAGAGATCCGCACCCGTAACTGCGGTCAGTTCACGTGAGCCGGACAGAAAATCTGCGTGAATATGGGTTTCTGTAATGTGTGTGATCTTGAGATTATTTTCTTTTGCTATCTGAAGATAGGTATCAATATCTCTTTTTGCATCGATAACGATGGCTTCTCCCTTTGCCTGACAGCCAATCAGGTAACTTGCCTGCGCAAGACTTTTATCATAAATATGCTGAAAAAACATAACTTTTATTTTTATTAAACTTATTTTGTAAACTGAAACTTTTATCTAGTCAAAAATTCTGTCAATAGTCTTTAATGGGGCAATTTTTCTCTGAAATATCCATAGACCCAGGTTCCGAAAATAGCGCTTATCAGCGTAGCAATCACAACCAATGACCCAGTCCCGATTTGAGCAAACAATGGCCCTGGACAAGCGCCTGTTATTGCCCAGCCGAAACCAAAGATAATCCCGCCGTAGATTTGACCTTTATTGAATTTTTTCGGTGCAATGGAAATCGATTCTCCATCGATGGTTTTGATATTAAATTTTTTAATCAGCCAAATCGAAATTATTCCCGTTACTATCGCACTTCCGATAACGCCATACATATGAAATGACTGCAAACGGAACATTTCCTGAATTCTGAACCAGCTGATCACTTCAGACTTGACGAAAACGATTCCGAATAAAATCCCTATCACAAGATATTTTATTTGGTAAGACCAGTGATCTTTCACCAGGTTTCCTGTAACATTTACACCATCCTGATGCAATGTGTTTTTTTCTTTTTTCATAATAATTAAAATTTAAAGTGAGAGAATAATTGGTAGAATGACATTTGCCATCAGAAAGCCTCCAGCCATAAAACAAATCGTCGCAACTAAAGATGGCCATTGAAGATTGGATAATCCCATTATAGCGTGACCACTTGTACAGCCACCTGCATAACGGGTTCCGAAACCTACCAAAAAACCACCACCAATCATAATGATAAAACCTTTCAAAGTCAAAAGATTTGCAAAATTCATCAGCTGGACGGGAATCTGATTGCTGTAATCTGTAATTCCATACCCTCTCAATTCAACTTTAAGTGCTGGATTAACAATAATATATCCCGGATTCATCAGAAACTGAGAGGCAACCAACCCGCCTAATAAAATTCCGAAAACAAAAAACAAATTCCATAATTCCTTTTTCCAGTCGTATTGGAAGAAATTGATATTGGCAGGTACGCAGGCTGCGCATATATGTCGCAAAGACGAGCTAATTCCAAAAGATTTATTACCTAAAATCAATAAAATCGGAACGGTAAGCCCCACTAGAGGACCCGCTACATACCAGGGCCAGGGTTCTTTTATAATTTCTAACATAATTATTTCTATAATTTAATTTAAACTTTATTTGAAAAACAATTTTTATGATTTTGAACTACTCTTTATCAGTACAAATTTCTATGTTTTAATTTTCTTATACAGCTACTTTTGTTACAGGAGAATTACATTTTTCTCTTTTTATTAATTTTAAAATAAAACTTCTTTAATGATAATGTAAATTCCCATTACCATAATAAAATATCCAAAAATTGGTTTCAGTTTTTTACCATTAATTTTCTTGGATAATTCTGTACCTACCATAATTCCTACTATGGAAATCAGCGAAATAGTTCCTAAAAAAATCCAATCGATATCACCGCTGGTTAATGATGAAAAAAATCCGATGAGAGAATTTAATGAGATAATGACCAGTGAAGTTCCTATTGCAACTTTCATCGGTGTTTTCAACAAATTGACCAATGCCGGAATAATCAAAAACCCACCTCCAGCTCCAAGCAAGCCCGTAATGACTCCAACAAAAGAACCTTGACCAGCTACCATAATTGTCGTATTTTTGGTAAAAGAGATATTTACTGCTTTCGAGTCCAAATTTTTCTGAATCATTTTATAGGAGGCAATGATCATTAAAGTTGCAAAGATTAATAGTAAAAGCAGATCCTTGGTTAGCAGAAAACCACCCACAGCAAATACTTGATCAGGAATCAGAGGCAAGAGAAAATTTCTTGTAAGGAAAATAGAAATAACTGATGGGATTCCAAAAACCAACGCTGTTCTTATGTTGACCAAGCCTTTTTTGAAATAAGAAAATGTACCAATTAAACTACTGATCCCGACAATAAAAAGCGAATATTCTGTCGCAAGAAAAACATCAATTCCAAAAAGATAAACCAAAACGGGAACTGTAAGAATACTTCCTCCGCCACCCAGCAATCCCAATGAAATACCAATAAAAACAGACGCTATATATCCAAAAATTTCCATTCTTTAACTTTAATAATGCAAAAATGGAAATAACAGAATCGCTGCACCGCTACTTTTGTTACACAAGAAATTTTACTCGGAATCAGCAAGAACTATTTTGTTTCTTCCCAGTGTTAATTTTCCTGCATCTTCAAGTTGTTTAAGAAGTCTAGATACAACAACTCTTGCTGTGCCAAGCTCATTGGCAAGTTGTTCGTGAGTGGTTACAACGGTTTTAGATTGAGAAATTTCAGATTTTTTTTGAAGAAGAAGTAATAATCTTTCATCTACTTTTTTGAAAGCTATAGCATTGATGATATCCAACAGTTCTTCGAAACGCCTGTGGTAGAGACGGAATATATAATCTACCCACTCCGGATACTCTTTCATAAAAAGTGCCGCTTTTTCTACAGGCAGAAACAAAATCTCAGATTCCTCTTCAATTTCTGCTTTCAGGATGCTTTTCTCATTATGCATCCGACCAAGGAAAGACATAATGCAGCTTTCACCAGCTTTGATGTAATATAACAGAATCTCCCGTCCGTCTTCTTCGGTCCGGATCACTTTCATCATTCCTTTCATCACAATAGGTATTGCACGAATTGACGCATTTTCTTCTAAAATAATATCGCCTTGTTGATAGTGTTTGGTAATTCCGTTTTGATATAGTTTTTTCACCAATTCACTTGACGACTTAAATTCCGAAGACAATACTGAGTTTTCCATAATTTCTTTAAATAATGCGACAATAAAAATAGATGATTATTATAGAATATCACAATAATGAATACTTTAATAATTAAAGGTGACAATATAATTGAATGTACCGGATGGTTTTTTCGTATCAAATACCAATACCAGTGTTATTATTTACAGATGATAAACTGAAATTTAAAAAATATAATATTTTACAAAGCATATCAAGTATTTGATTGCCAATATTTTATTTTAAAATATAATAGATGCTTTTTTTAATCTGCATATGTAATTAACAATTAAATGTCATTTAACACCTTCAAAATCTTATCTATATCTACTAATAAATGGTTTGAATAGAGTCCTGTTAAGTTCACAAGACCGACATTTGAAGATTTAACTCTTTTATGTCGGTTTTTTTTATTTCCTAATCCATTGTTATACTGATAGATACACTGGGCAACAATGTTCATTTTAGGTGTTTGAAAACTTTTTCCGTCAAATTCTACTTTTTGGGGAAATATCAAACACCCTATCGTTCTTTTTGTTTGCAAATCGCCCTGCTGGTAAAGGTTTGAAAGATTTTCCATAGAATCTAAAGCATTTTCAATTTTTGTCTTGATATCAAGTTCTTTGCTTTCAGAAACAATCTGCTGTATATCCAATTCGAGCTTTTCAATCTGTAATTTTGAAATTCTTTTTACCTCTTTATAGTCTTCTTCATCCAACTTATCTGAAAGATATTTGTCTCTTGCATTCGCAACTTTTTCATTGAGCAAATTAATTTCTTTTGAGATTGATTTTCGTCTTTCTTCAATATCGGAGGTGAACTGTTTATAATTATCTAATAGAATACTCTGAAGAAGATCTTTGATGATAGGATTATACTCTAATTTAGAAATTTCAATTTCAAAAAGTTCGTTTAATGTATCAGAGTCAAATCTAAATCCGCATTTATAATGACAATGGTAATAATAATAGGTTTTTGATTTACCCTTAGCACCACTTGCCGTCAAGTTCTTACCGCATTTAGGACATTTTAAAAGACCTCGAAGCGGGAAACGTTCGTTACCCAATACTCTCCCACCGGGTCCTTCGACCTTTCTTTTTTTATCCATCACCTGTTGCACCTTGTGAAAAAGTCTTTCACTAATCAAAGCCTCGTGTTTGCCATCGCTGTAATACGCTTCTTCCTGTTTATAATCTTCAATATAAATTTTCCCGCAGTAAACAGGATTTCTCATGGCTTTTGCAAAAGCACTTCTTGACATCGAAACCCCATCTCTTTTATTCATCTGAAGTCTAACATGGTCAACTGGGATATGGCCTTTAGCAACTTCGCTGAAAGCAAAAATAATATTTGAAGCTTCCGGTTCTTTCAAAGCAATGTATTTCTTTCCGTCTTCGTGACTTTTGTTAACATATCCGTATGGTGCAATTCCCATCATACGACCCTCTTTTTTTGCTCTCCTCATGCCATGAAAGGTATTCAATGCCCTTCTGTCATTTTCAACCTCAGGAGTGGACAAATAGATAGCAAGCATTAACTTATTTTCAGGTACGGACATATCCAAAGGTTGTTCAATGGCTTGAGGAAGAATGTGGTTTTTTTGCAGCAAGCTGATCATCTGATAAGCATCTCCAGTATTACGACTAAACCTATCCCATTTTGTAAATAGAACCAGACTGCTTTTGTGACTTTTTTTCTTGATTTCAATCAGATATTTTCTCCACTCCGGCCGTTCAAAGCTTTTAGCGGAATGGTCTTCATATATGACCTTGTTTATAGATATATTATTATTTACACAATATTTTCGTAATCTTTCATTCTGATCTCTTTGGGAATACCCTTTCTCCGCCTGCTCATCGGTGGAAACTCTTATATAAAGGTCTGCAATTATCATAGTATTGATGATTTCGTTTAAAAAATAATTAGGTTTGCAACAAGAAGAACGCTGCGTTAGAAATTCATCATTCTGATATGCAACTAAGATACGAATAATCAATCAGATGCAAAATATTCTTTAAGCGTTAATTTTACAATGATGTATAAAAATTCCATTATCTCTTCAGATTGTTTTTCATCAATATCATAACCAGCATTTCGAAGTACTGAATAAGCTTTTTCAGGTGGAATCTTTTTTAGTGGAATAGCTGGAATATATTGATTAGTTTCAGAACTGTACCCTTCTGTTTTTTCTGACTGTTTTTTCTTCATAATTATTAATAGAGAACTTTATGCTCAACATTTGTAATTTATTAGGTCAGTAAATCATTTATGAAAAATGTCTCTCAAAGTCAATAATTAGCATGGTTATGCCACAAAAAACAGAATAAAACTGTATTTCTTAAATTTTAATACGCTCTGAAAACTCTCTATTATGGTTACACAACACTTACTATTAAGATTTTTTCTCATATCGAAAAATCATTAGTTCGAATTTATTTAAGTGGTTTTAGTGGAAAATCAAAGCCATTGAAAGACAATAGGAAAAAAGACTTCATGTAACGGATTATATTAGTGAATGAAAATTAAAATATTGTGTTATGCAAGGTGAAGATGATTTAAGAGGTTTAGCTAAAATCATGGGATTTATGAGGGCAGTTAGTATAATTCTAGTCCTAATGCATTTTTATTGGTTTTGCCATTCCTTTTTTCTTGAAAGTGGATTGGCTTTAAATATACTTAATAGAATTCTATCTAATTTTCAAAAAACCGCAGGATTATTTTCTCATCCTTTATTTACAAAAGTTTTTTCCCTCACTTTACTTGCTCTCAGTTGTTTGGGAACTAAAGGTGTTAAAAACGAAAAAATAACTTGGCGAAAGATTAATACGACAATGGTAGTTGGACTACTACTTTTCTTTTTTAATGGTACGTTATTAAATTCTCATGTTAGATACTCAATCTACTTCTACCTAATAACTACCTCTGTCGGATATATCTGTCTAATGGTTAGTGGTATTTGGATCAGCCGTATTCTAAGAACAAATCTAATGAGAGATGTTTTCAACAATGAGAATGAAAGCTTTATGCAGGAAACAAAACTGATGAACAATGAGTATTCTGTAAATCTTCCCACTCAATTTTACTACGAAGGAAAATGGAATAATGGTTTTATTAATGTGGTAAATCCCTTCCGAGCAACAATCGTTCTCGGAACACCCGGTTCAGGAAAATCTTACGCTGTGGTCAATAATTATATCAAACAGCATATTGAAAAAGGTTTTGCAATGTATATTTATGATTTTAAGTTCGACGACCTGTCGACCATCGCTTATAATCATCTTTTAAATAACTCCAAAGGTTATCAGATCAAACCAAAATTCTATATTATCAATTTTGATGATCCCCATAAAAGTCATCGCTGCAATCCGCTCAATCCCCATTTCATGACGGATATTTCGGATGCGTATGAGGCTGCTTATACCATCATGCTTAATCTCAACAGAAGCTGGATTCAGAAACAGGGCGACTTTTTCGTAGAAAGCCCGATCATCCTTTTGGCAGCTATCATTTGGTTTCTAAAAATATATGAGCAGGGCAAATACTGCACGTTTCCGCATGCAATAGAACTTCTTAATAAAAAATATGAAGATGTATTTACTATTTTAACCTCTTACTCAGAATTAGAAAACTACCTTTCTCCTTTCATGGATGCCTGGCAGGGAGGTGCACAAGATCAATTGCAGGGGCAGATTGCCTCAGCAAAAATTCCTTTGTCAAGAATGATTTCTCCACAACTCTACTGGGTAATGACCGGTGATGATTTTTCTTTAGACATCAATAATCCCAAGGAACCAAAGATTTTATGCGTAGGAAATAATCCCGACCGACAAAACATCTACTCTGCTGCTTTAGGTTTGTACAACTCAAGAATAGTAAAATTAATTAACAAGAAGGGACAATTAAAGAGCTCAGTCATTATCGACGAATTACCTACCATATATTTTAGAGGTTTAGATAATTTAATTGCTACAGCACGAAGCAACAAGGTTTCTGTGTGCTTAGGATTTCAGGATTTTTCACAGCTTGCCAGAGATTATGGAGATAAAGAAAGCAAAGTAATTCAGAATACTGTTGGAAATATTTTTAGCGGACAGGTTGTTGGTGAAACAGCAAAAACTTTATCAGAAAGATTTGGCAAAGTCTTGCAGAAAAGGCAAAGTATATCTATCAACCGTAATGACACTTCAACTTCCATTTCCACCCAATTGGACAGCTTGATTCCTGCTTCAAAGATTTCAACATTAACTCAGGGATTTTTCGTAGGGGCTGTGTCTGATAATTTTGATGAAAGAATCGAACAGAAAATTTTTCATTCAGAAATTATTGTAGATAACGCTAAAGTAGAAAATGAAATAAAAAATTATCGTAAAATTCCTGAAATTCTATCTTTTGAAGATGAAAATGGGAATGACTGCATGAAAAAGGAAATAGATGATAATTACAAAAAAGTAAAAGCCGATATTCTAAGTATCATCGTGTGTGAAATGGACCGAATTAAAAACGATCCTGTTTTGCAGCATTTAGTAAAATGACTACTACATTTAGTTTAAAGGTCTCATCGGTATATTAATCTCTGAGACCTTTATAGCCCTTAACTACTCATTATCAATATTGATAAAATGTTGATTCAAATTATCATTTACAAGTTGTAAAAACTTCGTTGGTCCCTGCTTTCTGTTTTTTATTTCAAATATTGTCTTGTGAAAATTTCCTAATTCAATATTCATCGATTTTTCCACAAACTTGATTACTTCGCTCAGTTCAATATTACCACCATTAAAACATCGCATTTGATACAAGGCGTAGGTCAGTTCAATGAGGCCGACTTTTGAAGCCGACCAGTTTAATGGAGATACAGTTTTAGTTGCAGAATTCTCAGAAAGATTTTCAATTTGAATCTTGAGGTATTGGTCTAACTGCTCATAAGCAACAAATTGAGATATGATCTGATCGTGAGAGGTGGTGAAATTGTTATCAAAATTGTAAAACCCCAAAGATAATTTCATCTTTAAATCATACGAATTTCGTACAAACACTTTATGATCCAAATATGTTGCATCCCTGGTGAAATAACTGTAAAACTCTGAATGATTTGAGTAAAATACACTAAGTTTTTCCTGTTCTGCTTCGTAGTACTTTTTCAATATTTTATTTCCGGCTTTTGGCTTTTGTGATTCGATTTCCAGTACTGATGAATAGTAAATATATTTAGACATAAAAGTAGGCTTTAGTTTTTTGAAAAAATATACTTCTTCGGCAATACTTTCAAACTCGTGCGGAATGATCAGCTCTTTTAATTTTCGAACAAATTCATCGATGATGACTAATGACATTTCTGAAATCCTTATTACATTATCAGAGTCGTCATAAACTTCGTTGATTTTAAGCTCTAAATTTTCGAGAAGCTGCGTAGTTTTTCTAAAAATTGTTTTTGTCTCCATGTCCTTTTTTCAGGAATTTACAAAAATTCCTTAATCAAAGAATTATTTACGACAATCCGAGCTCTTTTTTCCTGTTTTTAATATAATCAGTCGGACGAATTCCATTGATTTCAAAAAACAGATTTGAGAAATTCTGTCTTGCTGCAATTCCGCACTCCTCAGCTAATGCTTCAATCGTATAATTCAAATATTTATTATTGGTATTAAGAAGGTTGGTGATATAATTGATTCTCAATTCTGCCATGTACTTATTAAAATTCATACCCTTATTTTCATTGATATAAACCGACAGATAATGAGAATTGGTTCCCAGTTTTACAGCAATACTTTTTTGGGTTAAACCTTTCTTTTTAAACTGCAGTTCATCTTCAAACTTCTTCAGCTTATCTCTTATTTCCAATGTCATTTCAGGGCTGATTGACGTTTTTCTCAGATAGCCTTCAGTATTCTCCTCTACAGTATCATTCACCACATCCTTCAGGTAATAGGTTCCGTCAGCAATTCTTTTTTGAAGAGTTTCATAGTTTCTTTTAATCTTTCGGTCTCTGAAAAAGCGTACAGTGAAAAAGATGATTATTATAAAACCAGATAAAATAAGAATCTGTGCAATCATTATTTTTTTATTTCCGGATCTCAAAATTTGCTCTTTCTCATCGATCAAAGATCTTCTGTCATAATCTTTATATAGTGTAGATGAGAGATAAGAAAAATCTTTTGTTAAAAGACTGTCCGCTCTGAGCAGTTGATTGGTATAATATAATTGCTTTTGGACATTTCTATTTTTGTAATAACTGATGAGATAACTATAACTTGTAACTACTTCAGGCAGTATGACCTGATGTTTATGGAAAATTGAATCAATTTCGCGGTAATTAAGTACCGCATGATCAGTATCATTTTGCGCTTCGTTTATTTTACCTAAGTAGTAATAAACAACCGAAGACCATGCAAAGTCCTTTCTTTTCAACAATATAGGAAGAGCCTCATTGAGGTATCTTTCTGACTTTACATAATCTTTATTCTGAAATTCAGCAATGCCCATACATTTCAGAAAATAGCTGTTTTCCAAACTAAAGTCTTTGTTGTTTTTAGTCATTTCATAGCCAATCTTACTTAAGCTGTCACTCTTTTCAAAATTTTTCAGATATCTATTTGTTACTGTCGTTTGATGAAGGCTGTTCAGATACGCCCTTTTGTAATTGAACTTTTCATTGGCATGCAGGTTTTCTGCGTGATCTGAACTGTAGAAAGTGAGGCACTCCTGAAAATGCTCCAATGCTTCGTCGTAATATCCTAAGTGCGCTTTTACTATGCCTAAATGATAAATTACCTTATAGTTGTTATACTGATCTTCTGACCCTTTTGAATATTTGTAAGCCCTGAGATATTCATCTAAAGCCAACTTATATTTTTTCTGATAGAAGTAATATATAATTCCCTTACTCAAATAATCTTTACTAATATCATCAGAAGTTCCATGTTTTAAACTGACCTTAATAGCACTATCTGCATACTTCATTTTGTTTTGAAGATCAAACTGCCTTGCATCGCGATAACCCTGAATCAATTTGCGGAAATTTTTCTCTTTTTTTGCCTTTTGAATATAATTTCTTACCTGCGGCATTGCATCAATGTCATCGATTGCCATTTTTTCATAGCTTTTTCTGATTTCCCTGTAAGTGTTTTCTTCTTTTTGCTGCGAATATAGTAGATGTGATAAAAGAGAAAACAAAACGAGAAAGCAACAGTACTTTTTCATATGCTTATTTTAAGAACCTCACCATTTCAAAAATAGACATTTTGTATTTAAATAAATCAAATTCTGGAGAAATGAAAATCCTCAGACATCCAAACCTCACATTGTACTGATTGATAAGTATCCACGGTATTTCTGTGCTTGTATCAATTTTAAAATTGAGACGTCTCAATTTTAAAATCGTACCTCAGAACAGTTTTTTTTTGGTCACCAGCCCTATAATTTTGACATCAGAATTCTAATATAATCCGGCCGGGATAACCAAATTAAAATTATTAAAATGAAAAAGTTTATCCCAATTTTAAGCTTAGTGACAAGTACAGTTTTTCTACAAAACTGTGTTCAGCGAGATGAGGACGCAACTTCAGATCGTGTAATATCAGAAATTGTAAATAATAACTCTGCGATGCGAAATGATTCTGCAAGATCTGGACAAATCTTAGATCACGATCCGCCTGATGAACCCGATGAACCTGTAAGGGATGGTGACAATTGGCGGCAGATAAATAAAAATAACAAATAAAATATGACCTATGATTCCTCATACCTACATATCAATTGCCACAGGCTTACCATGTCCGGCGAGCGGCATTTGGGAAAGTATGGGGAATTTTAAAACTACAATTACCATTATGAAAGGAGAAGTAATGCCTGCATACTGTGGAAGAAAAACCTGTTGGAAACTGTTACTTTCCTAAACTTTAATCCATAACATATGATACCATGAAAAAATCAAATAGTTTTATCGTAACTGGAATCTCCTACTTTTTTATTCTTTTGTTTATTTATGCGAGTATAAGTAAAATGATGGACTTTGAGAATTTTCAGGTTCAGATCGGACAGTCACCACTGTTAAGTGCTTATGCAGGATTTGTATCATATGCAGTAATTATTGCAGAACTGCTCATCGTACTGATGCTGATTTTTCCAAAAACTTTTGTCTTGGGATTATATTCATCAACTGCATTGATGACAGCGTTTACGGTCTATATCTATTTAATTTTAAATTACAGTGATTTCGTTCCCTGTTCATGCGGAGGGATCCTGGAGAAGATGGGATGGACAGAACATTTGATTTTCAATATCACAAGTGTAGTGCTGGGAATTGTAGCTGTCTTTTTATATACAAAGAAAGAATATTCACGTAAAACTATTATTCTATCACTCGTTATTTCCAATATTCTAAGTGCGGTCTTTATTCTTTTTTTATTTTTAAGATCAGACTATGTGATTAAGCAGGAAAATAATTTTACACGAAGGTTTTTAATGCATCCTGTTCTAAAAACAAAAAGTATTGCTCTCCAAAACAACACGTACTATTTTGCAGGATCTGATAATCAAAAGGTATATCTTGGAAACAGAAGCATGCCACAAAATCTACTGACTGTCGACTCATTGCTTCAAAAACGTCCCAATTTAAAAATGGATCTGGATCTTAAAAAATATCCATATAGAAAGATTGAGGTTAAAGTCTATGATAACAGCTATTTTATCTACGACGGTACAGTGCCTGTAATATCAAGAGGGCAGTTAGGTCATCCTGAAACGGAAGTCATCAGTTATAAGGATGCTTTTTTCAGTCAGATAGAGATTATCAACAGTAACAGAATGGCAATCAGAGCACTGTCATCAACAACTAAAAATCTTACACTTGGTGTATTGAAGATTGGAAGCAATGGGAAAAATGAGGCGCAGTTATTTCCGCAACTTCTGGAAAAACAATCTGATGGGGTATTTGATTCGGACGGTTATCTGTCTTCAGATCCTAAATCATCAAAAGTGACTTACATTCATGCTTACCGTAATCAGTTTCTGGTGATGGATTCAACAATGAAACTTCAACGGAGATTATCAACCATTGACACAACAACTATTGCCAAGATCAAGGTAACTCCCCTATCCGACGGAAGATTTAAAATGTCTAAGCCTGCATTACATGTTAATGGCCATGCGAAAGTTTTCAACGGACTTTTATTTAATCCCGCCTACTTAAGAGGCCGGCATGAACCCGCTAAAAGGTGGAAGGAAAGCAGCACAATTGATGTTTACAATATCAATAAGCAGGAATATATCGGAAGTATTTACATTGATCATTACAAAGATTCAGAGATGTCAGATTTTACAGTTACCGATAAGAACTTTTACGTCATTGCCGGAAATCAGCTCATTCAGTACCGTCTGACAAATTCTTTGACAAAATATTTTAAAAACGGGGTAGCCGAAAACCGTATCCAAGAGTAGGCACAATCAAATTTCTTTATTATGAAAAAATTTCTTTTTCCTGTTGTCCTTGTATTAGTGGGCACAGGGTCAGCACTTGCTACCAACGTAGCAAAAAAGAGTAACAAAGCTTTAGTACCTGCGTACAGAATTGTAAGTGTAGGGGGAGGACAGTTCCAATGTCAAGATGCTGAGCAGCAGTGTAGTGATGTAAATACTGGTATTGTCTGTAAATGGGAAGTTGATGGTACTACCGACCTGCATAGTGAAGGATCCGGTACTATGTGTGGAAGTGAACTTTATGAGATTCCACAATAGAAAGATGAGGGACGCTATTGAGCGTCCCTTTTCATTTCCTGACTAATCCAGTCAATATTATCCTCTCTTTTTAAAAAATAATTCCACCAATCCATTACCTTATGATTAAGGTCTTTGATTTCCTCAGAATCATCCTTTAAAGAGTGCTCCTGCTTATCATACAGTAAAGCCACAGCCTTCTTATCATTTCGCAACAATCCCATAAAGAAGCTCATAGGCTGATCCAAAGGAGTATTAGTATCCTTTTTTCCTGCCCACATTAAGACCGGTGCACTCACATTTTCCACATAATTGACCGGATTGTTACGAAAATACAGGTCTTTATTATCAGCATAGGATACTGCCATTTCAAACTGACCGTTTTCAAACCGCATATAATTGGCAACATTAAAAAGATCGCTGAACGAAAAGTAAAAATGAGGAATATCCCCCAATGAGGAACCTGAAACGTATGTTGCAAAGCGTTTGGAATGTGTTGCAATGAAATTGGTTTCGTAGCCTCCTAAAGAATGACCGGTCAATCCCAACCGGGATGCATCCACATTAAAATGATTTACAATTTCATCTAAACCGCTGTTCACGCAATCCAGAGCAGAAATCCCTGTTCCTCTCTTATCGAATAGTATATCCGGTTGGAAAACAAAATAACCATTCTCTATAAGCGTACGTTTGTTAAAACCAGTATTACCCCAGTCAGGGTAAATGTACTTGTCTGCACTTCCGGAAAGTAAACTGTAGATATGAACAACGACAGGATATTTTTTCGAGGGATCAAAATCAACGGGATATGTAAGAATTCCCTTTAACGAAGTTCCCAAACTGTTTTGATAAGATAGAATATCCTGTTTGATAAACTTAGCTTTTTGATCATGTAAATTTGTCCGGTATAATAATTTTTTTTCTGTATTTCCTTTTTCAGTTATATACAAACTAACGGGTACATTAAAATTTTCCTCTACAGTAAATATTTTGTTTTTCTTTTTGTCATATTTAAAGTCTTTTATTCTGTTGGGAGTATAAGGAATTATATTTCTTATCATTCCGTTCAGAAATGTAAAATAGCCGTTATCATTATGATCTGTTCTTTTTACATTTATTATTAGAGGTTTGTTTGCATCGGCACTTCTTTCGACAAATTTAAAATTACTTAAATGATAGATCATGTTTCCGAGTAAATTATGAAAGGTCACTTTTGAATTTTTTGAAACAATAATTTTTTTTGTACTTCCTTCTATCAGATCATATCTGAACAAACCGTCTGCACATTCAAATAAGGCTGTCTGATCAGACATCATTACTGGATTGGTAAGCTTTTCGGCAGTCACAATGTCTTTTATCTTGTTGAGAAAATGGTCATATAAGATCCACATTTTTTTGTCAATACGGTATGCAAGGGTAAATCTGCGGTTCTCACTCATGACCAATTCTTCGACATTTTCAAAGATACGTTCATCCTTATCTCTGTGTGTATCATATCTGAATACATTAAAACTGCGATAGCCAGTATAATTGAATTCTTCGTCCGTGTGATATGCCCAAAGGTAGCGGGCATCGTTCATCCCGATAAAATCAGAAAAATAATTTGTCGGTATTTCTATGATCTCATCGTTTGAAATGCTCCAGTGTAAGTACCGATGATGCTTTGTTCCGTCTTTTTTGTCTCGCAGCCGTTTATCTCCACTATACCAAACCTCAACCATTTTATCTTTCTGTGGCTGCTGGACATGCTGAAAATCAATCAGGAAAGTATCGGAATCATGAATCTCAGATATTTTAACGGATTCAAATCCACCGGAACTTATTTCCTTCTTCTTAAATAAATAATTATCGGATGTCCGGATTAAAGAAACACTTAATTCTAAATGATCTCCTGTCCGGTATTCTTCTGTCAATGAAATGAACTTTTTTGTTGGCAGGTACTTTATAGATTTAATAGCATTGCTCGTTGTATGTATCGTTTTTACAGTTTTACCATTCCATACAGCAATTTCAGATGTGCTAACATTTTTATGCACCAGATATACTCTGCCGTCTCCATCCGAAATAAAATCCTGCACTCCTTTTGAAGAATGCAGAAGTTTCCCTTTATAGTCATAGATATTGATATTCTTAGCATGATCAAGGAGAACCACCTGTTTTGACACTGACAGAATTTCTCCACTAATTATTTGATTAAACTTCTTTCTCTTTTTTGACGGCAGATCGATCAGTTCTGCTGTACCATTACCTACGGCAAATGCGAGATTGTTATTCAGGAACGCAACTTTATTTTTTTGTAGCAAAGTATCTAAAATTATGTTCTCTGATTTTGTATCAAAAATCAGAATTGTATCTGAATTCTTCCTGTAATATTTCGTTACTAAGGCAAACCGTTGATCATCCGTTACCTGCAAGCCACCTATCGCTGTTGAAAAACGAGACATCCATTGATCCATTTCGGCATCAGTTTTCTGTGCTTTGATCAGGATCCCTGAGCAAAGCCATAATAAAAGACAAACGTTTCTCATTAGTATCCTGTATTTTGAGGGTTCATATTGGAGTTCATTAACAGTTCCTTCTGCGGCAGAGGCCAAACTCTGTGAAAATCTTTCCAATTTGGCTTAGTCGTTTGCACAGTATTTAACTGCCCTGCTCTTTTCAGATCTATAAACCGGTGACCCATTTCCGTAAAAAACTCCTTTCTGTTTTCTTTCAGAATTCCATCCAAAAGAGTGTTCTGTGAAACTGAACTTGTCAAAAGGGGCTGAGCTGCCCTTTGTTTGATCGGATTGATGTAAGGAAGCGCTTCCGCAGTCTTATTCTGTTTAGCCAAAGATTCAGCTAAAAGAAGATAAGCTTCTTCCAGTCTGAAAACGATAGAGTTTTCCGTTGTATTAGCAGATCTAGCCTTATATTTTTCTGCACGGTACCAGGTCGTTCCGGCAACGGTAACGGCTGACATCCAATGCTGTTTACGAAGATCACTAGTCTGGAATGAACTGACAAGAGCCGGAGACAGGGACATAGAAGAAGGTGCTACATTGGCGAAATAATAGAGGGTAGCTTCTCTGACAGGATCTCCATTATTCTTTGGTTTAAGTTGCCAGATGATGTGAGTTCCTGATTTTAGAAAAACTTTTGTAATATCATTCTGAAATTGGTACAGAGGACTTTGAATGACGGCTTTTAAAGTACTTTCAGCTTCAGCATATTTTGATCTCTGCATCTGAACTTTTGCAAGTATCAGTTGAGCCGTTTTTTTGTTGATAAAAATTCTTTCTGCAGAACGGTATTGATCCGGTAACAGTTCCACTGCCTCTGTAAGATCTGATTCAATACGCTGTAAAACCTCCTCAGAATTTGTCTTGGCAATGGATTGATTGATCTGATAATTAGTGGTAACGGGATACGGTATATCACCATAGATTTGCTGCAGATAAAAAAAGAGCAAAGAACGGATGGTCAAAGCTTCCCCTGTCATTCTGTTTTTTTCAGCAGCTGATATAGAACTTGAGCTCTCCAGTCCTTCAATTATTGAATTGCTGACATATATTTTCTGATAGGCGGCAGACCACATTGAACTTACAAATTGATTGGTGTCAATCAAAGTATTATTGGAAATCTCGGGAAGTCCGTTGGTTGCGTTGACTGCGTAGTACGTCAGATCATCGGTGTAAAGACTCAGAATTCTGCCGCTCTGATCTCCTGCAATCGGGGAAGCTTCCCAAAGTCCGGCGTATAAACCCGAAAGTACCGAATTAGCAGTTTGGGCATCCTGAAACACTGTTTCAGACAGCATCTGATTTTCCGGAAGATCTACTTCCAGCATTTTTTCGCACGACATCAGTGTAGTCAGGACGTAAAGTACTGCTATTGCTGTTATTTTGTTAATATTTGTTGTCATTTTCTTTTGTTTTAAAAATTCAAATTCAAGATCATTTAATTAAAGGGTCAGCTGTACTCCCAATGAGTAAGTCCGTAGAGGGGGTAAGAAGCCTACAGATGTAAATTCAGGATCAATTCCGAAATATTTCGTCCATGTCAGAAGATTCTGTCCCTGAAAGTAGACTTTAGCTTCACGAAATACTGATGAGCGCATCGGAATGGTATAATTGATCTGAACATTTTTCAAGCGTATAAACGATCCATCAGAAACACTGGCTGTACTGGTCTGAAAAAGACTGTTTGAAGATGAATTCACAGATCGGTACGGCATATAGAGTCCGTTTGGGTTTTGAGGAGACCAGACATTGAGCGCTTCCACCGGAAGATTGGTCATAATGCCCGGTGATGTTATAATTGAGTTATAATTTCTGCTCTGTTGTTTTACAAACTGTAAAAGGAAAGATAAGTTCCAGTTTTTGTATCTCAGCTCATTGCTTAATCCTCCAAAAAACCGTTGCCCTATATTTTCCACAATCTGGCGGTCGTCCGGTGATGAGATTCTTCCGTCACCGTTGAAATCCGTAAAGCTGTATAATCCTGTAGCGGGATTTACACCCGTTAACTGATACAGTTTAATGATTGATATGGGTTCTCCAACAATATAGTTGTTCGCATAGGTAGAACCTTCAAGACCTGGAAAGGAAATCAGTTTGTTCTGAGGAAATGTTATATTAAAAGAACTGTTCCATGAGAAGTTTTCAGATTTCAGAACATCTGCTCTCAATTCAAATTCAAAGCCTGTATTCTGAATAACTGCATCCAAGTTGGCTAAAACCGAACTGAATCCGGTAACCGCAGGAAGCTGGTAGCCTACCAACTGATTTCCGGAGCGGTTTCTGTAATATGCCGCCGTCATGTTCAGTCTGTTTTTGAACAATCCCAGTTCAAGAGCCGCCTCCATTTTCACTGTTCTTTCCCAACTGAAATCAGGATTGAATAATTTGGTTGGGCTGAGTCCTGATGTCCCATTATAAATCAGTGTTGATGTTGCGAATGTATTCAGGTACTGATAATCTCCGATATTATCACTACCTGAGGAACCAAAACTTCCTCTCAGTTTTCCGAAACTCAACCATGAACTTTCTTTAAGGAAATTCTCTTGTGAAAATAGCCATGCTGCTCCTACCGCGCCGAAGTTGGCAAACTTGTTATTGCTTCCAAACCTGCTGCTTCCATCCCGTCTTCCGGTAATGTTGACAATATATTTTTTGTCAAACTGATAATTGACCCTTCCGAAAAACGCTGCATATCGGTATTCTGTGGTGATATGATCCAGAATGACCTTGGTCTGTGCCGCGCCGATATTATTGATAAAGGAATTACTTTCATACCCGATTCCCTGAATAGCACCTGATCTGTTTGTATCTCTCTGATAAGTTCCTCCTACCAAAATATCCAGCTGATGTTTTCCTTTTTTATACAGCCAGGTGATTTGTGGTTCTATAACCATAGAAAAACGGTCCATGTTGCTTTTGGAAGATTGTGAATTAAGCGAAGTTGCTCCTGTCGAAGGATTAAAAGCTGTACTCGGGCGTAAAGACCATTCTTCAAGGGTATTATAGTTAAATCCTCCGTTAACCTTGATCCTGAAATTTTCAAAAGCTTCATATTCTGCACTCATATTATTCATGAACTGAAGATTATCATTGGAATATGAATTCTCATAAGCGGCAACAGGATTGGTAAACGTATTGTTTTCCCAATTCAGATTTCCATTGGCATCATATAAGGCGGGTGCATTAGGAGAAAGACTGTACGCATTCCTTGTGATATCGGAATTGATCAGATTATTGTCTAATGATGAAAATAAAGTGGATGAGTTAAAACTGAATTTTCTGTCCTGAGAGCGGTGGCTGATATTTCCGGAAACCGTATTGGTTCTGTACCTGAAATCCTGCCCGAATACTGTGGTCTGTTCCATATGTCCCAGACTTACCAGAAAACTGGTGGTTTCACTTCCTCCGCTTAATGAAAGCTGTGTGTTTGAAAGATTGGCAAAATTCCCGACCAGTTCTTTCCTCCAGTCCGTGTAACGGTTGCTATCCCAAACACCGTTTACATCGTAGGCATTGGCAGGATACACAGAAATATTGTCATTGGCAAAAGCCTGTTTTCTCATGGCAATATACTGTTCTGTATTCATCATCTTGAGGTTGGATAAAGTCTGACTCAGAGCATAAGAAGCATTCAAGGAAAGTTTGACATTTCCTTTGTTTCCTCTTTTGGTGGTAACGAGCACTACTCCATTCGCTCCACGCGAACCGTAGATGGCAGTGGCATCGGCATCCTTGAGAATTTCAAAGCTTTCAATATCGTTGGGGCTGATTGCATTTAAAGGATTGATATCGGCATTCGGTAAAATTCCGGCTCCGTATCTTGAGGTAACGCTTCCTCCAATGGGAACACCATCCACTATATACAGAGGTTGGTTTCCGTCGGTTTCAGAATTCGCACGTGTGCGAAGACTGTTTCGCCCACGTATCTGAATATCAAAACCTGCTCCGGGAGTTCCTGAATTTTGGGTAATGCTTACTCCTGCCATTCTACCCTGCGCACTGGCAAGTACATTGGTGACAGGCTGATTTTCTATATCTTTTGCTGAAACTTTGGCGATACTACCGGTTCTTTCTTTATCTCGAACCTTATAGTAGCCTGCGTTGAGAATAACTTCTTCGATTCCCTTTACTTTTTGTTCTAAGCTGACATTTACGACGGTCTGATTAGTGGCTGTAATTTTTACTTCTGCATAATCAGGATGTCTGAACAATAGGATGGGATTTTCTGTATTAACCTCCAGTCGGTAGGTTCCGTTATTGCCGGTGAGGGTTACCTCATCACTGCCTTCCTGAGAGATAATAACTCCTGAAAGTGGTTTGTCTGATGAATTGACGGTACCGGAAATGGCGCGTTTTTGAGCCTGTAGATTGATACTTACTGTTGTCAACATAAGGCCAAAGAAAATACCTCCTATCTTGTAATAGGATTTTTTCATAGATTTGTAAAGGTTTTTAATTTAATTAAATAACTGATTTCAGCTCTTTCCCTAGGTCGTCAAACTGTATGGGAAGGGGCTTTTTCTTTTTTTTCTTCTGATTTTAATTTTGCTGTTATTGATTCATGTGGATAATGTAAAGACTTTCCTGATGCCCTTGGTATAAAAAAGGACTGGTGAGGTTCTGCAAGCAGTGACCTAAAGGCACCGGAAAGAATTTAATATGAATGAAATCTGTGTCCCGTGTGAGCTGTTTAAAGCCGCAATAGGTTGTACCCTCCTATTGTATCCTGTAATCTGATACTGTATTTTTAGGAAGCGGGCTTAGATTTTATGTAGAAATGGGCGAACTGCATTAAGAGAAAAACGGCATGGAACTCTACATTATCAGTAATAGGGGTACTGGTATACCTTACACACAGATAAGAGGAAGAGACCCACGCCTAGGTCGTGAGCCGCTTACTTATCGTCTTGTGTGTTTAAAAATTACCAGTTTTCTATTACAAGATTCTAAGCAATAGCTTCTATATTTCTTTGAAGTATCGCAAAGTTACATTTTCTGTAACTTATTTTACAAATATATCATTATTATCTGAATTGTGACATACTTGTCAATGAAATTTTTGACAAATATGTCACATTTATTCAATGAATAACATTGAAGATACATTTTGTATTGCTGTGGCAGATTATATAAGAGAATTTTTAAAAGATAACGATATAGATTTGGCTGATCTTGCAGCAGCAGCCAACGTTGACAGAAAACAGGTTTATAGACTTATTAATAAGGAGAATGTTCCTTTATTATCAACTGTGATTAAAATAGCCTTAGCAGCCGGACTCAAAATACAAATATCGGATATGCAATTTGATTTTGACGTATATAAAAAAAATAATAACATTCTTACTGCCACTTCAAAAAACAAAAAAGATTAACCTTATATTATTGGTTTATCTCCAAATAGTATCAATTACAAACTACTGTTGAACTTCTTTTTTCTATCGAAAGTTCGCTATTTGTTTGATCTGCTTAGGCATTTAAAACATATTCACCTATCCAATCGTACTTAGCATAGCTCATCACACAAGCCTTCGCTACTGCTGAGAATTCTGCTGTTTCACAAATCGCTGGTTTAATATCATTTTCAATATAATCCATAAACTCGCCAAAGTAACGATTATATAGAGGTAAGTTTCCATCATTTACCGCTCCTTCTATGTCGGCATACTTGTCAATTGCTCGCTGTATAGCTTTATAACATTCATTCCATTTTGAAGCACGGTGGGTAACCAAGGTATCAATAGAGTTTAATCCATATATCTCTATTGAAACATGTGCTCTCAAAAATTCATAACTCTCTTTTGTAAGTGTATTGGGTCTCGCTTTTCCATCTGGATCAAATGTTAGGAGATCTGGATCTCCAATTTTGGTTGGGTCTATTAAAATATTACGTTCTAGATTCCAATCATCATTTGAGGTATAAGCTATTAAGCTATTTTTTTCCATTGGAAATCTTATACCTTTAATATTATTGATCTTCCCTCCGCAATTTCTGTAATTTAAATAATTGAATGCCAGCCACCAATATCCAAGACCTTTATATCTTGTGGCTGTTGTCCAATCACGTCTTGTTTCTTCAACAATTGGGTTAAGAGGTTTGAAAACAGATGTTGACCTACCAACAGCTTTTGTTGGTCTAAAATGTTCAATTTGATAAACAGAAACGGATTCTTTTGATTCTGATATCCAACATTTGTCATTATGAGGAAGCCCCGCTTTGAGCTTTCCCCAGAAAGCGCGATTCGCGTGAATAAAAGCAAACTTTTCTTCTTGTGTCACTTTTGTATGTAGTTCTTGCTCAAGCTGCCACGCCTCATACAGCCAGTCATCATCAGGAGAATACATACTTAAATCTATAAATATCATTATTGATTAGAATTATGCTTCTGTTTAATTTTATCAAATAATTCAGTTGCTTTACGATTTCTTTCTTCTTTTTCTTCATCGGAAAGATTAATTTCTCTGTAAGCTGGCAAACCTCCGGTTCTATCTAGTTCATACACAAATTCATAAAATAATCCATCTGCAAAATTTTCAGAATAATCGCTAAGTTTTGTAGTAAGACGAGCAAGTTCTTCTTTTTCAACATCGGTCATTTTTTGTTCATCGAACATTTGCTTGGCTACAAGTCTGCGTCTATCAATAAGTTCATTGTATGTTTCTTCATCGTAAGTGTAGGCCATTTCGAATATTTGGGTTAAAATGCCGTCTGCACTAAGTCCTTTTGGCGAAATCGCCGATTTATGCGCTTCAATTTGTCCATTTTTATCTTTCTCAAAGATTATTATTTGATCGTCTAACAAACCGCTTATTGTAGTAGGTTTATGTGTTGATAAAAACATCTGGCTTTTACCATATTCTCCAGATATCTTTCGTAGAATTTTAAGATATTCATGTCCCCACATTGGACTTAAATGTGTATCAGGTTCATCTAATAAAAATAACGATTCGGCATGGTTTGTGAATTTTAGCAAACCCAACACAGTAAGTAACTGTTGTTCTCCCTCGCTTAATTCTTTGAAAGTAATCGCACCATCATTTGGATTTTTTTTTGCAACTCGAATTCTTGTTTCCTGGATTAAATCTGAGATGTACGTGCTTTCTAACGCCTTAAAAAAATCAACATTATTATCGTACTCTTTTGCTAGATCCTTTAAAGTTTCCTGATTTTCAATATATAGGTACCAACATTCCTTGTTAACCGAATGTCTAAAATCAATTCTAATGTCTACATCTGCCTTTATTGGCATTAATGATTTTGCAAATAATTTATCTAAAAATTTCGCAACAATTCCTTTTGCATTCCAAAACCTAATATCTCCTTTTTTACCTTTCCAGCCTGGCTGTGGAACAACAAAAAGTGAGGAATGAAAACCTGTGATTTGCAAATATTCTTCTAAAAAGCTCTTAATTTCCTCATCCTCAAAAGCATAAAAAGCTAATAATACAAAGTTGCTATGAATCGGGCGAGCATAAAATAAAGGACGAAAAGGTCTGTCTACACCATTTTTTAAATCAGTATAAAATTTCTTCTGCGATTTATCAAAATGCTCTTCTAATCTATTACTAATGCCGGAATAGTATGCAAAAACGTATTCTGGCAGGTATGAGAAAACTTCTTTCTCTTTTTTCCAAAAAGAATTTTTATTTTTCAAGACTTGACCGCCAACTGTGAAATGGTATTTTGTTTTACCATCTGGATTTGCAACAATCTTAATATTCTCTCCACGACAATTGTACTGAAGTTCATACGTAAATGGAGGCTTGCCTTCTTGCATAATAAGATCTCTAAAAATAAGAACTAATGCCTCTAATAAGTTTGACTTTCCTGTCCCATTTCTTCCTATCGTCACTAAAATGTCGTTGGTGTTCTCTTTCAGATCAAATTCAAAATTTTCTAAGTTTTTGAATTTCTGAATTTTTAAATAATCAATCTTCATCTTGGATACTTTTAAGTGTTAAAACGCTTTCTGGCCTTTCCGTATCTTCATTTACAATATGCCATGACAAAGTATTAGTATCAATTTGCTTAATCGCTTCATAAAAGGCGTCAATATCCCCTTGATATTTTGACTTTTCCCAAACCTCTTTTGCCGGTAAACTATTATTTACTTTTAGCACATCAAGAATACTTAATGTGGGAATTTCAGTTGCATCTTTTTTCATAGCACTTCGAATTTTAGATTGCTCTTTTTGCTGTTCTTTGCGTATTTTATCAATTTTGCTTTTTTCAACTTCTAATTTGGATTTTAGTTGATCTAAGGTCAATGAAGTTGTTTCCGGAATATTTTGAAATGCTTCTACTAGCAAAGCTTTATCTAAATCCCTAAAATTTGTGATTGCATCCTCAAAATTGGTTTTAATTTTTTTTGCAGTTTCGATTAATAATTTTGTTCGCCGGACAATTTCTTTCTGTTCTGCTAATGGGGGGCAAGGGATAGGATAATTATTAATAAACTCAATTTTGAGATTGGCCTGCCCGCCACTGGAATACGATAAATTTCTAAAGTTGTTTTTCTCACACTGAATATATAACGCAATGTAATCATTATCAAAATTAGACAGTGCATTTATACCTACGATGCTATCTGGGAAAAACATATCATAACCAAGCACACCCGAATTTCCAATAGATGAACCTACAATTGCAATTACTACAGTACCTTTTTTAAATTCTTTACTGACGACAGCTCCTTCATCATTCAAAGTTTGACGGTGATTTTTAATTATACCACCATATTCTGGAATCTCGCGAATTTGAATGAATGGGTGCTTCCCAGTAAAATATTTTGGATCGTTTCTTGGTCGTGCGCTAAATCTACCTCTTCTACATAAAGCAACATTTCCCATTGCATTCCATTTCCAATCTGCAGGCAGATCATATAATTCTTTATAACTTGAATTTGCCACATAATCTCCTAGAAATTTTTCAGCTTTGCCTTTTTTGTTGGTAACTCTATAATCTTTTGTAAGATCGCCGATAAATGCACTATTTAAAATAGATTGACTAAAATTATCAACAGTTATTTCAATATTTTCATCTTGGGGATATATAATTTTAGTGGAATCCAGAGCGTTTTTCACCACTTCTTTTTGATGATTTAAAAGTGCTGAATTTTGAGCAAGTTTTCGTTTTAAGGTATCAACTACTTCTATTTGATACTCTTCTGTTGCAAAAGGAATTTTTAAATTAAAAAATAACTCTGTATCGACGTGAGGAATGCCCGAACCAGTAGTATTACCATTTATAAAATCAAAATTTGTTTTTAGAAAATAGTACAAGTAATCAGTGTTTAGCATTATGGGAATGAGCCCCATTAAAGTGGAGCCTATGACTCCTGACATTCCTTTTAGTGCTAAACCACTTCGTGAGCCATCCCAGACAACCAATATGTCTTTTTCACTACTGACGGTACCTAATTCCTTATATGTAAACTCCTTAAAATTACCTGATTCTAGAGCATTAATACTCAGGTAGGGAATAGCTCCATCAAAAGATGTTGAACGCAAAACTACTGGTTTATTACCTTTTTGAGCAATAAGACAATCTTTTAAAAGTATTTTGTGCGCAGTATTACTCATTTTCCTTTATTTGTAAAATTTCTTTTAGTGCCTTTAAATCATTTAACTGCTGTTCAAAATTATCAATTAATTTATCAATATAGTAAACAGGTTCTTCGAGTTTTTTGGGCTGGTAAATTTGAGTTGTTGAAAGATCATAATTTTTCTCCTTTATTTCTTTAAGTGTATATTTTTTAAATTTTTCTGTTTCTGCACGCTTGCTATTGCCATTTGGCTGATTACCATATGATTTAACAAATTCACTAAAATGTTTTTCATAATCTAATGGTCTTGAGGCTTTTGTAATATCTTCAACATCAGTTCGAGCATCATATATCCAGATATTTTCGGTCTTCTTTCCCTTTTCTAGAAAAACGACGCAGGCTCGTACACCATTTGCATATGGATTGAATGTGCCATTTGGTAAGCGCAAAATGGTATGGACGTTGCATAAGTCTTTCCCGATTAATATCCCCCAAAGTTCTTTTGCCTTTGTATCACTTAAGCTACTGTCAGGCAGCACAATAGCAGCTCTACCGTTAGCCTTAAGTAAATAAAATATATGTTGAATAAAATTTAACTGGAGGTTACTTGTTGTTACTACAAAGTTTCTATTTGGAGGTCCAACGCTACCACGAGTTCCAAAAGGTGGATTAGTCAGTACGCAATTTAATTCATTTTTTGGAGCATCTTCAATGTAGATAGAATCACCTAACTTAAGATCCGCCTTTACACCATGTAAAAACATATTCATTAGTGCAAGTCTATAAGGTCTTACCACCAATTCCTGACCGAAATACGAATTATTTGAAAGCTTGTTTCTTTTGGATTCATTGACATTTTTTTTCGCCCATTCAACAGCCATTGTTAGAAACCCCCCTGTGCCACATGATGTGTCTCCAATGACAAAATTTTTCTCTTCAGTTGGATCAGGTTTCATAACTTCAACGATTGCTTGTATTAGTGGACGCGGAGTAAAAAATTGACCCGCACCCTTTTTACCTTCATTTGCCGTTTTTTCTAACAGACCTTCAAAGGCCTCCCCTTGAACATCTTTATTTAATTTTGTCCAGCCAATGCTTTCGATACCATCTATAATCTTTTTTAAGCTAGATGGATTTTGAATTTTTGATATTGGTTCTTGAAAAATTTCACCAAGTATGCCTTTTTCCTTTTTTAATTCTTGTAAAATATTTTCATATTTTCTTTTTAAATCTTCGCCTTCAACCGACAAAAGATTTTTCCAATTACAATCTTCTGGCACAGAGATTTCACTTTCCTCTGCCATTTTTAGAAAAAGTAGATATGTAAGTTGTTCAATATAGTCAACGTAATCTACTCCATCATGACGTAGGATATGGCAATAAGACCATAGTTTTGCAGTAATATCCATTAATTATTGTCTTTGTAATTGAGTTACACTCAATTCTATATTTATATTAGTTTAAAATATTTAAACGTTTTTTATCAACGTTAAAAAGCTTCCAGATTATTTTTCTCTCTTTTATTCACTTTATTAAAATCAGCGTTGTCAATCATCCATTTGTTTCATGAATATCAAATAGGTAATTGTTCAATTGCTGTAACTGGGTTAGTAATTCCCTACTCCAAAACTTATCCCAGAGTTTATTAATTTTCGATTTTAAATCGTTTGATAACATATAGCTTTAAATTAATCTAATAAATTTCACTCTAAAGAAACTGAGCAAATGCAAATATACTTTTTATTCGTTGCTTGCAAATCCTACTCAACAAGTTAATTTATGGTTTCTCATAAAATAATAATTGAAATTCTTGTAACTTTATAACTTTACGTATAATAAAACAAGTAATTGCATGTGTAGATCAATTAGGAAAATATTTTTAGATTGTCCAATTTATTACTTTTCGCAAAGTCGTTAAGAGAACTTTTCAGATAGTAATTAAGTAAAAATACTGATTTACAGATTATTTTATTCAAATATCTTTGATTTACGGACAGCCGTATTTAATATATGATTTGTTATATTAAATTTGCTGAAACGAGCATTCGCTCAAATGTATTTTTAAATATTTAATGTTTTATAATGGCTGGTATCAATTCAAGAAAACTACTTTTCGAAAAATTTTCCAAACAACTACATCTTTTAAAAGATGAGGGAATATTAGGTTTAGAGCTGAAATATGATCAGACATATATATGTCCATTATGTCTTGAGCAGTTTTCAGTTGAAGACATCATTTCAGATGATACAAAGAATTTTTTAACGGAAGAAGATGCTCCACCAGATAAACTCGGGGGAAGTAGAATTGCCTTAACATGTAAAAGATGTAATTCTACCGCAGGACATGAAATCGACATTCATTTAATTAATCGAATTAGGATGCTTGATAATAGCAAATATTATCAAGGATCTAAGCACGAGGGATTTGTTGATTTTGATGGACAGCGAATCCAGACTGAAATTACTTCAGATGTAAATGGAACACTTCAGCTACTACACAAATTTAAGAACAATAATCCGACAACATTAGAAAGGTTCATCAAGAAAATAAAAGATAGTGTTGGAAATTTATTGGACTTAAAGCAAAAAAAGCTGAAAAATGATTCAGAAAAAGTTAATAAGGCTCTTCTGAAAACAAGTTATATACTAACATTTTCAAAATTTGGATATATCTTTTTGTTAGATAATTTTTATGATGATATTAGAAAAGAAATAACAGATAACAATACTCCATTTTCAGGACACAACTTTTTGGAAGAACAATTCACGCCATCACAAATTGGATCATATTATATTTTGAATATAGATGCAAAATCGATTTTCAATATATTTTCTTTAGAAACGCAATATTCACGAACAATAATTGGTAATATATTTCCTATATCTAAACTATTTCCAGAAGAGGTTCATAATAGATTAACTTCCAACGGATATAACATTGGTATAAGCGGGAGTATTGGTGTCACATTAAGGACAGCTACTTACGATGATGAGGCTGATCTGTTCGCAGATATTGAGGAAATTAAAAAAGTTTATAACTGGTACCAATCATAATCATTCCTTCTGGAGAATAGTTGAAATATATTCTATAAAGGATAAATAAGAATACCTAGCAAATAACGTGATATTGCCAACTTCGAAAGACAAAAAAATCTATTACCAGAAAATTTTTATTGAATAGTGCTCAATAAATATTACATACGATAAATCACCTTAGTCCAACATCTATAAAACAAATGAAAATCGCTGAAAAATTGATAGTAAGAAATTTCATTTTATAAAAGTGAATACATAAATTTGAAACAATTATTCACTTTAAAAAGACATTATTTTAACAAAAAAAAACACTTTTAAGATTTAACTAGTAACATTATGATAACAAAAATTGATATACTAAGGGTAGTACATGAAAATCCAACGCAATTAATAAAAGATATCTTTGATAAGATTGACAATGATGAAGTTCGTACATGGATTTACGATTATAATGAGAAACTATCACATATAGGAGATCAGTATATCGACAAATTTTATTTTGAATATGAAATCGAAAACATTAAACCAATCATTGCTTTTCATTTATATGCAGACTTGATAAATATTTATGCAATTTCAAGAGCAACCCCTTTATTGGAAGGGATGTTAAAAAAACATTTTGGAGATGAAATAGAAATTTTATAAGAACATACAATGCAATTATTTATTAATAAGAAAAACAATTTAGCCAATCTTGGTGAAAAGTTTTTCAAACTTGAAAAAGACATTCAAAGTATTTTTGAGTCAAATCTGGAAGTGCTAACAGGATGGAAGTTTATTAAATCAGAATTTACAATCAAGGCTAATAGAATAGATACATTAGCCTACGACCAGGAAAACAATTCTTTTATCATTATAGAGTATAAAAAAGACCGACATTTTTCAGTAGTTGACCAAGGAGTATCCTATCTCAATTGGATGCTTGAATACAAAGCTGATTTTATTGTTGAATATAATGAAAGTCAGAACGAAGCTATAAAGAGAGCCGATATTGACTGGTCTCAATCTAAGGTTGTTTTTGTATCACCTGCTTTTACAGATTTTCAAAAACAAGCATCCAACTTCAAAGATTTACCTATAGAATTGTGGGAAATCAAACAGTTTGAAAATGATATTGTGTTAATTAATCCTGTTAAAAAATCAAAAGCAGCACCCAACATTAAAGAAGTTAAATCTGATTCAGATTCTATAATAACAAAGGTGACTAAAGAAGTAACTGTATATAACGAAGATTTGCATTTATCTACAAAAAATGATAGTGTTATTGAATTGTATGAAAGCTTCAAAGAAGCAATTCTGAAACTTTCACCAGAAATTGAAGTTCATCCAAAGAAATGGTATATTGCTTTTAAAACAAAGACCAATATAATTGATATTGAGGTTCAGGCAAATACCTTGAAAATATGGATCAATCTTAAAAAGGGTCTGTTAGACGATCCCAAAAATATAATGCGAGACGTTTCTGATCTTAAAGGGCATAACGGCAACGGTGATTACGAAATTATTGTTAGGGACACGGAAAACTTAGAGTATATTATGAGTTTGGTTAAACAAGCACTATAAAATCATGATTGAAACAATAAAAGATGGCTGGTTAAGACATTTTGTTGATGAATTTAAATCTTCAAATGAGGTTAAAATAATTTCTCCATTTATAAATGATGTAATGATTGGTCATTTGTTAAAAAACCTGAATCATTTGTCAAAAGTTCAGATAATAACTAGATTTAATTTAAATGACTTCCGATCAAAAGTATCGAGTTTATCAGCAATAAGAAAATTGGTTGTTGCTGGCATTGAGGTAAAAGGGATTTTAGGACTGCATAGTAAAATCTATCTATTTGGGCATTCATCTGTAATAATTGGTTCAGCAAATTTTACAACCGGTGGTTTTTTCAATAATTATGAATATGGTATTAAAACGACTGAAAACAAAATCGTTAATGATTCCAGTGATTATTTTGATGATCTGTGGCAAATAACATCATGCGCATTAACAATAGCGGAAATTGACAATTGGGAAAAAATTATAGCTAGCAACCCAATTTTAAAAAAGCAAAGTGATCTGAAAGATTTTGGATCCGTAGCGTCATTACATGGTGCAAAAAAGCAAAATATTTATGTTAAATTTTTTGGAAAAGCTGATTACAGACAAACTTTAGATTATCATGCGAGAACTGAAATTGTGAGATCACATTGTCATTGGGCAGTAACATTTTCAAAAAAAGGTGGCCATCCAGTCAGATATCGAGATGGAGATATTGTTTATATGGCAATGATGCTGACAAATGGGGATTATGCTATTTTCGGAAAGGGAATTGCGCTGCAGCATAAACACAATAGAGATGAAGCTTCTGCAGATGACATTTTAGAAGTGGACTGGAAACAAAAATATCCCTACTACATAAGAGTAAGAGACACCCAGTTTATTGACTCAACTATGTCAAATTGTCCTAGCTTACATGAATTAATAAATAATTTAGACATTGATAGTTTTGCTTCTATTCAAATAAGACATAACAATGGTGAGAAAAATATTAGAATAAAGAACTCACTTAGGCAGAAGGCTGATGTAAGACTTTCAGAGATTTCAGCAGAATGGCTGGAAAAAAGTTTCCAGGAAGCGTTAAACACATATAATCATGTACCTCAGCCTTTTATTGATGGAATATATCAGGGTACCCCTACCCTTAAAACAATTTTAGTCACTCCTTATCAGTTATGCAATGACAATTTTTGACAATATCATTTATAATGAAAATTCTTTTACAGAATTATTCAAAAATTTCATGCGTTATAAAGTTTTTAGAAATGAATTTATTCTTTTGATTGATTCCTTGCCGAATGATATTATTGTAGACTTTGAACATTTTAACACGCAGAAAAGTTCAAATGACTGCAGGCCCGATATAAGAATCATTTCTGAAAATGTAGATGTTTTTGTAGAAATTAAGGTTTGGGATACTATACTTACCTATAATCAACCTGTTGGATATATTAAAGAATTAGAGAAAAGCAATAGGCAAAATAAGTCTTTAGTTTTAATAGTTCCCAAGCATTATAAATATCTTTCGGAATACGAAGGACGAAAGAATACTTATCCTACATCTGTTGATTCAAAAATAATTACTTGGGACACCATCATCAGACTTATTGAAAACAAGGAAATGCAAATAGGTAATCCAATGATTTTTGAATTTTTGCAGCTTCTAAAAGAATGGTTTGAACCAAAGAAAATAATTATAAACTCTGATTTTACGATAATGATGAACAATAAGTTAACCCCAGAAAATATCAGTAAATTAGTTGAAACAATCGATCAACTTAATAATGAAATTACAAAAAGAGGTTTTATTACTACAAAGAAAAAGAACTTTTTAGACGAATATGGGTTTTATATTGAAGATGAAAAATTTAGTCTCTTTATTGGCGAATGGTTTTACTATTGGCAAACTGAAGGTAAACCGTTTTGTATTTCTTTGCAGAGTCAAGACAATATTATCGTTGAAAAATTTACTGAAATAATGAAAGTATTTACCAGTGAAAGTCCAAAGTTATTAAATCAAAGTTGGCTGACATTTGGAATATCTTTACAAACAGAGTTCGATATTAATAATTTAATTGATAATCTTTACACACTGATCTGTAGCATTAAATCTGAAACAGGAGACGATAATGGAAATGCTGTTTGAGATCAAATAAAATAATGTGATGATAAAATCTTGATTTAAGAAACCCGAAGATTATAGAAACAAAACTATATCTCTACCGATACAAATCAACAGTTTTGTCATATTTGACAATTACATCACTATTTTTCTGTAAATTATAATAAACTTTAAAACTACGCAAATACACTGCATACTTAAGCCTTTATTTTGTAATTATATATTTAAAATCTCCCATAAAGTTTAATTATGAATGACTTAATAAAATTAGCCACAGCCGATTTAAAAAGTGCAGAATTACTGTTTCAACAACAGATATTCCATAATGCTATATATTTTTATCATCAGGCTGTAGAAAAGGCAGTGAAATATTTGGGCTTGCAGATAGGCATAATTGACAATAATGCTTTAAAGAAAATAGGACATGAACCCATTAAAGTTTTTAAGATATTAGATGAGGTGGAAAAGGTTTTTCACAACGAAGAGCTTACTGAATTTGTATCCTTAATAAAAAAATTAACTGACGAGCAGCTAGTTAATAAAACTTTATTAGAAATTGAGCAAAGTACTCAAAATCTGTACGAACTGGATTTTAACTTGTCGTATTTTCAGAATCTTCGCATATATATTGCTGATAAAGATTTCCCTCAAAAAGACATCATATCAACAATTGAAGAAAACAGTTATTATAATAAAATGGCAAAGGAATTTTTTAATCAACTAAATGTCGGTGCTGTTATTATCAGAATGCTATTCTTAAATTCATGTCTCTGTTCAAAGTATAAGCTAGATAGTTACAGGTATAACAGCGAAAAAATTGAAAATCCTGTAGATTATTTTTCTGAGACTAATCCTATCGTTTTAAAATTAGATATTTTCATTAAGTCGTTAGCTATATGTTTATCACAGATAGAAAATATAAATTGGAAAAATTGAAATTTAGGTAAAATTTTAGAGCGTCTACCATATTTTGTAAATTCATTTTAAGTAAAATTACTTTTATATCATGAGTGATAAAATTGAAGATAATTCGTCATTTGAAGAGTTCAGAAATAATTTAAAGGGAGTAAAGCCAATTAAGAAAATTGCATCATTTTTAGCTCCTTTCAGTTTAACAGCGAAAGGAATTTTGCATGACCTGAAATATTTTGATGATATTGAAAAGCAGTTTGAAGAAATTTCTAAAAGTCCTGACCAATTCAATCATTACTTCAGCGAATTAGGTTGGATTGCACATGAATCTGGTAATCACAATCTTATATTAGAATGCATTAGTTTAGCAAAAGCTGATAATATTAAAGCGGCTGAAGAGAAACTTGCCGATCATTACACTACTCAGGAAATGCAATGGTTAGTGAAAGCAACTTATGGTGTTCCTGAGTTTAAAATCCGTAATAGTTTTATTAATGCAGCCTACGAAGATACTAAAGCCAAAAGATTTCACTCAGCTATTCCCCTACTACTGATGATTATTGATGGTACTGTCAATGATATCAGTAAAAGTAAAGGTTTTTTTGCTGAAAACACAGATTTGAGCGCCTGGGATTCTATAGCGGCACATAGTTCAGGTCTCAGCAAGCTTAGAGATATTTTAAATGTCACACGAAAGGCAACAACTACTGAAGAAATATTTTTCCCCTACCGTAATGGAATATTGCACGGGAGAGACCTTTCTTATGCTAATAAATATGTTGCAGGTAAAGCATGGCTAACATTATTCGCTATTAATGATTGGGCTAAAGCTTTGCAAAAAAATAAAGAAAACCCACCAAAAGAAGTTAAGAAGACTACTCTCAAAGATGCATTACCAGACTTGAAAAACACTACTAATCGATACAGACTTCAAAAAGAAAAGCGAGCGGAAACTGACAAGTACATGGATCACTGGAAATCTAGAACCCCAGTTTTAAATGTTGATTTCCCCTCTTATGGAACAGTTGAAGATTATGCAGAATTTACTCCTGAGCGAGATGCTGTTCTATTTTTAACCAACTGGCAGAAAAAGAATTATGGTCTAATGGCAAAGCAGATATTTTTATTTTCTGATGATTTTAATATCGGCAAAGAAGCAGGAAGAGTTCGAAAAGTTTTTGAAAAAAAGAATCTGGAAACTTTTGAAATATTATCAGTTGAACATCAGGCACCGGCAATTGCACAAGTAGTTATAAAAGTAATGGTATTTTATAGTAACATTGAGCATTCCAAAGAGATACTGTTGAGAATGATCTATCAGAACGAGCAACGTGAAAATATGGTATACGGTCAAACAGGAGGTATATGGAGATATATGGATTCTTTCTTTTTTCATAAAATCGAAATGCTGGATTGGGATTTTTAAACCTTAATATTATAATTATGGAAATCGTACTTGTTTTAAAAATTGGCAATAGACGTTATTTATGACACCCTCCGTGAAAGATCAACTTGTTCGCGACATTCTTGTTTTAGAAAATTCTATAACAAGCCCGAAGGATGACCGTGAAATTTGCTTTACATTTCATCAGGTTATTTCAAAGCTTTTATCCAACGATGGTTTTAAAACTATTCTTAATCCAAGCCCTGATACAAGTAACTTTGACTTTATGTGTTTTAAGGAGAATTCACGTGACAGAATATGTATTTCTCTCCAAAACACTGATAAAAATGTTAGAGAGAAACGAGTTCATGAGAGGGTCTCATTTGCTTTCAACTATCCTTATGATCGTCTGATAATGTTTGCTTCTGCAGGATTTTCAAATTCGTGTTACCGTTTTGTAAATATTTCAGATCCTCTAAAAGTAGAACTACTAACTTTAAATGACCTTAAGTCTTGGACATCTAAAATAGAAGTAGAAACTGAGAATGGCACTCAGGATTATGAAGACATTATTAAAATTCTAAGCAAAACATTCATCGAGAAAATTGCTGAAGATTCTAATTTTCTTCTGAAAGTAGAATGGAGAGAATTAGAAAAAATGATTGCAGAAATTTTTGAAGGCTTAGCATTTGATGTAAAACTGACACCACCAAGTAAAGATGGTGGGAAAGATCTTATTCTAGAAATAAACAAAAGAGGAATTGCAAAAAAATACTTAGTTGAACTTAAACATTGGAAGTCCCAGAAACTAGGTCAAAAGTATGTAAAAGAATTTTTGAACGTAATCTGTAATGAAACAGAGGAAAGCGGATTATTGTTATCAACTTTCGGCTTCAGTTCCAATGCTTTAGAAGGTTTGACTGAACTAGAAAGAAAAAAAATCAGATTCGGATCCGGAGATAAGATTGTATCACTCTGTAAAACTTATTTGAAAGTAAAGTCTGGAATCTGGACTCCTTTGGAAGATCTTGAACAAACACTTTTTGAAAATACCTTCTAAAAATTTCAATATAAAAAGATTTTTCAATGATTAGTAGTTCACAAATAAAAATCAACTAAGCAAATAAATCTTTTTTGCTATAAATAATAAATATTCCCAACTTCTAAGATTGATTACGTAAAAATACTGACAGAATGTTTTTATTAATATAATATTTTTGCTGTTTTACGGTAATCCGCAAAAATGTGAATTAAAAATTTGATACATTTGTCAAACTGCACAAATTTTACTAATTCAAATGTAAAACAATCATAAAAGAAAATGTTGGAAAAAAAATTTACATCAAACTTTGAAGTTACCCATGGAGCCAACATTGTTCCTATAAAAAGGATAGAAATATTCTCACCAGAAGATTGGGAACTTTTTACCAAGGAGTATTTAGAAGTACTTAAAGATGATTATGTTGAAATTGAAAGGATTGGCGGAGCAAACGATAATGGCAGGGATGTAATAGCATACATTGAACCAGCAACGGTAAAAAATTACAAGTGGGATTGTTTCCAATGCAAACATTATGACCATTCATTACACCCATCTGATGTTTATGTAGAGATTGGAAAAATACTATATTATACTTTTAAAAAAGATTATCCGATTCCGGAAAAATACTTTTTTGTTGCGCCCAAAGGCTGTGGCACCTCACTATCTAAATATCTTACTAATAAAGATCTACTGAAGCAGAAAATTAAGGATAATTGGGTTCAAAGTTGTGAAACAAAAATCACTAAAAATGCAGATGTTAAATTGGAAGGTGAATTTTTAAACTATTTCGAAAATTTTGATTTCGGAATCTTTAAGAAAACCAACATCAAAGAGATTTTAGATAAACATAAAAACCATCCTAACCATATTATAAGATTTGGAGGGGGGCTACCGAGCAGACCAAAAATTGATGAAGCTGCTATTGATCAAATTAAAGAAAACGAATTAGTATATGTTCAACAGCTATTTATTTCGTATGGCGACGAGTCTAAAATCAAATATGAAAGTCAAAATGATTTACAAACGAATTTGAACTATCAAAATCATTTTAACAGGACTAGAATAAATTTTCATTATGCAGAACAACTCAGAAACTTCTATAGGGATAGTTTACCAATAAACACTTTTCAAGATTTTCAGGATGAGATATATAATGGAATTATTGATACCGTTGAGGATTCCCACGACAATGCTTTTAAGAAAATTAAAGCTTCTGAGCAATTAGCTTCAACTCTTCAATTATCATCAAATCCTTTGACAACAGTAAGTATTGTTAACGATAGAAAAGGGATTTGTCATCAATTAGTTAATGACAAAAAAATAATATGGAAAGATGAGTCAAAATAATCCGTTCAATAATCCATTAGAGATAGGCCTAAGATTGCTCTCTATACTAAATGAAGCTTTTCCTAAAAAAGTCACCTTGCAAAGTTTAATTTACATAGACTATATCATAATCCACTCTGGAGATTTTGATGATAACACCTTAAGTATTCATGCTCCTGTTCCCTACAGAGAAAGTGAGATTTTCATAAAAAGAAACCTAATCAAAGACAGCATAGATTTTTTACTTTATAAAAATTTGGCAGATATAAGTTATGATACAGAAGGTATCACTTACACAGCAACTGAAGATTCTACACCTTTTTTGGAAAAACTATCTGAGGAATACACCCGAGAATTGTTAATGCGTGTAAAATGGTTTTTTAAGAAATATGAGTCTATTGATGAGATAATTTTGAAAAATATTTTTAGCACTGGAAATAACCTTACTCATACAGAATTTAACATTGGAATTTTAAAATAATGGCTGGATATATCTTTAAAGAATTACGTTTAACAGGCGAAAATAAAAAAGACGCTGTTGTTCAATTTAAACTTGGTTTAAATGTTATTTCCGGACCATCCAATACCGGTAAAACATTTATATTTGATTGCCTTGATTTTATGTTAGGTTCATCAGATAAATTGAAAGGAATTCCTGAACTAAAAGGCTATTCAAATATTTTTCTTGAAATAGAAGCAGATGATCAGGTCTACACAATTGAAACAGAAATTAAAAATAACAATACTTATAAGTTATATCGTTCTAAAATCAATAAGTTAAGTTCCGAACCTGAAATTTTGAAAAGAAATTTAGATTCTAACTCCAAAGATAATTTGAATAGTTTCTTCTTAAGCTTGAACAATATTGAAAATAAGAAAATAAGAAAAAATGTAAAAGGAGATACTCTAAATTTATCATACAGAAATGTTATAAAATTAGCCTTAATTGATGAAGAACGCATAATCACAAAAGCATCTCCAATCGTATCTCATTATACGAGAGAAACTGAAGAATCAAATACTTTAAGGTTTTTCCTTACAGGGAATGATGATAGCAATATTCAAAAAAAGATCTCCAGTCAGGAGATACAGAAAAGAAAAGGAAAAATTGATTTGTTGTATGAATTTATCAGCAATACTGATATCGATTCTAATTTGAATATTGATGATATTGAAAGCCAATTAGCGAAAATTGATGTTTCCTTAAATAATTTTACACTGAATTTTGCTAGAATTAAAAAGGACTATTTGTCTGTTGAGAGCGATTACAAAAATAAAAATGTTGATTTTACAGATTTAAATAAACGACATAACGAAATTACGGAATTATTAAAAAGATCTTACATATTACAGCAACAATATAACAGCGATGTCTTAAGACTTAAATCCACCATAGAATCAGGTATATTTATGTCTGAAAACAATGAAGCTTCTTGTCCTACCTGTAAGCAGGAAATTGCCACTAAAACACTGGACATAGAGCAAATTATTATTTCTTGCGAATCAGAAATCGAAAAAATAAATTCACTTTTAAAAGAATTAAAAGTTTCACAAGGTTTAATCAGTGAAGAAAAGGAAGATATTGATAAAAAGCTATCATCTACAACAACTGAACTTGAACAGTTAAGAATAAAGTTAAAAAACGGAATCGGAAATGAATTGGATAAAACAATTGAAATTCTAACAACGTTAAATAACAAGAAAAGTCAATTGATCGGTATTAGGGATATTATTAATAAAACCAATTCTTTTTCGCAAACTATCAGAGATTTAGAGTCATCAATTCCAACATCTAAAGGCAACTACCCTACTTTAACATCTGATGTGACAAAAAAACTTTGTAAAAGAATGTCCGAAATATTGAAAGAAATTGGGGAAAATAAAATTGTTAATTATAGTAGTGAATCGTTTGAATTTGAAATAGGAAATAGTTTTAGAAATACCTATGGAAAAGGTTATAGAGCTATTTACTATTCAGTATATATAATTGCTTTAAATGAGCTGATGGAAGACAATATGTACCGAATTGGTGTTCCTGTATTAGATTCACCGCTAGTTACTTATAAGAAAGCAAATGCAAACGGAGAAGGAATCGAATTAAATTTGGCAATGGATTTTTACAGATATATAGCTAAAACAAAAATCAAACAAACTATAATTTTAGAGAACGAAGTACCACCCAACGATATTTTAGATCAAATTAATCATATTGAATTTAAAGGATTCGGACATGGCTTTATTCCCCAAAATTAGTTTGTACTATAACTTACTTGCTGTGAAAATTGATATTCTAAAAGGTCTGTATGAAGATTCTTCACTATTTTTTTGCTAAATCACTAAAACTAATATTACTAAAATGCATTTTATCACCAATAAAGACGAATATATATCCCATATAACTAGGTGTTGTAAGACAGAAAATGAGAAAAAAAAGATTATTAACGAAGCGTACAAAGTAGCCTTAGATACTCGTAAATTCGAAATTGATTTGTACTGGAAGCGAGCGACTTACTTTTGGGGTTTTCTAGTAGCAACTTTTGCAGCATATTTTCTAATTACGACAAAGGGTAAAGACAATTCCATCCTATTGATACTTCTCTCACTACTTGGATTCGTAATTAGTGTTGGATGGTATTTTGTAAACAGAGGTTCTAAAGTCTGGCAGGAAAACTGGGAAAGGCATATTGCTTTTTTAGAAGATGATATCAATGGACCTCTCTTCAAAACTATCATCGTGCCAAATTTGAATTTTTATAATTTAGTACAAGGATATCCAAATTCTGTCAGTAAAGTTAATATGCTATTAAGCTTATCGATTGTATTGTTTTGGTTTTCAATTTTTATTTTTTCTACCTTTCAATTAAATTTCGACAAGTATTTTATCAAAATATTTCAACCTGAATTTTCTTGGATAGGATATATTTTTATCTTCTTATTCTGTTTGTATATTATGTACGCCATCGTATTTCTGTTCAATCACTATACGAAATCTTTTAAATATCATGCATTAAAGGATCACAGAAGTAATATCAAAATAGAAAATCCCGTTTTATTTTTCACAGAAGAAAATTCCAGCAGATAAAAGAAAAATATTGTTGAAAAAAAAATATTGTTTTTTTTGATCAGACTAATATAAACTACTAAATAACCTAACTCAAAAAAATGAAGAATTTAATATATTACCCAACATTTGAACCCAAAAATGATGATTGGTTAAAATATGCCTTAATTTACGTTGATGATTTTTCACCAATAATTCCGGATGAAGGTAGACAAAAATTATCTGTCAGCTTTTCAAGAATTAAAGATGAGACAGATATAGTTAATATTATTAACCCTGTCTATGAACATGCTACATTAGCATCTTTAGACACTGTTAAAGAACTGGGCATTATACAAAAAAATCCTGACTTTTACAGAGATATATTTGACGTACCTAATATTTTAAGAAAGTTTGAAGACAACAATAATTGGGATTATGAGATATTTGAAAAAAAATATAATTCAAGTTTTCGGGAGGAACTTATTAAGAGAAAATATGCATGCGAATCTCCAAAAGGAATTTTAACAAGCCCACAAATGGCCAATTTATTTATGACGTTCTTAGCAAACAGAATCGCTGAGGATGGCTCTGGAAATCCAATTACAGATGATAAGAAATTGGATATGTTGGGAAAGTATATCTTTCTAAAAAATAAAAATAGTACTGATGAAATTCAAGAATTAGCACAGATCGTTATACAAAGCAAATTACCTAAAAATATAAAAGAAATTCCGTTAGAGAAATTTATAGAATTTCGAAAAAAGGAAGAGATTCAAGAGTTGAGAAAGAACTTTAATAAAAGTTTGGAAAACTTCTACAGTTCAATAGAAGAAGAAAATAAAGATCCTAATCATTTTAAAAAGTCTTTAGAAGAGTATGAAAAATTATTTTCAAAAGAAATTATTCTATTTTTTGCTGCTGCATCTGTTATTACATTTGATGCAGTTACTTCTATATTTGGCGATCAAAAATTAGAAATTGTTAAAAATCTTGCTAAATCACTCCCTTTAATCAAGTCAGTTTCTTCTTTGAGAAAATCATATAAAGACGACAGTGAAAAGCTTAAATCTAGAAAGTTTTTAACAGAAATTTCTCGCATTTAATAATTCATTTCTTATAATCATAACAGAACTGGCTGAAGTTTATAAATGTATTATTATGTATATGAATTTTAATCACAAAAACGAAAAATCAACAACAGTAAAGAAAAACTGTTACAAAATTAATAAAACACAAAATAATGAATGATAGTAATATCAGAATTCTAACAAACAGAGGTAGTTCAGATTTTGAAGAGCTCCTTATAGATTTATCTAAATCAGCAGATCATATAAAAATAGCAACAGCATTTTTTTCTGATACAAAATTAATCAACCAATGGGAGCAAAATTTTAAAACAGTCGATTTATTGTTCTCCCTACGTCCACCGACGAACTATTATTCTTTATTAAATATTTATTCCAAGACAAATGTTAATATTCAATTTTTAGGAAAAGACTTTCATTCTAAATTTTATGTTTTTTATAGAGATTCCAAGCCTTTTGCGTTGGTTATTGGCTCATCTAATCTTACTGTCGGTGGACTTTATAATAATATTGAGACCAATACGATAATAAAAGATGAAAATTATCTGAAAGAAATTGACAGGGAATTCTCAGCGCTTTGGAAGATCTCCTACCAACTGCAGCCAACGGATTTGGATGAGTTTAAAATTCTATTTGATAAATTCAAAAAAAAAGAAGCAGGTGAAAAAGCAGAGTTGGATGCATTCGAAAATGCAATTTTGTCTGGTCGGTCAAAAAAAGCGGATAAGCCAAAGATTGGACGTCATGCTAAAGAACATTATGTTTTCTGCGCTGCCGTCAATCAAATAAAAACCATTGTGTCTGAAATTTCTGAAAAGGAATATCCAGGCGTCCCAATCTATCTAGTTATTGATCATTTTTGGCATTGGGTCATGGTCAAGTGGGACAGAACTGATGTCCGTATATACATAGGCTCTGCCAAGGAGCAAACGCTTCAGAAAATCTTTAGGGATTATTGCTTTTGGGATAAGAATGATGATAATTATACCTACACGATGGCGGATAAATCTGCAAACATCTTTGCTGCTCTCCTAGCTGAAGATAAAATTGATTATCTGACAGAAAGCGATGCTGTTACTATTATTTCAAATCTCCATTCCGGTGCAATGAGGACTAAGAGATTTGGAGCAGATAAAAAGTTCGCAGTGGAAAATTCTATTACGAAAATAAGGTTGTCTTTTAAATATCTGTTATATTCCAATGAAGATCTCGATCTGCGTATCCATAATCTTTATGCAAATCCCAAATACAAATTAAGTCAGTTGAGTCTTTCGGGAATACAGGAATTGATCGGATGGGTAATGCCTGAGAAATATCCGATCAGAAATGAAAAGGCTAATAATGCCATTAAATTGCTTGGCTATGCTTAAAGCTACGAAACTATTCTGATAACATATAATTATTGACACTGCTATGAAAGATCTTAATCCTAAACTTTTGATGACAGAAGAATTGCAGGAAATGAATTTTGCTTCTTCCGTAAACGAAAACAGGCTTCGGGGTTCCTATAATCCATTACAATCTGTTGTGAGACTACATGATTATGTTCACAAAGCACTTGACAGAAATGATATGAGCTTTGAAAGGGTTCAGGCTTTTTCAACTTACCTTCACGAGACCATTCACTGGTGGCAGCATGTGGGATCACATTTGGGTTTTATCACGAGTTTAAGCTATCCTGCACTCGCACACATTGCTCACCGGGACCTGAAAACTTTGGTGGATAGAAACGAAATGTATAAACCTATCTTAGCTTATGATCAGTATTATTATTCTCAGACAGGGTCTTACAACAATATAGAAATTAACAGGATTTTAAATTATTATCATGATATAAGATTTGCTACTGCATACATCATTAATAATGAGAATATCCAATACATGCTCAAGGATAAACGATTTTTCCTCAATATAGGTCACTGCTTTCACATGCTCTGGTCGATGTCCATTAATGTACTTTCCGTTTCCATCGACCCGCATTTTAATTTTCTCCCAAAAATCCAAGATTGGTCTCTCAAGTTCCATGAATTGGAAAGAAGTAAGACACCGGGATTTACAACGGACGCTAACGTTACCATATCTTCTCTGGGAACTCAAGCCATCTACGAAGGGCAGGCAAGATTTAACCAGCTGCAATATCTTGCTATTGGATTCAGTAATTTATCATATGAAAAGTTTGCAGACATGGGAATGCTGCAGGGAATATATATTGAAGCTTTTGATCTGTTTTTATTGATAACAGGTATTGAACGCCCCACCAATTTAAATAACCCTGTAATAGGTTTATTTTTATTGATATGCGATGTCGCTATTAATCCGGTGGAAGGCTTTCCTTCGGATATCATTGATTATAGTTCTTTCGTGATCTCCAATGACCCGGGTATGCGCTTTACCCTACTTTGCCAAACTGTTGCAGAAAACAAAGATAGATGGAAAAATGCCGTAAAGGATTATTCACGGGATGAATATGTGAAGTTATCCGAGGAACTCTGTGATTCGATCGTTTGTTTACCTCCGCTGAAAGGCAGTGCAATTGTGGCAAGCTGGACTAAGGAGAATATAAGCGTACAGCTTCTAATGGCTCAAGAGGCAGAGATGAAATTTAGTAATGAGAATTTAGTGATTCGTCTTTTTACTTCGAAATACATAAGATTTCAGGAAGATAAATTAAAGTACCCGAATATCTTCTGTTGGCCTGGTAAATCGATGACTGGCGAGCTAAGTAAGGAAATTGATCTTGAAACCGTACGAAAGGTTTTTGAAAAGCATCAGGCATTATTTACGAACGTCGTGGGTGGAGAAATCAGACCTGTTTTGTTTGAAGGATATCAAGAGAAGAATATATTGGATACATTTAATGCATTTTATATGAATAATACGACGTACGATATGACAATGAAATGGATAACTGAGATTGGCGCTTTTACATACGATTACCAGTGGTTGTCGCCTCAGTTTAATACTGAAGAGGTAAAAAATTATGTAAGGAATAATTTTAAAGATGTATATTCAATATATCCGGAAGATATTAAAATAGTACAGTAAAATTATTTCTACAATTCTGCAGTTCTTTTTACTGAATTACAGTCTGCATCAAAACATACTGTGGCGGTGCCTTTTAATGAATTGATTATATGTCGTTTAGCAGATGGGTATGCATTGAATACCTGCATCCATATAGAAAAGAAACCGTTATCTGAAACCCATAAACCTAACATTTCTTCAAATTCTGCAGTAGCACCTTTCCCGGCAGCTAACTGGTAAAGTTTTAATGCTGTATTTGCTTTGACAAATGTCTCTTTGCGGTTTAGCCATCGGCGGTCACTTGCTGTAGGATTGTCAGGATAATTTTGTAATCCGACTAGATCCAACATATTTTTAGCCTTAATTTTTAAAGCAGCGGGTAAAGACGGATGTACATCAACTTTACCATATTTGTCATATTGAAAGGCAATATGGGTATTATGAACATCTGGCCACAAATACTCATCAAGAATAACTTCCTTCTTACCTTTCGTCGAATTACAGTTGGTACATCCCAAAACAAAGTTTGTCCATGCTAACTCTAATGTTGGATTTGAAATTTTTGGTCGCACGTGCTCAACAGCTAATGAAGCCGGAAGTTTTTGATTGCAGTATGCACAATACTGACCCATCCGGTCGATAAGATCCCGTCGGGCATTGCCGTAAGAAGTATATACTTTGTCTGAACCGTCTTGATTTTTAGGTACAGGACCTCTTTCTATCGGACGCATAACTACTCCCCTTCTTTTTTCGTATTATTATCTGATCCTAATAAAGCCAGCCTGTTCATTTTCAGAAAGGCCGCTACAGCCGGATCATTGATCTCTGCCTGTTCCTCAAGTTCATCCAGTTGTTCTTTCAACGGATTAGTATCATCTAAACCAAAATCATCTCCCAGATTAATTTTGTTAAGCAGGTCTAAATAGTAGGTTGTTTTATCAAAAATCTTTTGAAATTCAAGACTACGGGGTTCTACCTTCATGATATGAGAAGTAACTTCTTCTATGCTCATTTTGTCTGGATCTTCCTCCACCACAGCATCAAGATTAATCAGTTCATCGGCTTTCAGAGATTGTACAATGAATGGAGAGTGAGTTGTCGCAATAAACTGAATACACGGAAAAGCTGTTTTAAGATCACTTACTACGCTCTGCTGCCACTTAGGATGCAGATGCATATCAATCTCATCAATCAAAACAATTCCCTTCGATTTTTTCACAGCATCCTTGCCTAAATGAGGATTTAACACGACACATCGGTAAGCAATCTCAGCTACCATCGCAGCCATAGTTCGCAGACCATCACTTAAATAAAATAATGGAATAAATGATGATGTGCCCGACTCATCAGAAAGCTTTCCGCCTAAATCATCCGTGTCTTCATCCCATTCCAAAGGAGTCCAATTCGGGATACAGATGTCTATAGCCTCTAAAACGGCATCAAGCAACACACTTTCACTTCTTCCTTTGAGACTTTTATAGTACGTGGATTTAATCCACTCCATTGGAGATTTTTTATCTGAGCTGCTGTTTATACATCTGGCATATCCATCTCTCAGTCTGGAACCTTTTTTCTTCAGTTTGACAGTTTGCTTTGGCTCAACCCATAATCTCGATGTACTGAAAAAATTAATAACCGGTATATCAAGATCTTCCCTTAATTCATCATTAACAGCCCTGTTAATATTTTCAGAAATCTTTATAATATCGTTAGCGTCTTTTGAATTTGTACGGCTGGATGATGTTTTGGAACGCTTCCACACGATTTCTTCATCATTAAATGTTCCGTAAGCTTTGATGCTACATCCTTTTTGAGGCACAAATCTGTTCTGCAGATCGATGCGTCTTACATCGTCTTTCTGAATATGATAACGTTCTGCTTCATCTATACCCATCAAAAATGTAGCCGCAGCAACCCGTAATCCCTGTAGTATTGACGATTTACCTTTTCCGTTCTCCCCAATAATAACTGTGAAGTGTGAATGAAAATTAAAAGTTGAATTTTCAAAGTTTCGAAAGTTGATTAAATCCATCGTGTTGATTATCATGTAACAGACGCTATATTGTTCTTTAAATATTTTTATAATATTAATACACAAATATAACGTATTACATTCAATATCGGAAGTGAACAACTTCTTTTTTACCTGTTAAAATATAATACTTGACATACAGGAATTGCTATACGTAATCAATTGAGAATAGTGATTGATCATATTGATAGTAATCAAGTAGTTTACTTTATCACAATAGAATTAAATATTCTCAATGTCATATTACTTGTTGTTAAGAGGAAAAACTTCTTTAATGTCGTCTTTTTATATTATGATTAAGTTTTGAAGGATATTGGTTATCTCTAATTTAAAAACTCAAAACTGGTGCTAAAATCATCTTTTAAAAGAATATAAGCATTAAATTTTTTGCCGTTTTTGGCCTTCATATTTTTGATGAGTGGGGTTTTTCCATTGCTGATAAGTGAAATAATATGATCTATACTGAGCTGTACTCCGCAAACATTCCGGAACTGTATCCAGTTGCACTGTTCATCAGGGCATTTGATGATCTTGTCCTTAATAATGAGGTTGTGCTTTTGGCATTTTGGGCATTTGAGTTCGGGAATGTTTTCTTGGGGGATATTTAGCGATAAAAGTTCTTTGGTGATTTCTGTGGTATAATCCTTTATATTATTAATGAACTGTTTTGGATCGAGTTCATTTTTTTCGATTTGATTAAATGCCATCTCCCACTCTGCGGTCATCTGGACATTGGCAATTTTCTTGTCTTTTATTAGATGATAGACCTGTAAGCCTTTGTTGGTAGGAATCAATGTTTTATTTTTTCTTGTGATATAATTTCTGTTGATCAATATTTCAATAATTGATGCTCTGGTTGCTGGAGTGCCGATTGCGATACTGGCTAAAACTTTTTGCTGTTTCTTGTCTTCGATTTGCCTTCCTGCATTTTCCATGGCGGATAAAAGATCTGCTTCCGTAAAGAGTTTTGGAGGATTGGTCAGTTTTTCCAGCAGCTCTGTTTTTGAAATTTTTAATTCTTCTCCTTTTTTGAACTCCGGAAGTTCTAACAGCAAGAGTTTTGTATCATTGTCGGAATTATTAGTCTGGTCTGGATGAGTATCATCAGACAATATGCCTTTGATAGCACGCCATCCTTTGATGAGTATTTTTGAACCTTTTATATTGAATTCATAGTGATGGACTTTGATTGTTACATGAGTAATTTGTTTGGAACAGTGCTCCGACAATGATTCCAATAATCGGTATACGATCATCTGATAAATAGATTTTTCACTGGCTGTCAAAGCGGATGGAATTTTTGTTGTAGGTAAAAGACCGTGGTGATCTGTTACTTTCAAATCGTTGACGATACGTTTGTTGAAGTTTCCGAATTTTAGCGTAGTGATGGCTAATTTGAATGGATCAGTTTGATTCAATATTCTGATCAATTCCGGGATTTCTGCCCAAAGATCTTCGGGAATATATTTGCTCCCGGTTCTTGGATAGGTAATAAATTTCTTTTCGTAAAGGCTTTGCGCAGTTTGCAAGACTTCATCGGCAGACAATCCAAGCTTCCTATTGGCTTCTTTTTGGAGTTCCGTCAAATCAAAAAGTAGTGGAGCTGGCTCTTTTACAGTACTGATTGATACATCTTCTACAGTTGCCCTTACCTCCCTTTCCATGGACTTTTGAATTTGCTCTGTTGCCTTCTTATCATCCCACTGCTGATTGGAAAGGCTTATAAAATCTAAATAATCCTTTCGATGTTTTAGCTGGATTTGCCAGTATTTCTTTTGCGTGAAATTTTGATGGTCTTCAAATCTTTTACAGATAAGAGAAAGTGTAGGGGTCTGAACCCTTCCCAAAGAATAGACATCTTTGTTAGCAGCGATGCTCAATGATTGGCTGGCATTGATTCCGACAAGCCAGTCTGCTTCACTTCTTGTCTTAGCAGACCGATACAATCCGTCGAAATCTGAACCGGGTTGCAGTTTTTCAAGACCTTCACGAATGGCTTTTTCAGTCAATGAACTGATCCAAAGCCTTTCAAAAGGCTTTTTGCATTTCAGATAATCGTAGATGTATCGAAAAATCAGTTCGCCTTCCCTTCCCGCATCAGTAGCAACGATAATACTTTTACATTGGTTTATAACATGTTTTATTACTTTCAACTGTTTTAAAGCGGATGGATCGGGCTGATAGGAACTTGCTTTCTTGATTTTTCTTGGGATTACTATAAATTGGGTTGGAAAGATTGGTAAAGAGGCTTGTTCAAAGCCTCTTATACCATAATCTTCCGGCATTCCCAATGATACCAAATGACCCAATGCCCAGGTTACATAATAGCCGTTACCTTTGAGATAGCCGTCTTTTCTTTCATTTGCGTGTAATATTTGGGCGATCTCTCTCGCAACACTGGGTTTTTCTGCAATAATGGCTTTCATAGGATTGAATTTATTTTGATTGGAATTTTATTAGTATTTGTCAGTGTTTGTTAGTATTTGATCACATCCTGCGTCCTTTAGATTTGACAGGCTTGTTCAGCTGATCTTCCTGCTGTTTGTTAGCAGGTTGTTGTTGCTTGGGTTGTAAAGGTTCTTTAATATTCTTAGTAGCCTCATTCGTTTTGCCATCAGAATTGACCGCCTGCTGGGTTTTATGGTCTTCTGAAGGTTGAGATTTTTCTTTGAGTTTGTTGGGATTGGTAAAAGAGAAATCTGTTTTGAAGGTTTCTTTGTTGAAAGTAATATAGCCTTGGTAAGCTTTACCTTTGCCGTCTGTTAATCCATCTACATATACTGTTTCTCCTGCTTTGAATTTTTCATATTTTTTATCATCCAGTTCCTGTCCTCTGAAAACTTTAGGTGCTTCCCCATCCTTATTCTGCATCTGTTGATTTGATTGATTCTGGGGTTGTGACCGTTGCTGTGACTGATTATTGTTGAATAAAAATTCAACATAACGTTTATCCGCATTAAACTGAACAGTAGCATCGAACAGTTCTCCTTTTTTTGATGTCATGCCTTCGAGATAAAGAGGTTTGCCTTCAGATAATATCTGTTGCTGATGTTCATCGAGCTTGACACCTTTAATCTCATCAGGGATTTTCATATACTCTGTTTTGTAAGCGACGAGCTCATTGGTCAATCGGTCACGGCTGATAACGGAGGGAATAATCTCATCAGTCTTGGGATTGATTAGATCTACTACCCTACCCATATTCCCTGACTCTCTGAGATTCTTTTTATCCTCTTCAGAAAATTCATGACCGAGAAATTTCAGATTGAGATTAGGTTCTTTACGGATTCCGTGCAGGTGAACGGCAACCTCTCCGTTATCGGCAGTTTGTAATGATAATCTTACATCCATCCTGCTTACAGCAGTTCCCAGATTAATCGTAATCGGAACCAGATTATTGGTTTTAAATCCCCTCAGTAAAGGATCTAAGGCATTCATCTTTTCCAGTTTTTCCTGATTGAGCCCGAATTTCTCCATCGTTTTCCAGTCGATCTGTTCCGGTTGAAAACGGTATTCCTGATTGTCTTTGTTGGTTTGTTCCATTGTATTGCTGTTTTTTATATTGTTGTTATTTTTTGTTGAAACGATATACTCTTTTAGTTTCTCCAATTCTGCAGGTGATGCCTGATCGATGTACTGCTAGAGATCTTTTGCCGTGTTGACAGCATCATATTCGGACACTTTAAAAAATTGAAATGAGAAGGATTTTTTAGCTGCCTGTAGAAATTGGAAAAGAAATTGGAGAAAACATCTCCATGTTTATCAACACGGATTAACTGTTCATTATCTTTTTTTTCTTCAGGAGGTAACTTATGCAGATTCCCGTCTTTATCCACTCCTTTAACCATTTCGACAGTATTGGTATTGACGTTAAGCACCAATAAAGTATCAGATACGGGTTTAAGATGGCTGACTTCCTGAGGTTTGATATCTTCTTCCATTACATTTATTTATAGAAGTGAAGATAAAAGCTAGATTGAAAGATGGTTAAAGGTCGGCAGTCAACATATCTGTTTGGAAGTTAATGGCGTTGAACTTAACATCATTCATTTGCGCAGACTTTCTCTGATCAGTTGATGAACATCAGAAAGTTTGTAGTACAATTTTCCACTGATTGTATAGTAAGGGAGTTTTTTATCAGTACGGTAACGCTGTAATGACCGTGAACTTATTTTTAAGAGTTGCAGTACATCCTGATTATCAAGCAGTACCTCTCCGTCAATCTCAATGTATTTCGCTTGGTTAGATATGATTTGCTCTTTAAGAATGTCGAATCTTTCTAAGATTCTCTCCATCCACGCAATAAATTCTGTTCTTTCGATATTCATAACAATCAATTTTAATTGAATGATCAGATAATCTTTGAATTGATAAGCTGATCATTTTTGTTTTTGTAAAATTGACTAACATGAATCACATAAAATCACTACCTTTTCGTAGTACCGAAAAGATTTTTTTATTATTTCAGCGATATTTAATATTGATTAATGCAAATATTTTATAATTTTATATGGTAATTATTACGATAATTACCATATAAAACTAAATAACTATCACCATGAAAAAAACTCTCACAGCACTATTATTGTGCTTGCTGTTCGGCAATGCCATTAAAGCTCAGGATCTACTTTCCGATAAAGCTTTTGACAAACTTGTTATTCAAGACATCACCTACTCTATCTTTGGAGAAAGTACCCCTGTTGCAGGAATTAAAGTTGACATTTCGAAACCCGAAGCTAGTTTTTCGGGCATTATACCTTTAAACAAGGATAAGTCATTATTATTAGGTTTGGATTTTAAAGGGGGGATAACAGATAAAAGCTTTAGTTTGCTTAATGGTTATAATACATTTAACACTGCATTTGAATTTAAACCTTCGCTGTACATCATTCCTGGTTGGAATTCTGCGAAATATCCTGGGGAAGAACCAGCTGATCTTGAAATGATGGTTGTTACAGCAAAACTTAGCAAAGACACTTTGGCAATGAGACGAAAAGCAGAAGATAATTTCAAAGTTTCCGAGCTGTTGTATAATTATCATTTTAAAAACATCTTAAGCAATACAAATTTTAATACTCAGATTTCTGACTTAACCGCAAACCAAAAAAAATTGCTTGTTGAAACAATAAAAAGTAAACTTGATATCGAACCAGATAAATTGAGTAATTTGAACGAAAGTATTGATACTCCAATAATCTTAAGTTTTGTACCAATTGCAACCAAGATCGTTGTAGAAGATGTACAAAAGGAAAAAAGGAAAAAGAAGGAAGAGAAAACGAATATAGAAAAGATTGAAACCTACAATGATAAAATATATTCTTTTTATAAAGTAAGTAAAAAGCAATATGATGATATTCAAACTGACATTGTCAATAAGGAAATTGAACTAGCAAGTACAGTGTGGACTAAAAAAAACCTTATGTGGTTTACCATAAGCCCGTTCGCAAGAACAGAAAAAGTTAATATGTTTCATACACAAAAAGATGGTGTCGATTCCCTTTATTTTAAAAAAGATCATCCTTTTTACTATGGACTAAATGGTTCTTTCAACTACTTAATGGTATATCCAAATAAAATTGCTCATTATTTTAAAGCAGGTATTAATCTTTCCCGCTCTAACAATATTGTAACGCTGAATTCTTTTACATACAATTCCACAACTCCGTTTTTTAATACCGGAGCGACCGTTACAGAAAAGGTTAAAACAGGAGTTGCTTACAATGACAGTGAATTTAAAAATGAATTTATGGGTCAATTTGTAGGTGAATACTATCTTCTACCCCTAAAAAGCTTTATTCCGGGCTTCTACATTAACGCTAACCTAAACTATTCAAATCTATATAATCTTACAGATTATATTAATCGTGAAAATGACAAATTTTTGTTTGGTACAGAAGGAGGATTGGTTTTTAATATCAATGACAAAGCTAAGGAGCAAAGCATCTTATCCATCTGTATGTATACAAGATTTGAAGATCTAACTGATTCTAAACGTACTTCTGTTAAAACAAATATTTTGGAATCTAAAAGCGATTATCTTGAGAGAAATCTAAGTTTTGGTATCAAAATAGGAATTCCTATTAGTCTTCCGAAAAGAAATACAATGCAATAGTCTGTCAAATAGTGAATAATGAACATTACATAAACTTAGTTGGAAAATCTAAAATTTTAATAAAATTAAAAAAGTTGGAGGAGAATTTTAGATACCTTTTGATCTGTTTGATGCGATCTGTAGTATAGATGATGAATATTGTAACTGGGAATATTCTGAACCATTCAGAAAACTGAAAGAATATTAGCTTATGAATTATACTACAATAAAAAAACTATTTCGTAAATCAGGACCAGCCAATATCAAGGGATTAAATTCAATGGTGAAATTGGAAAAAAGATTTCGAACGATTTTGACACACTCGGGGTACAGATTTAATTTTCAATCAGAATAATTTAAATGCGGACTTAGTCCTGCATAAAGATCATATTGATAGAGAGTTAAGAAAATCAAAAATTAATTATTGAAATTAAAACTAATAATGATACTGACGAAAAAATAGCGAAAGATATTATCAAATTAAATTACGCAATTGAACATTTGAATTTCCAATTTGGGGCATTAATTTCAGTCAAAACAAATTTCCAAACTGTTGTACAAAAACTTAAAAGAATATTTATAGCAAACAGAATTTCCAAGGATTAGATTCCAAATTTTAATTTCATTTATATCATCTACTGTAAAAATAAAAATTTCATAATGATGAAAAGGATTTTATTAAGAAATTATGTAAATATGCATTGAAAGATAGTGATTTAAATGATGCTCAAAAAGAAGTAAAAGCAGAGCTGTACTATAACGATAATTTTAGTATTCTTTAATCTCAAAAAACGATGAAATTCTAACTAATTAAAACTATTTAAACAAAATTTTCACATTAAAAACAGAATTATAATGAGTACTAACAACGTTTCAATCGGAAAAACTACTGATTCTTTCGAAAATCTTCAAATCTTAAGTCAAAAAGAAGCTGAAAAAATTGCCAAAACACTTGAGATTAAAGAAGGAGAAAAACTCACTTTAGGATTTTGGACATCTGATTTTCCAGAATTAATTTGCGAAGCTGTATTTGGCAAAAATGAGGAAGGTAACATAGAATTCGAACTTGATTTTGAACAAACAACACTATAAGTAAAAACACCTTCTAATTCTATAGATAGATTTTTATTTTTAAATTAAAAAATCTCAAAAATGATGGAATTTTATACATATTCAGAAAATATTGAGCATCTACAAGCTTTTAACAATGTATATAAATTGAATATTTATTATAGACCACATACAAATAATAAAAATTCATTAAGAAAACCTGTAGCTGAAAGAATTTGCAGATTCTGTGGTAAAAATTCAAGTGAAACAAGTTTTAAAACTAAAACACATATTATTTCAGAATTATTTGGAAGAAATTTAGGTATATCCGACCATGAATGTGATACTTGTAACAATTTCTTCTCAACTTTCGAAAGTGATATGGCTAATTTTTTAGGTTTGAATAGAAGTATTAATGCTTTAGGATTTCAAACTCCACCAACTTTTTTATCTGGTGATGGTTCTATAAAAGCTAAGCGAAATAATTTTAAAGGTTTTGATGGTATTGAAATTAAAGCAATTAAAGATGGAGCAATTCAAAAAAAGGAGAAAGGGAATATTGAATTTTTAGTAACTAACAATCCGTATTTGCCAATTAATATTTTCAAATGTTTGTTAAAAATTGCATTAACTGTTATTCCAGATGAAGAAGTTCCAAAGTACGATCATTGTATTAAATTTATAATGCATAATGAGGATGCCTCTAATTTTTCACACCATGCTAAGCAGATTCATGTGGGATTGTTAGGTTTTCATGTTTCAGTACCAAGTGTTTTTATTTTTAAAAAAAGAGATTTGGAAAGTAAATTGCCTACTCATTGGATTAAATTGTACTATCAAAATTCTTATATTCAGTATTATTTACCTTACTATAAAGATGATAAAATATTATTACCAGGAGAAGAAATGTCCTCACCCCTTTGTCCCCCACTTATTCGAGCTGCAGAACAGCCAATAGGTACAGCAAAAAGATTGCAAAACGTGGATTTATCATCATATGAGAAAACTTATGGAGAGCTTAAAAAACTTAACTTAACATTTGATCCAGATTTATTAAAAGATGCAGATAATTCCGATGGTTTTAATTTTGATGAAATAGAGAGCGTATTTATAACAAAAGATTCTGGATTATTAGATGGCTTAGAAAATAAGTGAAAATAATCTCAAAAAACGATACTAAATATTAATGCTAAAATCAACATCGAAATAATTTTTAGTAAATGATAGAAATCAATACAGAGGAATTACAAAATAAATACTGGACAACTTTTTGGTCAGAAAATATTGATGATTTAATTGAAATGTCAAAAAAAATTGGTGACATTATTCCATCAAGAAAAAACTCTACGGCATTATATGATAGTTTAACTGTAAAAACTAAGGAAGAAACTAATCAAAAATCTCTATCAGCTAAATATGGTGAAAAAGATTTTCCTTACCATACAGATGGAGCGTATTTCCATACACCACCAAAATTTGTAATATTAAGAAGTCCTAAATCTATTGAAAATTGCCCTACAAAGTTATGTATACCACATTTTTCAGAAATTGAAATTAAAAAAATGATGAAAGATGTACTATTGGTTAACGGAGGTCGGGGACGATTTTACTCAACATTAATTGAAAAGATAAATAAAGATTTTAGGATTAGATTTGATGTAGATTGTATGCGACCAGCCTTGCCTGAATTTGATACATCTATAAAATTAATGAATACATTAATTAAAGAAGCTGTTAAAGAAGAAATAAACTGGGAAGAAAACCAGTGTGTAATTTTTAACAATTGGAAGTTAGTTCATTCAAGAGCTAATGCTACAAATAAATTTGATAGAGTCTTAGAAAGAATTTGGATAAAATAAAATATTATGGATTGGACACATGACTTATTATGGAATAAATCAAAAATAAATGCTTTTACAGCGCATAATCAAGACAAAACAACATATCTGTTTCCTCTTTGGTGCTCAATTGCATTAGAAACACTTTCTAGATCAACTTTAGCATATGTTCATCCTGCTTTATTAGCAGATCCGACAAAAGGAAGTAATATACTTTACGTTTTTGGCTACTATAATGAGAAAGAACCAGCTAAATCCGTTCCAATGAAAACAGTTTTTGAAAGATTAACAAAAATTATAGAGTCTTTCACAAATAAGGAATATGAGATATGTATGAATTTTATGGAGAGAAGAAACCGAGAATTGCATTCTGGTGGATCAGCATTTGAGGATTTCCCTACGAAAATTTGGTTAGCTGATTTTTACAAAATATGTAATATGCTTATTACTTTCCAAGAAAAGGAAATGAATGATTGGATTTCTGATGAGGACACTATGATAGCATTGGAAATGATAAAGAACGATCATAATAAAATTAAAGTTTTAGTAAAAAAACTTATCAAAGATCATAAGGATAATTTCTACAGAAAACCAAAGTATGTACAAAAAGAATTAAGAGAATCTGCTGATAAATCAAGAATATTTGGCATCTATCCTACAAAAGTTTATTCATCGCATATAAATTGCCCTGCTTGTAAATCAAAAGCTATAATTAGTGGGCAAATTGCAAAAACAAATGAGCCTACATTAGACGGTGAAGAAATAATAAGACAGGTTTCAATATTACCAACGGAATTCGTATGTAAGGCCTGTGAACTAAAGCTTTCTGGATATGATTATTTGCAATCTGCGGAATTAGGAGGTTACATTATTCAAGAAGAAAGATTTGACGCCATGGAATATTATGACTTTGATCCTGCTGATTATTTTGAACCTGATTATGGCAATGATTAATTATAAACTTGCACAACTTTAAGAAATCTCAAAAAACGATCAAATAGATTTACAAAGGTTATAAACACAATTTACGCAATATCTAATTTGAAACTTGGTCGCAATTATAAAAGACACGAAATGAAACAAATAAAAATTTCTAATTTACTGATAATATTGTCAATACTAGTTCAGTCTTGTAACGAACAAGAAAAAAAAGTTGATTCATTTAAAACAGATAATGATTACACTTTATTGACTTATGGACTACCAAATATGGAAAGACAAAATTCAAGAAATGTTATTGCAGAAAAGTGGGAAATAAAATTTAAATCGGTTGCAGGATGTATGGTTTCCGAAGAATTAGTAGATAGTGTAAAGACGATAAATGATAGAGTAGATAAAAACCTCGAAAAGAAATACGGCAAATATTGGAATGAAAAATTTGAAAAAGAAATAGACGAAGAGTATGAAAGGGAAAAGCAAATTACTGCAATTTTAGACAAAGTTGACTTTATAAGGAAGAGAGATGAGCAAATGGGTAAAGAAGGTAATGGACTTGATTATTATATGACACCAATTAAAAATTCACCAACAGACTATGATGTATCTGTAGAAGGCTGGAGTACTATTAAAAATAAAGACATGTGGGTTTCTTATTATAGAATGAGGGTTAATTGCAAAACTAAAAAGTACAAACTGTTAGAAGATAAAATAAAAACAATAGAATAACTACCACCAATGACAGTTTTGCAAAAGTGAGCGAAAATAAAAAGTACAACGGAAGTTTTTCGATTAACTTTTCCGCAAAATTGAAAATATGTGCATCGATTGGGCTATCATCACAAGGCAACAAAACATTAGATTTAAATAAAACTTATTCTCAAAAAACTATTCATTTTTGTGTCGCTATTTCAGGACTAAAAAAATCAAAAGAGAAGAGATTCAGGCTAAAAAAATCTTTGTATCAGTATTTAGAATTATCCAAATCAAACTTACACAAGCTCAAACTATAATTGAAATTGATCAGGTGTTGGAAGAACGCATAAAAGTTTACTCAAAAAAATTAATCTAAATGCTCAACTCCCCAGCTATAAATGTCATTTATGATTGGTTCAAGCTTTTCGCCTTTGCTTGTCAGAGTATATTCAACCGTTGGTGGGACAGTGGCAAAAACTTCCCTTGTGATAATTCCATTTTCAGCTAAACTTTTTAATTCTTTTACAAGCATTCTAACATTAATATGAGGAATTGTTCTCTCTAATTCGCTGAAACGTTTCTTCCCGGAAAATAAAATATAAATGATAGACATTGACCATTTTCCTCCAATTACTTTTAAAATTTCCTGAAGTACACACTGGTCTTCAAAATTTTTGATTTTTTTTTCTTTCATAAACTATTATTTTTCAGCATAGCTGTACTTTCTGTCATTACTTACCAAATTTGTAACTACTTGCAAAAGTATAGTAAAATATTTAATATTGTTAAAAATTAATACATATTTAAAGATGAGTAATACATTAAAAGATAAAATTGCATTGATTACGGGTGGAACTAAAGGAATCGGAAAAGCCATTGCAGACAAGTTGAGCAGTGAAGGTGCTATCGTAATTATTACAGCAAGAACACAACCCCTAGAAAATCCTTCAGGACATCACTTTATCACAGCAGATCATGCAAAGCCAGAAACTGCAGAATTTATTGCAAATGAGATCAGGAATATCTACGGGCAAATTGATATCATAGTTAACAACGCTGGAGCAAACTTAACACCTTCCGGAGGACATTCGGCATTGTCAGATGAAGATTGGGATAATGAGATACAACTGAATCTTATGGCGGCAGTCCGTATGAATAAAGCCTTAATACCATTAATGTTGCAGAGAAATCAAGGTAGCATTGTAAATATTTCTATGAATCCTGCGATTCAGCCAATGTGGGAGATCACCATGGCATATTCAGCAGCAAAAGCAGCGCTCAATGCCTACAGTAAAGCATTGGCGTCTGAATTAGGAAGCAAGGGTATTCGTGTTAATACAGTTTCACCCGGGCTTGTCAGTACGCCGCAAATGAAACAATATGTTGCTAACCTTTCTGAATCATCCAATATTACTACTGAAGAAGCTACAAAATCTCTTATGAGTATGATGGGTAATGTACCGCTAGGTCGACCGGCGGAGCCTGAGGAAATCGCTGATTTGGTTAGATTTCTGGTATCATCAGAAGCAAGCTATATTTCCGGTGCGATATATCAAATTGATGGAGGATCTTTGGCGGTAGTGTAAATCATATCCTAACAATAAATAATATAACTTCCAATCGATAGATGAAGGGCATCTCAAAAAACGATCATTAAGCAATCTCATTCACCAAACGGAAAGTCAAATTAATGCGTTCTTTCATATGCAATGCAGACTTCGCGATTCGATGCTCCCAATTCTCTTGCAAATCTCCCTTCATCATCAGCAAAGATCCATGAGGAAGTGGAATACTGTGTCTGCTCTGGTGATGATTCAGCTTTCTGAAGTCAAATTTCCGGGTCTGTCCAAGACTTAAGGATGCAATGACCGGTCTGTCGCCATACCTGATTTCCTTGTCTCTGTGCCATGCTACAGAATCATTATTGTCACGATATAAATTCAGCAATACTGAATTAAATTCGTGACCAAACACTTCTTCAATTTTGTTCTTTAAAGAAAGCAATTCAGGCGTCCAGGCATTCACTTCAAATTCACTTCCTCCTAATTTGTAAGATTTCTCACCATCCCCATACCATGCGGTAAGACGTGGAGTCAAAACTTTTTTGTCATAGATGGTTTGAGTCCTTTGTTTCCATGGAGTATTTTCAAGAAGTTGAGAAAAAAGCTGATCCGACTCTTCTAAGGTCAAAAAATGCTCTCTGAACTCCAACAGATCTTTCGGAAAATCATAAAATTCTTCTGCGCTAAATAAACTGAGTTGACCCATTGTTTTATTAACTTTTTTTATTATTTTTGACTATCCCACAATGGGAATTTTTCATCATTTGTGTTTTTAAGCTTTCCTAACAGGAAAGCTTTTTTCATTTTGACCTAAAATAAATATTTATTGAACATTCTTATGAGAACTTCTGATCTCTGATCGAAGCTCCTCAAACATACTTCTGACCTCCTGATATTCTAGGTTTTCAATTTTTAATTCCTTTGTATTAATACTGCAGGCAAATTCCCATATTTCATAAACTTCTGACCATTTGATTTCATAAGGCTCATAGAAAGAATTATCAGAGCTGACAAAACTGCCGGAATCATTTTGTTTGGAATATCTCTTATAAACAATACCGTCTTTTGTAATGAAAATGTACGTTTTGCCTTTTTTCAAATCCTTTTTATCTTCAACATATTTTCCCACAATATAAGTTCCATCATTATAAGGCGGCATCGAATCACCGTTTGCAGGAAAAGCCCTGAACTTTCCGTTTCGGAGGAAAGGAAGCGACAGATGCTGAAGCCCCTCTACAAATTCAGGATCATTATATCCGCTGAGATATCCCATGCTAGCTTTTTGAGGAACGATTTCAATACGGTTTTCTCCGGTATGATCTACCTTAATCGGCAACAACATTCTGTTGTTTGGAAGATTGACAATATCATCCAAGGGATACTTCCGAAGGTCGACCGTCAGCAACAAATCAATACTCACTTTATAGTATTTGGAAAGTTTGACCAGCAGTTCAATGGGTGGTTCTGACCTTCCATCCTCATAGGTTGCATACCTTCCGCGGGTAATTGAAATTTCATCACCGACCTTCTGTTGGGATGCTTTCATTTTATCTCTTAAAAACCTGATGTTTTCTGAAAAAATTGACATTGCTATAAATTATAGCAACAAATATACGATATTTTGTAATAAAACGTAATAATTTTACACCATGGAAAGAGCGATAGTGCATATGGATCTGGATGCGTTTTTTGTCTCCTGTGAACGGCTAAAAAACTCCGAACTGGAGAAAAAGCCCGTAATCATAGCAGGTGGAGACCGTGGTGTGGTCGCATCCTGCTCTTACGAAACACGGTTTTTTGGGGTACGAAGTGCGATGCCGATCAAGATGGCATTAAGATTATGTCCAGAAGCAAAAGTCATCAAAGGAGATATGGATCTATACTCCAAAATGTCGCATTTGGTAACGGATGTGATTCAGGAAAAAGCTCCTGTTCTGGAAAAAGCGAGCATCGATGAATTTTATCTCGATTTGTCAGGAATGGACAAGTTTTTTGGATGCTACCAATGGACGAATGAAATTGTAGATGCGGTCACCAAGAATACTGGTCTACCTATAAGTTTTGCGTTATCCACCAATAAGACCGTGGCAAAGATTGGCACCGGAGAATCCAAGCCGACAGGGAGATTTGAAATTCAGGAACAGAATATCAAACCTTTTTTAAATCCCCTTTCCGTTAAAAAAATTCCGATGGTTGGAAACGTAACCTTTCAGCTTTTGTCAAGACTCGGAGTGAGAACGATCCAAACTCTGTCTGAAACACCTATTGAAGTTTTACATCAACTCATCGGTAAGAACGGAAGCGAACTTTGGAAAAAAGCCAATGGAATTGATGACACTCCGATTGTTCCGTATTCCGAACGAAAATCAATCTCTACAGAAAACACCTTTTCTCAGGACACGATTGATGTTCAGAACCTGAAAAGCATTTTATCAGGAATGGTTGAACAATTAGCTTTCCAATTACGTCAGGAAAAATGGCTGACTTCAACGATCTCTGTCAAAATCAGGTATTCCAATTTCGATACAGAGACCAAACAGTGCAGAATTCCTTATACATCAGCAGACCATACCTTGCTTAAATATGTATTGGAACTCTTCAAAAAAGTCTACACCCGAAGAATGCGAATACGACTGATCGGTGTCAAGTTTACGGGTCTCGTTCACGGTTGCCATCAGATGGATCTTTTCGAAGATACAGAAGAACTGATTTCATTGTATCAGACCATGGATAAAATCAAAAACAGGTTTGGAACCGCAAGTGTGGGCAGAGCGTCCGGACTGCTCAGATAAAAAATAAATGATATGTTTCTCAATTGCCATTCCTATCACAGCCTCAGATACGGAACCATTTCTATTCAGCATCTGGTGCAGCAGGCTGTGGATCACCAGGTAAAAACTTTAACTCTAACGGATATCAATACCATTACTGGAATCTACGATTTTTTTAAACTCTGCAATGATCATGACATAAAACCTATTGTTGGAGTGGAGATCAGAGTCGAAAGTGAACTCTATTATATCTGTCTGGCTAAAAATCAGAAAAGCGTCGGAGAAATTAACCGGCTTTTGACCAAATATAATTGTGACGGAATCGAAATTCCAAAACATAATCCAATCTTTGAAAGTACCATTGTTATTTATCCTTTGCATAGCGTTCCTGAAATTTTGCAGGAACACGAGTATATCGGAATCAGACCTGAAGAATTGAACCATTTGGTCAAGCCTGATTTCAAAAAGCTGATGGATAAAATGGTGATCTTACAGCCTGTTACCTTCACAACCAAATTGGATTATAATCTCCACAAAATCTTGCGAGCGATTGATAACAATACATTGATCAGTAAATTAAGTGATCGCGATTATTGCAGAGACACCGAAACATTTGTCAGTAAAAAAGAACTGCTGGATCAATACCGTCACTATCCCCAGATCATACAAAACACAGCGGATATTATTGAACAATGCAGTTTCGAATATGATTTTTCAACTCCTAAGAATAAACAACATTTCACAGACAGCCGGGAGAATGATTTTAAACTGTTGACCCAACTCGCTTATGAAGGCCTGGAAACGAGATATGGAAAGGATCATCCCGAAGCTAAGGCCAGAGTTGAAAAAGAACTGGGAGTCATCGACCAGTTAAAATTCAGCGGTTACTTTCTGATCACCTGGGATGTTATTCAATACAGTAACCGCATGGGTTTTATGCATGTGGGGAGAGGTAGCGGTGCTAATTCCATTGTCAGTTACTGTTTGGGGATTACCGATATCTGTCCTTTGGAACTGGATCTGTATTTTGAGAGATTCCTGAACCTCAATAGAAAAACCCCGCCAGACTTTGATATCGACTGGAGCTGGCAGACCAGAGATACCATCCTTGACTATATTTTTACCAAATACGGTAAAGAACATGTCGCATTTTGCGGAACCAATGTAGAATTTAAGTATCGATCCATTTTCAGAGAAGTGGGAAAAGCTTTCGGTTTACCGAAGGAAGAGTTGGATACTTTAGCGACCAAACCAATGAATGAGCATGATAACAATTCCGTTTTTAAATTGGTGCACAAATACGGGAAGCTCTTGGAAAAGTTTCCGAATCAGAGAAGTATGCATTCGTGCGGAATTTTAATCTCGGAAGAACCTATTACCAATTTCACAGCGTTGGAAATGCCTCCCAAAGGTTTTCCTATTGTTCAGTTCGATATGCATACGGCAGAAGAAATAGGCTTTGAAAAATTTGACATTCTTTCTCAACGAGGACTCGGAACCATCAAGGATACCGTAGAACTCATCAAAGAAAAACGAGGAATTACAGTGGACATTAAAGACACTACCCTATCAAAAAATGAAGAGCAATGCAATCAATATCTAAGTATTGGAAAAACCATCGGCTGTTTTTATATTGAGAGTCCTGCGATGCGGGGATTGCTGAGACGTTTAAAATGTGAAGACTATAAAACACTGATCGCTGCTTCATCCATTATCCGTCCCGGAGTTGCGCAAAGCGGAATGATGAAGGAGTATATTTTCCGACATAATAATCCTACAAAGTTCGAATATTTTCACGATGTTTTTAAAGAAGAGCTGGGTGAAACCTATGGAATTATGGTGTACCAGGAAGACGTTATCAAAATTGCCCTGCACTTCGGAGGGTTGTCAGCAGCGGACGGTGATGTTTTAAGAAGAGCGATGAGCGGTAAAGGAAGATCACTATCCGCATTGCAGAAAGTCAAAGATCATTTTTTCGAGTCCTGTAAAGAACTGGGACATCCTGAACAACTATCAAAAGAAGTCTATCGGCAGATCGAATCTTTTGCAGGATACTCTTTCTGTAAGGCGCACTCGGCTTCTTACGCTGTAGAAAGTTACCAGAGTTTGTATTTGAAAGTGTACTACCCTATTGAGTTTATGGTCTGTGCCATCAACAATGGCGGTGGATTTTACAGGACTGAGGTCTATGTTCATGAAGCGAAAATGTCGGGAGCGACCATCAAGAATCCCTGCGTCAATCTCAGCGAATACCAAACCACCGTCTATGGAACAGATGTCTATTTAGGTATAATGCATATTGAGAAAGTAGAAGGAAAAATTGCACTGATGATTCCCGAAGAAAGAAGGAATAACGGTGAGTATACATCGCTGAAGAACTTTGTCAAAAGAATACCTATTGGAATTGAAACCCTGCAGATCCTTATATTTATCGGGGCGTTCAGGTTTACCGGAAAACAGAAACACGAGCTTCTGATTCAGGCAAGATTTCTGTTTGGGAATGATCAGTCAGCATTCAGACATCCTACTCTACTTGATGAACCACAAAAAGAATATCAACTTCCGACCATTATCAGAAATCCTTTTGAAGATGCTTTTGATGAAATCGAGATCTTAGGATTTTCTGTATCATACAGTCCTTTTGATCTGCTGCAGACCAAATACCGCGGCAGTGTAATGGCGAAAGATCTCGTTAAACATCACAAAAAACAGATTAAAATGCTCGCCTACCTGATTTCCAGGAAACATGTCCCAACGAAAAGAGGTGCCATGTTTTTTGGAACCTGGATCGACGCCGAGGGAGAATATTTTGATACTGCTCATTTCCCGAACTGCCTTGAAGAATATCCGTTTCAGGGTGGTGGCTGCTATTTATTGTTAGGAACGGTTGAAGTAGATTTTCATTTTCCAACCATCACTATTCATAAAATGGCCAAGATGCCCTTCATTCCCGATCCCAGATATTCTATGGATAAAGAAAAATCTCTGGAAGCAGCAAGAACACTTCACGAAGATGTCAGCATGACACAGAGAAAACCTTATCCACAGGAACATGAGATCGGACTGCCAAGACAGAAAATGATTTAGAATAGAAAAAAACTTACACCAAAAAATAACAATCTCTTACATGAAACTCAAAGCGACCATCGTTGAAGAAACAAGTCCTGATCATTATTCTGTCATCGTCAGTTTCGAGGGTGACAAAGACAAAAAGCATTTTGAGATCAAATGTTCATTTAATCCCTATGTCCATAAAATGAGGAAGTGGGACAGCTGGCAACTGACGATTACATGGGACAGTGAAATTTATAAAGATGAGAAGACTGGCGAAAAGTCGTACTTTACCTATCTTTTGTGTGATAACGCAATAGAGATTAATTCTCCGTATGGAAAGAAGGATTGAAGAATACATCTCTGTTCTAAAAAAATGAATTATTTAAAAAATTTTATTACATCAAAACCTTTGTAAATCATCAAAATTATCTCTTAAATAATATTTCGTATATTAGTAAGTACAATTTATTCAATAATGTCAGACAGAAGAAAACAGAGAACGAAACGAATATTGCAAAGTACTACCAGAAGTCTTTTACGATCTGTAAGAAGAGCTTCGGAAAATTCTCAGAGAATTTCAAGAGCTTTAGGTATTTCGTATGAGGTAATCAGAGATGGTAAAATCTACCGTATCGAAGGTGATAAAACCAAGGAGGTAGGGATAATTTCTAAAGTGGTTTCAGAAAAAACAGGTCTAAAGAAAGGAAGTAAAATACATTTATGACCAAAAGACTTCGCATATTCTGTGGTCCGAATGGCTCTGGAAAATCTACTTTATTTTCAGAATTCATTAAGAATAAATTCAATCCCGAGCCATTTGTTTGACAATTCTGACCAAATGAATATGATTGCTGAAATAGAAAATCAAATCATTACCTTACATGTTGATGAAGATCATATTCCAATTGGTTCTTAAAATATCTTATTAACAGAGAATAAAACTTATCCTCTAAATCTCCTGTTATTTTTCTTCCTTTTCCTTTTCATTCGATTCTCAAAATCCAATTCTTCATAGTCGTCACCCAGAGTTTCAGGTATGATACTACCAAATCCCTCTATTACAGAATTTGAATCTTGATGTAAAAAATTAAATAATTCGTGCGGTTTCTCTCGATTTAAAATTTCAGAATTACTGATCTTCTTGTATTCATTTTCATCTTTATTCTTGCCATCAACGCCCCTATTCCAATATTGATTAAAAGCATTGGCAGAAAACTCCTTCCCCAGCCTAGAACCATTCCAAACTGACTTAGACTGATGATCGATAAAAGTGATTCCATAGATTCTTCCAGAGGCACTACGTCGGACTACGGTACTAATTCCCATATCCTGCAGTTTACTTTTAAATTCAGATTCATTTGGTTGTGTATTCATTACCAATTTTAATGCGGCTTTTAAAGTCTCATGAACAGAGCTTAATTTAAGTTTGTTCTTCGAATTCAAAAAATGACTATCCAAAGCCCTTAATCCGGCATCCTTACCAAATACTGATGCTTTAAAAGGCTGGCTGACTTTCTCGCCTTTATCATTCAAAGCAAAATACAAAAGTCCATTCTTTACAATTCCATGCTCTATTTTATCCACTTTCTCGGAGCTCATGTTATACAATGAAAGTAAAGCATTATACTCTCCCATCGTCTGGAATTGATAATAATTCGAAATATTCGGAATTACAGAAGCCATTTGACTTTTAATATTTCCTTCCTGATAATCTACGGGACTGAATTTCTGTTCTTTTTGAGTAAGCTTTTCATCTGCAACGTTGGAAAGCTGATATTTTCTTTCAATTTCACGGCAAATTTTCATTGACTTTCTTTTTTCAAACTTGTCCGATATTTTTTTTCCCATTTCATCAACCCCAATACTTACAATGTGAATATGAGTACGGCTGATATCTGTATGCTTAAACACAACGAACGGCTGTTCACCGAAACCCATTGCGTTCATATATTCCTGAGCAATTTGCACAAAATCTTCATCTGAAACTTTGTCTTTAGGATCTGGGTTAAGAGAAATATGCAATGTCGTTTTCTCTGTATTCTTATTGGCAATTAAATAGGGTTCAAAGGATTTTACTAATTGGGCAACGGTATAATTTCCGTCTTTCGTTTCAATCATTTTGTTCATCAATAATACTTCCCCATTTTCGTTGTCAACTTTCAGCTGATTGTATGCTAAAGCTCCAAACAAATTACTTCCTCTTCCAATTTTTGCAATCATGCTTATTTATTTTTAAGATGATTTTGATTAAATTCTTCAGTTAAATCGATAATTTTCTTACAAAGATTAGCTACTTCAACAGTTTGTTTTTCTAACTTGTATAGAAATGCAGCAGCTTTTTTCTCGGTAAAACGGCTGTATAAAAGCTTAACTACCTGATTATAGTTTACACCAATAGCACGAAACTGACCAAAAAGAGAGGTCAATCTCATGTAAAAATCAGCTGTTCCTTTATCAATTTTAACAGCCTTAATTTCCTTATCAAACAGTACAGAGATAATAAATTTGGCTTTATTGCTCATTCCAGAAGCTTCAAAAAGACTTAATAATTGAGCATTTTCATCATCAGTCAAGCGAAAAACATGACGATGGATACTTGGATTTATTTTCAGATTTCGTCCACCCTTATTTTGTTTTACATTTTTTTTCTGTTCCATTTCATTTTAATTCTAATTCATAAAAAAACTGACTTCGGAAGTTTTTTCAAGCCCTCTGCAGGAGCAAGTTGTTTTGAGGCACAAAAAACAGTTATGAGGCACTCAAAACACAACTTGCTGTGTTCTTTCGAACACCAAATTTGTCATCAAGACAGACCATTATGAGCTTCTTAGAAAGCTTTATGCTTTTATCTCTTATCTCAAAAATTTCATTTGAAGGACTCATGTTATATTTTATAAGTTATTGTTTTACAAAGTAAAATACAGTTAACAGCAAACATACTATTGAAGGTCTGCCCAAATCCAACCTTTCGCAGTCAAAGACAACCACTTTAATAGAGGCGAAAGAAATTCATGAGTTCTTTGCTAAAGAATTCTGTACAGCAGTCTGGCAATCATGACCATTGAATAGAAAGAATTTCGGATTGCAAACATTCTGGCAATCAATAAGGCAGGGATCCTGAAATTATAGAAAGACAGCCAGAACTCAATCACGCCGTCCAGAATATCAGCAAACTAAGAAACCAGCAATCCTGCAATCAAGAAATATTGATTCTAAGAAAAACTGAAGCCTAGAAAGCATGATCGCTTTCATAACTGACTGACAGTTAAAGCGAGTATAAGACTGAATGCATGAAAGCTGGAAATCAAGCTTAAAAAATGAAATTAATAATTTTTAAATCTTAATTTTTAAAATATGGACACCAAAAAACAACCTTTATTTATTGCTTTTTCATCACAAAAAGGAGGTATAGGAAAAAGTACCTTTACGACTCTTTTAGCGAGCATCTTACATTATCGACTAGGTTATACTATTGCTGTATTCGATGCAGACTTTCCACAACACAGTTTAATGAAAATGAAAACCCGTGATCTCGCTATGGTTATGGAAAATCTGCACTTAAAAAAACTGGCTTACAAGCAATTTACAACCATCAACAAAAAAGCTTATCCCATTCTGCAATATAAGGCAGATCATATTTTAGAAGCTGCACACGAATTTTCAGAAACATCACCTATTCCTGTTGATATCATCTTTTTTGATCTTCCGGGAACCGTTAATACTCCGGGAATCCTAAAAGCTTTGGCAGGAATGCATCATATTTTTACACCCATCACAGCAGACCGGTTGGTTATGGAAAGCACACTAGTCTTTAGTCAACTTTTACAGGATGTTATTATGAAAAAAGGAGAAACATCCCTTAAAAGTATCCATTTATTCTGGAATCAGGTCGATGGCAGAGAGAGTACGCCTCTGTATAATATTTACAATGACTTGATACACCAACTGGGTTTAAATTTAATGGATAGTCAGATTAAAAATTCTACCCGTTTCAGGAAAGAAAGTGAAGAAAATTCGAAAACAGTGTTCCGTTCCACTTTGCTACCTGCAGATGAAAATTTACTGAAAGCCTGCAGGCTTGACCTTTTCCTCATTGAGTTTTTAAAAATCATTCAAATCTAGTTATGGAAAAAAACATCAAGAAAAACATTACTCCAGATATTAATGAAGAACTGATGATGAACATGATGGTCGATGGTGTCAAAAAAAAAGGTTTGGAGATTACTGAAACTGATACGTCAGGGATTCAAAACTCAGAAACTAATGAAAAGAATCTTCTTGAAAAAAAAGCTGTACAAAGTCAAAAAAAGACTTCAAAGCTGAAAAGTTTGGAGAGTTATGGCAAACAATTTCTTGTGAGCCATTCAATGAAAAAACGAGGAGACAAAACCATCTATATCCGCAAAGAATATCATGAAAGATTATCCCGAATTATTCAGGTTATAGGAAAGGATGAAATTCCTCTTTATGCTTACCTGGATAATATTCTTGAACATCATTTTGAACTTTTTGAGGAAGCTATTACTTCGGACTTCAATGAACATTTTAAACCCCTTTTTTAATTATGGAAATTTTAATATTAGTCTGTCTTTTGATTATCATTGTATTGATGATGAAAGAAAAAATGGTCTTTCAAAAAAGATCAGAAAAAGAAATTACATTTGAAAATACCAAACCATCTTCAAGTATTATGGGACTGTCTCAATCCGTAAAAAGCCAGACATTGCCAAACAACGACGGAGAGTCTCATATTGAAAAACAAACGCATAGAACTTCTAATTTTGAAGAAGAAATCAACGATAAAACACTTGATATTCAAATTCCGCAGGAAGAATTAGATGACGTTTTCAGAAGTACTCCAGATTTTGAGGCAGAGGAAGAAGAATGGAGTCAATATCAAATTTTCGATAATGATAACGGTTTAGCCACAGGGGTAACCTTTGAAGAATTAAATACAGTGGAGACATTTCTGAAAGATCAAAAATCAGAATTATCTCAAAAGGAAACAGCGGCAGATATTATTCAAAAAATACAGGGAACCGAATTATTCAATTTATTAGAAAATTCTATTGTAGGGGCATCAATCAAAATAGCAGAATTATTAGACAGGAAACTTTCTTCAGAAAACAATTCTAATTCTTCGTTTTTGCAGGATGACGATTTTGAAATATTTGATATTGGAAAATTTATATAGATTTTCCAATATCAAATATTTACTCTTTAAAGAATGAATTTTACACTAAAACATTTTCATCATTAAAATGAAGAATATCATTAATACTTAACCTATCCTGCAACAGGGGTAGGTATATAAAAAAGCTGAGAAAAGTTCTCTTCGTAGTTTCTTCGTTACATACGATGAATTATAACCCTTTAAATCTGTTATTTCAAATTCTGGGGCATTGTTTTCAATTCTAATTTTTGCAATGAATTTTTTGTCTTTAAACTAATAAAAGAAATCTTTTTGCTTGATAGAATTTTTATCATCTCTTAGTATGGAGATAACATCTTTTAATTCTTTGTTCATGATGGTTAGTTTTTTGTGTTAAATCTTTATTGATTTCGTAAAATCTAATATTCTTACCAAAAACTTGTGAGCTGGTGAACTGCTTTGCGTTTTTTTTAAAGGATTGACCACTTTGAGGGCAGCCTTTCCACATATATCATTAAGTTTCCCTTTTTTAGAACTCAAAATGAATTAAAACCAAGCGAATTTTTATAATCCGCTCAGCTAACTTTTCTCTTAAAGAGGTAATAATTTTGTAGAAACAAATATAAAAACACCATTATAATTACAATATTAGTTAGAGCATGGTGTTAATTGTTGTTTCATTTGAGAGAGCTCTTCGATAAGAGATATTTCAGAAACTTCGTAATTATATGTTTCTTTAAGCAATTTTATTGCTAACTTTTTATCTTGCTTCAAGTAAATTCCATGGTAGTAATATCCTGCTATAATACTTTTGTCTATTTGTGCTTTTAGCAGTGATTTTACGGCTAAGTTTCTTGAATCAATATCTAAGTATTCCAATAGTAAAGAATCTCTATTACATGTACTTTTTTTTGAAAGTTCAAAATTTAGTTGCCTATAATAAATAAACAGATCGTGATAAGCTTGTATACAATTAGATTTTTGGATAGCTGTATAGATAATAGAAAATTCCTGTACAGTATTACGCTTACAAATAGCTAATTTTTTTAAGTCTCTATAATTATTACAATTAGGATTTTTTAAAAAAATTTCTTTCACATTATTATAGCTGTCAAAATGGCAATCAGCAGAGTCAATCCTTTTTTGAGCCAAAATTAACTGTGTAATAAATAAAAGTGTTATTATAATTATTTTATTCATTTTTTCTCTATTTAGCTCGCCACTCTTTATTAACATCAGTATAATCGTCAGAAGGATCATCGTACTGCTTGCTTTTAGATTCAGCATTATTTTTTCTTTCTTCTGGTGTACTAGGTTTTAGCCCCACAGATGAATCCACATTTATTACTTTTCCATTCTTAATAGTAAGGAAGCTCCCTTTTTTTCCTTCTGCATCTGGCACGGCATATCTATCCCAAACACCTGTTAGCTCTGCAGAGTTCTCATCATAAGAAACTACTACTAATCCGGTTGATACTTCAGCTGTAATATTAGGATATAAACTTGTCATTTCAGTAATGGTTTTGATTAATCCTTCGTCTTTTTTATCTGTTCTTTCATTACATACAACAAACTTAATAGTTATCTCTTCACCACCTTTAAGTTTTTCTTTAAAGCTTTTACTTGCAGAACTTATTGCTTTAATCATTTGGCGAGCACTATAAATATCATTTTCATTACCATTATTATATAAAACCTGGAAACCACCACCTTTTATTCCATGAGCATATATATTCCAATGATTCTCACCTCTCCTTGTTGCATCGGATTTTGCTAATCTGTGAATTCCAAAGCTACCATTTTGATTTGGAACCCAATTTATTACCCAAGATGATTTACTCTGTTTTCCATTTGGATCGATATAAATAACTGGGTTCTGGTAAGTATATACATATGGATTTAGATTTCCTAAATAAAATACACCACCATTATGTTGTCCATCACCATAAAATTGAGTTTCCATTACAGGGTTGTAAATAGCGAGAGGATCAATACCATACCAAATACTTATTTTGGGATTATAATATCTTGCTCCATAATAGTAGAGACCTGTTTCGTCATCTAACTCTTTCGCATTAAACTTATGTGGATTTACATAAGCTGTTGGCTCCTGCTGTTCAATCATTGTCTCACCAAAAGGTAGATTTAAGAAAAACTGGGTAGGTTCAGCAATTTCGTTGGTAACATAAGTTGCAGTTCCTATATGGTCACCGTGGAGATAATAAACACCTCCTAATGGCGCAGGACCTTTTGAAAGCTCTTTTTCTACTTCACTTGTTTTATAACCAGCTTTAGACAAATAATTTTTAAAATCATTTTCTGCAACAGTTTGTGGATCGCTACTGTCTTTAGTTTTTGGAGTGTTGGAGCCCTGTCTGTTTGTAAATAGACCATTCGCATTACTTAATCTGCTTGCAATGCGCTGGTCTCCAGCAAAATAATGTTTTGTTAGCATACCATCTGAAGTGTAAGCTGCATAAGAATTAGGATAAACCTTGAAACTGTCAAACATTAAACCATTATCCACCATTTCTCCATTTTGATAAAGTTCAGAATCCCCTGTTAGATTTGCTTTAATAGTACGGTGTCCTTTATCGTCATATACATAATATTGGTAAGCACCCGGAGTTTCTCTGCGAACTGCTCTTAGGCGATCTTGCTCATCCCAGTAAAAAGAGTCTGCAAAACTTCCGTCAGTAGTTCCTGAATAAATAACATTTCCATTTCCATCGTATTCAAAATATTCTTCATTTCCAGTATTGGTATTTATAACCCTATCCACCATATGAGTTCCCTTAACGTACTTGTACCTATTATCATATGAATTGTTAGTATTTACTATGCCATCTTGCTCATGATTTTGTCTTTTAGTGTCTATACCACCACCTATGTTGTAAGATAAGCGTGTCTCGTAACTTGAGGTGATTGTTCCTACAATTGGTGTAGGAGGTAAGCCTTCTTTTCTGCCAGGTTCAGCATTACCTGAAGAATGCACAAGCCTATTAAGAGTATCGTACTGATAGCCAAGCGAGTAATTTCCACCAAAGCCGGTACTGGTTGTTTGACTTGTATTTTCGATGCCTATAATGTTACTTGCATAATCATAATTGTAGGTTCCATTCAATAGTGAATTGCTATTAGCATCGAGTAAAAGATGATTCTGTAATCTTCTCATTCCTGGTTCATAAGTAAACGTAGAAGAGGTGTCATTGCCAAAATCGATTTTTGTACGTTGCTCATAATGATCGTATTTGATAGATTTTACATATTCATAACCAGCCTCATTATATAATTTATCTAAGTTTCCACCCAAATCATATTCATAATGAACTACTTCATTATCAGGGTATACTATATCTCTAATTCTATTCCAATTATCATATACATATGATGTGTTGAAATGCAAAGTAGGCATATAAAAACCATAAATAAAACGGTTCTCATTGAGTACTTCACCCATTTTCCCATATTGGTAATAAGATAACCCTGTACCATCCTGTTTTTGAATGATTCTGCCGGCAGAGTTCCCGGAAGTACCGTAAGCATAGGTCACATTAGCAGGGTTTCCACCTGTTGGAATATCTGGTAATTTAATATCCATCAAACGATTATAATGATATATATAATGAATCGGAGTACCACCATTGTTATTAAGGTTGTTATTCAGCACATGAATAAGCTGCCCAGATTTACTATATTCATACGTTGTTTCGCCACGATCCGGATGTATTTGGCTCAATCTTCTCCCACCCATATCATAGGTTGAATTATTTTCCAGACCTTCAGGATCTATTGCACTAGTCATTTCTCCAATCTGATTATATAAGAACACTGTATTTAAAACCTCTCCTGGTAGATGATTTCTGGTCTCTATAGTTTTTCCTTCGGCATTGGAAAATACTTCTGTTTTGATTTGTTCAGATGAATTCTGCATCTGGGTAGTTTCCGTTTTAAATGAGCCATTTTCGATAAAAAATCTATTATCAACAGAATTGCTGGCTTCGTCAGTTGAAGAAATTACCCTGTCTTTATAGTCATACTCTGCCGTAGTATAATATTGAGCTAGGTTTAATGTAAGCTTATTATTGACAGTAGCATTTTTATTTTCAGAAACAGGGTGGAACTGTGTAACTGCTCTTCCCAGATTATCATTGATTACCCTTCCTGAAACAGACATTTTTTCTTCATCATCAATTTCTATATCTTTTTTTACCTGAATGACTTGCCCTGTTATATCAGCAAAAGAAATAGTTTCAATATTGTTATTTGTCTGATAAGGGTCGGCATGAATTGCTTTTGCGGTAAATAGATACAGCTTGTTGCCATTATTAAGTGTTACTGGCGTGCCTAAATATTGGTAAGTAATGGTATTTGTCTGCGATTGCCAGTCATTTGGACTTATTATACTAATTGGTCTTCCATATTGATCATATTGGTAACCCATTTTGTTACCTGTAACATCAGTAGCCTCCAAAACTGTATCCATCAAAGGATCGTAGGTAGCATAAGAAGACAAATTAAAAATAAGATCTTTTACTTGAATAACATACTTACCCATTTGATCATAAAAATATTCCAGTCGAGCTCTCTGATTAAATTCATTCGGTGGATATTGGATGGTTTTAATATTTCCAAAAGTGTCGTACGTTAGGTCTGTTTCAGCAGTTTCTCCTGCAGTCAACCATACTTTAAACTTAGAAACATCTCCCGTGTTGGAATTTAAAATTTCGGTAGCACGTTTACGCAGCGGATTCGCAGTACCAGTTCCCGGATAAACCGTGATCATGCTCGGAATATTCTGGATATTATTGTTAAGTCCTGTATGATAAGCGATCACACTGTTATAGCTCGAAGACGGGCTAGTGTACTGATACTTCGTGAGCTGTCCTTTGTTATTATAAAACAACTGACTTTCTGTGGTGATTGAATTACCGCTTTCATAACTTGTTTTTGTTGTTCCGGACATCAAAACCCTACCCATTTTTTTTCCTTCAGTTCCACCGACATCATAGGTTTCAAACTGTGAGGAAGGAAGTTCTGTTATTTCAGTAACAGCCTGATTAAATTGGTAAAGTTTATAAGTATTAACAGATGAAGAAAGTATATTGGACGTTCCTGACCCACCATATGTTTGCGTAGAATGCAGCGAACCACGAACAAAATAATTTTGATTGTAAAAATTCTGGATAGTAGTACGATAAACACTAGAAGTATTGGACATTTCAAAGGTTTTTACCGTTGCAAATCCATATTTCTCACGCTCTCTTCTGTCATATCTTGAATTTTCGTATTCAAAACGTGTAATTACATCTTTGTTATATGTACTTAATGTATAGGTATCTGTAAATGCATCAGGATTTGGCATCACTACTTCTGTCATTACCAATTTTGCATTCGGATCGTTATACGATGGTTTGGAAGTTCCGTAGTTGATCGTAAAGGCAGTCCCAATATTTACGGTATTAAAAGTGTCGTATGATTCGGCATAAGAAACTTTTTTAAGTTTATTGGTTTTAGCAAGTTGAGAATAGTGAATTTTTAATCCATTGCTGGTATTAACTACAAGGTCTGGGAAGCCATCTCCATTTACATCTCTTAAACCTTTATTGATCTCGGAAACTGATAATCCCACATTAGCTGTAAGATCTGCTCCAAATGGTTTCAGATATAAAAGAGTAATACCAAAAATAGTTATAGCAGGAATATTTATATAGAATCCTCCATTTAAGTTAGCATAGCCACTGTGTGTTTTTGTTTCTTCTGCAAGGCTGACACCTAAACCATCGGCGCTGGCAAAGCGGTTGCCTAGGTTATATTTTACATTGGTATTTCCGTTATTTTCATCTACCTGAACAATATCGACAAGACCATCACCATTAATATCTAAGAATGATCTTTTTGATGTAGCAGTAGAAGATCCACCCCCAACACCTCCGGAAACGGCAATTCCTAATTCAACACCCTGCACGGCATCAATCACCCCATTGATTCCGCCACCAATTCCGAAAGAGGAAGAGTGTACAGGTTTTGACACCTGCTGTTCGAACCCTGCAAAAGTGCCTGTCGATCCGGGAATACCTCCATTGACCAATCCTGTTCCGAAATTTAATTTATAAGATGTCCCGTCAATTTTATCAGCAAGACCATCACCATTGATATCCATCCAGTATTCAGTGGTCTTATTATATGAATTCGGATAGTTTGATGTTCCTGCGTTTAAAGAGAATGGCGGAGAGGTATCTCCGGTAGCATTAGAATCACTGTTTGTGGTCTGTCTACCTATTGGTTTGCTTCCTCCCGGAGAATTAAAGGCACGGGTTTTTGAGTTCATAAAATCATCCATTCGTGTGATAACTCTATCTGTACCTTCAATACCACTCTGTGCTCCTTTCAAGCCTCCTAAAATGCTTGTTTGCTGAGACTGTCCACGATACAGCATATCGGGATAATTATCTCCATTCACATCGAAAAAGTCCTGAGTCTGGATATTTCCGATATTTCTTAGTTCGGAAATAGAATTGGTAAAATTAAGTCCGAAACCAATTCCTGCGTTTTTAGTTTTTGATTTACTTTTCTGTTTTTTAGAAATCGCAAACATTTTCGTATTAGGATTGTTAGCCACTTCAATATCATCAGAATCCTGATCATCATCAATAAATGGAGAAGTAGGCGTCTCGTCATCTCTGAAACTTCCTCTCTTTGAATATTGCTCATGAAACATATTATTTACCCATTTGTGCTCACGAATGTCTCTAGTTTTAGACGGGTTCAGAGGTGTAAAAGGAGATGCCATCCCGAAAACCTGAGTATTTGCATAATTATTCTGAAAATCATTTGAAAGCTGATCTCCCATACATTCCCCATATTGTTGAGCATTTGTAATCCCTGCACAAGCAGGAAAGTCCATATTAAACTGGAAAGGATTTTCTAGCGTTTGATCATTTATTAATGCCCCATACATATCCTTTGGTGTATTAGGGTTAGTTGTATAGGCAGGAGTATTATTACCACTTGGTCCTGTCGGAATTACAATGCAGTCATTTTCCTTCCGAGGTTCACAGCCGGGAATCGTTGGAGGTTGCTGATTGGTACTTACCGGAACAATATCTTTGGCTTCATTGTACAAGAACTGTCCCCAGTTGTGGTAAATTGCACTTACTCCGTTATATTCTCCTGTGTTTACTGATGTTTCAACAGTGTGATTCAAAACAGAATTACCAGACTGATTGTAAATATTAAATATATTATTGTTCAACTGTAATTTGAGTGCTTCATAGGCAAGTCTGTCTTTGTTGGTATCACAAAAAATCAGAATATTCAATTTTTCCTGATCATCCATAATACTAGCTGTCGGATCACCATGATAAAAAGGAATCGGATCATTTCCACTGATTAAATTATGGTCTATGGTATATTCGTTTAATGTACCATTAGAAATTTCCACGATTCTTTTATCAAGAAATATTCCTTTTTTCTTGATAACGTACATAAATCTACCGGATACAGAAGGACTGAAACTGAAGTTTTTATTGATAGAAATAGAGTAATTATCACTACCTGACGGTATATTATTTAATGTAGAGAGATCGAATTTATTCTTCAGTTCTCTTACATGATATGATGGGTATTGAGCAACAGCATAATGTTGGTAAGATGCAGTGGGATGACCTTCTACTACAATATCTTTCCATTCGATTTCCTTATTGATATGGGAATCTGTTTCTACTAAAAATTTTAAATGCCATGATTCATCAGGATCATTAAGTGCGGGAACAGTGTAATTGATATTTACCGGAGAAACTACAGTAGGTTGTCCCGGAGCCGGACCAACGATTTCTTCATAAATAATATTTTGAACCGTTTGCTGGTTTTGAGCTACGCTGACATCTTCCTTGATAAGAACAATAGAATATTTTACCCTATCTGACAGAGTTGGAATGGTAAATTCAGGAATGGTAATATGAATATTTGCAGGTTCTGTGAATTTGAATGATTTTGTTAAATTATTTAAAAAGAACTTATCATCATAATTCGTTTGATTAGGCATATATCCATCCTGCTCCTCAATAAATTTATCAGGTAACGGATTTCCAACGTTATCAGTATAAGTAACTATCGGATTGGTATCCACTATATAATTGGTTCCATTTCTTTTATGTAACCTGAAATATACTTTCTCCCCTGATTTTACATAAATTCTGGTAGAATTGGATACTCCAAGTGGTGTTCCTGGGTAGCTGTTATACTGACGAATCAAAACACTTTGTAAGGCTGTACTGTTAAGTTCTCTCAAATATAAACGACAATTTTTTAATAAATCATTAGGATTTTTAATCTCTACAGAATAGACTGCTTGGGCATTATTGTCCTGACCTTGCTGAATGGCAATCTCATCAGAGATTTCTATAAATCCGTTTTTCGGAGCAATCCAGACTTTAACGACATCGTTTTTCGGTTTTACAGGATCTATATCATCCGGTTCCTCAGGTTCTGTATAAGGCTGTACAGCACTTCCAGTAATAATCATATTCTCTGTCAGGTCACTTGTGATAACCATCTCCTGCGAATTCCCGTTTTTTCGGTTAAACCATACCTTATCATCTTTTATGACGTCAGGTAAACCATCGGAATTGGCATCCATCATGTAAATGGAAGTATCATTTTCACTTTCGGAATTGACATATGAAAAATCAAATCCCATTTTAAACCAGTTGAACACGACACTTCCCCCCAAATTCCAAGTCGTGCCTTTAGAGTGTGAGAAATTACTGTTTAAGTTACCTACTGGCTGTTCTCCAGAGTTAAAAGTTAACTGTCCGTTGTTATCAATGCTTCCTGGAATTAACTTGATACCATTATCACCATTTCTTTTACGATACAGGATATCTGCAATTCCATCTCCATTAAAATCTACTAACTCCTGTCCTCTTTTTATGCGAGGATAAGAAGCACCACCAAACAGGGATAACATAAAGTTTTTTACACCTCCTGTCTGAGGTCTTAATAACGCAAAACCACCCCCAACTCTTGCAGACCAGCCCCATTCAAAATTATTGTCTGCACTGATTTTAGAAGGAGTTGTAATAGACTCTACCACATTAGAGAACGCATCAGTACCCGGAGTAACCATGTTGGTTGCAGGTCCAAAGACAGTTCCGTTATCATGGTATTCAAAATTATATTCAAAACCTGCATCACGAACTCTTACATTAGGTAATTTCAACTTCATCTTTCTTAAAAGACTTTTTTGAAATATACCTGTCATGTAAGTGAAATCATAGGATCTGATATTTTGCTGTTGATTCGATCCATTGATGTAATCAACATTTATTTTCGTCAATAAGTAAGGTTCGATTCTTTTGAGTACCCCTTTTGCATTGATCTGCTTGTCTGGTCGTGCAGTCTGATTGAAAAAGGTAATAACATACGGACCTTTCTGTCCGTTTCGCCCCGAATAGAAAATCTTATCAATATGAAATACCCATCCTGCATTTAAATTCTGATCATCTCCTGTAAAATTGTTGATTGACTGGTTTCTATATTCATAAATGATATTGTTTCCATGGACATCTTCAGTCTTCCAAATACCCCACTGGATAATATTACCGTCATAATTTTTTAGCACTGCATTGGATGTAAGTGTTGACTGATCACCACCATAATAAGTCTTTGTTCCGTTGGTGGAAGTAACAACCCATCTGTAGTCCGCCGGACTACTTCCATATCGTTCAATTTTAGTGAAGTCATGATTTCTTCGAAGATAGAAAGTCTTTTGTCCTGATACATTTCTTGTCTGTCTGGTCGTGTCAAATGTACCATCCTGATTGACCTTATTGTGTCTGTGCGGTAAATACCCATCAGGATATACCAGCATTTCTCCATCCATTGAATAGAGTTCTGTTTCCTGTCCTGATGTAAAAGCAGGGGTTCCCCATCTCATATCTACTGATATAGATGATAATCCTCCGATATTCCAACCTTCTCCCATCCAGCCATTTCCACTATCACTACTGTAATTGACTGATAATGATGGTTGCATCCCAGATACACCTGCAGGTAGGATCAAAGGATAATTAATATTAGCATCTCCTGATTGTGTTGCTGTTGGAACCTGTATTAAAGGTGCAGTTACAGGATTCGCTGCTTTCAGACCGCTTATAGTTGTTGGCGCAAAGGAATTCAATTGAGGAGATTCCGGTAGAGAAATAATGCCGTTAATATAATCTCCATTTCCGTCGCCTTCAAAGGTTACCGTTTTATTTTTTTCATCTATAATTGGTGATGCGACAACTTTCCATTGTTTTCTGTTATAATCAAATAAAAATACTTTGATATCTTTTATAGAAAAAAGACCTAGTTTTTTTTCGTCATAAGGAATCGTGATCTTTATTTTTTTATTCAGTTTCCCTGATTTAAGAGAAAGTCTATATGCTGAATTATTTAAAGTAATATTTCTAAGACCTCCCGATACAGCTGGAATATCTTTCTCTCTAAGTTTCAAGATTTCTACAGATGCAGACTCTGCTGCAGCATCTTTCTCGATCTGAAGATTTAGGTCTTCATAATTAATGTTAACTTCTTGATCTTTATCGATATTAACTTGTTTGTAGTTATATACATTATTATTAACTATTCTAAAAGATTTTTCGTCAACAGGTATTTTATAATATTCAGTAATACCATTCTGTGTTAGTGAATATTTCCCAGTTTCTTTTTCAGAAGCTGATAATTTAAGAATCTTCTCAAACTCTCCGTTGTTCCAGAAAACTTCAGTATCATTAATTTTCAACGGAGATGCGCTAACACCTTTGATATAAAGATTGTCTCCTGAAAGGATTGATGTTATGTTGTAATTTTTACTTGCAACCTTATTTTTTTCAAAGATGATTTTAAGGTTTCTTACTTTGTATTTTACACCTGAGGAAGGAGACGTAAATAGTATTGTGTTGGAGCCTTCTTTCAAGAAAAATGGACTGAGTTGCTCTTTTTGTTCGCGCCATTTAGCTGAAGGTATAATAATTTCTCCTCCAATAGAAATCTGATGATTAACGGATCTTGAAACTGACTGATGTGAGGCTAGTCCATAAAGTTCATAGGTTAAGTATACTTGAGAATTTTGAGCATCTACTTTAGGAAGATTAACTGTGAAAAAGTTATCTGAAACTCTGTCTTCTTCTGTGTCAGAAAACATTCCAATAGTACCTCCCTTTTCTATTGCCGGAAAGTAACTGCTATTATTGACCTTATCATCCGAAACTACAATTTCACCATTTTTTTTAGGATTGAGATTTTCAGCATTAACAATCGCAGTAATGGGAGCTAAATCCTCAATATATTTATTTTCAGTTGATCCTGACAAAGGAGGAAAATACGATAGCTGAGATAAGAGTGGAAAATTAAAATTCGGACGTAAAGGATTGTCAGATATCTTACCATTCTGTTTATTCCAATTAATTTTCCATTCTCTGATCCGCTGTTTGTCTTCTTTTGTGAAAGATGCAAAGAAAAACATGCAGGCAAAGAAGCACACGAGTAGTATAAGCTTCTTTTTAAAAGGAAGTTTGTTAATAGCTATTTTCATGATTTGGTTTTTTTAGTCTACAATTAATTTGAAGGTCTTAAGAACTTTACCGTTTTGTAAAAGTGAGATCAGGTAAGAACTCTGAATGCTTAGAGAGGAACGATAAGATTTAGATTGGTGATAAATTTTCTCCATTTTCACAAGTCTTCCTCCACCATCATAAATTGAAATACTGAGGTCTTCCATTGCCGGGAAAATTACTGTAAATTCCTGTCCTTTTTTGACCGGATTTGGATAGAGTTTGATATCGTCAAGATTAAGAGAGAAAAGCTCGTCATTTATCGAGGTAGCTTCTGAAGAGTTGGCCTTTTCATCTTTGGTCCTAGGAATAGGTTCTGTAGCAAATGTAAAATGGTCAAGAAGTTGAGAATTTTTCTCTTTAATAAAATCTACCTTGTTGAATAAAATATAATTGCCACTCTCAATGCCTGAAATTTTTGTTGTCTCTCCGGAAGAATCTTTCAGCAACATCCAGTACGCTAAGGGAAGGGAATCGGGATTAACAGTCTTTTTATTGATGCGTACCTGATAATTTTGTTTAGGGATAGTAGCACCTATAAAATTAATTTCCCAGTTTCTTTCAAGAATTCTTAAATCATTCTCTACTTTGAAATTCATTTCTTTATTATCATCAGACCATATTACAAAATTATTGTGGTCAAAAACAGTGGGATTTTCAATATTTGTTTTTAAAATAATCTCTTTTCCTATAGCCAGGAATTTGTCTTCTTGATTTGAGGACTGTTTTTGGTTGAGTTCATTTCCGTCGTCTCGTCCTAAACCTGTGGGTCTGTGTTTGAACTCCTTGTGCTTTTCAGGATCCCAAATCAATTTTTCATCAGAAGAAATATATTTTCCTTTTTGAAGAGATATTCCGTATTTTATTGAAAGGTACGTGTGGATTTTGCTGAGATCTAAAGCTTTTGCTTTTCTAGGAATGAAGATCATTTCGTAAAGATTCTGATCATCAAATTTTATTTTGATACTATCTGCCTGAGCGGATTTTATATCACCACTTCCTAAATACGTAAATATACTGGGTCTTTTTCGCAGTTTTACTTTCGCAGTCTGCCCTTTTTCGAAAACATCATTATTAAGAATCAGTTTCTTAGACTCATTTTCCCAGATTTTTTCTTTATCTTCTTTTGTAGTATGAACTAAGCTTATCGTATGACTTTTATTTTTACGATGCTTAATATATTTCTTTAAAAAGCGATCTTTTATTCCATCATGAAAATTTAGAAGCTGCTCTTCCTTTAAACTGGAAGCTTCTCTGATAGTAGTTGTGGCTTTTGCCCAAATTTGGGCATCGGATCCGACCAATTGTGAGTTGAATTTAGAAAAACAGAGCACAGCAATTCCTGCTGCGATTCTGCAGTAAGTTGATTTGGACATCATGTGAGTGTAGTGTAAATTAGATAGAGTTTTCTGTCTAGGACTGATGTCCTAAAGCACCTGAGAATTTACAAAGAGTTATGAAGTTGAGGAAGGTAAAGATTTCATATTCATGGTTTTTTGGATTTGGATATTGTTTTGTATCACAAACTTAGGAATTTTTTTCTAACAAAAATTAAAAAATGTTAAAAATTATAAAAAAAGTTAAAACTTTAATATTTAAACACATTTAAAATAGAATATTTACAAATAAACCAATTTAAAACGACAATTACTGAAATTTTCGAATTTAATTAATTCCCGAATAAATTTCTAAATACTGGACAAGAAAAATATATTGAAGTAAAACACCAACAGGATGAGGAAACAACCATTCATCAAAGCAACTTGAAACTTTTGAAAAAGTGAATCCCCGCTAAATCTTGAAAAACTCAGATCATCTAAAATTTTATTAAGCTCATTTAATCTGTCTCACTCTGGTTAAGTTAATTGTATATTATTGACTTTATTACTTTCTAAATCTCACCTTTCTTTGCTATATTTATGTATTTTAAATCAGTAGTTTACATTATTATTCCATTTATCTATAAACCAATTCTTGTTTGATAATCTGGTATCTCGCCTGTCAAGAAGAATACAGATATAGCATCTTATAAGCTTGAGATGTTTTACAACATTTTTTTTAAAAGATTTCTCCACCGGCAAATTGACCATCAGCCATTTAATTATAATACTTTGCCTGCCAGCTATACTCATCCCATTATCTAAGATGTCATATGATTCTATTCCTCCATTGATAGCTACAACTCTAATAATTTTTTTTCGAATTGAAGTTTCTTGTGTTCTTGCAAATTGACAATTAGTTCTGCAAAACTGTTTTAACATCCGATTAAAAGTTTCAAGTTACGCCACTCAGTATTCATCATTACTATTTTATTAACCTCTCTCGGCAGACATTTTTATGTAAAAAAAACTAAAAAATTTCACTCTTGCTAACTTCCACTTATTGCCAAACAAACTCTCCTAAAGTCAATCTCTGATTCCACACCAGTATACCCTACACCTTTGTCTCCAAAGCCTACATACGGTGGGTAATGCTAACAATTTAAACTGTTTACATTATGGAAAAACAAAGAAAAAAGCTTCTGATTTCAGCATTAGCTTTACTCATGAGCATCAATCTATCCGCTCAGGGAAACGGAACTGCCGGAATCAACGAAGCCACTCAGATGGTCACCTCCTATTTCGAGCCGGCTACGCAACTCATCTACGCCATAGGTGCCGTCGTCGGACTCATTGGTGGAGTCAAAGTGTACAACAAATTCAGCAGTGGCGACCCTGACACCAGTAAAACCGCTGCAAGCTGGTTCGGAGCCTGTATCTTCCTGATTGTTGCAGCCACTATTCTCCGTTCATTCTTCCTTTAAAATCAAAGTTATGATTACCTATAACATCAATAAAGGAATCGGAAGAACCGTAGAGTTCAAAGGATTAAAAGCGCAGTACCTCTTCATTTTCGCTGGTGGTCTGTTAGGTCTTTTAATTGTGGTCATGATCATGTACATGGCAGGAGTCAGTACCTATTTCTGTTTGGGATTAGGAGGTATAAGTGCCAGCTTACTGATTTGGCAGACCTTCTCACTCAACAGAAAATATGGAGAACACGGATTGATGAAACTTGGTGCAAACAAAAAGCATCCTAAATACATCATCAGCCGAAAGTCAATTTTCAGATATCTAAAATCCAACACCAAAAAAGCTGCAGCATGAGAAATCAATCGAAAGCAGCTACTTTAGAAAGTAAATTTCCACTGTTGGCAGTAGAAGAAAGCTGTATTATATCAAAAGATGCTGATATTACGGTTTGTTTTAAAGTAAGCCTTCCTGAATTATTTACCGTTGCTTCCTCTGAATATGAAGCCATTCATTCCGCTTGGTTTAAAGCCATTAAGACCTTGCCTGACTTTACGATTGTTCATAAGCAGGATTGGTTTATCAAGGAAAAGTATCATCCTGACTTATCGAAAGACGATCAAAGCTTTTTATCCAAATCATTTGAAAGGCATTTTAACGAGCGTCCATTTTTGAATCATTATTGCTACTTCTTTCTTACCAAAACAAGCAAAGAGAGAATGAGAATGCAGAGTAATTTCTCATCTCTCTGCAAAGGAAAGCTTATTCCAAAGGAAATCAGGGATAAGGAGCTGATGAGCAGATTTATGGAAACAGTCGATCAGTTTGAAAGAATCATGAATGACAGCGGTTATGTTCACTTACAACGGATGACGGAGAATGAGATTACCGGAACAGAAAAACAATCGGGATTACTTGAGCAATACCTTACATTATCCCGAGACGTAAACCCTTCCCTTCAGGATTTACATTTGGGAGCAGAAGAAATGAGAATCGGCAATAATCGTATCAGTCTGCATACACTTTCTGATACGGACGATTTACCGGGAACAGTCTCTTCTCACAGCCGTTATGAAAAACTAAGCACCGACAGAAGCGACTGTTTACTGTCATTTGCATCTCCGGTGGGACTGCTCCTCAATTGCAATCACATGTATAATCAGTATCTGTTTATTGACAACAGTGCAGAAAACCTGGCAAAATTTGAAAAGTCTGCAAGGAATATGCACTCGCTGGCACGGTACAGCAGAGCCAATCAGATCAATAAAGAGTGGATTGAAAAATACCTGAATGAAGCCCATTCGTTCGGACTGCAATCCATCCGTGCTCATTTCAATGTGATGTCATGGTCTGATAATCCTGCGGAATTAAAGCAATTGAAAAATGATACAGGAAGTGCGTTGTCCCTTATGGAATGTAAGCCCCGCCATAACACAACAGATACAGCAACTTTATATTGGGCTGGTATTCCCGGCAATGCAGCAGATTTCCCAAGTGAAGAAAGTTTCTATACGTTCATAGAACCCGCAGTATGTTTTTTCACGCAGGAAACCAATTATCAGAATTCATCCTCTCCATTTGGAATCAAGATGGCGGATCGCTTAACAGGAAAACCTATTCATTTGGATATCTCCGATCTTCCGATGAAACAGGGAATTATTACCAATCGGAACAAATTTATTCTCGGACCTTCCGGAAGCGGAAAATCATTCTTTACCAACCATATGGTGAGACAGTATTATGAGCAGGGAGCTCATGTACTTTTGGTTGATACCGGAAATTCATATCAGGGGCTCTGCGAATTAATTAAAGGTAAATCCAAAGGAGAAGACGGCGTTTACTTTACCTATACGGAAGACAATCCGATTGCTTTTAATCCCTTTTACACCGATGATGGCATCTTTGATATCGAAAAAAGAGAAAGTATCAAAACCTTAATCCTAACTCTATGGAAAAGAGATGACGAACCGCCCACAAGATCAGAGGAAGTTGCGCTGTCCAATGCAGTAAGCGGATATATTGAGCAGATCAAAAAAACGGAACATCTACCTTCTTTCAATGGTTTTTATGACTATGTAAAAGATGATTATCAGACAGTACTGGAAAAGAAGAAAGTACGTGAGAAAGATTTTGACATCGCCAACTTTTTAAATGTTCTCGAACCTTATTACAAAGGAGGAGAATATGATTACCTGCTCAATTCTGATAAGCAGCTTGATCTTTTATCCAAAAGGTTTATAGTATTTGAGATCGATGCAATCAAAGACCACAAAATCCTGTTTCCTATTGTGACCATCATTATCATGGAGGTCTTTATCAACAAAATGCGAAGACTCAAAGGAATCAGAAAACTGATCCTCATCGAAGAAGCCTGGAAAGCTATTGCCAAAGAAGGCATGGCGGAATATATCAAATATCTGTTTAAGACCGTCAGAAAATTCTTCGGCGAAGCCATCGTAGTTACCCAGGAAGTAGATGATATCATCCAGTCTCCGATTGTCAAAGAAAGCATCATCAACAATTCCGACTGTAAGATTTTACTGGATCAGCGAAAGTACATGAACAAGTTTGATGACATTCAAGCGATGCTGGGTTTAACAGATAAAGAAAAAGCTCAGGTACTTTCCATCAATATGAACAATGATCCGAGAAGACTCTACAAAGAAGTCTGGATTGGATTGGGAGGAACGCATTCAGCAGTCTATGCTACGGAAGTTTCCACTGAAGAATACTTAGCATACACGACCGAAGAAACCGAAAAAATGGAAGTCATGAACCTGGCTTCCGAACTTGATGGCAATGTCGAACATGCGATCAAGAGGATTTCGCTAAAGCGAATCAAATCGACAAAAGAAAATTAATCAATTAAAATTTTACGACAATGAAAAATTTAATCATGACCACGATGATGGTTACAGCGGTGGCGTTGACCTCCACAGCAAAAGCACAGTTTGTAGTGACAGACCCAGCCAATCTGGCTTCAGGAATTTTGAATTCAGCCAATGAAATTGTTCAGACATCAAATACAGTTTCCAATGTGGTCAAAAACTTCAATGAAGTCAAGAAAGTCTACGAACAGGGTAAGGAGTATTATGATAAACTCAAAGCTGTGAACAATCTTGTCAAGGATGCAAGAAAAGTTCAGCAGACTGTATTACTGGTTGGCGATGTTTCGGAAATGTATGTGAACAATTTCGGAAAAATGTTGAATGATCCCAACTTTAATGCTCAGGAACTGACGGCTATTGCGAACGGTTATTCAACATTACTGAATGAAAGTACAGAACTTTTAAAAGAGCTTAAACAGATTGTCAATACCAGCAGTCTTTCATTAAATGATAAAGAAAGAATGGATATCATTGATAAAGTATACAAGGCTGTTAAAGATTATCACAATCTGGCTCGCTACTATACGAACAAGAATATTTCTGTCAGCTACCTGAGAGCCAAGAAGCAGAACAACACCCAACGGGTGCTTGATCTGTACGGAACGTCGAATCAAAAATACTGGTAAGATGGAGCCTACAAACTTACACGAAGTTTTAAGAACAGTCTATGATGAGATGATGCCGATGTGTGCAGATATGGCAGCCGTCGCAAAGGGTGTTGCAGGATTGGGGGCACTTTTTTATGTAGCAATTAAAGTTTGGCAGGCACTAAGCCGTGCTGAACCCATTGATCTGTTTCCTATGTTGAGACCATTTGCTATCGGAATCTGCATTATGTTTTTTTCAACATTGGTTTTAGGAAGTATCAACGGGGTTTTAAGCCCCGTTGTTCAAGGCAGTCATTCCATGTTGGAGGGTCAGGTTTTGGATATGAATGAACTTCAGCAGAAAAAAGATTTATTGGAAAGAGAAGCCATGCTCAGAAATCCTGAAATGGCCTATCTGATCTCAGATGCTGAGTTTGATAAAAAACTGGAAGAACTGGGATGGTCTCCATCAGACCTGGTAACGATGTCAGGAATGTATATGGAAAGGCAGATGTTTGAGGTTAAAAAACAAATCAGAGATGGATTTAGAGAATTTCTGGAAATTCTCTTTCAGGCAGCAGCACTGGTTATTGATACCATCAGAACCTTTTTCTTAATTGTTCTCTCCATACTCGGTCCCATTGCTTTTGCCATATCGGTTTGGGATGGATTTCAATCAACGCTGACGCAGTGGTTGACCCGATACATCAGTGTGTATTTATGGCTACCTGTTGCCGATATTTTCAGCGCTATCCTTGCAAAAATACAGACTTTGATTTTGGAACGGGATATAGAGATGCTCGCTGATCCTAATTTTATTCCGGATACGTCCAACACCGTTTACATCATCTACATGATTATAGGAATCATAGGTTACTTCACTGTTCCAACTGTAACAGGCTGGGTTATTCAGGCAGGAGGTGCCGGAAACTTTATGCGCAATGTCAATCAGACCGCATCGAAGTCGGGAAACATTGCCGGAGCAGCTGCCGGTTCAGCAACAGGAAATATTTCAGGAAGGTTATTAAAATAATTAAAACAAAAAAATGGAATTTAAAATCTTAAAAAATATCGAAAACAGTTTCAGGCAAATCAGATTATTCACTTTTATTTTTGCCCTGTTATGTTTCGGAGTTGTAGGGGTTGTTGTATACAAATCGTACGAGTTTGCTGAAGAACAGCGTCAGAAAATTTATGTCTTAGATAATGGCAAATCATTGATGGTCGCTTTATCTCAGGATATGTCTTTGAACAGACCCGTTGAAGCAAGAGAGCATGTCAGACGTTTTCATGAACTGTTTTTCACGGTTGCACCGGATAAAAATGCGATAGAAAGTAATGTAAAAAGAGCATTCAATTTAGCTGACCAGTCTGCTTTTAATTATTACAAAGACCTTTCAGAAAAAGGATATTACAACAGAATTATTTCAGGGAATATCCAACAGAGAATTGAGATAGACAGTGTTTCTGCCAACTTTGACAGTTATCCATACCAGGTTCAGACCTTCGCAAAGCAGTTTATCTACAGATCCAGCAATCTGACCAAGAGAAGTTTAATAACCAGCTGTATGCTCGTCAACTCTGTAAGGTCTGATAACAATCCCCAGGGATTTACGATGGAAAAATTCAATGTTATTGAAAATAAAGATATCGAAACTGTTAACCGCTAAAATGTACATTATGAAAAAATTTAGAATAGCAGTTGACCGATATATCGATTCAATCGAAAAGCATTGGAAATCTTTAAGCTACAGCAGACAGAGAACATTGACAAAGTTTTTTTTAGGAATTTATGTTATGTTGACGGTTTTAACCATCACCTATATTTGGTACGAAACATCTAACGGAAACAATATCCTTTCTATTAGTCATATTCAGGGAATTCCTCAAAGTATAATTAATAAAGCCCATCAGAATGAATAACGAGAACAGAACCCAGATACGACTTACAGAAGGCAATTCCGATAGAATGGGTAACGAGGGACAGTCATTGAGCAATCTGCAAAGATTTGAAAAATTCAAGAAACCACTGATCTATTTTTTAATGGCTGTGGTGTGTGCGGGTTTTCTCTATCTCATTTTTAAACCCAAAGAGAAGAATCTTCTCATTGAAGATGTTGGTTTTAATTCAGCAGTTCCACAAGCAGCTGATGACAAACTGCAGTCTGATAAGCAGAAAGCATATGAACAGCAACTGCTGGAACAGAAAAATGAAGAAAAGAGAAACACCTTGACTACATTATCTGACTACTGGAATGATGGTCAGGCAACCAATCTTTCACCAGGTCAATCCGCTCAATTGAACCCGACCGACAAGTCGGAAATGCTGACGAATGGCGACCAAAATGCGACGAACAGTTACCGTAATGCGCAACAGACTTTGGGAAACTTTTACAGTCGGGATGATCAGGAAGTAAGCAATTTGAAAAGAGAGATTTCAAGACTAAAAAATGAATCTCTGCAGAATAATTCTACACCGAAAGGTAACGGAATTGATGAGCAGTTGGAACTGATGGAAAAATCTTACCAACTCGCAGCAAAATATCTTCCTTCATCTTCTCATCAAAATGGAAATTTTGTAGAGACAAAACCATCTGATACTTCTGTAAAATCTGAGCCAACAGAACCAAAGGTTAAGATTAATTCAGTAAAGCACCTCAACAAAAGTGTAGTATCTGCTTTGTACCGTGAACCTAGTGACAGTATGTTTCTAGCGAGCTTGAGCAAAAACAATTTCATAGGTATCCAAGGTAATCAGGACAACAATCAAATTACCCAAAACAGTATAAGGGCGGTAATTCATCAAACCCAGCTGGTCACTGCTGAAAGTTTTATTTCATTACGACTTTCTGAAACAATGATGTTAGGCGGTATATTAATTCCAGAGGGAACTTTACTGAAAGCATCATGCAAATTTCAAGGTGGAAGATTACAGATGAAAATATCCAGTGTCGAATATCGAGGCTCAATACAGCCTGTCGAAATTTCTATTCACGATAATGACGGTCAACTGGGTTTACATATTCCTTATACTCCGGAACAAAATACGGTGAATGATATCGTTGCCAATATGAGCCAGTCATCCGGAACAAACATCATGATGACTCAATCTGCAGGTCAGCAAATAGCTTCTGATCTGACACGTGGAGCTGTGCAGGGAGTTTCGGGATATTTCCAGAGAAAGGTCAGAATGCCTAAAGTAACTGTAAAAGCCGGTCATCAAATTCTTTTGGTGGCTAAAAATTAACCAAAAATAAAATTCAATGAAAAATACTTTAAATAAATGGATCACCCTGCTGTTATTCATCATCATATACCATTCTGCCAATGCACAGGATAAAGATGGTTTAATGTCACTGAATCAGGCAAAACTTGAACCCTACAAAATGGAAGTTACGTATAATAAAACAACACATCTATTATTTCCTTCACCCATTAAATATGTTGATTTAGGCAGTAAAAACCTGATTGCCAACAAGGCTGATGATGTTGCCAATGTTTTAAGGATAAAAGCATCAACAAGAGATTTTGAAGAAGAAACCAATTTTTCAGTGGTCACTGAAGATGGGAAGTTTTACAGCTTCGATGTTTTTTACAGCTCTTATCCAGACACTTTAAACTACGATCTGCTTAAACTCCAGCGTAATAATGAAAAGGAATATGCTGCAGATGTGACTTTTAATGTGATGGATGGAAGCTCATCTTCGCTGTCAGAACTGATTATGCAGACCCTGCACAAAAATCCGAAAAGAACCATCAAGCACATTGGAAACAAAAGCTTTGGAGTTCAGTTTTTGCTTAGAGGTTTGTATGTTCATGAAGGTAAATACTATTTTATCATACACCTAAAAAACTCCGGAAACATTCCCTATCCCGTCGATTTCATCAGTTTTAAGATTGTGGATGAGAAGAAAATAAAAAGAACAGCTGTACAGGACAGGATATTATCTCCGCTTCGGAATTATTCCACAATTCCGAAGGTCGAAGAGCATGATGAAGCATTTGATATTTTCATGTTAGATCAGTTTACACTTATGGAGGGTCAAATCTTAGAAATAGAAATTTTAGAAAAAAACGGCGGTCGGCATTTAAAAATGCAGGTTACCAACAACGACCTAATTGGCGCATCTGTTTTTAAAGATATTAACCTAAAACTGAAATAACATGAAAAAGCTACATCTTTATGTCATAGGCTTATTTCTGATAAGCTTAACAACAAAAGCTCAGCGGTTAATTCCTAAACAGAAAGCGATTGAATTGAATGCCGGATTTCTTTTAAATGATTCTAAAAGCGAGAACTATTTTCTCAACACAGCAATAACGATTCAGTCAGGGAAAGGAAATTACAGTTTTTTCAGTTTTGAATACGTGAATGAGAAACAGAACTACAAAAAGGTCACAATACCCATTGAAACTTTTCTTACCGAAGCAGGTTACAGCTTTAATCTAATATCAGATCGCAAAAAGAACCTGTTATTTAATTTCTCATTATCTGCAACAACAGGTTTTGAGAGCATTAATAAAGGCAACGATCTGCTTTTTGACGGAGCTGAGATCTTAAGTGAATCCAATTTTGTTTATGGTGCCGGCGGGAAAGTTTCCGCAGAGATTTATATTTCAGACCGAATTGTTTTGATCCCTCATGTAAAAGCAAAAGCCTTGTCGAATTCCTCTCGTGAACTGATCAGGCCTTCTGCAGGTCTGGGAATAAGAATTAATTTATAAAATTTACCAATGAAAAATATAAAAATCATCATAAAAAAAGGGCTTGCTTTACTACTAATTATTCCGGTCATGATACTTTTTGAATTGAGTCTGTCATCCTGCTCGACAAATGATTTGGAAATACAGGAAAATTTCCCATTTGAACTGCAAATACTGCCGATCCTAAAAGATGTTGCTGATGGAGAAACTGTTGAAATTAGATTGAAAATTATTCCAAAAGGTAATTTCACAGAAACTAAATATTATATCAGGTATTTTCAGTTTGATGGTACAGGAACACTGCGTTACAGCAATGAGCCACCATACAAACCTAATGATTCATACGAGCTTAGCGAAAAAGAATTTAGATTATATTACACCTCAACCTCAACTGTTTCGCAAAGTTTTGATGTCTGGATTTACGATAGTTTTGGAAATGAAAGACAAATTAGTTTTCAATTTAATACTAAAGATTAGCTGTAACATATCCCACTATAATTGTGGGATTTTATATTGAATAGAAAGAGTACAATTGCAAATTAAAGTAAATAGTAATGAAGTAACTTAATAAAGCTGGAGGTCTGTATTGATGGCGTATTGGGTTACTTTTGGATAACAAAAAAGAAGTTTTCGAATAGTAAAGAGAAATTTTCTTTTTTACGAACTTAAAAAAATTATCGGACTATCTTAATTAGACCACATCAAATCATGCAATATCTTTGATAAAAATTGGAATTACAGAGACAAATTCATCAAAGTTATTGCTCCAGAATAAAAGCGAAAAGACGTTTCCGACCACCGGAAGGAAGTGTTTTTTCGCCCGAGTTGGAAAAAATGGCAACCTAAAGATTGCCGTTTTCCCTTTACTATATTTTATAAATGTCCATCATCCGCAAAGGATATGTAATGCGTTGATGTTAAAATACAATGGTCTAACAATTTAATATTTAAAAATTCTGATGCATCTTTGATCTTCTCCGTTACTCTTACGTCTTCTGCGGAAGGTTTTAAATTTCCAGACGGGTGGTTATGTGCTATGATGAGACCTGTAGCATTGCACAGTAATGCAGCCTGCATGATAATTCTTACATCTACAACTGTGGAAGCAATTCCGCATTCAGAAATTTTTTTAATCCCTAAAACTTTATTAGCCTGATTAAGATAAAGTGCATAGAAAGATTCTCTGTAATCCAGTTCGTCTGTGTCAAAATGCTGGCGAAATACTTTTACAGCATCTCTTGATGAGGAGATAATTTTTTCAGAATTTCCTTTTCTTGTGTAGGTCAGCTTTATTTCGTTAACAATATTGTAATTCATGTTTTTTGCTCCTGCACGGCAGAGTCTCAGATTTCCCGTGCTTATAAATGATGAGATTAATTGAGAATAAGCGAATCAGAACCCAGACGGGAGAAAATTTCACAAAGTTCAAATGCTTTTTGGGATTTCATCTGTGCGGTTCCGCCTAAAACAATGGATTGCAATTTTGCTTCATTGTTTTTATAGTTCCTGACATTCTGAAAATATCCTGTCACCGCATTGTAAGCACCGAATAAAGTTCCTTTGGTAGTTTCCATTTGTTGGGTATCACTCATCATCGCATAGGCAAAAGCATCATCTACAGTATTTTTATATAGTGTTGAAATTTCATCAAAATTTCCTTTCCGTAAATGAGTTAGAGTTTCTTTATTAGGACAAAGTGCCAACTGAATCAGTCTTTTCATTTCATCGTCTCCGACGGTTATTTTTGCCCAATGATTAAAAGTCTTTTCTAACTCATTGCTTAATTTATTAGCCAATCCCATTATTTTGTGGGCGTCATCGAGACGCTGTTTTGCACCTGCAGTGTGTCGGATTCTTACAACATTACTCATATTTCTCAAAGATGCATTTAAAGTATTTTGGCAAAGAATCCGGATTGGAGTAAAGGCGGCGGTAATACTACCGTTTCCATCGTGCGAAGTAGTGAGAAAAATATATTTCTCCGTAACATCGTCAGCGTTCCCCACTCTGATGCAATCGGGTAATTTAGCGGTAATAAAAATTCTCTCTCCATTTCCCAATGCACCAGCAGTCTCATATAAAATTCCATTTCTTCCTCCTACAATTGAATCAAAAAATGAAAAGGCTTCTCGGTTCTGTACGATCTGATAGTCTTTTCCTACTACACCCAATACAGTATTGTTATCTGTTCTGATATTGGCAAAGTAATTAGGTACATCAAGTTGCGAATGAATTATCTCTGCACTGTCGTCAATGTCAGTAATTCCCGAAACTTTAGTAAATAGTGGTGCTTTCTCTACTTCATAATTTAGACCTGCAAATTGTATTGCTTCTTCACTCGTTGGATAATCTTCTACGATTTGCCCTAAGTTGTGCCATGCTTTTTCCTTTACGCTGAAAAATGAATATTTTCCTGTTCTATTGTTGAAATTTAAATTATGTGCCATGATGTTAAAATTTTATTGTTCGAAAATGGTGTGTGATTGTTTTAAAATGGTAAGTCATCTTTTTTATCGCCGTAATCAGATTTCGATGTAGAATTTGCCTTTTTATTTACCGTCTTCGATTCAGATATTTTACTATCCCTCCCTTTGCCACCGCTGTGCACTTTAATTTGTGAAGTATGGAAATTTAGGCCTGCATGAGGCTCCCCGTCCTTCCCTATCCATGCAGAAGTATAGGCTCTTCCGCTTAATTCTACCAAAGTGCCTTTAGTTAAAAAGTCGGCTACTTTTGGAGAAATCCAATAGGCACATTCAAAATAGGTGGTCTGTTCTATTCGTTCGCCTTGCTTGTTGCGATAATTGTCATGGGTAGCAATTGAGAAATTAACCACCTGCTTTTCATTTGACAAATTGCGAACTTCCGCATTTCTTGTCAGTCTTCCGATAATGTTCATAATCGTTGTTTTTAAGATTGTACATTTTGAATTGTTCTCAATCTCTTCTTCGTCCTTTCTCTGAAAGCCTTTCAGGCTTGACTGAATATTTTTCAAAAGAAAAACCGGAAAAAAGAAAGCAGATAATCATAGCGGACAAAGGGGAAAGCCAAAAGGAAACGGAATAATTGGAGGGTACCTTTAGGGAGGAAACCGTTTATGCCGTAGTCTTTTGGCTGGGAAAGAAATGGATGAGCGCTGTACCTTAGCTGCCTTTTTACTGGTTGATTATGAAAGGTAGTTCATGTTAGAAACACTTATAATCTGTTTTTAACTCATCCTGCAAAATATTTCAATGCTATGTAGTTCAAAAACCAACTAAATTACTCACCCATGTTTTTCACCGCACTCCGTTTACAGATCCAGTATTGAAAGTATCAACTTCGGGGACATAATCTCGACAGTAATCTGGTAATTCGCCTTGCAGGATGTGAGTTCGTAGAGAAAAACGAGAACATCCTGATCAAAGGAAGTACAGACGTGGGTAAAAGTTACCTGGGAACTGCGGTGGGCTATCAATCCTGTATTGAAGTCTTCAAAGTCAATTACTTTAGTACTTCCAAGCTGTTTGCTAAATTAAAAATGGCAAAAGCATACGGATTATACCTGCGGGAACTTGCCAAAATACGAAGAGAGGATGGGATCATCCTTGATGATTTTGGTCTTAAGGCATTATACAGTGCCAACAAACCCTTTTGGAGATTATAGAAGACCGTCCAAACAATGGGTCTATCATTATACCATCACAGATACTGATGCAGGGCTGGTATGACATTATTGGTAAAAAGACCATTGCTGATCCTATTCTGGATAGACTTATCCATCAGTCTCACCGCCTGGAACAACAAGGGGAGTCTATGAGAAAGAAGATAAGAGTTAACAGGGGACTCATTAATTATTATATTTGAATATTAATTGACACATGAAAAGCAAGAGTTTTTATCAAAATTAAGGGTGATTATATAACCGGAATTGCCTGATCACTTTGAATTGGAATTGGGTGATCAATATCACCAGAATTTACAATTAAAGTATATAATTTTATAGCTGCTATCTGTAAAAACACTAATAATATAAATGAGTTATTTTTCTGATGAACAAGGTTAAAGTAGCAACTTTAGTCTCATCACAAATCTTTCATTTCTACAATCATTTCTGCTTCTATTGCCATATTCTGCGGAAGGGTAAAAACACCTACAGAAGTACGCGCATGCCTGCCCTGCTCGCCAAAAACCTCAATTAATAAATCAGAAAAACCATTCATTACTTTTGACTGCTGCGTAAACGAGTCGGCGGTATTTATATAACCGTTTACTTTGACTATTCGTTTTATTTTATCCAGACTTCCGAAAGCCTGTTTTAGTATCGCCAGCTGGTTTATAGCCGTTAATTTCGCAGCCTGGTATCCTTCTACGGTAGTTAAGTTGCTTCCTATTTTTCCTGTAATATATTTTCCATCTGCTTTGAGTGGCCCTTTTCCCGAAAGAAAAACCAGATTCCCAATTCTGACCATATCTACATAACTGCCCAATGTTTCTGGAAATTGAGGTAACTTAATCCCTAACTTATTTAATTTTTGCTCCGGAGTCTGTGCCGACAAATTTAAACTCAATAATATTAATGTAACTGTTACTATTTTTTTCATTGTTTCTTAAATTCTTAAAAAAAGAAAGCCATCTTTAAAAGACAGCTTTCCTGATTTGTTTTTATTTTATGAATTTGATCAACTCTGCATTAAATTTTGGGAGCTCTTCGATAAATAAGGCATGACCGCTTTTCTCGAATGGCACCAACGTTGAATTGGCAATCGATTTGTGCATTTGTTCTGCTAATTCATAAGAACAGATTTTGTCTTGTTTACCATGAAGAATAAGAGTTGGAATTTTGACTTTTTTCAGATCTCCTCTCAAATCAGTATCACGAAGAGCTTTCAAACTTTCTCCCATTGCATAAGGAGAAGCCTGTGCCTGAATAGTTCCTAACAATGCACCTTGTCCTGCAGAAACGCTGGTTTCACTGGCCGGAAATATTTTTCCGAAATTCTCAAGCAACTGGGGTCTGTTAGTATTGTTAAGGGCAATAAGTCCGTTTACATCTTCTTTTGTCCATAAACCGTAATTAAAATCGGCTCTTTTTGTCCACAGTGGAGCCGCTGCACCAAACAAAGCCAGTTTAGAAACGTGGGCCGCATTGTATTTGGCAACGTAGTGAATCACTGTTGCACCTCCCATTGAAAATCCGCCGATTGTCGCTCCCTCAATTTTAAGTTTGTCCAGAATTACCTTAATATCATCTGCATATACATCATAATTGTAAGCCCCTGCTGGTTTGTCTGATAATCCAAAACCTCTTAAGGTAATTCCGATTACGCGATATCCCTTTTGAATAAGTTCTGCATATTGGTATTCGTACATGGCGTCGCTTAGTGGCCATCCATGAATCAATACAACCGGTTTTCCTTCTCCTAAATCTGTTACATGCAATTTTACATTTTTCTCTACTTCAATATATTCTTCTCTTCCCAAGCTTGCCGGTTTTCTTGGGATTTGAGAAAATGCAGTTGATACTGTTAATAAAAGAATTGCGCAACTTGTTGTTACGATTGGTTTTAAATTGGTTTTCATTTGTTTTAATTTTTAATTATTTCAAAGTTTTGATTTATGTTCTGTTTTCTTATTAACAGGACAAAATAAGGTTTAGTTTCGCTAGCGGATAAAAGTCAGAAGAATCGTACTATAACATGAGTTGTGACTTAAAATAGCCATAGGTCAAGTTTATCAAAGTCTTCAACTACTTAAACTCTCTTTTAATGTTAAATACGACCGTTTTTATCGCATCAGTCAGTATCCACTACAAGATTTTAAGTAAATTAAAAGTTAGCTCGCCATTTTACAAAAGGAATAAAACATATTTCCCCATCATTAGCCTGATTCTTTTTAAGCATATGAACAACAATACCGCTTAAAGTTCTTGTTGTAGATTCACAATTTTTAAAATCAAAACCATTTAAAACTCCCCACTTTATAAAACGATGATCCTGCTATACCTTATTGCTATAAAATTCACAATGGTGGATTTTAATCTTGAGAACGTACGCATGTTATAGACTTTGATCGCTACTGTACCAAATAATTACATTTCACAGCTTTTTGACTTCCCGATAAACCGTTACCTAACTATTGTTGCAAATTCATCGGTGGAAATTCTTACTTTCTTTAGTTTTTCATTCCAATCATTATTTTCATCACGATATCCTAAAGCAAGTAGGACAACACTACTTAGATTTTTTTCTTTTAAACCTAAGATTTGATCAAATTTTTCTGCATCAAAACCTTCCATTGGTGAAGAATCTACTCGCAAATTAGCAGCCGCAATCAAACCAGTACCCAAGCCGATATAAGCTTGTTTAGCAGACCAAATAAAATTTTCATTATCTGTTCTTGACAGGAGATAACTGCTAAGCATATTCTTAAAATCATCTAATTCTTCAGTGGATGTGCCTCTTTCTGAAGCAACATATTGGATATAATTGTCAATAATTTCTTGGTCGATTGAATTGAATGCTGCAAAGACCACGAGGTGCGAAGATTCTGCTATCTGTGTATTAAAAGACCCCTCACCAAGCTCCCTTATTAAAGCTGGATCCTCAATAACAAAAAGTCGGTAGGTTTGCATTCCCATCGAAGAAGCAGAATGATTAATTGCTTCTATAATTTTGTTCAAGTCTTCATTAGAAACTTTTCGGTCACTAAATTTTTTTGTTGCATAACGCCATTTAAGATCCTCTATTAAGCTCATTTTATTTATATTTAAATTGTTATTGAAAGTGAAAAATTATATTTATTTAATAGTAAATTATTTTTAAAACTGTTTGTATTTGATAAATACAACGATGATTAATTATTATATTTTTCTTCTGAATTATCCCTTGGTGTTTTGGGGTCAGTCAGTATCATTTTTGCAATGTCTACTTTTCTCATAAAGACAACACCCTTTTTCTCTTTTGTATATTTTATAAATTGTTCCATAGCATTTACCATTGCCGGTTGTCCGCCAATTCTATCATGCAGACTGATGCTCATCATCCTACGTTTTGTAGAACCTTCTGCATACAATTGGTCAAATTCCATTTTTAACTGTGCCAAAAATTGGTCTGGACTCCACTGATTGCCACTAATATTTACCATATCGTTATTGCGCAAAGTATAAGGCATCACCACAAAATCTTTACTGCGAACGGTTGTTATAAAGGGTTCGTCATGGCTTAAATCATCAATATGGTACACAAATTTTAAATCTTGCAATACTTTTAATGTATTTGGGCCTCTGCGCAGCCAATTGCAGTTATATCCTACAGCCCTTTGCCCTGTGATCTTTTCTACCGCATCGACACCGTCTTTCACAAATTTCAATTCGTTTTCATAGCCTTTATCCCATTGATTGCTCCAAGTCATTCCGTGGGCTGCAATTTCATGTCCTTCATTTGCAATTCTTTTTGCAATAACAGGGTATTTTATAGCAGCAAGGCCCACTATATGCGAAGTAACTTTAATATCATACTTCTTCCACAAATTCAGCATACGATCCATCCCTTCGTTTGCGCCATATCGATACCAGCTTTCGGCAGGTAAATCGGGTTGCCCTTTTGGTAGTGGGTTTCCTGAAAACGGACTATCGGAATTTTCAGGATGTCCGCCAGTTTCAAACTGCATTGAAACTGAAATGACTAGCTGAGTACCATTTTTCCAATATTTTTCATGATTATTGGTATTCTTATTTTCACTGTTATTACAACCTAGTGCCAGGACTGCAATGCATAAAACTAGTATTAGCTTCTTCATTGTTGATGTTATTTAGTCGTTTACAATGTACTTTTCAATAATTGGTCTTTTACTTTTTTCATCCCAAAATAATTTCCAATTTTCTGTTTCAAGAATATCAATTTCTTTTTGGCTTTCCTTTTCTTTAGCTTGGAATCTCACTTCAAACCGAATATCAAATTGATTTTTTTCTGTTTCCTGAATGTTTAAGTTTTTTACTTCGTGTTTAATCGGAGCTTCTAATTTTTCTTTAATTGAGGAGTACCATTTATTAAATTCAGCATGTCCTTTCTTGCTACCATTACCTGGAAATGTAAATTCTATATCTTTATGAAGGTACTGTATGAAATATCCGTTTTCGTCTAATAAATCAAGATGGCTAAACCATTTATAAATAAATGCTTCCACCTTTTGTTTATTGCCTTTTGAAAAATCTTGAATTTTTGCTAGGAGCTTTTCTGCATGAACAATAGCATTTTCTTTTACTTCCGATATAGAGTTATATATTCCAGGTATATACGTATTACCGTAAGAGTACAATGGAAGATTGTAAACCATTTGAGTGTGATAGACAGTTTGCTGCATTGGTTTTAAAAGATCTTCTACACTGAAACGATTATAACCAAGCGGGGTATAAGCCTCTGTTGAACCACCTAAAGTAATACTTTGCATAAAGTGTTTGCCTTTTAGTTTGTCTCCTCCAGTACCATAGGCAAATCCCCAAGTCATTACATCATCTAAATATTTTTTTAAAATTGCAGGGGTACTGTACCAATAAAGAGGATGTTGAAAAATCAAAAAATCCGCATCAAGTAAAGCAGACTGTTCCGATTCAACATCTATTTCATAATTTGGGTATAACGCTTCGAGATGACGCACTTCTATTTTCGAATTTGGAATCATTTTTTTTAGATGTTCAATGATTGTTTTATTGGCTATTGAACTTTCTAAATTGGGATGTGATAGTAAAACTAGGGTTTTCATATTCTTAAAATTGAATGAGTTCTTATATGCAGTTGATTTTTTTTTGCATATTTTTAAACTATATTATTTACAGTTGCAAAACTATCTTTAAATTTGTACCCAATCAATAACTGTCAAACTTGACAGGTTAAAATAATTTAAGATGAACAATAATGTAGAATCACCTAGTAATGAAATTACTGAATTGAAGTTTCATTGTGGGATGGATGTAGCAATGCATCATCTGGGTGGAAAATGGAAAACTGTAGTGCTTTATTACTTAATAGAGGATAAGAAAAGATTTAATGAAATAAAAAAACTCGTCCCAAATATCACCGAAAAAATGCTTTCAATTCAATTGAAAAGTCTAGAAGAAGACGGAATTATAAAAAAAGAAGTTTTTAATATAAAACCGCCATTAAAAGTAGAATATTCCTTAACAGATTTTGGCAAAACACTTATACCGCTATTAGAATCTTTGGTTGATTGGGGGCATTTTGTTGTAAAAGAAAGATCGTATACTATGCACACAAAAAAATAATTCCAAAAGCGGCTAAAAAAAAGGCTTCAGGAGGAACTTAAGGAAATCAGCAACAGGCCATTCATTTTTGCAAGTTTTCAATAACCATACTTAAAAATAATAATGAGCCTTACAGGTTTTCTATTTACCCTTGTAGGAAATCGCGTATAAATTATTAGAAATGTAAAAGGAATGTCAACTTGGCTCGGCCAATCGTACTTCGGATATAGCCTTTATTTCTGTCAGGAATTGATTTAACGTAATTTTGCCTAAAGCAAAATTAATCTCTGTAACAAATGCCTGCTCTTTGGCTGTCGGTATGTGGTTGTATATGGTTTCTAATAAGTTCCCTTCATCGTCCAAATGCTTTATAACATTAGTCCGGTTCTTGAACGCATGGTAGTAACGTATCCCCAATTTACGCAGCGAAGCTGCATCAAAATGCAACTGGTCCTCATTGGCTAAAAGATCCCCTGCAGCTACAAAATGGCTGCTTTTATCTCTTTTGGTATAGGCTAGCAACGCATCATTAAGAAGGACATACTCTTTAAAGTAAGCACCATAGATACCCTTCGGTAAAAAATCTCCCACCGCTCCTATAATAACTGGAATATCCGGTGTCGCTAATTGATGGCGCAGTTCGTTGATCATAATCTCGAATTTATCGGCATAAACTGAGGCCGCTTCAGCAGAGCAGTCGTTTTCGCCCTGATGCCATAAAATTCCGGATAGAATGCTATCACGCTGTGCCAGTTTCGCCTGTGCGACAGCATGATCAAAAAGTGCCCCTCCCACCTGCCAGTCGCTAAGGCTGGTTCCTCCATCAGCACACGGGATCAGGCCAATTTGTTCATTCGCATGATCCGCCTGCCAACTGCCCGCGAAAGAAGATGCCAATCCAATCCCAGCTGAGGGACGGTCATTATGTATGGGCTCTGCCATCATTTGCCAGCGGCCATTTCGCAGCATTTTAATTGACTCATTAACGATAGGCGGTACAGAATTTAAATGGCCCCGTCCTGCCATATTTGACTGACCTATTAACAAAAAAGAATGTATCATAAATATATATTGCGTAATTAATTGGTTCTTATACTTGGGCTAAAAGTCTGCCAAGCAAGACTTTCGAGGTGGTTTGGTGCAACGTCTCCTGTATTGAGTGCCGGAATACCGGCATGTTTGCTTTGTTCATAATAAGGTTGGTCTGCTGCTGATTCACGTTGCCAAATTGCAATATGTCATCGATAAACGTTTTCATAGGTAAAAGATATTTATTTATTGGAGCAGTTCCTTTCTCCAAAATCTTGATCATTTTACATCATCAACAAAAACATATATCTTCTTTACTTTACCATTTTCCAATACAAATAGATCCATCCCCGTAACTGCAGCGGGTTTTGATATCGATCCGAATTGCCAATAGAAACGAATGATATTATGATGTCCCTCAACAGATTTGGACATGAATTTAAAATCAGGATTCTTCTTTTGTACTTCCTCTACAAATTTGCTGATTTCCTCATTACCCGTTGCAATAAAACTGCGATCTATCATTTCGATATTCTTAGCATAAATCTCAGCCATTGCAGCGTTTCTCCTGGCCTGATCCTTTTCATTCCATATTTCAAGATGACGCTGGACCAGTTCCTTATTTACTGAAAGGTTCTCAACCTCATTTTTTGAACTGACCGATGTATTTACAGCAGCGTCTTTGGGAGACCATAATATTACTTTTGGATTTGTTTTTTCATAACCTTTGCCGTTAGGATAAGAAATAAGTTCCAGCTTAGAACCCCATGGTGTCTCAAAGTAGACCCATGTCTCCCCTGCTGTATCACCAAATTGAGTTACATAGGGCTCACCTAATATTTTTACGCCTTTAGCTTTTAAGTGCTTTACGGCCTCATAAATATCTGAGGTGTAAAAGGCTATGTGTGTTGCCCCGGCATCGTCAGTATTGGGCTGTAATTTACTTCCTTTACTATCTGCATAACAGATGACTTCGATATTTGCCCCTGTTCCGGCATTAAACATCTTAATAGTAACCGCCCCAGTTCCTGGATTAACATGATTCGCCTGTTTCCACGCTGTATCTAAAGGCAGAGGGCCTATTTGAGTTACTGGTGTAAAGCCTAATACGTCGCTGAAAAAGGCTACACCTTTTTGCAGGTCAGGAACATTGATACCGACATGATCTATACCCTGGATACCTGCCCCATTTTGAGCAGCAGATTTTCCAGATGATGTCAGAAATAATACCACGCTTAAAAATGCAATGGCTGATACCCGGATATTAAGCGTAGATTTATATTTTATTGTTTTCAATTTTATTTGAATTACTTTGTTAAATGCTTGGTATTCGTTAAAGGCTCCCCTCTTCTAAGGTAAACTGTAATTAATATTCAAGAATATAAATTTTTTTATTGCGATAGTCCCATACTGTTTTATATTGTGAAAAAAAGCGGTAGCCAATGTCCAGAAAGTTTGGCTCAGTGATACCCAGGTGTTCTCTGCTGCTCTGAGTACTTTCCAAATCGGCAAATTCCACTCCCTTTAAATCAGTTTCAAATTTTCCTCCCATTTTGATGTTCTTAACGTTTAACAACGCTCCGCCTTCGCTGTCTTTTCCTGAACTAACAACATAACCCCTGCTTTTAAGTTTGTTATCGGAAAGACTATCCAATTGTAATGACCCATACTGTCCCGTATCAAGTGCGCCCAACACATCGATATTGCCTATTTTTACTTTAATAAGGGGATGGTTTGGTAATTTTCTGATTTCAAAATCGATAACGGCCAAAACCTTCTCATTTGCTAAGAAGTCCCTGGAAATGTCACGTTCGGCAGAAGTTTTATAAAATGTAATTTGTCGTTGCATATAATCTAGCTTAAACAGATAACCGCTGAAGAACTTATGGCCTACATAGCCAATGAAGTCTGAAGTTATGTATTTCTGTATAAAATCGTAATTTCCACTAATGATTTTTTCAAGATTTCGATATGTTATCCCATTAGCAAACTTGATTTCCGGGATCGTGTCAGATACACTGGTTTTATAAGTCTGTCCGCTGGCAACCAAACCGTTACCTTTCGCCTTTTTATTGGGCAATTTGATAAAATTATCATTGAGACTAATGCTGGCCATGCTTCCCGTATCAAACATGAATTTGCCATCAACTCCATTTACTGTCCCTGAAATGAAAGGAAAAGCATTGATGAGGGTAATAGGAAATACAACGATGTCGCCCTGCAATTCAGGCGTTTTTTCAATGACTTGGGCTCTTGTTTGGGTTGTGTAACAACATACTAAAATAATCAACCAAAAATGCAAATTGAGAAGTGATTTATATTTTGATGTATTCATAATTTTGAGTTTATTTTTGGTTGTCTTTATCAATAAAAAGTTGTTTATCGCACTACAGTTGCTTCTAATTCAACTTTTAAGGTTTCGAAAAGATATTTTACCTCAAGATATGTTCCTGCCTGCTTAATGCCATTTTGTAATGTCCAATCCTGCAAGACATCCCATTCCCTAAAGAATTCCTCATGCGAAGTGTGGTAAATATTTAACCGAACGATATTCTTTAATTCGTAACCGGCTTCCATAATAACGGCTTCCAGGTTTTCAAGCGCCTTTTTTAGCTGCGAACGCATATCTGCGTTGCTCGATATGCCTTCTGAATCAATTGCAGTCTGCCCCGAGATATAAAGCGTAGCTTCAGGGTTTTTGACCTCTACAGCCTGAACATAATTACGGGCATCCTGCCATTTCCAAGGATTAATTTCACGTTTTTCCATTTTTTTACTTTTTATTTTGCACCGTGACAGGCGCGGTTCGTATTTTTCAAGTCAGATAATTCCTCAGTGATCCGGGAATTGATTTTATTTTTTGCGGTCCGATTTAGTTCGTGGCTTTCCAATTCACAATGCACAACCTTTTGTTTACGATTTAATAATCTCCCAAATAAATTTGATACAGTCCAACCGTATCAATAATTGCATGGGCCAGAATTGTTGCATAAATGTTCCTGCCACTGCAGATAAAAACAATATAAAAAGCCAAAGAGATTATAAATATATTGATCAGTGCCGATATTCCCTGAGAATAGTGGGCCAAGGTAAACAGCAATGCCCCGGTTACTACCATAATCGTCTTTGATACTTGTGATGTTCCGATATAGTTTTCAAGTAATGAACAGAAATAACCCCTAAAGATCACCTCTTCCGCAAAAGCGGCACTGATCATTCCATAGATCCAAAGTTGAATAACCACTTCTTTATTTCCTTTCAAAGCACCATAAGCTGAGTAATCGGGCTTTCCAAACAGGCTTTCCAGAAAGGGAGTCCATATTAATATAGCAACCGTTGCGATAAACACAAGTAGTAATGCCCATACAAGAGTCTTCCAGAATGAAACGTTTCGTAAAAAACCTAATTCTTGTAAATTTTTGTTTTTATAGAAAGTTACCGCCATTATCACTAAGGCACATAAAGGCAGCTTGTAAGGAAATTGGATCCATTCTGTAAAGTAAAGAAGCAGGATAACTGAAAGAAGTACCCCGTCTAAAATTATCTTTTTTTTCTTGTTTAACAGTATCATAGTAAAAGATTTTAAAGGTTGTATGAAAAGAATATTATTATAATTTATAGAGAACATCATGCGGGTTGGGCTTGCCGGCTGCAAGCAATTTGTCTCATAAGCAACTATCTTATTCTAAAGTACACTTTCAGTAACTTTCATATCATCTAGATCCATCTTTGCAGTGCAGATTTATTTGAAGCAACAATTAGAAAGGGATGTAAGTATCTCAATACAAAGTTCTCTTTTTTATATAATAATAATGTTGACATTTATCAATTAAAAGAATAGACAAATGTCAACTTACTTCAGAGCACCACCTCGTGTGCATTCCCCTTTTATTATAGTATGCCCTCGCGCAAATAATGAAACTATTCCAAAGAAAGAAGATTTAAAAGTAAAGATATGATGTCTGTAAAGATGTTCCTTTACCCCCTTCGATGAAGCGCTTGTCCGTAGCGGTCCCAATAACCTGGCTGGAGAAAATTTCCTGCTGCTTACATGTAAATTATAGATGACGACTCTGCTAATGGTTCAGGAAAATGAACAATCCATAAAGTAAAGTAGATGTGGATATAATCAGAATTTGATGTGAGACGAGATGCCGTTACAAAGTAGCAATTCGGAATTGTTTTGGCGAAATCCAACAAAGCATTATTGACTACCGAATCACAATTCCTAAAAACACAGATTTCTCGAAGGTAAATGAATCGGCAGTTATACGATCCATTCTCATTTAATATTAAATCTTAAAGGTTAAAGGTTAAAGGTTAAAGGTTAAATTTATCTGAATGCATATCAGTACAATAAATTATCTAAAATTTTCTTTCAATTGTTGCTACTTGTACTTGATCATTAGATTATATAATCGACTTATTCAAAACAGAATTAATCAGTTCAATCACTCTGATGGTACTAATAATAGCGCGATTTGTAGACATATATCATCCTAAATAAATTCATCATTCACTATTTTTGATTGGAGTTAGATGTAAAGTACTTTGTAGGATTATATCCCGTTTTTTTGATAATACCACTCTAGAAGGCAATGATATTGATATTATAAGGAAACTTCGATTTAATCTGAACTACAGTATCGAGATATTCCCTTAGATTCAATGATAATATATGTTAACAATTATACAAGTAATAAAATATGTCAAATAAAATTAACAATACAGCAGCCTACTGGATCAAACACTTGGAAATGACTCCCCACCCGGAGGGAGGATATTTCAAGGAAATATTCAGATCAAAGCATAGGGTTTTTCGATCTCCTAAAGATATAGAACTCGATGCGTGCACCTCAATATATTATCTTTTAGAAAGCAGCGATTTTTCTGGCTTTCATAGACTAAAGTCGGATGAATTATGGTATTTCCATAAAGGTAGCCCTATATTTATTCATATCATAAAGGAGAACGGCTCCTATGATCGCATCGAATTGAGTGATTTGGATTCCGGTCATCTTCAGGCTGTTGTGGAATCAGGGTGTTGGTTTGCAGCGGAAATACCATCAAAATCTGGCTTTACTTTGGTAAGCTGTGCTGTAGCACCTGGATTTGATTTTTCCGAATTTGAAATGGCCGAAAGACTGTCTTTGCTCAAAAAATATCCTGAGCACATACAGATCATTAATAAGTGGTGTAAACACTAGGACATAGTTTTCGTTAACTTTTAAATAAAAAAGCGGGGAGAAAAATTTACAATTTTTACCACTGTGCTATTATGACTGGCGGTTTGCAAGAAAGACCGTCAAAACTGTGAAAAACCGGACAGGAAACAGATGATACCTTAGCAATATGGGAACTGCAGAAAGTTTTTATGAAATGCTGACGGCGTTGGTAAGTTAGACCATTTTGCCGCTACCCATTGTGATGATCTATGATCAATACTTAGTACAGGACGCATATATCTGGTTTGAATTATGTACTTTTGTGTACATGAATACCCCAGTCATTAGCGCACAAAACAAGCCATTTAAAATCAATGGCATTAAAGTCGCGCGCAGTAACGTGCCCAAGAGCGGGCCGACAGAATTAGGTCGAAGAAATTTTTATAAAATAGTCCTGGTAAAGGGATCTGCTGTTATCCGTTATGGCGGCAAGGAGATCCGCCTTGATGACCTGTCGATATTCTTTGCCAATCCGTTGGTTCCCTACTCTGTAGAAATCATTTCTGAAGTTCAGACCGGTTACTCGTGCGTATTCACGGGCGAATTCATCAGATCTATCGAGCGATCGGAAAGCTTTCAGAATTCTCCCTTATTGAAAGTGACCAGCATGCCTGTATTTAAGCTTGACACGATACAGTATGAGAAGATCGCCGGTATTTTCGAACTGATGATTACTGACGGTTCGACCGACTACCTTTATTTTGATGATCTGATGAGAAATTACCTACAGCTAATTATACACGAGGCATTACGACTGCGGCCGTCCGAAAACTTCATCCGTTTCAACAGTGCATCATTAAGAATTACAAAGCGTTTTTACGATCTTCTCGACCGCCAGTTTCCAGTTGAACAGTTTCAAGGCCCCATCAAATTGAAAACTGCTCAGGACTTCGCCAACAAATTAGCTATCCATACCAATTACCTAAACCGTGCAGTCAAAGGCGTAACGGGGAAATCTACTACCGCACTCATTGCCGAACGGATGACCAGTGAAGCAACCGGGCTTCTGCAGCATACCGACTGGAGTATCAACGAGATCTCCCATGTTCTGGGATTTGAATATTCAAACTATTTTAGCAACTTCATAAAGAAAACAACCGGTAACATCCCTAAGTTTTATCGGGTAAAATAAGTTTGAAATTTATAGTTTTTCGTTTGATAAATATAGCCTTACAATCTAAACACAGCTTACCTTTGTTCTACTGCTTATTACATCAAGCGTAGATTAAAATGATAATAAAATGGAGATAAGAAAATTAGGATCTACGGGACTTGAAGTCTCGTCTATCGGTCTGGGGTGCATGAATATGAGTTTCGGCTATGGAAATATTGTGGATAGAAAAGAAATGATCGGTCTCATGCATCAGGCTGTCGATAGCGGGGTGACCTTTTTTGATACCGCAGAAATGTACGGACCTTATATCAACGAAGAAATTGTGGGTGATGCCCTATTGGGTGTAAGGGACAAGGTGGTTATTGCTACAAAATTCGGTTTTGAATTTAATGGTCCTGACGCACGAAACATCACACTTAACAGCAGACCTAAACATATAAAGTTGGTTTGTGAAGGTATGCTTAAGCGCCTAAAAACGGACCGCATTGACCTTTTGTACCAGCACCGACCAGATCCTGCTGTACCAATAGAGGACGTGGCTGGAGCGGTGCGTGACCTGATTAGCGAAGGCAAGGTGCTGCATTTTGGACTTTCTGCTGCTGGAGAAAGCGATATCCGTAAAGCACACACCGTACAGCCGGTGGCGGCACTGCAAAGCCAATATTCTCTATGGAACAGTGAGCTTGAAACCTCTATTTTTCCGCTTCTTGAAGAATTAGGAATCGGTTTGGTTTCTTATGGTCCCCTTGGGCAAGGTTATCTTGCAGGGAATATTGACAGTGAAACCGTTTTTAATGCTAATGATTCTAGAAATAAATTTCCCCAATTTAGCAAAGAAAGTAGGGAGGCGAATGCGCATATGATAGAAGCTTTTAAAGCAATTGCCGCAAGAAAGCAGGTAAGTCCTGCTCAGTTGGCATTAGCATGGATACTCCATCGCGGCAAAGATTTTGTACCGATTCCCGGCACGACAAAGGTGGCGAGATTAATGGAGAATATTGCCGCGGCAGACATTACCTTGTCCCTCGAGGAATTATCAGAACTGGACAGGATCCGAGCATAATAGAATAGCAGTCCCAAAAGACTGCTAATTTTTATATTGTTACAACGGGTTAGCGATTGGTATATCCCTCATAGTCTGCTAAATTCGCAAGGAACTGTTCCAGATTCGATGAGTATCCCAATCACTTCTCAACGGCATATAAGAAATGAGATAGGTTGTTAAAACCAAGTTCCCAGTAGACCATTACAGTTTATAACGCTGTGGATATAATTGATAATATGCATATTGAAGACATTTTTCTGTCATCCACCGCCACTAAATGCTTCCATAAATTTTATTGAAATCTAGTTTAAAAGTGGTCATATTTCTTCCGTTAGGATAGCTCAACTTTTAATAACAAATGGAACATGTAGTTTTGATCTACCAACGATTCCAGGCCAATCTTTCCTTGTGGAGTTCCTATCTACCGGCTTTTTAAACGCTGTTTATCATAATCAATCTTACCGTATTTTCCATTATAGAAATCCCTATAAGCAATTGCTGTATCCACTTTTGAATTCATTACAAAGGGACCTTCGGCAAAGATTGGTTCCTTATAAGACTCCCCGCCAAACAATATGATGCTCGATGGCTGCTGACTTGCGTTCTTCAGCTTAATGTTGCCACCATTCCGATCAAATTCAATAAAATCACCGCCATTATATTCTTCCTCATTAATGGCGGCGGGCATTTGGGGAAGGTAGGCAGCCACCTCCAGCTTATCGGCAAACTCCATCTCAAAACTGGCACCGGGTTCTAGATAGATATGATAAAGGAACTGTTCTGAATAATTTGGTATAATCGAACCTAGATTCTCGAAAGTTCCTACGATCACTTTTATCCATCCTTGACCCTCCGGCAGGTCCTTTCGCGGAACCTTACTCCCTTCAATGGCTATATATGACGGATTTTCTGCTTTAATCTTTGAGGGCAGATTGATCCAGAACTGGAAAGCATGGACAAGTTTGGACTCTGCCTGCGAATCGTAGTTTAACGTTTCGTCATGAATGATCCCGTTACCCGCATTCATCCATTGCACACCTCCTGAATACACCTTAGCATAGTTTCCCGCACTGTCAAAGTGCTCGTCCTCGCCGTTAAGTATATAGCTTAGGGTGGCAATACCTCTATGCGGATGGGCACCTGTACCCTCTTTACTGACGTTAATTTGCGTTTGTGGCATAATATGGTCGAGGAACACAAAAGGACCCACGGCATCAGCATATCTGTTAGGGAGCACCCTCAAAATTTCCAGTTGCCCAATGTCTGCACGTTGCCCTTGGGTTGAAAAACTGCTTTTCTTTTTCATATTTATCTATTTAACATAGTTGGTTTAAATTTAAACTAGGATTCTGATGTTGCCTGCTCTGTTATACCTTGGTTGACCAGAGGTATGACCCTGGAGCCGATAAGTTCAATAGAGCGCATCAACTGCTGGTGGCTAAGACCTGCAATATCCATTTGAAAGGTAAACACATCGATCCCACCAAGTGCTACACTGTGTTTTTTTAGTTTTTCTGCCACTGTTTCAGGTCCTCCTACAACCAGCGACCCTTTTGGAGAAACTCCTGCATCGAACTGGGCTTTGGTAACCGGCGGCCATCCCCGCTCCCTTCCTGCTTTCGTCCAGGTCTCAATATATCCAGGGTAGTAATCCGAAATCGCTGAATCATCGGTATCCCCAACATATCCTGGGGAATGTAGCCCTACCTTTAATTCTTCGGGCTTAAATCCTGCCTCTGTACCTGCCTTTCTGTAAAGATCGACAAGAGGCCGGAAGCGCTCAGTCTCACCGCCGATAACTGCTACCATCAGGGGTAGGCCCAGCAAACCTGCACGTACGAAAGATTCTGGCGTTCCACCCACACCGACCCACACAGGCATCTTCTTCTGTATTGGTCGCGGATAAACAGGCTGGTTGTTCAATGCGGGCCTGAACCTGCCCGACCAGGTTACAAACTCCTGATCCCTGATCTGCAATAGCAGATTTAATTTCTCCTTGAAAAGCGCATCATAATCATTCAGATCAAACCCGAACAAAGGGAAGGCTTCAGTAGCTGAACCCCTTCCGGCAATGATCTCTGCCCTGCCTTTTGAAATGATATCAAGAGTAGCGAATTGCTGAAATACCCTTACCGGGTCGGATGTGCTTAATACCGTCACTGCGCTCATCAGTCTGATTCTTTCCGTTCGGGCTGCCGCAGCGGCCAGGATTACCGCTGGCACAGAGTCAAGATATTCTTTTTTGTGATGCTCGCCAATCCCGAAAACATGCAGGCCAGCTTTATCTGCTGCAACAATTCTGTCAAGTAGCTGTTCCATTGCATCAACATGGCTCAACTCATTGTTACCGTACATTGCCGATGCGAAACTATCTATTCCTATTTCCATATCGATATTATTGATTGTTAATGGTCATTTTCTGTTTATATTTTGATTAGTATCTGTCCTTTTTTATCCAACTGTATAACACTACGGGAAGTATTGGGGAGGTTCTTGAAAGATCTTCGGGAGGTGGAATAAACTCCCAATAATACGGTGGGGTTTCAATAAAATTTTTCCCTGCCTCCAGGCTTCGTTGACATGTTTGATCCCCACCCTGCTGCTGGATACAAAGTTCCACCAGATACACCGGTCGCTTCAACGCTTTTTTTCGAATATTAGACATGTTTTATAATTTTAAATATGAATAAAATAATTTTTAAAGCGTATCACTGACTTGCGACCAGCAGCAAATGCCAATTCTCATCGCTGTCATAAGATAAAAGATATTCTGACAAATGCCTCATTACTGCCAATCCCGATATGGATCATCCCTATTTCCATAGAATAATACTCAGTATGGATAGGACAATTTTAGCAATATTGCGAAACAAAAAAAATGATGTAGATCTTATAAAAAAATAGACATTTGTCGATCAATTTTATCAGACAGAACAGTTTTAACGAATTATACATCTGTATTTCAATAACTTAGACATTTTATCCACTACTAACTTATAAGAATTAGCGGTAATTAAACAGAAAGCTCCAATTGAAATTTCAAACTTGAAGTGGCATTCTAATTGCTGAAAGTATTAGGCTTATTGTATATCCGATAGAGATTTCGGATTCTTTGCCGACAATTGGAAGTGTTGGAAATGGCTCTCTAGGATAATCATAACCATCAACCAGGTACAACTTTTATAAACATTACGAAATCAGATTATGACAGATAATAAATCAACACTATTAATTGCAAACGATTACATTAGTAGAGGAGACCACGAAGGATTTCTCTCTTTCTGCACCGAGGATGTGGTTTGGGAATTTGTCGGCGACCAGGTACTTCGAGGTAAGTCGGCAGTTAGGAAATATATGGAAACGGTTTACGCAGAACCCCCTGAATTTGAAGTGCAAGAGCTACTTGGAGACCATGAACATGTGGTAGCCGTAGGTCTAATACAACTCAAAGAAAGTAACGGCAGAACTGCTAGTTTCAAGTACTGTGATGTCTGGAAATTCCGCGGTGGTAAAATGGCTTCATTAAAGGCTTTTGTTGTAGAAGTAAATTGATTATAATTACTGCTTTCGCAATTATTAAGCATAGGAAAACCAAAATATGGTTTAGTTTTTAAGAAAAAAACTTGCGTAGATAAATTAGCAGGTCAAGTTTCAGAGATATTTTGCCAATGATTTCTTTCATGAACTTCATGGATGAAGACTTATGACGTTTGATAATTGTGTTTACTGTAATAAATTTAAAAAACGCAGGTATGACTAACACAATGGTTGATTTTATTACTCTGAACACAGTGGTATTGTTAGGGGTCATGAATACAAATATTGTAGAATAGCGAAATGCAAACAACAATTGATTGTAATCGATTGTATTTGTCAAACTTACCTTTAAATTTAACCAGTTGCTTAACGGTTTCTTGAATAGGCTTGATAGTTTTATGGACTGAAATTGTAAATGATACTTTTTTTGCAATATTAGATAAACAGACATCCACTGACCTTGTGTACAATGTTTCGGATGATATGATACGTAAATGATGGCTATATATATTTTCAATCAGATGGCATATTCAATGCCGTCCGATTAAAGATTGATTTCGCTACTTTTAGTAATCTATCCTATGATTAGATATATTTCGTAATATCTTTGTTCAATTCTCAATTTAACATCTTAATGAGAAAACACTTAGCTGAATCTAAATCTTAGTCTTAGCTTGTTTTTATTGTATTTTTTACATTATAGTCCTAGTTCTGGCTTGTCGATTTTTTCCAATGGCAGATTTCTTTATACGACTGAATGTTTCTTTCTTTATGCCAATGAACGAAGCAATTACGTGTGAGGGAAAGCGTACAAAAAGATCAGGATACCGCTCTAGGAAGGCATTATACCGAGGTCCCGCATTTAGGCTTTTGTAAGCATTCAATCTAAACTGTGCGGAAATAGCATTTTTTTCTTCCATCACGAGCAAAGTTTTTTCAAAAGCAGGGGATTTTTTGACCAATTGTTTAAAGTTTACAAAACTAATTACATACAATTCAGTATCTTCCCATGCTTCGATATTATACATGGAAGTTTTTTTTGAGAGAAAGCTTTCCATATCCCCTACCCATCTACTTTCTAAGGCCAGCTTAATAGTGTGTTCAACTCCTTTTTCACAGATATAAAATTGTCTTGTAGCACCATACACAATAAATCCATAATAACGATTGGTATTGCCCGCTTTTAGTAGAAGCTCCTTTTTTTTTAGTTTTATAACCTCAAAGGACGAATTTATAATATTGATCTCTTCAGGTTCAAGGATACATCCAGAATGTTCTCTAATGTAATTCAAAATAGTATTCAACATAATTTCATAAAGGATTTGGCTAACATTTTTATATACCGTGCCCGATGCTTTTAGGCAAGAACTAAACTGCCACATTAAGCTGGTTACTGACATTAAACACAGCTATCCTATTTATCAAATTTATATTTAAATATTGACAAAAAACCGAGATATATAGCTATAAATTATGTAGATATATATCTACTTAAAAAACTGTGATTATCATTAAATTTACCTTGCTTTGCTTTTACAATCTACCATGATTGTCTGTAACTACTAAAGTCTAAACTGAGGTCATAAAGTGTCAGTTCAAGGGATTTTTTACAGAGAGGTGCTATTTTTGACCGGAATCAACATTTATAATTGTGACATTGATATTACGGTTGTATTAATTTATCATATGATAACTGGAGTTATGTACGAATCTTTTTTTACTTATTTAAAAAAGTTCTCTTCTGAACCATTGACAGAAGAAGAAAAAGAAATATTCACACGTGGCTTTATGCCATTTAAACTACGAAAAAGACAATATTTTCTACAGGCTGGTGATGAATGCAGAAATTTCGCATTCATAACTAAAGGAGCCATGAAACGTTATAGCGTGGATAGCAAGGGTGTTGAACATATAGATATGCTTGCAGTTGAAGACTGGTGGATGGGAGACAGAGAGAGTTTCGTCATGTCGACACCAAGTATATATTACATTGATGCGTGCGAAGATACTGAAATGCTACTAATCAGCAGAGTTGATTCTTTAGAATTCAGAACGATGCCGATATGGTGCGAAATGGTTCGCCAATTAGATCAAAATAACAATGTGGCAAGCCAAAATCGTATAATGGCCTCAATCAGTTTAAGTGCTGAAAACCGTTATTTGGATTTTGTAGCGCATTACCCCAAATTTGAGGCTAGATTTCCCCAGCATCTGATTGCATCCTATTTGGGTATTACAAAAGATACTTTAAGCCGTATCAAGAGGAAAATACTCTCCCGCTAAGCGACTATTAAAATTAGATTTAGCAAAAAATTATTTTTCACCATCAAAGTTTACGGAATTTACTATTCTGTGCGCGGAGCATCTACGCCGCTCGTATTCATAGGTACTATATTAAAATTGGAAGGTATCTTACAGAGCATTCTGTATTTTCAGAATGTAATGATCTATCAAAAATAAACTTTAACGATAACATGCACAATGGCAACACTACGCATGTACCTGAAAATAAAGAATGTCACTTTATTAAATATCGCGGTTGATGCCAATATGTTGCAAAAATTTGAGCTAGATTGGCTGGTAATGTTAAATTACTGCGAATTGCCGAGAATTACCCCGCTTCGAAATTCCTGAAAGGAAACATTTAATTAGTATAACGGTTAAAAATTAAAAGCCTTCTTTTAACAAAGACCTTAAAGTTGTAGGTCTTCACATGGCAATGCGTCTATAAAACTATACAAATTAGTATACAAACTTCTTAATATGCCATACATTATGACAGTATTTTGTCACCTTATTAAAATCTATGATCAACCTAAAGGCATTAATATGATATTCAGATTAATGTAGATTTAAATCAACAAGCTTTATATAAATTTCCAAGAACTTAGGCTCTAACTTTTTTGTGAGAGGGAAATGTAAATCTGTAAAAATCATTTAACAAAGTTACTTATGTCTGTTTGAAGTTTTCACTGCTTTAATGATTGCGATTAATTTGATGAACCTTCATAATTTTTTAATTTTAAATTGTAGAATATGCACCAGTCATTTTTTAAGTATTTGAAAAAATTCAGTTCTGAACCATTGACGAAGGCAGAAAAGAAAACAATTACAAAGGCCTTTTCTCCTTTAAAGCTGAAAAAGAAGCAATATTTTTTGCACGCTGGTCATCATTGTAAGCATTTTGCCTTTATTGTCAAGGGCGCCATGAGGCAGTACATCGTAAACAATAAAGGCATAGAACTTATTATACGCGTCGGTATTGAAAATTGGTGGATGGGCGATCGGGAAAGCTTTATATTTTCTAAGCCGAGTCTATATTATATTGATGCTTGGGAAGAGACTGAAATGCTGATAATCAGTATGGAGGATTCACTTCAACTGATGAGAATTCCTGCTATTTCAGCGATGATGGTTCAACTTGATGAAAGAAACAGTATTGCCAACCAAAAAAGAATAGCATCATTGATAAGCCTCAGTGCGGAAAAACGATATGCGAATTTTGTTGCATCGTACCCCGAGCTTGTTTCCAGATTTCCGCAGCACATCATTGCATCCTATCTTGGTATTACAAAAGACACCTTAAGCCGCGTTAAATTGAGTCATAACAGGGAATAACCCAAAACTCAACACTTTCAAAATTTAGAAGCTAACCATCCTGGTTTACTGATCTATTGATATTGGACTAACGCAAAAAAGGCGAAAGGTCTGAACCTAAATTGTTCAGAACCTTTCGCCAAATGGTAAAGAAATGTTTATTTTTTGAAATTTAAAGCTGGATATTCAGATCGCCGGCAGCAGGCTATTCTTTGAATTGGTAGCCACCAAAAAACTTCAGTGGAGACCAGGATGGTAATGGCTCTGCAATCTTAGGGGAAAGATCACTGTATTTACCTGAACCATAGACCACCTTTCCCCCTACTACGGTCAGAACAGATTGTAGATCTTTTATCATGTCATCTGAAACTGTGAAATAATCATTATTAAGGAGTACAAAATCTGCAAAGTTACCAGGTGCGATCCGACCTTTATCGCTTTCTTGATTTTCAAACCACGCCGCCCCAATCGTATAAAGCCTAAGGGCTTCTTCACGTGTCAGTCGGTTATCTTCAGCCAAGATAATTTTGCCTGAAACTGCTTTGCCAGTAACTGCCCAACTTATGCCTGTCCATGGATTGCCAGTTGATACACGGAATGCATCCGAGGTCAATGACAAGGGAAGTCCACTCTTTATTAGGGCTCTTAGTCTTGGCGTATACAGCGCTTTTTCCATTCCATGAGTTTTGGCAAATGATTCTCCATGCAGTGCCATCTTGGCATCAACAGCTATTCCTCCACCTAATTTTTTGACCCTGGCAATATTTTCATCACTGATCGTTTCTGCATGTTCAATAGCCCAGCGCATTCCATCCAGAGGAGTGGTTTTATTAACTTCTTCCAACGCATCCAAAAACGGCGTTATATTCTCATCATAAGTGATATGCATTCTAAAGGGAATTCTTTTTTGGATGAGTTTTCGGAGATCTTCTTCTGCGTATTCCTTCATCTTTTCCTTTGAAATAATGACAGTAGGTCTGTCAAAATTTTCGTGATCATGAAGCTCTGCGCGGAGTAACTCGCCAGTTCCCTCGTACTCATGACCATGCTCCATGTTAGAGTGTAGATTTTGTCCGGGGCTCAAAGGTGAAACCTTGGTGATCCTATCGATTTCATTATCCACCCAATTTTTTTTCGGATCATAACTGAAACCAAGATCTGCAAAAGGAAAACGGACATTTAGCCTGTTCTCATCAATAAGGGTCTGAAGGGGTGTATGTCCTTCAGGGAAGCCAATGAGGCTGGAGTTGTCAATTACGGAAGTGATGCCAAAACGGTTAAGATCTTTGATTAAATATTCAAGTGAGCTTACCTGCTCTTGCGGCGTAGGTTCCGGCAGCATGGAATCCATGGCAAGAAATACGAAGGTGTATCCATCAATAATTCCCGTATAATTACCTTTTTTATCCTTTTGAAGCTCTGTTTCTGGCAACAAAGGAAATTTTGAAGTGCCAAGTCCGAAAAATTTTATTGCCGGCTTATTTAGCCACACCCTATTATAAGCATATTGGACATAAAGTAGCTTGTTGGGCACTGCTTTATTTAATTCTTCGATTGTTGGAAACCTCTTCTCTTTAAATTGGGATGGTGACCAGCCGCCGTGTACTTTTACCCATTGCCCTTCCGGTGTTCTCGCTGCCTGTTCGGTTAGCATTTCCAATGCCCTTTTCAGAGTAGGCACATTATCCCACCTTACTTTATAGCTATAATTTTTTTCGTTTAGTGGATGCATGTGAGAATCTTCGAGTCCGGGGATAAGACGTCTGCCATCCGCATCGATCAATTGGGTATGAGAATCTTTGAGTGCCAAAATTTCCTGATCGTTTCCTACAGCGTAAATTCTGCCAGCACTTACTGCAACTGCCGTTGCCTCAGGCTGTGCCGCTGTCAGGGTCGTAATTTTGGCATGATATACGATAAGATCTGCGCCTACGGATTGCTTTATAGTTTGCGCATATGCTGCAAGACCTATAAATAGTGTTGTGAATAATGTAATGTTCTTTTTCATAATAATTCTTTATACGTATGAGAATTTCTTTAAATAATGAGGGTATCTGTTAATGAGATTATGACCCTTCCATCTTAGGAAGTAAGCCTAAGGAAATAGCTGTTAATTCATTGTAGGACACTTATAGTTTTGAAGGCATATGAAGCAAAACCTGTAGCTTTATATCTATTTAAGATTATATATAAATGAATAAATTTTCAGTAGCGATATTAAATGCACCAGCTTTTATCTACAAAATCTTACAAGAGATCACTCTCTGCAAATTATCACAAGGGATCGTTTTCATAAAATTCTATTTAGCTGTTCGCATGCTTACAATTTCAATTCTTAATCCTTATATTTCTATGATTTGAATAAGTGTAACCTATTCCTATAATCTTGGTGATCGAGTGGAATCTTGAAGTTGCCAGATCTTCGTCGACTCCGGGTTTTAGGTTCGGAACACCAAGTATTTCAATTTTTTTTACTTTGATGAACTCGTTTAATACTGCTGCTTTCATAATGGTTTTATTTATTAAAAATTAAGTATTAAATCAGTTTTTACACTGTTAAAATAAACCAATGATTACTTCAACAAAGCTCCTCAACCTCTTGCAGAAAAAAGTTGATATTAATCGAAAAAAAATGTAGACTTAAATCTATGCTTTATAATATTCCTAGCCCTTGTAGTATGCCCTTACGATTTTATAGTACGGGAATAACAGCTAATAAATTGGTTTAATATATTTTGACAAGATTAATAGGTAGATTTGGACAAAATGTAACCGCAAATAGAAATTTAAGCCGCCAAGCCGTAAAGCAATTGTAATTATCTAAAACAGCACCTCTGTCATACACGGCCTTGCTCTATAATCAACGCTCCATCCATTGCAGAAACGCCTTTGCTTTTATGCGGCTGATAACTATTTTTTCAGGCGCTTTCAAATCTGTAAATACTAATAATTTCCGGTTGAAGTAATATTCAATATTACTGATAAAAATGCGGTTGATGATAAACTGCCGGTTTGCGCGATAGAATAGACTAGGATCAAGCATTGCTTCTAACTGTTCAAGTGTGTGAGATATATTAAATTTACGCTCGTCAGCCAGTATGAGGGATACAGTCCCACCTGAGGAATAAAAAAAAACGACTTCGGCCAGCTTTACAGGAATTAACTTTTGGCGGTAACTGACCAGTAAAGTTTGCTTATACATAGACTCCATCTGATTGATGGCCATACCCAGATTTTCACTGCGCTGCGTACCGGAAATGATGCGATCCTTAAATGCCGTATATTTATGAAGACTTTTCTGAAGGACTGTCTTGTCAATCGGTTTAAGTAGGTAATCGATACTATTGGACTCAAAAGCACGTATGGCATACTCATCAAATGCGGTACAAAAAATTACAGGTGTTTCAATATTCATTTCTTTAAATATCTCAAAGCTAAGACCGTCACCCAGCTCAATATCCGAAAATATCAGCTCTGGCATTGTGTTTTGTTCCAGCCATTTTTTGGCAGAGGAAACCGAGGAAAGCACGGCAACAATTTCAATTTCATGCTCAGTGCTGAGCAGCATTTCTGCAAGTTCATTTGCTGTCCTTGCTTCATCTTCTATAATGATGATTTTCATGTTCTAACAAAGGTATGGTTACTATAAATTTCTGATCTGTCTGAGAGATTTCCACAGATTTGTCTGATAACAATTTATAACGCTCAACTATATTTTTGAGTCCTGTTCCCGACGGCCCACTCCGTGCCCTCTTGGGCTGAAAGTTATTCTCGACTACTAAGTAGCCTGCTTCTGTGCTAAAAACGGCAATCAATAGTGGACGTTCTGGAGAAAAGACATTATGTTTGATTGCATTTTCCATAAGCAGTTGTAGGGAAAGCGACGGTATAATGTATTTATGGAAACCGGGCGAAATTTTGATCTCGACAATTAAGGAATTCTGGAACCGCTCACGCAAAATATAGAGGTATGAGCTGATAAATTTCATCTCGTCTTCCAACGATGCGAGATACTTCTCATTAAAGCTTAGCACATATCTATATACCCCGGCAAGTTCAACAATATAATCTTTAGCCGTATCATCATTTACCATAGTCTTAAGCGTACTTAAGGAATTAAAAAGAAAATGCGGGCTTATCTGTTGCTGAAGAGATATTAGTTGTGCCCTCAAATGTGCTTTTTCAAGAAGATCTTTTTCTATTTTTGATTTTTTCAGGGCAACACGGGTATGCCTGTTATAAAAAACAATAAAGAATAGCACGCTCAGAAAAGCATTACTGACTAAATGAGCATTAATATCTTCCATTTTTTCATAGCCTACCTCCCGAGAAAACAAGTAGTTTTTTGGCAAGATAAAATCTAGGACAAAGCTTACAACCAGAAGAATGACAAATCCTGTCAGAATGCTAAGCAGATGCTTTGAATATCCTGATAAATCATTGAAATTATTTGTTAAGAAATATCCATGTACCAACCAACACGCAGATAAAGGCACAAGTACCTTTGCAAAATGATTTAGGAAATGCCACCACTCAATCTCTTCGGATGAGAAGTCTCCTAAAAGTGCGGTTCCAAGACTCATGAACGCCGATATGATCAGGAGCCACTTAATCTGATATTTTTTAAACATGTACAAAAATAACATAAAATTTATCTCATATTATACAACAAGCCAGTTCAAATTCCAGTGATCTAAATCGGACTCCAACTTTTCAAAATCTTACTTGTGGGCTTACAGGCGACTAAAGACTTCTCATTTAAACATAAATCTAATATCCTTCTACTTAAGTGAAATTACATCACTATCATGGAAAATTTTTATTCCGCGAATGAACAGACCAAAATCGAATGTCAAGTGCGCAAAGATGAATTTAAGATAGAACAGATGAGATGAGATGCTAAATAATTACCAGCTTATATAAAATCAGTTATTAAGATAAATATAAACAAAATAAGCTCCTCTAATTCAGTGAACATAAACTACAACAAATGAATTACAGCAAATTTTAATAGAATATAAACATCGCCTCGTATGTCAGTTTAAGATTAGAGCTGGTCAGTTCAGATCATCAATTGATCACTTGGACTGAAGATCATATTTTTGAATCAATTCTCAGTTTAACTTCGTGGTAGAAAATAATATAATAATAAATTTTATGATAAGATCAATTTTAACTCTAGTGCTTACACTTCTGGTATGTAATTTTAGTTTTGCACAAAAGTACTTTGGAAAAACATACCCAGCTACGCAAAATGTGGATGAGTACTATGATGCAGCAGATGTAACCAAAGCTCATATAGTTATGGGCAAAACCGATCTGGGAATAGGTTTCCGTTCAATTGAAAAAACTCAATCAAAAATCATTGCGCTGGCCAAGCAAAAGGGAGCTGATGGGGTAATCTTCTCGATTGAAGAAGAAGTCTATGCCACTTCCAGGTCTGCCAATGGCAGCGTTAATCAGAAAGACGAAAAAAAGGCAACCGTGTACAACAACAGTACTACCACTGATTTAAAAGAAAAGAAAGTTAGGGCAACATTTATCAAGTACAAATAACTTTCTTCTTCTACAGGAAGGATGTCAAACACGATATTCCAATGCTCTGAGAATACCTTAATAACATAAGGTGTCAAACAGGAATCCAAGCGAGACAAAATACTAAGACAGTCTCTTTATTTTATTATATCATGGTAGTGAATTGTTACCTATAATGATTGCTCACATTATTTGTAGCATTTTTCACCTAGGTGTCGACTAATAAATAAGCGGTCGCTTAGGTAGTGATCGTACTGCTGGGATTGTGACACAACGTTTACAACAAAAATCTAATCTCTAAATCCCAGTTCACACTTTTTAAGTGAGACAGTATATATATTTTCACAGTCTGACCATAGCTTATCATATTCATAAGCATCACAAAAAATGGTAGATTTAAATCTACCATTTTTTTCGACTTATGTCAATACTACAATATCATTCTTTTGCGAAATTTGAACCAATATATCAAAAGATTCCTTTAAGCGTAATTTTTAGTTTTAAGCTGTCAGAATGCTAATTATATCGAAGTCCTAAGCTTCAACTTTTGATTACAAAAAACTTGTTAGCGCAAATTCGATAGACAGAATGTCGCCGCAATATCGTAAGTGATTTAAAAGGCTTGTAAAAAAACAGGGATACAGACTGATCAACTTATACGGAACTAAAATTCGTCAATATGAACAAAAAAATTAAATTCTAGAGTGAAAATTTTCTACAAGAAGAACAATAGAAAAAGGAAAAAAGAATCTGTTACTTTCAGCATCGGGCAGATCAATGAATAACCTAGTATTCTACTGGAACCATCAAGGGAAATCTTGGGAAAGAGCTACCTCCTTACCCTTAAAACGAAAATGTTTGCGAATCTACAACATCGCCCTAGCTATTAGAAGAAGTAGGTTTTCAGCATAACATTACCAGAGCTAACATGGAACACACTACAACTATATATGAAAGCGCCCTTAGCTATATAAGCGGCTATTACGAATCCCTCACGCAAGGAAGCTCCGAAAATGAAATATCCATCTTAAGGAGCGTTGCAAAGGTGTCTATTAAGATAGCTGAAAAAGAGATGCTGAAAGGTAGACAACTTGAACATGCATTATTAGCCAGCTGCTTTCGTTATGCCGGTTCTACTGGAGTCATATTGAATGAACATCTTTCAAAAAAGCTTCTTGTTGATTTTATCGCTCAGGTTGGATATTCTCAGGAAGATTTTGCAATAGTACAGGCAATAATTGCTAAGCATGTAGCAAAAACTGCACCTTCGAATATACAGGAACAAGTGGTATGGGATGCCTTAAGCTATCGTTTGGCAATGGATGATTTTCTTTTAAATGAGAATTACCAGACTGCAGAAAAAAATATATCTGATAGGACTTCGTATGATGAACTGGATTTACTTAATCAAATTAGGGATGAATTTTCGGGAGAACATTTTTATACGGACTATGCCAAAAGGAAATATTCCAAGGATTTGACCCGCAATTACAATAAGCTTAACAAGCGTATACAAACCCTCTCCCGAAAATTCAAAACACAGGAGAAAGAACTTCGTTGATGACCGATAGGGAAACTGAAGATTTGTTTAAAATCGCCTTTCGAAATTATGTCAAATTGGTGGACGTAGCTGATTCTAAAGCAGGCCTTCTGATCCATGTTAATTCGATTCTAATTTCAGTTGTCATCGGATTTGTTATCAGTCGGACGGAGAAATATCCGATGCTCATCATCCCTTCGTTTCTAACGCTCGCCGTTTCCTTTGTTACCATTCTATTAAGTATTCTTGCCAGTCGCCCTCAACGTAATGCATATATACAGAACAGAGCCTCAAAAAGTTACCAGACGTTTTTCTTTGGGAGCTTCGATATGGCAGGCTCTGAATTTAAGGATGCAGATTACGACAGCTATTCGGTGGAACTGGCAAATTTTTTAAAAAGTGGAAAGGATAATGTTTATAATGAAATTTATAAAGAAGTTTTTAATGTGCGGAAGGTTCTAAGTAAAAAGTTTACCTTCTTGTCTTATGCGTATATCGTATTCCTGGGTGGCCTCGCATTATCTATTGTGTCATTCTTTATCGCAATAAATTAAGCAACAAAAAAAAATACAAAATCTGCAGCAAGCTCTAGATTTATATCCCTTGATGTAGTGACTGAAGACCAGCGTATTGTCTGCAGTTTTACAGCATTTTTACGTTGATTAGATGTGCTAAAAGCAACCTTTTATGCGATAATTTATTGGAGTATAAATTGATACAAAAATATAGGGTGACCTATCTTATTATAGGATATTTGACCGATATTTGTAATTTACAATACCAATATTTACAATGTACTCGATACTTTTTGATTATATAAAAAAATATACTACCAAGCCTTTAACCGAAGGTCAAAGAACATTAATGGAAAAAGCTTTTATACCGTTTAAGCTTCGGAAAAAGCAGTACTTTCTCCAGGCAGGAAACCAATGTAGGCATTTTGCTTTCATTACCAAAGGAGCAATGAGACAATATACGGTAGATGATAATGGTCTGGAACATATTGCGCGACTAGGTATTGAAGAATGGTGGATGGGCGATAGGGAAAGTTATCTTACGTCAAGCGCAACTAAATATAATATTGATGCATGGGAAGACACCGAAATGCTAATAATTACGAATGATTATATGCAGGAGATCATGAAAATACCTGCATTTAATGAAGTACTCAGAAAGTTGGATGATAATAACAACATTGCGAACCAAAGACGTATTACTTCAGCAATAAGTCTAAGTGCAGAAATGCGCTACCTGGAGCTTGAGGATTCCTATCCGCAGATGATAGCAAGATTCCCCCAGCATATCATTGCCTCTTATCTTGGCATAACTAAAGATACCTTAAGTAGGATAAAGCGAAATAGGTTAAAGTAAATGCCCTTCAGAAGCTCAAAAAGTAGACATAGGTCTACTTTTTTTTTAGTCAAAAATCATCATTCCTATTCATTCTTAATTCTGAAATTTGGATCTGTAATGGAACGTTTCCCTTTCGATAGAAGTCTTTTCTTTTTTTGGGGTGACGTTTCCATTGTACACAATATTTTATTTGAAAGTTAAAAATGGAAATGATTCAATATCCAACCGGAGAAATGACAATTCTTTTGGCAGCTATAATTATGTATACATGCAGTTGGTATATAAACCTCACCGAATGTCTATGACCCGGAGAAGCGTCTCAGGATACAAATCCCCAATCCTACAACAAAGGAACTTATGCAGCATGTAACAAATACCCATCTGAAGCGTTGCTCATTTTGGGAGATAGTGAAGATACAAACGATGACCGCAAACAGTAAAATTTTTACTACATGACTATATTAGGTTCCACCAAATTATCGAGCCGAAGAAGTTGAATGGCTGTTTTGACAGACCTTCGGCACATCATTTCCAATAATCCCGAATTAGTTGGAGCTCTGGGGTATAATAGCTCCAAGCCTAAGCAGGGAACGGTGTAGAGGTTTCTAATTCATCAAAATTTACTAATGAAAATTAAATCGTTTAAAACTATTTCAATGAAAAAACTAAGTGTCATAATGTTAATGTTGTGCTGTACATGGCAACTTGCCTGGGGTCAGAATTTCAAACTGATGCGCTACGATGAGGATTACTCTCATTTACGAGATAGTGCAAGAACCTTTTATAATGTTTTAAGATATATGCCTCTATCTTCAAGTGGAAAGGAGTTTGCGTCCTTTGGTGGAGAGGCGCGGTTGGAGCTCGACCTTGCCCAAAATGAGGACTGGGGCGCAAGAGGAATAGGCAGAAATGTTTTTTTGCTCCAGCGATATGATCTTCATGTCAATATACATCTGGGTTCACGTATTCGCTTTTTCTCCCAACTCCGCAGTGGCTTGGAAAATGGGCGAAAAAATGGCCCACGCCCGATTGACGAAGACCAATTGAATGTGCAGAATTTTTTCGTTGATATTGTTCCTTATAAAACTGCCAATAGGACAATTAACTTACGTATTGGAAGACAAGAACTGCAGTATGGTAGCGGAAGACTGATAGATGTGCGAGAAGGACCGAACCTCAGGACGTATTTTGATGGGGTCAAAATCGCTTATTCATCTCCTATGTTAAAAGTAGACGGTCTGCTAATGTCTGATGGCAAAACAAGAACAGGAATACTGGACAACCCTGGTATTCATAGAGCCAATCTCTGGGGCATTTACAGTACATTTTCCCCGTCTCAAAATTTTAATATGGACATGTATTATCTTGGCAATAGAAGGGACGGGTCTTTGTTTGATGAAGGGAATGTTTCGGAACGCAGACACACATTTGGAACCCGGTTCTGGAGAAATTCAGGTCGGATTGTCTATAATTTTGAGCTCGGTTATCAGACAGGTAATTTTACGAACGGCAAAATCCGCGCTTGGGGAGGATCTTCAGAAGTGGGCTACAGATTTACTGGAATGAATGGGGTCCCAACAGTAAAGCTAAGAAGCGATTTTATTTCAGGTGATGATATTAAAGGTGATGGGAAACTGGGAACATTCAGTGCACTCTATCCTAATGGAGGATATTTTGGAATGAATCCCCAGGCTGGGCCGGCAAATCTATTATCGTTTCACCCTTCTCTGAGTTGGAAGCCCTTAAACAAACTACTGGTTTCAACGGAAGTGGTTATGAATTGGCGTCAGTCTGAACACGATGGTATCTACAGACCTGATGGCTCTCTGAGCCTATCGTCATCAGGTTTATTGGAAAAGTATATTGGCACTACGTATATCGCAAGTTTCTCTTTTGAAGTGAATAGGTTTTTAAATTTCAATCTAGGACTCCAGTATTTTGACACTGGACATTTTATAAATGATGTAGTAGCAGATCACAAGGACGGTTTTTTCGCAGCCACATTAATCGGTTTTAAATTTTAAATCTATAGTATAACAAAATTGCTATGCACAAAGACCTTTTCCTCATACTGGGGCTTCTTTTTTTCGTAATGTTTCTAGTAATGCTGGCTAAACGGATTCGCATAGCCTACCCTATTCTATTAGTAATAGCAGGACTGGCAATTGGATTTATTCCCGGACTTCCAATTCTTAAACTCGACCCCGACATTATTTTTTTTGTATTTCTTCCTCCGCTATTATATGAGGCTGCATGGTATACTTCCTGGAAGGAATTCAAAAAATGGAAGGTTCCGATTGCTTTGATGGCCTTCGGTTTAGTATTTCTTACTTCGATTGTCGTTGCATTTTCGGCTAAAATTATTATACCTGGGTTTACATTAGCGCTTGGCTTTCTATTGGGGGGGATTATCTCACCGCCAGACGCAGTTGCAGCCACCACAGTACTCAAAGGACTTAAGGTCCCCCGCAGAACCATTACCATTTTGGAGGGTGAAAGCCTGGTAAATGATGCATCTTCACTGATCGTCTTCCGTTTTGCCCTTGCTGCTATACTAACTGGAAGCTTTTCCATGCAGGATGCTATTGGTAACTTTTTTGTTGTTGCCGGAATGGGAGCTGTAATTGGACTTGTCGGTGCACATATAATGTATGCAGTACATCGTTTTCTACCGACCACTCCTGCAATAGATGCTACCATTACGCTCATGACTCCTTATATTCTTTTCCTTTCTGCAGAACATTTCCATTACTCTGGTGTGATAGCCGTTGTAAGCGGTGGATTGTTCATGTCCTTTCGCTCACATGAGATTTTTAAGACCGGTAGTACAAGAGTGAATATGCTTTCAGTTTGGCACACCCTCATATTTATAATGAACACGCTGGTATTCATCCTGATTGGACTTGAGTTGCCGGAAATTATAGCGGGACTTGGAGAGACTTCGATTTTAAATGCAGTGGAATATGGTGTTTATATTTGTGGGATTTCAAGTTTAGTCAGAATTTTGTGGGTTTATACTGCCACCCATATACCCAGATGGTTCAGCAGCAGATTACGCCAGAATCCAGCTCCTGATTGGAAGCATCTGCTGATTATTGGCTGGGCCGGTATGCGGGGTGTAGTATCGCTTGCAACTGCATTGTCTATACCAATGTTTTTAAGTGATAAAGATGCTTTTCCGCACCGGTCACTGATCATTTTTATTACTTTTGTGGTAATCTTTATTACACTCGTATTTCAAGGACTCACGTTGCCACTGATCATAAAAGCTACAAAGATTGTGGAGATTGACCCCATACTGCCTGACCATCAACAGGAAGCGGGAATAAAGCTCCGTCTGGATATTATCGCCCTTCACCAATTAAGTGTGAAGTATGGGCGGATCTTAGAGCATAACAGCCTATTAAGGAATTATATCGAAAAGCTTAAAGCTGACATAGAAGGTCACCAATTTTTACTGGTCTCCCATGAGCTATCTAGCGGCAGAGCAGTTGAACGTGAGGAATTTCAACAGATTATAGCAGATGTACATGAGCAGCAAAGACTGGAAATATTCAAGATGAAAAACGAGCAGACATTCACTGATGAGGCACTTCGCAATGCCGAACAATTATTAGACATCAATGACATCGGTCTATCCAGAAATAAAGTCTAGACAGAGTATGCCAAAACTTGTCAATGCGACTCAATATTTTATCTGCGAGCGGTGAGGTTTAGCACATACGAAACAAAATTGCTATTGCTGCTGACGACTGTCTTTTATTTTAAAAAGCTCTGATATAGAGAAAACTCATGTCATCCAGCATTGCTTACTCATTGTTAACTACTCAGCCGTAGATAATTAATAAATTTATGCGCACCTGAGTTTTGATCAAGCACTATCGCATAGAACGAAGATATTCCTGGGTGGAATATCTTCGTTTATATATTTAACCATAGACTTATTTGCTTTTAACAATAGCAGCAGCTTTTTAGATTTATGAATTGTAATTAAGAATTTAAAGGTATTTTCAATAAAATTGCAGACCTTGCCCCAAAAGAACTTGGCTAAAACTTTACCACCAGCTTCCCGATTGTTTTACCAGACTCCAATTGTTGATGTGCCACTCTAAGATTTTCTGAGGAAAAGCCGTTTATGACAGTATTTAAAGTTGATTTTATTACACCCTTATCTAGTAAGTCGGAAATTATATTTAGAATTTCGTGTTGACGAACCATATCACCAGTCTGAAACATAGCTCTGGTAAACATAAGCTCCCAATAAAAACTTACACTTTTTCCTTTGAGTTGTCTAAGATCCACAGGATATGAGGGATCGCTTATGGAACCAATTTTTCCCTGTGGCTTGATTAATGTGACAAATGCATCCCAATATTGATTAAGATCTACAAAATCAAGAATGAAATCAATGTTTTCAAAACCTGCATCATGTACTTCTCTTATTAGATTTTTATGGTTGACTACCACATCTGCTCCCATTTTCTGACACCAGTCAACAGTTTCCGGTCTGGATGCTGTGGTAATGACTGTTAATCCCAACAATTTCTTAGCTATCTGAATCGCTATAGAACCTACGCCACCAGCACCACCAATAATTAATATGGACTTACCAGCATCTTTTTCTTTAGACAATCCCATTCGATCAAATAAGATTTCGTATGCGGTAAGCGCAGTGAGTGGCATTGCAGCCGCTTCTTCGGTGGTAAGCTTTTTTGGTGCAAAACCAACAATCCTTTCATCTACTAATTGATATTCCTGATTTGAGCCGGGTTTAGTGATGTCACCTGCATAAAAAATTTTATCACCTTTTTTAAATAAAGTAACTGCATTACCAACTTCCTCAACGATCCCTACAGCATCCCAACCAATGACTTTTGGTTCATCCTGTGTTTTCTCCTTGAGGCTGTTTTGCCGGATTTTGTAATCTACAGGATTAACGGAAATTGCTTCTATTTTTACAAGAAGATCTTTTCCTAGCGGTGTCAGTTTGTCAGTTTCAAATTCGATGAAACTTTCCGGGTCGCTAATTGGTAACGATTTTTTAAATCCTATTGCTTTCATATTTTTTATTTTTAATTGTAAAAATTGGTGTTAATAAGTGTTGTACTAGCCTTGCCACTACTCTCAAATTTACATATTTATATTAGGATTTGATTTTAAATAGACTGGATAATTTTATCTAAAGGCAAACGGGATTTCGGATTGACCGAAGGTTGATTGGCGTCACCAAGGTTTCTGTAGCCGAGAGCTACTGCAAAAAGTGGTTTGTAATATCTGTCGACTTGCATCATTGATTTTCTGTTCGTTAAAGTACGATACTCTTGCCAATTCACTTTTCACAGCTTCGTTTTCAACAAAAGAGAACTTCCACGGCTGGCTGTTAATGGATGATGCATTTAACCGTAAAATTTCTTTTAGTTCATCAATCTTATCTGCCGGAATTTTTCTATCCGCATTGTACTTCTTCGTGGTATACCTTTTTTATAGTTATTCTACAAAACTCATATTATTAATTTTAATTTAAACTATATTTTTTATAGTTGCAAAACTAAGTATAGTTTTCTAACTTTGCAATAACGGATAAAAATGATAGTAGCTGATGTATTGTATAGATAATAAAAAATTCCCTTGTACCACGAGCCTTACCATGAAGTATATCGGAGGTAAATGGAAAGCAGTAATCCTTATTCACTTAATTGAAAAGAAGCGTTACAATGAATTAAGGAAAGAATGTCCTATGATCACAGAGCGTACTTTAAGCCTGCAGCTAAAAGAAATGGAAGCAGATGGTTTAATTAAACGCACTGTCTATACGAGCAAACGTCCGCTTAAAGTTGAATATGAATTAACGAATTTCGGCAAAACTCTGATACCTATTCTTCAATCCATTTCAGATTGGGGGATGAAAACCGCTTTAAATAATAAAAATATACAGTCGGTAGAATAAATATTTAATAATAGTCATCATCAATGTTTTTCATATTAAAAATCAGATAAGAAAAGTTTGTAGAAATTTAGGAAATTACCTAAATTTGTAAAATAAAATCAAGGTCGTATGAAATTATTGGAAGTTATCAAGTCATTATCAAATGAGACCCGTCTCAATATTCTTGGATGGTTAAAAGATCCTTTCGGTCATTTTCCTGAAGAAGAATTAAGTAATTACACTCCTGAATTAGGGGTTTGTGTATCTGATATAGCACAGAAAGCAGGAATGTCAGTTCCTACGGTCTCTGATTATTTAAAAACAATGTCAACGGCTGAAATTCTGATCGCAACAAGACAAGGACAATGGACGTATTATAAGAGAAATGAAAAAGCAATTCAGGAATTAGCTAGAATGATAAAAGAAGATTTATAAAAACTTTTATGATAATTTTAGGAAATTACCTAATTAGGTAATTTCAATAGTAGATTTAATTTTATGGTTAATAGTTTATTTAAGATTGCCTAGTAAAAAGAAGATAAACTCAAATTTTTAATTCACAATTTCTCAAAACCAGTTTTATAAAAAGGAGAATCTAACAAGAAAGAATAAAGTCACGATTAATAAATAAAAAAATTTCAATCAATAATTAGGCTTTTACCTAAATAGGTAAATACATAAATAACAAATAAATAAAATCATTATGAAAGCAGCAGTATTAAACGAGTTCGGCTCGGTAGAAAAATTTGAAATATTAGATGTTCCAACCCCAAAACCGGGTGTTGATGAAGTATTAGTAAAAGTGATGGCAACATCAGTGAATCCGTTGGATTTTCAGGTTCGCAGAGGAGATTATAAAAATGAGTTGCAACTGCCTGTAGTCACAGGGCATGACGTGTCAGGTGTGATTGTAGAAGTTGGAACAGGTATCAATAATTTCAAAGTTGGTGACGAAATATATTACACTCCGGAAATTTTCAATGGATATGGAAGTTATGCAGAATATCACGTAGCCAAAGAATCGATCATCGGTATCAAACCGAAAAATATCAGTCATTTAGAAGCCGCTACGTTTCCTTTAGCAGCGGGAACTGCCTGGGAAATGCTTTACACAAGAGCACAATTGAAGATTAATCAAACAATCTTAATACACGGTGGTGCAGGAGGTGTAGGAATACCTACTATTCAATTGGCAAAAGCAATGGGTGCAACTGTTTATACGACAGCCAGAACTGTTCACCACGAATTCCTTAAAGAATTGGGAGCAGATCATACCATTGATTATGAAAAGGAAAATTATATCGATGCTATTTTGGAGCTGACAAATGGTAAAGGCGTAGACGTTGTAATTGATACCATTGGTGGCACTACCCTTTCGGACAGCGGAAAGGTTCTAAACCAAATGGGACAAGTCATTACTTTAGTTGATATTGAAATTCCACAAAATCTGATTCATGCGTGGGGCAAAAATGCAACTTATCATTTTGTATTTACAAGACAGAACAGAAACAAACTTGATGAACTTACGAAACTAATCGAGTCCGGGAAATTAAAGCCTGTCCTAAACAAAGTTTTCCCATTAGCAGAAATAGGTAAGGCACACAGTCTGTTGGAGTTCAGAGACAGTGATCCTGATTTTTATGGAAAGATTGGTGTACAGATAAGTAATTAAAACATGTATTAAATAAAATGGATTATGATAACAAGGAAATTTTTATAAAAGCGAACAAAGCTTTGGCAGAAGGAAACTATGAAGAATTCATTGAATATTGCGCTGATGATATCAAATGGATTAATGTTGGCGGAAGTATATTTAATGGTAAAACAGAAATCCTTAAATATATCAGCTCTTCGTATAATGGTATAAGTTTTACAACAGAAGATCATATCACAGAAAAAGATCTCGTCATCGAGTTTGGTCAGATCGTTTTTGAAAATATTGACAATGAAAAGGAAAGTTCTTACTGCGATATTTGGAAATTTAAAGATGGACTAATAATTCAAGTGAAGTCATTTGTCATTTAAGACAAGTTTCCTGTTATTACATAGTCTCTTAAAAGAGAAATCCCCGATTTCAATTGTTCGGGGATTTTTATCATTTAGTTGAAATATTGTTGCATTTAAAGTTCCTATTTAAAATATCGAACAAAACAATTACCGAACGTTTGGTAAAAAACAATTAATTAATTAACTTTGCAGTATGAGACCACAGAAAGTATTAGAAAATCATTTAATGGAAAGCCTATCCAAGGCCTTTCGTGCATTTGGATATGAAGGAGCCAGCTTAAAGGAGCTTTCAGACGAAACAGGATTGAAAAAGGCCAGTCTTTATCATCGATTTCCTAATGGAAAACAAGAAATGGCAGAATCTGTCTTATTATATCTTGACCAATGGGTGGAAAATCATGTTTTTTCTGCACTAACGAATGAAAAAAATGATTCAGTTACGCGATTAAAAACAGGATTGGAACAAATCAGACTGCTCTACAAAGGAGGCGAAAACATGTGTATATTCAAAGCACTATCCATGGACGCAGGTTTACAACTTTTTGAGAATAATCTTAAAGAAAGCATGCAACAATGGATTAATTCGTTCACAAACATTGGACTTTCATTTCATTTATCATCTGAGAAAGCAGAACAATTGGCTATCCAAAATTTAATAGACATTCAAGGCAGTCTGGTTCTATCTAAAATACTGAACGATACAACCATTTTTGAAAATGCATTGAAAAATATTGAACAAAGATATATCGAATAAAAAATTTCAATTTTAATCTTACCGAACGTTTGGTAAATATAAATCTATTCATTATGAAACACACAACAATTTTATTTTTTGCATTAATGCTACTATTGGGATGTGATAAAACATCCAAAAAATCAACGGAAATAAATAATCATTCTACGAAAGATGCAGATATGAAAACAACAAAATTTAGAAAACTAATGGTAAACGGCATCAACATCGCTTACCGGGAAGCAGGGAACTCAGAAAAGCCTACTCTTGTACTCTTACATGGATATCCTGCTTCATCCCATCAATACCGAAAAGTGCTTGATCAGTTATCTGACGACTACCATTTGATTGCTCCGGATTATCCCGGATTTGGTGATAGTGACTTTCCTGCGCCCGATCAATATGAATATACCTTTGACAATTTAGCCAATACCATAGATGATTTTTTAGAAAAAAAAGGATTGAGCTCTTATGCAATAGTAATGCAGGATTATGGTGCTCCTATCGGATTTAGAATCGCTACAAAGCATCCGGAAAGAGTTACTGCCATTATAACACAAAACGGAAATGCTTATGAAGAAGGCCTCGGTGAAGGATGGAAACTTATAAGAGAATTATGGGAAGATCGGAATGAGAAAACAGAATCAGTTTTATTACCAGCTTTTACTCTTGAAGGTCTGAAAAATGAATACACCCACGGCACCCGAAACAAAGAAAATATAAATCCGGATTCTTGGCAATTAGATTATCTGAGAATATCTCGTCCCAATGCACACAAGGTAAATCTTGATCTGTGGTATGACTATCAAAATAATGTCAAACTATACCCAAAATGGCAAAAATATCTTCGAGATTATCAGCCACCATTGCTTATTGTTTGGGGTAAAAACGATGTATATTTTCCAGAAAGCGGTGCAGCAGCGTTTAAAAAAGATGTTAAAAATATCGATTATAATATTTATGATACAGGCCACTTTGCCATGGAAGAAGAAGGTGAAGCAATAATCGAAAAAATCCGCAGCTTCATGAAGAAATTAGAAAAATAAGGTATCAGTATTTATGTTTTTCGATTAAATATCTGCAGTATCTATGCTTTCGGGATTACTTTTTTTGTGTATTGAGTACGATTTTTCTTTTACAACAAAACGTCCCCAAGTAACCGAATATTTCAATAAAGGAATAAGTTTTTTACCAAAATCAGTCAATGAATATTCTACTTTTAAGGGCGGTTTTACATTAAAAACTTCTTTTTTTAATTCCGTCCTTTACTAAGCTTTTCAATTGAATTGAATGCATTATTTCGGTAATATTTGGGATGAGTTTTTTTATTTCGTTAAATCTTTTTTATCCTTTATTAAGTATCAAATCACTACCGTTTTCCGCCTACATAATGCATTGCCAAGTTCATCTCACAATGAAATTTCAGTTCGTTAATTTCAGTAGTTGATATATATAATTTGTCAGTTAGGAGTGCGTCAGCTCGAATGGTTGTATCCTGATTATAAAATCGATGTAGACACAGAGCAGAATGCTTTGCTTAATGCAGATGTTCTAATATTTCAACATCATCTCTATGAGTATTATACATCGGATTAATTTATAATTATCTACTATAAAATAATTTCATGATTATCTAGTAGTAGATAATTGTCTACAAATATACTGGCTGATAAAAACTTAATTTGTATAATAAAATAAATTATGAATATAAATTTTAAAGGATTAACTTTATTTTTAATCTTCTTTGGTGCAACCAATAGTTACGCACAACAGATAAAACTATCTTTCGAATTATCAAAGGACAATAAAGCTATTTTTATAAAACTTCCTATGGAAAATCAAAAGGACAGTTTACTCTTTTTTTTCGATACGGGAGCAGGTACAACTTTGTTAGATAAAAAAATAGCTGAAAAATATAACCTTAAAGCTAATTACCAAACAGAAGTGACCGGGGCAGGAGGTATAAAGCTTTATGAGGTAATGACCAATCAAAAAATATTTTTTAATAGAAATAAATTTATAGATAGTACAAATATTGTTTTGGATGACTTATCAAGACTCAATACAACGTATGAGAAAAAGTTTGACGGAATCATAGGCGCAGCGATTTTAGCAAATTATCTTACGAAAATTGATTTTGAAACGCAGACCATGAATTTATACAAGTTTGGTGATCTTGTAGATTATCATGGCTACGAGAAGATTCCTTTTGAGCTTTTCTCTGGGATTCCTAGAATTCCAATTACCTTTGAACTGAGAAATAATGAAAAATTTTCAGGTGACATACTATTTGATAGCGGTGCACGACTTACACTTTTGGTAAATACACCTTATAAGGAGAAAAATGATTTAATAAATAAGATTGGTGAAAAAGTATTGTACAGCAGTCGTAATCTGAGTAACAATACGAATTACAATAAAGGACTTATTAAAAGTATTCAGTTAGGAAATACTACAATTAGAGATAAAAATTTAGGGATTTCCTTATCTTCGGATAAACAAGGCGTTAGTTCTTTAGATAATCTTTTAGGCATCTTGGGAAGCGAGATCATTAACAGGTTTAATTTTATACTCGATTATAAGAATAAAAATCTTTATTTAAAGCCTAACGATCTTTTTTTTATGGATTTTGAAGCATTAGCCAAACCTATAACTTTTGAGTATAGCGACGACAGAAACGAGATTATAATATCAAATGTTATGGAAAATACAGATGCTTATAAAAAAGGACTTAAGAAAGGTCAGAAGATTATATCGATCAATAATATTGTAAGTAAAGATATTTATACATACGATCAATTGCTCAAGCGAAAAAAAGGAAAAATAATATTCAAATATGTAGATAGTAATAATCAGACTAAGTCAGTAAAAATTAATCTAAAAAATTAATATGAAATATTACAGCATAAATATTAGTATTCGAAGATAAGATTGGGTTTGACTGTAAACAGTTAAACCCAATCTTTGAAAATGTCCAAAATTGTTCTACTATATCATATATTTCAACCCCTAACCTGAAGCATATTAAAAAAATAACGGAGCAGCTTTTTGGAAAACTCTTTGCCTACAAATGATACCTTTCAAAAGCCCTTTGGGAATTGAAAATCGTGAATTCCTATAAAAAAATAAAGAATTTTGAACAGATGCTTATTGCTGATGGAATCCAGATTTTTACCAAACTTAGAAAGAATATGAAGAAACATCTTATGAAAATGGAAGCCAAGATTTCTCTCCTTAAAGAGCCATTAATTAAACGATCTATGATGAATTAAAGAACCATTGTCAAATGGAACAAACTCGCCACAGAAGTGTCAGCAACTTTATGATGAACATTCTGGGGAGCCTTACAGCATTTTGCTTATTTCCAAAAAAACCGTCACTCAACTTGAAAAAAGTAAATGACGGTCAATTATTTTTAAACTTTGCTTAAACCGAACTCAGGTTATATTAAATTAATTAGAAGGTATTATTAATTTGGAGAAGCCAGTATCGGTATCAGTATTTTACCTGACGAAATTATTTCTGAATACTATTCCGGAAGAAAAATTACAAGTCATCGTTTAGACAAACAACTGGACAAAATGAGTACTGTATGGATTTTCAGAAAAGATGATCATTGGTGTAAAAAATTGAAAGCATTTGTAGAAATGTTTAGTCAAGAAAATGAGGAGATCAAATCTGTTCCAGACTTTGAGCAATTTGCATTCTTGCTGGTTGAGACTTAGAAATAGTCAAACGGGCAAAAGGTTAATGACATTGCTCAGACATCTTTTCATACAATAGCTTTTTACCATATGGTAAGTCTGTTGCTCAGAATATAAAGTATCTTTAGATCATGAAAGAGTTTATTGACTACATTCTGCAGTTTGGTCATTTGAACAAGCAACAGATTGACCTGCTCTCAAGAAAAGCGACCGTGCTTAACCTTCGTAAAGGCGAGTATTTTTCCGAGGCCGGTAAAATTCCCAAAGAGGTCGGGTTTATTTTGGAAGGGGTTGTTCGTTTTTGTTATTACAATAATAAAGGCCAAGAAATCACCCATCATTTTATTGACGAGAATAATTTTGTTTCAGACCAGCAAAAATTTGAGGCACAAATAATAGCTTCTGATTATATTGAGGCAGTTACCGACTGCAAATTGCTTGTTTTTTCAAAGAAAGACTGGGACGTCATCGGAAATACTATTGTTGGTTGGGATGCTATCACTAGTCTGATATTAAAAAACTGTTTGTTAAAAACGATTGAAAGAAGAAGCCCATTGGTTTCAGAAGATGCCACTACACGCTATTTATCGTTTATTGAAAAGTTTCCTAAGCTTGCCAATAGAATACCGCTTTCTTACATCGCTTCTTATTTGGGAATTACTCAGCAATCATTAAGCAGAATAAGAAAAAACATTCGATAAAATCGCTTTTTACAATTTGGTAAACGTTTTCTTCTATGAGATCCCGAAATTTGTATTATTAATTTAAATAACAAAAAAATGGACAAAAAAGTAATATTAATAACAGGTACAAATAGTGGATTTGGATGGCTAACTGCTAATAGTGTGGCAGCTTTAGGGCATAAAGTTTATGCTACTATGAGAGATATTGACGGAAAGAATGCTGATAAAGCAAAAGCTTTAGCACTTAGAGAGAATATTACAGTTCTTGATGTATCGTTAACCGATGAAGCAAGTGTAAAAGCAGCGATTGAAACTATTATAGATAAAGAAGGAACCATTGATGTGCTTATAAACAATGCGGGTTCTGCAATATTCGGTGTGACAGAAAGTGCAACGCCAGAGGATATCCAGAGATTGTTTGATGTTAATGTGATTGCACCTTGGAGATTGATGAAATTGGCTTTACCTTTTATGCGAAAACAATCAGAGGGTTTAATCATCAATGTTACCAGTGGATATGGAAGATTTTCAGTGCCATTTTTAGGAGTGTATGCTTCATCAAAGTTTGCTTTAGAGGGTCTGAGCGAAGGTCTGCATTATGAAGTTAGACCTTTGGGAGTTGATGTAGCCATCATTCAGCCAGGAGCTTTTCCTACTGAGATGTCTCAAAAAATCCAGTTTGGCTCTGACCAGTCTGTTAATGATGAGTACAGTGTGATCGCTGAAATTCCGGCTAAAATGTCAGATGCTACCTCTAAAATGTTTGAAGCATCAAAACCTGATCCGCAATTAGTAGCAGATGCGGTGGTAAAACTTATTAATTTACCAAAAGGACAACGACCTTTAAGAACGGTTGTTGATCCCACAACAGGAAAATTTGTTGAAGCACTTAACAATGTTGCAGAAAGTGAACACGCAAAAGTTTTGACATCATTTGGAATGCAGGAGCTTTTATCATAAAATTTAATTTAAAAAACTCCAAAGTCAGAAACTTTGGAGTTTTTTTGTTTTCAAAAATGAGAATTCTCTATTGTAAAAAAGTTTTTATTTTAAGATCTTTACATTGAATCTAAGCATTCATTTTTAATTCGGCTAAATATTGGTGAACCTGACTGATTGCCATAGAACCTTCACCAACCGCAGAAGCTACTCTTTTTACAGATCCTTTTCGTACATCTCCTACAGCATAGAAACCGGGAATACTCGTCTCAAGAGATTGTGGCTTTCTTTTTTTGTAGATGGACGATTTAGCTATTGCCGATTCAATAACATCAGGCCCTGTGTGAATAAATCCTTTGTCATCCATCGAAACAATTCCGTTTAACCATTCTGTACATGGTTTTGCTCCTATAAAGGTGAATAAATTTGAAATACCTACTACTTGTGTCACGCCATCTGTATCAAGTACTAAAGATTCCAAATAGTGAGTACCATTAAGCTGAGTGATATTGCTATTTTTATGAACGATGATATTTGGAGTGGTCTCAATTCTTTGAACAAGATAATCGCTCATCTTGGCTCCCAGATCTTTCCCACGGATAATTACATGAACCTCATGCGCATGGTCTGCTAAAAACAATGCAGCTTGTCCCGCTGAATTCCCGCCTCCGATCACTCCTACCAATTCATTTTTACAGGCTGAGGCATTCATTCCTGTAGCTGAATAAAATACTCCGCTGCCTTCAAATTTTTCAATATTTTCTACCGGCAAGCGTCTGTAATTTGCTCCGGTTGCTGCAATGATAGATTTTGCCTTAATGTTTTTACCATTTGAAGCGCATAACGTGAAATAGCTGCCGTTGTACTCTACTTTTTCTGCCTTTTGCGGAATAGAAAGTGTGCATCCGAATTTCTGCGCCTGAATATATGCTTTATTGGCAAGTTCATTTCCGGAGATCCCTGTCGGAAAGCCTAAGTAATTTTCGATTTTTGAGCTTTTTCCCGCTTGTCCCCCAGGAGCATTACCGTCAATGGTGATAACAGACAGTCCTTCTGAAGCGGCATATACACTCGCTGCTAAACCCGATGGACCTGCTCCTACTACCAAAACATCAAATATTTCATCAGTAAATTCAATTAAAACACCCGTTTTTCTTGCAATCTCTGCTACAGTTGGCTTTTTCGAAATTTCGCCTGCGATACTGATAACGATCGGTAAATCTTCATTTAGCAGTCCAAAACTCTGTAAAAGCTCTTTAGCTTCTTCAGACACATCAGTATTGAGGAACGTGTGCCAGATATGGTTTTTTTCCAGAAAATCACGTAACGCATAAGTTTCCTTAGATTTTTCGGGTCCAACCACTTTTATACCACCATTAAATTCTTTCAGCATCGTTTCCTGTCTTTGAATAAAAGCAGTCAAAAGAACATCACATATATCGCTGTGCTTCGATATGATTTCTTTAAGATCAATAGGTGTAATGCTAAGAACTGTTGTGCCTTTTAAAGCATAGCCACTAAATGGTATACTTCTGTCGGACAACATACTATTATCACCGGTAAACTCGTTGATTCTATGAGTTGCCAATACTTGATTTTCATTAAAAGGATCTTTTATGACCACTGCTCCGTCTAAAACGACATAAAAATTATATGCGCTATCCCCAGCTTCAAAAACTGCGGTTTCTTTTTCAAAGGTCATTACGGTACCTGACTCTTTTAGAATACTGATTTGTTTTTGGGTCAATACAGGAAATCTTGGATCAGTCATTGTTTATAAATTTAAATGAGATGGATATTTTTTATTTTTGAAATTTTTCACCTTTCATCGATGATGCAGTAGGTGGAATAAATCTGAATTAAGATTCCTTATACGATAATGCCCCGGAAGGACATTTTTCTATTTGCTTCTTTAAATCTTCTACTGAGGCATTATCGCAATTAACCCATGGTGATGCTCTTGGATTGTAAACCTGTGGCAGGCTTTTTACACAAACACCGGCATGGATGCACATTTTGGGTTTCCATAAAATGGTGAAGTCACCTTTTTTATACTCTTTTGTATTTTCCAAAATTAATTATTGTTTTTTAATACGTCTTTAATATTTTCTTCTTTTTTAAACATCGCTGCCGCAAAAGGACATAACGGAATGATTTTCACTTCTTTTTCCCTAGCCATCTCAACAATTTTATACAGCATTTGAAGACCAACTTTTTTACCCATGTATTCTGACTCAACCTCAGTGTGGTCGATGATGATCAAATGTTCTCCTGCTGATGAGTACGTCATTGCTCCTGCCCTCTTTTCATTATCCTTTGCGATGGCAAAGCCTCCGTTTTCACGCTCTTTTATGAATATTTCCATAATTTTCGATTTGTTTTTTTGTTTTTGTTTTTTGTAAAAAGATTTATAATGCCTGCTTTATTAATGGGATCACTTTTGTCCCTATCAATTCGGTAGCCTGCAGCAATTGCTGATGCGACAGGCCAGCGTTATCCATCTGGAAAGCAAACCTGTCTACACCACCCAACGCTTTACTGTGACTTAATAATTTTTCAGCGACTTCCTCTGGTCCTCCAACGATCAATACACCTTTGGGTGCAATCAAAGCATTAAAACTTTGTCTTGTTACCGGTGGCCAACCACGATCTCTACCCAACTGGGTCCATAATTTGGAATAGCCAGGATAGTAGTCTTCAATCGCTTGTTCGGTATTATGAGCTACATAACCTGGAGAATGCAGCCCCACTTTCAGCTGCTCCGGTGAAAAGCCTGCGGCGTGCCCGGCTTCACGATAAAGATCAACGAGAGGGCGAAAGCGTTCTGTTTCTCCACCGATGACAGCCACCATTAGCGGCAGTCCCAATGAGCCTGCACGCACAAATGATTCCGGTGTGCCGCCTACTCCCAGCCAAACAGGCAGTTTTTCCTGTAATGCTCGTGGGTAAACCGGTTGGTTATCTAGGGGCGGTCTGAATTTACCCGACCAGGTTGTAAATTCGTTATCGTTTATTTGAAGTAGTAATTCCAGCTTTTCCGAAAATAAGGCATCATAATCTTTCAGGTTAAAACCAAAAAGAGGGTATGCCTCAATTGAAGAACCACGGCCAACGACTATTTCTGCACGACCTTTCGATATCAGATCAAGCGTAGCAAAGCTTTGATACACACGAACAGGATCATCAGTGCTCAGCACTTTTACCGCACTGCCAAGCATTATCCGTTTTGTTCTGGCTGCCGCTGCGGCAAGAATCAAAGCTGGTGCGGAATCTAAAAAGCCACTTTTATGATGCTCTCCGACACCAAAAAAATCCAGCCCCGCTTGATCCGCCATTACGATTCTATCCAAGAGTTGTTCCATGACATCTGCGCTATTGAGATTATCACTGCCATACATTGCAGATGCGAAACTATCTATTCCTATTTCCATTTATAATGTTGATTAATTTTTATAACTTTCCGGTATTTATAATCAGCTGTACACTGCTTTCTATGATGAAATTGCGGTAAAATCAATATACCCATAGGCAGTAATACAATATGAAAAAAATGTTCAGATTCGTGATTGCTACGGATTGCGAACTTAAATGATTATCCTTTTTTAAAACTAAGATATTACCTTCCCAGAGAGCAGCACTTTAAATCTGCATTAAACGCTTGTGTCATATGACCGCTGGATCTATAAATTATGACAAATTTAGATTTATCATTATAAATTAATGTCGATATATGACAACAAATATTGTAGACATAAATCTACTTATCAAATGAAAACTATCATTAATTTTCCTTTTGAAATTTATTTTATTAAAATCGAAGACTTTTACCGAATCGTTCATTATAGAAAATTGAACCCAATGTTTTATATTCACTTAAATCTTACCTCATCGAAAAACAGAATTTTGTCCGCCATACTGAAATATTATCAAATTCAAAAAATAATTATCTTTGTCTGAGCTAATATCATTCCATGCATCCATTATTGAACTATATCAACCAGTACTCTACAACCCCAATTTCTGAAGAAGATTTCAAAGTCTTTCAGACTTACTTTATCAGAAAAAAACTGAGAAAAAAACAATTTCTTTTAGAAGAAGGACAAATTTGCAAACATTTTGCATTTATCGTAAAAGGTGCCATGAGACAATATTATACAGATGAAAAAGGCACTGAACATATTGTCAATCTTTTTGTTGAAAATTGGTGGGCAGGTGACCGCGAAAGTTTTGCAATGTCAACACCGAGTGCATATCATATCGATGCCTGGGAAGATTGTGAAGTTTTTTTGGTCACGAGAGAAAGCAGCGTAAAATTAGCTCATGAATATCCTGCTTTTAATGAACTTTTATTAAAACTTGATGAGAGAAACAATATTGCAACACAGAGAAGAATAACATCTTCGATCAGTTCTGTTGCGGAAAAACGATATAATGACTTTGTTGAATGTCATCCTTATTTTGTTTCTCGATTCCCTCAACATATTATCGCATCCTATTTAGGAATAACAAAAGATACTCTTAGCAGAGTGCGAAAAAAGTTACTTAAAAAATAGCTTTAGAAGGTTTCTTATTTAGACATATCTACTTTTTTTTTCGTCTTTTATCTACAATTTTGACGCATCATTTCATCCACTTTTGTGATACTAATTTTATATCATAAAAAATGGAAAAGTCTCCCATAATAGGCCTTCAAGGTCTTTTGCGTCCTGAGAACAGCATTGTTGTACTGATTGATTTTGAGCCTTATCAATTTACCAACCTTAACATTCATGAGCCGACAATGATTGTAAATAATGTAACAGGGCTCGCCAAAGCAGCGAAAATTTTTAATGTTCCTACAATTCTTACCACCGTTATTGAGGAACGAGTTGGAAACTTTATCAAACAACTGTAGGATGTTTATCCTGATCAAAAACCTATCAACATGACATTCATCAAAATGATAGATGAATATTACAACATTGGGGATATAGAAAAAAATTATACTGTAATGGGAACGACCGATCTTGCGCAGGGTTTCCGGTCGTTGGGAAAAGTACAGAAAAAAATTGTAGACCTTGCAAGACTGACAGGAGCAGATGCAGTAGTTTTTAAGATGGAAGAAGAAACAGTCAGCAATTCTACATCAAATACAGGCTCTGTAATAATAAAAAGAAAGCTATGACGACTATCAATTATGGTTCGGTAACCATCGACATCAAACTAAAGAAAGTTTATGCCACATTCATTAAGTATAAATAATTGTTTATAAGCAAAACAAAACAGCTATCCTCTTCAGATAGCTGTTTTTGTTTCACAAATATTATAACTGGAGGAAATTCTGGGTTGGGTTTTAGCACTGCAGCTGTGTTGCTTAAAGACAAAGAAAACTTCCATGTAGTAATTGCTTGTCGAGATCGGGTATCTGGAGAGTTGGCAGTTAAAAAATTGCAACGAACCGTATAGGGAAAAATACAGGTGATGGTATTGGATCTTGGGTCGATGGCATCAATAAGTTCAGATAGGCTTTGATTATTTAAAGGTTATGACATGAAAATTGATTATTTGAGGAATGAACTCACTTTCTACAGGCAAAAAGATAATGGTGAGAATTGGAATGATATTAAAAAACACAAAAATTACATCACCTCACTACCCTATTTTACAAGAAAACTAGACACCACCAAATGATCAAAGTAAAAGTAAGGGAATTGATTTTCTGGTAACATTTGATACCGGAGGGGAAAAAGCAGTTTCACGATGGAAGATTCTCATTTTGAAAAACTGAAAAACGCAGGGGATCTTGAAAACTTTTATGACGAAGCAAGTACACAGTATAATTGGTATAATATTAAAATAAATGGTCGTTTAACCTTAAACTTTTATGGTATAGACAAAGAGGACTCAAGCCCTGCTCACAAACCCTTGGAGATCACAGAAAAAAACATATTTACTCTCGACCATTCTTTTTTATCTCAGTACATTACGATTTGGGATACTAAAAATAAAATAATCCACGTATTACAAAAAAAGTAAATTTTAATAATCATTAAGAGCCTGTTTAAATTTTATTCAATAATAATTTTATAGCAGATAATTTGACCATGTTTTCAGAGGATTCCATTAGGAGTTCATAGTTTCTGCATAATCTTCTGTCGTTGTCAAACCAGGAAAAA
>Ga0308164_10000098_pt1 | contig 252068 bp, 232 predicted proteins | sample PhyTR2_FD_201031 | JGI IMG/M metagenome (GOLD analysis project Ga0308164, IMG submission 201031) | Phyllosphere microbial communities from UC Gill Tract Community Farm, Albany, California, United States - DLSLT.R2 | ecosystem: Host-associated > Plants > Phyllosphere > Unclassified | place...
CCCTTCCCATCCCGAACAGGACCGTGAAACGACTTTGCGCCGATGATAGTGCTGCAACCAGTGTGAAAGTAGGTTATCGTCAGGCTAGTTATATAGAAAAACCCCCTTCCAGTGATCTGGTTGGGGGTTTTTTGCATTTGGAGTCCTGCTAATTCATTTCGGTATTCCGTAATACTCGAAAAGCAGGCACAAAAAAAAGCGCTTCCGAAGAAGCGCTCCTGTCCAGCTAATTAATTCAGACCTCTTTTTCCGGCAGCGCGATCTGGTTGTCGACGCTGAACTGGTAATCCTTGAACACGTGCTCTGCGCTCAGCAGCTGGTATTCGCCATCGGCCTTCTTGTGCGTAGTGTCCTTCAGGCGGTACGTGTAGTGGCCGCAGGTCCAGCAGTTGAAGTTGCGCATGTGGGTGCACAGGCAAGTCTTGTCCATGACCGATACCACTTTCAGCTCGGGATGGGCCGCCACTTCGCGGTTGTACGAGTTGATGTAAGCGCAGTTGCCGGTGGCGTCGAGCAGGTAGCCGTACGATTCGCAGCCTGGACGGATGCCGGCGCCAATGGCTGGCGTGTTCTTAAGCATGCGCATCGGGTAACCGGTCGGCGAGACGCCGTTGACGATGATGTCGTCCTCGGTAGCGCGGATATACTCCTGCTTGACCTTGGCTGGCAGACCGCATTCGTTGGTGATGGTGAAGCGCGTGGCCACCTGTACGCCTGCTGCGCCGGCTTCCAGGAAGCTGACGGCGTCGCTGCCGGTAAAGATGCCGCCGGCGGCGATCAGCGGAATGTCGAGGTTCTCGTTCTTCAGGTAAGCCAGCAGTTCCTTGGTGATGGTCATCAGGTCGTATTCGGCCCAGTCCATGCCAAAGCCCAGGTGGCCGCCGGCCAGTGGGCCTTCGACGATGATGAAGTCGGGCAGACGGTCGAGCTTGGCATTTTTGCGCAAGAAGATCTGCAGCGCGCGCACCGACGATACGATGATGCCCAGTTTGGCTTCACGGAAGCGCGGGTGGTCGGCCATCAGCGCGAACGAACCGAAGTGCAGCCCGGCCGACAGCGTGATGCCGTCGATGCCGGCGTCCAGTGCCGCGTTCAGGCGGGTGCGCAGGGTTTCACGCGGACCGTTCATGGTCAGCTTTTCCATGCAGTTCACGAAGATCAGGCCGGGGCCTTTCTTGGCTTCCATGGTCTTGCCGATATGCAAGCGCTGGGCTTCGGCCAGGCGCTCGAGGTCGAATTGCACGACCGACTTGTCCGAGTTATTGATGTTGAACTTGTAGAGCTTGGTTTTATCCTTGACGAAGCTGGTATCGAAACGACGATCCGATACGTCTTCGACCATGGCGTCCGAAATATGGCCGATGCCACCGAGGCGCGCGGTTTCCAGCGCCAGTTCCGACGTCGAGATATCGACACCCATTCCGCCGACCATGATGGGCACGTATTCGTTATTGCCAAATCGCAGGCGGAAATCATCAACACGTTTCATTGCTATCCTTAGACTACCGAGGTTGTTGCCGGCGCTTGAAGCTGCCGGCGGTATGCAGAGAGTTTGATTGCGCGGTAGCACGTGGCGCGGAGGCTTCATTCTACTCCAGCCGTGCTACAGCCTTGTGACGGCGCGGCGTCAACCGCGCGGCGGGATCAGTCGCGGAAGTTGTTGAATTCCAGCGGCATGTCCGGCACGTCCTTGCGCAGCATGGCCATGGCCGCTTGCAGGTCGTCACGCTTGGCGCCGGTGACGCGCACCGATTCGCCCTGGATGCTCGCCTGCACCTTCATCTTGCTGTCCTTGATTACGCGCACGATCTTTTTGGCATCATCGGTTTCGATACCGTTCTTGACCTTGATGACCTGCTTGACCTTGTCGCCGCCAATCTTCTTGATATCGCCGTCTTCGAGGAAACGGACGTCAACCTTGCGCTTGGCCAACTTGTTGGTCAGCACGTCGCGCACTTGGCTCAGCTGGAACTCGGAATCGGCAAAGGCGGTCAGTTCGTTGTCCTTTTGCTCGACCCGCGCGTCGCTGCCCTTGAAATCGAACCGGGTGGTGATTTCCTTGTTGGACTGGTCGACCGCGTTTTTCACTTCGATCATATCGGCTTCAGAAACTACATCAAACGACGGCATGGCTATTTCCTTTTCGTGTGGCATGCAGGCGTGTGAAACACCCCTGCATCAAAGTCTGACATTTTAACGGACAACAGCACGCAAGCCGCCATATGCCAAGTGGTTTTTTGTGCGTTTCCCTCTATAATCGACTAAATTTATCGGTTTTTTAGTCCATGCAGCCACTCTCATCCATCCAATATCAATTCCCCCTGCAGTCCCTCAATACTTTCGGCATCGCGGCCAGCGCCCATGCCTATTTGCGGATCACGAATACCGAGCAGCTGATCGGCGTTTATGCAGACGCCAATTGGCGCGCTTTGCCGCGGCTGGTCTTGGGCGGCGGCAGCAATGTGCTGCTGACGGGCGATTTCCCGGGCCTGGTATTGCACCTCGCGCTCGCAGGAAAAGAGGTGGTCGGCAGCGATGAAACCCACCATTTTGTCCGTGCAGCTGCTGGCGAGAACTGGCACGCCTTCGTGCAATGGACACTGGCCCAGGGCCTCGGCGGACTGGAAAACCTGTCGCTGATTCCCGGTACCGTGGGCGCTGCGCCTATCCAGAATATTGGCGCCTACGGGCTCGAAATCAAGGACGTGTTTCACAGTGTGACCGTGTTCGATCCGCGCGACGGCAGCACGCGCACCATGGATGCGGCGGCATGCCGCTTCGGTTACCGCGACAGCATATTCAAGCGCGACGAGGGACGCGAGCTGGTGATCCTGGACGTGACATTTGCCTTGCCGCGTTGCTGGCAGCCGAACCTGCGCTACGCGGAGCTGGCGCAGGCGGTGGCCGAGCAAGGCTGGACCGTACCCACCGCGCAGCAGGTCGCCGATACGGTGATCGCGATCCGCCGCCGCAAACTGCCCGATCCGGCGGTGATCGGCAACGCCGGCAGCTTCTTCAAGAACCCGGTGGTATCGTCAGAACAGTGCGCAGCGCTGCTCGAACGCTTCCCGGCGCTGGTACACCACGCGCAGCCCGATGGCAGCGAGAAGCTGGCAGCCGGCTGGCTGATCGATCAATGTGGCTGGAAAGGGCGCAACCTGGGCGCAGCGGGCGTGTACCCCAAACAGGCGCTGGTGCTGGTCAATAATGGCGGGGCGACGGGGGCGGAGGTGGTGGCGCTGGCGGCGGCGATTCAGGCCGATGTGCTGGCGAAGTATGGCGTGGCGCTGGAGGCGGAGCCGGTGTTCGTGTAGGGAAATTGGACCGCCGTAGCGGTCCATCATCTATCAGCCGAAGCTGCAAACGTAATCGAGCGTCTCCACCGTCTCGATATCGAACGACGAATCACCGACGATGCTGAACTGGTCGCCCGCCGCGTAATTTTTCCACTCATCCTCACCAGCCAGGCGCACCTTGCACACGCCGCTGACGACTTCCATGATTTCCGGCGCGCCGGTGTTGAACTTCAGGGTGGACGGGAAGATCACGCCCACGCTTTTCTTGCTGCCATCGGCGAAGATGATGTTGTGCGAGACGCACTTGCCGTCAAAGTAGACATTGGACTTCTTGACGACGCTGACTTGATCGAATTGAGCACTCATGCTGCTTGTTTCCTTAGTGTGATACGGGGAGGGGACCAGGCAACTGGCCCGCGCTTTCAACGCGGTTGCGGCCGCCGGTTTTGGCGACATACAGAGCCTGGTCGGCGTGCTGGATCAGATCATCGATGCTCGACTGCGGCGAGGGCACCACGCTGGCTACACCGATCGACATGGTCACGCAGGACAGGTCGGTGGTCGCTTGCGGGTTTTCGATGGCTAGCTGCTCCAGGTGTCGGCGGCATGACTCGGCCACGATCAGTGCCCCCGTCAATGGTGTCTCCGGCAGGATAATGACGAATTCCTCGCCGCCATAGCGCGCGGCCAGATCGGCCGGGCGCTTCAGATGTTCGGTTAATACGGCAGCCACCTTTTTGAGGGCGAGGTCGCCCGCCAGGTGGCCGAAGCTGTCGTTGTACAGTTTGAAGAAATCGACGTCGCACATCAGCAGCGTGAGCGGCTTCTTGTCGCGCTGTCCGCGCTGCCATTCGATGCGCATGGTGTCGTCGAAGCGGCGGCGGTTGGCGATGCCGGTGAGGGCGTCGAGCGCGGCCAGCTTTTGCAGTTCGATGTTGGCGTCGGCCAGGCTTTTCTGGCTCTCGCGCAGGAAGCGGAATGCCTGGTCGCGCTGCAGGCGGCTGATGTGCGCGCCAGAGTGGTAACGCACGCGCGCCAGCAGTTCGAGCTTGTCGGGCAGCTTGACCATGTAGTCGTTGGCGCCGGTGGCAAAGCTGTGCGCCTTGAGCTTGGGGTCTTCCTTGGCCGACAACACGATCACCGGCACATGGCGCAGCGATTCGTCGCCGCGATAGCTCTGGATGAGGCCGAAGCCATCGATCGATGGCATCACCAGGTCTTGCAAGATCACGGTCGGTTGCAGCTGCACGGCCGTTTGCAGCGCCAGCGTGGCGTCGGTCACGTAGTGGAATTCGATATCGGACTGGTCGCTCAACATGCGGCGCACGGCTTCGACAATGATCAACTGGTCGTCCACCAGCAGCACCCTGACCTTGAAGGCGGTAAGCGCCTGTTCGGCGTCAACGGTAGCTGCAGCGATTGCGGGTGCTTCGGACATCGATACTCTCTTTCTTCGGTTGCGCGCATTATCTCTATGATGCGCGGCTGCCCAACGTGCTGCGCAGGACCGGTCCGATCCGCGTCAGCGGTAAAATCATCTGCGCCGCATCCAGCTCGGCGGCGGCGCGCGGCATGCCGTAGACGGCGCTGCTGGCCTGGTCCTGGGCGATGGTCATGTGGCCCGCGCGGCGCAGCGCCAGCAGGCCCTCGGCGCCATCGCGGCCCATGCCGGTCAACAGCACACCCACCGCCACGCCTTTCCAGTGCTGCGCCACGCAGCGGAAGAACACATCGACCGACGGCCGGTAAGCATAGTCCTTGGGATTTGCATCGTAACGCAAGCGCAGATTTTGATCCAGCGTCAGGTGGTCGTTGCTCTTGGCGATCAGCACCACGCCGGCGGCCAATTCGTCGCCCTCGTCGGCGGTACGCACCGGCATGTCGAGCTGCTCGCCGAGCCAGCGCGCGAAGTTGTTGGCGAAGTGCTCGTCGATGTGCTGCACCACCACCACCGCGCAGCCACGTGGCGGCACCCAGCCGGCCAGCATCTTGGAGACCGCCACCGGGCCGCCGGTGGAGGCGCCAATCGCCAGCAGCGACGTTACCTGCACCGGTGTATCGGCGTTGTCGGCGACAGGCGCCGGGGCGCTGCCGGCCAGCGACGTGCGCGGCGCCATGGCCTGGCTGCCGCCGCTGTGGCGTATCAGCTTGTCCATGGTGCGGATCTTGGCCAGCAGCTCGGAGTCGCCGCCCGGCTGGCCTTGCAGCACCGGGGTGGCAGTGACATCGAGCGCGCCGGCGCCCAGCGCGCGGAACACCTGGTTGACGTTGTCCTGCGGCCGGCCGGTAACGACCAGGATCGCGCATGGGCTCTGTTCCATGATCTTGCGGGTAGCCTCCACGCCATCGAGCTCCGGCATGTTGAGGTCCATGAGGATCAGGTCCGGCCGGTTTTCCGCGCACATGCGCACCGCCTCCGCGCCAGTGCGGGCGATCCACAGCACCTGGTGCTCGGCGGTGCTGGCAACCACGCGCCGCAGCGCTTCGGCTGCCATGGCGACATCGTTGGCGATGGCAATCTTCATCTGTGGGCGTCTCCAATCAGGTCGCTGACCGCATCGAGCAGCGTCTCGTCGTGGAAGCTGCCCTTGGTCAGATAATAGTCTGCGCCGGCCGACAGTCCGCGTGCGCGGTCCTCCGGCCGATCTTTATAAGAGACTATCATGACTGGCAGTTTGTGGAGGTGGATATCCTTCTTGATCAGTGCGACGAGCTCGATACCGTCCATGCGCGGCATATCGACGTCGGTGATCACCAGGTCGTACTCGCCGCTGCGCACCACGTTCCAGCCATCGATACCGTCGATCGCGATATCGACCAGGAAGCCCCGGCTTTGCAGCAGCTTGCGTTCCATCTCGCGCACCGTGAGCGAATCGTCCACCACCAGCACGCGCTTGGTTTTGCGGCGCTCGGTGTGGTCGGCGCGGGTGAGCTGGTGCAGGCCGCCATCGTGCAGCAGCTTGTCGATCGACAGCAGCAGGTCGGGCACGTCGAGGATCAGCACCGGGTCGCCATTGTCGAGCAGGGCGGCGGCCGAGATGTCGCGCATTTTGCCGAAGATCGGATCGATGGCTTGCACCGCCAGGCTTTGCTCGCCGTTGATGGCGTCCACCACCAGCGCATAGCGCCGCGCGCCGCTGCCGATCACCACCACCGACAGCTCCGCCGACGAGGCGTCGGTCTCGCCCAGTTCCAGCACCTGCGCTGCCGACACCAGCCCCAGGTGCTCGCCGCCGAAGTCGAAGAACTGCTTATTCTCCAGCGTATGGATGGCCGTTTGCGGCACCTTGATCACGCGCTCGACCTGCACGATCGGCACCGCGTAAGCCTCGCCTTTTACATCAACCACCAGCGCGCGCACGATCGACTGCGTCAGCGGCAAGGTGATGAAGGTGCGGAAGCCTACGCCCAGTTCCGACTCGATACGTACCGTGCCGTTCTGCGAACGGATGGTTTCGTGGACGATATCGAGCCCCACGCCTCGCCCCGAAATCTCGGTGGTGTTTTCCTTCAGGCTGAACGCCGGCAGGAACAGGAACTCCAGCAGTTCGGCGCCCGACATGGCGGCCGCCATCGGCGCGCTCGCCATCTTGCGGTCGATCACGCGGGTGCGGATTTTTTCCAGGTCCACGCCCTTGCCGTCGTCGCTGATCTCGATGCTGAGCATGCCGGCGCGGTGCTTCGCCTCCAGCACGATGGTGCCGGCGCCCGGCTTGCCGGCGGCGATGCGTTCCACCGCGCTGTCCATGCCGTGATCGATGGCATTGCGCAGCATGTGGTTGAGCGGGCTCTCGATGCGGGCCAGGATGTCGCGGTCCACCAGCGTGTCTTCGCCGATGATCTGCAACTGCACGTCCTTGCCCAGGCTGCGGGCCAGGTCGCGCACCATGCGTGGAAACGGCTGCACGCCGTCACGGAACGGCCGCATGCGCATGGTCAGCACTTCGTCCACCATGCCTTGCGAGACGGCCAGCAGGCGCCGCTCATACGCCTCGGTGTCGGCGATGTGTTCGAGCACGAACTGCTTTAACGGCTGGGTCTTTTGCAGCGCCAGCAGCGACAGTTCTTTCAGCTTCGGGTCGGTGCTGTTGGAAATCGCTTCGTGCAGCTGCTCGATCACTGCCGCCAGGCTGGCCTGGTTGCGCTTGAAGCGTTGCAGGTTCTGGATGAACGGATGCATCTGGTGGGCGTTGATGCGCGACTCGCTGGCCAGCGACAGCAGCTTGTCGAAGTTCTGCGCCTTGGCGCCGGCAGCCGACGCGCGCCGATCGACCGGCACGTCCTCGGCCGGCACTGGCGCCGGCGCAATCGGCAGTTCGCCGACCGGAAACGCCGGCGCTGGCGCAGGCTGGGGCGCAGGCGCGGACGCCTGCTGCATCCATCCCATCTCCGCCTGCAAATTGACCGGTTCCGGCAAAAAGGCGATGGTGGCGATCGAATCGAGGGTCTGCTTGATCAGCGTTTCGTTGGCCGCCAGCCAGGCATCGACGCCGCTGTCCTGCAGGCGTGACAGTTGCAGGATCAGGTCCACGCCGGCCAGCAGCACGTCCACCCGGTTGGGCGTCAGGGCCAGCTTGCCGTGTTGCGCGGCGATGAAGGCGTCTTCCATGCTGTGCGCCACCTGCACCACCACTTCCAGGCCGACGATGGATGCCGCACCCTTGATCGAGTGCGCCGCGCGCATCATCGACTCGACCGCGCTGGCGTCGTTCTTCAGCCGCTCCATGGCCAGCAGGCCGTCGGTAAGGACTTGCGTCTGGCTGTCCGCCTCCATGCGGAACAGGTCCAGCATCGAAAATTGGCTCAGGTCTCCGCCCATGCCGCCGTTATCCTGGCTCATCGCAGGGTCCTCGCAAGTTGGTAGCCGATCAGTGCCGCGTCCAGCACGCCCACGTGCATGTCGGCGATCGAGATCACGCCCGACAGAAAACGGGAGAGGCCCTTGTTGATGGTGGCGGCCGGCGCCTGCACGGCGGCCGTCGCATAGCGTTCGATGCCGTGCAGGTCGGCCACCGGCAGTGCATATGCCTGGTCTTCCCAGCGGATCAGCAGCAGCCGCGCAAACGTATGGCGATGCGTGGCTGCCTCGCCTTCGCTGTCGTCGATGCCCAGGAGGGCGGCAAGCGACATGCACGGATACAGCGTGCCGCCGACATTGACGATGCCGGTCAAGCCGCGATCGGTACGATGCGGCAGCCGGTGCGGCCTGGCTTCCGGCGCCACGGCCACGAACAATTTGGTCGGCAGCGACAGCCATTCGCGGCCGATGCGAAACACCAGGCACGAGGCGTCGAGCGCCTGGGTGTCGATGGCGGGCTGGCGGAAGCGCGCGGCCCACTCCTGCTTGTAGCCGGCGCCGACCGCGCGCTGTAGATTGCGCTGAGCGGCGCCGGCGTACACCGGGCAGTTGCGGCAGTGGATGTACTCGGCCAGCTTCTCGCAGGTCTGGTCGCCGGCCACGCCGATGCGGTTCCAGCAGTCGTCGATTTCGATCGGATCGGCAGCGGCTGCGGCGTTGACTAAGGTGGTCGTCATGTCGGGGCGCCCTTGTTCTTAAGATGCCTGCTGGCGTTTATAGATGCGCGCGGCACGCGCCTTGAGCGCGGCGGCCGTGGTGGCGTCGCCGTTGGTGTCGGCCAGCAGCGCCAGGTGGCACAGCGCTTCGTAATGGTCGGGCTGCAGGTAGATGCAGCGCTTCCAGTAGTCCTGCGCCTGCACATGCTTGTTGGTCAGTTCGTTGATCAGGCCGAGGATGAAATACGCCTCCGCCGATTCCGGCTGCTGCGCCAGGTGGTCGCGGCAATCGCGCTCGGCTTCCTTCAGCTGGCCCAGGTCGGCCAGGCGGCGGGCGTCGGCCAACAGGTCGCGGCCAGGGGCCGGCGCCGGCCCGGCCGGCTTGGCCGACGGCTTGTTGCCACTTGCACCGGCGATGGCCGCAGCAGCGCCACCGGTAGCCGGACGCCTTGGTGCTGCTGGTATCGATCCCGATGGCGTGGCCGGGGACGGCGTCAGCCTGGCCGCGAGTGGCGGCGTCGGCGCTGCTGCCATTGTCGAAGTCACACCCGGACGCGCACTGCGCGCCGTCCGCGCGGAGGCCGGCGCAGTTGTCGCAGCCACCGCCAGCGCACCAGCCTTCTTGCGCGCCGCCGCCTCCGCATCCTTGATCAACCCAAACGCCTGCGCATACGGCAGCGGCGCGAAGCCGTTGGCGCACAGCGATGGCACTTCGGCGTAGCCGACGAACAGCAGGCCGTCGCGCTTGAGCATGGTGTCGAGGTTGCGGATGGCGGCGCTGGTGGTGGGCTTGTCGAAGTAAATCAGCAGGTTGCGGCAAAAGATCACGTCATAAAAGCCGGCGCGCTTGGCCATGGTCATTTCCAGCACATTCCCCTGGTGGAAGCGCACCTGCTTGCGCACCGCGTCGTTGATGCGCCACGCGTCGTTGCCAACCTCAGTGAAGTGGCGGTCGCGGAACGCCAGGTCCTGGCTGCGAAAGGCGTTGCGGCCATACACGCCGGTCTTGGCGCGTGCCACGCACACCGGGCTGATATCGAAGGCGTCGATCATGAAGCGGTCGGCGGGAATGCCGGCGTCGAGCAGCACCATCGCCATCGTGTACGGTTCCTCGCCGCCGGCGCACGGCAGCGACAGCACATGGAACAGCCGGTTGGGCTCGACCTGGATCTGCTCCTTGAGGTAGTCGGCGGTGGCGTGGAAGGCTTGCTGGTCGCGGTAGAACCACGATTCCGGCACCACCACCAGTTCCACCAGCGCGGTCAGCTCCTCCGGCGTCATGCGGTCGAGGTAATCGTCGGCATCGACCGCACCGACGGAAACCACGCGCGCGCGGATGGCGCGATCGACGATCTGCTTCGACAGGTTCAGCCCCGTCGCCGCGCGCAGCATGATCTGGGCCGGAGTGGTCATGGCAGGTTGCCGCTATCGTCAGCGTCGCCGGCATTACCGGCATTGGGGAACAGCGCAATGCGCAGAGCGGGTGTGAGCAGCTGCTCGAGCTCCACCAGTTGCAGCATGCCGCGCGCGTCGCCGGCCACCTGGCCCAGGAACGGCGCGGCTTTCACGCCGCTCTCGGTCAACTGGTCGTCGCGCACTTCCTGCACGCCCTGCACCCGCTCGGCGCGCAGGCCCAGCAAGTGCACCGTGCCTTCGGGTGCGCGATAATCGACGACGATGATGCGGGTATCGAAATGGTCGGCGCCGGGCGGCAGGCCGCTGGCCAGGCACAGGTCCACCACCGGCACCGAGGCGCCGTGATAGTCCATCAGTCCTACCACCGGTTCTGGCGCCAGCGGCAGGTGCTTCAGGTCGAGCAGCGGCACCACGCGCACCACGTCACGCAGGCGCAGGCCGTAGCGGTCGGCGCCGATGTGGAAGACGAGCAGTTTCATCGCGCGCTTACACCGCGACCGCGAAGTTGGCCACGCTGGTCTGCAGGTCGCCGGCCGCGTATTGCAGCTGGTGCACCGCTTCGCTGGTGGCCTTGAGCGACTCCACCGTCTGCTGGGTGGCGTCGTTCAGCTGCATCATGGTGGCGCTGATCTGCTCCGCGCCCACCGCCTGCGACTGCATCCCTTGCAGCACGGCGTCGAACTGCGGCGCCAGTTTCTGTACCTGGTCCATCACGCCCGAGAGCTGGTCGGTGACCTGGCGCACTTCGCCCACGCTGCGGCGGATCTCTTCCGAGAATTTGTCCATGCCCATCACGCTGGCCGATACCGCCGACTGCATTTCCTTGAGCATCTGCTCGATGTCCCAGGTGGAGACCGAGGTCTGGTCGGCCAGGCGGCGAATTTCGGTGGCCACGACCGAGAAGCCGCGTCCCGCTTCGCCGGCCTTTTCGGCCTCGATGGCGGCGTTGAGCGACAGGATGTTGGTCTGGTCGGCCACCTTGGTGATCGTAATCAGCACGCTGTTGATGTTCGACGCTTTTTCCGACAGCGCGGCCAGCTTGGCGTTGATCGAATCGGTGGCGCTCACCATGTGCTGCATGGTGCTGTCCATGCGGCGCAGGTTGCCCTGGGCGTCGGCGGTGGCGGTGGTGGTGTAGTCCGCCACGGCAGTCGCTTCTTCCATGGTCTTGAGCAGTTGCGAGGCATTGGCCGAGATTTCCTTGGTGGTGGAAAGAATCTCCACGCTGGTCTGGGCCTGCTCGATGCCGGTCGCTTCCTGCTGCTTGGCCGAGGCGGCGATTTCGGTGGCCGACGTGGTGACCTGGATGCCGGCCTTTTGCACGTTGTTGAGCAGCGAACGCAGGTTTTCGAACATGCGGTCAAGGCCTTGCGCCAGCTGGCCGATGGCGTCGCTGCCCGTCACTTCGATATTGCCGGTCAGGTCGCCCGAAGCGGCTTTCGATACCACGCCGAGCAGCGAATCGACCTTGGCGCGCAATTCGTCGCTCACCGCTTTTTCCTTGGCCTGGCTGTCCTGGATCGATTGCGCCATGCGGTTGAATTCCGTGGTGACCTTGCCCAGCTCATCGTTGGACAGCACCTCGGCGCGCGCGCCCTGGTCGCCGCGGGCGATGCGGCCCACGGCGGCGGTAAGGTTCGTCAACGGCGTGGTGAGCGAGCCGACCAGCAGCCAGGCCACCAGGGCGCCCAGCAGCACGCACGCCATGCCGCCCACCGTGATCACCAGCCTCATGCTCTCCTGCAGGCTGGTGGAAGCGGCCGAGCGTTCGAGCAGCAGGCGGTGTTCTTCGGCGGCTGCATCGTCCATGAATTTGTAGATTTCACCGATGGCCGAATTGGCGGTGCTGGCCAGTTGCGGCGTCTTGCCCATGGCGTCGGCCGCGCCGGGCGCGTTGCCCAGCTGCTCGCGCATCACCAGCTGCGATTCAATGACTTCCTTGCTCCAGGCGGTGATCATGCTTTCCAGCTTGCTGAAACGCGTGACCTGGGCCGGATTGTCGCGCGTGAGCTTTTGCAGCGTCTGGATCGATTCCGGAATGTCGCGCTGCTCCTTGCGGGTGCGGTCCAGGCGGGCGGCGGTGCCGGTGAGGTAATAGCCGCGCGCTTCCACCTGCACTTGCAGCAGGTCGTTGCGCAAGCCGTCGATGGCCTGGATCACGTCCATCGTGTGGCGGTCCCACTGGTTGGCTTCCGACAGGCTATTAAAACGGTTGTAGGCGATGATCAGGAGCGCGAGGATGATGGCGAGGATGGCGCCGAAGCCCAGGTATAGTTTGCGTTTGATGCTCAAGTCTTTAAACATGGTTTCTCCAGGCGCCGATAGATGGTTAAGCATTGTCCCATGGTAATGGCGCCAGGACAAAAAAAAAGCCGCTCGGCGAGCGGCTTTTCAGAGGGCGATCCGTTGTTTATTGGCCGCGCTTGAGGCGTGCGTTGGCGGCGATGCGCATGCGCAGCGCGTTCAGTTTGATGAAACCGCCGGCGTCGGCCTGGTTGTAGGCGCCGCCGTCTTCGTCGAAGGTCGCGATGTTCATATCGAACAGCGAGTCAGTCTTCGAATCGCGCGACACCACGATCACATTACCCTTGTACAGTTTTACGCGCACCCAGCCGTTGACGGTTGCCTGCGTGTGGTCGATCAGGGTTTGCAGCGCCACGCGCTCCGGCGCCCACCAGTAGCCGTTGTAGATCAGCGAGGCGTAGCGTGGCATCAGGTCATCCTTCAGGTGGGCCACTTCGCGGTCCAGCGTGATCGACTCGATGGCGCGGTGGCCCTTGAGCATGATAGTGCCGCCCGGGGTTTCGTAGCAGCCGCGCGACTTCATGCCGACGTAGCGGTTTTCCACCAGGTCGAGACGGCCGATGCCGTGCTTGCCGCCCACGCGGTTCAGTTCCGTCAGCACGGTGGCCGGCGACATGCGCACGCCGTTGATGGCCACGATGTCGCCTTTTTCGTATTCCAGGTCCAGATACTCGGCCTGGTCGGGCGCTGCCTCAGGGCTCACGCTCCAGCGCCACATCGATTCTTCGGCTTCGGCGCTCGGGTTTTCCAGGTGGCGGCCTTCGAACGAGATGTGCAGCAGGTTGGCGTCCATCGAGTACGGCGCGCCGCCGTTCTTGTGTTTCATGTCGATGGCGATGCCCGCGTCTTCCGCGTACTTCAGCAGTTTTTCACGCGACAGCAAGTCCCACTCGCGCCATGGCGCGATCACTTTGACGCCAGGTTTGAGCGCATAGGCGCCCAGTTCGAAGCGCACCTGGTCGTTGCCCTTGCCGGTGGCGCCGTGCGAGATGGCGTCGGCGCCGGTCTCGTTGGCGATTTCGATCAGGCGCTTGGCGATCAGCGGACGGGCAATCGAGGTGCCCAGCAGGTATTCGCCTTCGTACACGGTGTTGGCACGGAACATCGGGAACACGAAGTCGCGCACGAATTCTTCACGCACGTCGTCGATGTAGATGTTCTCCGGCTTGATGCCGAACTTGATCGCCTTGGCGCGCGCCGGCTCCAGCTCTTCGCCCTGGCCCAGGTCGGCCGTGAAGGTGACGATTTCGCACTGGTAGTTATCCTGCAGCCATTTGAGGATGACGGAGGTATCGAGGCCGCCCGAGTAGGCGAGGACTACTTTTTTAATGTCGCTCATGCTAGTTCCAAGTGTGTGAATGTTATTGATTGTCCGGGCTCGATTCGAGACGACCCAGCAGCAGGTACTCGATCAGCGCCTTCTGGATGTGCAGGCGGTTCTCGGCTTCGTCCCAGACCACCGATTGCGGTCCGTCGATGACTTCGGCCGCCACTTCCTCGCCACGGTGGGCGGGCAGGCAGTGCATGAACAGCGCGTCGGGCGCGGCGCGCGCCATCTTGGCGCCATCGACGATCCAGCCGTCGAACGCTTTCAGGCGTGCGGCGTTTTCTTCTTCGTAGCCCATGCTGGTCCACACGTCGGTGTTGACCAGGTGCGCGCCTTCGCAGGCGTCGGACGGGTTGGCGAAGAAGGTGTAGCGGTCGGTCGAGACCAGCGACATGTCCATGTCGTAGCCCTTGGGCGTGGACACGTTGACATGGAAGCCGAATACCTCGGCCGCCTGCAGCCACGAGTACAGCATGTTGTTGGCGTCGCCGATCCACGCCACCGTTTTGCCGGTGATCGGGCCGCGATGCTCGTAGTAGGTGAAGATGTCGGCAAAGACCTGGCACGGGTGGTGCTCGTTGGTCAGGCCGTTAATCACCGGCACGCGCGAGTTGGCCGCAAAGCGCTCGATGATGTCCTGGCCGAAGGTGCGCACCATGATGATGTCGCACATGCGGCTCATGACCTGGCCCGCGTCTTCCACCGGTTCGCCGCGACCGAGCTGGCTGTCGCGCGTGTTCAGGTAGATGGCGGCGCCGCCCAACTGGTGCATGCCGGCCTCGAACGACAGGCGGGTGCGGGTGGAGTTCTTCTCGAAGACCATCACCAGGGTACGGTCGATCAGCGGATGGTAAATCTCGTAGTTCTTGAACTTGCGCTTGATGAGGTGCGCGCGTTCAATCACGTACTCGTATTCGTCCAGCGTGAAGTCGGAAAACTGCAGGTAATGCTTGATCTGTTTTTGGATAGGCATAGTGGCAACTGACAGGTGAGCTGGCCTGGGACTCGATACCCGGCCGGCTGAACCGGTCAATTATAAAGGCAATTCGGCCGATAGGGCCAATAACAGGAGATTGTGCTGGTCAGCAGCCCTGTTTTAGTGATAGATCTGCGCGGCGGCCGGTCCCCGGGCTTCGGGCGCCACCAGCGGCAGGTCCAGCGTGAATACGGTGCCGGCGGGCGAACTGCGCACCGTGATTTGCCCGCCCAGCAGCGAGGTGACGATGTTGTAACTGATCGACAGTCCGAGCCCGCTGCCACCTTGTCCCAGCTTGGTGGTGAAGAACGGGTCGAAGATGCGCGGGATGTTTGCCGGGGCGATGCCTACGCCGTTGTCGCCGAATACCAGCTGCACCCGGCCCGGGTGGTCCGGCACGGTGGCGGCGCGCAGCCACAAGTGTCCCACCACGTCTTTTTCAAACGCGTGCAGCAGGGCGTTGTTGATGAAATTGGCGATCACCTGGCCCAGCGGGCCGGGGTAGCTGTCCATGGCGATGTGCGGCGGTATGTCTGCCTCGATACGGTGGCCGGAGGCGCGGATGCGGTTCATCATGGTGGCAATCACTTCGCCGGCCACCTGCTGCAGGTCGAACTGGCGGCGCTGCTCGGTGGTGCGGTCCACCGCCACCTGCTTGAAGCTGTTGACCAGGTCTGCTGCGCTGTTCAGGCCACGCATTACCAGTTCGTGCGCACGCGCGGCGTCGTCCAGATAGGCGCTCAGATCGGAGCGGCGCAGGCCGGGGCCCGCGACCTGGCGCGCCAGTTCCGTGGTCTTCTGGGGCAGGGTGCTGGCGATCAGCAGGCTGTTGCCGATCGGCGTATTGAGCTCGTGCGCCACGCCGGCCATCAGGGACCCCAGGGCCGCCAGCTTTTCCTGCGACACCAGCTGGGTTTGCGCATCCTTCAACTGGGCGTAGGCCTGGGCGTTGTCGAGCGCGATGGCGCCGTAAGCGCACAGGGTGCGGAAGATCAGCCGCTCGCGCGCGCGGTAGGCCCGTGCGTTCGAGGCCTGCACCGTCATCACGCCCAGCACCCGTTCGCCGACCAGCAGCGGCACGTACAGCGCGCACGCCATCAGCAGGGTGTTCGGGGCGAGGAAGATGTCGTCCGGGCCGGCGTCCTCGACGTAGATCTCGCGCCGCTCGCGCATGCAGCGTGCGGCATTGGCGCGCGGGTTGTCCACGGCGATGGTGTTGTCGGCCAGCGGTTTGCCGTTTTCCATGCCGAAGGCGCGGTTCAGGGTATCGCAACCGGGATCGCACAGGTAAATCGCGAAGCTGTTGGCCGCCAGCAGCGCCTGCACGTGGCGGTTGATGGCCTGGAACACGGCATTGGCGTCGAGGTGGGTGGTGATTTCCTGGCCGATGGCGGACAGGCGTTCGAGCGTGGCGGTGGTTTGCTGCAGCACGCGGGCACGGCGCGCCTCGGATGCCGCCAGCTCGCGGTGGTGCTGGCCCTCGGCGCGGGCGCGCTCGGTCTGCTGGTGCACCTGCATGGCGATGGCGCGGTTGGTGGCTTCGCGGCTGTGGGTAGTGCGGCGCGCGGCCGCCGCCGCCTGGGCCGATTCATAGGCGCGCTGGTACTGGCCCACCTGGGCGTATTCGTGGGCCAGGGTTTCCAGCAGATCGCCCGGCAGCGTGTAGCCTTCGATGCCCGAGGCCAGCGCCAGCGCCTGGTGCAGATAATGCAGGGTGGCGTTTTGCTCGGTCATGCCGTCCGGCGGTGGCAGCGCATGGCGCGTGTGGATCACCGAGAGCACGCGCAGCGTGCGCACGTGGTGTGTCAGGCTGGACTGGGCTTGCGCCAGGGCGATGGCGTCTTGCGCCACCGTCAGCGCTTCCTGCGGCCGGTCGAGGAAGCACAGCGCGTGTGCCTGGCCGCGCCGCGCGGCGCACATCAGGTCCGCGTGGCGCAAACGTGCGGCGTTGACCTGCAATTGGCGGAACGATTCGAGCGCGCCGGCGTAGTTGCCGGTATCGAGTTGCAGGTCGCCCCGGAATTGCAGCGCCGTGGCGTAGCTGCGGCCGTCGGCCAGCGGCGCCAGCACATCGAACGCTTCGTCGAGCAGGGCGGCACTCGCCTCCAGCTGGCCCAGGCGGCGCATGGTGTCGGCCGTATGGGTGAGGCACACGCCGATGCTGCGCGGCCAGCTGGTGGGACGCGCCATGTCGAGCGCGCGCTGCATCCATTCCAGCGCGGCGCGGTGGTCATTGAGGTTCGTAAAATCGATGCCGATGTTGATGGCGGCCGTGATTGCCGAGCGTAGCTGGCCGCTCACGCGCGCCGCCTCGTACACGCGGGCGAAGTGGCCAGCCGCCGCGCCGAAGTTGCTGCCCTGGGTGGCGTCGGTGCCGAAGAAGTCCAGCACCCATACTGCCACCGCCGGGTGCAGTTCGTGGTGGGCATGGTCGCTGGAGGCAAAGCGGGTGGACCAGCGCTGTTCGGCCGCCGTGCGGTTTTCCATCACCGCCCAGCGGGCAATCGCCGCCTCGGCGCAGGTGGCGCGCATGGTGTCATCGACGCCGGGCTCGCGCGCAATGGCGATCATGTGTTCGAGGTGTTCGGCGCCGCGCTGGTGGTCGCCGCGGTCGATGGCGATCCAGGCGCGCAGCCAGTGGGTGTCGGCCACACCGCGCCAGTCTGTGCAGGCCAGCATCTGTGCGCCGATCTCGATTGCCATGCGTTCGGCGGCATCGAGCTCGCCAGCGAGCCACGCGGCTTCAGCCGCGACCAGTTCCAGCCGCGCGGAAGTGGCGGCCAGATCACCGGGCGCGAGGCCGGCGGCGAACAGCAGCACCAGCCCCTCGCGCGCCAGCGCCACGGCGCGCACGCAGTCGCGCTGGCGCAGGTGCCAGGCCAGCGGCACCAGTACCGGCAACCGCTCGGCGCCGGTCAGGCGCAGCAAGACGGTCTCCCACTGGGCTACTTCGTCGTCGAGTACAAACAAGTCCATCGCCATCCTTTAGGACACCGGTCGCGCAGCGAGGGTGGGGCTGCCTGCGTTGGTATTGCCATCGAGAATTATAGACCGCAAACACGGCCCGTGCGCAAGTCGCTATTGTTGTTGAATCAGTACAGGGTTTGCGACGATTCGTGCAGCAATTGGCCGTACAACGTATGGCGCATGCGCGCGATCTTGCCTTCCGCGACTGCCGCCAGCACCGCGCACTGCGGTTCGATCAGGTGGCGGCAGTTGTAGAACTTGCAGTGGCCCAGGTAAGGCGCGAATTCGACAAAGGCGCGTTCCAGCATGCCTTCCGTCAAATGGTAGAGGCCGAATTCCTGGAAGCCGGGCGAATCGATGATGGCCGTGCCTGCGCCCAGTTCGGGCAACTGGTACAGCCGGGTGAAGGTGGTGGTGTGCTTGCCGGTATCGAGCGCGGCAGAGATTTCGCGCACGGCGATGTCGGCGTCGGGCACCAGCAGGTTGATCAGCGACGACTTGCCCATGCCGGACTGGCCGATCAGGATCGACGACTGGCCCGCCATCAGCGGTTGCAGGATCGCTACTGCTTCTTCGGGCCGGGCCGTGGCCGATACCTCGTGCAACGGGTAGCCGAGCGAGCCGTAGGCCGCCACCCGCTCGCGCGTGCGCGGCAGCGCCGCTTCCACGTCGGTCTTGTTGAGGATCAGGTGGGCCTTGATGCCGGCCGCCTCGGCCGCCACCAGCGAGCGCGAGACCAGGTCGTCGGCAAATCCCGGCTCGGTCGCTACCACGATGAACAACTGCGTCAGGTTGGCGGCCAGCAGTTTCGACTTGTACTGGTCGGAGCGGTAAAGCAGGGTGCTGCGTTCCTCGATCTTGTCGATCACGCCCTGGTCGTTGGACGTGGTGGTGATCTGCACCATGTCGCCGACGGCGACGTTGGTCTTCTTGCCGCGCGTGACGCATTGCAGCTTGCGGCCATCGGCTTCGGCCAGGTAGTGGCGGCCGTGGGCGGCGATGATGGTGGCCGTCAGTTTTTGTTGGAGTTTAGGGTTGTTCATGAAGCCGCAGCCAAATTGAGTTGTCGAATCCGCACGCTTGCAGGCGGGTGCGTGTCGTAGAAGGCCGAGTGCAGCGGATCGGGAGTAAGGGTGGAAGCGTTGTCTTCGTACATTTTGACCAGCGCCGACACCAGGTCGCGCGCGGCAGTGTGTTGGGCGGCAAAGGCGTCCGCTTCGAATTCGTGCTTGCGCGAGCTGATCGAGGTCAGCGGTCCAAACAGGAACGTAAACACCGGCAGCACCAGCATGAACAGCAGCAGCACCATGGCGTCGTTGGTCTGGCCAGGCAGCGCCAGCGGATCGACGCCGAGACCGGTGTAGAACCACACCTGGTTTTTCAGGTAGCCGAGCAGCGCCAGGAAGCCGAGCGAGATGGAAAACATCATCACGATGCGCTTGACGATGTGCTTGAGCTTGAAGTGGCCGAGTTCGTGCGCCAGCACCGCCTCGATCTCGTGCGGTTGCAGGCGCGCGAGCAGGGTGTCGAAGAAGACGATACGTTTATGCGCGCCGAAGCCGGAAAAATAGGCGTTGCCGTGGGCGCTGCGTTTCGAGCCGTCCATCACGAACAGGCCCTTGGAAGCAAAGCCCACGCGCGTCATCAGGCCCTCGATGCGGTCCTTGAGCGACTGGTCGGCCAGCGGCGTGAACTTGTTGAACAGCGGCGCGATCACAGTGGGGAACAGCACCATCATCAACAACTGGAAGCCGCTCCACACCAGCCAGGCGTAGAACCACCACAGCGCCCCCGATTTATCCATCAGCGTGAGCACCACCCACACCAGCGGCAGGCCGATGGCCGTGCCCAGCGCCGCGCCCTTGAGCAGGTCGGCAAAGAACAGGCCGCGCGTCATCTTGTTGAAGCCGAAGCGCTGCTCGAGCTTGAACTGTTTATAGTAATCGAACGGCACGTCGATCACGCCCGAGATCAGCGCGAACGCGGCCAGCAGCGCCAGCTGGTACACCATGCCGGGGCCGGTGATCTGAAAAATCTGTTCCGACAGCCATTGCAGGCCGCCAAACAGGGTAAAACCGATCAGCACCACGGTATTGACCAGCAGCGCCAGCAGGCCGAACTTGGTACGGGCCACCGTGTAGTCGGCGGCCTTCTGGTGGGCGGCAAGCGGAATGCGCTCGGCAAATTCGGCCGGCACGGCGTTGCGGTGCGCCAGCACATGGCGGATCTGGCGCGAGGCCAGCCAGAAGCGCACGATCAGCGTCAAAACGATGAAAGACACAAACAAAATCGAAAACGCGAGGGTATACATTCTATGCCTGTGAGAAAATGGCGGATTCGGATTACTATCGGCTGTAATGAGGCCAAGAGAGAATTATGTCACAAGCTAATGATTTGCCAGAAGGTTCCGCCCCGGCGGTGATCACCCCGCGCCAGAACGAGATGAACCTGGTCTGGGTCGATATGGAAATGACCGGCCTGGAGCCGGACACCGACCGCATCATCGAAGTGGCCGTGATCGTCACCGACATGCACCTGAACGTGCTGGCCGAAGGCCCGGTGCTGGTGATCCACCAGAGCGACGAAGTGCTGAACGGTATGGACGCCTGGAACAAGGGCACCCACGGCCGCTCGGGCCTGATCGACAAGGTCAAGGCGTCCACCGTGACCGAAGCGCAAGCCGAAGAACAGATCATCGCCTTCATGAAGCAATGGGTACCAAAAGGCAAAGCGCCTATGTGCGGCAACACCATTGGCCAGGACCGCCGCTTCATGGTGCGCTACATGCCCAAGCTTGAAGCGTATTTCCATTATCGCAACATCGACGTCTCGACCCTGAAAGAGCTGGGCAAGCGCTGGGCGCCGGCCATGGTTTCCGGCTTCAAAAAGCACCAGATGCACACGGCGCTGGCCGACATCGTCGAGTCGATCGAAGAACTCAAGTACTACCGCGAGCACTTCATCAAGCTGTGATGATCAAACCACGCTATGCACCGGCCCTGGCGCTGGCGCTCGTTTGCGGCGCCGCCCATGCCAGTGCCAGCGCGGGCCACTTCACGTTCAAGGACTGGGAAGTGGCGTGCGATAACACGCGCCGCTGCGAGGCGGCCGGTTACCAGAAGGAAGATGCTGCCGAACCGGTGGTGCTGGCGCTGGCGCGCGATGCCGGCGCCACGGCGTCCGTGTCGCTCAAGCTCTCTCCGTATACCGACGATGACGCCAAGCTCGGGCCCTTGACCGTGCAGGTCGGCCAGACCACGGTGCGCGGCCTGCGCGCCGACGTGGAGCTCACACCCGAGCAGGTGGCCAGGCTGATGCCGCTGCTGCTCAATGCCGAATCGGCCAAGATCAGTGCTGGCAAGCGCAGCTGGACCCTGTCGCTGGCCGGCCTCAAGGCCGCGCTGCTCAAGCTCGACGACGTGCAGGGCAGGGTGGGCACACCCACCGCGCTGGCCATGCCGGGCACCAAGCCAGCCAGCGCCGTGCTGCCGCCGTTGCCGGCTCCGCAAGTGAAGCAACTGCCAGCCGTCGCCACCCGCAAGGAAGACGGCAAATTGCTGCCGTCGATCGTCAAGACCCTCAAGCATGGCGGCTGCGAAAGTCCGGTCGACATTGCGGACGGCGAGCGTCAGAACGAACTTCATCGCCTGTCTGCCACGCAGGTGCTGCTGGTGCTCGAATGCGGACGCGGCGCCTACCAGTCCAGTTTCGAGCTATGGACCGCCAACGACAAGGCGCCGTATGCGCCAAAACCGGTCAAGCTGCCGGACGCCAATGGTCGCCGTGACGCGTACCTGATGAATCCCGGCTTCGACAACAACCAGCTGAAGAGCTTTGGCAAGGGACGCGGCATCGGCGACTGCAACGTCGCGGCCACGTGGGCCTGGACGGCCACCGGCTTCCAGCTGATCGAGGCCTCGTCCGGGCAATTGTGCCGTGGTATCCCCGGCGGCTATCCGCTGCGCGATTACACGGCCACCGTCATCGACCCGGCAGGCAAGTAATTCCGTGCATCGGCGCACTGTGCCGGGTACGGGCGCACGGTAGAGTAGGGGTTATTGCAACCAATACCGCCAGATCATGCCCCGCCTCTCCCGTACTGTCGTCATCACCCTGGTGCCCGTACTGCTGGCGCTGAGCGTGGCTGCCTGTTCGCCGCTGGGCACCCTCAACGCGCTGACGCCAGCGAGCGCGTCGGAGCGCACCGAGAGCCTGGCCTACGGCGACCACCCGCGCCAGAAACTCGATGTGTACCGGCCCCTGATCGCGCACGGCACGGCGCCGGTCGTGGTGTTCTTCTATGGCGGCAACTGGGTGTCCGGCGAGCGCGCCGACTATGCATTCATCGGCCGTTCGCTGGCCGCGCACGGCATCGTTACCATGGTGGCCGATTACCGCCTGTACCCGCAAGTGCGTTACCCCGATTTTTTGAAAGACGCGGCGCAGGCAGTGGCCTGGGCCAAGCGCCACGCGGCGCAGTATGGCGGCGATCCACAGCGGCTGTTCGTGATGGGCCACAGCGCCGGCGCCTACAACGCCGCCATGGTGGCGCTCGATCCGCGCTGGCTGGCCGCGCAAGACATGACTCCGGCCGACCTGCGCGGCTGGATCGGCCTGGCCGGACCCTACGATTTCCTGCCGGTCGAAAACACGACGATCAGGCCGGTGTTCCACTTCCCGGACACGCCAGCCGATTCACAACCGGTAAGCCACGTGTCCAAACAGTCGCCACCGGCGCTGCTGATCGCCGCCCGCAGCGACAGCCTGGTCAACCCGCAACGCAACACCGGCCACCTGGCCGAAGCGCTGCGCGCGCAGCAGGTGCCGGTCAGGGAGCTATATTACGACCGCGTCAGCCACACCACCCTGATCGCCTCGGTCGCCGCCCCGCTGCGCTGGCTGGCGCCGACGCTTGAGGATGTGGCGGGGTATGTGTTGGCGGCTAGAGCACGAGACTAGAGCGGATATTGCATGTCCTGTCAATGGCTGCTAAATTGCATAGGTTAGTCATATGTCTGTTATATATCGCGGAGGCCTTCATGCGTACTGTGTCCATTGTCAAGAACGGCAAGAATCAGGCAATCCATTTACCCGCTGATATGTCTTACGAGGGTGTCGGTGAACTGGAAATTACCCGTAACGGTGACACCATCACGCTACGCCCTGTCCGCCCCAGTTGGACTTCGCTGGCTCAGTTGCCCACGGCTGATGCAGATTTTCTGCAAGAACGGCAAAACGTGATCGACGACGAAGGCAGGTTCAAGTTGTGAACACGTATATGCTCGACACCTGCATTTGCTCGTTCATTATGCGCGAGCACCCGGTGTCTGTTTTGCAGCGATTAGCCGAGGAAGTCAGGAAGAACAATCGGATCGTCATTTCTGCGATTACCTATGCCGAAATGCGCTATGGACAAATCGGCAAGAAGGCTTCACCTAAACACAAGGCGCTGGTGGATGAGTTCTTGAAGCGCCTGGATGAGGTACTGCCGTGGGGGCAAGCCGCCGTTGATGCCACGGTAGCGGTGAAGGACCGCCTGACCAAATCCGGGGCGGTCATTGGTGGCAATGACACTGCTATAGCTGGTCACGCTATCGCTTCAGGTTGCGTGGTGGTCACGAACAACGTGCGCGAATTTAGCCGCGTTCCTGACCTGTCTTACGAAGACTGGGTAAGTTAAAAGCCATCACCCCGCCACCGCCTGCCACACCAGCCACACATTCGCCGCCGAAATCACCACGAACAGCAGCCACGCCAGCGCGGTGGTCCACCAGGCGTTGACGAAGTCGCCCATGATGCGGCGTTGCGAGGTCAGGCTGATCAGTGGGTACATGGCGAACGGCAGTTGCAGGCTCAGGACCACCTGGCTCAGCACCAGCAGCTTGCCCACCGAGTGTTCGCCCAGCGTCAGTACGCCGATCATGGCAGGGATCAGCGCCAGACCGCGCGTGAGCAAGCGACGCTGCCAGCACGGGATCTTCATTTTCAGAAAGCCTTCCATGATCACCTGGCCGGCAATCGTGCCGGTGAAGGTGGAGCTCTGTCCGGAAGCGAGCAGCGCCAGGCCGAACAGGATGGCGGCCAGCGCGGTGCCGGCCACGGGCGCCAGCAACTGGTAGGCGTCGTCGATGTCGAGTACGCGCGTGTTGCCGGGTTCATAAAACGCGGCGGCGGCCACCACCAGGATGGCGCCATTGATCAGCAACGCCAGCAGCAGCGAGATGATGGTGTCGATGCGCGACAGGCCGATGGCTTCCTGCTGCGCGGCTGGCGTGGGCGATACCACGCGTGTTTGCACCACCGCCGAATGCAGGTACAGGTTGTGCGGCATTACCGTCGCGCCGAGGATGCCGATGGCGAGATATAGCGGCTCGCGCTGCGACAGCGTCTCCATCGACGGTATCAGGCCGACAGCCACGGCCTGCCAGTCAGGCTTGACGAAAATGAGCTCGGCCACCAGGCACACGGCCACGGTCAGGATCAGTCCCAGCACAATCGCCTCGATCTGGCGGAAGCCCTTGCCTTTCAGGCCCAAAATGATCAGGGTGTCGAGCGCGGTCAGCGCCACGCCCACCGGCAGCGATACGCCAAGGAGCAGCTTGAACGCCAGCGCACACCCCAGCACCTCGGCCAGGTCGCAGGCGATGATCGAGATCTCGGCAAAGCCCCACAGGGTTTTGGCGACCGGCGGCTTGTACTGCTCGCGGCAGTGCACGGCCAGATCCTTGCCGGTGACGATGCCGAGGCGCATGCTCAGGCATTGCAGCACGATGGCGGCCAGGCTCGACAGCACCACCACGTACAGCAACTGGTTGCCGAACTGCGAACCGCCCTGGATCGCCGTGGCCCAGTTACCCGGATCCATGTAGCCGACCGACACCAGCAGGCCGGGACCGGCAAAGCGCAGGACTTTTTTCCAATAGGGATCGCCCGCCGTGACCGCAACGGTACCGGCAACTTCGGACGGACAGAACGGCGCAGTGGCCGTGGAGGGGAGTTTGAACGGCAGGGAGAACATGGGCATCCTGATTAAGACGCCCATTTTACTGGAACGGATGAGGCAGCGCCCCATCCGAACGGAGTGGCTTATTCAGCCGCGCCGTCGTTACCGTGGCATTTCTTGTACTTCTTGCCGCTGCCGCAAGGGCATTCGTCGTTACGGCCCACTTTCGGTTCGTCGCGCTTGACGGTTTCCACGGCGGCCTTGCGACGTGGCACCCAAAACTTGTGAATGGCCGGCAGGTTCGCTTCCAGTTCCAGCGCCAGTTTATGGGCCTTGACCGGGTCTTCCACCAGTGCCAGTTCGTCTTCCTCGATCTCGTCCGCGCCCAGCAGGTAGATCGGTTTCATCAGTTCCGGCAACTCGGTGAAGATGGCGTCCCACGAACCGGGGCGCAAGTCCATGCCTTCCCAGAAGCCCCAGCACCACGCTTCAGCGTCGATCAGGGTCTGGCCTTCGTGCTCGTGCTCGACAAACAGCGCTTCGAATTCTTTCGGCGCCACTTCGAACGTCACCAGCACTTCGTTCATGAAGCGCATGATCAGCCCGAGGATGCGTTCCTCTTCCTTGGCGTACTTGAAGGTCGGAACGTCGGTCGCTTCCTTGCCCCAGACTTTTTTCAGCCATTCGGCGGGCATCACGGTTTCCGGGCCGATGGCGATGGCCGTCAGGTAGCCGTGCAGGATGTCCATTGTCATCGCATCTTCAGGGCTGCGGTCGGACAACAGGAAACTGTCCAGTTCGTCGAATTCTTTGTCGCTCAGTGGCTGGTCGAGTTGCATTTTTATCTTTCTGGTGCTTTTGCTTGGAAGGCGACAGTATACACGCCGCGCCACGTACAATGACGCCATGAGCCAACAAACCCCATATTACGACGACGATGACGAAGCGGCTGCCGATGCTGCCGCCGATGCCCGCGCCGCAGCCCTGCTGGCCGCCATGGCCGATCCTATCGACGCCGACACCCCGGCAACCGCCGCAGCGCCGCACCCCTACGCCGCGCTCGACCCCTCGTGCGTGCTCGATGCACTGGAAAGCATCGGCCTGCGCGGCGACGGCCGCCTGCTGGCGCTCAACAGCTATGAAAACCGCGTGTACCAGGTCGGTATCGAGGACGGCAAGCCGCTGGTAGCCAAGTTTTACCGCCCGGGGCGCTGGAGCGATGCCGCCATCCTCGAAGAACACGGTTTCACCGAAGAACTGGCCGCGCGCGAAATTCCGGTGGTGCCGGCACTCGCCATCCAGGGCGCCACGCTGCACCACTTCAACGGTTTCCGCTTTGCCGTATTCGCCCGCCACGGCGGCCGCGCGCCCGAGCTCGACGCCCCGGACGTGCTCGAATGGACCGGCCGCTTCATCGCCCGCATCCACGCGGTCGGCGCCATCAAGCCTTATGCACACCGCCCGGCGCTCGACATCGCCACCTTCGGCACCGAGCCGTGCGAATTCCTGCAAACCAACCGTTTCATTCCGGCCGACCTGGCCGACGCCTACGCCAGCATTTCGCAGCAGGCACTCGATGGCGTGCGCCGCAGCTACGACCGGGCAGGCGATTTGCCGCAACTGCGCCTGCACGGCGATTGCCATGGCGGCAACGTTTTATGGACCGATGCCGGCCCCCACTTCGTCGATTTCGACGACAGCCGCATGGGCCCGGCCATCCAGGACCTGTGGATGATGTTGTCCGGCAGCCGCGCCGAGCAGGTGCGCCAGATGAGCGACATCCTGGCCGGCTACGAGGACTTCTGCGAATTCAACCCGCGCCAGCTGCACCTGGTCGAAGCGCTGCGCACCCTGCGCCTGATCCATTACTCGGCCTGGCTGGCCCGCCGCTGGGACGACCCCGCCTTCCCGGTGGCCTTCCCGTGGTTTAACACCCAGCAGTACTGGCAGGACCGCATCCTCGAGCTGCGCGAGCAGGTGGCATTGATGGATGAGCCACCGCTGCCAATCTAAGTAGGGAAATAGCGGGCTTTTCCCGCTCTGCTTGCCATTCGGCCAGCTATCGCGCTGCTCGATAATGACTGTTCAGAAGTCCCGGTGTGGATCGGGACATACCGTCAGCGAGAACTCTCATGCAAGCACAATTGGCCCCCAGCGATACCGTTGAACACGACAGCGCCACCTTCACGTCCCTGTCCGACGCGCTGCCCAAGATTTCCCTGCATGATGATGTGATCGACACCCGCGAACCGGCGCCTGCCGTCAACGCCCCGCGCGCCGCGATGGAAATGAAGGCCATCCAGGAAGCCATCGCCCGCGTGGAAGCGGAAGCGAAAGCCGCCTGCGCCGCCGAAAACCGTGCCCACGCCGAGTCGCGCGCCCGCGCGCTGGCCGAGGACCGCGCCGCCATGGATGCCGCCGCCGCTGCCGCCGCCCAGCAAAATGCCCAGGCGTCGGAAGACGCGATTGCCGCCAACCGCGAGCGCCTCGAATCGCTGCGCGCCGCCGCCCAGGCCAGCGTCGCCCGGCTGGACGCCGTGAAACAGGAAACCGCCGAACTGCGCGCGCGCGTGGAAGCGGACAACCTGATCCGCCAGGCCGCCGAACAGCGCGCCCGCGCCGAAAACGAAAGCCGCAAGCGCGCCTCCGAGCAGATCGCCGTCGAATCGGAGCTGGCCGCACAGGCCGCGCGCGCCGCCGACGAACTGGAAGTGGAAACCGAACAAGCGCGCCTGCAAGCGGTCGAACGCGTGGCTGCCGTGCAAGCGGCCAAGGATCAGGTGGTGGGCATCGCCAGCGCCGACGCCCGCATGGCCACCCTGGCGCGCGAACGCGAACGCCACGCCCACTCGGCGCGCCAGGCCGCGCAGATGCTGGCCGAAGCGGAATCCGAAGCGCTGGACCTGACCGTGCAGCGCGAACGCGCCGACAAGATCGCGCTGGAATCGGCCTTCAACCGCGCCGCTGCCGAAGTGCGGGCGCTGGAAGAAGCACGTGCGCTGGCCCACCTGGAGCAGGAGCGCGAACAGATCGCCCTGGCCAAGGCCGAATCCGATCGCAGCGCCGCCCAGTCGCTGCATCTGCGCCTGCAAACCGAAAAGGAAATCCGCGACGCCGCGATCAACCGCGAACGCCTGGAGATGGTGGCCGCCGCCAGCGCCCAGGCCCGCCGCGAAGCGGACGCCCGCATCATGGCTGCCACCGAAGCGCGCATCGAAGCCGACAACCAACTGCGCGCCGTGGCGCTGGCCCGTGTGCAGGCCGAACAGGAAGCGGAACTCGATACCCACGCCCGCGTCGAAGCCGAAGCGCGGGCACTCGATGAAGCCAAGCTGCGCCAGGCCAGCGATCTTGCCGCTGCCGAAGCGGCCCGCGTGCAAGCCGAGGAACACCAGCGCGCTGCCGCGCTGGCCGCCGAACGCGCCGCGCTGGCGCGCACCGCCGCTGAACTGGCCGCCAGCCAGAACCAGGCCGAAGAACAGGAAGCAGCCTCGCTGGCGCTGCATGCCGAAGCCCTGGCCGAAGCCAGCGAGCTGGCCCGGCAACGCGCCGCCCAGGCGCAAGCCGCGCTGCAAGCCGAACAACAACGCGCCGCCGACGAACAGCAGGCCTTGACCGCGCTGCGCGCCAAGCTGGCGGCCGAGCAGGGCGCCCAGGAAGCCGCGCGCCAGCGCACCGCTGCCGAACAGCAGCAAACCGAGGCATTGCGCCAGCAGCAGGCTGCCGAGCAGCGCCTGGCCGCCGTTGCCGACGCCGAAGCGGAAGCGGCGCGCCAACTGGCCGCGCAAGTATCGCTGGAAGCCGATCAGAAGGCAGTTGCTGCCCGCGCGCTGGAAGCGCAGGCGCGCCTGGCCGTGGAACTGGGCGTGGTGCACGCCGAGCGCGCCAAAGTGGAGCAGGAAAAGGCCGCCGCCGCCGAGGCCCTCCTGGCAGCGGAGCAGGCGTTCGTGGCAGCCGAGCGCGAGTCGCTGGCGCTGATCAACCAGAAACTCACGCAGCAGCGCATCACCAATGCGGCGGAAGTGAAGGCGTCGCAGGCGATCGCCGGCCGCCTGGAAGCGGAGCAGGCCGTGGCCGACGCAGCGCGCCAGCGCGCCGAAGCGGAAGAAAGCCAACTGGCAGCAGCGCGCCAGCGCGCCGAGGCCGAGGAAGCGCAGCTGGCCGCCGTGCGCGAGCGCGAGCAGCTGGAACTGGCCGCGCTGGCGGCCGTATCGGACAAGCTGGTGGCGCAGCAAGCCTTGCTGCAGGCCGCCAAGGCCCATGCCGAGATGCAGCGCAAGGTGGCCGACACCACGGCCGCGATGACGGCCGCCAGGCAGCAGATGGTAGAACTGGAAACGCGCCGTTACGGCGCCGCGCAAAAGGTGCTGGCCAAGCTGACCGTGACCGAGGGGGGAGTGGTGGAGACGCTCGATGCTGCCCGTGCCCGCAAGGAAGCGCGGATGGTGCAGCCGGTGTGGCGGGCGCGGTAAGCAAACCGGATTCCCGTGTGCGCGGGAACCCAGGCGGGTAACGTTACGGTTGTTACGGTTGTTACGGTTGTACCGTCACTTTCGTCACAAAATATTCACTTTCACCGAAACACTGCGTCGGCACGCCACGGTGCTGGGCATAACCGAGCACCACGCGCTTGCCGATGGCTGCCGACAACTCCTTGGCCACCGCTTCTTCACGGGTGCTGAAGAAGAATTTCTCCGGAATCGCGCCTGGCATCGACGTCAGCAGGATTTCTCCCTCCCAGGTCTTGCAGAACCAGCCCACGCGCGAGAACTTTTGCAGGTAGCCGGCCCGTTCACCGTCCGAGTAGGACACATTGAGCATGGTCCAGGTATAGGCGGCAAAAGCCAGCATGGCGACGATCACCAGGCCGATAAAGTACAGCAACACGCGTTTCGATTTCATGGATGGGCAGTCAAGTTAAGCAAGATTGGGAATCTTATCACGCAGCGTGCTGCCGTTTATAACGGATTGACGACCACAGCGAGATCAGGATGAACGCAACGCCCGACAAGCCGGTAAACCACTCGGGAATATGGTATTTCACGCTGGTGAGCATGATCAGCGCCAGGATGCCGATGGCGTAGTGGGCGCCGTGTTCCAGGTAAACATACTCGTCCAGCGTGCCCTTGTGCACCAGGAATACCGTCAGCGAACGCACGAACATGGCGCCGATGGCCAGGCCCAGCATGATGATCACCACGTCCTTGGTGATGGCAAAGGCGCCGATCACGCCGTCAAAGCTGAACGACGCGTCCAGCACTTCCAGGTACAGGAAGCCGCCAATACTGCCGCGCGCCACGGTGCCCACCACGGCACCGACGCCGGTGGTACGGCCATTGCTGCCGACACCGGATTCGGTGGTATCGCCATCTTCGGTATCGGTCGGCTCGTCCTGTTCCAGCAGGTCGGACAGCCACGACACCGCCAGGTACACCACCACGCCGACCACGCCGGCGGTCAGCACGCTCAGCTTGTCTTTTTCCGGCACCATCGTCATGCAGCCGAACACCGCAGCCAGGGTGAGCAGCACGGCCAGGCCGCCGGTGCCGATCGCACCGAGTTTTTCTTCGATCCAGCCCAGCCAGTGATGTTCTTTTTCCTCGTCGAACAGGAAGTTGAGGAAGACCAGCAGCAGGAAGGCGCCGCCGAAGGCTGCGACCTGGGCGTGGGCCTCGGTCAGGTGGCGCGAATATTCGTCGGGTGTGGTGGTAGCCATGGTCCAGACGTCGAACAGGCCCAGGCCGGTGGCGACCGAGACGATCAGCAGCGGAAACACCAGCCGCATGCCGAACACGGCCACCAGGATGCCGACCGTGAGGAACAGCTTGCGCCAGAATTCGTTCCAGTGGCGCAGCACGGATGCGTTGACCACCGCGTTGTCGAACGACAGCGAGACTTCCATTACGCCCAGTACGGCGCAAATCCACAGCGCCGAAAGCATGCCGGCGCTGCCGCCATGATTAAAACCCCACCAGCCGGCCAGGCCCATGAGGATGAAGGTGACTGCAAAGGAAACACCAAAGTGCCGCATATTGTTCTTCTTGGAAGTTTAGGGATGAAGCAATTCTAGCCGAGATGTAGATGGACAGGCATCATTGCTGGGCCGCGCTGCGTGGTTCTGCGATAATTGCGCCACAAAAATTTACGCCACAACAATTCAAAGGATTATCGGATGGATATCGCGTATCTCGTCACTCCCCTCATTACCTGGGTCACCGTGGGGCCGATCAAGTTCCTGATCAACAGCGCCAAGGCGCGCCAGTGGGCGTTCAGCCTGGTGGGTAACGGCGGTTTCCCCAGCAACCACAGCGCGGTCGTCTCCAGCATGGCCACCCTGATCGCACTGCGCGAGGGCATCGGCCACCCGGCCTTCGGCGTGGCGGTCACACTGTGCTTCATCGTCATCATCGATGCCAACAGCCTGCGCCAGCACGTGGGCAAGCAGGCCGCTGCCATTAACCGCCTGGCCGGCAAGGATGGCGGGCACAAGTGGCTGCGCGAGCGCATGGGCCACACCCTGGTCGAAATTGCCGGTGGCCTGTGCACCGGCATCGCCATCGCCCACGTGATCAACCACTTCTTCGGCCGCTGATTCCCCTGCAGTGCCAAGCGGGTTCGGCCTTCGTCCAGGGGCAGAACCCGTGATTCACGGTTGCCGGCTTCTGCCGGCTATCCGCCAAAATTCCCGCTCATCCCCCAATTTCGCAATTCAGCCACAGATTCTGCCGTCTGTCGCAGGCGCATTGACCGCTCACGGTCAGTCGGGGATACTCTGCGCGCTGTAGTCTGCCCAAAATTCTAATTACTATTCATTACTACTTGTCCACCATCCGGAGATTCATTTATGTTGCGCAAAACCCTGCTCGCTATCGCCGTCGCTACAGCCTTGGCGGGGTGTAACAAGTCAGACGAGGAGGCCAAGAAGAAAGATGCGGCCGCCAAGGCTGCGAATATTACCTTGCAGGTTGCAAGCGAAGACACGCTGGTGGTGCAGTCGAGCGGCCTGGCATCGGGACCGGTCATCACCGGTTCGATCCAGCCCGAGCGCCGCGCCGACCTGCGCGCCGAAGTGAGCGCCATCGTGCTGCAAGTGCTCAAGGAAAATGGCGAGCCGGTCAAAAAAGGCGACGTGCTGCTGCGCCTGGACGAGACCTCGATTCGCGACAACGTCAATTCGGCCGAGGAAGCCGCGCGCGCGTCGCAGCAATCGCTGGACCAGACCCAGCGCATGCTCGAGCGCCAGACCACCTTGCGCTCGTCGGGCATGGTGTCGTCGCAGGCGCTGGAAGACGTGGAACTGCGCCGCAATACCGCCCAGAGCGAACTGGCCGCCGCCAAGTCGCGCCTGGTCACCGCGCGCCAGCAACTGGGCCGCACCGTGGTGCGCGCGCCGTTCGACGGTATCGTCAGCGAGCGCAAGGTGTCCAACGGCGACACCGCCCAGGTGGGCAAGGAGCTGGTCAAGGTGATCGATCCGGCCAGCATGCGCTTCGAGGGCACGGTATCGGCCGACAAGATCGGCGTGGTCAAGGTGGGGCAGCCGGTGCTGTTCCGCGTCAACGGCTACCCGGGCCAGAACTTCGCCGGCACCGTCAAGCGCGTCGATCCGGCCGCCAATGCGGTCACCCGCCAGGTGGAAGTGCTGGTCTCGTTTGCCGGACCGGCGCAGCCGCGCGTGGCCGGCCTGTACGCGGAAGGTCGGATCGAAGCGCAAGTCAATGCCGCGCTGACGGTGCCGCAGGCAGCGCTGGTGCAGGCCGGCGACGTCAATTACGTGTGGCGCGTGAAAAATGGCGTGATGAACAAGGCGATGCTGGGCATCGGCACCCGCGACGAGCGCAACGGCAACTGGCAGGTGCTGTCCGGCCTGGCCGCCGGCGACACCATCATGCGCGTGCCCGGCTCGAACTTCAAGGATGGCCTGAAAGTGGCGTTCATTGCGCCGAAAGTTGCCAAGCCGGCCCAGGCCGTCGCATCGGCGCCAGCCGCCACCGTGGCAGACAAGAAGGAATAAACAGCCATGTTCTTATCGAATTTCAGTGTCAAGAAGCCGGTCGCCACGATCGTGCTGATCGTGGCCATGATGTGCCTGGGCCTGATGGCCCTGAGCAAATTGCGGGTCAACCAGAACCCGGACGTCGAAATCCCGTTCATCATCGTCAGTATTCCGTACCCGGGCGCTTCGCCCGAGACGGTCGAGCGCGAGATCATCAACCGTCTGGAAAAATCGTTCCAGTCGATTACCGGCGTGACCGAGACCAATTCCACCGCGTCCGAAGGCACGGCGCGCATCCAGGTCAAGTTCGGGTTCAGCAAGAACCTGATCGAAGCGTCCGACGAGATCCGCAACGCCATCGCGGCTGTGCGCTACAAGCTGCCGATCGAGATGCGCGAGCCGATCCTGCAACGGATCGATACCTCGGCCCAGCCGGTCATGCAGCTGGCGCTGTCGTCGACTGCGCAAACCCATTCGGCCATTTCGCGCCTGGCCGAAGACAAGCTGGCCGACCGCTTCCGCGGCATCGACGGCGTGTCCTCGGTCAATATCGACGGTTCGCTCAAGCGCGAGCTCTCCGTGCTGCTCAAGGCGGAAAAGCTGCGTGAATACAATGTGTCGGTGGGCGATGTGGTCAACGCGCTGCGCAACCAGAACACCAATGCGCCGGTGGGCAAGGTGCGCGGCGAGCTGGACGAAAAAAGCATCCGCCTGGTAGGCCGCATCGAGCGTCCCGAAGACTTCCAGCAAGTGGTGATCAAGCGTAACGGCGACGACCTGGTGCGCCTGTCGCAGGTGGCCACCATCGAAGACGGCTTTGCCGAAATGAGCTCGCTCAGCGTCCGCTCGGGCAAGCCCAACGTCGGCATCTCGATTTCCCGCTCGCGCGACGCGTCCACCGTCTCGGTGGCGCACGCGGTGCGCAAGCTCACGGCCGAGATCAACAAGGAACTGCCGAAGGGCACCGCGCTGGAAATCACCCAGGACGGCGGCGAAGACGCCGAATCAAGCCTGAACAACGTGATCGAGGCGCTGGTGTTTGGCGCCGGCCTGACCATTTTCGTGGTGTACGCGTTCCTCAACTCGTGGCGCTCGACCCTGATCACGGCGCTGTCGCTGCCCACTTCGGTGCTGGCCGCGTTCATCGGCGTGTGGCTGTGCGGCTTCACGCTCAACTTCATGACCTTGCTCGGCCTGTCGCTGGCAATCGGCGTGCTGATCGACGATGCCATCGTGGTGCGGGAAAACATCGTGCGCCACATGCAGATGGGCGCCGACCGCCGCACGGCCGCGCTCAAGGGCACAGCGGAAATCGGCATGGCGGTGGCTGCCACCACGTTCTCGATCATGGCCGTATTCATTCCGGTTGCGTTCATGCCCGGGATTACCGGCGAGTGGTTCCGGCCGTTCGCGCTGACCGTGACCTGCTCGGTGGCCGTGTCGCTCTTGATCTCGTTCACGCTCGACCCGATGCTGTCGGCGTTCTGGGGCGACCCGCCGGACCACCACACCAAGCCGCGCACCGGTATCAGCCGCGTGCTGGAACGTTTTAATATCTGGTTCGACCACCAGGCCGACCGCTACGGCCGGGTGATCGCCTGGGCGTTGCGCCACCGCCGCACCATGGGCATCATCGCGGTGCTCACGTTCGTGGCCGCGATCGGCTTGCAGATGTGGAAGGGCGGCAGCAGCTTCCTGCCGGCGTCCGACTTCGGCACCATTGCTGTCGATGTGCGCACGCCGTCGTCGTCCAGCCTCGAGTATTCGCGCCTGAAACTGCAGAACGCTGCCGACATCGCCTTTACCATCAAGGAAGTCAAGCAGACCAATGCCTATGTGAATGTGGCTGGCGGCAAGATCTATGTGGACCTGGGCAAGAAAAATGAGCGTAACCGTTCCTCGGCCGAGGTGGCCAAGGAGCTGCGTGAAAAACTGGCCGGCCTGGTCGGCGCCGAATACACGGTGCAGGACGACCTGGCCAACGGCGGCGGCAAGCCGGTGCAGATCCAGTTCACCGGCGCCGATTCGCGCAAGCTGATGGAAATTACCACCGATTACATGGAACGCCTGCGCAAGGTACCCGGTGCGGTCGATGTCACGCTGTCCGAGCAGGATCCGAAAGACGAGCTGCAAATCGTGCTCAACCGTGGCTTGGCCAACTCGATGGGCATCGCTGCCGGCGACGCGGCGCAAGCACTGCGGGTGGCGTTTGCCGGCATCGAAGTGGGCGACTGGGTGGACCCGACCGGTGAATCGCGCGACGTGGCGGTGCGCCTGGCGCCGGAAGACCGCGCCAGCGCGGAAAACATCGAGCGCCTGCCGATTGCCGTGGTGGGCACCAACCAGATGGTGCCGCTCGACCAGATCGCTGCCGTCACCATGGGTAAAGGACCATCGACCATCAAGCACAAGGATGGCAAGCGCGTGATTACCGTGACCGCCAACGCCCAGGGCCGCTCGGACGGCGAAGTGACCAACGCTGCCAAGGCGCTGGCCGAGTCGATCGACTTCCCGCCCGGCTACGGCCTGTCGCTGGGCGGCGCCGGCAAGGACATGCAGGAAGTGTTTGGCGCCATGGGCATTGCGCTGCTGGCTGGCGTGGGCCTGATGTATCTGATCCTGGTGATGCAGTTCGGTTCCTTCATGGCGCCGATCGGCGTGATGCTGTCGCTGCCACTGTCGCTGATCGGCGTGGTGGTGGGCCTGCTGGTGACCGGCAGCACCCTCAACCTGATGAGCCTGATCGGGGTGATCATGCTGATGGGCCTGGTGGCGAAGAACGCCATCCTGCTGCTGGAAGCGGCCCGTACCCGCGAGGAAGAGGGCCACAGCCGCGAAGATGCGCTGATGTACGCGGGCCGCATGCGCCTGCGGCCGATCCTGATGACCACGTTCGCGCTGATCGCCGGCATGTTGCCGGTGGCGCTGGCGCTCGGTGAAGGTGGCGAGTTCTACCGTCCGATGGCGGTGGCCATCATCGGCGGCACCATCACGTCCACGCTGCTGACCTTGCTGATGGTGCCGACGTTCTACGACAGCATCGAGATCAAGCGCGAAAACCTGGCCATCAAGTTCCGGCGCCGCACGGCGTACTGGGGCGCGCGCGCCGGCGGTTTCGGCCTGCCGCTGGCGGTGCTGATCACGTTTGTCGAGATCGTGCTGTTCCTGGTGCTGGTGCGCTTCGTCTATCGCATGATCATGATGGCGGTGCGGATGTTGATCGACGGCACCCGCAAGGCGCCACCTGACGATCGCGGCGATTACACCAAGAAAGTGGCGTAGAACCAGCTATGGTGTCATAAGTTGTTGTTTTTAAAAGGGGCTTCGGCCCCTTTTTGACGTTTTCAGTGCAGAGCGGGCGCTCGGTTTCAAGTGAAATATTAGGGGTTTTCCTCTAGTAACTTGACTTTCGTGCGCGGACTTCCGTCAGGTAAGCTGCTGGCCTTCCAGCACCGTAACGCCCAGTCCGGTCGGCGCGGCGCGGGAACATGACAACCCTACAATATAAAGAGACGACACCATGCAACGTAAGATTCTTCCCCTGGTCATTGCCGCCGCCGTCGGCGCGCTCTCATTCAACGCCCACGCCTCCGGCTACCGCTTCGGTTCGCAAAGCGTGTCGGCACAGGGCACGGCGGACGCCAGCGGCGCCGAAGCCAACGATCCATCGACCATTTTCTATAACCCGGCCGGCCTGTCGCGCCTGGAAGGCACGCAGATCAGCGCCGGCGCCACGTTCGTGGTGCCGCATTCGACCTACAACGACACCGGCTCGACCCGGTTCGTCGGTACCCCGACCGGCGGCGGCAACCCGTCCGATTACGTGCCATCGGTGAAAACCGCGCCATCGATTTATGCCAGCAAGAAAATCAATGACCAGTGGACTGCCGGTATCGGCCTGTTCGTGCCGTACGGCTCCAAGCTCGACTACGGCGATACCTGGGCCGGCCGCTACGCGCTGACCGACGTGATGCTCAAGTCGGTCACCCTGAACCCGTCGCTGTCGTTCAAGGTCAACGAGCGCCACGCGTTCGGCTTCGGCGTGTCGGCCGAGTTCATGAAAGCCGAGCTGGGCCAGGGCGTCGATGTGCGCGGCACCATTGCCCAGCTGCAGTCGCCAGCCAACGCGGCGCAGCGCCAGGCACTGCTGGCCGGCATCGTTGCCGCCGGCGGCAACCCGGCGCTGCTGGCGACAGCTGGCGACGGCCATGGCTCGAACAGCGTCAAGGACTGGGGTTACGGCTTCAACCTCGGCTACATGTTCACGGTCGATGAAAGCACCCGCTTCGGCCTGTCGTACCGTTCGTCGATCGCCCACAAGCTCAAGGGCAGCACCGTGTGGGAATTCTCGAATTCGACCACCGACCCGATCGTCAATGCCGCGCTCAAGACCGCGTCGCACCGCGTCAACTCGGCCGCGCTGGTCAAGCTGCGCACGCCGGAAACCGTGTCCGGCAACATCTTCCACCAGTTCGATTCCAAGTGGGCGGGTATGGCCGACATCACCTGGTCGCGCCACAACCGCATGGGCGACCTGCTGATCGAATTCCCGGGCACGCCCGAAGGCGCTGAAGTGATCCGCCAGCAATGGAAGAACACGGTGCGCCTGTCGCTGGGCACCAGCTACGCCTACAGCGACAGCCTGACCCTGCGCGCCGGTATCGCCCACGACGAATCGCCGGTGGTCAGCGCCGAGCTGCGCCATCCAGCGCTGCCGGACAGCGACCGCGTGCAATATTCGCTGGGCGCCAAGTGGAAGCTGAACGACCGCTCGTCGATCGACGTCGCGTACAGCTACCTCGACTTCAAGGATGCGCCGCTCAACTACACCAACCTGTGCAACACCTTGTCGCGTACCTGCACCGGCAACGGCGAAACCACGCGCGGCCTGTCGCAGACCCATATCTCGCTGCTGGGCCTGTCGTACAACTACAAGTTCTAAAACCAGCTCTGCAATGAAGAGGGGCTCCGTCTGGAGCCCCTTTTTTTTCGCCGTCAGTTGCGGTTTATGCCGCTTTGCTGTCGCTGTCGATCGACAGGTCGGCATCGCCGTTGAACACGGCCATGTCGGTTTCGCCCATCACCCGGCTGGTCAGGGTGCCGGCCGTGATCGAGCCGCTGACGTTGAGCGCGGTGCGGCCCATGTCGATCAGCGGTTCGATCGAGATCAGCAAACCGGCCAGCGCCACCGGCAGGTTCATCGACGACAGCACGATCAGCGCGGCAAACGTGGCGCCGCCGCCGACGCCGGCCACGCCCACCGAACCGATGGTGATGATGGCCAGCAGCGGTGCGATGAAGTTGAACGTGAACGGATCGATGCCGACGGTCGGCGCGATCATGATCGCCAGCATGGCCGGGTAGATGCCGGCGCAGCCGTTCTGGCCGATGGTGGCGCCGATCGAGGCGGCAAAGTTGGCGATGCCTTCGGACGTGCCCAGGCGCTGGGTCTGGGTCTGCACGCTCATCGGGATGGCGCCCGCGCTGCTGCGCGAGGTGAAGGCGAAGGTCAGCACCGGCAGGATTTTCTTCACGAAGCGCAGCGGGTTCAGCCCGGCGCCGGTGACAATCAAGAGGTGCACCACGAACATCAGCAGCAGCGCGCTGTACGACGCCAGCACGAAGTCGATCAGGTGCAGGATGTCGGTCGGGCTCGACGTGGACACCATGCCCGCCATCAGCGCGAACACACCATAGGGCGTCAGGCGCAGCACCAGCGTGACGATGCGCATCACGATCGCGTGGGCCACCTTGACGAAGTGATCGAACGAGCTGAACAGCTCAGGCTTCTTGTCGTGGATGCCGCTCGCTGCCACGCCGATGAACACGGCAAAGATCACGATGGCGATGGTGGACGTCTTGCGCGCGCCGGTCAGGTCCAGGAACGGGTTGGCCGGGATAAACGACAGCAGCATGTTCGGCAGCGAAATCGCCTGTGCCGTGCCGACCTTGCCTTCGAGGTACACGCCGCGCGCGACGTCGGCCGCCGACGCGGTCAGGCCCACGGCGGTGAGACTGAACGCCTTGGCCATCAGGATGCCGATGCCGGCTGCCACCAGCGTGGTGAGCATCAGCGTGCCGATGGTCAGCACGCTGATCTTGCCCAGCGAATCGAGGCCCTTGAGCTTGAGGATGGCCGAGATGATCGACACCATAATCAGCGGCATGATGATCATCTGCAGCAGCTTGATGTAGCCGGAGCCGACGATGTCGAGGTACTCGTTGGTGGTGGCCAGTTCGGCCGCGCCCACGCCATAGATCGCCTGCAGCGCCGCACCGAGCGCCACGCCCAGCCCCATGCCGGTGAACACCCGCACCGAAAAGGACGCGTTGCGGCGCTGGAGAATGTAGAGCACGCCCAGCAGCAGCGCAGCCACCACCAGGTTCAGTATCACGTTGATCGCCATATTGTTCTTCTTTCACTGCAAATAGATAAAGCCCGCAAACAGCTGGCGGGGTCAGCCATTTTATAGGGGTTGATTACGCTGCGGGATAACGAAGTGTTTCAAGAAACGAATATTTAGCTATATCTCCATAAGATTTTCATATAAGGGCTGAAAATTGGGACCCCGCTGCGGACTGCGTTAAAATCGATATTCATTTCCGTATCACAACTATCGTTTTGATACCATACCCATCAGGAGGGATAGCATGGCAAGCAAACATATGAAGGTCGGAACCAAGCTGGGACTGGGATTCGGCCTGGTGCTGGTATTGTTGCTGTCGATCGCGGCACTGGGCGTGTACAACATGAGCACGATCCATGCCAAGCTCGACCGCGTGGTCAACGAGAATGCCGTGAAAACCGAGCTGGTGGGACGGATGTCGAAATCGGTCCATGTTGTTGCGCGCGTCTCGCGCTCGGTGGTGCTGCTCGACAATGACGCGGCCATCGCCAACGAAATGAACAAGGTTGCCAGCGCACGCAAGGCCTACGACGAGGCGCGCGACCAGTTGGCCGCGATGCCGGCCACCGCAGCCGGCGTGGCCATCCGCGACCGCATTGCCGGGATGCAGAACGCGTCACGCGCGTTGAACAACAAGGTGTTCGAGCTGGCCCGCGCGCACGAAGACGTCGCTGCCACCGAAGTACTGATGAAGCAGGCGGGCCCGGTTACCCAGCAGTGGCAGGACGCCATGGCCGAATACGCCGCGCTGCAGCGCGCTACCAACGATGCCGATGCCGACGCCGCATCCACCGCCTATGCGCGCGCCCGCACCGTGATGCTGGCGCTGAGCGCGCTGGCGATCGCCATCGGCGTGGTAGCCTCGGTGCTGATCGCCCGTAACCTGCTGCGCCAGCTCGGCGGCGAGCCCGACTATGCGGCCGACATTGCCGGCCGCATCGCTGCCGGCGACCTGACGGTGGCGGTCGATACCCGCCACGACGACAACCATAGCATGCTGCACGCAATGAAGATGATGCGCGATGCGCTGTCGGCCATCGTTACCGAGGTGCGCACCGGCACCCAAACCATCGCCGCCGCTTCGACCGAGATCGCGGCCGGCAACCAGGACTTGTCGTCGCGCACCGAGCAGCAGGCCAGCGCGCTCGAAGAAACCGCCTCGTCGATGGAAGAGCTGACCAGCGCCGTGCGCCAGAATACCGACAATGCGCGCCAGGCCAATGTGCTGGCCGACGCCGCCTCGACCGTGGCGCGCCAGGGCGGCTCGGTGGTGGCGCAGGTGGTCGATACCATGGGCGCCATCAACGATTCGTCGCGCAAGATTGTCGACATCATTGCCGTCATCGACGGCATTGCGTTCCAGACCAATATCCTGGCCCTGAATGCCGCCGTGGAAGCAGCGCGTGCCGGCGAGCAGGGCAGGGGCTTCGCGGTGGTGGCCACCGAGGTGCGCAACCTGGCGCAGCGCTCGGCCTCGGCCGCGCGCGAAATCAAGGAACTGATCGGCAACTCGGTCGAGAAAGTGGAAATCGGCAGCAAGCTGGTAGAGCAGGCTGGGCAGACCATGAACGACGTGGTGGACAGCGTGCAGCGCGTCAACGACATCATGGTGGAAATTTCCAGCGCCGGCCACGAGCAGAGCGCCGGTATCGAGCAGATCAACCAGGCCGTCACCGAGATGGATACCGTGACCCAGCAGAATGCCGCGCTGGTGGAAGAGGCCGCTGCTGCAGCGGAAGCCTTGCAGGAGCAGGCGGCCAACCTGGAGCGCATCGTCAGCGTGTTCCGCGTCGATGGCTTGCCGGCGGCGCCGGTGGCGGCCACGCCCGCCTTGCCGCGCAAGACGGTTGCCCGCCTGGCGGCGCATTGACATTGAACCGCATCGGCGGGCCGCCCCGCCTGCGCGGGGATGCCGCACCATAGGCCAGGGAAGGTAAATCCGTCATTCCCGCGCCGGCGGGAATCCAGTCTGTACCACCGGTACTACCACCTCGAACACGGTGCGCCCATCACCGCTGGCCGCCAGCCGATACTGGAAGCCATGGCGGCCCATCACCGCGCGCACGAACAGCAGGCCGATGCCTTGGCCGCCCTTCTTGGTGGTGAAGAACGGCGTAAACAGCTGCTCGGCAGGTATGCCGCCGAGCAGGTTGCCGGTATCGAACACCGACAGGCGCACGGCGCCGTTGTCGCAGGCCAGCACGAACTCGATGCCTTGCCGCTCACCGCCTGCCTGTTCCACCGCTTCCATCGCGTTCTTGACCACGTTGAGCAGGGCCTGCTCCATCAGTTGTCGGTCCAGCGCCAGCAGCGGCGCCGTGTCGCAGCGGCCCCAGCCGATCTGGATGCCCCGGCTGCGGCACGGTTCGCGGTACAGGTACAGGATGTCGTCCATGATGTCGCGCAGTGCGCACGGCCGCAGCTCGGGCGCCGGCATCTTGACCACGCGCGTAAAGCGCTCGATGAATTCGCCGAGGCGAACGTTGCGCTGCTTGACGGCGGCAATCGCGGTGCCGAAATCCTCGCCGTCGCGCTCGGCCAGCTGGCCGCGATAATAGAGCAGCGAATCGAGCACCGAACCGGTGGCCGCGACCGTGTTGTTGACCTCGTGCGCGAGCACGCGGATCAGCTTGTCGTACGTGGATTTTTCAGAGCTTTCCAGTTCTTCCGTCAGTTCCTCGACCAGCAGGAAGTGGCGCGGAAAACCGCGATCGTGGAACTGGCCGCGCTGGCCCCGGTAACGGCGGCCGCTGGCGCCGGTCAGCATCCGGCTCTCGCCCAGCGGCAAGGCATCCAATTGCGCCAGCAGGCCTTGATCGCCATCGTCCCTGGCCAGCGCGCGCAGGGTCTGGCCGCGCGGCGCCGGGGCACCGGCTGGGGTACCGACCAGCGCCTGGGCGCTGGCATTGAGCAGGCTGACATTGCCATCGAAATCGAACACGATGACCGCGCTGGGCGTCGCTTCCAGCAGCCGGTCGAGGAAACCCTGCTGTTCTCCCAGTTGCAGGCGCTCGCGGTACAGGCGTTCGAGCATGGTGTTGAACAGCGCCACCAGTTCGCCCAGTTCGCCATCGCCGCTGCCTTGCAGGCGCGCGGCGTAATGCTGGTCTTGCAGCAGGTCGTGGAAGTGGCGCGTGTAGCCGAGCGGCTCGAGCGCGCGGCCGATCAGGCGCAAGCCGAGAAACAGACTCACCAGCAGCGCCGCTTCCAGCGCCAGCATGGTTTGCGGCGTGTCGCGCAGCAGCACCACCATCAGCACGATCGCAAGCACATGCACGACCACCAGGTAGGCATACAGCTTGTGGCGCAAGCTCATGCGAACCTCGAAAGACAGTAACGAGGTTCGTTCATGGCTGGGGCTCGGATTCGGCAGCGCTACCCAGGCCGTGCCGCTCCAGGCGCCGGTACAGCGCGGTGCGGCTTACGCCCAGCGCCTTGGCCACGCGCGAGATATTGCCCTGGTGCTGGTCGAGCGCGTGGGCGATCATGTGGCGCTCCACCTGCTCCAGGGTCATGCCGTCCACGCCGAGGCGCCGGTTGCCGGCGATGCTGCCGCCGTGCTCGTGCTGTTCGGCGGCGATAAAGTCGGCCTGTTTCAGCTCGGTCTTGCCGACCAGCAGCAGGGTGCGCTCCAGCGTCTGCTTGAGCTGGCGGATATTGCCGGGCCACGGCTGGGCGGACAGCCATTCCAGCGCCTGCGGCGCCAGCGTGGCCGGTCCCAGGCCGTAGCTGCGGGCGACGTCGGTGAGAATGTGGCGGGCCAGCAAGGGGATGTCGCTGCGCCGCTCGCGCAGCGCCGGCAGGCGGATGGTAATCAGGTTGAGGCGATAGAATAAATCTTCGCGGAAGTCGCCGGCCGCCACCAGTTCGGCCAGTTCGCGGTTGGTGGCGGACACCACCCGGATATCGGCGCGCTCGGTGCGGCTGGCGCCGACCGGCTGGTAGCTCTGGTCTTGCAGCACGCGCAGCAGCTTGACCTGGTCGGAGCGATTCAGTTCGCCGATCTCGTCGAGGAACAGCGTGCCCTGGTGGGCGCTGGCCACGTGGCCCTTGCGGTCGGTGCGCGCATCGGTAAAGGCGCCGCGCACGTGGCCGAACATTTCGCTCTCGAACAAGGTAGGCGTGATCGCGCCCATGTTGATCTTGACGATGGCCTGGTCCGCGCGCGGGCTGTTGCGGTGGATGGCGTCGGCCACCAGTTCCTTGCCGCTGCCGCTCTCGCCCAGGATCAGCACCGGCGCCCGGGTGGCGGCCACCTGGCCGATGGTGGCCAGCACCTTGAGCAGGCGCGGGTGCTCGCCGACGATGGCCGAAAAATCGAAGCGGGCGTCTAGCGCGCGGCGGTCGGCCGCGTGCGCGGCGCAATGCGAGGGCGCCGGGCTGGCGGCGGCCGGATCGGCCAGCGCGCCTGCCGCGGCGCCGTCCGCTGCTGCTCCCGCTGTTGCCGCTATTGCCGGGGCCAGCCGATCCACGGTATCGAGCGTGGCCCGCACCAGCTCCGCCAGCTGGGTGTTATCCCACGGCTTGGTGAAAAAATTGGCGGCGCCGGCCTGCATGCCGCGCACCGCCAGGCCGATCGAGCCCCACGCCGTCATCAGCAGCACCGGCAGGACCGGGTGGGCCTGCCGGATGGCGGCCAGCAGCTGCAAGCCTTCGTCGCCGCTCGTGTGCAGTGAAAAATTCATGTCTTGCAGCACCAGGTCCACCGGCTGGCGCGCCAGCGCGGCCAGCGCCTGAGCCGGGTCGTCGCTGCACACGGTGTGGTAGCCGGCCTGCTTGAGCAGCAGCGCCAGCGACACCTGGACCGCGCTGTCGTCATCGACAATCAGGATGCATTGCTTGCGGGGAGATTCCATCGATACGACAGCCTTATTCGTAGTGCAGCGCCTGCACGGGACTCAGTTGCGCGGCGCGCCAGCCCGGATACAGCGAAGACAGCAAGGATAGCAGATAGATCACACCGGCCGATAGCGCCGCCGCTGCCCAGAACACCGGCCAGTTCAGCGTCTCGCCCATCACACCGGTGAGCGGCAACTGCACCAGCAGCACCAGGCCCACCAGCATGGCGCTGGAACTGAGCAGGAATTGTTCGGCAACGATCTGGCGGTAGATGCTGGCGGAGGTGGCGCCCAGCGCGCGGCGCAGACCCAGTTCCGGGATGCGCTGCGTGGTGTTTTGCCACAGCACGCCGAACAGGCCGAACGCCACCATCACCAGCAGGAAAGCGGCAATCACGGCGCCGATCTTGAGCGGCACCAGTTGCAGGCTCAACATGGAAGCACGCGCTTCGGTCAGCGGCGTGATCACCAGCGACCATTGCGGTTGCAACTGCTTGATGCGGTTGCTGAGGGTGCTCTCGAATGCGCGTGGCGTGCCGGGCTGCAGCTTGAGCATGATGATCGTCATCGCCTCGTTCTCCACGCCGGGCCGAAAGCGCGGCAGCATGAATGGTTGCGGGGCCATGAACTCGCCCTGCGAGCGGTACGCTTCCACCACGCCTACCACGCGATAGCGGGTGGGGTTGGCGTCACCGCTGGCGTCCGAAAACAGCTTGCCCACTGGCGCTCCCGCAGCCCCCGGAAACAGGCGCTCGGCCGCCAGTTGGTTGATGACGACCGGCGTGGTGTCGCTACCGTCGTCGGCGCTGGAGAACCAGCGGCCACTGGTCACGCGCATGTCCATGGTGGCGCCGTACTGGTCACTCGCATCCTGGACATCTATGCGGACGGGACCGGTGCCGTCGGCACGCTGGTAGTCGCCGATGCGGCGCGACATCTCGTACACCGGCAGGGCCGCAAACGCCACGTTCTTCACCTCGGGCAGAGTGATCAGGTTGCGCTGCAACTGGTCGTAGATGGCGGCGTCGTTGACCAGCGGTTTGCCGGTGCGGATCTGTACCATCCACTGGTTGCGGTACGCAAAGCCGGTGGGCAGTTGTTGCAGCTGGACATAGCGCGCGGCAAACGCCGCCAGCGCGAACACCAGCACGAAAGCCAGCAGGATTTCCAGGCTAAGCATCAGGTTGCGCGACTTGCGCTGCCAGATCAGTTTCAACAGGTGGCGCAACATTATGCGGTTCCTTTCAGGGCTTGCACGGGCGCCAGGCGCGACATTTTCCAGGCCGGGATCACGCCCGACAGTACACCGAACACCAGCGTGATCAGCAGGCCATAGCCGAACACGGCCAGATTGAGATCGACCTGCAAATACGGAATCAGGCCCGATCCTTCGAGCCACCACAGCACGCCGGCCGCAGCCAGCAGGCCAACCGCGCCGCCGGCCAGGCACAGCAGCACGTTTTCCAGCACCAGTTGCGCCACCAACTGGGCGCTGGTGGCGCCAAACGCCTTGCGCACGCCGATCTCGCTGCTGCGCTCCATGATGCGGCCGACGTTGAGGTTGACCAGGTTGAGCGCGGGCAGGGCCATGAACAGCAGCATCAGCACCACGATGGTGGTGAGCAGCTTGCCCACGCCCGCGTCATCGGCACGGCTCGACGTGAGCTGGCGGGCAAAGACTTCGAGCTTGGAGTCGCCCCAGAAGCGGTTGCGATCGAACTTGTTCGGATTGTCCGACGGCACGCTGCGGGCCACGCTCAGCAGTTGCTGCTTGATGGCGGGCAGGTCGGCAGCGGTACGGCCCAGCACCATCACGGTAAACATGCCGTACATCTGGCCCTTGTATTCGGTCGAGGGCAGGGTGGTGATCGGCGTCCAGATATCGGCATATGCGTTCAGGTGCAGCGCATCTTCCACCACGCCGATCACGGTAAACACCTGGCCGCCCACGCTGACCTTCTGGTCCAGGTACGGCTGGCCGGGAAACAGCCGGCGCGCGGTGGACGCGTTGACCACGGCCACCATGCGCCCCTGGGCGTCATCATCCTGCGTGGGCAGGCGGCCGGCCAGCAGCTTGAAGTTGAGGATCTGCCAGTACTCGGCGTCCACGCGGCGCATCATCACCTCGCTCACGCGCCCTTCCTGGTACACCGATACCGACTGCGGGAACAGGGTGGCCGATACCGCTTCCACGCCGCCCTTGCCTTGCAACGGTTTCAGGTACTGCTCGATCACCTTGTACCCGAACAGGCCGTTGCGGCGGTTGTTCTTGGTGGAATGGCTCGACTCCATCAAGATCATTTGCACGAAGCGCTCGCTTTTGCCCTCCACCCCGGTAGGAAAGAAGGTGTTTTGCAGCAGCGCGGTAACTACCATCAGCACCACCAGCGTCAGCACGATGCACAGCATATTGATGGCGGTGAACAGTTTGCGGCGCATGAAGACTTTCCACGCCGTCAGCAGATAATTTCGGAACATGGCGGCCCCTTATGCGACCAGCTGGCCGTCGAACACGCGCACGATGCGCGAGGCCAGGCGGGCGTCGTGCTCGTTGTGGGTGACCATCACCACCGTGGTGCCTTCGCGGTGCAGTTGCAGCAGGATGTCCATCACTTCGCGGCCCATCTGGCTGTCGAGGTTGCCGGTTGGCTCGTCGGCCAGCAATACCTGCGGCTGGCCCACGATGGCGCGGGCGATTGCCACGCGCTGCTGCTGGCCGCCCGAAAGCTGGTTCGGATAATGGTCCATGCGCGCACCGAGACCCACTTTTTCCAGCGCCTCGCGCGCCATGCGCCGGCGCCGCTTGGCGGGCAGGTCGCGGTACAGCAGCGGCAGTTCCACGTTGTCGATCACGCGCAAGTCGTTAATCAGGTGAAAGCTCTGGAAGATGAAGCCGAAAGTGGTGTTGCGCAGCTGCGCCACGTGCTTGTCCTGGTACGATGCCACCGGCTGGCCGCCCACCGCGATGGTGCCGCTGCCGGGCACGTCGAGCAGGCCGATCAGGTTGAGCAGCGTGCTCTTGCCGCAGCCGCTGGGCCCCATGATGCTTACGAACTCGGCCCTGGCGATGTGCAGGTCGATGTCTTTCAGGGCCAGGGTTTCGACCTTGTCGGTGCGATAGGTTTTGCTGACATTGTGCAGGCGTATCATGGTGTTCCTCTTTAGTTGTCGATGCGAACGCTGTCGCGATCCTTGTAGCGGCTGGTGTCCGACGTGATGATGCGGTCGCCCGCGCGGGCGCCCTGTGAAATTTCCACCACCTTGCCGTCGCCGGCGCCGATGTCGAGCGTGGTCTTGCGGGCCACGCCGTCGCGGACCACGAACACGTCTTGCGGACCGCGGCCGTTGAAGGCGGGGCCGGCATCGACCAGCACGGTGTTTTTCTTTTGTTCGGTGATGATGTTCACTTCCACCCGCAGCTTGTTGCGCAGCATGGCGTGGTGCGGCTCGTCGAGCACGACCAGCAGCTTGACGGTGCCGTTCTGGATCTCGGGCAGGATGGTCTGTACCACGCCCTTGAGTTTGACATTGCCTTGTTCCACCAGCACGGCCTGGCCCGGATCGAGCGCGCGCGCATGGAAGTCCGACAGCGACGCTTCCACCTTGTAGTTGTTGGGCTCCGATACCCGCGCCAGCATCTGGCCGATGGCCACGCTGGCGCCTTCGTCGGCCAGCAGCGAACTGAGCATACCGGCAAACGGCGCCCGCACGGCGGTCTGCGCCAGCAGCAGCTGCTGCTCCTGCAACTGCTTGTTGAGGATGTTCTTTTGCAGCCGGGCGCCATCGATATTGGTGGACGTGGCGCGACGGCTGTCCTCGATCAGTTCCTGCTGCTGGCGCAGCGCGATCTCGTTGCGCTGCACGTTCAGTTCGGCCGTCAACAAATCCTCGGCCGACACGCCGCCGGCCTTGCGCAAGGTCTGGTAGCGGCCCAGTCTTACCCGCGTGGCCTGCAGGTCCAGTTGCAGCAGCTCGATGGCGCTGACCAGTTGCTTGCGCTTTTGGTCCAGTTCCTGCGTCAGCGCGACGATGCGGTTTTCCTGCAGCGCCAGTTGTTCCTTGATGTTGTCGATCGCCAGCACCACGCTGCGGTTGTCGAGTTCGAGCAGCAAATCGCCGGCCTGCACCTGCTGGCCCAGCCGCGCATGGACCCTGGCCACGCGGCTCTGGATCGGGCTGGCGACCTGCTCTTCGTGCACCGGGATCACGATGCCGGAGGCATTGATGGTGTTGGCGATGCCGCCCGCGCGCACGGTGGCGATGCTGACGCTGTCGGCCGCCACGCTGGCGCCGACAGCACGGTTGAGGCCCCACGCCGCCAGGCACACGGTGGCCAGCACGGCGGCCACCGCCAGCGCGATGGTGGCGCGGCGGCGGGCGGTGATGTGCGGGCTGAGCGGTTGATCCATAGGTGTTCCGGCAAGGTTGAGTTGCACGACATAGTGCAACTGCCGTGCCAGTGCCGGGCATAGGAAAAATCCCTGTTGAATCAAGGTATTATGCAACGATCAAGGTTGTGCCACAAGCGTCTTCCTGCCCGGTGCCGGGCACCACCGTCCGGATCCGGACACCCCTGCGGTCTGTGGAAATTTACCAACCGTGGCGCCAATACTATGTGATACCGTGGAGACACAAAACCTATAAAGCGAGGCGGAAAATGACGACCAGGATCTGCGCGAGATTGCCCGGCGTGCTGGGTGTGCTGACGGCGTTGCTGCTGCCGATGCTGCCCGGCCCGGCCAGCGCCGGCGAGGACGATGACGGCATCGTCACCGACCGCCCCGACTTTGTCGAGTCGAGCAACGTGGTGGGCAAGGGACGCTTCCAGGTCGAGACCAGCATCGCCGTCGAACGCGACAAGGCTGACGGCATCAAGCTGCGCACCGTCTCCACGCCCACCTTGCTGCGCTTCGGCGTGGCCGAGGACTGGGAACTGCGCGTGGAAACCGACGGCCGCCTGCGCGCCACCGCCCACGATCCCGCCACCGGCCAGCGCCTGCGCGAGAGCGGCTATGCCGACACCGCCGTGGGCGTGAAATGGCATATGGTCGATGACGAAGGTGCGCGGCCATCGATGGGCCTGCTGGCGCATTGGGATCTCGATACCGGCTCGGCGCCGTTCCGCGCGCCCGGCAAGGGCGGTTCGCTGCGCGTGGTGGCCGAGTGGGACCTGCCCGGCGACTTGGGCCTGGGCGTGATGCCGGGCGTGGCCTGGCAGCGCAACGACGACGGCAAGCGTTTCACCAGCGGCATCTTCGCCGTGGTGCTGGGCAAGGAGTGGAACGACCGCCTGCGCACCTTTGTCGAATACTCGGCGCAGCAGATCGCCCATGCCCGCGACGGCGGTTCGATCAACACCCTCGACGTGGGCGCCGCCTGGCTGCTGGGCAAATCGGTGCAGGTCGATACGGCCGTCTCGCGCGCGCTCAATAAAAATACCCCCGACTGGAGCTGGACGGTCGGCTTGTCGCTCAAATTCTAGGAGTTGCGCATGCGCTGGACCATCAAGCGGCGTCTGCTGCTCTCGAACCTGGTAACGCTGGTGTTTGTCGGCCTGGTGGGCGTGGTCGGCTACCAGGCCGTGGCGGTGCTGAGCCGGGCGATGGACGCCATCACCATCAACGGCTCGGCCATGAAAGACCAGCTGCAGGCGGACATGATGCACGACGCGCTGCGCGCCGATGTGCTGGCCGCGCGGCTGGCGGCCGACCGCAACGACGCTGCCGAAATCAAGGGCGTGCGCGAGGATACGGCCGAGCACATCGCGCTGTTCCGCAAGCTGATCGACGACATGGGCGCGGCCACCACCGACGCCGAAATCCAGCAAGCCATGCGCCAGGTGCGACCCGACGTCGACCGCTATCTCGCCAGCGCCCAGCAGATGGTGACGCTGGCGCTGTGCGACAAGGACGCCGCGCAGGCGCAGTTCGGCGCGTTCATGGACACCTTCCGCGTGCTCGAGAAAAGCATGGCGGCTCTGAGCGACGTCATCGAGAAGAACTCCGACGCTACCAAGGCCGTGGGCGACGCGGCAGTGACCGGCTCACGCTACCAGATCATCGGCTTTGCCGCGCTGGCGGCGCTGGTCTCGCTGCTGATGGGCCGGGCCCTGGCGCGCTCGATCATGATGCCGCTGAACCAGGCAGTGGGCTTTGCCGCCAGCGTGGCCAGGGGTGACCTGTCCGGGCGCATCGATGTAGGCGACGACGACGTCTCCGAAACCGGCGTGCTCAAGCGTGCCTTGCGCGACATGAACAGCAGCCTGCATCGCATCGTCAGCCAGGTGCGCGGCGGCACCGACGCCATCGCGCTGGCCTCGGGCGAAATTGCGGCCGGCAATATGGATTTATCGGCACGGACCGAGTCGCAAGCCAGTTCGCTGGAACAAACCGCGTCGTCGATGGAAGAGATGACCACCATGGTCCACCACAACACTCGCCACGCCAATGAGGCCAACACGCTGGCGGCCTCCGCCACCGACGTCGCCGTGCGCGGCGGCGCCGTGATGACCGAGGTGGTGGCCACCATGGCGCAGATCAACGCCTCGTCGCAGCGCATCGTCGATATCATCGGCGTGATCGAGGGCATCGCGTTCCAGACCAATATCCTGGCGCTCAATGCGGCCGTGGAAGCGGCGCGTGCCGGTGAGCAGGGCCGGGGTTTCGCGGTGGTGGCCTCCGAGGTGCGCGGCCTGGCCCAGCGCTCGGACGCGGCCGCCAAGGAAATCAAGCTGCTGATCGACGCCTCCGCCGGCCAGGTGGAAGCGGGCAGCACGCTCGTGGGCCAGGCTGGCGGTACCATGGACGAAGTGGTCGCCAGCATTGGCCGCGTCAACGCTATCGTGCGCGAGATCGCCAGTTCGAGCCGCGAGCAGGAGCTCGGCATCGACCAGGTCAACCAGGCCATCGTCAGCATCGACAGCGCCACCCAGCAAAATGCCGCGCTGGTGGAGCAGGCCGCTGCTGCCGCCGGCGCGCTGCGCGAACAGGCCGACCAGCTGGCAGGCGTGGTGCAGGTATTCCGGCTAGCGTGAGACAATATTTCTTGTTGTCATCGCAAGATGTGTGCATGTTATGATCTTTACTCAACACACACGCGATCGGGAGCGCTCGATATGGAAGCCGGGACGGGACAAAGACTGGCGGGAATGCGGTTGCTGCTGGTCGAGGACAATTTTCTCAACCAGCAAATAGCGTGCGAATTGCTGCGAGCCGAAGGCGCGGTGGTCACCGTGGCCAATGACGGCGCCGAAGGGCTGGCCTGCGTTGCACAAAGCAGCCCCGGCGGATTCAACGCGATATTGATGGACATGCAGATGCCGGTCATGGACGGCTACGAAGCCACGCGCCGCCTGCGCGCCCAGGGCTACAGCAGCTTGCCGATCCTGGCGCTCACCGCCCATGTGCTCGAAGCCGAGCGCAGCGAATGCCGCGCGGCCGGCATCGACGACTTCATCGCCAAACCCATCGACTTCGACGAACTGATCGTCACCGTGGCACGCTACTGCCGTCGCGCCTGACGCCTTGATTTCTTCTTCTTAACTTTTAGATATCGCGCGAAATCGTTTTCAGATAAGCTTGGCGCTTTTGCCAAGGAATCGCTTACGATGAACGCGCCTTCTTCCCGACTGGACCTGCTCGACGCCTTGCGCGGGTTTGCTATCGTCTCGATCATGCTGCTGCATAACATCGAGCATTTCGACCTGTACTTCACGCCGCAGGGCGCGCCAGGCTGGCTGGTCGCGATCGACAAGGTGGTGTGGGATAGCATGTTCTTCCTGTTCGGCGGCAAATCGTATGCCATCTTCGCGCTGCTGTTCGGCGTGACCTTTTACATTCAATTCCAGGGCCGCGCCGCGCGCGGCGAGGATTTTCGACCGCGCTACGCGTGGCGCATGGTGCTGCTGCTGTGCTTTGGCTTGTTCAATTCCATGGTCTATCACGGCGATATCCTGAGTATGTACGCGGTGCTCGGACTGGCGCTCATTCCCGTGGCACGTTTGCGCGGCGCGGTGGTATTCGCGATTGCGGTGATATTGCTGTTGCAGCCGTATGCCTGGCTGGAGTGGTATTGGGCATTATCGGCGCCGAATGAAAAGCTGGCCGATCCGGCATCGTGGGCTTATTTTGGCCGCGCCAATGAATACATGAAAAACGGTTCGATGACCGAGGTCTGGATCGGCAATCTCACCAATGGAAAAACCGGCGTGATTTTATGGAGCTGGGAGAATGGCCGGCTGTTCCAGATTCCTGCCTTGTTTATGCTCGGTATGTTGGCGGGCAGGGCGGGGTGGTTTGCATTATCCGAAGAGAATCAGCGGCGCTGGTGGCGCGTGCTGTTTATCGCCGTGGCGGCATTTATTCCCCTGTATTTCATCAAGACGTATTCCGGTAACTGGAATATCGGCCCGGCCCTCGAGCGGCCACTGCTGGTCATTATTACGTCGTGGGCGAATCTCGCTTTGATGCCGTTATTGGTCGCCTGTTTTAGCCTGGTATTTTATGCCCGTCCCGCGCTGGCATTTTTCTCGCCGCTGGGCCGCATGAGTTTGACCAGTTATGTCGTGCAATCAGTGGTTGGCACCGCGCTGTATTACGGCTATGGAATGGGCCTGTACCAACATACCGGCGCCACGGTGGCGCTGGCGATCGGCATCGTGCTGGCGCTGGCGCAACGCCAGTTCAGCGTGTGGTGGCTACGCTCTCATGCACAGGGACCGCTGGAAGCGCTCTGGCACCGCGCTACCTGGGCCGGGCAGGTGCGCCAGAAATTGGCGTGAATGTGCCGATTTTCGGCTTGAGCAGGTCGGCACGCAGCACTGCCGTCCTGCCTGCTTATTCTGCGGTTATTCGAGCTCGGGAGCTATCCAGATAATCCGGCCATGGCCCGATTCATTCAGGCGCAATATCAGGGTTTCGGCTTCGGTATCGGGCAGGCTGAATTCGAAGCGGACATCGTCGCCATGGGCGACATTCTCCAAGGTGGCGCCGGCCGCTTCCAGTTCGCGCCGTATCATGCCTTCGAGCGCATATGGCGCGGTGCAGGTTAACAAGCGCTGCTTGATAATCGCGATTTTCTCGGCTTTTAATAAAGCCTGGGCCACGCTGTCGGTATAAGCGCGCACCAGGCCGCCGGCGCCGAGTTTCACGCCGCCAAAATAGCGCACCACGGTTGCCAATACGCCTTCCAGGTCCTGGTGCCTTAATACGTCAAGCATGGGACGCCCGGCCGTGCCACTCGGTTCACCATCATCGACTGCTGCCGATTGGCCGCCGGCCAATAATGCCCAGCACACGTGCGCCGCTTGCGGATGCTGTGCCCATAACTGCGCGACGACTTTTTGCGCGGCAGCGCGATCGGCCATCGGCTGGACGCAAGCGATAAAGCGGCTTTTCTTGATCAGCAATTCATGCTGGACGGGGACGATAATTGTTTGGGGCATATTCGGCACAGCAGAGGTAAACCGGGCTATCGTGCCAGAAATCCCGGTGAAAGACAAAAATCGCGGCGATGCCAGCGCGATATAATCCTGCATTGAGTAACCGGAAACGACCATGAGCGACATAGCAGACCAGGAACACGACGACCAATTGATGCGCGAGCTGGGCCTGGCCGACCTCGGCTTCTCGCTGATGCGCCTCGAAGGCCGGGTATTCCTGCGCCTGACCGGCACGGTGGAATACGGCAGCCGCCGTTATCCTTACGACCTGGTGCCGGCGCAAGGCGTGCTGGCCAAGCCATCGAAATGGCGCAAGCTCGACGCCGACGCCCGCGCCGCCGTCCTGCGCGAACGGGCCAGCCCGGCCGTGGTGGAAGAGCTGCACGGCCACGTCGAAGCGTTCGTGCAGGAAATCGCCGACGCCAGCGACGATTGCGACCTCGATCCGCAACCGTTCCTGCAAGGCCTGGCCGATATGCAGATTTCGGAACCGGCCGGCATGGTGTTCGACCGCATCCGCCAGCGCTTGCAACACGCGGTCGAGCGCGACATGGAGGAGCAGCACGCCGAACGCACGCGCCAGAGCATCAACCTGGCCGAGTACCCGGCGTCGTTCGAGGTGGCGCGCCGCATCAAGCGCAAGTTCATCGCGCTGCTGGGTCCCACCAATTCCGGTAAAACCCACCAGGCCATCGAAGCGCTGGCCAAGGCGCCCAGCGGCGTGTACCTCGCGCCGCTGCGCTTGCTGGCGCTGGAAAACTACGAACGCCTGCAAGCGATGCAGCAGCATGGCCGGCCGCTGGCTGTCAGCCTGGTCACGGGCGAAGAACGGCGTCTGGAACCGGGCGCCACCCACGTGGCCAGCACGGTCGAGATGCTCGACACCCGCACCCCGGTGGACGTGGCCGTGATCGATGAGATCCAGATGCTGGCCGACCGCGACCGTGGCGCGGCCTGGACCGCTGCCGTCTGCGGCGCCCCCGCCCACACCGTGTACCTGGTGGGCGCGCCCGAAGCGCGGCGCGCCATCGAAGTGCTGGCCGCGCGCCTGGACTGCGAACTGGAAGTGCACGTGCTCAAGCGCAAGGGGCCGCTGTCGATGGAAGAGAGCCCGGTACGCAAGCTCACCGGCTTGCGGCGCGGCGACGCCATCATCTGTTTTTCGCGCCGCGAAGTGCTGATGTGGCGCGACAATGTCACCGAAGCGGGCCTGTCGGTGGCCACCGTGTATGGCAACCTGTCGCCGGAAGTGCGGCGCGCCCAGGCCCAGCGCTTCCGCGACGGCGCTGCCGACGTGGTGGTGGGTACCGACGCGATTGCCATGGGCCTGAACATGCCGATCGCGCGCATTGTCATGACCACCAGCGTCAAGTACAACGGCTACGAAGAAGAAGAAATTCCGGCCGCACTGGCGCGCCAGATCGCCGGCCGGGCAGGGCGCTTTGGCGTCCACGAAGAAGGCCTCGTGGCCGGCTTCGATGCCGAAACCCACAACGTCATGCGTTCGCTGCTGCGCGAAAAGCCGGTGCCACTGAAGACCACCGGCTTTGCGGTAGCGCCCACGCTGGAGCACCTGCACCGCATCTCGGCCGTAACCAACGAGCACGGCCTCGCCAAGCTGCTCAAGCGTTTCGTCCACAACATCGACGTACCCGACGGCTTTTTCTATCCGCGCATCACCGAAGACCAGTTCGAACGCGCGGCCTGGCTCGATATGCTGCAATTGTCGGTGGCGGAAAAATTCGCGCTATCGCTGGTGCCGATTTCGGCCAAGGTACACAGCCTGCAACACGCGTGGGAAAGCTGGGCCACGGCCCTGGCCCACAAGAAAATCACCCACCTCAAGCCGGAAAACAACCCGGTGCATTACATGAATTTGCAGGAAGCGGAAGACGCCTGCCGCCTGTACTCGGCCTACGCCTGGCTGGCCTACCGCCAACCCGAACACTTTCCGGACACGGCGCTGGCCCTGCGGCTGTCACGTGAAGCATCGGAGCGGGTGGATGCGATTTTGCAAGATCAAAATTCTGCGGCGCGCAAGCGGCAGCCGAAGAAGTTCAGGCGGCGTTAGCGTGCCGCACGCTCATCCGGAATGTCGGGTAGTGGCGTGCCTTCGAGTCTGAACGAGCGGCGAAATTTCCAGGGCCGCGACACGCCGCGTGGCTCGGACAGGCAAGGCAAAGCGAACTCCGGTGACTCCAATAACACGAGTTTCCAGGTAATGCCGCCGATGAACCGGAACGTCAATTCATTCGGAGGCAACAACTGGAGATCGCTGAAAACGCCGGTCGAGTAGGCTGTCCCAAGCGCGGCGGAATCGATTATCCGATGCTGAGCATCAAGCAGAAGCATGCGCAGCGTATCTTCATGCAGGATGTCGTCGGTTAAAAACAGCAGTCGCTTGTCCTCCCACCCGACCGCTGCTTCCAGGATTGCTCCCGTCACCACCAACGCCGTCGCTCTGCCATCGATGATTATTTCTGAGGTTGCCATCGCTTGGCCGGTGTAAGGTCGGCGTGGACGGATGGCGCACTCGGCGTCGGTAAATAATTTCACGTCAGATTCCTACCAGATATAACCTGCGCCAAAGGCAGCCACTGCGCCACCGACGAATGCGCCCACTGTGACACACGCGGGTGCGGCAGGTCCACATGCGAGGCCCGCCAATGCCCCGGCCGCAATGCTGCCTGCAACGCCCGCACTCGTCACCGCGATCTCCCGCTTTATCGCACTGCCTTTGTTTGAGGCGGTGAGCACGTTATAGGTCGATATAGCGATCGAAATGAAAATCAAGCCTCTTCCTGCGGCCGATAGTTTTGCCAGCTTCGCATTGACGTCGACGTTTGATTTTCCGGAAGAGGTAACAATTGCTGCGTACACCTTGTTTTTCTGAGACTCGCTCAATCGCTGGAAATTGGCGCCGCTGCCGAACACGTCTATTGTTTTTTTCGCGACTATGGTATTGAACGGATGCCCGGTGGGTTTCAATTTTTCCGCCCAGGCGCGACCGACTGGTGTGCTACGTGCGCGGATGATCTCCATGAGCAGATTGCGGGTTCGACACGCTTGATCGGCAGCTTGCAGCCAGGTCAATTTTCCCGCATGGACATCCGCTCTGAGACTATTGGAAACGGCATTGATCTGCTTTGCATAGCTGCGCCTGGCCGTGGAATCGGTCTCCAGATGCGCACCCATGCTTGCTGCGGTCGCCTCGAGGGATTTGATGGCATTTTCAAACGCGATTTCATCTTTGTTCGTCGTCATGACTGTCTCCCGACATGGATGGTGTCGGGAGCTTACTTGGCGTCCGTAAACGAAGAGTTGAAGAAACTCAACTCAGCATGAATGCATCGACCAGATCGCGCCGCATCACCAGCACGTCCACACCATGATTCACGGCACGAAACATCGGCTTCCAGCCCAGCCTGGCATACAGGCCGCCTGTAAACACTTCAGTCTGTAGATGGAGTTGCGTGACGCCGTGTTGCCGTGCGCGGTGCACGAGGGCGTCGATCAGGTGTTCGGCAAGATGGTTGCCACGGTAGGCCGTAGCCACATAAAGCGGGCCCAGCCAGCAGGTATTTTCAGGGAAATCAAAGACTGGCTCGGTCTTGAGCTGGGCACAGGCAACAACCGCATTGCCGTCGAGCGCAATCAGCACCAGCGGCAAGGCGTTGGCGCGCGTGGCGCACAGCGCATGCTCGAAGCGGTCAAGTTCATGTTGGAGCGTGAAGCCGTCGGCGCGGCCCCATTCGTCGTAGCACCAGCGTGCCAGAACAGGCACAGCTGCGGGGTGATCTGCCAGGGTGGCAATGGTGAACTGCCTGGTCATCGTTCGCCTTTTTCCGTGAGTACACCGATTGTGCACTCACGCGAACGATATTTGCTACGTTTTTACTACCGGTAATGCTGATCTTGCTGTTACTGCTTACAGCGGCTGGTAAGGACCGTGGCTGTACGGCTCGGCCCACAGTTCGAAGATGCGGCGAACGATGGCTTTCCACGAACGGCGTGGAGCTTTAGGGGCGGCGGCGATGGCGTTGATGGTAGCGGTGGTCATGATGGGCTCCTGTGAACTGCATTCAATGTGTCGATGAATGCATCTTACTGAAGTCTCAGATATAAAGATAATTTCAATTTCCGATAAACGACATTCGCAAATTGAATTTCTTGGCTGAAAGAGATGTGTCTTCCAGTGATATCTGTTATGCCAAGGCGGCAGACGAAAAAAAACGCCAACCGGGTAGCCGGCTGGCGTTTTCAACATATCTTGGTAGGCCGTGCGGGATTCGAACCTGCGACCAACGGATTAAAAGTCCGCTGCTCTACCAGCTGAGCTAACGACCCAAGGGCGCGAATTCTACAGGGACCAGCAGAAAAATTCAACTGCCCGGTAAAGATTTGACAGGTGAAGCAGGGCAGCCGCTTAGTCCGTGCGCCCCCGATTCCCCGACCTCCGCTATGATAGCGACCTTGTTGGCAAGCTTGTCAGCGTATCAAGGACAAGCAGGACAAGGAATCACATGACTTCTGCTGTATTAGAAAAACAACATACTCCATCGCAGTTCGGCTACATCAACCTGCTCAAGGCGGTCGCCGCGCAACTGATCGTGTTGCACCACCTGGCGTTTTACGGACCGATGGCCGATTACGTGCGCCCGGTGTTTCCCGACCTGATAGGCTGGCTCGGTGACAGCGCCCGCATCGCGGTGCAGGTATTCCTGGTGATCGGCGGCTTCCTGGCGGCCAAGTCGTTGTCGCCCGCCGGCTTGCCATCGCACGCCAGTCCGCTCGGTGCCATCTGGCACCGCTATACCAAGTTGGCGCCGCCGTTCATTGCCGCCACACTGGTTGCTGCTGCCGCATCTGCCCTGGCAAGTCGCTGGATGGTGCACGACTCGATCTCGGACCCGGCCACGCTGGCGCAACTGGCTGCCCACGCGGTACTGCTGCACGGCGTGCTCGACTATCCTTCGCTGTCCGCCGGCGCCTGGTATGTCGCCATCGACTTCCAGTTGTATGCGGCGCTGGTGCTGCTGCTGTGGCTGGCCGGTGTGCTGGTCGGCAAGCATGTCGTGCGGTGGCTGATGCCTTTATTGGTTGCCGTCGGTATCACCATGTCGCTGCTGCATTTCAACCTCGATGCGGAATGGGATTCGTGGGCGCCATATTTCTTCGGCAGCTATGGCCTGGGCCTGATGGCCTGGTGGGGCAGCGACCCGGCGCGCAAGCCAGGCGCCATCACCCTGATCATGCTGGCAGCGCTGCTGCCGGCGCTGGCCGGGTTGGTACTGGAATTCCGCAGCCGCATTGCGCTGGCGCTGGTGGTAGCAAGCGTGCTGTTCGTCTGCGGCCGGATCAAGACGGCTTCCGACGGCAATGCCTGGACGGCCATCAACAAGCTGGGCAAGATTTCGTACTCGGTATTCCTGATTCACTTCCCGGTGTGCCTGCTGGTCAACGCCGCCTTTACCCGTTTTGTCGAACCCGAACCGGAACTGCAAATGCTGGGCATGCTGCTGGCCTGGAGCAGCAGCCTGCTGGCCGGCGCCGCTTTTCACCGCTGGGTGGAACTGCCCTTGAGCCGCGCGGTGCAGTTCCTCCGCGACAAGATCGATACGCGTGACTGGCTCAAGCCCGACAGCGGACGGGTTGGGGTGGTGACGCTGCGTTAGATCACATTTTTGGTCGCAACACGGTTACGTTTTTTTCGATTTGATCTACAATAAAACGAAAGTGACGGAGGGTTGCGATGAGTATGACTCTAAAGAAAGGGCGCGAAGCCAAGTCTGTGTCCAAGTCACGCGACATGTTGACGGGCATAGCAGACGGTCTGGTGCAGCGAGTTCCTGACTTGTCACCTGACTCTGCGAAAAGTATTGTCCAAGCCTTGCATGATTTGCTTGCCGGTCGTGATGAACTTTCCCGAAATATACGCATCGGCATGCAACATTATCTGATTAGTGTCGCCGAGTCGCACAGCACTGAAACGCCGATTCCAGGGGCAACCATGCTCACAACTGAGGCGGCAGCCGAGCTGATGCAGTGCAGCCGACCTTATGTTGCCATGCTTATAGATAACAAAAAGTTGGCTGGCGCCTCGGTTACCGAAGGCGGGCATCGACGCGTGCCGGAATCCTCTGTGCGTGCATGGATCAAGGAACGCGAAGCGCAAGCCAAACGGTCGAATTACCGTGAAGCAGCCGAGCAGAATGGTATGTATGACATCCCTGAAACGGCCTTCGTCCAAACCATTCTCCGCCGGCGCTCCTGAGTCTAGGGGGCACCCGCTATCCCCTGGCGGCACGACCTACGCGCTGCTGGATGCCAATGTGCTGCTGCCTCCGAGGTTGTCCGATATCTTGTTCGACCTATGCCTGGAGGGGCTTTTTTCAGCTCGCTGGAGCGCCCAGATCGAAGCAGAGTTCGTTCTAAACTGGGCAAAGGTCGCCGTTCGCAGCCGAAATTCTGGCTCTACAAATGCTGAGATAATCAGGGCGCAGCAACGATTGGAATGCTACAAAGGCGCCGTTCACGGTCACCAGGTTTTTGGGCACGATCACCCGTCGGTGCTGGCGCGGTTGCCTGTTGCTGTCAATGCGGGGGACAGGCATGTGGCTGCTGCCGCGTTGGTCTTGCATGACTATGCAGGAGCAGGCGGTAGTGGCGACAAAGTCTATCTTATCTCTAACAATCTCAAACATCTTGCCGTCTCCGATATGGCTCGGCTTGGCGTAGCCGTGATTTCTCCCGGAGAATTCATCGATAGTCTGGTTAAAGCCGACCATCGTCGCGTAGGGCTGGCGTTGGAAAAATCTATCGATAGTCTGAAAACGCCGCCTTATACCCACGCACGCTTGCTAGACGTTCTGCGCATCCACGGCGCCCATACTACAGCCACATTTTTTTGCTCGAGTCTGGAGCCAAGGTTCGTTCCCCGAGTAAATCCCCAAGTCAGATCCCCGCGTCCCAATGGCGCATTTTCTGCGCGTAGTTATATGATTTTAGAATATCAAAACACAAATAAATGATAGCTTGCCATTCCGACCACGGGCGTAGTATTTCCACATGCAGTCACAATAATCACACTAGCCACTGCACCGGAGCTGCCTGTCATAAAAAATATCCGCAGGCAGTCATCCATGTCATTTCTATAAATACAAAGATGGAGACAAAATGGCAATGCAACGTTCTACCATGCGCAAGACCCTGCTGGCTGCGCTGATCGCCGACATCCTGTTGGCGGGCGGCGCCCACGCCCAGACTTCCGATGAACCCGTCGTCGATCCGTCCGCCAAGGTGGTCGTGAGCGGTATTCGCGCCTCGCTGTCGTCATCGCTCAACACCAAGCGCCAGCAGGATGGCGTGGTGGATGCGGTGTCGGCCGAAGATGCCGGCAAATTCCCCGACACCAATATCGCCGAATCGCTGCAACGCGTGACCGGTGTGCAAATTCAGCGCAACGGCGGCGAAGGGCGCTACATCTCCGTGCGTGGCCTGGGGCCGGAATTCAACAACGTGCTGGTCAACGGGCGCACCATGACCAGCGATACCGGCGGGCGCGAGTTTTCGTTCGACCTGCTGTCGTCGGACCTGATTTCGAAGGCGCTGGTGTACAAGACCTCGCAGCCGTTCCTGCCCGAGGGCGGCATCGGCTCCACTGTCGATATCCAGACCGCGCGCCCGCTCTCGGGCAAGGTCGGCCACAGCTCGGTGGTCAATGTCTCGAGTGCGTGGGATTCCAATTCCAAAAAATACACGCCCAACGCCAGCGGCATGTATTCGTTTGCCAACGAGGACCGCACGTTCGGCGTGACCGGCTCGCTGTCGTACACCGACCGCGCGTCCAAGCAGAACAAGGCCATCAACGATGCGTGGAACTACCGCGACGTCTCGATGATCAACGGCGACCTCAACTCGCGCGGCCTGACCATGGCCGATGTCACTACCCGCAAGCTCTACATGCCGCAAAGCTACGGTTTCCAGCAGGAAGACGAAAGCCGCAAGCGCGTGGTCGGCAATCTGACCGTGCAGTACAACCCGTCGCCGACCTGGAAGCTGACGGCCGACGGCCTGTATTCGCGCCTCGACCAGAACAACAAGATCATCGCCTTCAGCGACTGGAACAACCCGGTGCAGCTGGGCGTGAAGTACGACCAGAACGACCAGGTGACCAGTTTCCTGCGCCCCGGCTCCACCTTTTACGCCAACAACCCGGCCATCGCCGGCGCCGGCAAGCTGCTGGGTGAAGCCAATTCCAACGACATGATTGCCAAGGGCGGCGACCGGCTGTCGATCACCAAGGCATTCGGGCTCAATTCGAAGTGGAAGGTGGGCGACGAGTGGCGTATCGAGGGCGATATCTCGACCTCGCGCACCACGTCCGATTCGAACGACATGTGGGTGGTGGCCGGCATGATACCGAAGAACGGCGACACGCTGACCTTCGGCAGCACGCCCACCATCACCTTCGGCGACAATATCGCCGACCCGAACAACGTCAGTGCGCACGCCGTCTCCAACGGCGACATCCGCAATACCGACAAGCTGCATGAAGGGCGCCTGAGCGCGGCCTGGCAACACGAGATCGGCTACTTCAAGGGCCTCGACACCGGCCTGGCTCACTCGCAGCGCAAGGTCGATCGCACCAAGTGGGGCAACGACGCCTGGAATGCGTTCAGCGGCTACCACGTGAAATTGCCGTCATCTTTGTTCACGGTGCAGCAGATGGAAGACTTCATGAACACCGGCGGCAAGATTCCGAGCCAGTACCTGAGCTTTGATCCGTACGCGTACATGAACTACCTGAACCAGCCGTCGCTGCTGCCGCAGTCGAACGATCCGGCCTATTACTCGGACCTGACGCGCTTCCCCAACGGCCCGATGGCGATCGATTACACCAAGCCGTCGATGTGGGCCGTGAAGGAAAAAGTGAGCAGCTTCTACGTCGATTCCAAGTGGGAGGGTAGCGGCTGGTCGGCCAACGCCGGCGTGCGCGTGGTGCGCGTGAAATCGACGTCCACCGGCATCAGCCGCGAACTGCTGTCGGCGGTGAAAAGCCCGAACGACACCACCTTCATCTCGGTGTGGGGCCCGAACCAGATCACCACGGTGGAGAACAGTTATAACAGCGTGCTGCCATCGGCCAACATCAAGTTCGACCTGCGCTCGGACATGCTGCTGCGCCTGGGCGCCTCGAAAACCGAGACCCGTCCCACGCTCAACCAGCTGGGCGTGGAGAACTGGTACGGCGGGCGTTTCGGCGACGTGCAGACCGGCGGGGGCAATCCCTACCTGAAGCCGATGCAGTCGAAGAACTTCGACGTCTCGTACGAGTGGTACCTGTCCAAGACCAACTACGTGAGCGCGGCCGTGTTCATGAAAAAAGTCTCGGATTTCCTCGAGACGACCATCGTCGATATGCGCATCCCGCAGTTCAACGAAATCGTCCACGACTCGCGCGTGCGCAATGGCCAGAAGGGCAAGATCAAGGGCGTGGAGATCGCCGGCCAGTACGCGTTCGATACCTCGGTCGGCTGGCTGCAGGGTTTTGGCGTATCCGCCAACTACACCTATGTCGATGCCAGCGCCCAGCGCGAGACCGATAACGTCGCCACGCCGTCGTGCGGCTATCCGGGTTTGTCGCCGCAGTCGTACAACGGCTCGGTGTTCTACGAGCGCGGCGACTTCCAGGCACGCGTGAGCTACAACTGGCGCAACCATTTTTCGGTCGATTGCGGCGGCGGCAGCACCCAGGCCCGCAACCGCTCGGCCTACGGCCAGACCGACGCCAGCCTGCGCTACAACCTCACGCCCAACCTGGCGATCTACGCGGACGCAATTAACCTTGCCAACTCGCGCACGCACGAGTATGCGGTCAACGAGAGTCAGTTCCTGACGCTGGAGGATGTGGGGCGGCGGGTGAGTGTGGGATTGCGGGCGGCGTTCTAGTTCGCTTGATGTAGATCGGGGTTGGCGATTGGTGGCGTAACGATTACCATGTCCAACCCTGAAGTCAATCGCATCAACAAGAGAGGATGGTCGCATGACCTACGAAGAATACCTGGATGAGGTCACCACGCTGATCTTCGAAAAATTTGGCGTGGCCGAGGCTGCGGCCGTAAAACTGGTGGTGGCGGCGCAGGACAAGGAGTTTTTTGTCCGGCACGACGAGGACGAGAAATTGCGCACGGTCGAGCAGGCGCACCAGGATGCCAAGGCGATCTACGAAGCGTCGCAACTCGGTGCCAAGAAGGCTCCCAAGCGCTAAAAACCACCCCGCCGGGTCAGTGGCGCAGGACGATGGTCACCAGCGCCACCGAATCGGCCAGCGCCTTGACCGCATGCGGCGCCCCGCCTTCGAGGTACAACATCTCGCCGCCGGTGAGTGTGGCGGTGGTGGCGCCCATGATGAAGGCGATCTGTCCGCTGAGGCACTGGAACGTGATCTCTCCCTTCACATGATGCTCCGGCATTTCTTTCCCTGCGGGGAGTATTAGTCTGATTAATTCGACCTGTTCCGTCTTGGTCAGTGCGATCGAGGAAAACTGCGTAATGTCTTCGTCGGCGCGCGTCAGCGCAATGACTTGACCGGACGTCGCATGCGTCAATGCCATGATGTCTCCAATGCCAGGTGAGGGGATGAGAATTCTAGCTCACTTGCCATAGTCCGTCATTGGCCGGCATGGCAACGTAAAATCCACGTGGTAGTGCTCGTCGTGCCGTATCCACGGCGTCGCCTTCATGAACATCACCGACCTGCGCAGGTATTCGCCGCGCTTGGTCCGGTACAACTGCGCCACCAGTTCCCTCTGAAAGATCACGCGGTTGATCGGCGCGCCGTGCTTTTTCGCCGCGATCGCCAACTGGTACAAGTGTTCGGCGACAGCTTCAAAATCGATCTGTAAATCATTGAGCCTGCCATTGGCGTCGAATTCCAGCGCGTAGCCGAACTTGTTGAGCACATTGGATGGCAGCGCTACCGATTTTCCTTTACTGTCCAGCACCGGCACCATGAAGTCGACCGACGTGCCGTTCTGGTGGGTGCGGTGGGGCTTGAAGGGGCCACCAGTGGACAGCCCGGTTTCTCCGTAGACAAAGCGGGTGGCGGGCATGGTGCGATAGGTGGCGGCGTAAGCGTCTACCACGATATCGCGCACGGTCTGGTGCACATAGGTTCGGCCTAGTGTGATGCCCAGGCTGCTGTAGGGGCCATAGTTTTCGCTCTGAGCGGGAAGCGCCACGGCGTCACTCACACGCCCGTTTGCCGATGTACCGAAGCAGATGCTGGCGCTGGCCGCGTCTTGTGCGACGGTGAACAAAAAAATCCCCGAAAGAAAAAGAGAGCGGAAGGATTTATTCATTTGTTCCGATATTTTGGATTAGCGAGGGTTCTGGCGCTCGGCAAGCTTGGCATGTGCTTCATCGCGAAGCGCTTTCCAATCATCCGCTGTCGATATAAATTCTTCGCTCCGCAGACCTTCCAGTAGCGCATCTTCCAGCTTATCTTTTTCAGCAGATCGTGCGCTTTCGGGCAATGGTTTGCCCTCAACCCGGAAGTGCCTGAAAAACTTGAATTGTCGATGCACCCCGCTGGCGGCGGAAAAGTAGGGCAAGGCGAACTCCTGTTCGGTGAGTAGCACGACCCGCCAGACGATACCTCCAAAAAAGCGAAAAGTGATGACATTGGGAGGTTGAAGTTTTAGTTCGGCAAACGTGCCAGTGGAATACATGGCGCCTAACGACGCTCTGTCCACGATTTTAAGATCCGAATCGAACATGTAAATCCGTAGCATCTCTTCAAAAGGGATGTCATCGGTAAAAAATGCGATACGATAGTTTTGCCACGTCAGTGCAGCTTCCAGCACTGCACCGGTCACGACAACACCGGTGCGCTGGCCATCGATCACAATTTCGGAGCGTGCCGATGCCGTTTCGGAGTAAGGCGACGCCAACTCTGCCGCGAATTCTGAGGTTGAAAGTAATCTCACGATCTTGCTCTACCATATGTAGCCGGCACCGAAAGCTGCCAGAGCACCGCCAGCGAAAGCTCCGATTGTCACACATACCGGTGCCCCGGGACCGCACGCCAATCCGGCAAGTGCACCGGCGGCGATGCTTCCACCAATTCCGGCGGAAGCCGTGACCAGTTCCCGCTTGATCGCGGTGGATTTATTTCGGGCGGTAAAGACGTTGTAAGTGGATAGGGCCAACGAAAAAAGAATGAGTCCCCGCCCCAGGTGTGACATGCGCTGCACGTTGCGGGTGATCTCCTGGCGAGATCTGCCGGCTGAACCGACAATTTCGGCGAAGACCTGATTTCGCTGTGACGTGGTGAGCTTGGCCAAAACTGCGTGCTTTCCAAATAGCTTCACGGTTTTCTCGGCGACGAGCCCATTCAGCCCAAGCCCCTCGGCTTTCTTATGCTCGGCGAAGGCCCGGGCTACAGGAGTGGTTTGCGATCTGGTGAGCTGCATGATGACATTCCGTGTGGTTTGCGCCTGCTCCGCTGCCTGTGCCCATGTCAACGTTCCCTTTGCCACTTCTCGGCGCAAGTTATCCGACATGTTTTTTATTTCGCGCGCATAAATCCTGCGCGCAGTAGAGTCAACTTCGAGGTGCTCGCCTGCGCTGGCGGCGGTTGCCTCCAATGACTTGATGGCATTTTCGAACGCTGCTTCGTCGGATGTTTGCATAGCTGGGCTCCCTTTGAAATGTCTGGGAAGCGTATAGCTCCGCTCGTTGTCAGACCTTGAAAAGGCGCAAGTTGTTGCCCTGGTACGCCGGATCCTGCGTACAAAACAAAAACGCCCACAAACCGAAGCTTGTGGGCGTTTTTGATGAATCTTGGTAGGCCGTGCGGGATTCGAACCTGCGACCAACGGATTAAAAGTCCGCTGCTCTACCAGCTGAGCTAACGACCCAAGGGTGCTTCGGTGGTAGGCCGTGCGGGATTCGAACCTGCGACCAACGGATTAAAAGTCCGCTGCTCTACCAGCTGAGCTAACGACCCCCGAAGAAGCGAGATTATAGGATGTTTCAGCACATCCTGTCAAATGCCTGCCGGACAATTTATTTGTCCGGCCGCCTCAACGCACGCGCTTACTTGCCGCCGAGGCGCTGCTTGGCCGTCACGGCCGCCTGCGAGTCCGGGAACTGTTTGATCAGGTCCTGCAAGGTCTTCTTGGCCGCCTTGTCTTTCAGCTCGGTCTGGCAGCTGGCGATGTTGAGCATGGCGTCCGGCGCTTTCGGGCTGTCGGCGTAGTTCTTCAGCACCACTTGCTGGGCCGCGATGGCGCTCTTGCAGTCACGCTGGGCGTAGAAGGAGTTGCCGAGCCAGTACTGCGCGTTCGGCGTGTACACGGAAGCAGGGTACTGGCGCACGAAGGCGGCCAGGGCATCGCCGGCGGCCTTGTAGTCGCCGGCCTTGAACTGGGTCATGGCGGCGTCGTAGCTGCGCTCTTCGCTCGGATCGACCTGGGCGGTTTTGCCGTCCACGTTCACTTCGCGCGGCTCGAGCTTGCGCATGCGCGTGTCGAGGTCGGTGTACAGGTCGCGCTGGCGCTTCTGGGCCATCGATACTTCATTGGCCAGCACTTCGATCTGGCCACGCAGCTTGGCGATCTCCTGCATCGTGTTGTCGTTCTGATTGATCATGTCCAGCGTACTGGACTTGTCGGACTTGGTTTCGAGGCGGGCGTTGGTTTCGACGCGCAGGGCTTCGACCTTGGCGCGCAGGTCCAGCAGGGCCTTGCGGGCTTCGTCGTCATCGAACAGGCCGGCATGGGCTTGCAGCGGCAGCCAGGTCATCGCAGCGAGCACGGCGGCGGAGACGCCGGATTTGGAGAGTTTCATCATGTCGGGCGCTTTCAACAAATCAAAATGGAAACGGGGCGATGCCTGGACTTGGGGACCAAGTCCGGGTACCGCCCCGTATTATGCCTGTGACCCGGCAAAAGAGAAATTACTTGTAAACGATGTCGGCGCGGCGGTTTTCAGCGCGTGCGGCTTCGTCCGTGCCGGCAGCTTTTGGCTTCTCTTTGCCCAGCGAGACGGCTTCGATTTGCGAATCCGACACGCCCAGGGTGGTCATGGCTTTACGCACGGCTTCGGCGCGTTTCAGGCCCAGGGCCAGGTTGTACTCGGAGCCGCCGCGGTCATCGGTGTTACCCTGGATCAGGATCTGGCGCGATTTGTTTTTCGCCAGGTAGGCCGAGTGATTTTCTACCACTGGACGGCCATCGGCGCGCACGCTGTAGCTGTCATAGTCGAAGTACACGCTGCGGTTGGCCAGCACGCCTTTTGGATCGTCCAGCGGGTCGAGCGACTTGGTTTCAACTGGCGCCACGGTGCGGGTGTCCGCTGGTGCCGTTGCCGGGCCGGTCGCTGGACGCTCTACCACTGGTGGCGGGGTGTTTTCCTTGATCGGGGTCGACGAGCAGGCCGACAGGATCGCTGCGGTGGTCAGGACGAGGGCTAAGCTGCTGATTTGACGCATGAGTTTCTCCTAGTAACGTTAGATTTTGATTGTTTTACTGCATGAACGGACCCCAGGTGGGCTCCTTGATGTTGCCCGCCTGAGTGGTCAGGCGTTGCTTCACACGGCCGTCCACCGAGACCACGGCCAGCGACTTGCGGCTGCCTGCCGTCGTGGCATACATGATGTACTTGCCGTTGGGGGCGAAACTTGGCGACTCGTCGCTGGTCGTATCCGACAGGCGGGTTTCCTGGCCACTGCCCAGGTCCAGCACGTACAGCTGGAAGTTGCCGTCGCGGCGCGAGATGTAGGCCAGGGTCTTGCCGTCCGACGACACGCGCGGGCTGGTGTTGTAGGTGCCGGAGAAGGTCACGCGCTTGGCGTCGCCGCCGCTGGCGCTCATGCGATAAATTTGCGGGCCGCCGCTGCGGTCGCTGGTGAAGTAGATGCTCTGGCCGTCGGCCGACCATTGTGGCTCGGTATCGATGCCGCCGTTGCTGGTGACGCGGCGCAGGTTGCTGCCGTCGGCGTTTACCGTGTAGATCTCGTAGTTGCCGTCACGCGACAGCGCCACGGCCAGCTTATTGCCGTCCGGCGCCCAGGCTGGCGCCGAGTTATTGCCCTTTTCATTGGCCACCACGGTGCGGGCGCGGGTGATCAGGTTCTGGATATAGACGACCGGCTTTTTCTGCTCGAACGACACGTACGCGACCTTGGTGCCGTCCGGCGACCAAGACGGCGAAATGATCGGCTCGTTGGAACGCAGCGCCAGTTGCTCGCCTTCGCCATCGGCGTCGGCAACCATCAGCATATTGCTGCGGCCTTCCTGTTTTACATACGAAATGCGGGTGGAAAAAGCACCGCGCACGCCGGTCAGCTTGAAGAACACATCGTCGGCGATCAGGTGCGCGGACAGGCGCGTGAACTGGGCGGTCACAGCCTTGTCCAGGTTGGAGATCTGCGATTGCTTGACGGTGTCGTACAGTTTATAGTGCACGTCGTAGCGGCCATCGGCCATGGCGTTGACGGTGCCGACCACCAGCGCATCGGCGCCCTTGGCTTTCCAGCCGCTGTAGTCGACGTTGTTGACGTCGCTGATCACACCGGCATCGATGATTTTAAAGGCGCCGCTGCGTTCGAGGTCGGCCTTGATGATGGCGGAGACCATGTGCGGGGCTACGCCTTCGTTGGCGAAGCCGGCAACGGCGACGGGGATCTGGTTGCTGCCCGCGCCCGAAATCTCGATGCGCATCTGCGCCTGGGCGCTGCCCATGGTGGCCGCAATGGTCAGGCCGGCGTAGAGAATGATGTGTTTAAATTTGGTTTGCATTAGTGCATATCCTTCATGTTGAAGTTCAGTTCCAGTTCGCGCTCTACCGTACCATCTTTTTTCTTCGGGAGCGGTGACGATTTGGCAATTGCGTTCTCGATCGCACTGTCGTACGCAGGCGAGGCGCTGCCCTTGATCTTGCGGACGCCGATAATTTCACCGGTCGGCAATTGGGTGATCTTGTAGGTTGCCGTCAGCATATCGTCGGTGCCGCCATAGACCAGGTTGTTCTTGACCTTGGTACGGATCGCTGCCGAGTAACCGCCATCAACCTTGCCGCCAGTCGATTGCGCAGCCGTGCCGGTGGAACCCTTGGCGGCCGAGCCGGTAATCCTGCTCATTTCTGCAGCAAATGCCTTTTCCTTGGCGGCCTTGTCAGCCTTGTCGGCCTTTTCCTTGGCCAGTTTCTCGGCGGCGGCCTTTTTCTTGGCGGCTTCAGCGGCGAGTTTCTTCTCTTTCTCTTCCTGTTCTTTTTCTTCCTCTTCCCGGGCTTTTTGCTCGGCGAGTTTTTTCTGCTCAAGCTTCTTCTTGGCGTCGAGCTTGGCCTGCTTCTCGTCCGCCTCTTTCTTCAGCTGGGCTTCCTTGAGTTCCTTGGCCTCGGCGATCTTCTTCTCTTCCTCGAGCTTTTTCTTCTTTTCCTTCAGGCGTTCGAGGGCGATGTCCGGTGCTTTGGGCGCAGGTGGCACTTCCACCGGCGGTGGTGGTGGAGCTTTGACCACGGGCGGCGGCACGGGTTCAGGCTCCGGCGCCGGTTCTGGATCAGGTTCCGGTTGGGGTTCCGTCGGGGCGGCGGGGGCGGCGTCCTGCACCGTCATGTCCCAGATTTCTGCCTGGACTTCGGTCGGTTCGGTATTCTGCCAGCTCACGCCCACCCACAGGAACAGCAACAGCACCGCGTGCACCGATACGGCAAGTATCGTTGCGCGCCAGCCGTTGTGTTGTCGCGGCACCTTGTACGGGCCGCCTGCGGTAGGGGGATTCATCGATTAAACGGTCTTATTGAGTGGCCAAACCCACGCGGGTAATGCCCATTTTCTTCGCTTCCGAGATCAGCTGGATCACGTCGTCGTACTTGCTTTCCTTGTCGCCCGAGATCAGCACTGGGTAGTCGGGATGTGCTTCATGCAGCGTGCGCAGTTTTTTCACCAGCGCATCGCGGCTTGGCGCCGTCTCTGGCGCGTCCGCATCCTTGCCCTTGACGCCGATCGACAGCGCGCCGTTCGGCTTGATGACGATCTGCACGTAGTCGCTGGGCGGCTTGGTCGATTTTTCCGCGTGCGGCAAGTCCACCACCGAAGCGTCGTTGGCCGATGGCATGACCATGAAAATGATCAGCAGGCACAACATCACGTCGATGTACGGCACGACGTTGATTTCGGACTTGAGCTTGCGGCCACGGCCGCCGCGCATGCTGCTGTTAAAAGAAGAACCCATGATCGCTCTGCCTTATCAAATGCCCGCGCTTAGCGCGACTGGCGTTGCAGGATGTTGGAGAACTCTTCGACGAAGCTCTCGAAGCGGATCGCCAGGCGATCAATATCGTGCGAGAAGCGGTTGTAGGCCACCACCGCAGGAATCGCGGCGAACAGGCCGATGGCGGTGGCGATCAGCGCTTCGGCAATGCCGGGCGCAACCGCTGCCAGCGTGGCTTGCTGCACATTGGCAAGGCCGCGGAACGCGTTCATGATGCCCCACACGGTACCGAGCAGACCGATGTAAGGCGACACCGAACCGACCGAGGCCAGGAAGGCCAGGTGCGATTCGAGCACGTCCATCTCGCGCTGGAAGGCGGCGCGCATGGCGCGGCGGGCGCCGTCCAGGATGGCGCCGTGGTCCATGCTTTCACGGCTGGCGGCGTAAGCGGCCTTGCTCTTGATGAATTCGCCCATGCCGGCTTCGAAGATGCGGGCCAGCGGGCCGCTGCCGGCGCGGTCCTTGCCGGCGTTCTGGTGCAATGCGTGCAGGTTGCCGCCGGCCCAGAAGGTCTTTTCGAATTCCACGGTCTGGCGGCGCGCGGAGCGGACCGCGAACAATTTGCTGAAGATGTACGTCCAGCTGACCAGCGAGATAATGAGCAACAACGCCATGATCAACTGCACGATCAGGTGGGCATTGGTGATGAGGGAGATGAAAGAGAGGTCTTGAGTGACGTTCATTGTTTATCAGTCTGATCAGTCGGAGATTACGTAGTGACGCATTTTTTCGGCCACGGCGGATGGTATGGCGCGCAAGCGCATTGCGGTATCGACGCAGGCGATGGTGACCTGGGCCGAATTCAACAATTGCTCGCCACACCATGCTTGCTGCTGGAATGCAACCGATGCACGGCCTAGCTTTTGGATGCTAAGTGTTAATTTTATTACGTCGTCAAGCTTTGCAGGCGCATGATACTCCGAGGTTACACTTTTGACGACGAACAACACGTCATGTTCCTGCTGCAATGCACGCTGGTTTACATCAAGGTGGCGCAGCCATTCGGTGCGGGCCCGCTCGAAGAATTTCAGGTAGTTGGCGTAATAGACGATCCCGCCGGCGTCGGTGTCTTCATAATAGACCCGGACATTCCAGTCGAACTGTGCTGGCATGTTGTATTGAGTGCAAATAAGGTTGAGCAACATTCTACGCGAATTTATTGTTCTGGTTGAAGGAAGGACGGGGCAATTGCGTCCTTCCCCCGCAAAATTCAGCGTAAATTAAGTTTCACCGCCCATTTGTCACGGCCGTGATCAGAGCGTGCGCTTGATATTGAGTGGACCGTAACCCTGGCAGGTCGGCATCATCTCGATCCGGTTGATATTGATATGCGCGGGCAGGGTGGCAATCCAGTACGCGGTGTTGGCGATATCGTCGGCGGTCAGCGGCGTGGTGCCTTCGTATACCTTGGCGGCGGCCTCGTCGTTACCCTTCATGCGCACATTGGAAAACTCGGTGCCGCCGCACAGGCCGGGCGCCAGGTTGGTGGCGCGCACGCCGGTGCCCACCAGGTCGGCACGCAGGTTGAGCGTGAATTGCTCGACAAAGGCCTTGGTTGCGCCATAGACGTTGCCGCCTGGATAAGGCGTATCGCCAGCGACCGAGCCGATATTGATGACGGTGCCGCTGCCGCGCTTGACCATGTCGGGCAGGATGGCGCGGGTCATGGCGACCAGGCCGCTGACGTTGGTGGCGATCATGGTGTCCCAGTCTTCCAGCGACGACTCGTGGGCCGGCGTGACGCCGAGGGCGAGGCCGGCGTTATTGACCAGCACATCGATCTGGCGCCAGGTTTCCGGCAAACCAGCCAGCACGGACGCGATTGACGCGCGGTCGGTCACATCGAGCACGACCGGCAGGGCGGCGTCGCCCAGTTCGGCGGCCAGGGCCTGCAGACGGTCGGCGCGGCGGCCGGCGATCAGGACTTTGTGGCCGTTTTGAACGAAGATGCGGGCCATGGCAGCGCCGAAGCCGGCGGAGGCGCCAGTGATGAAGACGATCATGAGGTTTCCTAGAGTGAGTGACAGGGTGGCAAAATTGTAGCTGAAATGCCCAATGTTGCCCGGCGATGCCGCGAAATGCCGATGTTGCAAATTAGATCAGCCCGGCTTTCGCGCAAATTTGCTCAAATCTGGCGCATAAATTACAATCCCGGTTCCATTACGTCTCACGTAACTGGCGAAAAGCTGCGGTCAGCCCCAAAATGGTGCGCTGGTCCGTCGGCGAAAGATGGACATCCATCGGGAAACGTGAGATTTCAACAGCCGTTCGCCTGGGCAGCCCATCGATGGAATGCACGAAAGAGGCTGCCTGTCCGCTTTGGCTTCCCTCATTCGATCCAACCTGCCAGCAACAACGTTACTCATTATTGGAGTTTTTTCATGTTCGCAAAAGATCACACCCTCGCCAGCGTTGACCCGGAACTGTTCGGCGCCATCCAGAACGAAAACACCCGCCAGCACGACCACATCGAACTGATCGCGTCCGAGAACTACACCTCGCCAGCCGTCATGGAAGCTCAAGGCTCCCAGCTGACCAATAAATACGCCGAAGGCTACCCAGGCAAGCGCTACTACGGTGGTTGCGAATACGTGGACGTCGTCGAGCAACTGGCGATCGACCGCGTAAAACAACTGTTCGGCGCGGAAGCGGCCAACGTGCAGCCGAACTCCGGCTCGCAAGCGAACCAGGGCGTGTTCTTTGCTGTCCTGAAACCAGGCGACACCATCATGGGCATGTCGCTGGCCGAAGGCGGCCACCTGACCCACGGCATGCCATTGAACATGTCCGGCAAATGGTTCAACGTGGTGTCGTACGGCCTGACCGCTGAAGAGGACATCGACTACGACGCGATGGAAGCGCTGGCCAAGGAACACAAGCCCAAGCTGATCATCGCCGGCGCGTCGGCCTTCTCGAAAAAGATCGACTTTGAACGTTTTGCAGCCGTTGCCAAGGCAGTGGGCGCTTACTTCATGGTCGATATGGCCCACTACGCCGGCTTGATCGCTGCCGGCCTGTACCCCAACCCGGTGCCACACGCCGACTTCGTCACCTCGACCACGCACAAATCGCTGCGCGGCCCGCGCGGCGGCATCATCCTGATGAAGGCAGAGCACGAGAAAATCATCAACTCGGCCATCTTCCCCGGCATCCAGGGCGGTCCGCTGATGCACGTCATCGCCGGCAAGGCTGTTGCCTTCAAGGAAGCGCTGACGCCTGAATTCAAGGCTTACCAGCAACAAGTGGTGATCAACGCCGACGTGCTGGCCAAGACCCTGATCAAGCGCGGCCTGCGCATCGTCTCGGGCGGCACCGAGTCGCACGTGATGCTGGTGGACCTGCGTCCGAAAAACCTGACCGGCAAGGAAGCCGAAGCGATCCTGGGCACCGCCCACATCACCACCAACAAGAACGGCATCCCGAACGATCCGCAGAAACCGTTCGTGACCTCGGGCATCCGCCTCGGTTCGCCAGCGATGACCACCCGTGGTTTCAAGGAAGCCGAAGCGGAAGAAGTGGGCAACCTGATCGCCGACGTGCTGGACAACCCGCACGACGCCGCCACCATCGAGCGTGTAAAAGCTGCTGTTAAAGTGTTGGCCGACAAGTACCCGGTCTACGCCAAGTAATCCCCTGGCGCGCCGGCGGTCACCACCGGCGCGCCGTTTCAATATTCAGTGGCTCATATGAAATGTCCGTTCTGCCAGCATGACGATACCCAGGTTCTCGATACGCGTGTATCCGAGGAAGGGGATGCCATCCGCCGTCGCCGTCGCTGCACGAAATGTGATAAACGATTTACCACGTATGAACGCATCGAACTGGTGATGCCGGCTGTGGTCAAGAAGAACGGCAGCCGTACCGAATACTCGGCGGACAAATTGCGTGGCAGCCTGTCGCTGGCCTTGCGCAAACGCCCCGTGGCGGCGCCCGCCGTCGATGCGGCGGTCTCGTCCATCAAAGAAAAACTGCTCACCAGCGGCCTGCGCGAAGTCGACACCGGCTACATCGGCGAACTGGTCATGCAGGAATTGCAGCGCCTCGATACCGTGGCCTACATCCGTTTCGCTTCCGTTTACAAAAACTTCGAAGATCTGGCCGAGTTCCAGAATGCGATTGCGGAAGTGGGTGAAGAAAGCAAGCCGCGCAAGACCGATTGAGGCCTGACCAGGCATCCATTGCTGCGTTGCAGCTCTGCGCCGTACATTCGTACTATCTTCGTTGCTGCGTCTTGCGCTGAGGGTTGCGTCAGGCACGCCTAGTCGCCGCCACCACCGCAACCTCCGCCACCGCAGCCGCTGCTATCGCCGCCGCTGTCTCCACCGCCATTATTGTCGCTGCTGTCGCCGCTCCCGGTGCCTGAGCCGCTGTCGCCACCGCCCAGGTGGGCACCGCAGTAGGTATCGCCTCCACCACCACCGCCTTGCTCACCTTTGCGTGCGACGCTGTCGCAATCGGGTACGTACACGAAGCCGTTCGGGATGGCCAGCTTGCTGTCGAGCGCAAACAGCAACGGCAACCGCGACGGATGGCGCGGATCGATATTTTCCTCGGCGCAGGCAAGGCGCCAGGTGCGCCGGATGCCGTCGTTGCCACGGTGGCGCTGGTCGAGCGCGATGGCCGGAGTGTGGTGCAGGGTGCCGCCGAACGCCTTGCGGCAAAACTGTTCGTAAGCCCGGGTGTAGAGAATGAATTCGTGCCACAGGTCGTCCACCACCTGCGACGGCATCGACACGAACTGCCCGCCGCTTTTCAAGTGGACCAGGAAGAACTGGCGCAGTCCCTGTGCCACCAGGTGGCAATCCTTGGGCGTCAATTGCGGATGATGAACACGCAGTGCTTCAAACAATCCTTTCGGCAGCAGAAACTTGCGGATGGTGGCCTCGCGCCGCGTGCGGCGCTGGCGCTGCCAGACAAAGCCACCACCGCAAGCCAGGCAAGTACCGGCAACGGCAAGCAGAACACTCATAATTGGCCCCGATTAAATGGTGGTCCATGATTGCTTAAAAGTTAACCCAATGCAAGCACATCAACTTTATTGTCGTGTTCGTCAATTGTTGTCAACCGCCCGGACACAAGCGCACGCTTGATCCATCTCAGATCTCAGCCATAAAGCACTGCTAACGTCGAACTCTGTCCTCGTCATATAGCGGAGGTTGGCCGTGCGCTCAGGTACAAAGTTGTGGTCGGTTGGAGGCTTCACCCTGCTCGAGGTGCTGATTGCCGTGTTCGTGCTGGCGGTGGGCATCGTCGGTGGCGTGTCGATGCAACTGGCGGCCATGCGCGCGCGGCACCAGAGCGCCTTGCTGGCGCAGGCATCGCTGCTGGCCACCAGTATGGCCGAGCGCATGCGCGCCAATCCGTCGCAAATGCAACTGCCCGATGGCGCCAATCCCTACCTGACGCTCGACTACGACGTGCTGGACCAGCCACCGCCCGCGCCGCCGGCCGTGCTGTGCTACGCCGATGCCTGCAACGCGGCCCAGCTGGCCGGGTTCGATCTCTACGAAATCAAGACCGCCCTGCGCACGCACCTGCCCAGCGGCCGCGTGGTGATCTGCCGCGACACCGGCCTGTGGAGCGGTGGCACCTTGCTGTGGCCTTGCAGTGGCGGGGCCGGTGCACCGCTGGTGATCAAGGTAGGCTGGCGCGGCAAACGCGCCGACGGTACGCCGCAAGTCGATCGCACCGGCCAGCACGTGCCGGGCGTGGCGCTCCAGGTCGGAGCACTGTGATGAAAGGCGCGCGCCAGCATGGCGGCTATCGATGCACGTCGATAAGGCGCACGCGACAGCAAGGCAGGTATCGCAGCACATTGATGAAGCTTACACACCGACAAGGCCGTTATCCGAGCACGTTAATGAAGTGCACGCGCAAACAGGGCGGGTATCGGCGTACGTTAACGAAGCGTGGGCGTGAACAGGGCCTGTCTCGTAGCAGGTTCATAAAGCTCACGCGCCAGGACGGCTGGAGCCTGGTCGAGTTGCTGGTTGCCGCCGGCCTGGGGCTGTTGTTGACCTTGTTGGCTGGCAGCCTGCTGCTGGCGTCGGCCGGCAACTATCGCCACCACGCCGAAAGCGCCTGGCTCGACGATGGCGGCCGCTACGCGCTCGAGATCATGGCGCAGGCGGTGCGGCAGGGCGCTTACGTCAACTGGGACAGCACGACCGCGCCGGTATCCATCGCCGACGATGCACCGACGTTGATCAGCGGCTGGGATGCGCACAGCTTGGGCAAAGCCAGTTATGGCATCGGTACGCCGCTGCCAGCCGTGGCCAACGGCAGCGATGTGCTGGCAGTGCGCTTTGCCGGTCACGGCCAGGGCGCCAGCGGCGATGGCTCGAGCATCAACTGCGGCGGCTTCGGCGTGGCGGCGCCCGATGATGGTGACGCGCTCGGCTGGAGCATCTTCTATGTCGCACTGGGCGAGGGCGGCGACGGCGAATTGCGCTGCAAATATCTGGGCAATGGCAACTGGGGTGCGGATGCCATCGTGCGCGGCGTCGAATCGTTCCAGGTGCTGTATGGCATCGACACCGACCAGCCCGCCGACGGCGTCCCCAACCGCTATCTGAACGCCACTGCCATCCGCGCCCTCGACAACGCGCTGGCGCCAGCAGGCGCCACGCCAGAAGAACAACAGCGCGACCTGCAGCGGCGCAGCCACTGGAAACGCGTTTGCACCGTCAAGCTGGCCTTGCTGCTGCATGGCGACGGCAACACCCGCAGTGAGACCCTCGCCATGCAATTCAACCTGTTCGGGCCGGCATATGCAGACGGCTACAGCCAGGACCTGGGCACGCGCATCATGGAAGCGCAGATCCCGGCGACGGAGCGATGGCGGGCGCGGCGCCTGGTGGGGGTGACGGTCATGCTACGCAACAAGAGCGGGTGACACCATGTTCATGACCATGCGTACGCAACGCGGAGTAACGGTGGTGGTGTGCCTGGTCATGATGTTGCTGGTCATGGTGCTTGGCGCGTCGGCTGCGCGCCTGGGGTTGCAGGGCGAGCAGGCCGTACGTGGCGAGCGTGACCGCGAAATTGCCTTCCAGGCGGCGGAGGATGCCCTGGCGGATGCAGAACGCGCTATTCGGAACGGCAGTGCCGTGGTGGCTGATGACGCATGCGCCGCCGATCCCGCCTGGCAGCGCGCCGACCTCGGCGGCGACGAGAGCGGCGCCTGCACCGTCGAATACGGTGAGGGAACCGGCGCGGTGATGAGGACCGGCGTGGGATTTCTACCGTTCAAAAAGCCGCGCTACGTGATCGAAAGCCTGGAATGCCACGAACCCGGCACCGACGCAACCGATCCGCAGACTTGCTACCGCGTGACGGCGATCGGCTTCGGCCCGAAGCCGGGCGTGGAAGTGGTGTTGCAGAGTGTGTACATACCTGAGTGAGAGAAAAAATGAGTACGCAGATGGTTGGGTTGACGATGACGCCGGGGCGGTGGCCAAGATTCATCGAGTACTCCATTTGCCTCCGGTGGCTAAGGTACATCGGGCGCGCCATTTGCCCGATGCGCTTGACGTATATCGGGTGCTTCGCGTACGTTGAATGCGGCAGGTGCATCAGCCGCATGAGAGGCCTCGCTCGCCACGGGCGCCAGACCGACCTCAAGTGTTGCAAGCGGCTGATTTACTGCTTGATTGCGTGTGTAAGCTGGGGCGTGAGCAACGCTGCCTTGTCGGCGCCGCCGGTGCTGGCGATCGCCAGCGAGCCGCTGGCTTCGTCGTGCCGTCAGGACAGTGCGGGACAACTTGAGGGGCCCGCGCTGGTACGTGTTCCCAGCAAGCCCGACCAGGCCGGCACCTTGTACCAGTCAGCGATGCAGACGGCCGACTGGTCCGGCAGCTTCATCCGCTATGCGATGGCACCCGGTACCGGCGGCTTGTCGCAAGCGAAGCAGTCCGTATGGGATGCTGGCGCACTGCTCACCGGCAGCGCCATCCGCGCTGCATCGCCGCCGCCGGAGCGGCGAAATCTTCACACTGCCATCGTCCAGGCCGATGGCACGCTGGTCATGGTGCCGTTCGCGTGGGAAGCCCTGTCGCCCGAGCAGCGCGCCCAGCTCGACCCCGCCAGCGACGGCAGCGGCCCGCAGCGCCTGGCCTGGCTGCGCGGTGAGCGCAGCCGGGAGGGCGCGCTGTTCCGCACGCGCAATAGCATCCTGGGCAACTCGGTCCACAGCACGCCGGTGTACGTGGGCCAGCCGTCACCGGCGCTGGCGCCGGCGCGGCCGGACATGCTTTATCTTGGCGCCAACGATGGCATGCTGCACGCCTTCAATGCTGCCGATGGCACCGAGCTGTTTGCCTATGTGCCTGCCGCGCTGTTCGGCGCGTTGCACCGACTGGCCGATAAGGATTATGTACACCGCGCTTACGTCGATGGTCCGGCCCAGGCTGCGGATGTGATGATCGCAGGGAGCACGCACACGGTACTGGTGTCCGGTATGGGCGGCGGCGCGCAAGGCGTGTTCGCGCTCGATATCACCGATCCCGCCCGGTTTGCAGAACAGGGCGGCGTGCTGTGGGAATTTACCGACCGCCACGATGCCAACATCGGCAACGTCACCAGCGCACCGCAACTGGCCAAGCTGCGCGTGGGCACCTACGGCGGCGCACCGGTCTATCGCTATTTTGCAGTCGTCGCCAGCGGCTTGAACAACTATGCTGCCGACGGCAACGCCAGCCCTTCCGGCGACGGCGCCTTGTTCCTGCTGGCGCTGGACAAGCCGCGCAATGCGCCCTGGCGGCTCAACGACAATTACTACCGCTTGCGCACCCCGATCGCGGACGCCACCTTGCCCAATGCCTTGCATGCACCGGCGCTGGTGAACGACCGCCAGAGCGCCGCCCGCTACGCGTACGCCGGCGACCTGCAAGGCAATCTGTGGCGCTTCGACTTGACGGCCGGTCCATTGTTGAGCCTCGCGGGGCAGGCCGGTCAGGCTGCTCGGACGGGGCAAACGGGGCAGGCGGCTCAGACGGTTCTGACGGGGCATACGGGGCAGGTGGCTCAGACGGTTTGGATGAGGCAGACGGGGCAGGTGGCTCAAACAGTTCGGACGGGGCAGATGGGGCAGATGGGGCAGATCGTTCCGACGATTCAGACGGGGCAGGTCGTTCCGGCGGTTCAGGCAGAACAGGCGCAGCCGTTGGCGGACAACGCGTCGCTATCACCGCTGTTTGTTGCGCGCGATGCCAGCGGCCGGCGCCAGCCCATCGCGCAGCAGCCGCAAGTGGCATACGCCAACGATGGCGGATACTTGGTCCTGTTCGGCACCGGCAAGCTGATCGAACAGGCCGACCGCGATCCAGCCCGCTTCGCGCCGCAAACCTATTACGCCATCCGCGACAGTCTGCGCACGCCGCCCGAACTTGTCTCCGGCCGGCGCCAGCTTACGCGGCGCGAGCTCAAAGGCGACCCGGCGAGCGAACGCCTGGCCATCGAAGGCGAAGCGATGGCGCCAGGCAGTATGGGCTGGTACATGGACTTGCTGGCATCGTCCAATACCGGCGAACGCAGCCTCGACAGTGGCGTACAAGTGAACGGTGCGCTGGCATTTAATACCGTGCTGCCCGCTAACGAGGGAGGGCAACCCGGCCAGCCCGGGCAATCGGGCCAGCCGGGCACACCTGCCACCCCGGGAACGCCGACCAACCCGGCCACGCCGACCACACCGGGCAATCCTGGCGCATCCTGCTCGCCCGCGCACAGCCGAACTTACGTGCTCAACGTTCTGACCGGCCTGGCGCTCGGCCAGAGCGTTACCGCCAGATTGCCGCCCACGCCGGAAGCGCCGCCGCCTGTCGTTGCCGAACGCACCACACGATACGTGCCCCGGCCGCTGTTGCTGCCAGTGCCATCCATCAAGCCCCCCACGCCGCGTGAGCCCACCGGCCGGGTGAACCTGGAACAGGACTTCGCCATCGGCGCACCCGGGCCACAGGGCGAGCCGGTGCTGGGCACGGTCAACACCCGCAAACGCGCCGGCCGCCTCAGCTGGCGCGAGGTAGCAAACTGGCGCCAGTTGCACCAGGCCTACCAGGAGCCTCAAGCGAACCAGGCGAACCAGGCGAACCAGGCGACCCAAGCGAACCAACCGAACCAGGCGAACCAGGCGAACCAGGCGAACCAGGCGAACCAGGCGAACCAGGCGAACCAGGCGAACCAGGCGAACCAACCGAACCAAGCGAACCAACCGAACCAGGCGAACCAGGCGAACCAGGCGAAACAGGCGAAACAGGCGGATTACGCGAAGCAGGCGCACCAAGTGTACCGAGTGAATCAGGCCCACCAAGCGGACCGGGCTAACCAGGCGCACCAAGCGCACCAAGCGCAACGGGCGGTGCCATGAACACGCCGCGCGGATTTTCCATGATCGAACTTCTGGTCGTGTGCGTCATCGCCATGTTGCTGGCGGCGGTTGCCGCGCCGGCGTGGAACGACCACCTGGTGCGCACCCGCCGCCACGAGGCGCAAGCCACCATGCAGCGGTTGATGTTGCAGCAGGAACGCTACTTCACCCAGCACGGCAGCTATCTCGCCTTTGGCGCGGCCGTTCAGGACGACGACCCCGAACAGCGCCAGTTCCAGTGGTGGAGCGGCGCCACCGCACCGGCCAGTGGCTACGAAATCGAAGGTAAAGCGTGCGATGGCCACACGCTGGAGGCGTGCGTGCAGCTGGTTGCAACACCCGGCACGCAGCGTGTGGATGCCCGCTTTCGCGACGCCGGCTGTGGCCAACTGCTGCTGACCAGCAGCGGTCTGCGTCAGTCAGATGGCCCGCAGGCCAGTTGCTGGCGTTAATGAACGGTGCACCCCATGCGACCTTCGACCCAATATGGCGTGACCCTGGTGGAGTTATTGCTGGTGCTGGCCCTGACCGGCATCCTGCTCGCCGTCGCTGCGCCCGCTTATCAGCAGACGATGCAGCGCCAGCGGTTGCGCGCTGCCGTCACCGACCTGGTGGCTGCGATCGATCTCACCCGCTCGCAGGCGATCGCGCGCGGGAGCATCGTCATGCTGGCGCCGCTCGACCCCGGCGGCGTCGATTGGCGGGGCGGCTGGATCGTGTTTGTCGACGCCAACGGCAACCGCCGGCCCGATTTCGGCGAGACCGCCATCTTCCAGCGCGGCCCATTGCCAGATGGCCTGCGCGTGGGCATTTCGTTCTCTTCCAAAGCGCCGCCAGCCTACGTTGCTTATAATGGCGCAGGACGCAGCTGCAGCGCGAGTAACAGCCTGGCCGCCCGCTGGGGCACGCTGTCGCTGGCGCTGGGCGACAACGCCCGCAACATCAAGATCAATATGCTGGGCCGGCTGCGCGTGTGCGATCCGGCCGTGGAGGCTGCCTGTACAGGCGCATTAGATTAAGGACATAGTGAGAATCCACAACGATACCGAGGGCATGACCCTGGCCCTGGCCTGGGCTGAGCGCGGCCTGTACACCACGTCGCCCAATCCGCACATTGGTTGCGTGATCGTGCGCGACGGCGCAGTGATCGGCGCTGGCGTTACCCAGCAGGTAGGCGGCGACCACGCGGAAATCCAGGCGTTGAAAGACGCCCAGGCCCGTGGCCACGACGTGCGCGGCGCCACGGCGTACGTTACGCTCGAGCCGTGCAGCCACCACGGCCGCACGCCGCCGTGCGCCGACGCGCTGGTGCGCGCCGGCCTGGCCCGCGTGGTGGCGGCCATGGAAGACCCCAATCCGCTGGTGGCAGGACAGGGCATGGCCAGGCTGGCCGCAGCCGGTATTGCGGTAAGCAGCGGTTTGCTGGCCGAGCAGGCCTATGAATTGAATATCGGCTTTTTCTCGCGCATGACACGCGGCCTGCCGTGGGTGCGCATGAAAACCGCCGCCAGCCTCGATGGCATGACGGCGCTGCACAACGGCGCCAGCCAGTGGATCACCGGCGAGCGCGCCCGCGCCGACGGCCACGCCTGGCGTGCACGCGCTTGCGCCATCCTCACCGGCATCGGCACCGTCAAGGCCGACGATCCGCAGTTGAACGTGCGCGGCATCGACACGCCGCGCCAGCCGATTCGCATCGTCATCGACAGCCGCCTTGAAATCGACCCGGCCGCCAAGATATTGCAAGGAGGCGGCACCTGGATCGTCGCAGCCGTGCGCGACCCGGAAAAGGGCGCGGCCTTGCGCGCGCTGGGCAACGAAGTGATCCTGCTGCCCAATGCGTCCGGCAAGGTCGATCTGCCCGAGCTGATGCGCGAGCTGGGCCGGCGCCAGATCAATGAATTGCATGTCGAAGCAGGCAGCAAGCTCAATGGCTCCCTGATCCGCGAAGGCTGTGTCGACGAGTTGCTGGTGTACCTGGCGCCGATGTTGCTGGGCGATGCGCAAGGCATGTTCGCGCTGCCGGCGCTCACGCATTTGTCGCAAAAACAGTCGTTGAAATTCCACGAAGTAAAGCAGATCGGCGCCGATGTGCGGCTGCTGGCCCGTTTTAATCGTTCCTCCACCCCTACTTGAGAACTCTTATGTTTACTGGAATCGTTGCCGCAGTCGGTAAAATCGCCTCGGTCACCCCGCTTGAAGGCGGCTCGTTCGCAGGCGTGCGCCTGGACATCCATGCCGGCGGCCTGCCGCTGGCCGACGTGGCGCTCGGCGACTCGATCGCCATCAACGGCGCCTGCATGACGGTGGTGGAAAAGGACGAGTCCAGCTTCCGCGTCGATGTCTCGCGCGAAAGCCTCAACTGCACCGTCGGCCTCGATACGCTTACCGAAGTCAACCTGGAAAAAGCGCTGACGCTCAACGAGCGCCTGGGCGGCCACCTGGTGTCCGGCCACGTCGATGGCCTGGGCGTGGTGCGCAAGTTCGAGCCGGTGGGCGAATCGTGGGAACTGGTGGTCGAAGCCGATCACGAGCTGGCCAAGTTCCTGGCCTTCAAGGGCTCGATCGTGGTCAACGGCGTGTCGCTGACCGTCAACCGCGTGACCGACATCGGCACCGGCGCCGACCTGGTGTGCCAGTTCTCGATCAACCTGATTCCGCACACGATCGTCATGACCACCCTCAAGCACCTGGTGGTGGGTGTACAGGTCAACCTCGAGATCGACCTGATCGCGCGTTACGTGGAACGCATGGTGTCGGTGGGCGCTGCTACCCGCTAACTACGGATTGTTCCGATAAGCCCATTTCATCACCAGGACCGAGCACGCCAGCAGCAGCGTGATGCCGTTGTTGATGGCGATGGGCCATGCCTCGATGGTCACGCCGTAAATCAGCCACAACAACACGCCGAAGCAGAACACGCAGTACATGCCGGTGGAAACGCCGGCAGCGGATTTGCGGCGCCAGATCAAGAGTACTTGCGGGATGAAGGCACGGTCGTGCAAAAGGCGGCAATCAGGCCCAGCAGGGTAGAGTCAAAATGCATGGTTTTTCCTTTTGGATTAATAAGTCAACTTGATTTATTAATTAAAGGAAAACTATACTACAAAATCTCCTGCCACCTGTTCCGCTATCCCATGTTATCGAACCTGCGCGCGCTTGGTCCCAACGAACGGCTCATGCTGCATCATCTGCGGCGTCTTGGCAGCTTGGCCAAGGCCGAACTGGCCCGCGCGACGGAACTCAGCAGCCAGAGCGCCTCGGTCATCATCAACCGGCTGCTCGACGAAAAACTGGTGCGCAAGCTCGAGGCGGTGCGCGGCAGGGTGGGGCAGCCCTCGCAGCCGATCGCGCTCAACCCCGACGGCGCCTACGCGATCGGCATCCATATCGGCCGGCGCAGCCTGGAAGTGATGCTGCTTGACCTGACTGGCCAAGCGCGCTTTCGCGCCGAGGTGGTCTATCCGCACCCCGAAGTAGATGCAGTGTTCACTGCTATCGCCAGTCAACTGGAGGCCATCGTTGCCCAACTTGGCGCAAGCGGGGCAGCGCGGTTGTGCGGCATCGGAGTCGCTGCGCCGCTGGCGCTAGGCACCTGGCACCAGTTGCTGGGGCAGATGCCAGAGCAGGCCAGGCAGTGGGCCAATGTCGATATCCGCGCCCGTTTGCAGGCGATGACGACGCTGCCGGTGGTTTTCGCCAAAGATACCGCCGCCGCCTGCGTGGCCGAGTTGCTGGCTGGCCGCGGCCGCGACCTGCCGGATTACCTGTACGTGTATCTCGATGCCCTGGCTGGCGGAAGCCTGGTATTGGGCGGTCGGCCCCACGGCGGCGCACATGGCAACGCCGGTGCCCTCGGCTCCATGCCGCTGCGGTCAGCAGCCGGTGAACGAGGCGCATCTAGCGGATCTAGCGGATCTAGCGGAACTAGCGGAACTAGCGGAACAAGCGGGCTTGACCGGCCAAGCGGATCGAACGGATCAAGCGGATCAAACGGATCGAACGGGGCGGGCATACAGAGGGAGACGGGAGAACGAGGCGGGTTGCCAGCGCAGTTGCTCAGCGTAGCGTCGCTGGCGATGCTCGAACAGCGCTATACAGAGGCTGGCCTCGAAGTGGACGCCGCGCGCGACGAGCGCGCCCTCGCAGCGCCTTGGTCCGACTTCACGCATGCCTGGGCGAACGAAGCAGCTGACGCGCTGGCTTACGCCGTCTGCAACGCCGCCTGTGTGGTCGATCTGGACGCGGTGATTGTTGATGGCAAGCTCTGGCGCGGTTTGCTGGCGCTGCTGCTTGCGCGGGTGGAAACGGCGCTGGCGCGCTACGACTGGTCGGGCGTCGACCGGCCGCCGGTGTTGGCAGGCGAGGTTGGCGTGGACGCCAATGTCATTGGCGCAGCTTACCTGGCGCTGCACGCGGCGTTTGCTCCGGTCCCGTGAAAATGAAAAACTTTTTGCGCGACCAGCGACCAGCGACCAGCGACCAGCGACCAGCGACCAGCGACCAGCGACCAGCGACCAGCGACCAGCCCCGCGACGTGACCGCGCCCTGCATCTCACCTGCAACCGGGATCGAGCACTAAGGTTTGCCAACACCCTGGCCAGACAAGCTTTTCAAATAAGCAATCAACGCCGCCCGCTCGGCCGCATTGTTCACCTTGAAATCCATGTTCTGGCCCGGAATAAACTGCTCTGGATCGGTCAGCCACCGGTCGAGCGACCGGGCGTCCCATGTCACCTGCGAACGCTTGAGCGCGCGCGAGTAATCGTAGCCTTTGATGCTGCCGGCGCGGCGGCCGAATACGCCGCGATGGCGCGGGCCGGTCTCGTCGGTGTCGAGCGCGTGACAGTCTGTGCAACGCTGCTGCCACAGCCGCTGGCCCTGCTTGATCGCTGCCGCGCCCTGGGCGTGCGCCTGCGCTGACGAGAAAATCAGGTACAGGGCGAGGCAGGTGGTCAGGCGAAAAGGCATCGAAGGCTCCAGGTTGCGGGTTCAATCTTACTCCCGCAACTGCTGCCGTAGGGCAAGATTGCCTCGCGTGCGCAACAAACTGCCTCCCGATGTCACAGAATGTTTCAAAAAAGAAAAGTATCGAGCTGGCAGCCCGAGGATAAAAGCGGGCTTTTGCGGTGGGAGTGGGATAAATCCATTAAAATAGCGGGTTATTCTCGCATTAGCTCCCAAGGATTAAAAATGTCAATTTCCAGCACCGAAGAAATCGTCGCCGAATTGCGCGCTGGCCGCATGGTGATCCTGGTCGATGAAGAAGACCGGGAAAACGAAGGTGACTTGGTGCTCGCGGCGGACTTCGTCACGCCGGAAGCCATCAACTTTATGGTCAAGCACGCGCGCGGCCTGGTTTGCCTCACCCTCACCGAAGAACGTTGCGACTTGCTCGAGCTGTCGATGATGTCGTCGCGTAACGGCACTGCCTTTGGCACCAATTTCACGGTGTCGATCGAAGCGGCTGAAGGCGTAACCACCGGCATTTCGGCCTCCGACCGCGCCAAGACCATCGCCGTGGCCGTGGCCAAGGATGCCAAGGCCATCGATATCGTGCAGCCGGGCCATATCTTCCCGCTCAAGGCGCAAAAGGGCGGCGTGCTGATGCGTGCTGGTCACACCGAAGCCGGTTGCGACCTGACCGCCATGGCCGGCCTCACGCCTGCCTCGGTGATCTGCGAGATCATGAAGGACGACGGCACCATGGCGCGCCTGCCGGACCTGCTGGAATTTGCCAAGGAACACAACCTGAAGATCGGCACCATCGCCGACCTGATCCAGTACCGCAGCCGCAACGAGTCGCTGGTGGAAAAAGTGGGCGAGCGCCAGTTGAACACGGCGCAAGGCCAGTTCCGCATGATTGCATACCGCGACAAGCCGAGCGGTTCGGCCCACCTGGCGCTGGTGCACGGCGAGATCGAAAAAGACAAGGACACCCTGGTGCGCGTGCACCAGCCGGTCTCCATCCTCGACGTGCTGGAATCGGAAGCGACCACCCACTCGTGGAACCTGTCGTCGTCGCTGGCAGCGGTCAAGGCTGCCGATAGCGGCGTGATCGTGCTGCTGAACTGCGAAGAAACTGCCGAGCAGTTCTTCTCGCAATTTGCCGCCCTCGACAAACCGGAAACCAAGCCGAAAGGCCGCGCGGCCAGCATGGACCTGCGCAGCTACGGTATTGGCGCGCAAATCCTGCGCGAAGTCGGCGTGTGCAAAATGCAACTGCTGGCCAGCCCGCGCAAGATGCCGTCGATGACGGGCTTCGACCTGGAAGTGACCGGCTACCTGGCCAAACCTAACTAACCTGATTAAAGAGGCTCATCATGACCGTAGGAAGCTACGATACCAACCTGAACGGCGACGGCCTGCGTGTCGGCATCGTTCAAGCCCGTTTTAACGAAGACATCGGCCACGGCCTGCTGTCGTCCTGCCTGGTAGAACTGAAACGCCTGGGCGTGGAAGACGAAGACGTCTTGCACGTGACCGTGCCGGGCGCGCTGGAAGTGCCGCTGGTGCTGCAAAAAATGGCCGAGTCGCAGCAGTTCGACGCGCTGATCGCCCTGGGCGCCGTGATCCGTGGCGAGACGTACCACTTCGAGCTGGTCTCGAACGAGTCGGGCGCCGGCATCACCCGCATCGGCCTCGACTACGGCATCCCGATCGCCAACGCCATTCTCACCACCGAAACCGATGAACAGGCGGAAGTGCGCATGGTCGAAAAAGGCACCGACGCCGCCCGCGTGGCAGTGGAAATGGCCAATCTGACCATCGCCCTCGAAGAACTCAATCAGGACCAGGGCGACGACGAATAAGTCGCTCTTCATTAACAGGTAACCCCATGACAGATAAAAGCCTACACGCCAACCCCAGCAAGAACCGCACCCCGCGCCACCGCGCGCGCGAGTTCGCGCTGCAGGGCCTGTACCAGTGGCTGCTGAACAACGAACCCGCCACCACGGTCGTCAACAACATCCGCGCCGCCCACGGTTTCGACAAGGCCGATGCCGAGCATTTCACCAAGCTGCTGTACGGTGCGATCCAGGACTCCGTGGCCCTGCGCGAAACGTTTGCGCCGCTGGTCGATCGCGGCATCAACGAGCTGTCGCCGATCGAGCACGCGGTGCTGCTGATCGGTGCCTACGAGCTGAAAAACAACCTCGAAATCCCGTATCGCGTGGTGATCAACGAAGCCGTTGAACTGACCAAGTCGTTCGGCGGTATCGACGGTCACAAGTACGTCAACGGCGTGCTCGACAAATTGGCGCCGAAGCTGCGCGCCGATGAAGTGGCAGGCGACAAGAAGCGCTGATCGCACTCCGGTGCGCAAGCATGGAGAAGGCCGGGTCTGTCACCAGACCCGGCCTTTTTTCGTCCGACGCTGACCAATGTTAGGTGGCAGACACTGCCATCAAATCTCCGCTTGAAATGCAAACGATTCTCATTTAATATTCAATGAATGAGAATTGTTCTCATCGGAATCAAGGGGTGAGGTATGGCAAGCATGGAAATCGTCTCGATGCTCAATTGTGCGCTGGGGTCCGCTTTCACGGCGGCACTGGCAGCGCTGTGCCTGTACTTGGCCACGCCGCGCCAACGGCTGTGGCCGGCTGCGCTGGGCCGGGCCAAGTTCCTGCGCTGGTTGTCGGTACCGCTGGCCACCGGCGCGCTGGCCGCTGCTACCGAAGACTACGGCTTCGGACCGGGCCTGGGTATCGTACTCGGTGGCATGGCGGTAGTGTGGCTGGCCTTGCCGCATGTCGATCTCTGGCTGCAACGCGGCAAGCCGCAAAAGGCTTGAATTGTTGACCTTCATTGCTCATCGTTAAAGTTGCCTAATCGCATGCCGGGTGGTGCCAAGCTGCGGGTATAATCCGCTCACTCTGGAACCCACACGAACGGACCCGCGCGACATGAGCCAGCCCAACCAGTTTTCCCTGCTGAAGCAACGTCGCTTCGCTCCCTTCTTCTGGACCCAATTCCTCGGCGCTTTCAACGACAACCTGTTCAAGACTGCGCTGATCGTTGTCATCACTTTCGATGCTCTCAGCTGGACCACCTTGGCGCCGTCGCTGGTGACCAACCTGATCCCCGGCCTGTTCATCCTTCCCTATGTGCTGTTTTCGGCTACCGCCGGCCAACTGGCCGACAAGTTCGACAAGGCGGGCCTGACGCGGTGCGTGAAGTGGCTGGAAGTGGCCATCATGGTGGTCGCCGGCATCGGCTGGATGACCCATCACCTGTGGTTGCTGGTCGCTGCAGTGGTGGGCATGGGCATCCATTCCACGCTGTTCGGCCCCGTCAAATATGCTTATCTGCCGCAGCACCTGAAAAAGGAAGAACTGATCGGCGGTAACGGCGTGACCGAAATGGGCACGTTTGTCGGCATCCTGGCCGGCGAAATTCTCGGTGCAGTGCTGGTGGTGATGCAGCCGCACGGTTTGTACTTCGAGGCTGGCGCCACCATCTTCGTGGCGGTCGTCGGTTTGCTGGCCAGCTACCGCATTCCGGCATCGCCGGCGCCGGCGCCCGAACTGAAGGTGAGCTGGAATTTCGTCGGCGAATCGGTGCGCAACCTGCGCTTCTCGAGCAAGAACCGGGTGGTGTTCCAGTCGATGCTGGGCAACTCGTGGTTCTGGTTTTATGGCGCCGTGCTGCTGGCGCAACTACCCGTGTATTCGAAAGATTACCTGCACGGCGACCACGGCGCGTTCGTGATGCTGCTGACCGTGTTCTCTCTGGGCGTGGGATCGGGCTCGCTGCTGTGCGAGCGACTGTCGGGCGCCAAGGTGGAGATCGGCCTGGTGCCGTTTGGCTCGATCGGTCTGACCATTTTCGGCGCCGACCTGTACTTTGCCAGCAATGCGTTTGCCATTAGTGGTGCCGCGCTGGCCGGCACGTCGGCCGACGTGATGACCTTGCTGGGGCAGCCCGGCATCTGGCGCATCCTGTTCGATTTTCTGATGATCGGCATGTTCGGCGGCTTCTTCATCGTGCCGCTGTTCGCGCTGATCCAGTTGCGCGCCGATCCTGCCCACATCTCGCGCACCATCGCCGGCATGAATATCCTCAACGCCTTGTTCATGGTGGCGGCGGCCGGCATGGCGATCGTGCTGCTGGGCCAGGGCTTGACGATACCGCAGCTGTTCCTGGTCACGGCCCTGCTCAATGCGCTGGTAGCAATTTACATCTTCTCGCTGGTGCCGGAATTCCTGATGCGCTTCCTGGCCTGGCTCCTGATCCACACCGTGCACCGCGTACACACGGTCGATGCCGACCGCATTCCGGCCGAAGGCGCGGCGGTGCTGGTGTGTAACCATGTCAGCTATGTCGATGCGCTGGTGATCGGCGCCATCGCGCCGCGTCCGATCCGCTTCGTGATGGACCACCGGATTTTCAAGACGCCGTTCCTGGGCTGGATCTTCCGCACCGCGCGCGCGATCCCGATCGCGCCGGCCAAGGAAGACCCGTGGCTGATGGAAAAAGCCTACATCGACATCGCCCAGGCGCTGCACGAAGGCGAAATTGTCTGCATCTTCCCGGAAGGCCAGTTGACGCGCGACGGCGAGATCAATCCGTTCAAGGGCGGCATCGCCAAGATCATCGAGCGCTCGCAAGTGCCCGTGATCCCGATGGCGCTGCGCGGACTGTGGACCCACCTGCTGAGCCGCAACAAGGAAAACATCTTCGGTCGCGCCTTCCACGCCGGCCTGCGCTCGAAACTGGCACTGGCCGTCGGCCAACCGGTGGCGCCGCAGGACGTCACGCCCGATGGGTTGCGGGCGGATGTAGCGGAGCTGCGTGGGGATTGGAAGTAGGGCTCAGTGCCTGTAAAACTGCAGGTGTTTAGGTGCTGCCCGCTTTGAGTCCGTCAGGATGACGTACAGGTGTTTGCGCTGCGGGTCGTGAGCCGGGCCTGAAACGATCAGCAGCCCATGTTGGCGGACGACCTGAAAGGTCATAGCTGTTGGAGCAGCTTGGCCGCACGCTGGCGGTCGCGGATTTCTGCGGAAAGTTCTGCGGCGCTGTCTTCGTCAAGTCCGCCGGCGATCAGTACGTCGTCGTAGGTAATCGACAGCGTGCTGGCGCCGGGATTTTTCCACTCCGTGCAGTGCTGGTGCGTAAATTCGGCCAGATCCCATTGGTCCTTTCCGCCATGCTCATCCCAGACCCGGTCCATCAGTTCAAGCTCGGAAGGGCTCACTTCATCCAGTTGTTCTTCCGAGAAATCTGCTTTGGCCAAGCCAACCTTGTAGTTGGCAATGTCGGAAATCCATCCGTCCCAGCCATCCGGCAAGCTTCGATCGCCGAGTCCGTCCATGCAGTCCTTGGTCCGTGACAGGACCGGGCCATAGCGCATGGATACCAGGGAGTCGTTGAGCATGGAGTCGCCGTACTCCTGCAAGGAGAGTCGCTCGGCCAGATACATCAATTTCATGAGCTTCAAGTGCGGTATCGTTCCACCTTGTTGGGCAACGAAGTACGCTGCTACCTGAGCTGCTTTGCGTTCGTTATACATAATTGACACCTCATGGGTGATCGCAACCGAACGATATTCGTCGTTCACAAACCAGTATAGCAAACTGAATTTGCGTTTGATTGGATTTTACTTCTACCGCGCCGCCTGCACCTGCTCGCGGTTATGCCGCGCCCCCGCCAGGCGAATGATCTGTGCCAGTTCCACCGGTTTGACCAGGTGGTGATCGAAGCCGGCCTCGGTGGTACGGCGGCGGGCGTCGCTCTGGCCCCAGCCGGTGAGGGCGATCAGCAGGATCTTGTCCGCGCCCGGTTGCTGGCGGATCGCCCGTGCCGCCTCGTAGCCGTCCATGCCGGGCATGCCCAGGTCCATGATGATCATGTCCGGGATGCGCTCGGCAACTGCTGCCACCGCTGCCGCGCCGCCATATTCGGCGCGCACGTCGAAGCCGTCGATTTCCAGCAGCGCGGCCAGCGAGTCGGCGGCGTCCTGGTTGTCGTCCACTACCAGTACCTGCATGCGCCTGCCGTCGAGCGCGGCGTGGGCGGGCAGCGGGGCGCTTTCCTGGTGGTGATTTTCGCTCACGTGCACGATCGGCAGGCGGATCACGAATTCGCTGCCCTGGCCGACGCCATTACTCGACGCTTCCACCGAACCGCCGTGCATTTCAGCGAACTGGCGTGCCAGGCTCAGGCCAATCCCGAGACCGCTGGTGAATTGCCCGGCCACCGTGGTGCCCTGCTCGAACATGGTGAAAATACGCGAGAGCGCTTCCGGCTCCAGGCCGATGCCGCTGTCGCGCAGCGACACCTCCAGCAGGTTGTCCGTCACCTGCGCGCGCACCACCACGTGACCGCCCTGCGGCGTGAACTTGATGGCGTTGGAGAGGATGTTGGCAAAAATTTGCACGATGCGCGCGTAGTCGGCATTGAGCAGGATTTCGCTGACCGGCAGCTGCCACGCCACGTGGATGCGTTTGGCGGTGGCCGCCTGCGTGCACAGTTCGTTCACGTGGGTCATCACCGCCTGCAGCGCGACCAGCTGGTTTTGCAGCTTGATCTTGCCGCGCGTGATGCGGGCGACGTCGAGCAGGTCGTCCACCAGCCTCGTGAGCAGCTTGACCTGGCGCTCGACCATGTCGCGGATGCGCGCCACCGGCGCCGCGTCCGGATACATATGCGTGAGCAGCGACACCGAGGTGCGGATCGGCGCCAGCGGGTTGCGCAACTCGTGCCCCAGGCTGGCCAGGAATTCATCCTTGCGGCGCGCGGCCTCGCGCACCTGGTACTGCTTGTGGCGCGCGCGCAGCGTCGCCTGCAGTGCCGTGATCAGGGTGAGCGTGCGCACCGGGCGTTCGAGCAGCGTCAGGTTGCCCAGGCCGGCCACCGCGCGCCGCACGGTGGCCGAATCGGCGCCGTGGTGGGTGAGCAGCAGGATCGGCAGGTCCGACCAGTCGGGCTGGCGCGCCACCACGTCGTGCAGCAGCTTGTAGCCGGCAGGCGTCAATGCTTCTTCTACCGTGAGCACGGCGCCCACGCCCAGTTCGATCTGCTGTTCCAGCTCGGCGACGGTAGCGCACACGTGGCTGTCGAGGTTGGCCAGCGCCAGCACGCGCGCCGCCAGCGGTCCATCCTGGCCGGTGGGAGCGTAGATCAGGATGCGGGTTTCCATCGGTTTCAGATCTGGAAGTCGGCAGCGGATTGGCCGGCATTCTGGGAAATCTCGGCGCTGTCGTACGTGGGTACCCCGGTGAGGATGCCGTGGAAGCCGCGCAGCACCGGTCCGACCTTGATGCCGCCCGTGCTCACTTCAAAGCGGCGGATGGTGCGCTCGTGGGCGCTGCCGCGCTTCTTGAACACGGAGATCGCCTGCCGCACCTCGCCCTCGGCTTCAAAGTAACGCAGCATGATGATGTTATCGGCGATGTAACTGGCATCGACTGCAGAGCTGGCGGTGCCGATCATGCCGCGCTGTACGCCCACGATGATGCTCACCACGCCGCGCTGGCCCAGGTACGTGAGGATCTCGTGCAGGTAGGTGGCCAGGAAGCGCTCGTCGGGCATGGCGTTCAGGTACCCATTGAGGCTGTCGATCACCAGCACCTTGACGCCACGCTCCACCGCCTGCACCACCGCGTGGGTGAGCTGGCCCGGCGCCAGTTCGGCCGGATCCACCTGCTGGATGGTGAGCAGGCCGCTGTCCTCGGCGCCGGCCAGGTCCAGGCCCAGGTTGGCGCAGCGGTTGAGCAGGTTGTTGCGCGCTTCCTCGAACAGGAACATGGCGCTTTTTTCGCCACGCTGCGCAGCCGCATGCACGAACTGCGCCGCCAGCGACGACTTGCCGGTGCCGGACGGGCCGCTGATCAGGGTGCTCATGCCTTCCTCCAGGCCGCCGCCGATCAACTGGTCGAGCGCGGGCATGCCGGACGACAGCTGGCGGCGGGCGCTGCTCACGCGGGTGTCGGCGGCGACGAGGCGCGGATAGACGCGCAAGCCGCCGCGAATGATCTGGTAATCGTGGGCGCCGCCGTGGAACGCGATGCCGCGATACTTGACCACGCGGATGCGGCGCCGCTCGGCGCCATAGGCCTGGTCCGCCAGTTCCAGCGTCATGACCGCGTGCGCCACGCTACGCACCTGCAAGTCGGTACTGAGCGCGGTGCGATCATCGAGCAGCACGGTGGTGCATGAGCGGCTGGTGAGGTACTGCTTGAGCGCGAGCACCTGGCGCCGGTAGCGCAGCGGATTTTCCGCCAGCAGCTGCAACTCGGACAGCGAATCGAGCACCACGCGGCGCGGCCGCGATTTGTCGATGGCGGCGACGATGCGCTGGGTGGTGGTGCCCATCTCGATTTCGGCCGGGTGGAAAATGGTGTATTGCTGGTCGGGGTCGAGCGCGTTTTCGCCGGGGATGATTTCCTCGATCTGGATGCCGGCCATGTCCCACCCGTGCGACTGCGCCACGCTGCGCAGCTCGACGGCGGTTTCGGCCAGCGTGATGTACAGCACGTGCTCGCCCCGGCGCGCGCCCTCGATCAGGAATTGCAGCGCCAGCGTGGTCTTGCCGGTGCCCGGCTCGCCCTCCACCAGGTAAAGACGGTCGGCGGTGAGGCCGCCGCCCAGCACCTCATCGAGGCCGGGCACGCCGCTGGAGAGAAAATCGGTGGTATCGCTGTTTTGAGGTTCCATGGGGCAGGTCCGGAGGGCAGGGAAGCTGGCGTCACAGGGCCAGCGTGAATCATTCGATCTTACCCCAATCGGCCGAAACAGGTATTCCCCCAGACGGCTCAGGACAAGGCCTGGCGCTGATCGCGCTGCTTGACCGCGTACATGGCGCGGTCGGCCCGGGCCAGCAGCGTGGCGACATCCTGCCCATCGTCCGGGTGGTGGATGGCCACGCCCACGCTGGCGCTCAATGCTACCGTCACGGTCTTGAGCATGAACGGCTGGCGCAGCAAGGGCCCCAGCTTGTCGGCGGCCTCGTAGGCATCGGCGTCGCTGCCCAGCATTTCAACGATGACGATGAATTCATCGCCGGCCAGGCGGCCCACGGTGTCGGTCTTGCGGATGGCGCCGCGCACGCGGTCGGCAAACTGGCGCAGCAGCTCGTCGCCTTCCTCGTGACCGTAGCGATCGTTGATTTGCTTGAAGCGGTCGAGGTCGAGGAAGAACACGGCGCAGCGCTTGCCCGAACGTTGCGCGCGCAGCAGCGCCGCCGGCAGTGCCTGCATCAGTGCGCGGCGGTTGGGCAGGCCGGTAAGGGTGTCGTGCAGCGCCATGTTTTCGAGCGATGCGATCATGTGCTTGCGCTCGCTGATATCGTGCAGGAAGGCGATGAACACGTGGCCGCCGCTGCGCGGCACGTACGCCACCGAGGCTTCCACCGGCAACTCCTGGCCGTCGCGGTGGTGCATGGTCAGTTCCAGCCGGCGGCTCAGCGACGCCCCGGCGCCCGGGCCGCGCTCGGCCAGCAGCTGCATGTCGCGCTCGCAGGTACGGCGCAGCAGGGGCGGCAGCACCATCGCGCCCAGCGGCTGGCCGATCACCTCGGCGCGGCGCCAGCCGATCAGCTTTTCGGCTTGGCGGTTCCAGTCCAGCACCACGCCGCGATGGTCAAGCGCGATGAAGGCGTCGTGGGTGTTGTCGAGGATGGCGCGCAGCTCGGCGGCGCGTTCCTGCAGCAGCAGCTGGGTAGTGTGTTCCTGCGCCAGTGCGCGCTCCAGTTGCAGCGCCTTGCTGGCGATTTCGCGGGTGCGTTCGGCCACCGTGGTTTCCAGCTGCTCGTTGAGCGTGCGCAGCGCGGCCAGGTGCTGCTGCTCCTTGTGCACCATGCGCGCCAGCGCGCCGGAGAGCACTTGCAATTCGTGGAAGCTGCCCACCGTGGCAATGGTGGCGATGGTGGCGCTGTCGGGCAGACCGGCATCGTCGGGCGCGTCCGAATGCCGCTCGAGCTGCGCGCTCAGTTGATTGAACGGCCGCGTGTAGCGGCGCGCGATGACGGCGGCGGCAGCGGCCAGCACCACGCCGAGGACGGCGCCGAGCAGCAGGATCTGGCGTTCGAGCGCGCGGGCTTCGGCCAGCGCCACGGCCAGCGGCTGGCGCACGATCACCGACCACGGCAGGGTGGCGGCGTCGCCGGTCTGGCCGGTGAGGGAGTAGCCGCTCAGGTATTCGCGCTCGTCGCTCCAGGTCTCGCGCACGGCGCCAGATTTGCCGCTATGCGACAGCGCCAGGCTGGCCGTTTGCAGCCGCTGCTGCTCCATGCCGGCAGGGCCCAGCAAGACCTGGCCGTCGCCGCGCACGACAAAAATCTCGGCGGCGTCGGTTTGTTCGGCCGGCGCCAGCACGCCGTGCATCAGGCGCCGCGCCCAGCCCCAGCTCATGCGCACGCCCAGTACGCCGCGCACGCTGCCATCGGCGCCCGGCACCGGGCCGGCTACATCGATGAAGCGCCACGGCGCGCCGCTGGCTGGCAACTTGTCGTCGGTCTCGGCGGCGGCGGAGAGCGGTCCGGCATCGCCGGCGTACAGGCCGTCGCGGCCGGCCTGGAACCAGGCGCGGTTGCTCACGTCCACGCCTTCGAGCAGGTTCTTGGTGGCAGCGAGCACGCGGCCGTCCGGCGCCGCCAGGCCGATCCACGCGTAGTCGGGGGAGGCGCGCTGCAGGCTGTCGAGCACCGCGCGCACTTCGTCGGGCGAACGGGCGGCGCGCAGCTGCGGCAGCTCGCTCAGCAAGCGGACGTCGCCGCCAGCTTTTTGCACGCCGCGATTGAGGGCGTCGCGCATTTGCCAGGACAGTTGTTGCAGGCGCTGGCCCGCTTCGCGTTCGACATAGTTGAGGGCGAAATGATCGACCAGGATCAACAGGGCGAGCACCGTGAGCAGCACCGTTGCGCTGACGCCTACCGTGACCAGGGTGGTCAGGCGGGGCGGGGTGGCACGAGAATTGGGCTGCGTACGCATCGGGCGAAATGGCCGCCACCGGCCGCTAGTAGGATGAAAGAGTAGCCGGCAATTCTAGCATCGGCGCCCGGCATAATCTTGTTTGATTAACCAAATTGTTTCCTGGTAGCCACGGAATAATTCCTTAAATATAACTTAAATACGGTAACGAATTGCTATGCGGAATTAAATTCCAACTTGACATAGTTAGAATGATCGTTCATTCTAGCGTCTGTATATTTATAATTCCCTCGTAATCTCCTCAGAAAGCCTCACCACATGGAAGCTCTTTTCTGCAAACCGTCCCTGCGGACGGCCGGGGTCGCAGCCCTGATCACTGCAACCGCCTTCGTGGCTGGTTGCTCCAAATCCACGTCCGAAGCACCTCAAAAACCGCAGGTGGCGGAAGTGGGCGTCTATAAGGTGGTGCAAGAGCCACTGCAAATCACGACCGAACTGCCGGGTCGCACCAGCGCCTTCCAGGTGGCTGAAGTGCGCCCGCAGGTCAACGGTGTGATTCTTAAACGCCTGTTTGTCGAAGGTTCCGACGTCAAAGCCGGTACCGCGCTGTACCAGATCGATCCGTCGATTTATCAAGCCAATGTCAATTCGGCCAAGGCTGCGCTCACGCGCGCCAAGGCCAACCTGCTCACCAGTGGTCCCAAGGTCGCGCGTTACAAGGAACTGCTGGCGATCGAAGGCGTGAGCCGCCAGGATTACGAAGATGCGCTCGCTGCCGACGCCCAGGCCCAGGCCGATATCGAATCGGCCACCGCTGCGCTGCAGGAAGCCAATATCAACCTGCGCTATACCAATGTGTATGCACCGATCAGCGGCCGTATCAGCCGTTCGACCGTGACGCCGGGTGCACTGGTGACCGCCAACCAGACCGAAGCGCTGACCACCGTGCAGCAGCTCGATCCGATCTACGTGGACGTCACCCAGTCCAGCGAAGACCTGCTGCGCCTGAAGCGCGAGATGGCTGACGGCAGCCTGAAACAATCGGGCCAGGCCAAGGTATCGCTGGTACTCGCCGACGGCACCAAGTACGCCGAAGCGGGCAAGCTGCAGTTCTCGGACGTGTCCGTGGACCAGGGCACCGGTAACGTGACGCTGCGCGCCATCTTCCCGAACCCTAAACAGAATCTCCTGCCAGGCATGTTCGTGCGCGCCGTGATCGAATCGGGCGTCGACGAAAAAGCCATCACCGTGCCGCAGCAGGGCGTAACCCGCAACCAGAAGGGCCAGGCCACCGCGCTGGTCCTGAACAAGGAAGGCAAGGTCGAACAACGCGTGCTGACCACCGCCGGCACCTACGGCACCAAGTGGCTGGTGAAATCCGGCCTGGCCGACGGCGACCAGGTGATCGTCGAAGGCGTACAGAAGGTCAAGCCGGGCGCGCCAGCCGTTGTCGCCAAGGCTCCTGCCGCCGCGCCAGCCGCCGGTGGTGCACCGGCCGCGCCAGCCGCCAAGCAGTAATCGAGGAGATCACACATGTCCCGTTTCTTTATTGATCGCCCGATTTTCGCCTGGGTGATCGCGATCGTGATCATGCTGGGTGGCGTATTGGCCATTCTCGGCCTGCCGATCGCCCAGTACCCCGCCATCGCGCCGCCGTCGATCTCGATCAGTGGCTCGTACCCGGGCGCTTCCGCCAAAACGGTGGAAGACGCTGTTACCCAGGTCATCGAACAGAAGATGAAGGGTATCGACGGCTTGCGCTATATGGCCTCGTCCTCCGATTCGTCGGGCGGCATCAGCATCACGCTGACGTTCGAATCCGGCACCAACCCGGATATCGCGCAGGTGCAGGTGCAGAACAAGCTGCAACTGGCCACGCCGCTGCTGCCTACCGCCGTCACCCAACAGGGCCTGGTGGTCAACAAGGCTACCAAGAACTTCCTGCTGGTGATCGGCTTCGTGTCGGAAGACGGTTCGATGAACCAGGCCGACATTGGCGACTATGTCACCGCCAGCGTGCTCGATCCGATCTCGCGCGTGGAAGGCGTGGGCGACGTGACCAACTTCGGTTCGCAATACGCGATGCGCATCTGGCTCGATCCGGCCAAGCTGCAAAGCTATCAACTGACCCCGGCCGATGTCACCACCGCGATCACCGCGCAGAACACCGAGGTATCCGCCGGTGAACTGGGCGGCGCACCAGCCGTCGCCGGCCAGCAGCTGAACGCCACCGTGTCGGCCCAGAGCCGCCTGCAAACTGTCGAGCAATTCGGCGCCATCCTGCTCAAGACCACCACCAACGGCGCTACCGTGTACCTGCGCGACGTCGCCAAGATGGAACTGGGCCGCGAAAACTATTCGATCCTGGCCCGTTATAACGGCAATGCTGCTACCGGTATCGCCATCAAGCTGGCCACCGGCGCCAACGCGCTCGACACCGCCGAGGCGGTGAAGACCAAGATCTCGCAGATGGAAAAGCAGTTCCCGCAAGGCCTGAAAGCCATGGTGGCATTCGACACCACGCCGTTCGTCAAGATCTCGATCGAAGAAGTGGTGAAAACCCTGATCGAAGCCGTGATCCTGGTGTTCCTGGTGATGTACTTGTTCCTGCAAAACTTCCGCGCCACGCTGATCCCGACGATGGCCGTACCGGTCGTGCTGCTCGGTACCTTCGGCATCCTGTCGGTGCTTGGCTACTCGATCAATACGCTGACCATGTTCGCCATCGTGCTGGCCATCGGCTTGCTGGTCGATGATGCGATCGTGGTAGTGGAAAACGTCGAGCGGATTATGACCGAGGAGGGGCTGTCCCCGATCGAGGCCACCCGCAAATCGATGGGCCAGATCAGCGGTGCGCTGGTCGGTATCGCCATGGTGCTGTCGGCCGTGTTCGTGCCGATGGCGTTCTTCGGCGGCTCCACCGGTGTGATTTACCGCCAGTTCTCGATTACGATCGTCTCGGCGATGGTGCTCTCGGTGATCGTCGCGATGATCTTCACCCCGGCGCTGTGCGCCACCATGCTCAAGCAGGTGCCGAAAGGCCATGCGATGGCCACTACCGGTTTCTTCGGCTGGTTCAACCGCAATTTCGATCGCGGCAACCGCAAGTACCAGGGCATCGTCGGCTCGATCATCAACAAGAGCGGTATTTCGCTGGTGGTATATGCGCTGATCGTCGCGGTCATGGCGTTCGTGTTCCTGCGCCTGCCAACGTCGTTCCTGCCGGAAGAAGACCAGGGCGTGCTGTTTACCCAGATCCAGCTGCCGACCGGCGCTACCCAGGAGCGCACGCTCAAGACCATCGAAAAGGTCGAGCAGCACTTCATGAACAACGAGAAGGAATCGGTCGCATCGGTATTCGCGGTGGCCGGCTTCAGCTTCGCGGGTAACGGTCAGAACACCGGTATCGCCTTCGTGCGGATGAAAGACTGGTCCGAGCGCAAAGGCAAGGATCACGCCGTGAGCGCGATCGCGGGCCGTGCCATGGGTGCCTTCTCGCAGATCAAGGATGCGATGGTGTTCGCGTTCGCCCCGCCAGCGGTGCTGGAACTGGGTAACGCATCCGGCTTCGACCTGATGTTGCAGGACACCGGCGGCGTGGGCCACGAGGCGCTGATGGCGGCGCGTAACCAGATGCTGGGCATGGCCGCGCAGAGCAAGGTCATTGTCGGCGTGCGTCCGAATGGCCAGGAAGATACGCCGCAATACAAGATCACCGTGGACCAGCAAAAAGCCGTTGCGCTGGGCCTGGCGATCGCGGACGTGAACCGCGTGCTGAGCACCGCCTGGGGTTCTGCGTATGTGAACGACTTCATCGACCGTGGCCGCGTGAAGAAGGTGTACATCCAGGGCCAGGCCGAAGCGCGCATGGTGCCGGAAGACCTGAACAAGTGGTTCGTGCGTAACACCGCTGGCGAGATGGTGCCATTCTCGGCCTTCTCGCACGGCGAGTGGATCTACGCGTCGCCGCGCCTGGAACGCTACAACGGCCTGCCGTCGGTCGAGATTCTGGGCCAGCCGGCGCCGGGCCAGAGCTCGGGCGCCGCGATGGCGGAAGTCGAAAGCATGGCGGCCAAACTGCCGCCCGGTATCGGCTACGAGTGGACCGGCCTGTCGACGGAAGAACGCGACTCCGGTTCGCAAACCACGCAGCTATATGCGATCTCGATCCTGATCGTGTTCCTGTGCCTGGCCGCGCTGTATGAAAGCTGGTCGGTGCCGTTCTCGGTGCTGCTGATCGTCCCGCTGGGTATCCTCGGTACCGTGCTGGCGACGTTCCTGTTCAAGCTGTCGAACGACGTCTACTTCCAGGTGGGTCTGCTGACCGTGGTGGGCCTGGGTGCGAAGAACGCGATTCTGATCGTGGAATTCGCCAAGGACCTGCAGGAGCAGGGCGTGGAATTGAAGGAAGCGACCCTGCAGGCCGTGCATACGCGTCTGCGTCCGATCCTGATGACGTCGATCGCCTTCGGCCTGGGCGTGCTGCCGCTGGCAATCAGCAGTGGCGCCGGTTCGGGCAGCCAGAACGCGATTGGCGTGGGCGTGCTGGGCGGCATGCTGACGGCGACCTTCCTCGGCATCTTCTTCGTACCATTGTTCTTCGTGCTGGTGCGCGGCCGCTTTGGCAAGACCAAGGCCAAGCCGGCGCCTGACGCTGCGCCAGTCGTGGAGGCACATTAATCATGACGATCATGAACAACATGCATAAATCCTTATTCACCCTGGCGGCGCTGGCGCTGCTGGGCGGTTGCAGCCTGGCGCCCGTGTACGAGCGTCCGGCGGCACCGGTGGGCCAGGCCTGGCCTGCCGGCGAAGCCTACAAAGGCTTGCCGGCAGCGGCAGCCGATGCCCGTCCGGTGTCCGAGATCCAGTGGCGCGAGTACTTCGCCGATGCGCGCCTGCGCCAGGTGATCGAACTAGCGCTGGCCAACAACCGCGACCTGCGCGTGTCGGTGCTCAACATCGAGCGTGCACGCGCCCAGTACAACATCAGCAGCGCGCCGTTGCTGCCGACCGTGTCCGCAGGCGTGGGGCAGAACGCCACCCGCACGCCGCGCACCATGACCGGCACCGGCGAAGCGGCCATCACCCGCCAATACAGCGGCGGACTGTCGCTGGCCGCGTACGAGCTGGACTTCTTCGGCCGCGTACGCAACGGCGCCGAAGCGGGTCTGCAAACCTACCTCGGCACCGAGGAAGCGCGCCGCACGCAGCAAATCAGCCTGGTGGCCGAAGTGGCCAACGCCTGGCTCACGCTCACGGCCGACCAGCAGCGCCTGAAGCTGGCGCAGGAAACCCTGCGCAGCCAGCAGACCACGTATGACCTGAGCCGCAAGCGCTTCGATGCTGGCGCCACGTCGGGCGTGGACGTGTACGACGCCCAGACCAGCGTGGAAACGGCGCGCAACGACGTTGCCACCTATACCGCGCAAGTGGCACAGGATCAGAATGCATTGAACCTGCTGGTGGGCGGCACCGTGCCGACCACGCTGCTGCCGGAAGGCGAGCTGGTATCGGTGACCGAACTGACCGCGCTGCCGGGCAGCCTGCCGTCCGACCTGCTGCAGCGTCGTCCCGACGTGCAGCAGGCCGAACGCGCGCTGCGCTCGGCCAACGCCAACATCGGCGTGGCACGCGCCGCCTTCTTCCCCAGCATTTCGCTGACGGCGTCGGGCGGCAGCGCCAGCCGCGACTTGTCCGGCCTGTTCAAGGCCGGCTCGGGTACGTGGAGCTTCGCACCGCAGATCAACCTGCCGATCTTCGACGGAGGCGTCAACCGCGCCAATCTCGATATCGCCAAGGCTGACCGCGACATCTCGGTGGCGCAGTACGAAAAAGCGATCCAGGTGGCGTTCCGCGAAGTGGCCGATGCCCTGGCCATTCGCGGCACCATCGACGAGCGCCTGAACTCCCAGCAGGCGCTGGTGCAGGCGGCCGAGAAGAGCTACAACATCAACGAAGCGCGCTATCGCAACGGCGCCGACACGTACCTCAACTCGCTGGTATCGCAGCGTGCGTTGTACCAGGCGCAGCAAGGCCTGATCACCACGCGCCTGAACCAGACCAGCAACGCCGTCACCCTGTACAAGGTGCTGGGCGGCGGCTGGCAGCCGGAGGCGGCACAGGTAACGCCAGCGCCACAGGCAACGCAAGCAGTGCAGCCAGCACCGCGCGGCTGATCCTGCGACCATGCGGCGGCCGCGCAGCTGTGCGGCCGCCGCCTACCCAAGGAATTATCATGACCACTTCTCCCGCAAAACGGCGAGTCGATCCCGAGAAGGCAGCGGGACGGCGTAACCAGGTGCTGGAAGCGGCGGCCGTTTGCTTTGCACGCAGCGGCTTCCACGGCGCCAGCATGTCGGAGATATCCAAGCAGGCCGGCATGAGCGCCGGCCACATCTACAATTACTTCGACGGCAAGAACGCCATCATCCTCGCGTTCGTGGAGGCGCACTCCGAGTACGTGAGCGACATGCTGAGCAACCTCAATTCGCTCGAGGATCCGCTGCAGGCGATGATCGACGACGCCGAGCGCCATGTCACCGAAGCGCTCGATCCGCAACCGTGGCACGTCTCGATCGAGATGTATGCGGAAGCCTCGCGCAATCCGGTGATCGCCGAGCGCCTGCGCGCCCACGAGGACTCCGCGCGCGGCCAGCTGCGCGAACTGGTGAGGCGTGGCCGCGAACGCCGCAACCTGTCGGTGGAGGACGTGCTGCTCGACAGCCGGATCGACACCATGATCGCGTACTTCCATGGACTGACCGTGCGCGCCCTGCACCGTCCGGACATGAACCGTGCCGGTCTGACGGAAGCATTCCAGGTGGCGATGCGCGCCCTCCTTATGACCTGATGCAGGGGGAGAGCGTCTGTTGTAACATGTCCGGTATCCCCAACACGATATCGGAGCATCATGACTGCCTATGTAATCCCCGCCCATGACATCGTCGGCTTGCCAGTCGCCGGCACTGACGCTTTGTTCCCGGTGCGCCGTGTGTACTGCGTGGGCCGCAACTACGCGGGCCACGCGCGCGAAATGGGTTCCGACCCGGACCGCGAACCGCCATTTTTCTTCAGCAAACCGGCTGATGCCCAAGCCGTGGTGCCGGTCGCGCCAGGCCAGGTGGCCGAGCTGCCGTACCCACCGGTAACCGCCAACCTGCACTACGAGTGCGAGCTGGTGGTGGCGATTGGCAAAGGCGGCAGCAACATCGCCGTGGAGGACGCAGCAAGCCACATCTTCGGCTACGCGGTCGGCTTCGACATGACCCGCCGCGACCTGCAATTCAAGATGCGCGACGCCGGCCGTCCATGGGAAATCGGCAAAGCGTTCGACTACTCGGCGCCGATCGGTGTGATCACCCCGGCCGCCGCCGCCGGCGACATCAACAAGGCCGCGATCGAACTGAAGGTCGATGGCGTGACCAAACAAACGTCCAGCATCGACGACTTGATCTGGTCGATCGATGAAACCATCGCCAACCTGTCCACCTTGTTTACGCTGGCGCCGGGAGACCTGATCTTCAGCGGCACGCCGGAAGGCGTAGGCGCAGTAGTGCAAGGGCAGGTGCTGGTGGGTACGGTAGCCGGCATCGACGGCATCACGGTAAAAATCGTATAAACGATATATTCAGATAGAGAACGGTCCGTCATCTCGCATTGGCGGACCGCCGCGCCAGCGGAAATTCCCAGGCCCTTAAATCTGCGCGCGCCAAACGCGCTGCACCTTCTCAAAGCGCAGCGTTGATTGCTTCCAGCCCCGCCAGCGCCCCGCAGGCTAGCCCCACATCCAGTGCCGAACCGACACCTGCCTCACGCGGATTGATCCGAACCAGCCGCCCACCGTAATCGCGCACCACCCGCTGGCTGAAATGCCGCACCGAAGGAATCGCCACCCCGGCGCCCAACTCCACCACCACCGGCCGCCGCACCTTGGCCAGCAACGCCTCCAGCCGCGCCTCCTGCACTGCCGTGCGCCGCTCGACCCAACCGCCGTCGCCAAACATCAAGATATTCGGCCGCGCCAGGTCACCGCAATGCGGGCACACCGGCGCTTCATTGAGCAGCCGGCAAGCCGCATCATCGATCTGCGGTACAAACCCGTCCGCCGGCCAGATCGCCTCGCTGCACGGCGCCAGGCATTGCAGGTGGTGAATCGAGCCATGGCATTCGAGGATGCGTTGCGGATCGAAGCCAGCGCGCTGGAACTGGCCATCGACATTGCTGGTGAAAACCGCAACCCCGTGCGCCATGCGCGCACCGCAGTCCTTGAGCAGCGCAAAGCCTGCATGCGGCACCGTCCCGCGATAGAGCTGCAAGCGATGCCCATAAAAGCCCCACGCCAGCGCCCCATCCTCCTCGAACGTGCGCGGCGACGCCACGCTGGCAAACGCCAGCCGCGCCTTCGCCAGGGCAGGGTAGGCCTTCCAGAAGCCGTCATTGCCGCGAAAATCGGGCAAGCCGGAATCGACGCCCATACCGGCGCCGGCGGCAACGAGCAGCAGGTCGGCCTGGTCGATGAGAGCAGCGGCAAGGGCGATGTGGATGGTGTTGGTCATGGCGGCTGTGGGGATTTTTACAGGGGAAGAAGTAAATCTTACCCGGCACAACACAAACATGACAAATGCTTAAAGTGGCTGCTATAATCTTGGCCTAGTCGGGGCGTAGCGCAGCCTGGTAGCGTACGTGCATGGGGTGCACGGGGTCGGAGGTTCGAATCCTCTCGCCCCGACCAATAGAATCAAGGACTTAGGCCAATCTTCGGATTGGCCTTTTTCTTACCCGTAAAAATTACCCCTACAATTACCCCTACAGATTCGCGGCCTCAGGTGCAGCTTGTTGGCACTACTTGATACCGGGTGTGGCCACGATCAGTGCGACGCTATAATTATTAAACATCAGATCAATTTTCTGCCCAGCGATGCATATTTACCGATGCGAGATATACACAACCTTCACCATGCATCTGGTGGTGCTCGTCGGACACGCCATGGCAAAAGATGCTTCGAGCGCTCGGTTGCTGATACGCGAGGCACTGCATCCTTATGGCGTAAAAATGCACGTGGGCCAGCTGTTTGAGGTTCCTTTTTCGCCAGTGAGGCTATCTGAAGAACAGCCGGTGCGACTTACACGCTACTCGGCTGTTCTGTAAGCGATACCGGCATCTACAGTCCGCACAAGTCAAGCACGCCTGATTGTCATGTGCTCGACTTGCGGCTCTCCGCAATACGATCCATCTGCCATTTCGCTACCTCGGCGGAATCCCACGCAATCGCCTGCGGGCCGATGTGGATCGGCGCCGGGAATGTCTTCGCCTTCACCGCGCGCAGGATGGTGCTGCGGGATTTTCCGGTTACCCGCACCACCTCGGGCATGCGGATAAAAAGTTTCATTTCGTTCATGTTCACGTCAATTCCCTTCGGGTGTGATTGGGGTGGTGCTGGCGGTGGCCAGCTGCTTTACTTCGACGTCGATGACGTCCGTTCGGTTAAGGCGGTCGCGTTGCTTGGCGCAGGCCTTGGCCAGCACCTTCTGCGCCGCGCGCTCCTTTCGCTTCAAGAGCGTGATCTGTGCCTTGATGTGTTCGTGCTCACGGTATGCCGGATTCCAGTAGCTGTCCGATCCCGGCTTCGCCTGAATCTCCTTCGCGAGCGTGAGGCGCCGGGCGTTGATGAGCATCCGGTGCGCGTACACCTCGTACCACAGCAGGGCGGCGTGCTCGATTTCCCTGGTGCTCACGCGGCGCCTCGCTTGGCGCTGGCGCTGGCGCGTGCCGCCTTCTCGCAGGCGCGCCGCAGCCGGCTGCGCAGGCTGTACACCTTCTTGCGCACGTCGGTGAAGCTCTCGTATCTGGCCCGGGTAAACTGGTTCATGGCCATGCGGTCGGGATCGTCGGCGGGTGCGTTGTGCGGCACGTCGCCGAATTGGCTTTCAAACTTGCGAACGCGGGCGATGTACGCGTCCTTCGCCATGGCGCACGCGCCCTCGGCGCGCCAGAGCTCGACGGCCAGGTCGCCGGCGGCCATGATGGCCAGCAGGTGGGCGGCGCTCACGCTTCGCCTCCGGCGCGGCGCTGGCGCTGGCCGGCGCGCACGCCAGCGCGGTAGCCCTTGTCGTAGGCCTGGCGCGGGTCCACCACTAGCGCGTGCGGCGCCTTGGCCCAATACCACGCCCGGCGGGCGGCGCCGGCGGCGACGTTGAGCGGCACAGGCATGCACACGGCGGCGCCGGTCGACCAGCTGATCCAGGCCACGCCGAAGCCGGCCGGCAGCGCCGCGCCCTCGGCGACCTCGCGCACCAGCAGCGCCGCCTGCACGTCGGGGCGGTGGTGCTCGCGGCAGCGTGGGCAGCACTCCCAGGTGTGCGCGGTGGCGCCGGCGGTGAGCTGGTACTGGCGCAGCGCCGGCCGGTGTCCGATCAAACTGCAGGTGAGGGTGGCCATCATGCCGCACCTCGCGCCAACTGGATGCCGAAATGGAACTCGATCAGCTGCTCCAGGCGCGCGCGGTCGCCATCGGCGAAGTCGTCGATGTGGAGCAGGGCCAGTTCGACGGTAATGCTGGCCGACCAGGTGCCGCAAGCGACGTTGATCACGACCGGCTCATCGCCGCCCAGGCCGAGGTTGGTGCCGCTGAAGCGGAGTGGTAGCGCGGGGCCGTGGAGCAGTACCGACAGTGAGTCGTCGCCGTGAGTGCGCACGCTCGCGCTCAGCCCTCGCACCAGTTGCACGCCGTAGTAGAGGCTGGTCAGCAGCGTGAGCCGTGTACGACCTGGCTCCGCGAACCGATCGAGGTTGGCCAGTGCCAGCTCGAGCGTGATATCACACGACCAGCCAGCACAGAAGATCGAAACGTCAGGATCGTCGTCTCCATAGCCAATCGAATCGCCGAACATGCGCAGCGGCTCATCGGCCACCGGCAGCCCGTGCGCGTAGGTGAGTGTTGTGTACGGAGGCAGGCCGAGCAGCTGCGCGCCGTCGATCGCCGCCTTCACGCAAAGGTCGCCTTGCCATTCCGGGTAGGCAACCGGGTCGCGAGTTTTCAAGTCCATCAGCCGGTGCGCATCATCCAGTTTGCAGTGGTGCCGGAGGATTTTTCCGGACTCATTGATGATATTGAAGAGGCGACCCTGGGCAGGGGCTGCCGGCGACGGTGCTGAGGGTTTGCGGAGAATCAAAGGCGAGGTCATTGCCATTACTTCTACCTTGGTAGTATGATTACGATTCGCCATGGTCTTTTCCAAAAAATTAGGGCGTAACGGTCCATCTGGTGTTCGAGCACCAGGTGGGCTTTTTCTTTTGTGGGTGCCGGCGGGCCGGCGCGGGGCTACGGTCGGTCGCGTGCTGACGTCAACTTGAAGCGGCCTTCGACGTATGGGTGCGTGGCGAAGCTCGGCGTTACCATCTGGCACTCGGCGGTGAACCGGCGCAGCACGGCGTTCACATCCTTGACCCAATAGACCGCGTAGCTGCCGCCCTCGGCATCTTCGTGATCGTTCTTCACCATGCAGGCCGGCTTGATCTGGAGCGGGCTTTGGCGAACCACATGCTCAACGATCCGCTCTGGCAAGCCGAACAACTTCGCCGCGCGCGGGCGCATGTGGGTGATCGATTCCGAACCTGCAGGGCGGGTGCGCACCACCATGGTATCGGCCAGCTCATCGACGCGCTGCTCGACGCGGTCGATCTGCTCACCCTGGGCGAGTTGCCGATGCTCGATATCAACCATCATCTGCGCGTTTTGCAGGAACATCTCAGCAGGCGACAGGGCGCGCACTGGCATCGAATAGCTGCCGGTGCGCCGGATCGACGGCAGCACCTCTTCGAACACCCAGCGCTCGAAAGCTTCTGCCGCAGGCAGCGTGCTGTTGACGATCAGCCGCAATACATCAGCCTCGGCCAGCACGCGAGATTGCTGCATGCGCCCCAGAGCATCTGGGATGGGGTGCAGCTTTTGCACCCCACGGCAATGGCTGCGGATCGCGGTGGTGGAATCGACATAGCCGAGTGCATCCGCGACATCCTTGCCGGCGAAGTGGGGCTCTCCGTCGATATGCACTACACGGATGTCGTGCTTTTCGAAGCGAAAGGGGATAGGGTCGCGCGCGCTCATGATGGCTTCCTTTCGATCACACGTGAACCGGTGGCGTCGTGCACGGTCAGCGGCGGCGCCTGACGCAGCATTGTGCCGTCCGGTTGCTCGAAATATTTGGGGGCCTTCTCGAACATGCCGCCAGGCGCGAACAGCTCATCGAAGAGGCCTTCCGACGCAGCCTTACCTTCAGGCGTGCGGAACATCACGCGATGCATTTCTGCATTGACCGCCGCATGCATCGGTCGGTCGTTCCACTCGTCATTACGGTGCGCTGCCGAATCCTCGACGCAGTAGACCGCGATCAAGTGCACCATGCCCGGATTCGCTTCGCCGAGTTGGCCAAGTTCGGCGCGGTCGGCGCAGTTGCAGTTCAACAGTTCCAGGCGTTGGTCCAGTGTCGTAGTCGCGTCGATCCATGGCGCGAGATCTACCAGCGCGCGGCCCAACAGTTCCTGCTGCTCGCGCATCTTTTTTCGCTCGACCTCAACTATTGCGATTTCGGCGTCCAGCGCCGCGATGCGCGCGGTGTTGAAGGGCGAGTCGCCGAGCATTGATTTGGCGCGGTTGTTGACGCGGATGAGCCGGTGGGCTTTTTCGAGTTTTTCATATTCGATGCGCGCATTGCGGCGCGCGCGGTGAAAAGCGTCGATGGGGCTGCTGATGCCCATCTGGCGCACCGCCTCATAAAACTGCTGCTGCTCAATGGTGGCGACGGGCACCTCCGGTGCGGCGAGATTATCGTGAGTTTCGTAGGCGCTCATTTTGGTCCTCTGGGTGGTTGGATGGCTCGGATGCTACTGGCGCTGATGATAGGAAATTAGGCTGGGCGTGGTTGCAAATTCTCGGCACCTGCCGCAACCAAGGCGGCGCGCCGCTCGTGAAACCGCGTTGCGCCTTCGCCGGACACGCCCAGCTCGTCGAGCTTGGTGGCGATGGCCAGCTTCTGGTCGGTGGTCATGACGCCGAGCATCACGATGATGATCGCCTCGGCCATCAGCAGCTCGTGCAGGACCGGGCTGGTTGGGCGCGTCGGAGCGGCAGCCGTGCGGATCTCGGTTGCTTTGTCGGTGTTGGTGTGGAAGTGAAGGGGGCCGATGGCCGCGGTGAGCGCCGTCATGCGGCGGGCGCGAGGCGAGGTGCTGCCGCGTTCCCATTGGCCAATCGCCGCCTGGGAAACACCGATCATCACCGCCAGCTCAGTCTGGCTGTAACCGCTGCGGATGCGGGCAAGGCGAAGTTGCCCGCCGGTGGTGATGCTGGTGGAAGTGTTCATGCTCATCCTCTGCATACTTGGTCGAAGCCAAATTATTGCAAATGTACTTAATAATTACAAGTACATTTGCAATATGCAAGGATGAATATTATCTATGGATTTTCAGATATCAATAGTTATTCAAATTCTTTTGAGTCGAAGAGTTGCGGGCCAGACCTGTAGATGACTTCGCCGAGTACGCATAAATTTTCAATCTCATCCGGCAATACATCGTAGGTTTCATTCGGGGATCTAAACATTCGCAGACGTAAACTGCGGTCCGGGAGCCAGCTTGCTTGCCTAACTACAAGATTATGTCCCGCGAACAGAAATGCATAAATTCTCCCATGCATAATTTTCTGCTCCGCCGTATTGATCAGCACCCACTCGCCATGGAATAAATACGGCTCCATATCCATTCCGCTAACCGCGACTAATCGACAGTCGCTCGCGTCTACTTGATGGCGCAAAAAAAAGGAGCCATCGAACAGTGCTGCTCCTGGCTGAACGAATTCGTAGAGAACGCGGTCGCTGTTATCTGGGTCCAGTCGAGGTTCGGTGAGGTTGAGGGATTCACCTTCTCGAAGTCGAGAAAAATGGTACGCCACATCAATCTGTGTGTCGGAGGGGATTTCCGCAGGACCTTTGCCCGTCATCAGCCATTCGACCGACACGTTCAGTGCATTAGCCAAGCGGAACGCGAACTTTGAGCCGGAATTTCGCCCTGACTCTATTTGTGCGATCGTGGATTGGGAAACACCCGCATTACGCGCAAGTTGCGATTGGGTGAGGCCGGCTTTTTGTCGGGCGCCGGCTAACCGTTCTTGGAGTGTGCTCATAGTGTAATTGTAATATTGCGAACAAGTGGAATGGTACTTGAGTTTTAAGTACTTATGCAATAACATGTGCGTATGAACGCAAATCTCATTGTCCGCGAACTTATCGCACTGGGCTTGACCCAAATGGAAATCGAACGCCGGTCGGGTGTCGATCAATCCACCGTTTCAGCGCTCAACACAGGTCGGCAGGGGAAGCGCACTCCGTACGCCACCGTCTCTGCATTGAACACCCTCCTCGAAGCGGTGAAGACGACAAGCGCTGGCGCCCCCACCAAGGCCACACCATGAACGCCCGCGTTAGCACCGAGCTGCTGGCCGCAGCCGCTGGCAGCGCGCTGATCACGGCCGAGTACCAAGGCAAGAGCTATTCTTTCCGCGCCGACGGCTGGTTCAACGCGACCGAAGCAGCGAAGCGGCGGGGCAAGGACGCTCATGAATGGGTTCGCCTTCCCGAAACAAAGCGCTATCTGGCGGCGCTGGAACGTACATACGGGAAAATCCCGTATGTAGAAACCAGCCGTGCACGTGCTGATCGCGGCGGCGGCACCTGGTTGCACCCGAAGCTCGCGGTGCGCTTCGCCAGCTGGCTGGACGTGGACTTCGAGATTTGGTGCGACATGCTGATCGACAAGATCCTGCATGGCGAGCCGCTCGATGTCGTCGATGACAGCTTGACCACCGCCCGAGATCGCATCTCGATTCACAAGGCCGTGCCGTTCATCTACGAGCGCACTGGCGCCTGCTATCCCGAGATTTATATCGCCATCAGCGCCGCCGCCGGCGCCGATAACTTCCCAGGCATGACGATGGCCCACCTCGCGCGCGTGGCTTCGCCCTTGCAGCGCATCAGAACTGAATCCAGCACGCAGGCCGACTGGGACCAGTTACACCTCGCTGGCCGGGCGCAGCGCGGCGGTGCTCAGCTGGAATTGGCCTTTGCCGATCCGGCAGTGTACGACCCACGCAGGGAGTCGTTGTGATCGCTCAGTCCTTCGCCTCATTTACTGGATCGCTTTGAATGGTGAGAACTTCCGTATCGCAAGCGATCACCGTATCGAGCGGGATTGGCAGAGAAGGGGGTTGTGCCTTCTGCAATTCATTGAGCGCATCCAAGAGTGGCGATTTTTTTTGAATGATGAGCTTTTCAAGTTCGAGTATCTGAGCCTGCATTTCAGGACTGTTCTGAAACATGAGAGTTCCTTCGCGCTGTTGTTGGAGTTGATAGGTGGAAATAGTAACGCATTTGGTAACCCTCACCCTTACATGTTGTTTTATTTGATAGAAAGCCGACCATGAGCATGAACGACTCTTCCGCCGCCAGCGCCCTGGTGTACGCCAACCGCCGCGCCCAACTGCGCACGCTGATCGATCACCGCAGCGCTGGCAATATCGCTGCCTTCGCCGACCAGTTCGGCTATTCGCGTTCGCGCGTTTCGCAGTTCCTGTCCGACACGTACAACGAGGGCCGCAGCATCGGCGAGCGCGCCGCTCGCGCGCTGGAAGAGGCGGCGGTGGTGCCGTTCGGCTGGCTGGACACGCGCGGCACGCTGGCCGATACCAGCGGCCACTGTGCCGAGCTGCGCTCCGCGATCGCTCAAACCCGCCTGGTGTTTGAAGGCGAGCCCGTTGCCGTTGACGTGCTGGCGTACCTCGAGAGCGTGCTGATCGCGGGCGCCACCGGCGCGGCGGTTCCCGCGCAAACGGGAATCGAGCCAGTTCGCTTGTCGCTGTTCGACGCCAGCAAGAATCTGCTGCAGTGGATCGAAACGGCGCACCGTCCACCGCAGCACGACCTCTTCGGCACCATGGCGCGGGTCCGCGTGGAAGCTCTCGCTACGCTGGCCGATGCTGTCGCCGATGAGGAACTGCGCCGCGCGGCGCTGGTGGTCGCTGGTGGTGGGGATGCAAGCATCGCCGAAGAAGACCTCGCTGCTGCTGGTGCTGAGCCGGTGGTGGCGCTGGAAAAGAACTGGCGGCCTGCATACGTCCGTCTTCACGCCACGTACCTGGACTTGGCGCGCCGCTACGACAAGCTGGAGGCTCAGTACGACGAGCTCAAGTCTGCTGTCGCCTTCGCGCGCGCAACTGCTGCCGTCGAAAGCGGTCCGGACATCGCATTGCCGACGTTCACCGCCGGCGACGAAGCCGCTGCACGCCAGGCCGCAATGCACCAAGCCCGCGCCGACCTGGCCCAGGGCGAGGGCGCGCCGGTGGCGGGCAGCGAGTGGCCGGCCTGGGCGCGCGATCTCGACAAGGTGGCCGCCGACATGAAGCAGATCGAGGTCGCCACTGGCAACCTGTTCAGCGAGCTGGCGAACATCCTGGGCACCGTTGGCGCCGACACGTTCGACCAGGCCGCCGCCGCGATGGCCGCCGACTCTGCCCGGAAGGTGGCTGATGCCGAGCGCACTGGCATATTCCGCGATACCCGGCCCCGTATCGACGAAGCCTCGACTTCCACCACCGTTGCCCACCTGGTGGTAGAAGTCGATACCACCCAGCTCGACGCCGCGCTGGCGAAAGCTGAGCAGTTGAAGCTGGCGCTGGCCGGCTTGGCACCTCACGTGGTGCTGTCATGACGCTCTCGATCAACGCTGGCGACCTCAAGCCTGTGAGCATGGTGCTGCTGGCCGGCCGCGCGTTCGCCGGTGCCACGGAATCTTACCTGCTGGTGGAAACGGACTTGGCAGAGTTCTGTCTTGCACTCGGCAACAAGCGCGTGAACGCGGAACCGCTGGGCTACCTGCATTACGCGCGCGTCACCGGTGCCGATGAGACGATTCTTAGCCGCCCGGCAGGGACGTTCGAATTGCGTCAAGTATTGCCGGCAGGCTCTCTGCTCCCTTGTCCAATAGCTTCAGTGTCAGGTGTTTTATGGACTCGCCGCGCAGCTCTCGAAGCTGAGCAAGCAATCCTGTCTTTTGTTCAGCAGGAAGATCCGAATCCTGAATGCGCGCCGCGATCAATTCCCGAATCGTCTCATCATGAAGCTTGACCGTGACCACGCCGAGGATCGCTGTCAGCCCCCCGTCGTTGGCGAGGAAGTCGAGACCTGCAGCGGTGATTTTCGCGCCGCTGCTCATCCAGTCGCCATCCAGACCTTGCTGGAGGCCCGCCTCGATGAGTCCGTGCTCCTCAAGATACAGCAGGTTGGTCATGTATTTGTCGTCCTCCTCAGGACTCATTTCGTGATCGGGAAACACCTGCTCAGGCATTTTGGCGTAATGGTCGGACAAGAATTCAAGGATTTCCAGCTGAAGAGCACGATCAAGTTTCACGGGAGCTTCCTTCTAAATTATCAAGTGGAATTGCTAATTTAACACGGGAGGAAGTTCCCACCCCGATAGTTAGGAAAACTGCTCGGGTTGCCCCTTGTGGGGTGATATCTAATCTAGGTCCACTCAATTTTCTGGAGATCCAGATGCTGCACCATAAGACGATGGGCCCAAACACTGCCGGCGAATACCAAGTCACGTACCAAACCCCGGGCTGTGACGTGCCCACGGTGGCGTGCTCCGGGATGCGCAGCCGTGGCGCTGCCGACACCGAGGCCAAGCGCCTCAACGATGTGCAGCTGAACCGTGAGCGGGTGATCCAGGCCGACGCCATTGCGCGCGGCCTGCGCACGATCCACCCGGACCTCGAACAGCAGTAACGATCACAAACGGGGCAGCAGCTGGCCAGCTGTGACGCGGTGATTCAAGCCCATCGCGACGTGCCCCGTCCCTACACCAGGCTTGATGGAAGGTTTGAAATGCAGAACAGCTTCATGCAGCAAATGTTGGCGCCGGCAGATGCGGCGATATTCCTTGAAATGACCCAGGTGTTTCAAGATGCCGCGCGCGTGCCACTGCCGAAGCGCAAGGGCCCGGGCTACCACCTCAACGACATCCCGATGAATCGCGGCCTGCTGGCGGCAACCGGTGCCATGCGCAAGCGTGGTGATGCGCAATCGGTTTCGATGCCCGTGCTAAGCCGCCTGATGAACCTGGGCGACATCTTCGAGCAGCCGGAGTACTTCGGCCACTTCATTCGTCCTAGCGACGGGGAGGGCGGTGTCGAGGTGGCCGAAGCGCTTCTCAAAGCAGCCGCCGTGGCGCGCCTGCTGTCGGATGACGGTGGTGTGCGATTCGACCTGGCCGACGTGCTGGCACACGCCCAGCGCATCGAGGCGGCCGAGGATCAGGGCGAGGGCGCGGCGACTGCATGAGCTCCACCCCGCAGATTGAGGACGGATACCTGATGATTGCGAACGAGCTGCTGGAGGCCATCCTTGGCTTCGGCTTCTCGCTGCGCGAGCAGTCGGTGCTGCTCACCATCATCCGAAAGACCTACGGCTACAAGAAGAAGGTGGACGACCTGTCCGCCTCGCAGATTGGCGCCATGTGCTGCGTCCCGCGCCAGCACGTCACGACCACGCTCAATGCGCTGGCGCTGCGCAACGTCATTACGAAGAAACCAGGTCGCTACGGCTCGATCATCGGCATCCAGAAAGATCACCGGAAGTGGATCACAGCCGAGCGCATGAAGGCCCTTTCTACCTGTCCTGATTCGGGACAGGAGGGCGGCCACCTGGACGAAGAAAACGATGAGAATCAGCCTGTTTCACTAGTCCCAAATCAGGACACCTGTCCCGAATCAGGACTAGTCCCAACTCAGGACACCCCCTGTCCCGATTCAGGACAGGTCGATAGTCCCAATTCAGGACACACAAAAGAAAACCTTCCAAAAGAAAATTACCAAAAGAAAGGCGCTCGCCAAGAAATTACGTTCAAGTCCTGGCTGAAGCAGTGCGCTGCGGATGAGCGCAAGCCGATCCCTGAAGACGATCCTGTCTTTGCCTATGCCGACGAAATGAATCTGCCGGTTGACATGGTTCGGTTCGCTTGGGTCGAGTTCAAGCGCAAGTACGGCGCATCGAGCAAGCGGTACAAGAACTGGAACCAGCATTTTCAAAACGCAATCCGGGAAAACTGGTACGGCATCTGGTTCGACAAGGACGGGGACTGGCGACTGACTACCCGGGGCAAGCAAATTGAGAAAGAACTGAAAGCGAAACAAAATGAACATGAGTGACCAGCAGTACCTCGAAGACCACACTGCGGCCGTCCGCGCCGAGCAGGCCGTGCTGGGCGGCCTGCTGCTCGACAACGACGCGCTCGACCGCATCGACCTGGTGTCGGCGAACTTCTACCGCCCGGACCATCGCATGATCTTCGAGGAGATCGTGCGCCAGGTGGCCAGCCGGCGCGCCGCCGACCCGATCACGGTATTCGAAGCCCTGGGCAGCAAGGTCGAAGACTGCCTGCCGTACCTGACCAGGCTGCGCGCCTCGGCGGTCAGTTCCGTGAACATCGGGCGCCACGCTGAGATCGTGAGCGATAAGGCCCGCAAGCGGGCGCTGGGCGTGCTGGCCGTGGAAATGCAGGAACTGGCCCATTCTTTCCAGCCGGCGGCCGTGTGCGTCGATCTGGTGGCCTCCAAGCTCGAAGCGCTGGCCCAGCAGAAGACCGGCGAGGAACCGAAGTTGATGTCGGAGACGCTGGGCGAGTACCTGGGCGTGTTGCAGGCGCGGCTGAACGGCGAGATCAAGCCCGTGGCCACCGGCCACCGCGACCTCGACGACCGGCTCGATGGCGGCCTGGAGCGCGGCACGCTCACCGTGGTGGCCGGGCGGCCCGCGATGGGCAAAACAGCGTTCGGGCTGGGCATCGCCCGCAATGTCGCCCGCGACGGCGGCGTGGCCCTGTTCCTCAGCATGGAGATGTCGCGCACCCAGGTGACCGACCGCAACGTGTCCGCGATCGCGCGCGTGCCGCTGGGCTGGTTGCGCAAGCCTGGCGAAGGCCGGCTCGATACGCAGCACTGGGATGCTGTCACGCACAGCGTCGCCGTGGCGCGCGACATGCGTCTCTTCATCGACGACAAGACCGGCCTCAACATGCTGGAGATCCGGGCGAAGGCGCGCAGCGTGAAGCGCAAGGCTGGCGGCCAACTCGACGTGGTGGTGGTAGACCAGCTGAGCTTCATCACTGGCGGCAAGGCCGAGAAAGAATACATGGTGATCGGCGAATACACGCGCGCCCTAGTGGCGCTGTCCAAAGAGCTCGACACCGCCGTCATCTTGCTTTGCCAGCTCAACCGCGATTGCGAGAAGCGCCCGAACAAGCGCCCGCTGCCGTCGGACCTGGGCATGAGCGGCAGCATCGAGCAGGACGCGGCCAACATCATGCTGCTGTACCGGGACGAGGTCTACAACCCCGAGTCCAAGGACAAAGGAATCTGCGAGGTCAACTCGGCCAAGCAGCGCCAGGGCCAGCCCGGCACCGTCGCACTGGCCTACATCGGCAGCCAGACGCGGTTCGAGGATCTCCAATATCCGTGGCGCCAGCACGTGCCCGAAGAGAAGCCAGCGCGCAGGAAGGGAGGCTTCGATTGAGCCCTTGCCGGACCACAGCGTGAAAGTCCCATGCGGTGGCGCGAAAGTGGCGCGCGACTTTGCATAGCGCCTTTAGGTACGCCACCTCATGATTATTGAGAGTCATCGGTAACGCAGCACCAGCACCACCCATCCAAAAACACAGGGAGCAGTAAAGAATGAAACAACAATTGAAGAGCCTGCCGCAGCCGGATGCCGCATTCATGGATGAGGCCGCAACGCCGGCGCGTGGCGTGCGCGTCGTGAAGGCCGCGTCGCCGGTGTAGCGTGTCGATCCGTGGACGAGGCCGGATCCGGTGGACCTCTGCCTGGAAATCTGGAAGCACTGGATGGCCGGCGACAGCGACCGCGACCTGGGCGCTAAGACGATGCGCGGCCTGACCGGCGAAGGCGACGGCCACGGCCAGGACCTGCACGAAGCGCAGCAGGCCAACGACATCAAGATCGCGCAGGCGACGGATGCGATGATCAGCAGCTTGAGCCGGGTGCATGCGTGGGCGATCTATCGGGTTTGCGGCCTTGCTAGCGTGTGGAAATTTCCTGAAGTTTCGTTCATGGAAGTCGCCACACTTGCTCGCGATGAACTCGCTGGGAAGCTGCGCAAAAAATATCTGTACTGCGTTGATCTTTAGTTGATTTCTCTATATTCAAAGAGAGTGCCATGCTGCCGTTAGGTCTTCCTCAACGGCAGCGATTTTCGCGACTTGTCTATCATGCTCAACGAGCACTGCCCCAAGTTTGTCATGCATTTTTTCTACGGCTAGGGCAAAGGGGTTTGTACCTATGCCTTTATTTGCAATTAGCCAGTCCGTGGATTGTCGCTCCAGGTCGAACAGCCTTGAGCGGTAAAATTCGCCTTGGGTTTTTAGCAAACCCATCCTGCTGTTTGCAGTTTCAATACGCGCGGTAGCATATGAAATCCTCGCTTGAAGAAGTTGAGCTTGGTGTGATTCCTTTAGGGCTTTCCGTGTTTCGGCCAGCTCGTTTTTTTGCAGTGCGTAGGACCGAACAAGCCAGATAAATGCCATGTATGCGCAAAGCGGATTCATTACACCGCCGATGTAGTCGCCAAAAGCTCCCCAGACAGCCGGGCTGTCGGAAAGAGGAAATTTCAGCTTCTCGTGAAATTGTGAGATGTAGGCCATTACGGTTACAAGTCCGACTGCGCCGACGATGTAGGCTGGAAGGAAAACGCCATTGCGCAGCAGTTTGTCTGGATATGATTGTGGCCGTGCTGTTTTTGGTTTCATGGTGATTGCGTGACGCGAGAAGTATTGTTATAGTGTCGACACAGGCGGACTTTGTTCGCCCAAAGAAATGCCCGCACCGAAAGGATCGCGGGCTTTTTTTGTTTTTTTTGGCCGCCCCTCACAACTTCTTTGAAGCGGCGGGCCGGCTACCTTGCTTTAGTCGAGCGGATCTGCGTTCCGTTGGCGCTGAGCACGTTTGCCAGCTCGTCCCAGGTGTAAGTGCGGCAGTTGACGCTATTTCCAGCGGGCCACCATTCGACCGACCCTTTGCTGAAGTGAAGCTCCCCGGTTTTGCCGGTGCTGTCCTTGATCTTCAAGATACTGTCCACCTTACCAAATTCGATTTCCTGACCGAGGTTCAGAGTGATGTCTGCCATTTAATTTCCCTTATTGAGTTTTGGAAACTCAATAATATCAAATTATTCATTTTCTGTTTCTACACGGCTACATATGCGGGCGTCGCCAAGTGGTAAGGCGCTGTCCTTCCAAGTCAGCATGCGCGGGTTCGATTCCCGCCGCCCGCTCCACGTTTTCCCTGTTGGACCCTTTGCCACCGACCGTGATTCCCGCTGCCCTATGCGGCGGTGGCTCTTTTTATTTGAGGTACGCATGACCATTCGCCTGTTGAAGCTGTACGCCCAGCGCCCCGTCAACGCCATCACTACGTTCCCTGCAAGCGTCGAGGCTGGCCTGATCGCGGCTGGCAAGGCCACGGCCGACCTGACTGGCGGCGTGCATTACTTCGCGCCACGCTCGGGCCTGCCCCCAAGCGAAGCAGTTGGACTTGGGCACGGTGGCGATGCGTGCGGAAGAGCCGGCGACCGTTAATCTGCCGCAGAGCCAGGTACTTCTCATCACCGGCACAAAGTTGTGGTATTTGACGTATTTTCTAGATGGGCAATATGCTATTCTTAATGTCATGCTCCGCGCTTGTCGGCGCTATTAATCATGCATGTCGCCCAAGTGGCTAGCACTCGCAGATTTGGCGCGGTGCACTCTAAAGCAGTTGAGAATGAAGCGTTACGGCAAAGTGGAATCAACGGACGGAACAGAACTGGCGCGCAACTGATTTTTGCAAAGGACCTGATGTGAGCGATGCTCGAGATGAAAATGGAGTTTTTTTGACGGGCGCTTCATATGAAGATGCAGCAAGAGCGGGAGTCACAGCCAGCGATTCGCGGGCTTCTGTAGATTGGAAGATCGAAGAGGAAAAGGGCAGGCAGCTGCGGGATAGATTAAGCAAGTTTGGTCCTGACACCGACTATTCAAAACCCCAGGCGAAAGGCCGAAAGCGCGTAATTATTTTGGCAATTTTTTCACTCGCTTTCTTTGGAAATTGTGCGTGGCGTGTCTTTATCTATGTAGTAGAAAACATGCTTTGGGAGAAGGGGGAAATGCTGGGCCCAATACTCCCCTATTTCTTCTGGAAGGTGGGCCTCGCGCTGGCGGCGGTTGTCTGCGGCGCTTTATTGCTCTGGCTTTTGTCGATCAAGTTCTTTAAATGGTTGTGTTATCAGAAACGTATACTTTGACGTGTAGCGACGCTGTGCGCAACCAATTGAAGTGGATGGGTTGGCCAAGCGTGGTCAGCCCCGCGTAAATGCCGATTGATTTGAACTTTTGAGGCGGCTGAACGCGCCGTCGCGATCTACTCACCGATCGACACGCCAAGCTGAACGATGTCCGATCTCGGAGCCTGGCTACGTCACGTGCTAACGCATATTGCCGATCATCCCGTCAATCAAGTTGATGATTTCTTGCCTTGGAACTGTAATCTGCCAGCACCTCTGAGACTTGAGAAAAAAAAGTTGGTCGAGCTTGAACTAAGTTGGTCGAGACAAAAATCACAACAGATTATTGCCATGCAACAATAGTAACTCGTCGATCACACGGCGCACCTTGGGCAGGACATGCCTGGTTTTCGGCCAGATCAGGTTTACGTTGACAGATGTGGCCAGTTCTTCCAAGACTGGCGTCAGCAGCCCTTTGATAATATGGTCGCTGACTAGCGATGCCGGCAACTGGCACAATCCGCAGCCCGCAAGGGCCGCAGCCACGATGGCTTCGCCATCGCCCATCTGATGCGTTGGTGGTGGAGTGAATCGCCCCACCACATGCTGGGCGTCTATTAGCGACCAGGCGAGCGGTTGCCCGCGCCGGTAGCCGACGATGCACTTATGCTCTCCGAGCGACTCGATTGATGTGGGGACCCCGGCTGCCTCGAGATAGCCGGGAGAGGCACAGACGACAAGTCTTTGCGTACCCAAGCTGCGGGCCACCAGGTCGTGGGTATCCTCCACTTCACCGAAGCGTACCAACAGATCTACAGCTTCTTCGATCGGGTCGATCAGGTGGTCGCTGAACGTGGTGGTCAGTTGCAAGCCAGGATACTTCTGCGCCATTTTCAGAAGCATAGGAAGTATTACCGCGCGTCCGTACGCAGCAGGCAAATCAATCCGCAGACGTCCGCTCGGTATCTCGGACCGGGAAGATAAGGTCTCCTCCATCGCAGCGATCTCTGCCAGCGCATTGGTACAGGTGGCAAAGTACGCCTCGCCATCGGCCGTGAGCACCAGGCGCCTGGTGGTGCGATGAAAAAGCTTGATGCGCAGTCTTTCCTCCAGGCGCGCAATACTTTTTCCCACAGCGGATTTGCCAATTCCGAGCTCGTTAGCGGCCGCAGTGAAACTGCCACTCTTGGCTGCCATGACGAAGGTTCTAATACCGGATAACGGTTCAAACAAGCTCATACAAAACCAAGGGTAGACTTAAATTCCCTCAAAAGGCGAATTCAAGGTTATTTATCATTTCTGAATTCTACCTCAGTATATGGTTTCCACGACGCGCCCTGACTTGGCCTGTCATTATTCTTTACCCAAGGATTTCATCATGTCCAGACTATTCGATTCTTACCCGATGGGAAACCGTGTGCTCGCCAATCGCATTGCGATGGCGCCCATGACCCGAGCCCGCAACCCCGACTGCATCGCCGATGAACAAACCGCGTTGTACTATCGCCAGCGCGCGTCCGCCGGCCTGATCATATCGGAAGGCACGCCAGTGTCGCCGGAGGGGCAAGGCTATATTGCAGTGCCAGGCATATGGTCTGCAGTACAGGTGCGTGGGTGGGAGAAAGTTACCGCTGCTGTCCACGAGGAAGGCGGCACCATCTTCGCCCAGCTTTGGCATGTGGGCCGCATGTCGCACGCGTCGCTCCAACCAGAAGGCGGCGCGCCGGTTAGCGCTAGCAATAAGGCGCCAGCGACAAGTCCGAAGAACATGGCGTTCGTCTACCTCGCCGATGGCACGCCCGGTTTTGCCGATCCCACCCCTCCCCGCGCGCTGTCGACGGTAGAAGTGAGCCGCGTCAAAGACGACTTCGTCAAAGCGGCGATCAATGCCGTCGAGGCCGGGTTCGACGGCATCGAGATCCACGCTGCCAATGGCTACCTGTTCGAGCAATTCATTAATCCGGTGATCAACAACCGCACGGATGCGTATGGCGGCACGCTGAACAATCGCTTACGTTTCGTACTCGATACGGCCGATGCGATTGCAAACGCGATTGGTGCAAAGCGTGTTGGCATAAGGCTCGCGCCCAACAATCGCCAGTTTGATATGCCCGAATACGAGGAGAACGAAGCGACGTACCTGCACCTCGCCACAGAGTTGTCCCGGCGCGACATTGCATATGTTCACTTGAACAACAACCACGCACATGGTGTGTCCGTCATCAGCGAAACATTCCTGCGCGATTTCCGCCAAGCTTTTTCGGGAACACTGATTCTTGCAGGGGCGATGACGAAGGAGCGTGCAGAGCAACTGGTGGATGAAGGCGTCATCGACTTGGCGGCATTCGGGCAGCCATTCATCTCGAATCCGGACTTGGTAGCTCGCTTGGAGACGAATATCGCTTTAACTGTTCCAGATCGCGCCACGTATTACGGTGGCGGGGCCGCCGGTTACACAGACTATCCCGAACATCAGTAACAGGCTTCAACGGCGTAACGTAATCATGGATCAAGCCGCCGCAGCACCCAAGACGGCGCTGAGCGGACCTTTACAAAATATTCCGTCAGTCTGCACTGGGAGGCGATATTTCAACGATCGTTTAAAGCGTCATGAAATAGTAATGGGTTGAAATGCCTTCGCTCCAAATCGGCAAAAAATGCCGCATAATAAATAAAACGATCTGCAAAAAAACGCAGCAGGCCGGACATGGGGGAGACATGGCACAAGTGCTGAGAATATTGGTGGTCGATGATGTCGAAACAATGCGCAAGGTCACGGCTGGTCAACTGACCTCGCTTGGCTATGGGCCGGTGGAGCTCGCATCCGATGGAGCCGAAGCTTGGCGCATGCTTGAGCGCAACCGTTATCATTTGGTGATCTCAGACTGGAATATGCCGGCGTTGACCGGCATCGCCCTGTTGCAGATGATTCGCTCTAGTCCGCGCCACATGCACATGCCGTTCATCATGATCACCGCCGAGGCCGAGCGCAGCCGCATCGAAACGGCCATCAGCAGCGGTGTTAGCGACTTGCTGGTCAAACCCTACACGGCAGGTCGGCTGGCCACCAGCATCAAGCGCGCGATGGCGCACCAAGTTATGGCGCCAGTGCCGGGCACGCACATCGACGCGCCGCAGGCAGCCGCACCCCTGGACGATGTGATCGTCATGCCCCCGGCAGCGGTCCATTTGCCACCAAAAGAACCGTTGCCACCGACATTGCTCCTGGTCGACGACACCGCTGACAACTTGTACGTGCTGGCCAATGTGTTCAAGGGCCGCTACCGCATCAAGGCAGCGCACAACGGCGAGAAAGCGCTGGCCTTGTGCTGTGGCGACATGCCGCCCGACCTAGTGCTGTTGGATGTGATGATGCCCGGCATGGATGGGTTTGAAGTGGCGCGCCGTATGCGCGAGCATCCCGGCGCGGAAAACGTGCCCATCATCTTCGTCACCGCCCTTACTGACGACGCTGCGCGCCTGCAAGGCATGGAGTTGGGGGCGGTGGACTTCATTACCAAGCCAATCGACCCGGTCCAGTTGAAGCTGCGGGTCGACAACTTCATGCGCTACGTCGAGCTGCGCCGCCACCTGCAAGCCGATTACGATAACATGCTCGCCATCGCCCGCCTGCGCGATGACGTCGAGGCCATGACGCGGCATGACCTCAAGGGGCCGTTGGCCGGCGCTATCGGCATTGTGCAGTCGCTAATCGACGCCGCTGACCTGGACCGCCGACAGCTTGAGAATTTGCGGCTGGCCGAACAGGCCATGCTGCAGGTGACCGACATGGTCAACCTGTCGACCGAGCTGTACAAGATCGAGACGGGAAAATATGTGCTCCATGCAGCGCCGCTGCCCATCAGCGACATGCTGCGGCGGGTGGTTGAGACGGCGCGCGCCACTTACGCGGGCAAGCAGCTGGTCCTGGCGGTCGACACCGATTTCGATGTCGGCACCGACGCTCCGCTAGCGCTGGGCGATGCCATGCTGACATATTCGCTGCTGAATAATCTGATCAAGAACGCCTGCGAGGCAGCGCCAGAGCGCACCCGTGTCATTGCCACCCTGTACGCCGGAAGCCCATTGCGCATCGAGATCGTCAACAAGGGTTTGATCCCGGAACCGATACGCGAACGCTTCTTTGACAAGTTCGTCACTGACGGTAAATCCGGCGGCACCGGCCTGGGCACGTATTCGGCACGCCTGCTGGCGCGCGCGCAATATGGCGAGGTGGCCTTCGCCGTCGATGACGAGCTCCAGACCACCACCCTAATCGTCAGCCTGCCGTCGGCGCCGCCGCCGGCCTGAGGCGAATCGCGCGGCGGCCTTGCTTGTCAGGCTGGCTGCACCACGGCGTCAAGCGCTTCCAGCGCGGCGTCGAAGTCGAAGCGTTCAATTGCCTGGCTGACGTTGCGCAGCTGTCGCGCCAGCGGGTGGCCGGCGGCTTGCGATTCCAATGTCTCCAACACGTCCAGCGCGGCGGTGTCGCTGTCGGCCAGCAGCTTGCGCAGCTGGGCAAGTGTGGCGGCCGCGTCCGGCGGCAGGGCGGGAGCCGCTGCGATGGCCTCGGCCGGGGTGCTCTCTGCCGCTGCCGCGTAGTTGCCCAGTGCGGCCAGGCCGGAAAGCACCGGCGCCAGTTCGTTTTCGACCGCCGTCAGCAGCGCAGCCAGTTCGGCTTCGGCTACGCCGGCTTTGCACGCCAGTTCCAGTGCGGTAGCTGTCGCCGCCACGCCTTTGGCGCCGACGTTGCCGGCGGTGCCGCGCAAGGTGTGGGCAACCCGCGCCGCCGCCATGGGGTCATCGCTTTGCCGCGCCACCTCGAAATCCTCCCGCAGTCTGGCGTGGCCGTCGCGGAAGCGCACCAGCATGCGCAGGTAAAGGTCCTGCCGGCCCATGCTGGTTGCTAGGCCGGCGCGCTGGTCGATACCCGGGAGTTGGGCAGGTAGGGCAGCAGCCGTTCTGCCTGCGGCATCGGGCTGCACCGCTGGGGGAACCGCTACGGCCGGCCGCGCCGGGTGGATCCACTTGCTCATGGTGGCGAACATGGCGGTGACGTTCAGCGGCTTGGAGATGTGGTCATTCATGCCGGCTGCCAGCGCCATTTCGCGGTCGCCGGCCATGGCGTTGGCTGTCATGGCAATGATCGGCAGCTGCGCGTACCGAAGTTGGGCACGCAGGCGGCGGGTGGCTTCATAGCCGTCCATCACTGGCATCTGGCAGTCCATCAACACGCCGTCGAAGGCGGCGGCACCGGCATGGGCGAGCAGGTCCAGCGCTTGCTGCCCGTCGCCCACGACGGTCAGTACGATGCCAGCGCTTTCCAGCAGCTCGCGCGCCAGTTCTTGGTTCATATCGTTGTCCTCGGCCAGCAGCAGGCGGGCGCCGGCCATGCGGGCCTGGTCGGCCGCGCTGCGGTCCTGTCGCTCTGCCTGGCGCGTTTCGGCCACCACGCCCTTGCCCAGTACCTCTCCGATCGCTTCGAGCAGCGTCGACGGAGTGACTGGCTTGGTCAGCACGGCTGGCAGCGCCACCTGCTGGAGCGACGCCGCTTCCTGAGCGTCGTCCCGGCCGAAGGCCGTCACCATGATGACAGAAGGGATATGATTCACGGCGCCGCTCTGCATGCGCTGCAGCGTTTCGACGCCGTCCATGCCCGGCATGCGCCAGTCCAGTAGCACCAAGTCGTAGGGCAGGCTTTTGCGCTCAGCCTCGACCATGGTGCGCAGCGCGCTGTGGCCGCTGTCGGCGAGGTCCACCTCCAAGCCAAAACTGCGCGCCATGGTCGACAAGATTTCGCGCGCGCTGGCGTTGTCGTCGACCACCAGCACGCGCAGGCCGAGCAGCTCGTCGGCGTGGAACATGCGGCGCGGCTGTACCTCGGTCTGGCGTCCGAAACGGGCGCTGAAGTGGAAGGTCGAGCCCTCGCCCGGCGTGCTCTCGACCCAGATCCGGCCATCCATCAGCTCCACCAGCTTTTTGGATATAGCCAGACCTAGCCCGGTGCCGCCGTATTTACGCGTGGTAGAGCTGTCTGCCTGGCTGAACGAGTGGAACATGCGTTCGCACTGCTCGGCCGTCATGCCGATACCGCTGTCGCGCACCCAAAAGTGAAGCTCGACTTGATCCCCGGCGTCGGCAGCCATCTCGATCCCGACCACGATCTCGCCGCGTTCGGTGAACTTGGCGGCGTTGTTGCCGAGGTTGACCAATACCTGACCCAGCCGCAGCGAATCGCCCACCAATGCGGTCGGCAGGTCGGCCGAGGTGGCGAACAGCAGTTCCAGGCCTTTGTCCTCGGCCTTCAGGCCGATCATGCTGGCGAAATTCTCCAGCACGTCCTCCAGCCGGAACGGGGCCTGCTCGATGTTCATTTTGCCCGCTTCGATCTTGGAGAAGTCAAGAATGTCGTTGATGATGCCCAGCAGGTTCTCGGCTGAGCGGTGCACCTTCTCGATGTAGTTGCGCTGTTTCTTATCGAGATCCGTACGCAGCGCCAGGTGGCTCATGCCGATAATTGCGTTCATCGGCGTGCGGATCTCGTGGCTCATGTTGGCCAGGAAGTCGCTCTTGGCGCGCGTAGCGTCCTCGGCGATCTCCTTGGCGCGCAGAACCTCGGCCTCCGCCAGCTTGCGGTCGCTGATGTCGCGCACTGAGGCGCACACGCAAACGCCGCGCTCGGCGATGGCCGGCAGCCGCGACAGGCCGATCTCGACCGAGAAGCGGCCGCCATCCTTGCGCATACCGTGCAGGTCGGCGCCTGTCATGCCCATTTGGCGCGCCGTGCCTTGCTCGATGAAACCATTGCGCGAGCCGACGTGGCGCCCATGCGCCTCCGGCGGCACCAGCGTTTCGATCGGCAAGCCGGCCAACTCGCCGGCCTCGTAGCCGAACAGCTGGTCGAGCTGCGGGTTGGTCATCATGATCAGGCCGTGCGCATCGATCACTAGCATGCCGTCCGGCGCCGCCTCGATGATGCCGCGATACCAGGCCTCGGTGGCTTTCAGCACCACCTGCTGCGCTTCGAGTTCGGCGGCCATGGTCTGCACCGCGTGGCTACGCGCTTTGATCTCCAGCGACATCGCCAATTTGGGCAGCAGCTCGTCCATCAGCACGCGGCCCGATTCGCTGGGAGCGTCGAAGCCGGCCAGCTCCAGCACGCCCATCAGGCGCTCGCCGTGTAGCAGTGGCAGAACCTGCAGGTGGCGTGGGCGCGACCGCCCCAGTTGCGAGTGAATCTGCGCGTAGTCGTCCGGCAGGGCGTCGAGCCGGAGCGGTTGGCGGTCCTGCGCGCACTGGCCCAGCAGGCCGCTGCCAAGCGCCAGTTGCGGCGCCGGCGGATGGTCTGGGTCGGAGGCGTAGCTTGCGGCGAGGCGCAATCCGGCGGCTTCGTCATCAAGCAGGTAGAGCGCGCCCTGGCCGGCCTGTACCAGCGGCGCAAGCAGCGTCAACAGGCGCTGCGCGGCCTGGTCGAGGCTGGCAGCCTGCTGCAGTTCGGACTGGATCGAGGCTTCCTGCGATTTGATCCAGCGTTGCATATCGAGCTGGCGCGATTCGACTTGCAACTTGGCGATGGCGCGCGCCAAATCGCCCGTTTCGTTCTGGTAGTCGGTGTGGGGAATCACGCTGTCGAGCTGGCCAGCTGCCAGCGCATCGACCGCCTCGCGCAAGCGGTTGACCGGGCGCCGGATTGACAAGCTGATCCACCATGCGCACAGCAACGCCACCGCCAAGCCGCCGGTCAGCAGTGCGTAGGTAAGGGTGCTGCTGGTGAGCGCGAACTGGCGAATGTGGTAGATGGTGCTGCGAGCGTTGGAATCCTTGACGGCGGCGATCTCGGCCATCTGCAGGTCGGCGGTGCGCACCGCGTGCTGGAAGCGTTCGCTGTTGAGTAGGGAGTTGGCTTCGCCGTTGCGGTGTAGTCGCGCAAGTTCGATTGCCTCGTCGGCGATGCGCTCTGCGCGCGCCAGCATGCTTTCAAAGACTGTATGGCGTTGCTGATTGTCGATGCGCAGCAGGGTGGCACGGGCCTCGTCGACGGCATAGTGCAGCTGCTCGCGCGCCTTGTCGAGCTGTTCAAGCGCCTCGTCGAAGGCAACCGAGTTCGGGGCGTTGGTCACCTTGTGCAGCATTAGTTCGAAGCGGTTGAGCTGGATGCGGGCTTCCTTGACCTGCACGATGCCGATCATGCCCTCGCTGAGCAGGCGCTGCATGTCGCTGCTCAACTGGTCCTGGGTGCGCAGGCTTTGCAGCCCCAGCGCCAGTGCCAGCAGCAGCACCGCGCAAAAGCCGGCTGCCAGCTTCTGGCGCAGGCGCAGCCGTTCGAGATAGGCCAGCGGCGAACGCATGCGGGCGCTCACTGTACAGGCAGGGTATGCGCGATGGCGGCGGCCTGCTTAGCCATGTCGTGATCGCTGTCGGCGTAGCGTGCGGCGACCTGCTGGAAGGCGGGCAAGTTGGCCAGGAAGGCGTCGCAGACGTCAGGATCGAAGTGCGAGCCGCGTCCTTCCGCGATGATCTGCACCGCCTTTTCATGCGGCATGCCTTCCTTGTAGACGCGGCGGCTGATCAGGGCATCGTAGACGTCGGCCACTGCCATCAGGCGAGCCGAGATTGGGATGGCGTCGCCGGCCAGGCCTTCAGGATAGCCGCTGCCGTCCCATTTTTCCTGGTGTGAGTAAGCGATCTCCTTGGCCAAGCGCAGGAAGTCGACGTCCATCCCCAATTGTTGCTCGGCGTGGGCGATGGCGTCGCGCCCGAGTGTGGTGTGGGTTTTCATAATTTCGAATTCCTCAGGCTCGAAGCGGCCAGGCTTGAGCAAGATGCGGTCGGGGATGCCGATCTTGCCAATGTCGTGCAACGGCGCCGACTTAAACAACAGCTTGATGGTGTCGGGGTCGAGGAAAGCGCGGAAGCGCGGATGCTCGCGCAGGTGTTCGGCCAGCACCTTGACGTAGTGCTGGGTACGGCGGATGTGGTTGCCGGTCTCGTTGTCGCGCGTCTCGGCCAGCGAGGCCATGGCGTGGATCGTGACATCCTGGATCGCGCTCAGTTCGCGTGTGCGGCGCTGCACCTCTTGTTCGAGGTAGTCGTTCTTATCGCGCAGGAAGTCGGCAGCGTCTTTGACCTTGAGCTGGGTGCGCACGCGCGCCAGCACCACTGGCGGGCTGATCGGCTTGGTGATGTAATCGGCCGCCCCCAGCTCCAGACCGTGCGTCTCGTCCGCGCTGGAGGCCATAGCGGTCAAGAAGATGATGGGGATGTCGCGTGTGGCCGCGTCGCTCTGCAGTACCTGCGCCACTTCGTAGCCGGTCATCCCAGGCATCATGATGTCAAGCAGGATGAGGTCAGGAGGCGGTGCATCCCGCGCGATGCGCAGCGCCTTCTCGCCATTATTTGCCGCTTTGACGGTGTAGCTATCCTTGAGCAAGTTGGCCATCAACAGAAGATTATCTGGCGTATCGTCCACGACAAGAATTACAGGCCTGATGGGACGGGTAGAAGATGGGTTCATGCCTAAACGCTCCAATCAGGTCTGCACTAATCTGTTGCCGAGACTATATCTGTGTGCTGTGCGCAAGTAAACTGATATTGGTTTTGCTACGGACAATATGTCGATTCCCTGCCAATGAGTATGTTGCAGGTTCCGATCCTTGGGCAATGCATTAATGCATCATTCCGCATAGAAGCCTTTGTGAGAATTGCTAACCTCCGTATTTTTAATCAAAAACTCGTGAATGCAGGCAGTGTAGTGAGGGCGCATTTGAAGCAAACTTCCGCTGGCAAGTTGAACTTCCGCTTTGGGGCGTGGCTGACAACAAAAACGAGCGCGACGCGACGGGGGGGGCGAACGATGGTCTATCTGCAGTCGATGTCGAGCCGGGATCGACCGGCCCGCGCGCCGCATTTGCTGAACTCGACTGCGCCCGCACGTTGCGAGTGTCTAGAAAAACTCGTGGCAATTCAGCGTGTGGCGTCAGCAGTGCTTTTGCAGAATGCGTAACACTTTGCCACTCTGCCAATTGTTTTCGATTTTTCCGTGTGTTAACGTTCCGCCGTTGCCACAGGAGAACGCACATGGGTTATGCAGATCGGTTTGTAATGAGTTTGGGCGCCAGCACGTTGCAGGATGACGCGCAGCATCACGCGGCCGAACCGCTGGCCGCAGCCGCGCTGGCCGACCTGACCGGCGCCGGCTTTGGCGCGCTGCTGACTCGTGTGAAGTACGCCGACGGATCGATCAGCAAGCTGTTTGAATCTGGCACACAGAACCTGACGCAGCTGCTGCGCGTGTGGACGAACCTGGTGGCCCAAAAGGGCGCAGAGCGCGGGTGGATCAAGATTCGAGCTGAGTGGGATATTGCGACCGCGCCGAAGTTCTACAAGCGCGTGGCTGAGCGCTCGCTTGCGCACTGGCTCGACGGCAAGTGCAAGACCTGCCATGGCACCGGCATCGTCGGTCGCCTGGGTTGCAGCACCTGCCACAGCACCGGCATCGCCGAGGTCACTGGCGGCGGTTTCGAGCGCGAGAAGGTGCTTGACATGGTGAGCGAGCTGGAAGGCTATCTCCAAGCGCACAATGCTCGCGCCGCCTGCCGCCTCCGCGATACCTTTGTTGAATCTGCAAAACCGGGGTTGTAAACCCGTAAAAATAGTTGTAGAGTGATGACTTACATTCTCCCTGCATTCGTTAGCGTCGCGTCCGCGCGGCACCGTTAGCAAGGAATCGCGAGTAGACCGGCCGATGTGCTTCCGCTCGCGTATATGTTCCGCTCACCGCGCAGATAGCACGGGAGCAAATCCCCAAGCCACCCATGCGGTGGCTTTTTACATTCGTTTTGATTTTCGTCAAAGTCCCATTGTTCCGCTGCGATACGCTCGGTACATGAACATGTACTCACGATTTTGCTGCGTCGCGCTCGAGCTATCTCGACTGCACGGCGTATTCTTTGCCGCCGCGTTTTTGGCTGACCGAGGCGTGCCGCTGGCAATAGCCCTGGCGTTGCTCGCTGGCCGTATTCAAGAACCTCACCGAAGGGCCGCGCATGACCGACACGACGCGCCCATCGAAAGAAACCGTCCGCGAGTACCTTGAGCGCCGCACGCACGCGCCATTGGAGCCGCCGCCGACGCCGGAGGAGATCCGGCGGCTGATGGGCTGGCATATGCTGCCGCTCGCGCGCCAGCCAGACTGCGACGAACGAGATTGAACGTGCAGGCCACGACACGCTGGCCGCCAAGGAGGTGCATTATGAAGTAGCGCAAGCCCAACCCCATCCGCCACGCGCCACTCCCGGTGCGCCGGCGGCGTTGAAGCGCCACGACAGCGCGCACGGGTCAAAAATCGGCTGATGAGTTCCGGAGCACCCGCCCGGAGATACTCAGGGGACGCCACCATACATACCGAGAATTTGCGGCCTTCGGGCCACCATCAGCCAGGCGCTGCCCACGAGGTTGCGCGCTTAACTGGCGCCGGGACGCTGCAACCGGCAACCGCCTCGCATAATGGATCTCAGCTGAGGTCTTTTCTCATCACTGCAGTACTGAGCACCTGTAGGATGTTCAACTGCCTGGCATGTGCGTGTAATTGCCGAAGGCGATGATATAGAGGTGATTCCGCAGCACCCGCGTTTTGCTTTTGATCTCTTTCGACTGCGAGAATAAACTCAGACTCGGCTACGGTAAGACCGCGCAAGGTTTCGCAGCCTTCTTGCGTTGTAGTTAGCGCTTTGCGCGATTGAAGCGCCGCACGTTCAACTTCCTCGAGTTTCAGCATTCTTGGCTCCCAGAGAGTTTAGTTAATGTCACTAAACGATATCAAAAAAACCTTCATGTGTCTTCATTGCATGATTTAAGTTGTAGCGCTTCGTAAACGCTTTCATGCGTGACGTAACGTAAGAAGCGCTACAGGCATGTTGGTTGTTCACCGGACTCGACCGGGCTGAGCGACTGGCGCAGTCGGCATGCCTGTATCAATTCGCCGCACCCGCGTTACTCCCGAGGCTTCGGCAGAGGAGGAGACCGTTGGGCGGCACAGTTCAACAGGCGGGGTAGCTCAGCCAGGTAGAGCTCGGGGCTCATAATCCCAAGGTCGGACGTTCGAATCGTCCTCCCGCAACCAGTTCCACAGGTCACTAAGACAGCGGTCCAGTCGGTCGGCCTCCAAAGCCGTGCAGCGGTGGTTCGAATCTATCGTGATCTGCCAGTTTCGCCGTTATAGCTCAGCAGGTAGAGCGGCTGCTTTGTAAGCAGCGGGTCCGGGGTTCGAACCCTCGTGGCGGCACCAATTCTAATTCCCTCGAATTCGCCGGAATTAAAATCGAGTCTCCCGTAGTACCTTCGCCGCCGGCCGCATCACTGCGCTGGCGGCTTTTTTATTCGAGGTGGTCATGCCCGATATTAACTTTCGCAGCGTCGTGATTGTATTTATGCTGCTCGGCGTCGCGATCGGTGGCGCCATCGCCGGCGTAGTGGTGCTGGCCTGGCCGCACGTGTGGGCCTGGATCAAGCCACTGCTGCAAGCGTGGACGGCTTGATCATGCGCACTCTCGTCACCCCTGCAGAGATTTATCCCGCGCTTCAAGCGCTGCTCGGCCTGCCTGACCATTGCGTCTCGTTCGAGCTCAGCGCCCGCGCCGGCAAGATCGTCACGGTGGCCTGTGAGCATTACATCTCGCTCGGCCCATCCGGCATCAAGCAGCTGGAGCGCGTGTTCAGCGAATACGAGTTGGTGCACAAGCCGGCACCGGCGCCCGCCGCTGATGAGGGTGACGGCGCCGCCGAGTTCCGCGTGGTGGACTTCGATGCCTGGATGCGTGACCGTACCGAGGGTGCGCACCGCGAGTTCATGGACCGTACCGCCCGGGCGCTGCCATGTCGCTGATGGCCATCATGCTGATGCTTTACAGCGTCGATCGGCCCGCGCCTATACCAGCTACACCACGAACTGAATCCGTGCGGCGTTTCCGGCCGTACACATAAGACAAGGCGCGTACCTGCCATCACACTCCAGCGGCAGGGCTTGCAAAAGCGGGTGCAGATCGCCGACGAAACATGACCAGGTGGGTCCGGCCGTAGGCAACTACGGCCCCAGCCTGGAGCGGGCGGCGACGAGGAGAATTGGAATGAACAAGCATCAGCATCACACGAACAATGCTGTCCTGGGCGCGCCAGCAGGCTGGGACCAAGGCCAGTTGCCCTGCAGCGCCTTACCCATCACCCGCGCCGAGTGCGACGGCATCCCCGCCGTGGTGAGCTACTGGAAGCCGACCGAGAACGAGCTGGCCATCCTGGCAGCCGGTGGATCGATCGCCCTGTGGGTGATCGGCTCGACCATGCCGCCGGTGATGCTGGCGGTGGATCCGGCCTGATGGCCAAGCTGCACAACCTCAAGCCCCGCGTCACCGCCGCGCCCGCCCGTGTCACCACGATGACACCTGGTGCATGGCGCTCCGATAAGACCAGCAGCACCGCGCGCGGCTACGGTTACAAGTGGCAGCAAGCCCGCGCCGCCTACCTGGTCAAGCATCCGTACTGCGTGTATTGCCTGCGGGATGCTGGCATTCCCCAGTCCGATGACGCTGTGGTAGTTGGTATGGCCTGCATGACCAAGGGCATCGGCCTGCCCATGGCCACCGTGGTCGATCACAGCGTGCCGCACCGAGGCGACATGGTGATCTTCTGGGATAGCAGCAAGTGGCAGTCGCTGTGCGCCACGCACCACAGCCGCGACAAGCAACGCGAAGAATCACTCGGGTAGTGATTCACAGCGCGCCGCAGTAGAGGCGCCATTGGGCTGTACGCAAGCCGCAGCTGCGCTGCTGAGGGGAGGGAGGGGGCGGGTCCAATCTCTGGAGCCTTTTCCGACCTAGACCGCGTGTACCCCATTCGCAGATTTTATTTCCCCCTGAGGATTATGTTAATGGCTTTAACAGGCAAAAAGCGGGTGTTCGCCGATGCCGTTTTGGCCGGACGCTCCAATAAACACGCGGCTATCGAGGCTGGTTACAGTGCGGCCACGGCATCGGCGGCGGGATCTCGTCTTGTTAAAGAGGCGCCGGTCGCTGCTTACATTGCCAACCGTCGAGCAGCCTCGTCTGACGCAGCGCTGGCATCGACGAAATCGCCAGTACCGCCATCGGGCGACGAGGACGTCGACCCGCTGAACGGGGCGCACTACGTTGACCCAAAGGAATTCCTTGGCGCCGCCATGAATGCGCCCGATCTGGACATGCGCCAACGCATCGACTGCGCTAAGGCGCTGATGCCGTTTGAACACCAGAAGCTGGGGGAGGGCGGTAAGAAGGCAGTAAAACAAGATGCCGCCAAGACGGCTAGTCAGGGTCGCTTTGGTGCGCCGCCACCTCCGCCTCGGCTGGTGGTTGGTGGTAAATAATGAGCTTTTCATGGACAACAGCCTGCCTTGACTGGGAAAAGCGGATCGTCGCAGGCCAGACGCTGACCCCGTGCCCGCCATTGTTTCCTGAACAAGCCGCCGCAGCCTGGGCGATTTTTTCTGAACTGCGCATGGTGGACGCCCCCGGCAGCCCGCGCATGGGCGACGTGGTGAAGCCATGGGTTCGCGAGTTCGTCGAGGGCATCTTCGGCGCCTACGACGCCGATACCGGCCGGCGCCTGATCAAAGAGTTCATGCTCCTGATCAGCAAGAAGAACGGAAAGAGTACGATTGCCGCCGGCATCATGTTGACGGCGCTGCTGCTGAACTGGCGCCTGGAGGGCGAGTTCATCGTTCTGGCGCCGACGAAAGAAGTCGCCGACAACAGCTACAAGCCTATCGCTGCGATGATTCGCGCTGACGATGAGCTGGGTGCGCTGTTGAAGGTGCAGGATCACATCCGCACCATTACGCATTTGACGACGAATGCCACCCTCAAGGTAGTGGCTGCCGACGGCGAGACGGTCTCAGGTAAAAAGGCCATCGGCGTATTTATCGACGAGCTGTGGCTTTTCGGCAAAAACCCCAAGGCGGACGCGATGCTGCTGGAAGCCACCGGTGGCCTTGCATCACGGCCCGAGGGTTTCGTCATTTTTGCCACCACGCAATCCGACGACCCGCCAGCCGGCGCATTTCTTTCGCGCCTGCTCTATGCACGTGGAGTGCGCGATGGACGTATTGACGATCCTGCATTCTATCCAGTCCTGTACGAGTTTCCTGATGCGATGCTGGCGGCCGGCGCGCACCGCGAAGTGAGAAACGCCTATGTGACGAATCCGAACATGGGTGCGTCGGTGGACGAGGAATTCATTGCCAGGGGCTACCGCCAAGCGCAAGAAAAAGGGGAGATCGAATTTCGCGGCTTCCTCGCCAAGCACCTGAATGTGGAGATCGGACTGGCGCTGCGGTCTGGCCGTTGGGCTGGTGCCAACCATTGGGAGGCTCAGGCGCTGCCGGCGTTGTCGCTGGAAGATTTGATTGAGCGGTGCGAGGTAATCGACCTCGGCATCGACGGCGGCGGACTGGACGACTTGCTCGGCTTCGCTGCTCTTGGCCGCTGCAAGACGACACGACACTGGTTCGCCTGGACGCATGCTTGGGCACATCCATCGGTGCTTGAGTTACGCAAATCCGAGGCGGCACGCCTTCATGATTTTAGCGGCGACGGTGACCTAACGCTGGTGGAGAAAATCGGCGACGACGTGACCGAGCTTGTCGCCCTCGCAGCGCAGGTTTTTGTGTCGGGTAAGCTCGACAAGGTTGGTGTAGACCCTGCTGGCCTGGGTACGATTCTCGACATGCTCGAGATGGAGGGGATCCCAGCCGAGCTAGTGATTGGGATTCCGCAGGGTTGGAAAATGAACGGGGCCATCAAAACCGCCGAGCGCAAGCTGGCCGGTGGCGAGTTGTGGCATGGTGGTCAACGTTTGATGAACTGGTGTGTCGGCAATGCCAAGGTGGTCGCGGTCGGCAACGCTATTACGATTACCAAGCAGACAAGTGGCTCGGCCAAGATTGACCCGCTCGCCGCTTTATTCAACGCTGTGACGCTGCTGGCGTTGAACCCGACGGCTGTCGGAAAATCATTCTGGGAATCCTAATGAATAAATTTATTGCCGCAATTCCTGATCTGATGATTGTTGCTGGCGGCGGCGCAGTTGCGTTCGGCGCCTGGATGGTGCAGCCGGCGGCCGGATTCATTGTAGGCGGAGTAATGTCCATCGCGTTCGGCGTCCTGGCGGCGAAAGCAAGAACTCCGGCGGTCGAATAATGTCATTTTTCATTTCCGCCACAGAGCGCCGGAACCAAGTGTTCGATGAGCCGTTCTGGAAAGAGATTGGCAGCTGGCTGCCGTCTGCATCCGGTAAAGCGGTCACCATGCGCACGGCGATCCAGGTTGCTACCGTGTTCGCCTGCCTGCGCGTGATCGGCAACGGGATGGCTCAGATTCCATTCAAGTTGAAGCGCGAAAGTCCCGACGGCAAGAGTCGCACACCAGCAAAATCGCACTCTCTCTACAAGCTGCTTTCGCTGAGGCCGAATAGCTGGCAAACCTCGTTCGAGTTCCGTCAGATGCTGTCGTGGCACGTGGAGCTCTGCGGCAACGCGTACGTGTTCAAAAGTCGCAGCTTGTCCGGCAAATACCTGGAGCTGATCCCGTTCGCCCCCGGGCAGGTTGTGACGCGCCGCGATGCGGACATGCGCCTGTTCTATGATGCGATCGGCTTCGATGGCACAAGCCGCACGTTCACCCAAGATCAAATCTGGCACTTGCGCGGGCCAACCCTCGACGGGTTCCAGGGCCTTGACGTCATATCGTTGGCGCGTGACGCAATCGGCTTGGCTATGGCAACCGAGGAGGCCGTCGCCAACCTGCACAAGAACGGTATCCGCAACTCGGGCATCTATTCTGTCGAAGGTACCCTCAACAAGGAACAGCACGACGACTTGAGTGGCTGGGTCAACAAGCAGTTCGCCGGCATGCAGAACGCTGGCAAGCCGATGATCCTCGACCGCGCAGCGAAGTTCCTCAACACGTCAATGACCAGCATTGACGCCCAGACGTCAGAAACCCGGAATAAGCAGATCGAACAAATTTGCTCCTTCTTCGGGGTCCTGCCGATCAAGGTCGGCTTCGCAGACAAAACGGCGACTTTCGCGAGCGCCGAGGAATTCAATCGCGCCCATCGCGAGGATTGTCTGGCGCCGCGATGGGAGTCATTCGAGCAGTCTGCAATGATCAACCTCTTGACGGAAGAGGAGATCGCGCTGGGCTATTACATGGACTTCACCGAGGAAGGCCTGCTGCGAGGCTCCGCCAAGGACACGAAGGACATCATTCTTGGCTACGTCAACGGCGGCCTGCTAACCACGAACGAGGGCCGCGCCCTGCTTGATCGAAACCCAGACGCCGACCCCGCCAGCGACAAGCTGCGAGTGCCCGCCAACATCGTCGGCGATCCAGCCAAAGCACCACCCGCCCTCGCCGCAAAACAGGAGTAACACCCCCATGTCAAAACAAACTATGCAGCCGCGTGCCGCAGGACGTGTGCTGTCCGCAGCAAACGAATCGAGCATCCGCGAAGCCCGCGATTTGATCGATTCTGTGCTGTCGAAACTGGCGCAAGAAGAGCCGGAGGAAAGTGCTCACGCCGGCCGCACGAATCGCATGGCCTTGAAGCCTGGGCGTGTGCGCGTCAACGCAGACGCAGCCGAAGGCGCCGAAGTCATGATCTACGGCGACATCGGCTATGGCTGGTACGACGAGGGGATCACCGGCGAATCGATCAGCCGCGAGATCGCCGCCATCGACGCCGATGAAATCAACGTTCGCATCAACAGCGGCGGCGGATTGGTCTTCGAAGGCCTCGCCATCTACAACGCCCTGGCCCGCCACAGCGCAAAGATCATCATGCACGTCGACAGCATTGCTGCATCGATCGCCAGTGTCATCCTCATGGCCGGCGACGAGATTCGCATCTCCGAGGGCGCCCAGGTGATGATCCACAAACCGTGGTCGGGCCTCTACGGCGACGCCAACGCGCTGCGCAAGGAGGCCGAAATTCTCGACAAGCTCGAAGGGGGGATCATCGATATCTACGCTGCCCGTACCGACGCGAAACGCTCCGATCTGGAAGCGTGGGTCGGCGCCGAAACTTGGTTCACCGGGCAAGAGGCCGTGGATGCCGGCTTCGCCGATTCGATGACCCCGGCCAAAAAGAAGGTCAAGGCGGCTAGCTCCGCGCTGTTCAGCTCGTTCAAGAACGCGCCGAAATCCCTGCTGGCTACCGCTGAAACCCCGGAAATTCGCGAGTTCGAAACCTTTCTCCGCGACGGAGAGGGGTTGTCGAACGCGCAAGCAAAGCGCATTGCCGCCCAGGCAGCGCGCGGGCTGGATCGCGACGATCCGCCCAAGCCGCAAGTCAAGCCCCTCCGCGATGTTGGCGGCGAGTCTGCGGATGCAGCAAAAAACGAGCTTGCCAACCGGCTCGCTAAAAGCATCGCTCAGTTCACCGCCACCATATAAGGAGCCACCACCATGGCCGAGAAAGACCCAGTTGTTGAAGTAATGAGCGCGTTCGAGGAATTCAAAAAAACCAACGACGCCAACCTGAAACAGCGCCACGAGGCCCACGACGCCAAGTTGGACAAGATCACTGCCACCCTCGACAAATACGAGGCCGGCAACCAGCAGATCACTCTGATCGAAAAGCAGAACAAGGCGATGCAGGAGCAGCTGGACAACATCGAAAAGATTGCCAATCGTGCCGGCCTGGGCGGCGCCGCCGATCCTCAGGCCAAGGCTGCGCAAGAATACCTGGCTGCCTTTGACCGCGTGATGCGTCGCCAGGCTGGCGACCGCGACTCGGCCGACATGGAAATCATCAACAAGCGCAAGGCTGCGCTGGTCAAGGGCGACGACGCGAGCGCCGGTTACCTGCTCGCGCCGCCGGAAATGCAGAAGGAAATCATCAAAAACATCATCGAGATGACCCCGATGCGTTCGCTGGCCACCGTCCGTTCGATCGGCGTAGGCAGCTGGAAGGCGCCACGCAAAACCGGCAATGGTTCGGCGTCCCGGATCGGCGAAACCCAGAAGCGCACCAACACCGGCGACCCCGCCTACGGCATGCTCGAAATCCACGCGCCGGAAATGTTTGCGCGCCTGGAGATCTCCCAGCAGATGCTGGAGGACTCGGACTACGACCTGGCCGCAGAGCTGCGCGAGGATGCTACCGATCAATTCGCTGTTCGTGAAGGTCAGGAATACGTCTCCGGTCTGGGCGGATCCAGCCAAGCCGAGGGCATCCTCGTCAACTCGGCGATTCAGCAGATCGTCAGCGGCGACGCTTCGAAAATTACCGCTGACGGCCTGCTGGACATGTACCACGGGCTTAAAACTGGCTACGCCCGCAACGGCGTATGGACCATGAATCGTCTGACGCTTGGTGCGATCCGCAAGCTGAAAGATTCGACGGGCCAGTACCTGTGGGTGCCGGGAATCGCCAGCAATGTGCCCAACACCATCGCCGGCGCGCCGTATGCGGAAATGTCCGACATGCCGAATATCGCCGCGAACTCGTTCCCGGTGGCCTTCGCTGACTGGAAGAAGTTGTACGTGATCATCGATCGCGTCGGCATCTCCTTCCAGCCCGACTACATGACCGGCGCCGATGACGGCCTGGTTATTTTCCGCGCGCGCAAGCGCACCGGCGGCGGCGTGCGCCAGGCGGAAGCCGGCCTCAAGCTGAAAATCTCGGTCTAAGCACCAAGCCCCGGTTTCGGCCGGGACATCCAACCTAAAAGAAAGGAAAATCGTCATGCGCGATCTCAAATCGAATATCAAAGTTGTTCAGTCCTTGGTGCCGATCAGCCGCACCGCTGCTGGCAACGGCGTGGGCGTCGACACGACCGGCTTCAACGCTGTCCTGGTCTCGTTCATCTGCGGCGCCATCGGCGGCACGGCCACACCGGCCTTCACGTTCGAGGTGCAAGAGAGCGCCGACAACACCACATTCACCGCAGTGGCCGATGCTGACCTGCGCGGGGCCGAGCCGGTGGTAGTCGCTGCCGGCGCCACCGCTACGGTGAGTTATGTCGGCTACAAGCGCTTTGTCCGCGCCGTTCTGAAGACCGTATCCGGCACGTCGCCGACGCTCGACTGCGCCGCCGTCGTGATTTTGGGCCATCCAACCAACGCCCCGACCGTATAACCGGCGATTTAGCCACGGGCTTGCTTCGGCAAGTCCGGTCACATGGAGTCTCCATGAAGATCACCATGCTCAGCACGCAGCAGGGGTCCGAGGATGGATTTCGGATCAAAGAATACGTCGAGGGGTGCGATTACGCACTCGGTTCGACGATAGGCCAGTTGGATCTGGCCCGAGCATTTATCGGCGCCAGCATGGCTGTCGAGAAGGTGCCCGACGATGGCGCTGGCGATGCGCCGCCGGCTAGTGTCAAAAAAACCAAAGCGCCGAAATAGCCACGCCGGCCACCAATAAACAACCAAGTTATCAGAGGTATCTATGACATCGAATGCAATTGTCGAGGCTCGCATCCTGTTGGATGGCGTGAAGGTCGCAACCACAGGCGCGCCCACTTCGCAGATCCGCGCGAAAAAAACGTTCGAGGCTGACATCTCCGGTGTCGGGGCGGTCAGCGCGACCGTTGTGTTCGAGGGCAGCAATGCCGGTCGCCATTGGGAGGCGCTTGGTTCTCTGGACTTGTCCGGCACCGGCTCCGCATCGGGCGCGCTCTTTCACGACGGCCCATGGGCAGCGGTGCGCGCGACGGTGACAGCGATCTCCGCTGGCTCCACACTCACCGCTGCGATGGGTTTCTAATATGAGCGGCCGCATCAACGCTCAAACGGGATCGTCACTGTCAGCTGTCGGCACCCGCCCAGGTACAGCCGGTGCCGCTGCCGTCGCTACAATCACTGGTTCCGGCATCATTGGTCAGCCGCTGACTGCGACGCTGCCGTCCGGCGTGATCGGTACGCTCCAGTTCACAAAGACGCTCAAGGCATCACCGTTCACCAAATCCAATATTTCCGGCGCCGTTGCCAGTGCTGTCAACAGCCTGAGTTATACCGTCCAGTCGGCAGATGCACCGTACAGCCTCGGCTGTGACGTATCGAATACCGTGTCGTCTTCGAATGCGATTGTAGTGCAGGCCGCCACGCCAACCGCACCTGGCCAGCCTGCCAAACCAGTGCTGACCGCCATGGCCGGCGCCGTGAGCTTGGCCTGGACGCCCGGCGCCGCCGGCAGCACCGCGACCACCGGCAACATCTGGACCGACATCAACGGCAACGTGACGCAGCTGACCACGAACCCGCAGACCATCACCACCCCGGCCGGCACGCCATACACCGGCACCGTGACGTCGCTGAGCGCGCAGGGCGCCGGGCCGGCGTCGGATCAAGCGGACGCGGTTACGCCATTGGTAGCCGCCCCTGTCCCCACGTCATTTAGCTGGATCATCAAAAATACCATTTTTGGTTCGTCTGCGTATGCGGCGCAGGTGGGTTTTCACAACCCCGGACGAACGAGCATCCTGTTCCATAACGACACGCCGTATTGGGGCCAGTACGTCCTGTCCGGCGCCTCAAACAACGATTACAACCAGCCTACGGGCTCTTGGGTGGACATTCCTCCAAATGCACAGGTGCTGGTGACTGACCCCGGCAAGCCCTACGTCCGGGGTAAGGCCTTCGCCATCACCAGCATCACCAGCGATGGCGCCACCGCCACGGCTACTACAGCAGCGCCGCACAACTTGGCGACAGGCGCAAGCGTGCGTGTCCAAGACGTGACCCCAGCGGGCTACAACGGCGCGTTCACAAGTGTCACCGTTACGGGCGCGAACACCTTCACCTACCCATTGGCCGCTACCCTTGCTGCCACGACCGCCTCGGGTACTTGGGCGGGTCGCCCACTCACCGGATTTACTGTACAAACGAAGGCCGCCAAATGACCTCCACTGTTCAAGCACTCGCACCCATCGACCAGCCAGTAATCACGCTGCTGACCCCGGTTCTGTCTGCCCCACCCCCCATCATCCCGCTGCTCATCAGCCGGACTGGCAGCAACCTGTGCATCGGCCGCCGCACCAGCGACAACGCACTTGCGTACTCGTCCGACGAAATGGCTACGTGGACCATCCTCACCAACAAGCCAGCAGACAAGCCAGTCGCCATCATCGAGACCTATGACGGCGAGCTTCTGGTGTTGGGAAGCAGCTCGGGGAACCCAAGCGCTGCCGGTGTGAACGTCGTCTATAAAACAACCGGCTGGGCGACCAATAAACAGGGCGTCACCTTCACCAACAAGAAGTCGTTTGGTAGCGTGTCGGCGGGCATCAACGCAGGATGGGCGTTCAGCAATGGCAGCGTGATTCCACCGAATGCCACCCTCCCCAAAGGCGCTATTGTCACCAATCTGTACGGCACGCAGTCCCAGTCAACGGGCGACAACACCCTCCGCGCTGTGTATAGCTACGTGAGCTTTGACCACGGCGAGACTTGGGTGGACCTGTTGAGCCTGTTGAATGCCGGGACTACCAACCCGCTCGGCGTACACTTCCATGGCTGCTACGCTTCACCCCTCGACAACCGCGCCTACCTCTCGTTCGGGGACAACACCGGTAACGGCCCGGCAGTGGCAGGTGCAGGAAAAATGCAGGTGGCGTATGTGAATCTCGAAGACCTGAGCTATGGTTTCTTGGAACTCCCCCCACAGTACACGGTGTTCACGGGTGGCAATGCCCTGCAATTCACCGGCATCCGGGGTGCTGACGACGGTAGCCTGTCGTTCACTCCCGACACCGCGCCATTCGCTATTCTGGTGTTGGGTCGCACCGGCTATCGCCAGTTCAACAACATGCACTGGACTGTGCCGATGGGTACTGGCGATGCGCGCACCATTGGCGGAGGTATTACGCAAGTGAAAGCAGGCGACCCGGCCTTCACCAGCTTCCAGATGGACGCCACTAGCAATGGTCTGGGCGCCTCCAACACCGTCCCTGCGTTCTACATTGCAGTTACCGGGAACGACTGGCAGGTCCTCTGGACCGACGCAAGCAACCCTCTCAGCGTCAATGAGCAGGTCTACATGGGCACCATCGGTATGTTCGCCAGCAAGAAATTCGTCGGCTTCTACACCAGCACCGAGGCCGGCCTCGGCACTCGCATGCTGACCGGTACCGTCTCTGGCATCTAAATCGATCGGATAAAAATGCTAATCGCTGAAACCGGCGCCGGCTTGCGTTGTCCGTGAGGTCGTAAAAAAAGCCCTGAAGGGCTTAGCTGCAACGGATAACTTAAGCCTGCTTGCGGCGGCGGGCTAGAACGCCCATCAGGCCCAGGCCGGCCAGCAGCATGGCGTAGGTTTCTGGTTCAGGGACGGCGTTAACTGGAGAGTCGTAAAGTCCGATAGCAACCCCACCAATGCCTTGGTAACCTGACCGCCAGCTTCCAGCCACGTATTCTGCAGCGCCTGAATTAACAGCACCTTGGCCGAGGTAATTTTCAAAGAAGGGCGATATCGCCTGCACGGCGAAATAATAACTCCCCGAAGCCAAGGAAACGGAGCCAGTATTAATAAATTCCTTATGTAAGCTGTAGCCCAAACTGGCGCCTAAGTATTCGGTAGACGCGATAGCACTTGAGCCTGAGGCCAACAAGGTGCCTGGCAGACCTGCTGCGCCGTCAGCAGATAGTATCTGCCAATTAGCACCCGTTGGCAGATTTCCGATATCAAAAATGCTAAAACTTGCGGAATTGATTGTTGTAGAAATCGAAAGTGAAAATCTTTGCGCTGCGTAGTCTCCCGTCCGGCCGACCTCCGCTGCGCACGTCGTGCTGAACGAGCAGTTGCCATCCACAGGATCTAACGGATTATCGTAAATCGTGGCGGCAGATGCTGCAGATGCGTTCAAAGCAAGAACTACAGCAGCGGCAAATAGTTTGATTTTCATTGGTGGCTTTCGGTGAGAGCGGTACGTCCGCATGTTGTCAAATTAAAATATAAAAATTGCATCAAATTGATGGTACACAATTTTTATTAAAAATGCATCACGTATTTAATAAAAGCAGCAATTAGAGGATCTTTATGCTCATCATCGAAACCGGCGCCGGCCTGCCGGATGCTGACAGCTATGCCAGCGTGGCGGTGCTGCCATGACTATGGTCCGAACTATCGCGCCCACCGTACTGGCCGTGGACATCGACCTAGCCCGCGCCAACCTGCGCGTGGACGGCGGCGACATGGATACGCTGATTACCCTGTGGGTGCAAGGTATCACCCGTAAGCTCGAGCATGACGTGGGCCAGGTCTTCATGGCGCAAACGTGGGAGGTCCGCCTCCCGTCGTTTCCTGGCGCGGGCGAACCGATCGCGCTGCCGCATCCGGCAATGGAAATCACTGCGGTGAAATACTCTGCCGCCGGTGTTGAGACGCCGCTGGCAGCTGAAGCATTTCGGCTCAATGTCGGCAACTACTCGAGCTCGATGCTGGCGGCTGCCGCCGCGCCGTGGCCGGCCGGCGACGCCACCGATGTAGTGGTAACGGTGAAGTGCGGCTACGGCAACACGCCGGACAAGACACCTGAAACTGCGCAGTTATTCATTCTTGCGAAGCTGGTCGAGCAGTTCGATCCAGCCACCCGCACGGAGCGCGATACTGTTCAATCTGCCTACCTCGACCGCCTGGCCGACGACCTCAGGACCTACGCATGAGCCTCGCCTCTAGGTTGAATAAGCGGGTCACCATCCAGCGGCGATCTGTTGGAAAGGACGCCGCTGGTCAGCCTATCGAAGGTTGGGAAAACGTGATTTCCGACGGCGACGGCAAGTGCTGGGCGGAGATCAAAGACATCAGCGGCAAGGAGTTTGTTTCCGCCACGGCCGAGCAGGCGTCAGTCATCACCCGCATTACGATCCGGCACCGACCCGGACTTTCCAGCGCGCTGCGCGTGGGGCATGGGGCCGACCTTTACGACGTGCTGGCGGTCCTCGGGCAGGACGGTCGAACCCTGCAACTTATGTGTACAAGGGGGCTGGCTTGAGCTTTAGCATCGACCTGTCGCAGTTCGCCGGCTTGCGTGAGGCAGTGAGCAAATTCGGCAACGCCATCAAGGACGAGGTGGCCATCGAGGGCGCGGCCGGCATGGCGCTTGTAATTTACGAGGACGCGCGATCCCGCGTGCCAGTGTCAACCAAGGCGCATTACTTCTATGGCCGGAACTCGAAGAAAACCGGCGTTCGATACCTGATCCAGCCTGGCACGTTGAAGGCGGCAATTTATCGCGTGTTCTCACCCGAACGATCAACCCCTACGCACAAGCTATACCGCATCAGCTGGAACCACACGAAGGCGCCCCACGGCGCGATGGTGGAATTCGGCACTTCGCGCGCGCCGGCGCATCCGTTCATGCGGCCAGCGGTTGCGCGGATGGGTGACGCGATTGTGGCCGGAAACGCCCGCATGGCGGTGAAGCTGGCAGAAATTAAAGGCAGATCATGAGCGTGGAAACACAGATTTTTGCGGCGCTGTCATCGCTTGCCGGCGGAAGGGTCTTTCCGGACGTGGCGCCCGAGGGCACGGCGCGGCCGTACCTGACTTACCAGCAGGTGGGCGGCGATGCGCTGAACTACCTCGAAGGGACGTTACCGGGCAAGCGCAACGCGCGGATCCAGATCAACGCCTGGGCCGATACCCGGCTTGCTGCATCCGAGTTGAGCGAGCAGGCGGAAGACGCCTTGCGGCTGGCCGCCGGATTGCAAGCCGAAGTGCTCGGCGCCAGGGTATCGATCTACGAAGAAGACACCAGGCTGCGCGGCGCGCGGCAAGACTTTTCGGTGTGGTACTGACATGGGGCCGCATCCGATTTCCCTGGTCGGCAGCATGCTCCTTGTGGCGCCGACACGCCCGGGGGCGCAAACGCTCGCTGCCTACGCTGCACTCGAATATACCCAGGTGCGCGGCGTGAAAGTGGTGGGTGAGCTGGGTAACCAGTACGCCACCGTGCCCCGCAACCATATCGGGCTGGTGCGCCCTTATCAGGCAATGACCGGCGCGCTCGCGGAGTTGTCGCTGCAGATCGAGCTGATCCGCATCGCGGACGCAGGGCAGGACATCCTACGCGCCGCTGTTGGCATTACCCCTGGCTACAGCTATTGCGCCCGACGGCCCGACGGCTCCGAACTGTACTTTTCGGGCGAAATGAATACCTTGATGAACGGCGCCTTCGAGGCGAAATCGATAGCCGAGCAGCGCTGCACGATGGCGGTCACCAGCAAGGTGTTCGAAACCATTTAGACGAATTTTTAGCAACGACAAGCCAGCCTAAGCCGCTGGCTTTTTTTACGCCCGTATGGGCTCACAACATCGGTCCAGAACGACCGGAAAGGAAATACCACCATGGCTGTCTCCCTCCCCAACGGCGCCAAACTGGCGCTCGCAGTCACCTACGGCGCCGCGATCGCCGTGACTGCTGCCACCAACGCCGCGCCGGCCGTGCTGTCCGCCGCCGCGCATGGCCTCGCCAATGGCGATTACGTCGAGGTCACCTCCAGCTGGGGCAAGCTGAATAACCGCGTGTATCGCGTCGCCGCATCCCTGACCGGAACCTTCCAGTTGGAAGGCTCGGATACCACCGACCTGAAGGCGTTCCCTGCGGATCGCGCCAACATCAGCGTGCGCAAGATTGCGACGAAGGAACAGATCACCCAGGTGCTGACCAGCACCAGTTCCGGCGGCGACATGGGCTTCACCGAAGTAGGCTTCCTGGAAGAAAACGACAGCTTCCAGCTGCCGACCCAAGCCGCCGCGCAGTCGATCGCCCTGTCTATCGCTGACGACCCGTCGCTGGCCGGCTACAAAGCGATCAAGGCCGCCGCCGATGCCCGCGCAATCCGCGCCATGATCTGCACGCTGCCAAGCGGCTCCGAGATCATCTACAACGCCTACGTGTCGTTGAACGAAACTCCGACGCTGACCAAAAACGAAGTCATGGCCGTGACGGCCACCTTCAGCCTGCGCGCGCCGCCGGTCCGTTACTCCGCCTAATCAAGGCTCAACCGCGTTACCCAGCCCGCCGCTCGGCGGGTTTTTTATGCCCGCTCGGTCGCACCTTGTCGGGTCTTTTTCCCTTCCCTGAAAGTACAAAATGGCAAAGCAAAAATTCAGCCTGTCGGCAAACCCTACCTTCAAAGCTCCCGTCAAAATCGGCGTGCCTGGCGGCGATCCAGTCGATGTCGAATTCACCTTCAAACATCGCAGTAAAGATGCGATGAAGCAATTCATCACCGAAATGAAGGGCAAGGAAGATGTTGATCTGATCAAGGACATCGCCTCCGGCTGGGAGCTCGATGACGCGTTCGATACCGAATCGCTCGAAAAGCTGAACCAGAACTACCCAGGTGCTGCGCTCGGTATCTGGCAGGTCTACGTGACCGAACTGCAGGGCGCGCGCGCAAAAAACTGATTGCCGTCGCCACGCGGATGTACGAACGCGCGCCGGACGCCAAGGAGCTGGCCGCGTTCGGTCTCACGCCCGAGGACGTGGCGGCGGACCCGACCGACGTCTGGCCGGAGCATGTGCGAGCGTTCGAGTTGTTCAACTTCATGGGCACCCAATGGCGGACCGGAATGTCCGGCCCGACTGGCCTTGATTATGGCGTCATGTACCAGCGTATGGGCCGAATGAATCTGTCACCGGAGGAATACGACCAGCTCGAAGCCGATGTGATGGTGATGGAGCGGACCGCCCTGGTCTGCATCCACGAAAAAAAATAGGCAGCACAAGCTCTTCGATAGTCCGCCACCTATGAGGTGGCATTTTTATTGGGTAACCCATGTCCGAAAAAATTGGCAGCGCAACAATCGAGGTAGGGGTCGATTCGGCCGGCGTCGAGTCGGGAATGAACCGGATCGATGGATCGATTGCACGGACGGGGAAGAACCTGGACAACCTCGGCGGTCGTGGTGCTGAGAACCTGGGCAAGATCGGCTCGGGTGCCGATACGGCTGCAGCCCGCGTGGACTCGGCCACCCGCAACATCGCCGGCGCCGTCGAGCGCGCCAATGCTGCGCTGATCGCTGGCAAGAAGTCCGGCAGCGAGTATTTCGAGGAACTGGCCCGCAGCCGTGGCGCCGACCTGATGAAGCTGGCACCCCTCATCGCGCAACTGCGCGAGACCGAAGCGGCGCAGGCGCGCGCCAAAGCCGCACTCGATGCGACCGCTGCGTCCCAAGTGGCTGCCGCCGAGGCCGCGCGCACCCAAGCCTCTGCTCTCCGCGAGGTGGCGCAGGCCCAGGGCGTTCGTGATAATTTCCTGGGCAACCTGCGCGAGCAAATCCAGTTGTTTGGGAAGAGCGCGGACGAAATGCTGCGTTACCGGGCCGCCCAGGCCGGCGCCGCCGAGTCGGCCGCACCGCTGATTTTGCAACTGCAAAACATGCGTGCGGCCCAAGATGCTGTTGCTGAATCTGCTCGGCAGGAATCCCAGGCGCAGCGCCTGGCTGCTCAGGCCCAGGCAAGCCGGGACGGCTTCCTGGCCAACCTGCGGGAGCAGATCGCACTGCAAGGCAAGTCCGCCGAAGAAGTGTTGCGCTACCGTGCTGCACTGGCCGGCGCCGGCGCCGATGCGGAACCACTGATCCAGCAGCTGCAGCGGATCAAGGCCGGACAAGATCTGGTGACCGAGGCCGCGCGCGCCACGGCGGCCGCTCAGCAGCAGGCCGCCCAGAAGCAGGCAAACGGTGAGGCGTTCATCGCGTCCCTGCGCGAGCAGGCGCTTCTGTTCGGTAAGTCGGCGGAAGAGGCAATGCGCTACCGCGCAGCTCAAGCCGGGGTCGCTGGAGCAGCTGAGCCCATCATCCGCGAACTGCGCCAGCTCACGGATGCTCAAGATGCGGCGACCGAAGCTGCCCGTCGCGCTTCCGCCGCCCAGCAGCAGGCTGCCCAGCGCCAAGCCGCCGGCGACAACATGCTGGTCTCGCTGCGCGAGCAGGTCGCCCTTTATGGAAAGTCGGCCGAGGAAGCGCTGCGGTACCGCGCTGCGCAGGCCGGCATTGCCGGCGCCGCTGAGCCGATAATTCAAGAGTTGCAACGCCTGAGGGTTGCCCAGGATGCTGTGACCGAAGCGGCGCGCTTGGCCACTGCGGCCCAGCAGCAGGCCGCGACCGTTCGCGCTGGCCAGGACGCCTTCATGGCGGGACTGCGCGAGCAGATCGCGCTCTACGGAAAGTCGGCTGAAGAGGTCTTGAGGTACCGTGCTGTCCAGTTGGGCCTGGCCGGCGCCGCCGACCCGCTGCTCGCGCAACTGCAAAGCGTCAAGACTGCGCAGGATGCGGTGGCGGCAGCGGCGCGCACGGCGGCCGAGGCCCAGCGCCAGGTCGTGCAGGCCCAAGCCGGCAAGGACAACTTCGTCGCCAGCTTGCAGCAGCAGGCCGCCGCCATCGGCAAGACCCGCACCGAGCTGCTCGAACTCCAAGCCGCGCAAATGGGCGTATCCAACCAGGCCGCGCCATTCATCCAGAAACTGCGCGAGGCTGAGCAGGGCCTGAATAACGCAGGGATGTCGGCGCGCGCGACCGCAGCAGCCATTCGTGGCGTGCCAGCGCAATTCACCGACATCATCGTCAGCCTGCAAGGCGGCCAGGCGCCGCTGACCGTGCTGCTGCAACAGGGTGGGCAGTTGAAGGATATGTTCGGCGGTGCCGGCAATGCAGCGAAGGCGTTGGGCGGCTATGTTCTCGGCCTGATCAACCCGTACACCGTCGCGGCGGCAGCTGCTGCCGCACTTGCCGTTGCCTACTACCAAGGGCAGGCTGAGGCCAAAGCGTTTGCCCTGTCGATCGCCATGACGGGCAATGTGGCCGGCGTGACCGCTGGCCAGCTGGGCGACATGGCAAAGGCTGCCTCCGAGGCCGCCGGCACGCAGGGCAAGAACGCTGAGGTGCTCGCGCAGCTGGTCGGTACTGGCAAGGTGGGCGCCGACCAACTGGTCGCTGCGTCGGTCGCGGCCGTTCGGTCCCAGAAGTTCCTCGGCATCGAGGTCGAGAATACCGTCAAGGCATACGCCGACCTGGGCGCCGATCCGCTCAAGGCCACGCTCAAGTTGAGCGAGCAATATGGCTACCTCACGCTGTCCACGTATCAGCAAATCAAGGCGCTTGAAAATCAAGGCCGCACGCTCGAAGCCGCCAAGGTCGCGCAAGCAGCATACGGTGACGCCATGCTCAAAAAGAGCAAGGATGTTGAGGCATCGCTCGGAACGCTGTCGCGCACCTGGAATAGTGTCGCCAGCGGCGCCAAGTCAGCGTGGGATGCCATGCTGGACGTGGGTCGGCAGGACAGCCTGGACGACAAGCTGAAAAAGGCCGAGGATCGTGTCAAAAAGGCGAGGCTGGCATTCTTCTCGTTCGCCGGCAGCGATGCCCAGAAGCAGGCTGAATTGGATGCTGCTGAGCGGGATCGCGACAGCTTGCTGAATCAGCGCAAGGTGGCCTCCCTCAAGGCTGAGCAAGAAGGTGCTGATCAGCGCCGCAACAAGGCAGCAGTTGAGTTCTCGGAGCAGGCAGAAAAGTATCTGACCCGTAGAGAAAAGATGCTGCTGGAAATTGATAAGATTACTGCCCTGGCAAATAAGGGGCGGCCAATTGCTGGGTACGATGAAGAGTCGATCAAGGCGGCGCAGGATTACGAGAAGAAGTTCCAGGCTTCTATTGCGGGTATTCGGGGGCAATATGCAGACGTAAATAACGCCGGCATTGCCTCGCAGATTGGCGCCGTCCAGCGCCTTGGCGAAGTGCAGGAGGAAGTGGCTAAGCGCGCCCGTATCAATCTGGACATGCAGCAGCAATCCGGCGGTATGCAGGCGCTGGATAAGCGCATTGCATATGCCGAAGCAGTGGCGAAGATGGATGAGCAAGCCATCCAGCGCGAGAAGGCGCGGGCGCAGCAGCGTCTGTCGATCACTGCGGCCGAGACGGTATCGGCCGACCAGCAGGGCGCCCAGCAAGAAAAGCTGGCCGCCCTGCGCGGACAGATCGCAAAGGCAGACCAAGAAATCCTGACTCGCCGCGTCGAACTGACCAAGGAGGTCTTCGATCTGGATATTTCCAGTAGCCGCGCAGCATTCGATTCGCTGGATAAGTTGCTCGCGGCGCGCGAAGGCGAGGCGACAGCCATCGAGGATCAGGTGCGAGCGCAGCGTGATGCCAATGCCGTGATCGGCATGAGTAGTGAGCAGGCGGCAGCGTACAACCGTAACTTGGTCGAGGAAACGGCTGCCCGCAAGGAACTTGATGCCGCAGTTCTTGAAACAATCGCTGGGCGTGAGGGTGAGGCGGCAGCATTGAGGCGCAGCGCTACTGCGATGCGAGATCTGTTCGACGCGCAGCAGGCCGGCGCTATGAAGAAAGAGCTGGCCGATTTCCTTGACCCCAACAAGGCCAAGGATTTCGGTGATGCACTACGCGATGCCTTCGGCGGCGCTGGTAGCGCGCTGGTGAAGTTGAGCACTACTTTCCAGTCCTTTGCCAAAGGTCAGAAGGACTTCTCCAAACAGCGTGCAAACGCCGCTGAACTGTACCTCAACGGTCAAAAAGATGAAGCGGAATATACCCGCGACATCACCCAGCTGAACAAAATGCAGGCGCATGAGCAGTTGAAAGGCTATGGCGACATGGCCGGTGCTGCTGCGGGATTTTTCGGCGAGCAGAGCAAGGGCTACAAGGCCTTGACCACCATGTCGCAGGTGTTCCATGCGGCCGAGCTGGCTATGACGCTGGCCGAACTGGTGCCGAAGGGCATCAGCGCGGTGCTGAGCCAGGGGCAGGGTGATCCTTACTCTGCCTTCGCTCGCATGGCTGCCATGGCGGCTATCGTGGCCGGCCTTGGCGTGGCTATTTCCGGTGGCGGCGGTGGCGGTGTTGACGTCGCCAAGCAACGCCAAGAGGTGCAGGGCACCGGCACGGTATTTGGTGACAGCACCGCGAAATCGGATTCGATCAAGCGGTCGCTCGAGCTGGTGTCGAGCAACAGCAGCATCGAGCTGAGCTACACGCAGGGCATGCTGGCCGCACTGCGCAATATCGAAACGTCGCTGAGTGGTCTGGGCAACGTGTTGGTGCGCAATTCTGGCCTGACCTCATCGACGGTGGCCGCCACGGGCAGTAGCGCGCAAGAGGCGTTCATGTTCATGCAGCCGTTTTGGTCGATCGGCGCGAAGAGCGTCGGTAACCTGGTGGGCAAGATCTTCGGCGGCAAAACGACCGTCGAAGACACTGGTTTCAAAATTGACCCGACCACCCTTGGCGCCGGCATGGCTGGCAACCTCAATTCGTTCCAGTACACCGACATCAAGAAATCCGGTGGCTGGTTCAGTAGCGACGACTGGGACACCAAATGGAATGCGCTGGGAGGCGCAGCGGATGCCCAGTTTGCGGCGGTGTTGAAGGGGCTCGGCGGCAGCGTGGCCGAGGCGGCGAAACTGCTGGGCCTAGGTGGCGATGCATTCACCCAGCGTCTCAACGGTTTCGTGATCGACATCGGCAAGATCAGCCTCAAGGACATGAGCAGCGAGGAGATCCAGAAAACACTGGAATCGGTCTTCTCCAAACTGGGTGACGACCTGGCCAGCTACGCGGTGGCCGGCCTGGACGTATTCGCCCAAATCGGCGAGGGTCCGCTCGAAACACTGACCCGCATCGCGGCGAACTACGCAAACCTCGACTCTATTCTGGCGTCGAGCGGCACATCGTTTGGCCAGGTGGGTATGTCCAGCATCGCGGCGCGGGAGCGCCTGATTGCGCTGGCCGGCGGCATCGATGAGCTGGCCAGCGCACAAGCCAGTTTCAACGACAGCTTCCTGACGGAGGCCGAGCGGCTGGCACCGGTGCAGAAATATGTCACCGACCAGTTGGCGGCCATGGGCCTGCAGTCGCTGGACACCCGAGACAAATTCAAGGACTACGTCCTGGGTCTGGCCAATGGCGGCAAGCTCGCGACCGAGTCCGGCGCTGCGCAATACACCGCGCTGCTGGCCCTGGCCGACGCCTTCGCAAAAACGCACGCGGCCACGGTGGACCTCAGTAAATCCGAGCAGGAAATTGCGGATCAGCGGACCGACCTGCAGAACCAGCTCGCCGAGCTGACGATGACGCAGGCCCAGTTGGCCTCCAAGGCGCGCAAGGAGATTGCCGCCGGCAATCTGCCGCTGTACGACGAACTCACGGCACGCCAGGCGCTGGCTGCGGCGTACGAGACCGAATCGACCGCCATCGCCAGCACCATCGACAAACTGAAAACGTTCGCCTCGGCGATCAAATCGTTCCGCGATGGACTGGTGCTGGGCAACCTCTCGACGCTGACGCTGGCGGAGAAAGCTGCCGCCGCGCGCGACCAGTACAGCACCACGCTGGGCGCGGCGCGCGGTGGCGATGCGACGGCGCAGTCTGGCCTCAGCGCCGCCGCAACTGCTTTCCTCACGGCGAGCCAGGCCGGCGCCGCCTCGCGCCTCGATTATGCCCGTGACTACGCCCGCGTGCAGGCCGACATGGCCATTCTCGCCGCGTCGGTTGGCAGCCAGTTGACCGACGCTGAGAAGCAACAGGTGGCGCTCGACAAGCAGGTCAAGGGTCTCATCACCATCAACGACAGCGTGAATGCTGGTGCGGCCACGGTCGCCCAGGCGATCGCGTCGCTGGGCGTGCTGGGCGTGAAGCAGATCGATGGCTCTCACGCCGGCGGCCTGTCGCGCGTGCCGTTCGACGGTTATACCGCCGAGCTGCACGCCGGCGAGCGGGTGCTGACGGCATTCGAGGCACGGGAGTATTCGGCGCGGTCGAGCGTCGATAGCACCGGCGACATCGCCGCTGCTATCGATCGGCTGACCGAGGAAAACCGAGCGCTGCGGGCTGAGCTCACGGAATTCAAGAGCCAAGCCCAAGCCGCTGATGTGTCTATGGCCCAAAGCCTGGGCAAGGTGGCGCGCCTGGCGCAGCGCTGGGACGAAAACGGGCTGCTCGTGCGTGCCGACGAGCCAATTCCAACGAAAGAGACGGTGACCTCATGAAAATAATCCGTCCGATGGCAATCACGGACGCAGCGCTGGTCAGCAGTAACATCCCCGAGAACGACTACCCGCCATACAACCCCGCCACCAGCTACCCGCTGACTGCGCGGGTGATTGTGGTCGGCGTAGGCGTGCACTTGGTGTACGAGTCGCTGCAGGCGAGTAACGTCGGCCATATGCCGGCAGCCAGTCCGGAGCACTGGGTAAAGGTCGGCGCCACCAACCGGTGGCGCATGTTCGACGCCTCGATCACCACGCAGGCGGAGAACGAGGATTCCATCAGCGTTTCCATCAAAACGACGGGCATCGCAAACGGCATTGCGCTGCTCAACATCGACTGCGGCATTATCCGCGTGGTGGCCACTGACGTGGATTTTGGGGTGGTGTACGACAAAACCATCAACCCGGCCATGACCAGTGGCATCAGCGACATTTACAGCTATTTCCGGGAGCCTGTCACGCGGGTGACGGAACTGGCCCTGACCGACTTACCTTCGTACTCAAACATGCTCATCGATGTCACGCTGTCGAGCCCGGGCAACGTCGCGCGCTGCGGTGGCGTTGTGCTGGGCCAGGTGCGCGAGATAGGTGACCTGCAGTACGGCGCCAAGACCAGTATTGCCGACTACAGCAAAAAGGTCCGAGATGCATGGGGCAATTTCGACGTGGTCGAGGGGGCATTTAGCAACAAGGCTACATGGTCGGTTTGGATCAAGGGCAGCGAGGTTGATCTGGTGAAGCGGCTGTTGTCTCAGTACCGCGCCACGCCCATCGTCTACATCGGGGCTGACGCGTACGCATCCACAATTATTTACGGGTACTACAAAGATTTTTCCATCGATATCACCTATCCGACGGTGTCGATTTGCTCACTTGAACTCGAAGGACTCACATGACCACTATCACCATCCCTGTACTTTCGCCGTTCCCGGGGCGTGGCGCTGCGCCAGAGGACTACATCGCCCAGGCCGACACGACAATGCAGGAACTGCCGGGTGTGATTGCGAAAATGAACGAGATGAGTACCGCGTTCAATCTGGGTGGTGGCGTGCTGGGCGCTGGATATCTCCCGCCGGTGCCATATGCGGCCGGCCTCACAATCACGGTTGCACTGCAAACGGTGGAGTATGCCGGTACCACCTATTCACCCATCCTCGGCGCTCTGCCGTTCACCACCAGCGGCACATTCGAGAGCGAGAAATTTCGTGTCATTCAGGGCGTTACTGTCAGCGCACTCGCCGCGACGGATGGCGGGGAGTTGATCGGTAACGTGGGGCCGGGAGCTGTGCCCGAGACGTTGTCCGAGGCGCTGGGCAATATGCAGCAGGTGCGGCGCGCCGACATCTCGACACTGCTGACCATTGACGGTGTAACCGTCATCACTGGCGATTCGCTGTCGTTCAACGCCTACGGATTTGGCGATGGACTGGATCCGGGTGGCAACGCGTACGATAACCCTCCTGGCCTGATGAGTTGGGCGCACATGTTGCGCGACGCTTGCTATGCGAGCGACCCCTTTTTCGTATCCGCTGAACGGCTTGTGGTGCGCGGCGCGAACGGGTTTTTCAATAGCTCCAGCGAATACACCTTCCCGTTTAACAACCGGTATAAACAATTTCTCGCGACAAATTCGCAGGTTGTGCAAATCACGTTGCGCGATCGCGTTCCCTCGAACGTTTTCGGCCAGGCCGTGCTGCTGTTTGCGCAGAGCCCCAACCCCAACCGCTGCGGTAACGTCGATATTTTTGTAGATGGAACCTTCAACCAAACCATTAATCTGGATGGGGCTGGGAAAGATTTTCGCGGTTACGACATGGTGCGCGCGATCGTGCCCAGCGGCGTCATTACGCTGCGCAATTTCAAAAATCCGAACGGTACGCCAGCTACAGCCCCGGTCGGCGCTTTTATTCTGGGCGTAACGCACCAGAATCCGTCCATTCATCTGACAGGCCATGGTGGCTGGACGGCGCGCAATATCCTGGATGATTACGGCATGCGCATCGGACGCTATGCCCCCGACGTCCTGTTTTTGGTGATCGGGGCCAACGATATCCATACTGGCCGCACCCCTGATCAGTTTTACGCGGACCTTGTCGGTATCGTTACGCAAACTCGTGCTGCAAAACCTGCGTGCGAGATCATCCTGATCAGCTCGCCACCATGCAGCACCAATGGCGCGGAAGCGAAAACGGCAATTATTCCGTGGGCCGGCCTGCCTGTCTATGCGTGGCTAAAAAAAATGGAGCAGGTGGCGCGAGAGTACGGTTGCTTTTACATGGATCAGTACAACCTGTTTGGGAATGTTCCGCGCGACGTGTGGCGGTTCGACAATATCCACCTGACCAAGGTCGGCGGGAATATCCTCTACCGCGCCGTGAAGGACCTGGTGTTTCCCTCGATGCCGGAGCCGCGCGACGTCTATATCGACGCGCTGTACAACAACGGCACCAGCGGCCTGGCGTTTGCCCTCCCAAATTTTGATGGCGTCCTATGCCACCACGACGGAACGAATTGGGTGATCGAAAGCGATGCTGCTGGGATCGTGGATGACATCATCCAGCCACGTGAGTTCGAATACGAGGTGCAGATTCGGTATTCCAGTTCGCACTACCTCGTCTCGTTCGACCATTTTGGCGAATCGAGCGAATGGTTTGTGGCGCGACCCTACATCGCGTCGTACTCGAACAGTCAAACCGGTATTGATGGATTTTTTATTGCAAACATGAGCTCTACGCCTGCTGGCGCGCTCGCGTCCAAAGCCACACTGGCAGGCAAGAAATTTTTCATGAAATTCGCATTGCGAACCCGGTGACAGCCTCATTTTTGCAGCACGCACCAGCCCGCTTCGGCGGGTTTTTTTACGCCCACAGAAAGGCGATACATGCCAGCAGATGAAGCAGTAGAAGACGCTCGCCACGCGGACAACCAGCGGCGAATCAAAGAACTGGAAGACAAGCTGGAGGTGGCGGTGGAAACGATCAACCGCCTCGACGCGCGTGCGCAGGAGACGCTGGACGTTCTGGGCGCCATCAAGGGCCTGATCGGCCAGTTGGATGTGCCGGCGCTGCGCGAGATGGCCGACGCGATGAACACGATGAAGGGCGGGATCCGGGTGCTGGGCTGGCTCGAGCGGCCGGCCAAATGGCTGACGGTAATGGCGGCGCTGGCCGCTTCAATTTATGGACTGTGGAAAATCAAATGAAAAAACTCGAACTGATCGAAGACTGGCGCGCCGTTCTCACGCGCGCCTGGTCAATGAAATTCAGCATCCTGGCCGCCATCCTCGGCGGCCTGGAGGTGGGCGTGCAGTTTGTGCAGCCGGCCGGCATTCCTGGCGGCGTGTTCGCCGGCATCGCGTCGGTGGTGTCGATGTCTGCCGCGATCGCGCGCCTGGTGGCGCAACGTGAACTGTCGGGAGGCGCCAATGGCAACGCCTAAACAACGTGCGGCCGCCGCTGCCGCGCTGGCCACCATCATCGCCATCCCCGCAGAGGGCATCCGGCAGTTCGCTTACTACGACCCACCCGGCATCCTGACCGTGTGCTACGGCCACACCGGCACCGACGTGGTGGCCAAGCGCCTGTACTCGATGGACGAGTGCCGCGCGCTGCTGACCGCCGACATGCAGCAGGCCGTCGCGCACGTCGAGCGCTGCGTGCCCGGGCTGCCGGTACCGGTGCTGGCGGCGTTCGCTGACGCCGTGTTCAACCTGGGCCCGACCATCGCGTGCGGGCGCGCCAGCTCGACGGCAGCGCGCATGCTGTACGCCGGTGATCTGGTCGGCGCCTGCAACCAGTTGCCGCGCTGGGACAAGGCGCGCGTGCTGGGTACCATGGTGGCGCTGCCGGGCCTGACCAAGCGCCGCGCCGCTGAGCGCAGCCTTTGCCTGACGGGCGTGCCGTGAGCGCGCTCGAGCTGGCCGGCGGCGCCGTCGTCGCCGGTATCTGGAAAGTCGCTGCCCTGTTGCTGGCCGTCCTGCTGGCGGTGGTGATCATCGGCGCCGGCACGGGCTGGTGGATGGCGGCGGCCGCGCGCGACCAGGCGCTGGCCGGGCTGGTGACGGAGCAGGGCGCCAGCGCCGCGCTGCGCGCCTCGATCGGCATCCAGAACATCGCGGTCAAGTCGATGCACGACGCAGCGGTGGCGGCCGACAAGCGCCGACGCGCCGCACAGGAACTTGCCGCGGTAAATGGCCGGCGGCTGGACGCTGCCCAGGCCCAGCTGGCTGGCGCGCGCGCAACCACCTGCGACGAGGCCATGTCGTACGTGAACCAGCTGCTGGAGAGTGTGCGATGAAACCACAAACCGCACGACAAATTATTCCCAAAATTATTCCGCTGGTGGCCGCCGTGCTGCTGGCAGGCTGCGCCGGCCCACCGCCGGCGACGCAGACCGTCTACGTGCCGGTGCACACGCCGTGCGTGAAGGACACCCCGACGCGGCCGGTGTACGAGTTCGACAAGCTGCCACTCGACGCGCCTGCCGGCGACAAGGTTCTAGCGCTAGCGCGGGATTGGCCGCGCGGGCGGAAATACGAGGGGCAACTGGAGGCTGCGCTAGCCGGCTGTCGCATTGGCCTCCTATTTTAAGGAGGTATTTATTAATTTGATAATGTCGGCAATCGGGCCGTTGCGATCTTGAAAAAGTGTCGACAGGAACTTCGCGTCTTCGATTGTTGTATTTTTAGGCGGTGCGCATGCTGTGATTTCAACAAGACAAAGCTTCAGCGCCTCTACGGGCAAAGCTAACATTGCGTGCTCAGGATCAAACGTGTAAAGGAAAACATCGTCATTGATATAAGCCGAAATTGACTTACGGATTCCTACTTTGGATATATATGCGAAATGCGCGGGTATGGCAGGTTCATAAAAGCGCGCGTTTTTGTAGTTCGCATCTTCCCGGCGCGCCATTAGCCACTCGGGGGCATCCATATTGTCGATTGGCTGTGATAACAGGGGGTTGCCAGGCAAAATGCTGCCAAAAGCTCCAAGCACTGCCTTGTGAGTTGAACCGTCTCTCTTAATAGGGCTTGCCCCGGGGCGGCAATTTACGCTGAAGCATTTCGTTCCATCATAGACAATTGCCGTTCCTGAACACGCTATTAATGAGCGCGCCAAATAAAAAACAGAGTAATATAATTTAACAGTCGCCCATGTGTATAGAGAGCGATCAAGGGCATTAATAGCTTCAGCAATAGATACGGCGCCTGAATACATATAGGAATATGCATCTTCTAAAACCGCCTGTCTTAAACCGGTAGCTTGAGGTGCGCTTAAATTGCTCGATTTAAAACCATTCTGCGGCAGCAATGGTTTTATTTGAGTGTTTATATAGCTCTGTGCGCGGTGCATGCTAAATTTTGAATTTAACAGCGGCTTTTTGTTTTGGCTTAAATGATGCTACGAGTCGTTCATACACCTCTTTGCTAGCCGCTGAACCGCTGAAACCCTTCAACTCCTCCTGCTTTATAAGGGAATCCCCGTTTAGGGTAAGCGCGGCTGCAATTGTGGATACTTCAAACGATTTTTGAAGATTGCAATAAGGTATCAGCTTCAACTTTAGAAATTCCATTGCACCCATAAAACCCGCAGCAAACAAAAATGCATTTGACTTGGAGTACCATTCCTCACTATATTTCTTTTGGAGAGCATGAAATAAATTCATTATTATTTTGCTCTGACTTTCAAGGGAGTGAATGTCAATTTGCTCAAAGCCCCCCTTGTCCTCTACCAAGGGTTTTATGGCGGAGACTGCGGTCGATAGAGCAATTCCACCCTTCCGGGTTTTGTTACCCGGGAATTTTATTTCGCCAAAATACGGAGAGCGAATTTCTTGATCCAAATAGATAGCGATGTCGCGCGCACGGACTGCGGCAGGATCAACTAGCTCCTCGCTGGCAATGCCGTATAAATCGAATACTAGACTTCTAGGTACTGGCTTCTGCTCAGTATTGATTGCTAAAAAGATGTCAGCACATTCTTTGGTGCTTAGACTGTTATAAATCACAACTGGGACTTCAAGCTTGCCTATCTCATTACGTTCCTCAATCGCTGCTTTTATTCCGGCGACACGGTGTTGGCCGTCAATAATCTGCGCTGAGTCGCGCTCATCTGTAAAATGAATCTTACCTGCGGATTTAGTAATGATGTTCGAATCGCTTACCCAGTTTAAAACGATTGCATTGGGATAATCGCCGCCTGCTAGTGTGAAGTCTTTGATACTGGTGATGCGAGACTGATTCAGAATTCGCTGAATGGCGCCCTCTTCATCCGACTGGCCGCGGGTCGCAGCGTAGCTAATTCGCGTCACAATGTGGGCTGGGAGCCGAGTAAGGATAAATTTACGCTTTCCTTGCGTGACTTGGATGAAGCTGGCTTGGTGCTTTGGCATACGAGATCTCGCTCAAGAAGTGTTGGATAATTATACTCATTTCCAAGATGCAATCTGAAATATTCTGCCACCCGCATCCCTACATCTTCGCGAGTCTAACCCCGAGTAATCTCCAGGCCGCGCGCTTCTCTTCTGCATAGTCGTGGTGCATGTAGTGCCGCCGCACCTTGCTGCCTGGGAGAACATGGTTCTGGCAGCGGTCGATTATGTCGAGGCCCACGCCCAACTGCTGCATCATGGTGGCGCCGGTGCGGCGCAAGTCGTGCGGCGTCCATTCGCCGTTGGCTCCGCCGGCCAGCACCAGGGTATTGTCGTTGCGGCGGTTCTTGAGCACGCGCGGCGATCCGTCCTTGGCCTTCTTGAACATCACCTGGCGGTCGCCCAGTTGCTTACTGATCGACTTGACGTCGAGATGGCTGGAGGCACCCCGGTTGGGGAAGCACCACTCGGTGTGGCCGGTGATGGCGTGGAGATCGACGAACTGCTCGAGCGCGAAAGGGGAAAGGTAGACGGTGAGGTCGGCCACGTTGTCCTTGACGTTTGCCTTCGGCAGGAACCACTCGCCGGCGGCCAGGTCCACGTGCTCCCACCTGGCCATCGTCATCTCGCCGACGCGGCACAGAGTGGACAGCATGATCCAGATCGCGCGCTCGCTTGTTTTCTCCAGCGGCTGGGCGGCCAGGCGCTTGTTGGGCGCGGCGTCGTACTGTTCGCGCATGCGCGCCAGCAGGCCGTGCAACTCGCGGATCTCCTCCGGCGCCAGCACCCGGTCGCGGTAGTTGTCCATGTCGTACTCGGGCGCGACGATCTTTTCGATCTCGATCAACTCCATCGGGTCACCTTCGACCAGGAGCTTGCGCCACGGCTGCCGCTTGCGCGCCCAGGCAAACATCTGGGTCAGGCTGTTGCGCACCATCACCGCCGACCGGTTGACACCGCGCTCGACCATCGTGCGCAGCACGGCGCGCAGGTGGTGCTCGGTCACGTCCTTGACCGCGATGGCGCCGATGGCCGGCAGCACGTCCACCTTGAACATGCGCTTCAACTGCTCGTTGCCGTCTTTGCGGCGCACGCCGTCGGTGATCCAGGCCTCGAACATATTTTGGACGGTCATGTCCAAGGCTTTCGCCGCTTCGATCGCCGCCAGCTTCTGGACCATTTCCTCTTGCTTGTCGTGTCGGATGATCTTCCGCTCGACGCCTGGGTTGATCCCGGCGCTGACCTTGTCGCGTGCGGTATCGCGGGCCGCGCGGATCGTCGCCAAGCTGTCTGCCGGCCAGGCGCCACACGACAGGTCCTTGAGCTTCTCGCCGAAGCGGTATCGATAGTAGAACGAGATCGAGATGCTGCCATCTGACCGAGTCCGTACGCGCCCGAACAAGTTCCCCTCATCCCGCACAACTGCGCCTGCCTGCGCGGCCGTGATCGCTTCCAACCCACGCTGCGTTAATTTCGCCATTTTTTATACAGGGTCGGAGGTTGATAAAAATTACCCCTACAATTACCCCTACAGTTTTTAGAATTCGCATGGTATCGCTTGGAACGCGATGATACAAACAATTTTTTAAGTCATTGATTTTTAAAGCTAAAAATCGGGTATCGATCCATGGTGACATCGGATGAAATAGGTCAAAATTGACATGGGGTGCACGGGGTCGGAGGTTCGAATCCTCTCGCCCCGACCAATAGAATCAAAGACTTAGGCTCATCTTCGGATGAGCCTTTTTCTTTTGCGCCATTCCTTACCCCTACTTTTGCCCACTCAACCGCAAAATCAGCATTTTCCGAGTCTAATGCGGTCCTACACGTTGTGGGAATTCGACACTTTCCCTTTACGTTCGTTCTCACCGTGTCTCGTGACGGTCGATGTGATCCGGCCGGCTGTCGCGAATGCGCTGCGCCACCCAGTTTTTCACCTCGTGCGGCAACCAGGCGCGCGCACGACAGCCGATGGCGATCGGTGGCGGAAACCGGCCATCGTGGATCAGTTGATAGATGCTGCTGCGCGACAGAGCACATCGACTTCACCTCGGGCATGCGCATCAGATGCAGGCTTGCGTGACGCGCGCAGTGGCGGCGCTCCGGGATCGTGGCGGACATGATAGGTCTCCTTTTGCAGGCAGGGCGCGGAATGCCGCGCGATCAATATGTCGAAATCGACGCGTCCAGTATGGAGCGGCCTGTCCGGTCCGCCTATTGAAAGGCGCAGGCAATATCGAATGGATCAACTGCTTGCTTCAGGGTTGATCCTGTACCCCGCTTTCAGCCGTCAAACACGGTGGTGGCAACCGGGTGTAAAAATTTTCAGCTGCTAAAATTTCTTTGCAAATACATGTTGGCTTGATGCGCGTTAAGGTCCTCTGTGCACGTTGGGCGACCATGGCGAAAGTCCATACTTGTCCAGGAGCGCACATGTCAGGTTTTATCGGGTCATCGTTTTTATCGTGTGGCGCCTGTACCTGCGCGGCACGGTCATGAGCGCATCCAAGTCACGCCAGGGCGCAGGGCGCCCGTTGTTGCTGGCGCTTGACGCCATCGACGAAGACCCGGAGCAGCCACGCCGCACCGATAGTCCTGGCTTCTCCGGCGCCAGTCTGCGCGAGCTGGCGGCATCAATTCGCCGCCGTGGCGTCAAGACGCCGATCTCGGTGCGCCAGCATCCCAGTGTGCGGGGCCGGTACATCATCAACCATGGTGCGCGCCGTTACCGCGCCGCGCGCGTGGCAGGTCTGAACGCGATTCCCGCCTTCATCGATAACGACTACAACGACGCCGACCAGGTGATCGAGAACCTTCACCGCAACGACCTGACTGCGCGCGAAATCGCCGATTACATCGGCCGCGAACTGGCGCGGGGATTACGGCGCAAGGACATCGCGGAGCGCGTCAGCAAGTCCGCCGCATACATTACCCAGCACGCGGCGTTGCTCGATCTGCCCGAGTCGATCGCCGCGGCCTTCAACGCCGGGCGTGTGCGCGACGTCACCCTGGTCGGCGAACTTCTATTGGCGCACAAGGCCGCGCCGCAAGTGGTGGCAGCGTGGCTTACCGACCCGCAGCAGGAAGTCACGCGGGGCACCGTGCGCACATTGCGCGACTTCCTCGCCGACGCGGCGGGGAAGGGCAGCGGCACGCCGGGATTTGACAGCGATGGCACTCTCGATAGCTTGGCACCGCTGCTGCCGGCGCAGGCATCTCGCCAGCAGCCGTTTCACGGCACGCTGACGGTTCGTCATGGCGGCCGAGTGGGCGAACTACTGCTGCACCGCCGACCATCCACGTCCGATGTGGCGTGGGTGCGCCACGCGGATGGAGAGCGCGCGGAGGTAGCGCTGGCCGATTTGCGGCTGGTGCAGTGGACCGGCTTTTAGGCGCATGGGCGTTGGCGCGGAGTGTCGATTAGCTTGCTGCACATTAAGGCGGCTAACGCTTCTGTGCAGTCGCAAGACAGGACGTTTTTCGTTTCAGCAAGATCTCTCTCTGGCGCCGTTGCGCCGCGAGGAGATCGATGTGAAACAACACGTGTACGAAGGCGCAGCAAATCTGCAGCGCAAACAAAAAGTGGGCGATGGCGACTGCGCCGATTTGATCAAGCGATATACGGATGTCGGGTGGACCGGGCGTTGGCGCGCAGGCGCCCAAGTGTTGAACAACCCCGCGATCAAGCCCGGGACAGCTATCGCAACATTCGTCAACGGGCGCTGGCCCGGACTGTCGCGAGGTAACCATGCCGCTTTTTTCCTGCGCCATGGTGTCAATGGTTTCTGGGTGATCGACCAGTACGCGGAGAAAAAATTGATAGAGAGCCGGTTCATCGATATTCAGCATCCGGTGCAGGGCAGGCCATACTCCATCAGTAACGATGCTCGCGCCTTCTACACGATCGAGACGCCATGAAGAACCGCACCCTGGGCGTAATCGCCGTCGCCGTCGCCGTCGCCGGTGGTGCTGTCGCGGCGCCGACGACCCTCTCGATCCGCTGTCCTGCCCACGTTGCAGCCGACATCATCCGGGTGGCCCCTGCGCCAGAAGGGTGGATTCCGTTTGTGCCGTCATCGCTCGAAGTGCGTGGCGCGGAACTGATGTTTGGTCCGCCGGCCAGCTACAAGCTGGCCAGGTCCAGCAGCTACCGGCAGTTCAAGCATCGCACGGTATCGGCCTGGGAACTGGCAGGTCTTCCCGATACCGAGAAATGGCTGCGATGCGGATACGGCGCAGCAGACGAGATCACGCTGTCGCGCCAGTTGCCGACGGAGGTGACGCGATGCGAGGTCACGCGCGACCTGGATGCGGACGGCAATGTGACGACGGTGGCGGCGGTGTGCACGTATGCTGCGAGACGGATGCAGTAGGCGAGGCATTCGGCGACTCCGTCGCGCGGCACTTGCCAAGATCGATTGAGGTTGTGATAGCGCCTGTCCGGCAGTAGTAAGAGTAATAGTAATAGTAAGAATAATATTATTCTCACTATTACTGCCGAATGTGAACAGGCTGTACGGTCATCGGCGGGCCTTCTCAATCGATGGGGGGACGAGTAGGTTCGGCAGAAATCTCGCGCCGGAGGCGCAGCTGCCGCTGGAAACTCGGCGACCCTCAACAAGGCAACCAGGGTACCCGCCGATGGCTGGCGCTTACCAAAGGGGAACAGATGTCACAGCGAGTCGTGGTGATGAATGGTCAGCGCCTGTTCCAGACCGAGCATGGTGGTCAGTGGCGCACTGACAGGGTGGATAGGGCCGGAAACCTCAAGCCCGGCCGTTACCGGCTCGACGCCGCGCTACCGGCCGACCAGTCCAGGATCCATACCGGCGTGATTGTCCATGCCGATCGTCAGTTGGTCTACCAACAGGCGGGCAGCACGCTGCTGCGCCACGCCGGGCCGGCCTTTGACGTGCTACCCCGCGCGGGAACCGCGATGCAGATCGCCTACGCCGATGGACGAGCCCATTGCCAGCCCTTTGCCGAACTGTTGCGCCGTAGCCTAAAAATGTAACGCGCGGCTTACGTACCGCGATGCCCTGTTACTTCAGCGGATAAAACTGGACACGCTTTCTCCACCACTCATTTACAACCAGATCTTTTTTACTAACGTGCTACGTCTGCTTGGCGAGCGCAACCCCACTGCAGGTCTATGTTGATGCTCGACATGTCGGGGATCGATTTTTGATGTCCTGTTCCAGATAAGCTCATGTTCGTGCTTTTTTCTTGATTGCAGCCATCATTCGCTGCAAAGTTAGTTTTATCTCTATTTCTCAGGTTCCAACTCATGCCACATTGTGGGCGTTGCAAATAATATAGCAAGCTAAGGCAAAAGATAAGCCATGCCGGCGGCCTTTGCTACCCCTGCTTGATGTTCAAGGTCAGGATGTTTTACTCGTATGCCCCCAACCGCCGCTGCTCATCCGACGAAAACAAGGTATCGGTCACGCGCTGTACCTGCACCGGATCCTGCACTCCCACGCCCAGCGCCGCCTTTTGCGCACGCCAGGCCGTGATACGCTGCTGCCACTGCGCTTCCTCGCGATCGAGTTCCCCCAGTCGCGCCGCCGCTTCCGGCGTGAACGTTGCCGCGCGCAGCCGATAGACTTCATTGTCGCCACCACCCTGCGCGCGCAAGTCGCGCACTGCGGCATTGAGCGCGCTGACCTGTTGTGGCGCGTCGCGTGCGAGGCGCTGGGCCGGCGGCAGCGCCGCGTCGAGGGCAGCGAGCTTGCGTTGCCGCTGCGCGTCGTCCAGCGTGGCGTCGGCCAGCACGGCCATGCGCGCCACGGTGTCGTCATCGCGCGCATCTTCCTGGCCGAACAGGCCGGCGCTTTCCTGCGCCGTGAAATACGTGGCGCGCAGCGTGCGCTTCGCTTGCAGTCTTGCTTGTGCTGCTTGCAGCGCATCGGCGGACGGCGGCAGGTTTTGTTCGATGCCGGCCAGCGCCTGCTTGTAGGCGAGGTAGGCGCCAAGCAGGCGCTTCGCTTCGCGCGCTGGCGCCGGCGCCAGGCGGCGGTCGAGTTCCAGTTCGATCTGGCTGCGGATGGCGGCCAGCGGCTTTTCGCCGATGCCTGCCAGGTAGTAGTCGAACAGGTGGCCCAGTTCCGCATCGACCACCAGGGCGTCGCCGGCGGCGACGGTCACGTTGCCGTCGGGCCGCGTGCCTTCCATCGAGCGCACGAACGCGAACAGATCGGGGTCCTGCTTTGGCGGCGGTGGCCCCGGCGGTTCGCCGCGCGCCAGCGACCAGTACAGCGCCAGGGCGGCGAGGGTGCCCGCTGTGATCAGTGTCGTGTTCGTGCGCATGGCGTCCCCCTTACAGGCCCAGGCCCTGCAGGCGATTGGCCTGCTGGCGGAACACGGTTACGGGCGAGGTCTCGAACAGGTTGACGATGCCGACGAACTGGTTGATTTCATCGAGGTGGTTCATGGCGTAGTCATCGCGGATCACTTTGCCGAGGCGGCTCGAGCAGCTGCTGACCAGGCCATCGTTCTTGGCGCCGCCGAAGGCGAGGCTGATGACGGCCAGCGCGGGGTCGCCCACGTCCAGCGCATTGGTGTAGGGCTGCGCGCCGCTCCAGGAAAAATAATACACGTCGCGTTCCTGGTAGGCGCCTTCGCCGCAGGCGGTCGTCGGTACGCCCTGCGGATGGCGGCGGTTGAAGGCCAGCGCGCCGGCGGTTGAAAGCGACGCCATCGCCGCACCGGCGTTTTGCGGCAAGCCCTTGTTGCCGGAGATGATGCCGATCAGCGAGGCGAGGGCGTCGCCCAGTGCACCGCCGGTATTGGGGATAGTGCCGGTCAGGATGTCGGCCACTTTCGAGCCCTTGTTGACGCCTGCCACGCTGGTCACCGAAGCCACCAGGTCGGGCCGCACGGACGCGACATAGCGCGCGGTCGGGCCGCCGTGGCTGTGGCCGATCAGATTGACCTTTGCCGCGCCGGTGACGGCGAGGATTTGCCGCACCTGCGACAGCAATTGTTCGCCACGCACCTCGGTGCTGTTGGCCGCCGATACAGTGACGGTGTATACCTTGGCGCCGCCGCTGGTGAGGGCGGCGGGGATGCCATAAAAGTATTCGACGGGGCCGAGCTTGTCGAAGCCGAACAGGCCGTGTACCAGCACGATCGGATATTTGGTCTGGGTGTAGCCGGCAGCGCCGGCGGTGACAGGCAGGCCGATGCAGCAGGCCAGGACGAGGGTGGACAGCAATTGCCAGAAGCGGGTCTTCATTTTGTCTCCGTTATTTTTTGTGGAAAATGTCGATGCTGTAGCGGTGCCGGCGGCGCGATCTGTCGTCATCTTCGTCACAACTAAAAAGCAAGCGCTCGGTCTGTTAAATGTAGCACTGGCGGGCTTGAATGGCTTGTCAATTCGATATTGCGGTGCAATACGACTGGCTGTTTAATTGCTGCGATGCTGCGATGCTGCGATGCTGCGATGCTGCGATGCTGCGTTCATGAGGCTGCAACTAAGCTGCCTCCACCTAAAGTTTTGCTTTCCCCATTCCCCCGATAGAAGTAAAAAGCGGGCAGCCCGTCACCGAGCCACCCGCTTTTTCTGTATTGGATATTTCAGTCCATCACATGGTGATCAACGCCCCAACGCCATCACCTTGCCCCAAGCCGCCACAAAGTCTCCGACGAACTTCTGCTCACCATCAGCACTGCCATACACCTCGGCAATCGCCCGCAGGTGCGCGTTCGAGCCGAAGATCAGGTCGACGCGGCTGGCGCGCCAGGTGATGGCGCCGGTTTTGCGGTTGCGGCCCTCGAACGCTTCGGCTGCTGGCGATGTCGCCGTCCATACCGTGCCCATGTCGAGCAGGTTGACGAAGAAGTCGTTGGTCAGCGTGCCACGGCGGGTGGTGAATTCGCCGGCGTCGGATTGCGGGCTGTTCGCGCCGAGTACGCGCAGGCCGCCGACCAGCGCGGTCATCTCCGGTGCGGTCAGGGTCAGCAACTGGGCGCGGTCCACCAGCAGGGCTTCGGCCGGGACGGCGTAGCGCGTCTTCTGGTAATTGCGGAAGCCGTCGGCGATCGGCTCCAGCACATCGAACGACGCGGCGTCGGTCTGTTCCTGCGTGGCGTCGGTGCGGCCCGGCGTGAAGGGGACCGTGACGGCGTGGCCGGCTTGCCTGGCCGCCTCTTCGACTGCGGCGGCGCCGGCCAGTACGATCAGGTCGGCCAGCGAGACGCGCTTGCCGCCGGCAGCTTTGCCGTTGAAGTCGGCCTGCACTTTTTCCAGCGCGGCGAGTACCTTGCCCAATTGCTCCGGCTGATTGACAGCCCAGTCCTTTTGCGGCGCCAGGCGCACGCGCGCACCATCGGCGCCGCCGCGCAGATCGGAACCGCGATAGGTCGATGCCGAAGCCCATGCCGTCGAGACCAGTTCGGAAACCGTCAGGCTTGACGCCAGGATGGCGGCCTTGAGCGCGGCGGTATCGGCGGCGTCGATCAGCGGGTGATCCAGTTCCGGTACCGGGTCTTGCCAGATGAAGTCTTCGGCAGGGATGTCGGCGCCGAGGTAGCGGGTTTTCGGGCCCATGTCGCGGTGGGTGAGCTTGAACCAGGCGCGCGCAAAGGCGTCGGCAAACTCGCCGGGGTTGGCCAGGAAGCGGCGCGAGATCGGCTCGTAGATCGGATCGACGCGCAGCGCCAGGTCGGTGGTCAGCATGGTCGGCAGCAGTTTTTTCGACGGGTCGTGCGCGTGCGGAATGACTGCCTGCGCATCCTTGGCAAACCATTGATGGGCGCCGGCCGGGCTTTTGCCCAGTTCCCATTCGAAGCCGAACAGGTGCTCGAAGAAGTCGTTGCTCCACTGGGCCGGCGTTTTGGTCCAGGTCACTTCCAGGCCGCTGGTGATGGTGTCGCCGCCTTTGCCGCTGCCAAACTTGTTATGCCAGCCGAAGCCCTGGGCGGCAATGCCGGCCGCTTCGGGTTCGGGACCTACGTTATCGGCCGGGCCGGCGCCGTGGGTCTTGCCGAAGCTGTGGCCACCGGCGATCAGGGCGACGGTTTCCTCGTCGTCCATGCCCATGCGCGCGAACGTGTCGCGGATATCGTACGCGGCCAGCAGCGGATCGGGATTGCCGTCGGGGCCTTCCGGGTTCACGTAGATCAGGCCCATTTGCACGGCGGCCAGCGGATTTTCGAGGTTGCGGCTGTGGACATCGCCATCGGCGTTGTCGTCCGAGACCAGCACGCCGCCTGCTTTTTCCACGCCATCGCTGCCGTGGGCGTAACGCAGGTCGCCGCCAAGCCAGGTGGTTTCACGGCCCCAGTACACGTCCTGGTCCGGTTCCCAAGTATCGACGCGGCCGCCCGCGAAACCAATGGTCTTGAAGCCCATGGTTTCCAGCGCGACGTTACCGGTCAAAATAATCAGGTCGGCCCACGAGATCTTGCGGCCATACTTTTGCTTGATCGGCCAGACCAGGCGCCGTGCCTTGTCCAGGCTGACGTTGTCGGGCCAGCTATTCAGCGGCGCGAAGCGCTGCTGGCCACGGCGCGCGCCGCCACGGCCGTCGCCGGTGCGGTAGGTGCCCGCGCTGTGCCAGGCCATGCGGATGAACAGTCCTCCGTAGTGGCCGAAATCGGCCGGCCACCAGTCCTGCGAATCGGTCATCAGGGCGGCCAGGTCGCGCTTGACGGCTGCCAGGTCGAGGCTCTCGAACTCCTTGCGATAGTCGAAGTCGGCGCCCATCGGGTCCGATTTGGCGGAGTGCTGGTGCAGCAGGTCGAGACGCAGCTGGTCGGGCCACCAGTCGCGGTTGGTGGTGCCGGCGTTGTTGGCCTGGCTGAACGGGCATTTCGATGCGCTATGGTCATTGCTCATGGTTGATCCTTGGTTGAAGAACGGACGATGTCGTCGGTGGGCCTCATGGCACAGCAGTCTTATGATAGCTGAACGCGAAGGCGTTGCCTTCACCAGAAAGATGGGCATACCGTCAGTGATAAAAAATGCAACCGGTGGTTTATACTCGCGCGGTAAGTCCGTATCCCTTCACCCAAGGAGACACCCGATGAACACAGCACCAAGCATGCTCCTGCCGCTGATCCTGGCCTTGGCTACATCCACAGCCCACGCCCAGGACCGCCAACGTGACGACCGCGATGATCACGGCCCCGATCTGCAACTGGTCTGTTACGGCGGCGCCGAGAAAACCACCGCCGAAGTCCACTCGGGCTACGAGTGGGACGCGCAGCAGCACAAGTACGTGCCCAAGCAAAGCGTGGAAACCGGCAAAGCCGATTTTCAGGCCACCATCACCGTCTCCATTCACGGCGATCGCGGCGATATCCAGTTACCCAAAAGCCTGATACCACCGCTGCATGGCGACAACCGCGATGGCTGGTGGCGCATCGATGACCTGATCGTGGGGCACGACGAGATTCGCGGCAAATTCCGCCTCAATGCACTGAACCAGCCGCGCCTGTCGATCAACCGCCGCACCGGAGCCATGACCGTCGATGGCATGATCAAGTTCAACGGCCGCTGCGATGCCGACGATGGCCATCGCAGGTTCTAGAAGCATGGTGCGCGTATCGTTCAAGCTGGCGACTCTCGCATTCGGCGCGCTGCTGGCCGGCGCCGTTTTGGCGCAAGGCGCGAAGGTGTCGTCGCCGGTGGAACTGGCGCGGCGGGCGGATGCGCTCAAGCCGGGGCAGTGGGTGTGGGCGCCGCGTATTGCGCCCGCCGGGCCGGTGCTGGTGTACGTGGATTTGTCGCGCCAGGTCGCGACCATTTATCGCAACGGTGTGCGCATCGGCGTTTCGACCGTCTCCACGGGAAAACCGGGGCACGCCACGCCCACCGGCGTCTTCACCATCCTGGAAAAGAATGTGGAGCACCACTCCAATGCCTACAACAACGCCAGCATGCCGTACCAGCAGCGCCTGACCTGGGATGGCGTGGCCTTGCATGCGGGCGGTCTGCCCGGCTACCCGGAAAGCCATGGCTGCGTGCATTTGCCGTACGCGTTTGCGCGCGAACTGTTCGACGCCACCCGGCGCGGCACCACCGTGGTGGTGACCGGCGATGCCAGCCACGCAGTGACCACCGACAGCGCAGATGTCTTGGCGCCGTCAACCCTCGTCGGCGAACAGACCGGAGAGTTCTGGGCGCCGGAGCGCGCTGCATCGGGGCCGGTGACGATCGTCATTTCGCGCAGTGACCAGGCGGTGGTGGTGCTGAGGAATGGCGTGGAAATCGGCCGCGCCCGCGCCATCCTGCCGGCCGACAGCGATGCTACCCATGTGCTCACGCTGGGGACGGATGCCACCGGCGCACCGGCATGGTTCTACGTTGGCGTAGCCGGGCATGCCAACGAATCCGGCAGGCCGGTAGATGAGGCGGTGCGCAACCGGGTGCAGGTGGCGCCGGATTTTTATGCAAAAGTGGCGCCGCTGCTGCTGCCCGGGACCACCTTGCTGGTGACTGCTGAGCCACTTTCGCAGGGCGCCGCTGGCACCCCGCTTACCGTGCTCAATGGGCGCGACTAGCACGCCTCGAACAACTCGGCGTGCGGCGCCAAGGCCCGCTTCCAGCACAAAGCTCGCCGACTCGTTGCGGCGCGCCGCGTTGCGCATCAGGTAAACATTGACGCGATAGACGGTAGCCCTCGGCGCCGTGGCCTGAAACCGGGCACCATCGCGCGAGCCCACGAACAGCGCCTCGTCCGCGCCCGCGGCGGTGACGTTGAAGTTGGCCGAGCGGTTGGCGCCTGTCAGGCGCACGTCGAGCATGGCGCCTGCCGGCACGGCAATGCTGTATTCGGCAGTCGCGCGGCCCTTGATCTTGCCGCTGATTTTCTGCAGTGGCGCTGCGTGGGTGAGCACGATCTCTTCGTGCCGTATCGGGTCGGCCGCCCAGGCGCTGCCACAGGCGAGCGCTGCGCAGAGCGCCGCCATCAAGAGTTTATTCATGCGGGTCTCCGGTTGGTTTGCGTACATGTATGTCGAGCTGCTGGTAGGGGATTTCGATGCCTGCAGTCTGCAGGGCGCTGAGGATATTTTCGAGCAGCGCGCCGCGCACCTGCAGCCAGCCACCGACATCGGCCGTCCACACGCGCACGGCGAAATTGACGCCATTGTCGCCAGCGCTGGTCAGCAGCACCACCGGCGCCGGCTCGGCCGCCACGCCGGCGGTGGCGCCGGCCGTGGCATCCAGGATCGCGATCACGCGTGCCGCGTCGGTGCCATACGCAACGTTGATGGTGACCTCGAAACGGCGACTGCGGTCGTACATGGTCCAGTTGGTGAGGTTGCCGCTCAGAAGCAGGCCGTTGGGCACCACCGAGTCGGCGCCGTCGAAGGTGCGGATGGTGGTGGCGCGCAGCCGGATGTCGCGTACTGTGCCGGAGATGCCGGCGGCGTCGATCACGTCGCCGGGCTGGATAGGCCGCTCGAACATCAGCACCACGCCCGACACAAAATTGTTGACCACGTTTTGCAGGCCGAAGCCGATGCCCACGCCCAGCGCGCCGAAAATGAACATCAGCTGGCTGACCTTGAAGCCGGCGGCCGACAGCGCGAACAGGATCCCCAGCAGCAGCACGCCGTAGTAGCTGAGCGAGGCGATACTGTTGCCCACCCCGCGCGGCAGCCTGCTGTGGCCGGGCAGTTCCTCGCGCAGCAGGCGCCGCACTGCCTGCGCAACCCACACCGCCAGCCAGGTCGAGAACACGAACACCACCACGTCGCCGAGGTGGAGGGAGACCTCGCCGACGTCGATGCCCACAGCCAGCACTGAACTGCCGGCATTTTGCAGCGGCCGCAGCAGGCGGAAACGGTGCAGGCTGTAGACCAGCCATCCGACCAATCCTGCCACGACCAGCAGGCGGTCGCAGGCTGCCACCAGCACCGGCCCCTGGCGGTGCACGAGGGTGCCGCCATCGGGCGCCGGCGCGCTGAGCATGCCGCGTAACAGTCCCTGGCAGGCTGTCACGCCAGCGTAGAGCAGGAGCGCCATGTAGCCGCTTTCGATCACGCCGCTGGTCAGCGTTTCGGCCAGCGAGATATTACCGACCACGTTGCAGATGGCCGCCACCGCCAGGATCAGCAGCACACCCCATTCGAGCGGGCGCTTGAGACGTTGCAGCATGTTGTACCGCGCGGCATGCGGCGGGCAGGGCTGACGCAACATCCAGACCGTCAAGCCCAGCGCCAGAAGGTTGAGCGCCAGCGTAAAGAGGCGGTAGAGCCCCACGTCCGCCACGATCGCCACGCCCAAGCGGTCGAGCGCGTACAGACCCACGGCGATGGAGGGGGGCATACCGAGCCAGGCGGCAGTGTTTTTCGGCAGCAGGCGCAGCACCGGGATCAGTGCCAGCATCAGCACGAATTCCTCGACCAGCAGCGGCGCATCGGGCTCAAAGACCAGCACCGCCAGCAGCGACAGCAGGAGCCAGGCCGACACTGGCCGCCGCAGCGCGCTGGTGCCCGCTTCGGGCAGGCTGCCGTGGCGCCGGCTGCGCAGCGCCAGCGCCATGATCAACGGCAGCAGCAGGATCTGCACCACGCGCAGCGCCTGCTGGTTGCCGGTGCCGGCGGCATTGTAGTCGCGGGCGAACCGGGTTTCGATATCGAGGCCGCGCTGCATGGCGTCGAGCGGCGCGTCTGCGCCACCGGCAATGCCCGACTGCTGCCACAGCGGCGGCACATCGATCTTCAGCAGGCGGCGGTCGATGTCATCGATGGCGGCGCCCACGTCGGCCTTGCCGCTGCGGATACGCGCCTTGATGACGCTGGCGCGCTCGGTCAGCTCGAACTGGGTGGACAAGGCCGCGCCCAGTGCCGCCTCGCACGCGTCGATCTGCGCCAGCACCGCCTCGACACGGGTGGACATTACCGGCGGCAGCCCCCCGAGCGTGCCGGCGCCGCGCGCCGCCGACCAGGCCAGGCGGCGCTGCGCCAGTTGCATGGCGCTGTCGGCATATGGCGCGAAAGTCGCATGGGACTCCGCTTCCCAGCGCGCATAGCGGCGCGCGTCGAATTCCCAGTGGCGGGCCAGGCTCTCGAGCCGCATGATGGGCAGGGCGCGCAAAGCCGTTCCCCGGGCCGAGAGCAGCTTGGCGTTGACCGGCGCGGCGATGGCGTCGAGCGTGGCGCGCAGGCGCGCGAACGGCGGCGGTGCGGCCAGCAACTGGCGGGCGACATCGACCAGTTGCTGGTCTTCGTCGGCTTGCTTGAGGATGTCCTGGATGGTGATGGGGGTGGCCGGCGCGCTTGGCGGCAGCGGTGCCGCTGCTGCAGTCACCAGGCCGGCAAGGGCCAGCATCATCAGCCCGATCGCCATGGCGGCCAAACGCATAGGCAGGCTCACGGCTGCACGCGTTCCCAGGTGTAGCTGCCGCCATTGCCGGACACGGTGCGCTGCAGCCGGCCATCGGTCAGGCGATAGCTGTCGATGCGTTCGACGTCTTGCGGCCAGTGCTGGCCGATGGCGTCGGGTGGGCACATCATGCGCGTGAGTGCCAGCGGACCGAGTGTGGCACGAGCGGCCAAGAGGGGGGTGCCCGCCATGGCGGCGATACGGACCAGGTTGTGCATGACAGCGTCTTCCACGGAGCGTGCCGGGTGCCGCCCGGCCGGAAACGTCGGGCTGCGACGCTATGGCTATGATACAGATGGAAATGACGAATTGGTAAGATTCTTGGGGTGACCAAGACTCGCGCGGGTTAGCGATGAAATGTACCGCTCCAGGACCGTCTTTTCGCAGTTCCAGACCGTTTTGTCACTATTTTGAGAATTTCAGGCACTAGCGGGTTTGCCGCGTTGATGCCAAGATAGCGTCATGACAAACATCTATCGTAGTCAATTCCGCATGCCGTTTTCGCTGTTCGAAAAGTTGAAGGCAGAAGCTGGCAAGGCCGGCCGCAGCGTCAATGCCGAGCTGGTGGGGCGGCTGGAGCGAAGCCTGACGGACAGCTCCAACGACATCGATATGCGCATCATTTTCGAGGCGCTCGAACGGCTATCGCTGCGCAACCCCGAGTTGCGCTACAGCTTTGGCGTCAACCTCGGCAACCAGCGCGACGTGCGGCCGTCCGAAATCGAAAGCGGCAACTGGACCCTGGCCGCCGATCCGGACAACCCGGTGGCGGACCTGCTGGCGAAAAAACAGGCCGGGGTGCCGGCCAAGTAAGCGCTGAATTAGGGCACTGAACCGTGTTACAGGAAACGATCCAGTAACTTCTTGCTGTGCTTGTCCAACTCGCGCACATCGCGCACCAGGAAGTGAATGCCGTGGATGTCCGAGATCAGGAGCGTATCGGCCGTCAGCCGGCGGATGTCTTCTTCGCCGCGCAGCACGAACTCGGTGTCGCCACGGTCGGTATTGACGGTCCAGGTGCACGGCGTGGCAAAGCTGGTCACGGCCACGATGCGGCTGATCTCGGGCATGAATTCGCGTCCGCTCAATTCTTCGCGCACCAGCGCGCCCACCGCTGCCGGCAAATCCTCGATGCGGTCGATCCAGGCCACTTCCTTGCCGTCGTGATTGACCAGCGCAATGCCGTCTTCCGGCGCCTGCACCGGGAAGGCGCGCACCGCTGCCACGCCTTCGTGGACCACGCCATCAAGCGTGGTCAGTACCAGTTTGCCGAAGGGGTTGCGTATCAGTTCAAAGTTAATGCTCATCTGCTTCAATCCTTGCTGCCACGGTCGTCGAGGTCCGTGTCCACGTTGCGGGCTTGCGCCTGTACCAGGCGGTAGTACGCGCCTTCCTTGGCCATCAGTTCATCATGGGCGCCTTCTTCCACCACCACGCCGCGATCCATCACCACCAGGCGGTCCGCTTTTGCCAGCGTGGACAGGCGGTGGGCAATCGCGATCGTGGTGCGGCCCTTGACCAGGTTTTCCAGCGCGCGCTGGATTTCTTTTTCAGTCTCCGAATCGACCGAGGCGGTGGCTTCGTCGAGGATCAGGATCTTCGGGTCGATCAGCAGCGCGCGCGCAATCGAGATGCGCTGGCGCTCGCCGCCGGACAAGCCCTGGCCGCGTTCACCGACCATCGAATCGTAACCCTGCGGCAGGCGCAGGATGAATTCGTGGGCGTGCGCGGCGCGGGCGGCGGCCATGATCTCGGCGCGCGTTGCATCCGGTTTGCCGTAGGCGAGGTTTTCGGCGATGGTGCCGAAGAACAGGAACGGCTCCTGCAGCACCAGGCCGATCTGGCGGCGGTAGTCGGAAATCGCCAGCGAGCGGATATCGACGCCGTCGAGCATGATGGCGCCTTCGGCCACATCGTAGAAGCGGCAGATCAGGTTCACCAGCGTCGATTTGCCCGAACCCGAATGGCCGACCAAACCCACCATTTCGCCGGCCTTGATATCGAGGTTGATGCCGCGATTGACCGCGCGGTTACCGTAGCGGAAGCCCACTTCGCGCAAGGTGATATTGCCTTCCACCTTGGCCAGCTTGACCGGGTTGACCGGATCGGGCACCGACGACACGTGGTCGAGAATATCGAAAATACGCTTGGCAGCCGACGCCGATTTTTGCGTGACCGAGACGATGCGGCTCATCGAGTCCAGCCGGCCGTAGAAGCGGCTCGAGTACGCGATGAACGCGGACAGCACACCGACCGTGATATTGCCCTTCGAGACCTGGTAGATACCGAACACCCAGATCACCAGCAGACCCAGCTCGGTCAGGAACGACACGGTGGGCGAGAACAGCGACCAGATTTTATTGAGCTTGTCGTTGACGGCCAGGTTGTGCTTGTTGGCGGTGCGGAAGCGCGCCGCTTCGCGCGTCTCCTGGGCGAACGCTTTGACGACGCGGATGCCGGGAATGGTATCGGCCAGCACGTTGGTCACTTCGCCCCACACGCGGTCGATCTTTTCGAAGCCGGTGCGCAGGCGGTCGCGCACCAGGTGGATCAGCCAGGCGATGAACGGCAGCGGCGCCAGCGCGAAGATGGCGAGATACGGATCGATCGAGAACAGGATCACGCCCGTCATGATGATCATCAGGCAGTCGGACGCGAAGTCCAGCAAATGCAGCGACAGGAACACGCAAATGCGGTCGCTCTCGCTGCCGATGCGCGACATCAGGTCGCCGGTGCGCTTGCCGCCGAAGTATTCGAGCGAGAGGCGCAGCAGGTGGTCATAAGTCTCGGTGCGCAGGTCGGCGCCGATACGCTCGGAGACCAGTGCCAGCACATAGGTCTTGGCCCAGCCGAAAATCCACGCCAGCACAGCCGCGCCCACCAGGCCGGACATGTACAGCGCCACCAGGCTCGAATCGACCGGCGTGCCGTTCTGGTACGGGATCAGCACCTTGTCCATCAGCGGAATGGTCAGATACGGCGGGATCATGTGGGCGCCGGTGGACAGCAGCATCAGCAGGAAGCCCAGGCCCAGTTGCAGTTTATAGGGGCGGGCGAAGCGCCACAGGCGGAACAGGGTCCAGGTGGACGGCGGCGTGTACACCACCTTGGTGCAGACCGGGCATTCTTCCTGGTCCGGCTCTAACGGCGCCTTGCAGCTGGGGCACACGTTGGTGTCGTCGCTGATGACCGGCTCGCCACTGGAGTGGCTGTCGCGCTGGGCGGCAAAGTGCTCGACCAGGCGGATCGCCTGCAGGTTCTGGCCCAGCGTAAAACGCCAGGCGGCCAGGCGGCCGCGCGCGGACACCAGTTCCAGGTGGCCCACGCCCGCGTGATCGTGGTGTTCCAGCGACAGATCGAACGAGAACGGCCATGCCTGCCATTGCTCCTGGCCCGGCGCGCGCGCCAGCAGGCGGGTGTTGGTAATCACCACCACACCCTTGGCGAAACGAAGTTGCTGATCCAGGTCAACCTCCAGGGCACTTACAACGTTTTCCCCTTGGGAAAGTTGTGCCTGTATATCGGAACGCCAGCGGTCGGGCAGCTCGCCGCCGACGCTCGATATGGTGGAAAGTTGTTGGCTTGTCATTGTGTGGCGTACTCCGGATTCGGGAAAAAAGCGTTGTGTGCTTGGGTGCGTGGTTAAGTGCTTACTTACATGGCAGCGACAGTGCAGGAATTCAATCGTGCATTGTCTCTGGTAAAAGTAATGAATTACGGTATTCTGTCGCTAATAAATTGACAGAAGTTAAGTCAGTACTGACTTATTTGTTGTAGCGGCAAGTATAACGCACGGACAAAAACGCTGGTACTGCTTGATGAACTTGATCAGGACATGGGTGATGCCAAATGTGATTTGGCGACAGCGATATTACAGGGTTTAAAATACGGCGCGCGGCCACGGCCCGAGCCGATAACGAAGTTATAAAGTTCGAAACATGATCAAGAAGAAAAGCATAGAAATCCTCCGCGTCACCCATTTGCGCGGCCCCAATATCTGGACCTATCGCCCGGTGATCGAGGCGTGGCTGGACATTGGCGAGCTGGAACAATACCCGTCCAACCTGCTGCCGGGCCTGTACGAGCGCCTGACCACGATCCTGCCGGGCCTGCTCGAGCACCGCTGCGGCGTGGGCGAGGTGGGCGGCTTCCTCGAGCGCCTGCGCGACGGCACCTACGCCGGCCACGTGCTCGAGCACGTGGTGCTGGAACTGCAAAACCTGGCCGGCATGAAGACCGGCTTCGGCAAAACCCGCCAGATCGGCGAAGACACCGGCTACTACAAGATGGCCTTCCGCACCCGCCAGGAGCAAGTCGGCCGCGCCGCCCTGGCCGCTGGGCGCGACCTCCTGATGGCAATGATCGAGGATCAGCCGTACGACCTGGCTGCCACCGTGGCCGAACTGACCGACCTGGTTGAAACGTTGTGCCTGGGCCCGAGCACCGGCAACATCGTCGATGCCGCTACCGACCGCGCGATTCCGTCGATCCGCCTCACTGACGGCAACCTGGTGCAACTGGGCCATGGCGCCGCCCAGCGCCGCATCTGGACCGCCGAAACCGAGCAGACCAGCGCGATTGCCGAAGGCATTGCCAGCGACAAGGACCTGACCAAGTCGCTGCTGTCGTCGTGCGGCGTGCCGGTGCCCGAAGGTGAACTGGTGACCAGCGCGGAAGCTGCCTGGGAAGCCGCGCAGGACATCGGCCTGCCGGTCGTGGTCAAGCCGTACAACGGCAACCATGGCCGTGGCGTGTCGCTCAACCTGATGACCGAAGCCGATGTCACTGCCGCCTATGCGCTGGCGTCCGACGAAGGCTACAGCTCGAGCGTGATCGTCGAGCGCTTTATCGTCGGTAACGAGCACCGCCTGCTGGTCGTCGGCAAGCGCATGATCGCTGCCGCCGCCGGCGAAGCCTTGTGGATCACCGGCGACGGCGTCCACACCATCCAGCAGCTCGTCGATCTGCACATCAATATCGATCCGCGCCGTGGCGAGGAAGAAGATTTTCCCCTTAGCCTGATCAAGCCGGCGGAAGCCGGCGAAACCATCCTGGAACTCAAGCGCCAGGGCATGGACGCGCTTTCCGTGCCGCTGGACGGCCAGAAGGTGCTGATCCAGGCCAACGGCAACGTCACCACCGACGTCACCGACAAGGTGCACCCGGAAGTGGCCGCCATGGCCACGCTGGCTGCGCGCGTGGTGGGCCTCGACATCGCCGGCATCGACCTGGTGGCGTCCGACATTACCCGTCCGCTGCACGAGCAGGGCGGCGCCATCATCGAAGTCAACGCCAGCCCCGGCCTGCTGATGCACCTGAAGCCCGAACACGGCGAGCCGCGCAACGTCGGCGCCGCCATCGTGGAACAGTTGTTCAAGCAGGAAGACACGGGCCGCATCCCGGTCGTGGGCATCACCGGCACGCACGGCACCACCGTGGCCGCGCGCCTGATCGCCTGGCTGCTGCAAGTGGGCGGCAAGAAGGTCGGCGTGAGCTGCGCCGACGGCCTGTACGTGAACAGCCGCCTGCTGTCGCGCGACGGCCTGTCTGACTGGGAAACCGGCGAGCGCCTGCTGCTCAACAAGAACGTGGAAGCGGCGGTGTTCGAATCGAGCGCGCGCATGATCCTCACCGAAGGCCTGGCCTACGACAAGTGCACGGTGGGCGTGGTGACCGATGTCTCCGGCCTGGAAGACGTGGCCGAGTTCCACATCGACACCGACGACAAACTGTACAACGTGCTGCGCACCCAGGTGGACGTGGTGCTGGCCAGCGGCGCCGCCGTGCTCAACGCCGCCGATCCGCAAGTGGTGGAGATGGCAGATTTGTGCGACGGCGAAGTGATTTTCTACGGCGTGGACGAGCACCTGCCGGCCATCGTCCAGCACCGCCAGGACAGCGCGCGCGTGGTCTTCCAGCGCATCCAGGGCGACCAGCACACCATCGTGCTGGGCCAGGGCTACGTGGACATGGTCAGCCTGCCGCTGTCGCCGCTGGTGCCGCCCGAGGCCGTGCTGGCCGCGATTGCCGCCGGTTGGGCACTGGGCCTGACGCCGGAACTGATCGCCGCCGGTTTGCGCACCTTCGATGCGAATCCGAAGCGCATCCATCACTGATACGAAAGAACAAGCAGATTTATGGAAGTCATCCGCACCCGCGCCCTTCGTGGCCCGAATCTCTGGAGCCACCACACCGCCATGGAAGTGGTCGTATCGTGCCCGCCCGACCAGCGCGCCATCGCGCAATTGCCCGGCTTCGAGCAGCGCCTGCACGCGCGCTTCCCGGCGGTCGGCGCCCTGCACGCCACCGGTGAAACCATCTCGCTGGCCAATGTGCTCGAAGCCGCAGCCCTGAGCCTGCAGGCGCAAGCCGGCTGCCCGGTCACCTTCAGCCGCACCACCGCCACGCCGGAAGAGGGCGTGTACCAGACCGTGGTGGAATACTCGGAAGAAGCCGTGGGCCGCCTGGCCGTCGCCATGGCCGAAAACCTGATCAACGCCGCGCTGAACGACACCGCCTTCGACCTCGACGCCGCGCTCACCGAACTGCGCGACCTCGACGAAGACGTGCGCCTCGGACCGAGCACCGGCTCCATCGTCAACGCCGCGCTGGCGCGCGACATCCCGATCCGCCGCCTGACCGAAGGCAGCATGGTGATGTTCGGCTGGGGTTCCAAGCAGCGCCGCATCCAGGCTGCCGAAATGGACACCACCAGCGCCATCGGCGAATCGATCGCCCAGGACAAGGAACTGACCAAGAAGCTGCTGCACGCGGCCGGCGTGCCGGTCCCATACGGCCGCACCGTGGAAGACGAGGCGGACGCCTGGCAAGCCGCGCAGGACATCGGCATGCCGGTCGTGGTCAAGCCGAAGGACGGCAACCAGGGCAAGGGCGTGACGGTCAACGTCAATTCGAAGGAGCACCTGGAACAGGCGTTCCGCACCGCCAAGGAATTCCGCGACGACGTGATGGTCGAGCGCTATTTGCCCGGCCACGATTTCCGCCTGCTCGTCATCGGCAACAAGCTCATTGCCGCTGCCCGCCGCGACCCGCCGCAAGTGGTTGGCGACGGCGTGCACACGGTGCGCCAGCTGGTGGACCTGGTCAATGCCGACCCGCGCCGTGGCAGCGGCCACTCGACGTCGCTCACCAAGATCCGGTTCGACGACATTGCCCTGGCGCGCCTTGCGCTGCAAGACCTGGAAGCGGACTCCGTGCCCGGCAAGGGCCAGCGCGTGATCCTGCGTAACAACGCCAACCTGTCCACGGGCGGCACCGCCACCGACGTGACCGACGACGTGCACCCGGAAGTGGCGGCGCGCGCGGTGGAAGCGGCGCAGATGATCGGCCTCGATATCTGCGGCGTGGACGTGGTGTGCGAAGGCGTGCTCGAACCGTTTGACGATCGTCGCGGCGGCGTGGTGGAAGTCAACGCCGCTCCCGGCCTGCGCATGCACATCGCGCCGTCGTACGGCAAGGGCCGCGCCGTGGGCGAGGCCATCGTGAACACCATGTTCGCGCCGGGCGAGAATGGCCGCATCCCGGTCGTTGCCGTCACCGGCACCAACGGCAAGACCACCACCGTGCGCCTGATCGCGCACCTGCTCACGGCCAGCGGCCTGCGCACCGGCATGACCAACACCGACGGCGTGTACATCGAAGGCCGCCAGACCGACAGCGGCGACTGCAGCGGCCCGCGCAGCGCCCGCAACGTGCTGCTGCACCCGGACGTGGATGCGGCGGTATTTGAAAGCGCCCGGGGCGGCATCCTGCGCGAAGGCCTGGCCTTCGACCGCTGCCAGGTTGCGGTGGTGACCAACATTGGCGCCGGCGACCACCTGGGCCTGAATTACATCACCACCGTGGAAGACCTGGCGGTCTTGAAGCGCGTAATCGTGCAAAACGTCGCCGCAGACGGCTACGCGGTGCTGAACGCGGTCGATCCGATCGTCGCCGCCATGGCCGCCAACTGCAAGGGCAAGATCATCTACTTCGGCGCGGACGCCGGCCATCCCGTCATCGCCACCCACCTGGCGCAGGGCTGCCGCACCGTGTACGTCGCAGACGGCCACCTGGTGGCTGCCGAAGGCAAGCAGCAGGTACGGATTCCGCTGGCGGAAGTGCCGATCACCCGCAACGGCGCCATCGGCTTCCAGGTCGAGAACGTGATGGCGTCTGTCGCTGCCGCGTGGGGCGTGGGTATCAGCTGGGAGTCGATCCGCCTGGGCCTGAAAACCTTCGCCAACGATTCCGACAATGCGCCCGGCCGTTTCAACGTGTTCGACTACAAGGGCGCGACCGTGATCGCCGACTACGGTCACAATCCGGACGCCATCCTGGCGCTGGTGCAGGCCGTGGAAACCATGCCGGCCAAGCGCCGTGGCGTGGTGATCTCGGGCGCCGGCGACCGCCGCGATGAAGACATCCGCCAGCAGACCGAAATCCTCGGCCGCGCGTTCGACGACGTGCTGCTGTATGAAGACGCGTGCCAGCGCGGCCGCGTCGATGGCGAAGTGGTGGCGCTGCTGCGCTCCGGTCTGCAAGGCGCGCCGCGCACGTCGCACGTGCAGGAGATTTACGGCGAATTCCTGGCCATCGATACGGCGCTGGGCCGCCTGCAGGAAGGGGACTTGTGCCTGATCCTGATCGACCAGGTGGAAGACGCGCTGGCGCACATCCGCAAGCGTATTGCCGAAGTCTGATCGTCGGAGTAAGCAATGAAACCGGGGCGCGTCCCCGGTTTTTTATTGCCGGTAGCTATTGGCTTTACCTATGGAAGCCATAGATATTTATAGTTTTTATATATCGTACCCAGCGTTTAAAATAGCCTCAGTCTATTAAATAACGAGGAGCCATAGTATGAGCCAGCCACCGATCACCACCGCCTCCGGCATCCCGGTCGCCGACAACCAGAATTCGCTGTCCGCTGGCCCGCGCGGCCCGCTGCTGCTGCAAGACTTCCACCTGCTCGAAAAACTCCAGCATTTCAACCGTGAGCGCATTCCGGAGCGCGTGGTCCATGCCAAGGGTTCGGGCGCCTACGGCACCTTCACCGTCACCCACGACATCACCCGTTTTACCAAGGCCAGGCTGTTCGCCAGCATCGGCAAGCAGACCGAGACCTTCGTGCGCTTCTCCACCGTGGGCGGCGAAAAGGGCAGTGCCGATACCGAGCGCGATCCGCGCGGTTTCGCCATGCGCTTCTACACCGAGGACGGCAACTGGGACCTGGTCGGTAACAACACGCCAATGTTCTTTATCAAGGACGGCATCAAGTTCCCCGATTTCATACATACCCAGAAGCGCGATCCGCAAACCAACCTGAAGTCGCCGACCATGATGTTCGACTTCTGGAGCAAGACGCCGGAAAGCCTGCACCAGGTGACCATGCTGTTCTCGGACCGTGGCACGCCGGACGGCTACCGCCACATGGACGGCTTCGGCAGCCACACCTTCAGCCTGATCAACGAGGCGGGTGAGCGCGTGTACTGCAAGTGGCACCTGAAGACGCAGCAGGGCATCAAGAATTTGCCGGCTGCCGTGGCCACCCGCATCGCCGGTGAAGATCCGGACTACGCCCAGCGGGACCTGTTCGGCGCGATTGCCGCCGGCGACTTCCCGCGCTGGGACGTGCGCCTGCAAGTGGCCACCGAGGCGGAGCTGGCGGCATGGGAGCAGCGCACCGGCTGGAACCCGTTCGATCTGACCAAGGTATGGCCGCATGCGGACTTCCCGTTGATCCCGGTCGGCGTGTTCGAACTCAATCGCAATCCCGTCAACTACCACGCGGAAGTGGAGCAGGCTGCATTGTCGCCGTCCAACGTGGTGCCGGGCCTGGGCTACTCGCCGGACAAGATGCTGCAGGCGCGCCTGTTCGCCTACCACGACGCCCAGCTGTACCGCGTGGGTGTGAATCACCAGCACCTGCCGGTGAACGCGCCACGCTGCCCGTTCCACAACCAGCAGCGCGACGGCGCCATGGCAATCGCCAACGGCGGTGCGGCGCAGAACTACCAGCCGGTCGATAGCAACGGCAGCAACCCGCAAGGCATGGGTCACGGTGAGCCGGGACTGGCGCTGCACGGCGCGGCAGGGCGCTACGACGGTCGCGGCAAGGAAGACGATTACACGCAAGCGGGCAACCTGTTCCGCCTGATGCCGGCGCAAGAGCAGCAGAACCTGTTCGACAATATCGCCGGTCCGTTGTCGCAGGTGAGCGCCGAGATCATCGCCCGTCAATTGAACCACTTCGACCAGGCCGATCCGGCTTACGGCGCCGGCGTGCGCGCAGCGCTCAAGGCGCGTGGTGTGGAAGTCGCTTAACTGCACTACAATCTCCACGTTGCCACCAACGTGGAGTACCGTTTGAACCGCACCCCCGCATCCGTTTCAAACTTTGCCCAGCTTGGCCAGGTCGTCCTGGTCCTGCAGGGCGGCGGCGCTCTGGGCGCTTACCAGCTTGGCGTCTACCAGGCCATGCACGAGGCGGGGCTGGAACCCGACTGGGTGATCGGCACGTCGATCGGCGCCATCAACGGCGCCATCATCGCCGGCAATCCACCGGAGCAGCGCCTCGAGCGCCTGCGCCAGTTCTGGCAACGCATGGAGCGCAATGCGCTCGGCGTGACGTCCCTGCCGCGCAGCGTGGCCAATGCCCTCACGGTGGGGCAGGGCATTCCCGCCTTTTTCGAGCCCAACCTGTCGGCCTGGTGGAATCCGGACGCGAAAGTCGGCGTGGAACACGCGTCGTTCTACCAGACCGCGCCGCTGCGCGCCACGCTCGAGCAACTGATCGACTACGACTACCTCAATCATCAGCAACCGCGCTTCACGGTCGGCGCGGTCAACGCCCGCACCGGCGCCATGCGCTACTTCGACAGCAGCCGCGACGTGCTCACCGCCGACCACGTGATGGCCTCGGGCGCGCTGCCGCCAGCCTTTCCCGCCGTGCGCATCGACGGTGAACCGTACTGGGATGGCGGCATCTATTCCAACACGCCGATCGAAGCGGTGCTCGACGACGAGCCGCGCCGCAGTTCGGTAATCTTCTCGGTACAGGTGTGGAACCCGGACGGTACCGAGCCGCAAAGCATCCTCGACGTGCTCGACAAGCAGAAGGAGATCCAGTATGCGAGCCGCTCCAGCAATATCGAGCAGCAGCGCAAGCTGCACCGGTTGCGTCACGTGATCCGCGAACTGAGCCTGCACCTGCCGCCCGACGTGGCCGAGCTGCCCGAAGTGCGCGACCTGTCGTGCTGGGGCTGCGGCACCACCATGCACGTGCTGTCGCTGGTAGCGCCGCGCATCGGCGGCGAGGACCATACCAAGGATATCGATTTTTCTTCGAGCGGCATCAACGCGCGCTGGCAGGCCGGCTATGAAGAGGCGCAGCGCATGATCGCCCTGAGGCCGTGGGAATCGAAGGTGGATCTGATCGAAGGCGTAGCCCTGCACACGCTGCCACCATTGCCACCGGCTTAACCCGGAGCGGCCCCCAGCACTTCCTCGCACACGTCGAGCCACGCGCGCGCCGCGTGCGACAGGTAGCCGCCTTGCCACACGTGGGCCGGCTGCCATGGCAGCGCCGGTTCCACCAGCCGCACCGCATCCAGCGGTCCGGACGCCAGCCGTCCGATGAACGGTTCCGGCAGCAGCGCCACGCCCATGCCGGCCGACGCCATCGCGACCAGCCAGTCCCATTGCCCGCTTTGCGCCGCCACCTGCGGCTCGAACCCGGCCGCGCTAAACGCCGCGCGCAGGCTGCGCGTGAGCGCGAAGTCGTCGGTGAGCAGCACCAGCGGCAATCCGTCCAGCGCCTTGAACGGCAACGTGGCGCGGCCCTTGCGAAACGTGCCTTGCGCGGCCAGTGCCCATAACGGGTAGCTGGCGATGGTGGCCGTTTGCAGTGCCAGCGCCGGGTCGGCCGGCAGCACGGTCAGGCCGATTTCCAGTTCGCCGTTGGCGACCTTGCGTTCGATGGCCTGGCCCGTGTCTTCCAGCAGCGTGAGGGCGATTTGCGGATGGCGTTCGCGGAATGCCTTCAGCACCGGCGTAAACAGCAGGTTGATCATGGGCGGGATGCCGACTGTGAGCTGGCCCCGTTCCACCGTTTGCGTGTCGTGCACTTCCTGCGCCAGGCGCCGCATCGAGGCCAGCATGTCTTCGCCGCGCGCGTACACCACGCGGCCGATGTCGGTCAGCGCCAGTTTGCGGCCGTCGCGTATCAACAGCTGCGCGCCCGTTTCCTGTTCCAGCTGGCGCACCATCTTGCTGATGGTGGACTGGGTGACGTGCAGCGACTCCGCCGCCTGGGTAAAACTGTTGAGGCGCACGGTTTCGACGAAATAGCGCAGCGAGCGGAGGTCCATGAATAAAGCGACTGGAGAGCAGGAATTTAAGTCATAAAGCGACTGACTCGGCAATTCTATACTGAAACTCTATAAGAAGATCGAGGAGCAAATCATGTATGAAGACCGCATTCGCCTTTCAACGCTGATGGACAAGGTGATGACCGCCGACCGCGCCGCCGCGCTGTTCAGGGACGGCATGACCGTCGGCATGAGCGGCTTTACGCGCGCTGGCGACGCCAAGGCGCTGCCGCTGGCGCTGGTGGAACGCGCGCGCCAGGCGCCCCTGCACCTGACCCTGCTCACCGGCGCCTCGCTCGGCAACGACAGCGACGGCCTGATGGCCAACGCCGGCGTGGTTGCACGGCGCATGCCGTTCCAGGCCGATGCCGCGCTGCGCCGCAAGATCAACACGGGCGAGGTGATGTTCATCGACCAGCACCTGTCCGAGACCGCCGAGCAGCTGCGTTCGGGCGATCTGAAAGCCGTCGATATCGCCGTGATCGAAGCGGTGGCGATCACTGCCGACGGCAGCATCATTCCCACCATGTCGGTCGGGAACACGGCCAGCTTCGCCCAGCAGGCCGCGCAGGTGATCATCGAGATCAACCTGGCCGCGCCGCTGGCGCTCGAAGGCTTTCATGACATCTACGTGCCGCACGCACGGCCCGAACGCGAACCGATTCCGCTGACGTCGCCGCTGCAGCGCATCGGCGCCACCGCGATCGCCATCGACCCGGCGCGCATTGCCGCCATCGTCATCACCGACAGCGCCGACAGCCCGTCCAACGCGCTGCCGCCCGACGCGGAGACCGACGCCATCGCCCGCCACGTGGTGGCCTTCTTGGAAAAAGAGGTGGCAGCCGGGCGCATGGGACCGCAACTGCTGCCGCTGCAGGCCGGTATCGGCACGATTGCCAACGCCGTGCTGCATGGATTGTCCGCGTCGTCGTTCCGCGACATGACCATGTATTCGGAGGTGCTGCAGGACAGCGCCATCGCGCTGCTCGATTCGGGCCACCTGGCCGTGGCCTCGGCCTCGTCGATCACCCTGACGGCCGCCACCCACGAGCGTTTCATCGCCAACCTGGAGCAGTACCGCGACCGCATCGTGCTGCGTCCGCAAGAGATCAGCAACCACCCGGAAATCGTGCGCCGGCTCGGCATCATCGCGCTCAACACGGCGCTGGAATTCGACATCTACGGCAATGTCAACTCCACCCACGTGGGCGGCACGCACATGATGAACGGGATCGGCGGCTCGGGCGACTTCGCCCGCAATGGCCAACTGTCGATTTTCGTCAGCAAGTCGGTGGCCAAGGACGGCGCCATTTCAAGCGTGGTGCCGTTTGCCGCGCACGTGGACCATACCGAGCACGATGTCGATGTGCTGGTGACCGAATGGGGCCTGGCCGACTTGCGCGGCCTGGCCCCGCGCGAGCGCGCGCCGCTGATCATCGAGCAGTGCGCCCACCCCGACTATCGGCCGCAATTGCGCGCGTATCTCGAACAGGCGCTGGCCGGCGGCGGCCAGACGCCGCACGTGCTGGAACAGGCGCTGGCATGGCATGCCCGCTATAAACGCGAAGGGACCATGCTGGTAAAATAGCGCGATCGGTAATCATCTATTGGATCGACCATGACCATCAAAATCAGCCAGAATTTCGACTCCGGCGCCATCGACGTGGTGCGCGCGGAGACCGCCGACGCCATCGACCTCAAGCTGCGCAAGGACTCGCACGCGGACATCCATCAATGGTTCCACTTCCGCCTGCAAGGCGCGGCGGGGCAGGCGGTGCGCATGCGCTTCCTGAACGCCGGTGAAGCCACCTACGCCAAGGGCTACGAGAACTACAACGCCGTGGCCAGCTACGATGGCGAAACCTGGTTCCGCGTGCCCACCACGTTTGACGGCGCGGTCATGACCATCAAGCACACGCCCGATACCGACAGCATCTACTACGCCTACTTCGAGCCGTACTCGTTCGAGCGCCACCTGCGCCTGCTCGGCGAAGTTGGCGAGCACCCGCTGGCCAAGGTACAAGACCTGGGCAGCACGGTCGATGGCCGCGACATGAACCTGGTGGTGATCGGCCAGCCCGACGCGCCGAAAAAAATCTGGTTCATCGCGCGCCAGCACCCGGGCGAATCGATGGCCGAATGGTTCGTCGAAGGCCTGATCGACTCGCTGCTCGACGACGCCAATCCGATCGCGCGCAAGCTGCTGCAAAACTGCGTGTTCTACATCGTGCCGAACATGAACCCGGACGGCTCGGTGCGCGGCAACCTGCGCACCAACGCGGCCGGCGCCAACCTCAATCGCGAGTGGATGACGCCAACCGTGGAGCGCAGCCCCGAAGTGCTGTGCGTAAAGCAGAAGATGCACGAGACGGGCATCGACATGTTCTTCGACATCCACGGCGACGAGGCGCTGCCGTACAACTTCGTGGCCGGTAACGAGATGCTGGAAAACTTCAGCGACGAACGCCGCGCCAAGCAGCAAGCGTTCATCGATCGCTATAAAAACGCCAGCCCGGACTTCCAGGACAAGTTCGGCTACGCGGCCAGCAAGTACAAGGAAGACATGCTCACGCTCGCTTCCAAGTACGTGGGCCACCACTTCGGCTGCCTGGCGCTCACGCTGGAAATGCCGTTCAAGGACAACGCCGATCTGCCCGACGTGCGCGTGGGCTGGAATGGCGCCCGCTCCGCTGCGCTCGGCGCGGCCATCCTGCAACCGATCCTGCTGTCGCTGGACGACTACTGATCATGGGCGTCGAAATCGAGCGCAAGTTCCTGGTGCAGGGCGACGCCTGGAAGACGCTGGGCGAACCGGTATTCTTCCGCCAGGGCTACCTGTCGTCGCAGAAGGAGCGCACGGTGCGCGTGCGCATCGAGGGCGACCGCGCGGTGATCACCATCAAGGGCAAGAGCGTGGGCGCTGTGCGCGGCGAGTGGGAGTACCCGATTCCCGTGCCTGACGCCGCCGAACTGCTCGACGGTTTGTGCGAGCAGCCGCTGATCGAAAAATACCGGCGCAAGATCGCCATTGGCGCGCACGTGTGGGAAGTCGATGAATTTCTCGGCGCGAACGCGGGGCTGGTGGTGGCCGAGATTGAACTCGGCGCCGAAGATGAGGCGTTCGATATGCCTGGCTGGGTTGGCTTTGAGGTGACCGACGACGCCCGGTACTACAACTCCAACCTGATCAAGCACCCGTACTGTAACTGGTAACGAAACAGCCACAGACCGCCTGTCCACGGATGAGCAACCCCGACCTTCGATGAAGTGCGGGGTTTTTTTTCGTCCATGCGACGTAGGGCTTTTCTTACTCGATCTGTTTGCCTGTACCTACAAGCACAGCTGTATAAGTGGGAATAACATGGTGTCATGCCCAGCGCGTATTGCGGTTATCGGAAAGGCAAAGCATGAAAAATCGGAACAATGTGGAGCTGTCTGCTGCAATCGTCGAAGGACTGCACATCGATTCCGTGAAAGGATCGGCAGCCGCCTGGGTTTATATGAGAAACCGGTCTGTCCCGGTGGATATCATTTTGCGAATACTGGCTCTGCCAGCGATGCGTCGCCCAACCGATCCCGGCCACAGCGGCTCTTGAGTCCAGCGGGGCGATGATGGCAAGGGCGAGGAAATATTGGCTCCGTACTGATGAGCGCATGCAGCAAATCGTCGATAACGGCATAGCGTTGCAGGCGGTCGCCGGCAGCGCGGAGGCGAATCGGTACCTGGTGGCAAATGGCGTGGACGGGAAGATTTTGAAGCGCGTGCTGTATATGCGGATCGCAAGACGTCACGCGGCCACTGCACGATTTCGATGAACAGTTCTGAGGGAAGGATTATGGATCAGCCACAGCTACATGAAATCATCGACGCATGTAACGCATGCGCCACGGCGTGCGACCGGTGTGCGGCGTCGTGCCTGGAAGAAGACGATGTCAAGATGATGGCGCGCTGTATCAGGCTCGACATCGACTGCGCACTCATTTGCCGCCTCACCGCGAGTTACGCCGCCCGGGCCAGCGAATTCCTGGAGGCGATATGTGCACAGTGCGCCGCCATCTGCACCCAGTGCGCGAGCGAGTGCGCCAGTCATACGGCAGCGCATTGCCAGGCATGTGCCGACGCTTGCCGCCGCTGCGAACAGGCGTGCCTGAGTGCTGGTGCCGCGCCTGCATCAGCCTGACGAGCGGTAGCGAACGACGTAAAAAAAGGCCCTTGCGGGCCTTTGTTAATGGAAGTGCTCGGTGCCGCTAGGCGTATCTTCCGGCATCTCGGCATGCGCCAGTTCTCCGACCGGATCGGCAAACAGCGGTGCGCCGCAGTCGTCGCAGAACTCCACCACGTAACGCTCGGCATGGCGCTTGATCTGCGTGATGCCCGCTGCGTTCAGGTGGTTGACGATGTCGTCCATCGGCGTGACCGGCTTTTGCGTGGCCGGCAAAATTGCGGCCGGGCCTTCCGGTGGCGTGCCTTCTTCGTCTTCCTGGCCATACAGCGGCCATACCACGCCGTAGATCACGTCGGGCGACGAGCGGCGCGTGAACGCCACGCGGTATTCGTCGATCTGGCCTTCGCCATTTTCTTCACCGAAGCCGGCGATCACGGCGCGCAGTTCCGATGGTTCGATCGACAGCGTGTGCGTCAGATAATGCACGGCAGCGCGGATCGAGACCGGGCGGATTTGCTTGTCCGCTTCGCGGCAGGCCATGTAATACGCTTCGGGCAGCAGCAGTTCCACACCGCAGCCGGGCAGCAGGCGGTTGACGGTAGGCGTGGCCTGGGCGCGCCATTGTTCGAGCACGTTAGCGCGCTCGGTGGCGAAGCTGGCCTGGTGCGCAGGCATCTGCCAGCGGAACAGCGGGGCGCCGGCCGGCGCCACCACGGCCACCATCAGGTAGCGGGTGTCGGCCAGGAACGGCGCGGTTTGCGGCACCTTGGTGTCGGCCTTGAGCACGGTGCCCTTGAGGGCCGCCTGCGCCAGCTTGTGCACCTTGCCCCAGGTTTCCACGTGGCTGCGCGGCAGCTGGTCGATCGAGAACAGCGTGGGCGACATGGCCATCTGCGTGCCATCGGCCAGCAGGTGCGCCGAGAAATGGGCCGACAGCGTATTCAAAATATCGGCCGGAATCGGGCCCGAGGCGATGGCAAAGCGGGTCCAGGCCAGGATCGGCGCGGCAACCAGCAGCACATCATAGGGCTTGGACACGCCGTCGGCGGTTTCCAGAACGATGGAGCTCGATTCGCTGGCCGCTTCCACGCCATCCATCAGGACGTCGTAGGCGTTGAGGTCTTCGCGGAACAGGGCGTTGAGGGTGGCGTCGATGGTGTCCTGGTGGCCGGTCTTGAGCAGCTTTTGCAGCTGCGCATCGAGGCTGCGCTCCCAGGCCCGCTCTTCGAGGCGGCTGGCAGCTTGCCCGACTGCCTGCGCATGGCTGACCAGGCGCTGGCTCTCGGCGGACAATTTTTGGGATGAATCTTTAGATGGACGACGCATAGCGCTATAAAGGTCTCAGGTAAGGGAAAGCAAACAAAAAAAACGGATCGGTCATGCAGATCATAACCCTTATGCACCATATTGTAGATGAAACCCGCAAAACAAGGTCACCGATGGTGCGGGCATAAAAAAAGCGCCGGACTGGCCGGCGCTCTTTCATCAGCTGAGACCGCTTATTATGCGGCCAGCAACTGGCGCAGCACGAACGGCAAAATGCCGCCATGCTTGTAGTAATCGACTTCGATCGGGGTATCGATACGCAGCAGCACTTTTACTTCGGTGCTCGAACCGTCGGCGCGGTGGATCACCAGGGTGGCGGTTTGCTGTGGCTTGATCTCGCCTTCGAGGCCTTTCAGGTCGTAGGTTTCCTTGCCGGTGATGCCCAGGGTTTCGACGCTGTCGTTGCCGAGGAATTGCAACGGCAGCACGCCCATGCCCACCAGGTTCGAGCGGTGGATACGCTCGAACGAGCGCACGATCACGGCCTTGACGCCCAGCAGCTGGGTGCCCTTGGCAGCCCAGTCGCGCGAGGAGCCGGTACCGTATTCTTCGCCGCCGAAGATCATGGTTGGCGTGCCTTCGGCCACGTACTTCATGGCCGCGTCGTAGATCGACAGCTGTTCGCCCGACGGCTGGTGGATCGTGATGCCGCCTTCGACTGCAGAGCCGTCCGGCTTGGCCGGGATCATGCGGTTCTTGATACGCACGTTGGCGAACGTACCGCGCATCATGATCTCGTGGTTGCCGCGGCGCGAGCCGTACGAGTTGAAGTCGGCTTTCAGTACGCCGTTGGCCAGCAGCCATTTACCGGCAGGACCGTCTTCCTTGATCGAACCCGCAGGGGAGATGTGGTCGGTGGTGATCGAGTCGCCGAACACGCCCAGCGCGCGCGCGTTGGTGATGCCCGCTTCGGTGACCACCGGCTCCATCGTGAAGCCGTCGAAGAACGGCGGCTCGGCGATGTAGGTCGATTCCGGCCAGTTGTACACCTGGCCTTCGGTGGTGGACACGTGTTCCCACAGCTTGCCCGGGTTGCCCTTGACGTCGGCGTAGTTGGTTTTGAACACTTTCGAGTTCATCGCAAACTTCATCAGCTTGGCGATCTCTTGCGAGGTCGGCCAGATGTCGCCCAGGTACACGTCGCGGCCATCCTTGCCCTTGCCGACCGGCTGGGTCATCAGGTCCACGGTCATGTTGCCGGCGATGGCGTAGGCAACCACCAGCGGTGGCGAGGCCAGGAAGTTCGAACGGATGTTCGGGTGGATCCGCGCTTCGAAGTTGCGGTTACCGGACAGCACGGCCGAGGCGACGATGTCGTTCTGGGTTATGGCGGCGTTCAGTTCGGCGGTCAGGTCGCCGGCGTTACCGATACAGGTGGTGCAACCGTACGCGGTCACGCCGAAGCCCAGTTGCTCCAGGTACGGCAGCAGGCCGGCAGCGGTCAGGTACTCGGTGACCACGCGCGAGCCGGGGGCCAGCGACGACTTGATGTGCGGGGCAACGGTCAAACCGGCTTCCACGGCTTTTTTCGCCAGCAGGCCGGCGGCCAGCAGCACGCTCGGGTTCGAGGTGTTGGTGCACGAGGTGATTGCCGCGATCAGCACGTCGCCGTTTTTCACGTGCACGCCGTCGGTCGTGGTGTAGGTCTTTTGCAGGTCGTCCGGGTTCTTGTTGAAGCCGTTTTCGGTGGTCGGTTTCGAGAACAGCTCGGTGAAGTTGGCCTTGACGTTGCCGATTTCGATACGGTCCTGTGGACGCTTCGGACCTGCCAGCGAAGGCGTGACGGTGGTCAGGTTCAGCTCGACCACGCGGGTGTAGTCGATGTCGCCGGCTTTCGAGACGCCGTACATGCCCTGCGCCTTGAAGTAGGCGGCAAACGCGTCGATCTCGGCCTTGGTGCGGCCCGTGCCTTCGAAGTATTCGATGGTGGCGTCGTCAACCGGGAAGAAGCCCATGGTGGCGCCGTATTCCGGCGCCATGTTGGCGATGGTGGCGCGGTCGGTAACCGACAGCGTCTCGGTGCCTTCGCCGAAGAACTCGACGAACTTGCCCACGACTTTTTCCTTGCGCAGCAGTTCGGTGATGGTCAGCACCAGGTCGGTGGCGGTGCAGCCTTCGCGCAGCACGCCGGTCAGGTTGACGCCGATGACGTCCGGGGTCAGGAAGTACACGGGCTGGCCGAGCATGCCCGCTTCGGCCTCGATGCCGCCCACGCCCCAGCCGACTACGCCGATACCGTTGATCATGGTGGTGTGCGAGTCGGTGCCGACCAGCGAATCAGGGTAGTACACGCCTTCGTTGTCCTTGTGGACGCCGCGCGCCAGGTATTCCAGGTTGACCTGGTGGACGATGCCGAAGCCCGGTGGCACCACGCCGAAGGTGTCGAACGCCTGCATGCCCCATTTCATGAACTGGTAGCGCTCGTTATTGCGCGAGAATTCCAGCTTCATGTTCAGGTCCAGCGCGCCCGGCTCGCGGAAGTGGTCGATGGTGACCGAGTGATCGACCACCAGGTCCACCGGCACCAGCGGCTCGATTTTCTTGGCGTTGATGCCCATCTTGTAGGCGACGTTGCGCATCGCGGCCAGGTCGGCCAGCAGCGGCACGCCGGTAAAGTCCTGCAGCACCACGCGGGCCACGACGAACGGGATTTCGTCGGTGCGCTCGGCGGTGGCGCCCCAGTTGGCCAGTTGCTTGACGTGTTCTTCGGTGACTTTTTTACCGTCGCAGTTGCGCAGCACGGACTCCAGCACCACGCGGATCGATACCGGCAGGCGGGAGATTTTGGTGCCCAGGCTCTTCTCCAGTGCGGGCAGCGAGTAGAACTTCGCCTTCTTGCCCGAAATGTTGAATTCCTTGAGCGTGTTCAAAGTGTTACGGGACATGACATCTCCTTCAGTGGGTATCGTCAAATGATGAACTAAATCGGTGCCGACCGTGCGCAAGCGTGCGCGGCCGGCCAAAACGCGTTACTGGACTGCAGTTGCTGGTGCGTCCGGCGCCTTTTCCGTGATGGCGACCGGCTGCAATTGTTCGGGGTTGCGGCACTCGTTGGCCAGCTGGCGATTGAGTTTCGAATCGAGCAGCATGCTCTTGGCCGGAATGCCGATCCAGATCAGGCCATACAGCTTGTTCTCGAAGCGCTGGGCGCCGGTGGTGGTGCCCACGCGCGTCAGGCGGTGCAGGCGCTTCTTCCAGCGCAGCGCGATGTGTTCGTCGTCGCCCACGTTCTGGTAGATCGCGACCTTGTTGCCCAGTTCGCAGTCGAATTCGGTCACGCTCGAATCGGTGATGACCGGCTCGTCTTCTTCCGGGTTCGGTTCTTTCGGCACGACCGGCTTTTCCACGGCCTTCTTGGCTTTGGTGGTGGCTTTTTTGACGGGTTTCTTGGCGGCCGGCTTGGTTTCGACGGCAGCAGCTGCCGGCGCGGTCGCCAGGCTCAGCGAGCCGATGGCGAGTCCGCAGGCCAGCAGGATTTTGGAGATGGACATCAGTTTGGTTCCAGAGGGTGAACGGGAGTGGGCAGCATCAATGCGGCAGCCGACTCGGGCAGGGTAAGCCCCGCGAGTCTGGCGCGCTGCAAGATGGTCCAATAATATCGGTAGCTGGCGCGGTCGTGCAAGCGCCCATTTTGGGAGATGGGGCCCCATTGGACGTTCGCTGCTTCATGCAGGATGGCCGCGGCCTCGTTCACCTCGGACAGGCGCGGTGTAAAGGTCTTGACGATGGGCTTGATCTGGCCGGGGTGGATGCTCCACATGCGCGTGTAGCCGAATTCGGCGGCGGCGCGCTGGGCGTCGTTGGCAGCCACGGCCGGGTCCTTGATCTCGGTGGTGACGTTATGCGACGGCACCTTGCCGTGGGCGTGGCAGGCCGCTGCCATCTCGAGCTTGGCGCGCACCACCAGCGGATGCGTGAACTGGCCCGGCGTGCGCATGGCGGCGCCGGGAATCGCGCCGTAGTGGCTTGAGACAAAATCCATGATGCCGAATGACAGGCACTGGACCTGGGGCAGGGCGGCGATGTCGTAGGCGTCGCGCAGGGCGCCGTGGGTTTCGATCAGCACGTGTACCGGAAGGTCGCTGCGGCCGGCGTTGCCGGTATGGCCGTTGATGAAGGCGATCGCTTCAACCACTTCGGCCACGCTGTTGACCTTGGGCAGGGCGATGTAGGCCAGCGCCTGGGCAGCGCTGCCGCCGGCGATGATCTCCACGTCGCGGGCAAAGTGCGGGCTGTGCACATCGTGGATGCGGGCGCCGATGCGGTGATGGCGGTTGTCGCTGGAGGCCAGCAGTTCGGCCACCAGGTGGGCGTGCGCCTCCTCGTTGCCGGCGCTGGCGCCGTCTTCGCAGTCGAGCGTGATGTCGAAGACGGGACCAAGTTCTTGTTGCAGGACGATCGATTTGCGCATCAGCTTTTCGGAGCCGGCGTAGTGGTCGCAAGCTGGCAGGATCAGCGGCTGGCGATTACCCTGGAATAAAACCTCGGATGGATGCATGCAGGTAGTGGTGGGGGAGGGGGGGGAAGAACTGGACGTTGAAACGGACGCCGCGCTGCTCGTGGCAACGCGGCGGGTGCTGCGGATCGGTGGCTTGACGTTACAGCCACCGGTTCCACGCGCGGTCATGTGGAGCTTGCCGGAAGCAAGACCCTGGACTGAATTATGGCAGCAGGTGCTTGACGCCTTCGCGCTCTTCGGTCAGTTCCTTCAGGGTCAGGTTGATGCGCTCTTGCGAGAATGCATCGATTTCCAGGCCTTGAACGATGGTGTACTCGCCGTTTTCGGTCGTCACCGGGAAGCCGAACACGGTGCCTTCAGGGATGCCGTACGAACCGTCCGATGGCACGCCCATGGTGGTCCACTTGCCGTTGGTGCCCAGCATCCAGTCGTGGATGTGGTCGATGGCGGCGTTGGCTGCCGATGCTGCCGACGACAGGCCGCGCGCTTCGATGATGGCGGCGCCGCGCTTGCCCACGGTAGGCAGGAAGGTGTTGGCGTTCCATTCCTGGTCGTTGATCAGGTCCTTGACTGCCTTGCCGCCGGTGGTGGCGAAGCGGTAGTCGGCGTACATGGTAGGCGAGTGATTGCCCCACACGGTCAGCTTCTCGATGTCCTTGACGGCGGTGCCGGTTTTGGCAGCCACTTGCGACAGCGCGCGGTTGTGGTCCAGGCGCAGCATCGCGGTGAAGTTTTTCGCTGGCAGCGATGGCGCCGATTTCATGGCGATGTAAGCGTTGGTGTTGGCTGGATTGCCCACGACCAGTACTTTAACGTTGCGCGAAGCGACAGCGTCCAGCGCCTTGCCTTGCACGGTGAAGATCTGCGCGTTGGCTTCCAGCAGGTCTTTACGTTCCATGCCTGGGCCGCGTGGGCGGGCGCCAACCAGTACGGCCACGTCCACGTCCTTGAACGCGGTCAGTGGATCGGAGTGGGCGGTCATCTCGGTCAGCAGCGGGAACGCGCAGTCGTCGATTTCCATCATCACGCCCTTCAGCGCTTTTTGTGCCTTTTCGTCGGCGATTTCCAGCAGTTGCAGAATGACTGGTTGATCTTTGCCGAGCATGTCGCCGTTAGCGATACGGAACAGCAGAGCGTAACCGATTTGACCGGCAGCACCGGTAACAGCAACGCGCATTGGGGTTTTAGCCATGATGAATCTCCAAAGTTGGTATGAAACGTTCTTGAAGCGGGGCCGAGCGGCCCGGGAAACCTGATCCGGATGAATTGCGTATCACTTGCGTAAGCAGCTACGCAGGAAACCGTAATCATACTGCAAATTTTGCGCTGATCACGCAGCTCTGATGGGATTCACCAGCGCGGCGGCACAGCGCATGGCCGGGGAGTGTAGGCCTGTATGTAGCATCTGTCAATTGTATCTTATGTCTTATATAAGACAGATAAGTTTGGGTTGTTTTTGCTGGACGCCAAGGGGTATTTGTGGTGAAATCTCGGTCTATGAATCCCGCCCCACCTAATTCGAACAGCAACAGCCCAGCATCAGGTGCCGGTGGCGCTGCCGGTTCTTCCACCGGCGCTGCCGGTGCCGGTGCTGCGGGTCCAGCGGCGCCCACTGGCGCGCCAGGCAGTACCTCGCCCACGTTCTCCCCACTGTATCAGCAAATCAAGGCGCTGATTACCCAGGGTCTGCAGAGCGGCGAGTGGAAGCCCGGCGAGTTGATTCCCAGCGAAGTCGAACTGGCCAACCGTTTCAAGGTCAGTCAGGGCACCGTGCGCAAGGCCATCGACGAACTGGCGGCCGAAAACCTCGTCATGCGCAAGCAGGGCAAGGGCACGTTTGTCTCCACCCACCACGAAGCGCGCGCCCATTTCCGCTTCCTGCGGCTGATGCCCGACGAGGGCGTTCCCCACTACCCTGAAAGCAAGTTCATTGAAGTCAAGCGCATGCGCGCGCCTGCCGACGTGGCGCGCCTGCTCGACCTGAAATCCGGCGACGCCGTGGTGTTCATCAAACGCGTGCAGTCGTTCGACGGCGTGCCCACCATTGTCGAGGAATTGTGGCTGCCGGGCGCCATCTTCAAGGGACTGACGGCCGAACGGCTGGTGGAATACAAGGGGCCGATGTACGGCCTGTTCGAGTCGGAATTCGGCACGCGCATGATCCGGGCCACGGAAAAAATCCGCGCCGTGTGCGCCGACGATGGCGCCGCTGCGCTGCTGCGCATCGCTGCCAACACGCCGCTGCTGGCGTCGGAGCGGGTGTCGTACACCTATGGCGACAAGGCGGTGGAGTTACGCCGCGGCTTGTACCTGACCGAACACCATCACTATCACAACGAATTGAATTGAATATCGCGCGCCACCAGAGCCGCCAGGGCGGTGAACCGTGTTTGAACCGGACTCATGGAGTGTATGAGGAGACCCTTGCAGTGCAACATTGCTGCAAGAAGCGCACAATGGCGGGCAGTCACACGCCCGTAGCATTGTTGCGCTGATAATACGTTGAGCTGCGGAAAGTGGCCGTCGGAGTGTGTTGCAAAACACTATTTTAGTTATATGTAACAATAGATATTGGTTGTAAGAGGGTAAATAGGCGAAAATCGATGTTTCATTCGATTTCACCCAATTTTTGTCAAAGTTTAGGAGGTCTTGTTATGTCAGAAGCCGTAAGGGTAGCTCCCAAAAAAGAACGGCCGGAGTTCCGTAATATCCACGTTACCGAACTGTCAAATTACCGCATGCCCCTGTCGGCAATCGTATCGATTTTGCACCGCATCAGCGGCGTCATCATCTTCGTGCTGCTGCCATTCGTGCTGTACCTGCTGCAGAACAGTCTGCGTTCCGAGATCTCCTACGAGTACTACCAGGGATTTGTCACCTACCCACTGGTCAAGCTGATCATCCTGGGTCTGGTATGGGCCTTCCTGCACCACATGTTCGCCGGCGTGCGTCACCTGGTGATGGACCTGCACATTGGCCTGGACAAGGATTCGGCACGTAAATCGTCGGCGGCCGTACTGGCCCTGAGCCTGACCCTGACCGTGCTGGTGGCACTGAAATTGTTTGGAGTGTTCTGAGATGGCAAATAACGTCAACAACAACGTCGGCCCGAAACGCCTGGTCGTCGGCGCCCACTACGGCATGCGCGACTGGCTGGCGCAACGCGTAACCGCCGTGGTCATGGTCGCGTACACCGCGATCTTGCTGATCACCTTCCTGACCGGACAGAACTTCAGCTATGAAGGCTGGGCCGGCCTGTTTGCCCAGCAGTGGTTCAAGCTGTTCTCCGCCGTTACCCTGTTCGCAGTGTTCTACCACGCCTGGGTTGGCGTGCGTGACGTCTGGATGGACTATGTTAAACCGGTCGGCCTGCGCCTGACCCTGCAAGCAGCTACCATCCTGTGGCTGATCGCTTGTGCCGCCTGGTCGGTACAGATAATCTGGAGTGTGTAATCGTGGCAGCAATCAAATCTGCAATCCCTACCCGCCGCTTTGACGCGGTAATCGTTGGCGCCGGCGGTTCCGGCATGCGCGCATCCCTGCAACTGGCTGAAGCCGGTCTGAACGTGGCGGTGCTGTCGAAAGTTTTCCCGACCCGTTCGCACACCGTTGCTGCCCAGGGCGGCATCGGCGCCTCGCTCGGCAACATGGCCGAAGACAGCTGGTTCTGGCACATGTTCGACACCGTCAAAGGTGGCGACTACCTGGGCGACCAGGATGCGATCGAATTCATGTGCCGCGAAGCACCGAAGGTCGTGTACGAACTGGAACACTTCGGCATGCCGTTCGACCGCAACCCTGACGGCACGATTTACCAGCGTCCGTTCGGCGGCCACACCGCCAACTTTGGCGAAAAAGCCGTGCAACGCGCTTGCGCCGCAGCCGACCGTACCGGTCACGCGCTGCTGCACACGCTGTACCAGCGTAACGTCCGTGCCCGTACCCACTTCTTCGTCGAATGGATGGCGCTGGACCTGGTACGTGACGCCGAAGGCGACGTGGTGGGTGTCGTTGCGCTGGAAATGGAAACCGGCGACGTCATGATCCTGGAAGCCAAGACCACGATGTTCGCCACCGGTGGCGCCGGCCGTATTTTCGCCGCCTCGACCAATGCGTTCATCAACACCGGCGACGGCATGGGCATGGCGGCACGCGCCGGCCTGCCGCTGCAGGACATGGAATTCTGGCAGTTCCACCCGACCGGCGTGGCCGGCGCGGGCGTGCTGATTACCGAAGGTGTGCGCGGTGAGGGCGGTATCCTGATCAACTCCGAAGGCGAACGTTTCATGGAGCGCTATGCGCCAACGCTGAAGGATCTGGCGCCACGCGACTTCGTTTCGCGTTCGATGGACCAGGAAATCAAGGAAGGCCGTGGCTGCGGTCCGAACAAGGACCACGTGATGCTGGACCTGCGCCACATCGGCAAGGACACCATCGAGAAGCGCCTGCCGTCGATCCTGGAAATCGGCCACAAGTTCGCCAACGTCGATGCGACCAAGGAACCGATCCCGGTCGTGCCAACCATTCACTACCAGATGGGCGGTATTCCGACCAACATCCACGGTCAAGTGGTGGTGCCTGGCGCCGACGGCAGCCAGAAAGTGGTCAACGGCTTGTACGCGATCGGCGAATGCGCCTGCGTCTCGGTGCACGGCGCCAACCGCCTGGGCACCAACTCGCTGCTCGACCTGGTGGTATTCGGCCGCGCGGCCGGCAACCACGTGGTGGCCTCGAACCTGAAGCAAAAAGAGAACAAGCCGCTGCCGAAAGACGCGTCGGACTTCGCCATGAACCGCCTGAACAAGCTGGAAACGTCCACCGGCTCGGAAAAAGTGCAGGGCGTTGCCAACGACATCCGCGCCACGATGCAGAAGTACTGCGGCGTGTTCCGTACCGACGAGATGCTGAACCAGGGCGTCAAGGAAATCATGGTACTGGACGAGCGTCGCAAGCACGTGTCGTTCAAGGACAAGTCGAAGGTCTTCAACACCGCCCGCGTGGAAGCGCTGGAGCTGGACAACCTGATCGAAACCGCGAAAGCGACCATCGTCTCGGCAGCGGCGCGCAAGGAATCGCGCGGCGCCCACGCCCAGGACGACTACCCGCACCGCGACGACGACAACTGGATGAAGCACACCCTCTGGTTCTCGGAAGGCAACCGCCTGGACTACAAGGCAGTCGTGACCAAGCCACTGACGGTCGACACCTTCAAACCGAAACCACGTACTTTCTAAGGCTAGAACATGGCACGCACTATCAAACTGAAAATCTACCGCTACGATCCGGACCAGGATGCGAAGCCGTACATGCAGGACATCACCGTCGAGTTGAAAGACACCGACAAGATGCTGCTCGACGCCCTGCAACGCATCAAGTCCGACGTGGACGATTCGCTGGCACTGCGCCGCTCGTGCCGCGAAGGCGTGTGCGGTTCCGACGCGATGAACATCAACGGCAAGAACGGCCTGGCCTGCACCACCAACCTGAACGAGCTGAGCGAGCCTATCGTGCTGCGTCCGCTGCCAGGCCTGCCGGTGATCCGCGACCTGATCGTGGACATGACCCAGTTCTTCAAGCAGTACGATTCGGTCAAGCCGTACCTGATCAACGACTCGATCCGTCCTGAAAAAGAACGCCTGCAAACGCCGACCGAACGCGAAGAACTCGATGGCCTGTACGAGTGCATCCTGTGCGCGTGCTGCTCGACGTCATGCCCGTCGTTCTGGTGGAATCCGGACAAGTTCGTCGGTCCTGCCGGCCTGCTGCAAGCCTACCGCTTCATCGCCGACTCGCGCGACGAAGCCACCGGCGCGCGCCTGGACAACCTGGAAGACCCGTACCGCCTGTTCCGCTGCCACTCGATCATGAATTGCGTGGACGTGTGCCCGAAAGGCCTGAATCCGAACAAGGCGATCGGTAAAATCAAGGAATTGATGGTACGCCGCGCCATCTAACAGCGCAGTGGCGGGCGGCGGCAACGTCGCCCGTTTCATTTAGAAGTAGCGCTCCAGCATGATCGGCGCGCGCAGTGTAAAGTAGTGACCCATGACTGAACCGAACCAATCTGCACATCAGTCGGACCCAGCCAACAGAGCGCGCCTGCGTTGGCGCTCGCGCCGGGGTCTTCTGGAAAACGACATCATCCTCACCCGTTTTCTCGATGCGCATGAAACCGAATTGACCGACGGGGAAGTGGACGCGTTCACGCGGCTCCTCGACTTGTCGGACAATGACCTGATGGATCTGGTACTGGCCCGCAAGGAGCCGGACGGCGAAATCGACCTGCCGCACGTGCATGCGTTGCTGCAGCGGTTGCGCCACGCCTGAAGCCACAAGCCGCAGGCCGCCAGGCACCAGAACTTTTTTCGCACCATCTCCCTAAAAAAGGAAGAGTCCATGAACACCTCTGATAACAAAGCCACCCTGTCGTTCTCCGATGGCAGCCAGCCCATCGAATTCCCGATCTACAAGGGCACCATCGGTCCCGACGTCATCGACATTCGCAAGCTGTACGCCGGCACCGGCAAGTTCACCTACGATCCGGGCTTCATGTCCACCGCGTCGTGCAATTCGTCGATCACGTACATCGACGGCGACAAGGGCGAACTGCTGTACCGCGGCTATCCGATCGAACAACTGGCCGTCAACGCCGACTTCATGGAATCGTGCTACCTGTTGCTGAACGGCGAACTGCCTAACAACGTTCAGAAGCAGGAATTCGTTGACACCGTCACCAAGCACACGATGGTGCACGAGCAGATGCAATTCTTCTTCCGTGGCTTCCGCCGCGACGCGCACCCGATGTCGGTACTGGTCGGTACCGTTGGCGCGCTGGCCTCGTTCTACCACGACTCGCTCGACATCAACGATGCCAAGCAGCGCGAAATCTCGGCCATCCGCCTGATCGCCAAGATGCCGACCCTGGTCGCCATGGCGTACAAGTACTCGATGGGCCAGCCGTTCATGTATCCGCGCAACGACCTGTCGTACAGCGCCAACTTCATGCGCATGATGTTCGGTAACCCGTGCGAAGAGTACAAGGTCAACGACGTGCTGGTGCGCGCCCTGGACCGCATCCTGATCCTGCACGCGGACCACGAGCAAAACGCTTCGACCTCCACCGTCCGCCTGGCCGGTTCGTCGGGCGCCAATCCGTTCGCGTGTATCGCTGCCGGTATCGCCTGCCTGTGGGGCCCTGCCCACGGCGGCGCCAACGAAGCCGCGCTGACCATGTTGAAAGAAATCGGTTCGGTTGACAACATCCCGGCCTTCATCGAGCAGGTCAAGGACAAGAACTCGGGCGTCAAGCTGATGGGCTTTGGTCACCGCGTGTACAAGAACTTCGACCCGCGCGCCAAGCTGATGCGCGAAACCTGCTACGAAGTGCTGGAAGAGCTGGGCCTGCAAGACGACCCGCTGTTCAAGCTGGCGATGGAACTGGAAAAGATTGCACTGAACGACGAATACTTCGTCTCGCGCAAACTGTACCCGAACGTCGACTTCTACTCGGGCATCGTGCAATCGGCACTGGGCATCCCGGTATCTCTATTCACCGGTATCTTCGCCATGGCCCGCACCATCGGCTGGATCGCCCAGTGGAACGAAATGATCGCCGATCCAGAACAGAAAATCGGCCGTCCACGCCAACTGTTCGTCGGCTCGACCGCCCGCGACGTCAAGCCGCTGGATCAGCGTTAATTCTGGTTTAATTCGGACGAAAAAAAACGGGCTTCGGCCCGTTTTTTTTCGTCCCGAATTCGGGATCAGGATTTGTCTTTCGGCTCCAGCACTTCCTCGTCTTCCTCGCGCACGACCGGAGCGCGGCGGTCGGGGCGGATGACCAGTATCCACCAGCCCAACACACCCAGGGTTACCTGCGGCAGGTTGAACAGGAACTTGGCGAGCGTCGCGTCGCGCCGCTGTGGCCACAGGGCGTCTGCCGTCTCCGCCATGATGTTGGTGTGGTAGAAGCACGCGGCCAGCATCAATAACGAAGCCACCGCCCACAGCAGTACGACATTGGTGATCCGGTGGCGCAGCAGCGCTGCGAACGGGTACGCCAGCACGCACGCGAAGCAGTAGGCGAACAGGTTGGCGGCCAGGTTGGCGAGGTCGAAGTGCGGCAGTATCAACGGCACCGCGCAGATGGCGACGCCAAGCATGACGGCAATGACGGGATGGGGCAGGGCGGGCCAGGAGTCGAAGCGGTGGTTCATCGGTGTGGCGTAAAGTCGGGTGGGGCACCATTGTAGTGGCATTTGGTGATGCCCACCGGGCTGCCCGGCGACATTTCCGGGACGGTGCCCGGGAACTGGCGTGTTTGCGTTGCCGGTGACGCTTACGGCTTTTCCTGGTCCAGCAGCGCCTGGATCTCGGCGCGCTCTTTCTTGCTCACGTGTCCGCCGCGCAGCGCGGCCAGGACCAGCGCCTTGCCGGAGCCGGAAAAAGCTTTCTGGATCAGCTCTTTGAGTAAATTGGTCTGGATCGCATCCTGCTCCTGCAGCGGCGCGTACACGTGGGCGCGCTGGCTTTCGTCGCGCTTGAGCAGGCCCTTGGTGTGCATCACTTGCAGCAGGCGCAGCACGGTGGCGTAGTTCATGTCCGGCCGGGTGTCGAGCGCGGCGGCGTGCACCTGCTTGGCCGTAGCCGGGCCCAGCGCGAACAGCAGGCGCAGCATTTCGAGCTCGGCAGCAGTGGGTTTAGGTAACGTCGTCATCGATCTAGAATAAAATATCTAGATCGATTTGTCTAGTCCTGTTTCAGCGCATGCAGCTGCGAGGCGACGTGGTTGAACAGCGGGCGTGCCGCCACCTCTGGCTGGGTGCACGCTGCATGCAATGTCGCCAGCTGCGCGCGCAACGCCGGTGGCGCGTCGCTACGATCCAGCAGCTCTTCCAGCAGCAAGCCGAACGCGCGCGTCTCGAGCTGCTGCAACCGCGCGGCAATTGGCTCGGCCGGATCGTAGAACGCCGCCGCACCGAAGTCGCTCAGCACGCAGCGGCCAAGATCGTCGTGCAGGATGTTGTGGGCGTACAGGTCGCCGTGCAGGATGCCGCGTTCATGCAGCTGGGCCGCCGCTGCTGCCACGCCGTGGGCGATGGCCAGCATGGCTGGCCAGCTCAAACGCTTGTCGTTGTCGTAGATATCGCGCGTGCAGCTGGCAAAGCTCGGTGGTCCGGCCAGGTTGACAAGGGCGGGATCGAGCAGCGCCATCACCAGCCCCTGTGCCTGCTCCGGGTGGCCGGCGATGCGGCCCAGCACCGGGATCAGGTGCGGATGCAGGCCGGCCGCCACGCAGGCCGCCATTTCGTTGAGCGGCGAGCCGTCGCTGGTCATCTCGCCCTTGTAGAGCTTGACCGCCACCGGGGTGCTGCCGCCGTCATGCTGCCAGTCGGCGCGGTGGATCACGCCCGAGGCGCCTTCGCCCAGTTGCTGTTGCAGCGCCAATTGCTGCCATGCGATGAGCGGGGCGGGCGCCGTGCTCATTACTTGCGCGCGTGCGGCGCCCCACGGATTACCGGCGCACGCCAGCCAGGCCAGACGCGGCAACGTGGTCAGCCAGGCGGGCAGCGCCTCGAAGGCGTTGGCGGCCAGGCGCAGCAATTCCAGCTGGTGCAGGTTGGCCATGGTGTCCGGCAGCGTTTTTAAACGATTGCCCGACAACATCAGCTTTTGCATGGCCGGGCGCCGGCCCAGTTCGTCGGGCAGGTGTTCGATGCGGTTGTCGGTCAGCACCAGCCAGCGCAGCGCCGGTGGCAGCGCCGAGGCCGGCACCGAGGCGATCTGGTTGGCCTTGAAGCCGACCATGGTCAGCGCCGGCATGCTTCCCAGCATGGCGGGCAGTTCCGTAAAACGGTTGTTGGAGCAGAACAGGATGCGCAGCTTGTGCAGGCGCGGCAGGTCCTCGGGCAGGGCGGCGAGGGCGTTGCCGGTCAGGTCGAGGATTTCCAGCGTGTCGGCCAGGTCGAAGATTTCGCGCGGGAATTCGGTGAGGCCGGCACGCAATTGCAGGCGCGTGATGCCCTGCAATGCGCCGGCGCGCAACTGCTCAAATGTGTGCATGGGAAGTGACGGATATGCTAAAGCCGGCAGTCTAGCATTCGCCACTCCCCATCACCTACTTACCATTTCATTTCGCCCTTGGCGACCTTGGCGCTGGTCTCGAGCGCGGCAGGCAGGCCGGCGGTCGGGTACAGCTGCTTCATGCGGGCGATCAGGGCGGCGCTGTCGGCTGCTTTGGCGGTCTCGGCTTCAAAGTGCACCAGGTAGTCGCGGGTAAAACCGACGGCGGCTGGCGTCAGCGGCGCACCGGGCTTGAAATGGCCCGGCACCACGGTAACCGGTTTCAGCGCGTCGATGCCAGCCAGCGTGGCCAACCAGTTTTTGCGCGATTCGGCGGTTTGCGTGTCGGCCACCCAGACGTGCAGATCGTTGAATACCACCACGCCACCGACGACTGCCTTGATCGATGGAATCCAAACATAGCTGCGGTCCGGCGTCGGGCCTGTCAAACCTTCGATTTTCAGGCTCTGGCCTTCCAGGGTGATGGTGTCACCCTTCAACACCTGGGGCACGATCACGGTTTTTGGCGCATTGTCTTTCAGGATAGGACCCCAGTACGCGACCTTGGCATCTTTTTTCTTTTCGATGCCGGCCACGGTTTGCGCGGTGGCGACAATTTTGGCAGCGGGGAAGGCGGCGTGGATCACGTCGAGGCCAAAGTAGAAATCGGGGTCGCTGTGGCTGATATACACGGTGGTCAGCTTTTTGCCGCTGGCGCGGATTTTCTCGACCAGCTTGACGGCTTCGCCGCGCGAGAACTGGGCATCGACCAGCACCGCATCCTTGTCGCCCGTCACCAGCACGGAAGCGACCGGGAAGATCGCCGCTTCGCCCGGGTTAAAGACTTCAAGTTTCAGTGGCGCGGCAAAGGCAGGGGCGGTAACGACTGCGGCAGCCAGCGTGGCGGACAAGATGGTGTGCTTGATCATGAGGGTCTCGTATTGGTTAAAGGTGTCCCATCTTAAATTGCTTGATACGATAGAAAAATAGGGTAATCTGTGCATCTCAATTGCATAATCCGGACGAATCATGGACCGCATCACGGCCGCACAAGTGTTTGTCAGCATCGCCGAGCGCGGCAGCATGATCGCTGCGGCCGAGGCGCAGGGCATGTCGCGCGCCATGGTCACGCGCTACCTGGCGGAAATGGAAGAGTGGGCTGGCGCGCGCCTGCTGCACCGGAGCACCCGGCGCCTGAGCCTGACCGACGCCGGTGACGTTACGCTGGCGCGCTGCCGCGCCATGCTCGAACTGGCCGGCGCCATGCCGGTGGCAGCCGACGATGTCGCCTCGCCGCAAGGCCTGTTGCGCATCGCCTGCTCGCAGTCGCTGGCCCAGGCCACGCTGGCGCCTGCCATCACGGCGTTCCTGCGCTGGTACCCGCGCGTGACCGTCGATGTGCAGGTGGACAGCCGCGCGGTGAACCTGGTCGAGCAGCGCATCGACCTGGCGCTGCGCATTACCAATGCGCTCGAACCGAACCTGATCGCGCGCAGCCTGGCCGTGTGCGAGTCGGTCGCTTGCGCGGCGCCAGCCTATTTGGCTGTGCGCGGCACGCCGCTGCACCCGCAAGACCTGGCCGGCCATAACTGCCTGACATACACGTATTTCGGCAAGAGCCTGTGGCAATTTACCGATGCCGATGGCGAGGCTGTCTCGGTGCCGGTGGGCGGCAACCTGTCGGCCAACGAGGATACGGTGCTGTTGCGGGCAGCAGTGGCCGGCGCCGGCGTGGTGATGCAGCCAATGTACAGCGTGGCCAGGCTGATCGCCGACGGCCAGCTGGTGCCTTTGTTGCCAACATACGTTCCGCAAAGCATGGGCATTCACGGAATTTATACCTCCAGACAACACATGGCGCCGGCGTTGCGCGCCATGCTCGATTTTTTGCTGGATTGGTTCGCAAACGACCCCACATGGTTAAGTGTGAGCAACGTTCGGGCTAAATAATCCAAAATGCCGTTAAAAATGAGAAAACATTGCCCGCCGAGGTAGGTAGTATGCGGCTTAAGTGAAAATTAACCTTGAAAGATTTAGTCGAAAATAAATCACAAACGCGAGCACAGGCGGTTGTTACGCTACAATACCGGTGCTATGCTAAGTGGCTGTTTTTTGATGCAGACGTTTGAACTGAATTTTTAGCCCTTCCCCACAACTTGATGTGCAATCCGCTAACCGGTCAGGCCGTGTCGCGGAAGGTTAGACTAACCCGCTAATTCCTCGCGAAACGCGAAGAAAGGTGAGCAACAAATGCAACAATCCTCGTCCAATTCCTACCTGTTTGGTGGGAACGCACCGTACGTTGAAGAACTGTACGAAGCGTATCTCAACAATCCAGGCTCCGTACCAGACAACTGGCGCGCCTATTTCGACGCCATGCAGCACGTACCGGCCGTCGATGGCACCAACAAGCCCGACGTCGCCCATGCTTCCGTCATCGCCTCGTTTGCCGAGCGCGCAAAATCGGGCCCGATCCGCACCGTGGTTGCTTCCGCCGACGCCGAAATGGGTCGCAAGCGTGTTGCTGCAACCCAACTGATCGCTGCCTACCGCTACCTCGGTTCGCGCTGGGCCAACCTGGACCCGCTGCAGCGCCAGGAGCGTCCTTCGATCAATGAACTGGAGCCAAGCTTCTACGGCTTCACCGATGCTGACATGGACACCGTGTTCAACATCAGCAACACTTATTTTGGCCCGGAAACCGCGACCCTGCGCGACCTGCTGAACTACCTGCGCGACACCTACACCCGTTCGATCGGCGCAGAGTATATGTACATCTCCGATCCAGCCGAAAAGCGCTGGTTGCAGGAGCGCCTGGAATCGATCCGTTCCACCCCGAATTTCACCGCAGAAAAGAAAAAGCACATCCTCGAGCGCCTGACCGCTGCCGAAGGCCTGGAGCGCTATCTGCACACCAAGTACGTCGGCCAGAAGCGTTTCTCGCTCGAAGGCGGCGAAACCTTCATCGCGTCGATCGATGAAATCATCCAGCGCGCCGGCGAAAAAGGCGTGCAGGAAATCGTTATCGGCATGGCCCACCGTGGCCGCCTGAACGTCCTGGTCAACACCCTGGGCAAGGCACCAAAAGACCTGTTCGAAGAATTCGAAGGCAAGCACGGCGACGACCTGCCAGCTGGCGACGTCAAGTACCACCAGGGTTTCTCGTCGGACATCTCCACCGCAGGCGGCCCGGTCCACCTGTCGCTGGCGTTCAATCCGTCGCACCTGGAAATCGTCAATCCGGTGGTTGAAGGTTCCGTCAAAGCCCGTATGGATCGCCGTGGCGACCACCTGGGCAAGCAAGTGCTGCCTATCCTGGTGCACGGCGATGCAGCATTCGCCGGCCAGGGCGTGGTCATGGAAACGCTCAATCTGGCGCAAACCCGTGGCTACGGTACCGGCGGTACCGTGCACATCGTCATCAACAACCAGATCGGTTTCACGACGTCCGATCCGCGCGACGCCCGTTCGACCATCTACTGCTCGGACGTGGTCAAGATGATCGAAGCGCCGGTGCTGCACGTGAACGCCGACGATCCTGAAGCCGTGGTGCTGGCCTCGCAAATTGCGATGGACTACCGCCTGCAGTTCCAGAAAGACATCGTTGTCGACATCATCTGCTACCGCAAACTCGGTCACAACGAACAAGATACGCCAGCGCTGACCCAGCCGCTGATGTACAAGAAAATCGGCCAGCACCCAGGCACCCGCAAGCTGTACGCGGACAAACTGGTTGCCCAAACCGTGATCGCAGCCGATGGCGGCGAGCAGATGCAGGCAGCGTTCCGCGATGCGATGGACGCCGGCAAGCACACTGTCGATCCAGTGATTTCCAACTTCAAGAACAAGTTCGCGGTCGACTGGCTGCCGTTCCTGAACAAGAAATGGACCGACTCGGCCGACACCGCCGTGCCGATGACCGAACTCAAACGCCTGGCCACCCGCATCACCACCGTGCCGGAAGACTTCAAGGTCCACTCGCTGGTTGAAAAAGTACTGGGCGACCGTGGCACCATGGGCCGTGGCGAAATGAATCTGGACTGGGGCATGGGCGAACACCTGGCCTACGCGTCGCTGGTTGCTTCCGGCTACGCCGTGCGCCTGACCGGCCAGGACGCCGGTCGCGGTACCTTCGTGCACCGTCACGCCGTGCTGCACGATCAAAAGCGTGAGCGTTGGGATTCGGGCACCTACGTACCACTGCAAAACATCGCCGAAGGCCAGGCGCCGTTCACCGTGATCGACTCCGTGCTGTCCGAAGAAGCAGTGTTGGGCTTCGAATACGGCTACTCGACCGCAGAACCGAACACCCTGACGATCTGGGAAGCCCAGTTCGGCGACTTCGTCAACGGCGCGCAAGTCGTGATCGACCAGTTCATCAGCTCCGGCGAAGTGAAATGGGGCCGCGCTTCGGGCCTGGTGATGATGCTCCCGCACGGCTACGAAGGCCAGGGTCCTGAGCACTCGTCCGCGCGTCCTGAGCGTTTCCTGCAACTGTGCGCCGACAACAACATGCAAGTTGTGCAGCCGACCACGGCATCGCAGATCTTCCACGTGCTGCGTCGCCAGATGGTGCGCCAGTTCCGCAAGCCGCTGGTCATCCTCACGCCGAAATCGCTGCTGCGTAACAAGGATGCCGGCTCGCCGCTGACCGACCTGGCCAAGGGCGCCTTCCAGACCGTGATCGGCGAAGTCGATCAGGCCATCGAAGCGGACAAAGTCAAACGCGTGATCGCTTGCTCGGGCAAGGTTTACTACGACCTGATCAACGCACGCAAGACGCGCGGCCAGACCGACACCGCCATCATCCGTGTCGAACAGCTGTATCCGTTCCCGCACAAGGCTTTCGCTGCCGAACTGAAGAAGTTCCCGAAACTGGCCGAAGTGGTATGGGCGCAGGACGAGCCGCAGAATCAGGGCCCATGGTTCCAGATTCAGCACAACATCTTCGAGAGCATGGACGCCGGCCAGCGCCTGGCCTACGCCGGTCGTCCGGCATCGGCTTCGCCGGCTGTCGGTTACTACGACAAGCACTACGCCCAGCAAAAAGACCTGCTGGAAACGGCGTTCTCGAAGCTCAAGGGCTTCATCCTGACGAAATAAGTTTTCGGCGCCGCGCGGCTGGTTCGCTGGCGCCGACCCCGGTTCATCACACTTTTTGACGGAGCGCCGCCTTGCAAGGGTAACCCTGGGGGTGGCGCCGCAATAACAAAATATACGGAGTTTTTCATGGCACAAATCGAAGTTAAAGTACCCCAATTGTCGGAATCGGTTGCAGAAGCCACCATGCTGACCTGGCATAAAAAAGTCGGCGACGCTGTTGCGCGCGACGAAAACCTGATCGACATCGAGACCGACAAGGTCGTACTGGAACTGCCAGCACCAGCCGCCGGCGTACTGGTCAAAATCATCAAGGGTGACGGCACCACCGTGGTTGCTGACGAAATCATCGCCGTGATCGACACCGACGGCGTTGCTGCTGCTGCCGCTCCTGCCGCTGAAGCTGCTCCAGCTCCTGCCGCCGCTCCAGCACCTGCTGCTGCCGCTGCAACCGGTGGCAGCAAGGGCGATGTCGCCATGCCAGCCGCTGCAAAAATCCTGTCGGAAAAAGGTCTGAACGCTGGCGACGTCGCCGGTTCGGGCAAAGACGGCCGCGTGACCAAGGGCGACGCCCTGGCAGCATCGGCTCCAAGCGCCACCCCGACCATCGCGCCACTGGCTGCTCCTGCTGCCAAGGCATCGCTGCCACAAGTGTCGTCGTCGCCAGCCAGCCTGGGTGACCGTCCTGAAGAGCGCGTGCCGATGAGCCGCCTGCGCGCCCGTATCGCCGAGCGCCTGCTGCAATCGCAATCGACCAATGCCATCCTGACCACGTTCAACGAAGTGAACATGGCCCCAGTCATGGAACTGCGCAACAAGTACAAAGACAAGTTCGAGAAAGAGCACGGCGTCAAGCTGGGCTTCATGTCGTTCTTCGTCAAGGCTGCTGTTGCTGCTCTGAAAAAATACCCGATCATCAACGCTTCGGTTGACGGCAACGACATCGTGTACCACGGCTACTTCGACATCGGTATCGCTGTCGGTTCGCCACGCGGCCTGGTGGTGCCTATCCTGCGCAACGCCGACCAGATGTCGATCGCTGAAATCGAAAAGAAAATCGGTGAATTCGGCGCCAAGGCCAAAGAAGGCAAGCTGACCCTGGACGACCTGACCGGCGGTACCTTCTCGATCTCGAACGGCGGCACCTTCGGCTCCATGCTGTCGACCCCGATCATCAACCCGCCACAATCGGCCATCCTGGGCGTGCACGCCACCAAGGAACGCGCCGTGGTTGAAAACGGCCAGATCGTGATCCGCCCAATGAACTACCTGGCAATGTCCTACGACCACCGCATCATCGACGGCCGCGAAGCCGTGCTGGGCCTGGTCGCCATGAAAGACGCGCTGGAAGATCCAGCCCGCCTGCTGCTGGACCTGTAAGGTATCAGCCTTTAATAGGCGGTTCACCAGCCCGCCCCGGCAAGCTTGAGCTTGCCGGGGTCACTCCAAGGGAAACCATGAGCATCGCGGAAGAAATCCAGCGCCTGCACGATCTGCACAAAGCGGGCGCCCTGACTGCGGACGAGTTCGCCGAAGCCAAGCTGCGCCTGCTGAGCCAGGAAGCGCACCGTCCGCGCGAGGACAATGTGGGCAGCCTGCGCCGCTCGCGCGACGACCGCTGGCTCGGTGGCATCTGTGGCGGCCTGGGCCGTATCTCCGGCATCGAGTCGTGGATCTGGCGCGTGCTGCTGGTGCTGCTGGTGCTGACCTTTGGCACGGGCCTGGTGATTTATCTTTTGCTGTGGATCTTCGTTCCAGAAGAAGAAACTGATTGGAAATATAAAAATGAGTAAACAATTTGACGTAGTAGTCATCGGCGCCGGTCCTGGCGGTTACATCGCTGCCATCCGCGCTGCACAACTGGGTTTTTCGGTCGCTTGCGTCGATGCCTGGGAAAATGAAAAAGGTGGTCCGGCTCCTGGCGGCACCTGCACCAACGTCGGTTGCATCCCGTCGAAAGCACTGCTGCAATCGTCCGAGCACTTCGAGCACGCCGGTCACGCGTTCAAGGAACACGGCATCGACGTCGCTGGCCTGTCGCTGAACCTGGGCCAGATGCTCAAGCGCAAAGACGGCGTGGTCAAGCAGAACAACGATGGCATCCTGTACCTGTTCAAGAAAAACAAGGTGACCTTCTTCCACGGCCGCGCAGCGTTTGCCGGCGCCGCTGGTGCTGATGGTTACCCGCTGGCCATCACCGGCCCGGCCAATGAAACCATCACCGCCAAGCAAGTCATCATCGCGACCGGTTCGAACGCCCGTCAACTGCCAGGCGCCGAATTCGACGAGAAACTGATCCTGTCGAACACCGGTGCACTGGCTATCGAAGGCGTACCAGCCAAGCTGGGCGTGATCGGCGCCGGCGTGATCGGCCTGGAAATGGGTTCCGTGTGGCGTCGCCTGGGTTCGGACGTGACCGTGCTGGAAGGCCTGCCGGTCTTCCTCGGCGCTGTCGATGAGCAGATCGCCAAGGAAGCCAACAAGCTGTTCACCAAGCAAGGCCTGAAGATCAACCTGGGCTGTAAGATCGGCACCATCACCAAGGGTGACAACAGCGTTTCCGTGGCCTACGAAAACGCCAAGGGCGAAGCCATCACCGCCGAATTCGACAAGCTGATCATCTCGATCGGCCGCACCCCGAACACCAACGGCCTGGGCGCTGACCAGGTTGGACTGGCGCTGGACGAGCGCGGCTTCATCGCCGTGGACGACGACTGCAAAACCAACCTGCCAGGCGTGTGGGCAGTTGGCGACGTGGTGCGCGGCCCGATGCTGGCGCACAAAGCCGAAGAAGAAGGCGTTGCCGTGGCCGAGCGTATCGCCGGCCAGCATGGTCACACCAACTTCAACACGATTCCGTGGGTGATCTACACCTCGCCGGAAATCGCGTGGGTCGGCCGCACCGAGCAGCAACTGAAGGCTGACGGCGTTGCCTACAAAGCCGGCACCTTCCCGTTCCTGGCCAACGGCCGCGCGCGCGCGCTGGGCGATACGTCGGGCATGGTCAAGTTCCTGGCCGATGCAACCACCGACGAAATCCTGGGCGTGCACATCATCGGCCCGATGGCCTCCGAGCTGATCTCGGAAGCCGTGGTAGCGATGGAGTTCAAGGCGTCGGCCGAAGACATCGCCCGCATCTGCCACGCGCACCCGTCGCTGTCGGAAGCCACGAAAGAAGCGGCTCTCGCTATCGACAAGCGCACCCTGAACTTCTAAGTCGGTCGCTTAAAACCGCGCGCAGCTTCGTTGCGGCGCCCAGCTGAGACTGTACATTCGTACTGTCTTCGGCGCCGCGCCTCGCTGCGCACGGTTTGAAGCAACCTTGGCGGGCTTCGGCCCGCTTTTTCATTTGCGCCCAGCGCACAAGCGAACCCATGAACGTCGAAGAGTTTTACCAGAAGGCGCTGCTCGAGCGCGATTTCAAGGCCGATGCCGCCCAGCGCCGCGCGGTGGACCGCCTCCAGCAATGCTATGACGACTGGGTGCAGTACAAGGCCCAGCGTTCGAGCACCTTCAAGCGCCTGATCAACCGGCCGCAAGTGCCGAAGGGCGTGTACATGTGGGGTGGGGTGGGGCGCGGCAAGTCCTTCCTGATGGACAGTTTTTACTCGGTGGTGCCGGTGGTGCGCAAGACGCGCCTGCACTTCCACGAATTCATGCGCGGCGTGCACCGCCAGCTCGACGAACTGAAAGGCGTGGCCGATCCGCTCGACGAGGTGGCCAAGCGCATCGCCAAGAAATACCGGCTGATCTGCTTCGACGAGTTCCATATCTCGGACGTGGCCGACGCCATGATCATGTACAACCTGTTGAAGGCGCTGTTCGACAACGGCGTGTCGTTCATCATGACGTCCAACTACGATCCGCAACTGCTGTACCCGGACGGCCTGCACCGCGACCGCATCTTGCCGACCATCGACCTGCTGTACGAAAAGCTCGACGTGATGAATATCGACGCTGGCATCGACTACCGCAGCCGCGCGCTGGAACAGGTGGAGTCGTATTACACGCCGCTGGGCGCCACCGCTGATGCCGCGCTGCGCGATGCCTACGCGCGCCTGGCCGAAAGCGCCGACGAAGACCCGGTAGTGCGCATCGAGGCGCGCGAGATCCGCGCGCTGCGCCGCACCGGTTCGATGATCTGGTTCGATTTTCATACGCTGTGCGGCGGTCCCCGTTCGCAGAACGATTACCTGGAAATCGCCAGCCGCTTCCACACCGTGATATTGTCGGAAATCCCGCGCATGTCGGCGTCGATGTCGTCGGAAGCGCGCCGTTTCACGTGGCTGATCGACGTCTTCTACGACCAGGGCGTAAAATTGCTGATGTCGGCCGAAGTGGAACCGGAAGAGCTGTACACGACCGGCACCCTGGCCAACGAATTCCACCGCACGGTGTCGCGCATCGTGGAAATGCAATCGCAGGAATACATGGACCGCGAGCAGCGCACCGCCGCCGGCTCGCTGGCGTAGGCTACAGGATACGTATGAAACTGAATGTGAAATCGATGATGGCCGCTGCGTTCGGCGTACTCACCATGGCAACCGTGGCGGCCCGAGCCGAGTCCACCGGGGCGGCGCCGGTCGTCACCCCGACGCAATCGGTGGCCCAGGCCGACGCCACGCTCGAGCGCGTCACGCGCGAACGCGCGGTCGTGACCAGCACCTTTGCCGCCGAAGAAACCGTATGCAACGACAAGTTCTTTGTCAACAATTGCCTGGACAAAGCCAAGGAAAAGCGCCGCGTGGCGCTGGCCCAGTTGCGCGCCGAGGAAGTGGAAGCCGAGCACTTCAAGCGCGCCGCGTCGGTCGCCAAGCGCGACGCCGACCTGGCCGAACGCGCCCGCAAGGATGCCGAGGAATTCGCCCGCCGCGAAGCCCAGCCGCCCAAGCCGGCCCGCACCGAAGAAGAACTGGCGCAACCTGCTGCGCCCAGGAGCGGCAAGAGCGTGGCAGAGCGCGAAGCCGAGCACGCCGAGCGCCTGCGCCGCGATGCTGCCAGGACCGCGTCGCAGGCCGACAAGCGCGCCGCCAATGTCGCCGCGTACGAAAAGCGACAAGCCGATGCCGCCCGGCGCCAGGAGCAGGTGGCCAAGCGCTTGGCGGAGCGCCAGGCCAAGGCTGAGGCGCGCGCGGCCGACGAGAAGAAGAAGGCGGATGCAGCGGCAGCGGCGGCGGCCAAAAAGCAATAAGGTTGTTGGCAAGCCCCCGGTAGATTAAACTATGCACCGTGCCGTATCCCGTGAACCTTCCAGTGACTGAGAAACATGACTGATGTACAAGATATCCAGCGTCGTCTGATTGAACTCGACGTCGAACACCGCGACCTGGACGCGGTCATCGACATGCTCACGCTGGATGGCCACCACGACCAGCTGCAACTGCGCCGCCTCAAAAAACGCAAGCTGCAGCTGAAAGACCATATCACTTTGCTGAAAATGCAACTCGTGCCCGACGTTCCCGCCTGATTTCGCCCGAACCTCGCGCCTTACCTAAGCACACATTGACCGAAGCCCTGCCCACGCCAGCTGGTTCGCCCGCGCCGGCCAGCCGTCCGATCCTCAAGCGTCCCGTCGAACCTGCTACCGAGACGCCAGGCCTTCCTGTGCCTGCTACACCGGGTGTAGCCGGTGTGCCCGCTGTAGCTGCCGTGATCGGCGAGACGCCCGAACACGCACCCGGCATCCACGATGCCGAAGTCGAGCAGTTGTTCGGGGCCGGCGGTCCGCTGGGCCCGGCCGTGGGCGACTTCCGTCCGCGCCGCTCGCAAACCGAGATGGCCAAGGCCGTGGCCGACGCCATCGCCAACCAGACCACCCTGATCGCCGAGGCCGGTACCGGCACCGGCAAGACCTTCGCCTACCTGGTGCCGGCGCTGCTGTGGGGCGGCAAGACCATCGTCTCGACCGGCACCAAGAACTTGCAGGACCAGCTGTTCCTGCGCGATATTCCGAACGTCCGTGCGGCATTGAAAGCGCCGGTGTCGATTGCGCTGCTCAAGGGCCGGTCGAACTACGTGTGTCATTACCACCTGGAACGCACGCTGCAAAACGGCCGCATGACGTCGCGCGACGACGTCGGCCACCTGCGCGAAATTTCGCGCTTCCTCAAGATGACCAGCTCCGGCGACAAGGCCGAGCTGGCGCGCGTGCCCGAGAACGCGCTGGTCTGGAACCTGGTCACGTCCACCCGCGAAAACTGCATGGGCCAGGAGTGCCAGTACTACCAGGACTGCTTCGTGATGAAGGCGCGCAAGGAAGCCCAGCAGGCCGACGTGGTGGTGGTCAACCACCACCTGTTCTTTGCCGACGTGGCCTTGAAGGATTCCGGCGTGGCCGAGCTGCTGCCGTCGGCCAACACCATCATTTTCGATGAAGCGCACCAGTTGCCGGACACCGCCACGCTGTTCTTCGGCGATACGTTCTCGACCTCGCACATCCTCGAACTGTGCCGCGACGTGCTGGCCGAAGGCCTGTCCAATGCCCGCGACGGCGCCGACTGGGGCAAGACCGTCACCGTGGTGGAAAAGGCTGCGCGCGACCTGCGCCTGACTTTCCCGCAAGACATCGTGCGCCTGTCTCTGCCGCAAATCGCGCCGTCGAGCGAGTTTTTCCCGGCGCTGCAACACCTCAAAGACGAACTGGATGGCATGCTGGCCGTGCTGGAAACCCAGGCCATGCGTGCCGAAACGCTGGAACAGTGCCGCCAGCGCGGCCTCGAACTGGCCGAAAAACTGGCCGCCTGGAAGTTCGATCCGAAAGCCAAGGTGAACAAGGGCGAGGAAGCCGTGTATTGGGTGGAAGCTTACGCCTCGTCGCTGCAACTGCATAAAACCCCGCTGTCGATCGCACCGATCTTTTCCGGCCAGCGCGAAGGCGTGCCGCGCAGCTGGATTTTCACGTCGGCCACCCTGGCCGTCAAAAACGATTTCAGCCATTTTTCGGAACAGATGGGCCTGGCCGACGAGCCGTCGCGCACCTGGCCGAGCCCGTTCAACTACGAAGAGCAGGGCATTTTATATGTGCCGCAAGGCCTGCCAGACCCCAATTCCATGGGGTATACCGACGCCGTGCTGGACCTGGCCTTGCCGGTCATCGAGGCGGCTGGCGGCAAGACTTTCCTGCTGTGCACCACATTGCGTGCGGTCAAACGCGCGGCTGAGCGGTTGCGCGACGAGTTCGAAAAGCGTGGCCTGAACTACCCGTTGTTCATCCAGGGCGACCGTGGCCGCACCGAATTGCTCGACCAGTTCCGCAAGGCCGGCAACGGCGTGCTGGTCGGCAGCCAGAGTTTTTGGGAAGGCGTTGACGTGCGCGGCGACGCCTTGTCGCTGGTCATTATCGACAAGCTGCCGTTCGCGCCGCCCGACGATCCGGTGCTGGCCGCCCGCATCGAGGTGATGGAAAAACAGGGCAAGAACGGCTTCATGCACCACACCTTGCCCGAGGCGATCATCAACCTCAAGCAGGGCGCCGGTCGCCTGATCCGCGACGTCAATGACAAGGGCGTGCTGATGCTGTGCGACCCGCGCGTGATCTCCAAGCCTTATGGCCGCCGCATCTGGCAAAGCTTGCCGTCGTTTAAACGCACGCGCGAAGCGGCCGAAGTGCTGGAATTCTTCAAAAAGCTGAACCAACCGCCGGTCGAAGACCTGTAACTTCCGGTTCTACTGCCGAGCGCGCCGTCCGGTGCGCTCGATTTCCTTTATTTTCGCTTACACCTTTCTTCGCCGCATTTTCTCGTGGTAATCAAGCCAGATTCTGGTGTGTTAGCGCCATTTTTGGGCTTGGTTGCCGTTTGCGCATGCGCAAAGTCGCTGCCGGCTGGATGTTTAGAGTTGGTTAAATGCTGCTGCCTTGTGGAGCAGGAACGGAGGATGTCATGACGATCCGCCACGGTTGTTTTTTTAGCTATGCCCACGGCAAGCATGCGCACATGAAGAAGTTCAAGGACGACCTGGTCGAGGCCATGAAGTGCTACCTGGAGCCGCACTTCGACAACGAGGACGAGTTGTTCGTGGACAGCGAACAGCTGGGCGGTGGCGACGACCTCGATGGCAAAATCGCGCGCGCACTGTGCGAAAGCGTGTGCATGATCGTTATCTACACGCCCAAGTACGAAGCCCATGCCTACACCCGGCGCGAGTTTGCGGCGATGCAATTGATCGAGGCCGAGCGGCGCCAGTGGTACCACCTGCCCAGCCACCTGATCATCCCGGTCATCATGACGCGCCACCCGTTGAACCTGCCGCCGCAAATTTCCGGGCCGGGCATGTATGTCGATTTTTCCAGCTACACGCTGGCCAGCGGCGATCTCAAGAACAACCCCGACTACCTGCCGGAAATTGCCAGGATCGTCGATCGGATTGCCGCGCACTACCATCATCTGAAACGCTGCACACCGCCGGGGCATGACTGTGGTCGATTTGTCATGCCGGACATCCCACCGGAATGGCGCGCCATTCCGCCGCCACATTTCCCTCGTTAGGGTTTACAAAAGGGTTTGCCATGGAAAACGTTTCCTTGTCCTTGACGCCGCTCAGCGATAGCGGTGAAGTTGTCACTTTCTACTCTTACAAGGGCGGCACCGGGCGCACCATGGCCCTGTCCAACCTGGCGGTGCTGCTGGCGCGCCAGCACAACTCCACGTCGCCCGTATTGATGATCGACTGGGACATGGAGGCGCCGGGCCTGCACCATTATTTCGACCTGCACGAAGAGCGGCCCGGCGTGCTCGAACTGTTCGAGGCATGCCGCGAACAGCTGCTGAGCCGGTATCGGCCGCAATCCGACGGCGAGGCCGTCGTGCCCGGCAGCGCGGCGCTCGACAGCGAAGCGCTGGCCAACGAAGTGCTGGCGGCAGTCGGCTGGCAGCAATACGTGAGCCGGGTGGACCAGAGCAGCCAGTTATACCTGATGCGCGCCGGCCGCTTCGATCATACCTATGGCGAACGGCTGGCCGCGATGCACTGGGACGACCTGTTCGACCGTTGCCCGGCGCTGTTCCGATGCTTTGCCGACCTGATGGCGCGCCATTTCCGCTACGTGCTGGTCGATTCGCGCACGGGTCGCACCGACAGCGCCGGCATCTGCACCACGCTGTTGCCGCGCAAGCTGGTGGTGGTGTTTACCCCGAATCGCCAGAGCCTCGAGGGTGTCGAGGCGCTGGTGTCCCGCGCCGCCGCCTACCGCAGCAGCCACGAGGACGAGCAGCGGCCGCTGCTGGTGTACCCGCTGCCGTCGCGCATCGAGATGGGCGACAGCATCCAGCGCGCGCAGTGGCGGCGCGGCGCACCCGAGCAGCACATCATCGGCTACCAGCCCATCTTCGAGCGCCTGATGCGCGACTGCTACGGCTTGCCGCATGTCTCGCTCGACTCGTATTTCGACGAAGTGCAGCTGCAGCAGACCCGCACCTTTGCCTACGGCGAGCAACTGGCGGTGCGCATGGACCAGGGCGGCGACCGCTTTTCGCTCACCCGCACCTTCGAAGCGTTTCTCGACTGGCTAGGCCCCGGCTACTTTCCCTGGCAGTCGGCGCGCGAAATCCACCTGCTGTCCGCCGTGGCCGATACCCGCCATGCGCTCGAACAGGGCGGCGGCGAAGCCGGCATCGGCGCCCGCGCGCTGTCGCAGCCGCTGGCGCGCGACCTCAACCTGCTGGGCGAGATGTACCGGCAGGAGGGCCGGCTGCGCCAGGCCGCCGCGTGTTTCGAAGAAAGCCTGGCGCTGCGCCAGCGCGCCATGGGCGACGACCACCTGGACACGCTCACCAGCAAGGGCAACCTGGCCGGCGTGCTGCGGCTGCAAGGCCAGCTCGACGAAGCGCAGTTTCTGGAAGAGGGGGTGATCGCCGCGCGCGAACGGATGCTGGGGCCGGAACACCCCGATACCCTGGCCGCGCGCGCCAACCTGGCCGCCACGCTGGCCCAGCAGCACCGCACTGCCGAGGCGCTCAACATCCAGGACAGCGTGCTCGACGCCTACCTGCGCCAGCTCGGCCCCGAACATTTGCTCACCCTGGCGTGCCAGGCCGCGCGCGCGGAATTGCTGTTCCAGCGCGGCGATATCGAACACGCACGCCAGGCCCAGGAGCAGGTACTGGCCGCCCGCAAGCGCACCCTGGGCGCCGAGCACGCCGACACCCTGCGCAGCAAGACCGCGCTGGCGCGTACGCTGGCGGTGGCGCGCGACCTCGACGGTGCCCGCCGCCTGCTCGACGAGGTGGTGCGGGCGCAAGCGGGGCGGCTGGGCGCCGAGCACCCGGACACCCGGCGCACCCAGGCTTTGCTTGACGGCGTGGTGCAGCAGGCGGCGGTACTGCCGACCGCTGCGGAATTGCACCAGGATGCCGCGATGGACGATTACGGCGACGCGCTGGCCCGTCCGCCCCATTTGCGTGCGCTGACGCCGTACCAGCCGGGCGCGGACTGGACCTCGTCGAGCGGCATGGCATACGTTGCACATAAGGCAGGGTAGTGGTTAAGCCGACAATCAACTATTTGTTGCTTGCAAGGAGGTCAAGATGCGCAGCAGTGGCGTTGCTTCAGGTAAAATCTACGCCATGAGAATCCTGATCAGCAATGACGACGGCTACCTGGCACCGGGCATCAACGCCCTGGCCAAGGCCCTGGCCCCGGTGGCCGACATCGTGGTGGTGGCGCCCGACAGCAACCGCTCCGGTGCGTCCAACTCGCTGTCGCTGGACCGGCCATTGTCGGTGCAGCGCGCCGACAATGGTTTCTATTTTATTAACGGCACACCCACCGACTGCGTTCACATCGCGCTGACCGGCATCCTCGACTACCGGCCCGACCTGGTGGTCTCCGGCATCAACAACGGCCCCAATATGGGCGACGACACGTTGTATTCCGGCACCGTGGCAGCTGCCACCGAAGGCTATCTGTTTGGCATCCCGGCCATCGCCTTCTCGCAAGGCGCATGGGGCTGGGAGCATATCGACGATGCCGCGCTGCATGCGCGCGATATCGTGATGCGGTACTCCGAAACCCTGCCGCGCCCGTATCTGCTCAACGTCAATATTCCGAACTTGCCTTACGGGCAACTGGGCCAGGTGGCTGCCACCCGGCTTGGCCGTCGCCACCAGGCCGAACCCGTGATACGCTCGCAGGATCCGCGCGGGCGCGAAATCTTCTGGATCGGCCCGCCCGGCGCCTGCAAGGATGCGGGCGAGGGCACCGATTTTTACGCGGTCACCCACGGCAAGACGTCGATCACGCCGCTGCAAATCGACCTCACCCATAAAACGCAACTCGCCGCACTCGAAAAAGGCCTGGCATGAGCGACAAACCCCGCAGCTTTCCTTTGCCTCTCTCGTCCGTTGTTGACAAGGGCGCCAGGAAGGCGCCGGTGTTTGCCCCCGTTGCCACGCCCCAAACCGCCACCCAGAATGCCGCCCGCCATGTGCCTGTGCCGGGCCAGCAGCGGCCTGCCGCCGTGGCCACGCCATCGAAGTCGCATGGCTATGCCCAGGAGCGGGCGCAGCCCATCGTCAGCCGCGACCGGCCGCTGGTGTCCGATGCGATCCGCCACGCGATGGTGCAGCGGGTGGCCAGGCAGGGCGTGCGCGACCAGGTGGTCCTGAACGCGCTGGCCACCGTGCCGCGCCACATGTTCATGGACCAGGGGCTGGTGTCGCAAGCGTATATCGACGCGTCGCTGCCGATCGGCCACCAGCAAACCATCTCGCAGCCGTACATCGTGGCGCGCATGATCGAGGTGATGCGCAACGGCGGCCAGCTCAAGCGCGTGCTGGAAATCGGCACCGGCTGCGGGTACCAGGCGGCGGTGCTGGCGTGCGTGGCGCAGGAAGTTTATTCGATCGAGCGCATCAAGCCTTTGCACGAACTGGCCAAGACCAACCTGCGCCCCCTGCGCGTGCCGAATCTGCGCTTGCATTACGGAGATGGTATGCTTGGGCTCCCGCAAGCGGCGCCGTTCGATGGCATCATCCTGGCTGCTGCCGGTTTGCAGGTGCCGCAGCCCTTGCTCGACCAGCTCGCCATCGGCGGCCGGCTGGTGGCGCCGGTAGGCGACAGGACGCAGCAACTGGTGCTGATCACACGCACCGGCAAAGCGCAATGGACCAGCGAAACGCTGGAGGATTGCCATTTTGTGCCGTTGCGCGCGGGTACTGCCTGAGCAGCCGCACACCGCATGTTGCACGGTACACGCCGCACACTGCACCACAATTGAATTTAAGATGAGAATGATTAATAAAAGCAATCTGCTCGTATTGAGCCTGGCGCTGGCTTTCCTCAGCGCTTGCAGCACCGCCCCGAGTCAAGCCCCGGTCATCGACCGCCCCGTCGCACGGCCGGCCGTGAAACCGTCCACGCCTAGCCAGACCGCGCAAGTATCGCGCGACGAGCGTGGCCTGTACACGGTTCGCAAAGGCGATACCCTGATCCGCATTGCGCTCGAATACGGCCAGAATTACCGCGACCTGGTCACCTGGAACAATCTCAACGACCCCAACGACATCAAGGTAGACCAGGTACTGCGCGTGCTGCCACCCGAGGCCGGCAACGCTGCCCCGAACAGCAGCGGGGTGGAAACCGCCGCCATCATCATGCCGCCAAGCGACAAGGCCACCGCGCCGGCCGTGGTCGCGCGCAAGACCGGACCGAAGGGCGAAAAGCGCCCGTACACCGACGCCACCCTGGCCGAGCTGCAACGCCCGGATGGCGACGCGCCGGCGACGGCCGCCACCACCAGGCCTGCGACACCGCCTGCCACTACCACCACGCCGCCAGCCGCGCGGCCGCCAGCAACTGTACCGGGGGCGGGCCTGAGTGCCGAAGACGAAAAGCTCTCATGGATGTGGCCGGCCGAAGGGCGCGTGATCGCCACCTTCGACGAAGGTAAAAACAAGGGCGTGGACATCGCCGGCAAGGCCGGCCAGCACGTCGTCGCGGCCGGGGCCGGAAAAGTCATGTTTGCCGGCAGCGGCATCCGTGGTTATGGTAATCTGGTGATTGTGAAGCACAGTAATACGCTGTTGTCCGCGTATGCGCACAACCGCACCATCCTGGTCAAGGAAGGGCAGAGCGTGACCAAGGGACAGTTGATCGCCGAGATGGGCGACTCCGATACCGACTCGGTCAAGCTGCACTTCGAGATCCGCCAGCAGGGCAAGCCGGTGGATCCGTCGAAGTTCCTGCCGGCCCGTTGACCGCCGTCCGACGAGCGTTGAAATGATCCGAGCCGAGCCATGACAAACACGCCCCACGATCCGCTCGATGACGATGTCCCGGAAGATTTCCGCGACAACGAAGAAGTCGATGACGAAGATGTCGCGGAAGATGGGGCAGCAGCTATCGGTATCGGCTCCAGCGTGCTCGAACCGGTCGATGAACTGAAAAAAGTGCTGGCGGCGGAACTGTCCACCGACACCACCCAGCACTACCTGAACCAGATCGGCACCCGGCCGCTGCTTACCGCGCCGCAGGAGGTGCATTACGCCACCCTGGCCAAGGCCGGCGACTTCAGCGCCCGGCAAACCATGATCGAGCACAATCTGCGGCTCGTGGTGTCGATCGCCAAGCACTACATCAACCGCGGCGTGGTGCTGCTCGACCTGATCGAAGAAGGCAACATCGGCCTGATGCGCGCGATCGACAAGTTCGAGCCGGAGCGCGGTTTCCGCTTTTCCACGTACGCCACCTGGTGGATCCGCCAGAGCATCGAGCGCGCCATCATGAACCAGGCGCGCACGGTGCGGTTGCCGGTACACATGGTGCGCGAGTTGAACCAGATCCTGCGCGGCAAGTACCACCTGGAAGCGCAGCAGCACGATGGCAAGGACGCCACCGCCGAGGACATCGCCGCGCTGGTCGGCCGCCCGGTGGAAGAGGTCCAGGACATTCTCGCCTTGTCCGAGCACGCCACCTCGCTTGACGCGCCGCTCGACAACGATCCGCAATCGTCGCTGATGGACCTGCTGCCCGGCGACAGCGACGACAGTCCCGACGCCCGCGCCGAGCACCACGAAATGACGGTGCTGATGCGCGACTGGCTCACCAAGCTGCCCGACAAGCAGCGCATCGTGATCATGCGCCGCTTCGGCCTCGACAACGACGATCCGGCCACGCTGGAAACCCTGGCCGAGGAAATGGGCGTCACGCGCGAGCGCGTGCGCCAGATCCAGCAGGAAGCCCTCGTCAAGCTCAAGCGGGCGATGGCGGCGCGCGGCGTGGTCCGCGATTCGCTGCTGTAGTTCCCCCTTCTGCTATCATACTGCCCCTGTGCCACCACCGCCCCCGGCGTGCCCGGACGGGCCGGCGTCCTTCTACTCATTTTGAATTTTATGCAAGATACCATTCTCGAGATTAAATCGCTCAGCATGGACGCCAACGGCGTCGGCCACCTGGAAAACGAAGACGGTTCGCAAGGCAAGGTGGTGTTTGTCGAGGGTGCGCTGCCCGGTGAGCGCGTCAGCTTCACCACCTTCAAGAAAAAGAAGAACTGGGAAATGGCCCGCATGACCACGCTGCACCGCGAATCGTCGATGCGCGTGCAACCAAAGTGCCCGCACTTCAATATGTGCGGCGGCTGCTCGATGCAGCACCTGGAGCCGACCGCGCAGGTGGCGATCAAGCAGCGCGTGCTCGAAGATAACCTGTGGCACATCGGCAAAGTGAAACCGCTGACCGTGATGCGGCCGATGTACGGCCCCACCTGGGAATACCGCTACCGCGCGCGCCTGTCGGTGCGCCACGTGGTCAAGAAGGACACGGTGCTGGTCGGCTTCCACGAAAAGCATTCGGCATTCGTGGCCGATATCCAGAGCTGCGAAATCCTGCCGCGCCATGTCTCCGACCTGCTGCTGCCGCTGCGCGCGCTGATCGGTTCGCTCTCCTTATACAACCAGATTCCGCAAATCGAAGTGGCGATCGGCGAGGGCGTCACTGCGCTGGTGCTGCGCATCATGGCGCCGATGACGGCCGACGATGAAGTCAAGGTCAAGGCGTTTGCCGACCTGCATGGCATCCAGTTCTGGCTGCAAACCAAGGGCCCGGAAACCGCCGCGCCGTACTACCCGCTGGGCCCGGGCCTGCACTACCTGCTGCCGGAATTCGGCATCAAGATGCCGTTCAAGCCCGTCGATTTTACGCAGGTGAATCACTACATCAACCGCGTGCTGGTGGCCAAGGCACTGCGCCTGCTGGAAGTGCAGGCGCAAGACCGCGTGGCCGACCTGTTCTGCGGCCTCGGCAACTTCACGCTGCCGCTGGCCACCCAGGCGCGCGAAGTGGTCGGTATCGAAGGCAGCACCACCTTGTCCGAGCGCGCGCTCGACAACGCCAAGGCCAACGGGCTGTCCGATAAAACCACGTTCTACACCCGCAACCTGTTCCTGGTGACGGCCGAGCACCTGGTCGAACTGGGCAAGTTCGACCGCATGCTGATCGACCCGCCCCGCGACGGCGCTGCCGCCCTGTGCGAAGCGCTGGTGGAACTGAGCCAGACCCGCGCCGACCTGCTGCCGCAGCGGCTGGTGTACGTGTCGTGCAGCCCCTCGACCCTGGCGCGCGACGCCGGCATCCTGGTCGGCGCCGGCTATGTGCTCGACAAGGCGGGCGTGGTCAACATGTTCCCGCACACCTCGCACGTGGAATCGATGGCCGTATTCATTCTTGCGCCCCAGAGCGCTTGATAAAGCCTTCAGGGCAAGGCGCAGCGACGAAGACAGTACGCTAGTACGGCGAGGAGCTGCAACGCGGCACTGGAGGCTTTTTCAGGCGCTCTATTGACTTTACAGGGGGCGTTTGCAACACTGGGCTCATAATAATTGAGCAACGGAGCTTGCATGCGTTCCCTGTTTCGCTTCCTCGGCGCCGCCGCGTTCTGCGGCCTGCCACTCCTGGCACTGGCGCAAACCACCATCACCGCATTTTCGCCCACCGGCACCGTCAAGGGCGTGCGCCAGGTGACCGCGCGTTTCAGCGGCCAGATGGTGCCGCTCGGCGACATGCGCCTGGGCGATCCGTTCGCGGTCGATTGCGCCGAACCGGGCAAGGGCCGCTGGATCGACGGCAGCAACTGGAGCTACGACTTCGAGCGCGACCTGCCGGCCGGCGTGGCGTGCAGCTTTACGGTCAAAACGGATGCGCGCGACCTGGCCGGCCAGCCGGTGACGGGCGAGCGCCGCTTCGGTTTTGACACCGGCGGTCCGGCCGTGGTGGAGATGCTGCCATACGAAGGATCGCAAATCGACGAGCGGCAGATTTTCGTGCTCGGTCTCGATGCGCCGGCCAGCGACGCCACCGTCGCGCAGCATGCCTGGTGCCGCGCCGAAGGTATCCACGAAAAAATCGGCGTGCGCGTCCTGGCCGGCGCCGAGCGCGAACAGATCCTCACGCAGCGCAAGGCGTTTACGCAGCGCTACTTGTCGCTGTACTTCAAGGCGCGCGGCGTGGTGTGGCATGCGGGCATGGCGGTCAAGGACAAGCGCCTGGAAAGTTTGCCCCTGGTGGTGCTGCAATGCCAGCGGCCCTTGCCGGCCAAGGCCAAAGTGGCGCTGGTGTGGGGCGCAGGCATGGCGGCCGACAACGGCATCGCCACGCGCCAGGACCAGGCGCTGGCGTTCCGGACGCGGCCCGACTTTACCGCCAAGTTCACCTGCGAACGGCTCTCGCCCAAAGCCGGCTGCCTGCCGTTCCTGCCCACTCGCGTGACCTTCTCCGCGCCGGTGCGGCGCACCGATGCGCTGGCCGCCACGCTGACCGGCCCAGGCGCCCAAAGCTTCAAGCCGACAGTGGAAAAATACCAGGCCAGGGCCGACTACGTGGACAGCATCAGCTTTGCGGGACCGCTGCCGGCCAGCAGCGCCTTGCGCCTGGCGCTGCCGGCAGGGATCAAGGACGATGCGGGCCGCCTGCTGCTCAACGCCGCGCGCTTTCCGATGACGATCAACACCGACGCCCAGCCGCCGCTGGTGAAATTCCCCGCGCGCTTCGGCATCATCGAAGCGCAGGGCGACAAGCTGCTGCCGGTCACCGTGCGCAACGTCGAGGCGGCGCTGGCTGCAAAATTGGCTGCCGTCGATATCGATGGCGCATCGCTGCGCGTCAACGAAGGCGCCACCGACGAGCAGCAGGACCGTCAGATCGTGCGCTGGCTCGGCCGCATGAGTTACAACGGCGGCTGGGAGCCGCAGGAGCTGTACCACGATCAGCTGTTCAAGCCGCTGCTTGCCGGCTTCGAAGTCAAGGACGGCAGCGCCGACCGCGTGCAGCGCTTTACCATGCCTAAACCGGGCGGACGCCAGCAGTTCGAAGTGGTGGGCATTCCGTTGAAAAAACCGGGCTTCTACGTGGTGGAACTGGCCAGCCCGCGCCTGGGCGAAGCTTTATCGGGCAAGCGCCGGACCGCGTACGTCAGCTCGGCCGCGCTGGTGACCAACCTGGTGGCGCACTTCAAGCGCGGCGCACAATCGTCGCTGGTGTGGGTCACTTCGCTCGACAAGGGCCAGCCGGTGGCTGGCGCCAGGGTGGCCGTGCGCGATTGCACCGGCAAGCTGCTGTGGCAGGGCGCGACCAACAGCGACGGCGTGGCCAACATCGCCAAAGAACTGGCGGAACCCTCGTGCGAAGCGCGCGAAGGCCTGTTCGTCAGCGCGCGCCACGGCGCCGATATGACGTTCACCCTGTCGAAATGGGATCGCGGCATCGAGAGCTGGCGCTTCAACCTGCCCACCGAATACGGCGGCGCCGACAACATGGTGGCCAACACGGTCTTTGATCGCACCCTGCTGCGCGCCGGCGAAACGGTGCACATGAAGCACTTCCAGCGTCGCAAGGTCATGCACGGCTTCGCGCTCGAGCCGAGCCAGTCGCTCCCGGCCAGCATGTTCGTGATCCACGAAGGCAGCGACCAGCGCTACGAGCTGCCGCTGGCCTGGCGCGCCAACGGCAGCGCCGCCAACGACTGGAAGATCCCGCCCGATGCGCGCCAGGGCTGGTACCAGGTGCTGGTTGGCGGCCGCGCGGCCGGCCGCTTCCGCGTCGAGCAGTTCCGCGTGCCGACCATGAAAGCGCTGCTGCAGGGGCCAAAGGCGCCGGCGGTGCAGGCAGCTTCGCTCGACCTCGACGTGCAACTGAGCTACCTGTCCGGTGGCGGCGCCGGTGACGCGCCGGTGCAACTGCGCACCCTGGTGCAGGACAAGCCGGTGAGCTTCGACGATTATGGCGACTTCACGTTCAGCAATGGCGATGTGAAGGTGGGCGTGGAGCGCAGCGGCGGCGCGTTCGACGAGGACGAGGGCGTTTTCGATGACGGTGATAACGAGGAAAGCAGCGGCGCCGTGGGTGGCGCTGTGCGCACCCGCAATATCACGCTGGACAAGGCGGGCGGCGCCCGCGTCACCATCGATCAACTGCCGGCGGTGACCGTGCCGCGCGAACTGGCGGCCGAGCTGTCGTACCAGGACGCCAACGGCGAAACCCTGTCCGCCGCCACCCGCGTAGGCCTGTGGCCTGCGGCCGTGGTGGTGGGCATCGCGCCCGACGGCTGGGTATTGAGCCGCGACGCGCTCAAATTCCAGGTGGTGGTGCTCGACCTGCAAGGCAAGCCGGTGGCCGATGCGCCGGTGTCTGTGGACTTCTTCCAGCGTGAATCGACGTCGCACCGGCGCCGCCTGGTCGGCGGCTTTTACGCCTACGAGAACAGCAGCGAAGTGAAAGCGCTGGGCCACGCCTGCGCAGGACGCACCGACGCCAAGGGGCTGCTGGTATGCCAGGTCAAGGCGCCGGCGGCGGGTAACCTGATCCTGCGCGCGCAAACCCAGGACGCGCAGCAGCGCGTGACCACCGCCCACCGCGAAACCTGGGTGGCCGATGGCGACGACTGGTGGTTCAACGTGTCCGACAACGACCGCATCGACCTGCTGCCCGAACACAAACGCTACGAGCCGGGCCAGGATGCCAGCTTCCAGGTACGGATGCCGTTCCGCGCAGCGACCGCCCTGGTGACGGTGGAGCGCGAGGGTGTGATCGACAGCTATGTGCGCCCGCTTGCAGGCAGCGCGCCGGTGTTCACGGTGCCGATCAAGGCTGGCTACGCACCGAATGTGTATGTGTCGGCGCTGGTGGTGCGCGGGCGCGTGGCCGGCGTGCAGCCGACCGCGCTGGTGGACCTGGGCAAGCCGGCCTACAAGCTTGGCATCGCGCCGGTGCGGGTGGGCTGGGCCGCCAATGAACTGAAGGTGCAGGTCGATACCGACCAGCAGGTGTACAAGGTGCGCGACAAGGCCAAGGTCAAGGTGCGGGTCACGCGCGCGGACGGCTCGGCGCCGCCGGCGGGTGCCGAAGTGGCGCTGGCGGCGGTCGATGTGGGGCTGCTGGAACTGATGCCCAACACCAGCTGGAACCTGCTCGACGCCATGATGCAGCAGCGCAGCCTGCAAGTGCAGACGGCCACCGCCCAGATGCAGGTGGTGGGCAAGCGCCACTTCGGCCGCAAGGCGGTGGCGGCCGGTGGTGGCGGCGGCAAGGGCGGCGGGCGTGAGCTGTTCGACACGCTGCTGTTCTGGAAGGCGCAGGTGGTTCTCGATGCCGACGGCACGGCGTCGGTCGAGGTGCCATTGAACGACTCGCTCACCGCGTTTCGCATCGTCGCCATCGCCAGCGCCCAGGCAGGCCTGTTCGGCACCGGCCAGGCCGAGGTGCGCAGCACGCAGGACCTGATGCTGCTCTCCGGCTTGCCGGCGCTGGTGCGCGAGGGCGACCGCCTGCGCGCCATCTACACGGTGCGCAACACCACCGCCGCCGCGCTTGACGTGGCGCTGACGGCCAGGGCGGGCGCGCAGACGCTGCCCACCCAAAAGGTCGCACTCGAGGCAGGGCAGGCGAAGGAAATCGGCTGGGACTACCAGGTGCCGGCCGGCGTGACCGCGCTGGCGTGGGAGGTAGGCGCGACCGTGGCGAATGCAGGCAACGGCGCGCGCGACAGCATCAAGGTCATCCAGAAAGTGGCGCCGGCGGTACTGGTGCGCACCACGCAAGCGACCTTGCTGCAACTCAATGGCAAGCAGTCGCTGGCGATGCGCCTGCCCGACGATGCGCTGCCCGGACGGGGTGAGGTGCAGGCGCAGTTCAGTGCGCGCCTGGGCGGCGACCTGCCCGGCGTGCGCGACTTCATGCGCGACTATCCGTACCGCTGTTTCGAGCAGGTGACCTCGCGTGCAATTGCGCTGCGCGACCCGGCGCTGTGGCGCGCGGCGGTGGCCACCTTGCCGGCGCACCTGGACAGCAATGGCCTGGTCAAGTACTTCGCTCCCATGCTGCACGGCAGCGACAGCCTGACCGCTTACGTGCTGTCGGCCAGCCAGGAGGCCGGCTACGAGATTCCGGCGGAACTCAAGGCGCGCATGGAGTCGGGCTTGCAGGCCTTTGTGCAGGGCAAGCTGTGGCTCGAATCGCCGCTGCCCACGGCCGACCTGGCGGTACGCAAGGTGGCGGCGCTGGAGGCGCTCTCGCGCAGCAACGCCATCAACCATGACGACCTCGAATCGTTCACGGTCGCGCCCAACCTGTGGCCCACGTCGGCCGTGATCGACTGGTACCTGGTCCTGAAACGCTCGCCCCAACTGCCGCAGCAGGCCAGGCAGCTGGCCCAGGCCGAGCAGATCCTGCGTGCGCGCCTGAACCTGCAAGGCACGACCATGGGCTTTTCCACCGAGCGCACCGACAACTGGTGGTGGCTGATGTCGTCGGCCGACAGCAACGCCAACCGGCTGCTGCTGGCCATGGCCGACAATCCCGCCTGGCGCGCCGACATGGGACGGCTGGCGCGCGGCACCCTGGGACGCCAGCGCGCGGGGCACTGGGATACGACCGTGTCGAACGCCTGGGGTGTGCTGGCCATGGATCGTTTCAGCGCCGTGTTCGAGCGCACGCCGGTGACCGGCAGCGCGACTGCCGCGTTGAATGGGGTCAGCAAGTCGGTGAGTTTTGGTGCGGTGTCTGCTGATGCCATCGTTGGCAGCAATGCAGGCGTAGGGGCCGGCGTCAAGGCTGGCAGCAAGGCCGGAATTCCGGCCGATCCGAAAGCCGCGCCGACTACCGACCTCAAATCGACCACCGTCGCACTGCCATGGCCGAAGGGCAGCAGCACGCTGGACCTGGTCCACGCCGGCACCGGCAAACCGTGGGTGACGGTGCGCACGCTGGCGGCGCTGCCGCTCAAGGCGCCGGTATCGAGCGGCTACACCATCGCCAAGACCATCACGCCGGTCGAGCAGAAGACGCGCGGCGTGTGGTCGCGCGGCGATGTGTACCGGGTGCGGCTCGAGCTGGAAGCGCAGTCGGACATGACCTGGGTGGTGGTCGACGATCCGATTCCCGCCAGCGCCACCGTGCTCGGTTCGGGACTGGGGCGCGACTCGGCGCTGCTGGACCGGGGCAACCGCAGGGCCGGCTGGGCGTGGCTGGCGTTCGAGGAACGCAGCTTCGACGGTTACCGGGCGTTTTACGAATTCGTCCCCAAGGGTAAATGGAGCGTCGAGTACACGGTGCGGCTGAACAATCCCGGCCAGTTCAACCTGCCGCCCACGCGGGTGGAAGCGCTGTACAGCCCCGAGATGTTCGGTGAGGCGCCCAATGCGCAGGTGGTGGTTAAATGAGGGAGATGGCTGAGCGGATCGCCGTGCCGGTGCGCGCTTGGGCAAATATTTGTACACGGGCGGGGGCACGGACATTTTCGTGGTCGCTGGCGCTGGCTGCCTGCGCAGCGCTGGCCCAGCCGGCAGCATCGGCGGCATCGTCCATACCCACGCCGGAGCAGGTGCGCGCAGCATACCGCAGCTCGGAGGCTGTACTGCTCGACCGCCACGGTGTACCGGTACAGTCGCTGCGCATCGACATGAAGGCGCGCCGGCTCGACTGGGTGTCGTTTGACGATATCTCGCCGGCCTTGCCGGCGGCGATCCTGCAAGCGGAGGACCAGCGCTTCTACGAACATGGCGGCGTGGACTGGAACGCGGCGGCCAAGGCGGCGTGGGACAACCTGTTCCGCACCCGCCCGCGCGGTGCGTCCACCATCACCATGCAGCTGGCGGCGCTGCTTGATCCGGCCTTGCTGCCGAAGTCGAAGGGACGTAGCTGGGGCCAGAAGTGGGACCAGATCCAGGCCGCGCGCGAGCTCGATGCCGGCTGGACCAAGCGTCAGATCATCGAAGCCTATTTGAACCTGGTGTCGTTCCGGGGCGAGTTGCAGGGCGTGGGCGCCGCCTCGCGCGGATTGTTCGGCAAGGCGCCGTCGGGGCTGAACCTGACCGAGTCGGCCATCCTGGCCAGCCTGCTGCGCGCACCATCGGCCGCGCCGCGCCTGGTGTCGCAGCGCGCCTGCGCACTGGCGCGCGAGCTGCGCATGCCGGCCACCTGCGCCGATATCGAGCTGCGCACCGCCATCGCGCTAGGCCGGCCGCAGCTGGCTGCGGGCCTGGCGCCCGCGCCGCAGGTGGCGCAGCAGCTGCTGACCGGAATGGCAGCCGGGCAGTCGGTGCGCAGCACGCTCGACTCAGACGTGCAGCGCTTCGCCCAGGGCGCGCTGCGCCAGCAGTTGATGGCGCTTACCGCGCGCAACGTCAACGACGGCGCAGTGCTGGTGCTCGACAACGCGAGCGGCGACATCCTGGCGTATGTCGGCAACGCCGGCGGCGCCGAGGTCGATGGCGTGGCCGCGCTGCGCCAGGCCGGCTCCACCTTGAAACCGTTCCTGTACCAGCTGGCGCTGGAGCGCCGCCTGCTTACCGCCGCCTCGCTGATGGACGACAGCAGCTTCGGGATCGCCACCGGGGCCGGCACCTACGCGCCGCAGAACTACGACAAGGGTTTTAAAGGGTATGTCAGCGTGCGCACCAGCCTGGCCAGCTCGCTCAACGTGCCGGCCGTGCGCACCCTGGTGATGACGGGCCTGGACCGCTTTTACGCGCGCCTGCACGACGTGGGCCTGAGCAGCCTGACCGAATCGGCCGACTACTATGGCTACTCGCTGGCGCTCGGCTCGGCCGAAGTGTCGCTGCTCGAATTGACCAATGCCTACCGCACGCTGGCCAACGGCGGCCTGTATGCGCCGGCCAGGCTGGTGGCCACGGTTGACGCACTTGCCGGCGTTGGGGCAGGCGCCAGCGCGGCAGCCAAGCCGCTGCGGGTGCTCGATGCGCGCACCAGTTTCATCATCGGCGACATCCTGGCCGACCGCGGCGCGCGCAGCACCACCTTCGGGCTGAAAAACGAGCTGGCCACCACGTTCTGGAGCGCGGTCAAAACCGGCACCAGCAAGGACATGCGCGACAACTGGTGCATCGGTTACTCGGACCGCTATACCATCGGCGTCTGGGTCGGCAACTTCGACGGCCAGGCCATGTGGGACGTCTCGGGCGTGACGGGCGCCGCGCCGGTGTGGCGCGACGTGATGGACTACCTGCACCACGGCCAGCCCAGCCGCGCACCGGCAGCGCCGGCCGGCGTGGTACGGCGCCAGGTCGCCTGGCAGCCGGCGCTGGAACCGGCCCGCGCCGAATGGTTTTTGGCCGGCACCGAAACCCCGGTCGTGGCGCTGGTGCAGGACAGCGATGCCGGCCAACCACCGGCCATCGTCTACCCCGCGCCCGGCAGCGTGATCGCCATCGACCCCGACATCCCGGCCGGCCGCGAACGGGTGATGTTCCACGCCCAGGCCGCGCAAGGCCTGACCTGGCGCCTGAACGGCGCCGCCCTGGCCGCCGCCAGCGCCGACTTCCCCTGGACCCCGCAACCGGGCACCCACGAGCTGGCGCTGGTGGACGCGGCCGACAAGGTCGTGGCCAGCAGCCGCTTCCAGGTGCGGGGCAATGCGCGTTAGCGGGATAGCGCTAAAACGCAGACGTAAAAAAGCCGGCGCGAAGCCGGCTTTTTGCACTACAGTGCTACAGCTTAGTCGCGGCTACCGCCCGCAAAGCCCAGCAGCGACAGCAGGCTGGTGAAGATGTTGTAGACGTCCAAGTACAGGCGCAGGGTGGCGCTGACGTAGTTGGTTTCGCCGCCATTGACGATCTGCTGCACGTCATACAGGATGTAAGCCGAGAAGATGGCAATCGCCACGACCGAGATCACGATGCTCAGGGCAGGGATGGCGAAGAAGATGTTTGCCAGCGATGCCAGGATCAGCACGATCACGCCGGCGAACAGCCAGGTGCCCATGCCCGAGAAATCACGCTTGGTCACGGTGGCGATCGATGCCAGCACTGCGAACACCGAAGCCGTACCACCGAAGGCCATCATGATCAGCGTGCCGCCGTTGGAAAAGCCCATGATGCGGGTGAGCAGTGGCGTGAGCATGATACCCATGAAGAAGGTGAAGCCCAGCAGCAGGGCCACGCCCAAACCGGAGTTCTTGTTCTTCTCGATGGCCCAGATGAAGCCGAAGGCGCCAGCCAGGAACACGATCATCATCAGACCGCCGCCCAGTGGCAGGTGCAGCGCCATGCCGAGTGCAGCGCCCAGCACGGTCGGGATCATCGACAGTGCCAGCAGCCAGTACGTGTTACGCAACACGTTGTGCTGCACCGCCCGGCGACCGGTACTCAGGTCGTAGGTGTTTTGTTGCAAGTTGTTCATGATGCCTCCAATAGTTGGTGCGGAGTAATCCGCTTAGATAAAAGGATAGCACGCCCGCGCGACATTACCCAAAAAACTGCGGCAAAAGCACTTAAAGGGGGCTTAAACCGGCATCAAACGCCCGATATCGTGCTTGCACGGCTTCAAAATGCTCTATCGTGAGCCATTGTTCGGGCCAATCTGGTGCCGGTTCTCGAAAGTCCGTAGTGTTCTATGTTAAAATCGAAGGTTGATTGAACTATCAATTCTTGTTTTAAACCTTTCTTTTTATTGGAGTTTTTCAAATGGCAATCGAACGCACCCTGTCGATCATCAAACCAGACGCAGTTGCAAAAAACGTAATCGGCCAAATCTACAGCCGCTTCGAAAACGCTGGCCTGAAGATCGTTGCTGCGCAAATGAAGCAACTGTCGCGTGAAGAAGCTGAAGGCTTCTACGCTGCGCACAAAGAGCGCGGCTTCTTCAAGGATCTGGTTGATTTCATGGTGTCGGGTCCAGTCATGATCCAAGCCCTGGAAGGCGAAAACGCCGTCCTGAAAAACCGCGAACTGATGGGCGCTACCGATCCTAAGAAGGCTGACAAAGGCACCATCCGTGCTGACTTCGCCGACTCGATCGATGCCAACGCCGTTCACGGTTCGGACGCAGTAGAAGCCGCACAAGTAGAAATCGCCTACTTCTTCGGCAAGTAATTTTTTGTAATGTCTCCGTTTCCGCCTTGGTGGAAACGGAAACTTTTTGTATTGTTTGGACTGACTATGAACGCACCTCTGACCAACTTGCTGGACTTCGATCCCGCGCAGCTCATCGCTTATTGCGCCGAGTTGGGGGAGAAGCCGTTCCGCGCAAAGCAACTGCAACGCTGGATCCACCAATTCGGTGCGTCGGATTTCGACAGCATGACCGATCTGGCCAAGTCGCTGCGCGACAAACTGAAAACCCGCGCCTTTGTCTCCGCGCCAGCCATCATCAGCGACAACACGTCCACCGACGGCACCCGCAAATGGCTGATCGACGTCGGCAATGGCAACGCGGTCGAAACCGTGTTCATCCCGGAAGAAAACCGTGGCACGCTGTGCATTTCCACCCAGGCCGGCTGCGCCGTGAACTGCCGCTTCTGCTCGACGGGCAAGCAGGGCTTTTCGCGCAACCTGTCGGTCGGTGAAATCATCGGCCAGTTGTGGATGGCCGAGTTCGAACTGCGCCGCACCAAGGGCATCGAGCCCGGCCCCAAGGGCGAACGCCAGATCACCAACGTGGTCATGATGGGCATGGGCGAGCCGCTGCTCAATTTCGAACCTACCGCCACGGCACTCAAGTTGATGCTGGACGATAACGCCTACGGCCTGTCGCGCCGCCGCGTGACCTTGTCCACCTCGGGCGTGGTGCCTGCCATCGACCGCCTGGCGCAGGAAGTGCCGGTGGCGCTGGCCGTCTCGCTGCACGCGTCCAACGACGAACTGCGCAACGGCCTGATCCCGCTGAACAAGAAGTATCCGCTGAAAGAACTGATCGCTGCCTGCAAGCGCTACCTGCAATACGCGCCGCGCGACTTCATCACGTTTGAATACTGCATGCTTGACGGCGTCAACGACAGCGACGAGCACGCGCGCGAACTGATCGCGCTGGTGCAGCACCCGGTCGATGGTATCAACTGCAAGTTCAACCTGATTCCGTTCAATCCGTTCCCGGAGTCGGGCTTGCTGCGCTCGAAAAATCCGCGCATCAAGGCGTTCGCCCAGATCCTGGTCGATGCCGGCCTGGTCACCACCATCCGTAAAACCCGTGGCGACGACATCGACGCCGCATGCGGCCAGCTCGCTGGCGAAGTCCAGGACCGCACCCGGGTCCAGGAGCGCATGGGCAAGATGGCCGAGTACCAGCAAAAGTTCGGCGCCAATTTCGGCAAGATCGTGGAGATCCATTCCTGATGGCGGGTTGGGCGCAGCGCAACCGGTATCGCTTGGCCATGCTCGGGATGCTCCCGCTGCTGGCCGGCGCACTGGGCGGTTGCGTCACGACCCCGGATAGTCCACAATCTGCCCGTGGCGCCGACAGCGCACGGGCGCCGGGCAGCGCCGAGCGCAAGGCAGCGATCCGCACGCAACTGGCGGTCGGTTATTTCGAGCAGGGCCAATACGCAGTGGCGCTGGGCGAAATCAAGCTGGCGCTCGCTGCCGAGCCCGATAACGCCGAAGCGCTGGGCTTGCGCGGCCTGATTGAGCAGGCATTGGGTCATACCGCTGCCGCCGACGAGAACTTCCGCCGCGCCCGCAAGCTGGCGCCGGAAAATCCGGACCTGGCCAACAATTACGGCTCTTTTTTGTGCGAGAGCGGCCGCGTGGCCGAGGCGCTGCCGCTGTTCGACGCCGCGCTGGCCAACCGCGCTTACCGCTCGCCGGCCAGCGCCGCCAACAATGCCGGCGCGTGTGCATTGAAAATCAAGGATTACGCCAGCGCGGAGCGTTATCTGCTGCAAGCGTTGCAGTTGACGCCCGATCTGCCGGCCACCAACGCCAACCTGGCGCGGCTTTACGTGGAAAAACGCGATGTCCAGCGTGCCCATTTCTTCGTGACCCGCCTGGCCGACGTGGCAAAGATGGAGAGCTTGACGGCCGATGTGCTGTGGCTCGGGATTAAAGTGCAGCATCAAGTGGGCGATACGGGAAAACAAGCTGGTTGGGTCACGCAGTTGCGGTCCCGCTACCCCGGCTCGGCCGAGTATGCTGCTTATCAACGTGGGGCGTTTGATGAGTGAGACAGCAATGAATTCTGAGTGGGTAGAACCGCCGAAAGACCAGGCCAAAACCGGCCTGGCTACGCCCGGAGCACAATTGAAGGCGCAGCGCGAAGCGCTGGGCCTGACCGTGGAACAGATCGCCGACCAGCTCAAGCTGGCGCCGCGCCAGGTGGTGGCGCTCGAAGCCGGCGATTATGCGTCGCTGCCCAATATGGCGGTCACGCGCGGTTTCGTGCGCGCCTATGCCAAGGTGGTGCGCATCGACGCCACGCCGCTGGTGGCCATGATCGAAGTGCGTTCGCCCACCAGTCCCGAGGTGTCGCCGCCGCGCAAGGAAATCGCGGCCACGTTCTCCGACACGCGCATGCCGCTCATGAAGTCGCGTAACTCGCACACTGGCGCCTGGGTAATGGGCGGGGTGGCGGTGGTGGTCGTGGTGGGCGGGATTTTCCTCTACCAGAGCGGCCTGATTGCACACACGCTGGCGCTGTTCGAGCGCGGCGCCGATAGCGCTGCCGTCGCCACCGAACCCGGTAAAACCGACACCACCGTCGCGCCGCTGGAAACCACGCTGGTCAAGCCCGGCCAGGAGACCGCGCCGCTGCAGTCGCCCAATGTGCCGCTGGTGTCGGTGCCGCCGGTCGATGGCGGTAGTGCCGCCAACGCCGGCACGGTGGCCGGCGTCGCGCCTGCGCCAGCTGCCGGTGCCGCCGCTGCTACCACCCCGGCCACCGCACCGGTCAATACGCCGGCGCCTACCGTGACCGGTCAGCCGGCCACGACCACCGCAGCGCCGGCAGCCGCTGCTGCCACGACTGCAGCCGCAGCAGCCGTCACCGGCACCGCGCTGGTCCTGAAAGTAGCGGAGGATTCGTGGGTCGAGATTCGCCGTCCGGGCGCCGCGCCGCTGATTTCGCGCGTGGTCAAGGCCGGCAGCACCGAAACCTTCGACATCAAGGGCCCGTCGCTGCTGATCGTCGGCAAGCCAGCCGGTGTTCAGGCTTCGCTGGGTGGCGCGCCGCTGGCGTTGCCGCAAGTTGCAGGCGGTACCATCGCCCGCGTCAACATCAAGTAAGCCACATCAGCCAACAAATACCAGTTTCGAGTTAAACGACCATGTCTTCTACGCCAACAGCTATTCCTTCGGGCCAGTCACCGCGCCGCGCCAGCCGCAGCGTGCTGGTGGCGCACGGCCAGCGCCAGATCTGGGTAGGCGGCGACGCCCCCGTGGTCGTGCAGTCGATGACCAATACCGACACCGCCAACGCCATCGAAACCGCGATCCAGATCCGCGACCTGGCGCGTGCCGGGTCCGAGCTGGTGCGCCTGACGGTGGACCGTCCGGAGTCGGCCGAAGCCGTGCCGTACATCCGCGAGCAGCTCGACAAGATGGACGTCGATGTGCCGCTGGTCGGCGACTTCCACTACAACGGCCACACGCTGCTCAACGACTATCCCGAGTGCGCCAAGGCGCTGTCGAAATACCGCATCAATCCGGGCAACGTGGGCAAGGGCGCCAAGCGCGACACCCAGTTCGCGCAGATGATCGAAGTCGCGGCCCGCTACAACAAGCCGGTGCGCATCGGCGTCAACTGGGGCAGCCTGGACCAGGCGCTGCTGGCGCGCATCATGGACGAAAACGCCGGCCGCGCCGAGCCGTGGACCGCGCAGCAGGTGATGTACGAAGCGCTGATCACGTCGGCAATCGAGAACGCCGTCCGTGCCGAAGAACTGGGCCTGGCGCGCGACAAGATCATCCTGTCGTGCAAGGTCTCGGGCGTGCAGGACCTGATCGCCGTGTATCGCGAACTGGGCAAGCGCTGCGACTATCCGCTGCACCTGGGCCTGACCGAGGCGGGCATGGGCAGCAAGGGCATCGTGGCGTCCACCGCTGCGCTGTCGGTGCTGCTGCAAGAGGGCATTGGCGACACCATCCGCATCTCGCTCACGCCGGAACCGGGTGGCGACCGCACCAAGGAAGTGGTGGTGGGGCAGGAGATCCTGCAAACCATGGGCTTGCGCAAGTTTACGCCGATGGTGATCGCGTGCCCCGGCTGCGGCCGCACCACGTCAACGACGTTCCAGGAGCTGGCCGATAACATCCAGACCTTCCTGCGCGACCAGATGCCGGAGTGGAAAAAAACCTACCCGGGCGTGGAAGCGATGAATGTGGCCGTGATGGGCTGCATCGTCAACGGTCCCGGCGAATCGAAACACGCCAACATCGGCATCAGCCTGCCCGGTACCGGCGAATCGCCAGCCGCGCCGGTCTTCGTCGATGGCGCCAAGGTGGCGACCCTGCGCGGCGAGCGCATCGTGGAAGAGTTCCACGAGATCGTCCTCAATTACGTCAAGACCAATTACAGCAAGACTGCCGCAGTCTAGTTTTTAACGAAATCAGAACCATGTCCGAAAATAAAAAAGCTGAAAAAATCACCGCCGTCAAAGGCATGAACGACATCCTGCCGCAGGACTCGCACCTGTGGCAGCTGTTCGAGAACACCGCGCAATCGGTGGTGCAAAGCTACGGCTTCCAGCAGATCCGCACGCCGATCGTGGAAGACACGGCGCTGTTCAAGCGCGCCATCGGCGCCGTCACCGACATCGTTGAAAAAGAGATGTATTCGTTCACCGATTCGATGAACGGCGACCAGCTGACCTTGCGCCCGGAAGGCACGGCCGGCGCGGTGCGCGCGGTCATCGAACACAACCTGGTGTACGAAGGTCCGAAGCGCGTGTGGTACACGGGACCGATGTTCCGCCACGAGCGTCCGCAGCGCGGCCGCTATCGCCAGTTCTACCAGTTCGGTTGCGAAGCCGTGGGCTTCACCGGTCCCGACGTCGATGCCGAGATGATCATGCTGTGCCGCCGCCTGTGGGACGACCTGGGCCTGGAAAACATCCGCCTCGAACTCAATTCGATCGGCGACGCGGAAGAGCGCGCGCGCCACCGCGTGGACCTGATCGCGTACCTGGAAAGCCACGAAGCGCTGCTCGACGCGGAAGCCAAGCGCCGCCTGCACAGCAACCCGCTGCGCATCCTCGACACCAAGAACCCTGCCATGCAGGACATGGTCAACGGCGCGCCGAAACTGCTCGACTACCTGGGCGAAGAATCGCTGGCGCACTTCAACGGCGTGCGCAAGATCCTCGACCACAACAACATCCCGTACGTGATCAACCCGCGCCTGGTGCGCGGCCTCGATTACTACAACCGCACCGTGTTCGAATGGGTGACCGATTCGCTCGGCTCGCAAGGCACCGTGTGTGCGGGCGGCCGTTACGATCCGCTGATCGCCTCGTTCGGCGGCAAGCCCACGCCGGCCGTCGGTTTCGCCATGGGCATCGAACGCCTGCTCGAACTGATGAAAGAAGTGGGCGAGCCAGAACAGCCGAACCTGTGCGACGTGTACCTGGTGCACCAGGGCGAAGCGGCGCAATTGCAGTCGTTCGTGCTGGGCGAACGCCTGCGCGACGCCGGCCTCGACGTCATCATGCACGGCTCCACCGCCAACGGTCCCGGCAGCTTCAAGACGCAAATGAAAAAAGCCGACGGCAGCGGCGCGTCGTTCGCGGTCATCATCGGTGAAGACGAAGTGACCAACCACACCGCCTCGGTCAAGGCCATGCGCGGCGCCGACGGCGAACCGCAGCAAGCGACCGTACCGTTCGACGAAGTGGTCGATTACGTGGTGGACCAGATCACCGGCAGCGGCGACCATCACCACCACGTCCACGACGAACACTGCAATCACTAAGCCGACCCACCCCTTAACCTTTTAGCAGACGAACTGACATGGCATACGATCTCGAAGAACAAGAACAACTCGCTACGCTCAAAGCATGGTGGGAACGGTACGGCAACCTGACGACCTGGATCGTTATCGCGGCCCTGGCCGCTTACTCGGCCTGGGCCGGCTGGAACTACTACCAGCGCAACCAGACCACCCAGGCCTCGGCCCTGTACGAAGAACTGCAACGCGCGGTGGAAGCCAAGGACAATACCAAGGTACAACGCGCCGCCACCGACATGGAAAGCAAGTTCGGCAGCACCTCGTATGCACCGATGTCGGCGCTGGTCGCCGCCAAGAGCGCGTTCGAAGCGAACGATGCCAAGACCGCCAAGGCCCAGCTGCAATGGGCAGCGGACCACGGCGCCGACGAGTTCAAGGCGATCGCCAAGGTGCGCCTGGCTGGCGTGCTGCTTGATGAAAAAGCGTACGACCAGGCGCTGAAAGCCCTGGACGGCACGGTGCCGCCAGCGTTTGCCGGTTCGGTGGCCGACCGCAAGGGCGACATCCTGGTGGCACAGAACAAGCTGGCCGAAGCGCGCACCGCCTACCAGGCCGCGCTTGACGCCACCGACAAGAAAAACCCGGGCCGCCAGCTGATCCAGCTGAAGCTGGAAGCGATCGGCGGCGCCGTGCCAGCCGACAAGCCAGCCAAGGCGGCTGCGTAAGCAGCAGCTGTACCGCATCCGGATAACCCGTAACGAGCAAGGTTGAAAAATTTTATGCGCATCACCGAAAAAGCTATTGCTGCAAGCCTGCTGGCACTGTTGGCTGGTTGCTCCTTGTTTGGCTCGAAAGACACCAAGAACCAGCCGGCGGCGCTGGTGGAACCGGCGGGCAGCCTGCAGCCGCCCGTGGCCTGGAAGTATTCGATCGGCAAGGCCGGCAACGCCGTCTTTACCCCGGTACTCGCTGGCGACAGCGTGTACGTGGCCGACGGCGACGGCGTGCTGGCGCGCCTGAATGCGGCCACCGGCAAGGAAATCTGGCGCATCAAGACCGGCACCGACCTGACGGCCGGCGTGGGCAGCGATGGCGAGGTGGTTGTGGTTGGCGACAAGAAAGGTGTTATCCTTGCCTTCGACGCAAACGGCAAAGAATTGTGGAAAGCACAAGCGTCGAGCGAAGTGCTGTCCTCGCCGGTGGTCGGCGGCGGCGTGGTGGTGGTGCGTAGTGTCGATAACGTGATCACCGCGTACGAAGCCAAGACCGGCGCCAAGCGCTGGAACGTCACCCGTACGACGCCAGCGCTCACCCTGCGCAATGCGCCGGGCATGGTTATCAGCGGTCCGAATGTATATGTCGCCCAGCCGGGCGGCAAGCTGGTGGTGCTGGCCCTGGCCGGCGGCCTGCCACGTTTTGAAGTGGCCGTGGGCGAGCCGCGTGGCGCGACCGAACTCGAACGCGTGACCGACATTGCCGGCGCACCGGTGATTTTCGAAAAAGATGTCTGCGCCGTGTCGTACCAGGGCCGCGTGGCCTGTTACGACGCCACCACCGGCGCGCCGTCCTGGAGCAAGCCTGCTTCGTCCGACGTGGGCGTGGCGGTGGACCAGCGTTTTGTATTCGTCTCCGACGACAAGGGCGAAGTTGCCGCCTATAGCCGCGAAAGCGGCAGCAACGCCTGGAAGAACGACAAGCTGTCCTATCGCCGCCTCTCGACCCCCGTGTCGTATGGCCGCGCCGTGGCCGTTGGCGACTACCAGGGTTACATCCACTTCCTGTCACGGGAAGATGGCGCTCTGATAGGTCGAGTCGCGACCGATGGCAGCCCGATCCAGTCGGCCCCCGTCATCGCCGGCTCGAATTTGATTTTTCAAACTCAAGCAGGAACTGTGACCGCTTTCGCGGTCGAGTAATTCAATGAAGCCGGTAATCGCACTTGTGGGTCGACCCAATGTAGGGAAATCGACCTTGTTTAATCGTCTGACCCGCTCGCGCGATGCGCTGGTGGCGGACTTGCCTGGGTTGACGCGCGATCGTCACTATGGCGAGGGCCGTGTCGGCGAACGTCCCTTCCTCGTCATCGACACGGGCGGCTTCGAGCCGGTCGCCAAGGAAGGCATCATGCATCAGATGGCCAAGCAGACCAAGCAAGCCGTTGCCGAGGCCGACATCGTCGTGTTCCTCGTCGATGGCCGCCAGGGCCTGACGCCGCATGATAAAACCATTACCGACTTCCTGCGTAAAAGCGGCCGTCCGGTCATGCTGGTCGTGAATAAATCGGAAGGCATGCGCTACACCGCCGTGGTCTCCGACTTTTACGAGCTGGGCCTGGGTGAGCCGTACTCGATCTCGTCCGCGCACGGCGACGGCGTGGCCGACCTGGTGGAAGAGGCGCTGAACCTGGCGTTCGCCCAGCGTCCCGAAGAACCGGACGAACTCGACCCTGCCCAGCGCGGCGTCAAGATCGCGCTGGTCGGCCGCCCGAACGTGGGCAAATCGACCCTGATCAACACCCTGGTGGGCGAAGAGCGCGTGATCGCTTTCGACATGCCGGGCACCACCCGCGATTCGATCGAAATTCCATTCGAGCGCGAAGGCAAGCAGTACACGCTGATCGATACGGCCGGTATCCGCCGTCGCGGCAAGGTGTTCGAAGCGATCGAGAAATTCTCGGTCGTGAAAACCCTGCAATCGATCTCGGAAGCCAACGTGGTCGTGCTGATGCTCGACGCCCAGCAGGACATTTCCGAGCAGGACGCCCACATCGCCGGCTTCGTGCTGGAGACGGGCCGCGCGCTGGTCATCGCCGTCAACAAGTGGGACGGCCTGCGTACCGACGAACGGGACGAGATCAAGATCGACATCGACCGCAAGCTCGACTTCCTGTCGTTCGCCAAGATGCACTTCATCTCCGCACTGAAATCGCAGGGCATCGGCCCGCTGATGAAGTCGGTCGATGCGGCGTATGCCGCCGCCATGTGCAACCTGTCGACGCCAAAGCTGACCCGCGCGCTGATCGAGGCGGTGGAAAAGCAGGAGCCGCGCCGCAAGGGTTCGATCCGTCCGAAACTGCGCTATGCGCACCAGGGCGGCATGAACCCGCCGGTCATCGTCATCCACGGCAATTCCCTGGAAGCGGTCGGCGATCCGTACAAGCGCTACCTGGAAAAACATTTCCGCGACACGTTCAGTTTGATAGGCACGCCGCTGCGGATCGAGCTGCGCACGGGTAAAAACCCATTCGACAAGCGTACCGAGAAGAAGTAAGCAGGTAGTCGGCAATACGTAAAATCGGGTCACAAAATGTGTGACCTGGTTTTCAACTTAGTATTCCATTAAATAGGCTGTTTTTTTGCGGTGCGACACTGCAAAAAAAGCAAAAACAGGTTACAGTGGCTTGGAAGCACCATTCCCTACGTGGCGAGCGGTGTTTCAGCGAATATCATTTGACTTTCGCTGGGCCACGTACTTGAAATTAAGCGTCTCGCCTCCAAATCCAACACAACAACATAAAATGGAGCTGTTATGAGCAACAAAGGGCAACTGTTACAAGACCCATTCCTCAACGCACTGCGCAAAGAGCATGTGCCGGTGTCGATCTACCTCGTTAACGGCATCAAGTTGCAAGGCCACATCGAATCGTTCGATCAATACGTCGTATTGCTGCGCAACACCGTGACCCAGATGGTTTATAAACACGCCATCTCCACCGTGGTGCCGGCTCGCGCCGTCAACCTCAGCATCGATAACGACGCGGACTAAGCGCTTGCCTTATCGCTTCTCCCCAACCTCACAGATCGTCGTATGCGTGCAGCTCTAGTCGGTATTGATTTCGGCCAGGGCGACTTTGGCGCCAGCGTCGAGGAACTGCAACTGCTGGCCCGTTCAGCAGGTGCGGAACCCGTGACGACGATCACCGCCAAGCGCTCCGCCCCGGACTCCGCTTATTTTGTCGGCAGCGGCAAGGCTGACGAAATCGGTCAGGCCGTGCTGGACGAGCGTATCGAAATCGTCATCTTCAACCATGCGCTGTCGCCGGCCCAGCAGCGTAACCTGGAAAAGCGCCTGAACATCCGCGTGCTTGACCGTACCAGCCTGATTCTCGACATTTTCGCCCAGCGCGCCGCCTCCCACGAGGGCAAGCTGCAGGTGGAACTGGCGCAGTTGCAACACCTGGCCACGCGCCTGATCCGCGGCTGGACTCACCTGGAACGGCAAAAGGGCGGTATCGGCCTGCGCGGCCCGGGCGAAACCCAGCTCGAGACCGACCGCCGGCTGATCGGCGAGCGTGTCAAAGCCTTGCGCGCGCGCCTGGCCAAGCTGCGCAAGCAGCATGAAACCCAGCGCCGTTCGCGTGGCCGCAGCCAGACTTTTTCCGTGTCGCTGGTCGGTTATACCAATGCCGGCAAGTCCACCCTGTTCAATGCGGTCACCAAGGCCGGCGTGTATGTAGCCGACCAGTTGTTCGCGACGCTGGACACGACCTCGCGTCGCGTCTACATGGGGCAGGAAGTGGGTAACGTGGTGATCTCGGACACGGTCGGCTTCGTGCGCGAATTGCCGCACCAGCTGGTGGCAGCTTTCCGCGCCACGCTGGAAGAGACCATTCACGCCGATTTGCTGCTGCACGTGGTCGATGCGTCGTCGCCGGTGCGCATGGAGCAGATCGAGCAGGTCAACCTGGTGCTCAAGGAAATCGGCGCCGATCATATTCCGCAAATTCTAGTGTGGAACAAGATCGACGCCGCCGGCCTGGAGCCCTCGGTGGAGCGCGACGAATATGCTAAGATTTCCCGCGTTTTCCTCAGCGCCCGCACCGGTGTCGGTGTGGACCTGTTGCGGGAATCGATCGTGGAATGGGCCAAGGCGGCCCCGGGCGCCAGGCTCAACCAGGCGTATCCGATCGATGCGGACCCGGCAGACGACACTGAAGACGAGCTCGATATCGATGACGAAGCGCAGGAGCCGGATGTATCCGATTCCGGCGACGACAGCGGTATCGCGCGCAGTTCCCTTACAACTCACGTTGGATCCCACTAATGCGTGTCCCCTCAATGATGAAACGTCTCGGCATCAAGCTGTCGCTGAACGACCCCCGCTGGGGCTCGGACAAGAAAGACGGCGAGCCGCAGGCGAACGAAGGCAAGAAGCCTGGCGAAGGCCCTCCCGACATGGAACAGTTGTGGCGCGATTTCAATGAGCGCCTGAACAACTTCTTCGGCCAGAAAAAACGCCCGGACAATAACAACAATAACAACGGCAACAATAACAACGGTGGCGGCGGCGTGCCGCGTCCCGATCCGGCTGGCATGCGCGCCACCGCTGGCGCCATCGCCGGCGTGGCCGCGCTGATCTGGCTGGCCAGCGGTTCGTTCATCGTGCAAGAGGGCCAGGCGGGCATCGTCTACACCTTCGGCAAATACACGCACTCGACCGGCTCCGGTTTCAACTGGCGCTGGCCGTACCCGTTCCAGTCGAACGAAACGGTACGCGTCTCGCAGATGCGTATGGTGGAGATCGGCTATCGCGGCAATATCAAGAACAAGCAGACCCAGGAATCCCTGATGTTGACCGATGATGAAAACATCATCGACATGCAGCTGGCCGTGCAGTTCAAGCTGAAAGACCCCGTGGCCTGGCTGATGAACAACCGCGACGAGGAAGAAACCGTGCGCCAGGTCGCCGAGACCTCGATCCGCGAAATCGTCGGCAAGAACAAGATGGACTTCGTGCTGTACGAGGGCCGCGACAAGGTGGCCTACGAAACGCAAGTGCTGATGCAGACCATCCTCGATCGTTACGCTTCCGGCGTGCTGATCTCGGGCGTGACTTTGCAGGCGGTGCAGCCGCCGGAGCAGGTGCAGAGCGCGTTTGACGACGCCGTCAAGGCCGGCCAGGATCTGGAACGCCAGAAGAACGAAGGCCAGGCGTACGCCAACGACGTGATTCCAAAGGCACGCGGTACCGCTTCGCGCCTGATGCAGGAAGCCGAAGCGTATCGTTCGATGGTCACCGAGAACGCGACCGGTAACGCCAACCGCTTCAAGCAGGTGCTGGTCGAGTACCAGAAGGCACCGGCCGTGACGCGAGACCGCATGTACCTCGACACGATGCAGCAGATCTTCTCGAGCACCAGCAAGGTCATGGTCGATTCCAAGAACGGCAACAACCTGCTGTACCTGCCGCTCGACAAGCTGATCGCCCAGGCGGCAGCGGTGGACAGTGCACGACACAACAACACCGGTTCGCCAGCGACTGCGCCGACCACGGCCACGCTGCCGGCCGACGTGATGCCATCGGTGGAAGTGAGCCGCCAGCGCGAGCCACGCCCACGGGATTCCTCACGTGAACGGGAGAGTCGTTAATGAATCGCATAGTTAGTACCCTCGTCGCAGGCTTTGTCTTGCTGCTGATCCTGTCCTCGATGATTTTCGTGGTCGATCAGCGTAAATACGCGATCGTGTTCGCACTGGGCCAGATCAAGGAAGTGGTGCGCGAACCGGGTTTGCACTTCAAGCTGCCGCCACCGTTCCAGAACGTGGTGCTGCTCGATAACCGGATCATGACCATCGAGTCGCCCGATGCCGAGCGCTTCATCACGGCCGAGAAGATGAACATCCTGGTCGACAGCTTCGTCAAGTGGCGTATCGGCCGCAACGAAGGCCAGGCCAAGCTGTACTACGTCACCTTCGGCGGCGACGAAACCCGTGCCCGCGACCGCATGTCGGTCATCATCAAGTCGGCGCTGAACGAGGAAATCACCAAGCACACGGTGAGCGAAGTCATCTCGGGCAAGCGTGGCCAGGTGATGGAAGCGATCCGCAACAAGGTGGTGCTGGAATCGGCCCAGATCGGCGTCGAGATCATCGACGTGCGTCTGAAACGCGTGGAATACGTCGAGCAGATCAACAACTCGGTGTACGAACGGATGAAGGCCGAGCGCATGCGCGTGGCCAACGAGCTGCGTTCGACCGGTTCGGCGGCGTCGGAAACCATCCGTGCCGACGCCGACCGTCAGCGCACCGTGATCCTGGCCGAGGCGTACCGCGATGCCGAGAACATCCGTGGTGAAGGCGACGCCAAGGCATCGCAGATCTACGCCGAAGCGTTCGGCCGCAATCCGGAGTTCTACAAGTTCTACCGTAGCCTGGAAGCGTACCGCACCACGTTCAAGAGCCAGGGCGACGTGATGGTGGTCGATCCGAGCTCGGACTTCTTCAAGTACTTCAAGAACTCCGGCGCCGGCGGTCAGAAGTAAGTCGAAAGCCACAAAGGAGGGCGCCCGCAGCGGCGCCCATCCTGCCGCCACGGCTGCCCGGCCGCTGGCGGTATGCATTTTTTACCTCCCCCCAAGCATTTTCGCGTAAAATATCAGGTTCGGCCTGTCACTTGTTGGCACGCGGCGCCCGCGCCCCATTGTTCATAATTTAAACTTCCGTTCCCATGCCGAATTGGCTTTTGCCCGAGAATATCGCCGACGTCTTACCGTCGGAAGCCCGCAAGATTGAAGAACTGCGTCGCCTGATGCTGGATAACTTCCGCCTGTACGGGTACGAACTGGTGATGCCGCCGCTGCTCGAGTACCTCGAGTCGCTGCTCACCGGCACCGGTACCGACATCGACCTGCGCACCTTCAAACTGGTGGACCCGATCTCGGGCCGCCTGCTGGGCCTGCGTCCCGACATGACGACCCAGGTGGCGCGCATCGACGCCCACCTGCTCAACCGTGCTTCGGTCACGCGCCTGTGCTATGCCGGCAACGTGCTGCACACGCATCCGTCGGGCTTGCACGCCACCCGCGAGCCGCTGCAGATCGGCGCCGAAATTTATGGCCACGCCGGCCTGGAAGCCGATGCCGAGATCCAGGAACTGGCGCTGTCCACCCTGGCGCTGGCCGGTTTCACGCAAGTGAGGCTGGACCTGACCCACGTGGGCGTGCTGCGCGCGATCATCGAAGAAGATGCGGCTGCTGCCAAGGATGAAGCCGCGCTGTACCTGGCGCTGCGCGCCAAGGATGTGTCGGACCTGAAAGCGCTCACCGCCAATTACGCGCCGCAAACCCGCGACGCGCTGCTGGCGCTGACCAATCTGTACGGCGACATCGACGTGCTGAAAAAAGCGCGCGAGGTGCTGCCGGACCTGCCGGGCATCGCCCGCGCGCTGGCCGAACTGGCGGCGCTGGCCGCCTCCGCGATTGGCCGTGCCGAGGTCGCCATCGACCTGGCCGACCTGCGCGGTTACCAATACGAAAGCGGCGCGATGTTCGCGCTGTATGTGCCAGGCTTGCCGAACGCGGTTGCGCGCGGCGGCCGTTACGATCACGTAGGCGAAGCCTTCGGCCGGGCCCGTCCCGCCACCGGCTTCTCGCTCGACCTGCGCGAGCTGGCGCGCCTGTTACCCACTGCGGAAC